>Ga0247772_1000005_pt1 | contig 234934 bp, 196 predicted proteins | sample UWRJL151409C6_FD_179945 | JGI IMG/M metagenome (GOLD analysis project Ga0247772, IMG submission 179945) | Plant litter microbial communities from Arlington Agricultural Research Station in Wisconsin, United States - UWRJ-L151-409C-6 | ecosystem: Environmental > Terrestrial > Plant litter >...
GCTAGTGCCGGTGCAGGTGCGGCGGGTGCGGCACCGGCGGGCGGGCCGTGGTCCGGCTCCGACTGGGTAGCAGCCGGGGTCGGGGGAGCTGGAGCCGGTGCAGGCGCCGGAGCGTCCTGAGCAAACGCGGCAGCGGGGAGCAAACACACGCCAGCAACTAGCGACAATAGGGAAAGGCCACTCTTACGCATCACGAAATCTCCGGGTTCAAAGCAGCGGGGCAGCCCGCAGGAGGTCACTACGACCGCTGTCGGACATGTAGGCGCGAGACTGCCGACCCAACATTTCGCCTGTGTTTCGGGTTGATTTCGCCCTCCGTGAACACACGCATTCAGCACCAAACAGTGTGAAAATGGCCCTATTTCTCACCTAGGGCGCGTGGCACGGAGCAGCAGGAGAAACAAACCAAACCGTGCATGGCCCGCGTGGCGTTTCCGACGCGTCTCCAGCGCCCCAAAAAGTCGTAAAACGCACGGCGAGCCTGCGCCGGCGTCGCGCCTCTGAGTTGCAATAGGAACGCGCTCGTAACTGCGAGAACCCGCGCCTACCCAGTTGGCGCTGGAGCAACACTCACGACGAAAGGTTGCCGCCCGAAACGCGTCCCTCGATCATCATGCGCAGCTCGTCCGTGTCGTTGGAGCGGCCCATCGCTTCTTCGAGTGTGATCAACCGACGAGCGTACAGGGAATAGAGCGACTGGTTCAACGTCTGCATGCCGTGCTTGGCTTGGCCGACCTGCATCTGCGTGTACACCTGATGGATCTTGTCTTCGCGGATCAGGTTGCGGATGGCGGCGTTGGGGATCAGCACCTCCAGGGCGAGTACGCGGCCGGGCGCTCCAGCGCGCGGCAAGAGCAGCTGGCTGATCACGCCTTCCAGCACGAACGATAGCTGCGCGCGCACCTGCGACTGCTGATGCGGCGGGAAGACGTCGATGATGCGATTGATGCTCTGAATCGCGGAGTTGGTGTGCAAAGTCGCAAACACCAAGTGGCCGGTTTCGGCGATGGTCAGCGCGGCTTCGATCGTCTCTAGGTCACGCATTTCACCGACCAGCACGACGTCCGGATCCTGCCTCAACACGTATTTCAGAGCGTATTTGAAGCTCGAAGTGTCGCTGCCGACTTCGCGTTGATTGACGATCGATTTCTTGTGCGGGTGCAAGTATTCGATCGGATCTTCGACCGTCATGATGTGCTGGCGGGTTTCGCCATTGATCTTGTCGATGATCGAAGCAAGCGTCGTGCTCTTGCCGGAACCGGTCGGCCCGGTGACGAGCACGAGCCCGCGCGGCTTGGTGGAGAGTTCGGCAACCGCGGGCGGCAACCCCAGCTCGTCGAAGCTCAAGATCTTGAACGGGATGGAACGGAACGCGCCCGAGACCGCGCCGCGTTGCATGAAGATGTTGGCGCGGAAGCGCGACAGGTTCTTCACGCCGAAGGAAAGATCGAGCTCCTTGTTCTTCTCGAATTGGATCTTCTGCTCTTCGGTCAGCACCGAGTAACAGAGCTGCTTGGTTTCGATGGGCGAGAGCGGCGGCAGCTTGAGCGGCACGATCGCGCCATCGATGCGCAAGAGCGGCGGCGAACCCGTCGTAATGTGCATGTCGCTCGCGCCCTTCTCGATCATGGCGCGCAGCAACTGGTGCAGATTGACTTTTAGGCCTTCGTCCGGGTTCATTTTTTGCGGGCTCCGCCTTAGTCGGCCATCGTGACGCGTAGAATTTCTTCGGGGGTGGTGACGCCTTCGAGCACCTTTTTGATGCCGCTGGCGCGCAGGGTGGCCATGCCGAGCTTGATCGCCGCTGCCTTTAGCTCGGCACCGGAAGCTCCTTGCAGCACGCGCTCCTTGAGATCGTCGCCGAAGCGCATCACTTCGTACAGCGCGACACGGCCCTTGTAGCCCGTGTTGTTGCAAGTAGCGCAGCCGGTGCCCTTCATGATGTTGCCCTTCATCGCCAGCTGCGCCTCGCTCACGCCCAGGTCCAGCAAGACTTTGGGATCGGTGTCGACGGGCTTCTTGCAGTCGACACAGATCTTGCGCGCGAGACGCTGAGCCAGCACCAGGTTCACGCTGGCCGTGATCAAGAAGGGCTCGACGCCCATGTTGAGCAGGCGCGAGATGGTCGCGGGAGCGTCGTTGGTGTGCAGGGTGGACAGCACCAAATGGCCCGTGAGTGCGGCCTTGACCGAGATTTCCGCGGTCTCGAAGTCACGAATCTCGCCGACCATGATGATGTCCGGGTCCTGCCTCAAGAACGAGCGCAGGCCCATGGCGAAGTTCAGGCCGATCTCGTCGTGCATCTGCACTTGGTTGATGCCGTGCAGATTGTACTCTACCGGATCTTCGGCGGTGCTGATGTTGACGTCGGGCTTGTTCAGATCGCTGAGCGCGGAGTACAGCGTGGTCGTCTTCCCCGAGCCCGTGGGACCAGTGACGAGCACCATGCCCCAGGGCTGAGTGATCGCCCACTTGAAGTCGGCCAGGGGCTCCGGATCGAAGCCGAGCTTGGCCATGTCGAGCTGCAGGTTGCCCTTGTCGAGCAAACGCAGCACGACCTTCTCACCCCACATCGTGGGCAGCACCGAGACGCGAAAATCCATTTCGCGTCCCTTGCCCAGCTTCAGCTTGATGCGCCCGTCTTGCGGCAAGCGACGCTCGGCGATGTCCAGCTGGCTCATGATCTTCAAGCGGCTGACGATGGCGGCTTTGAGCTTCAGCGGCGGCGTCATTTCTTCCTGCAGCACGCCGTCCACGCGGTAGCGCACGCGCAGCTTCTTTTCGTACGCTTCCACGTGAATATCGCTGGCGCCCTTACGAATCGCGTTGAGCAAGAGCACGTTCACCAGACGCACGACGGGCGCGTCCGCGCTCTGACGTTCGAGCTCGAGTGCGTTGACTTCCTCTTCGTCGCCGCCGAAGTCGATGTCTTCGTCGCCGAGGTTGAAGTCGGCCATCACCTCCTCGTAGGAGGGGCCTGCGTTGTAGTAGCGTTCGATCGCGGCTTGAATCGCGGTCTCACTGGCGACGACGGGCTCGACGTTGTAGCCGCTCAAAAACTTGATGTCGTCGATCGCGTTCAGGTTCGTGGGATCGCTCATCGCGACGATCAACGAAGAGCCGGAGCGCGACACCGGGATGATGCGGTGCTTCTCACAGACTTCCTTCGTGACCAGCTTCACGACCTCGACGTCGATCTCGTATTCGTCGAGGTTGATCGCGGGCAGGCGATACTGCGAGCTGAGAAAGTTGGTGATCTCGCCGTCGGAGATGAAGCCGAGGCGCGCCAGCGTGTAGCCGAGGTTTTGGCCGGAGCGTTTCTGCTCGTCTTGAGCCTTACGAAGCTGCTGTAAACTGATCAGCTTTTCACGAACGAGCAGTTCACCCAGGCGATTCTGTGACATCGAGCTTCTCTCTCAGGGACGGGAAGGTGCCGATAGAACCGGCGACTTTAGCATTGCCGCTGGCCGCTTTATCGTCTCAGCAGACGGCCGGCGCGCGGCATTGGAAAAGTCGAAACCGCGCCCGCGGCTCGCTCGCCTGGCCGTACGGCCCGCCCGCCCGAGCCACGAAAACAAAGGAAATATTGGCGAACGCCCGGCGCTCGCACGGGAACGCGCTTGACGCGCCCCCGGCTCGGTCGAAGATTAGCCCGCAAGATTGTCACATCGGAATACGCGACTATTATCGGCCATCGGGCCGACCCGGTGTCCTGATTCCTGAATGCTAGAAAGGCGCCCCCATGGCGAAGACCTACAGCGACCTGTTTTCGGAGATCCGCTCGAACGTGAAGCTCATCTCGCTCGAAGATTTGAAAGCGCGCGTTGAAAATCGCGCGCAAAAGCCGTTCACGCTCGTGGACGTGCGCGAGAAGGATGAAGTGCGCGCTGGCTACATCCCCGGCGCGGTGCACGTGCCGCGCGGCTTCTTGGAGATGCAGGCGGAGCAGAAGCTGCCCAACAAGTCGGACGAGATCATCGTCTATTGCGCGGGCGGGACGCGCAGCGCGTTCGCGGCCAAGACGCTGTCGGAGCTCGGCTACGAGAACGTGACCAGCGCCAACCCCGGCTTCGTGCGCTGGAAAGATTTGAAGTACCCGGTCGAGCTGCCCGCGGAACTAACCCCCGCCCAACTCGATCGCTACTCGCGTCACATCCTCTTGCCGGAGGTCGGTGAGCGCGGACAAGAGAAGCTGCTCAAGGGCCGCGTGCTCCTGTTGGGCGCGGGCGGTCTCGGCGCGCCCGCGGCGTTGTACCTCGCGGCGGCCGGCGTCGGCACGATCGGCTTGGTCGATGCGGACACCGTGGATGCCTCGAATTTGCAGCGTCAGATCATCCACGCCACGTCGCGCTTGGGCATGAACAAGGTGGATAGCGCGGAGGTGGCCATCAATGATTTGAACCCCGACGTGAAGGTCATCAAATACCAAGAGCGCGTGAACAGCAGCAACGTGGATCGCATCTTCGGCGCCGGCTGGGACGCCATCGTCGATGGCTGCGACAACTTCCCGACGCGCTACTTGGTCAACGACGCCTCGCTCTTCCACAAGATCCCCGTCGTGCACGGCTCGATCTTCCGCTTCGACGGACAGGTCACGACCTTCATGCCGTTCCAGGGACCGTGCTACCGCTGCTTGTATCCGGAGCCGCCGCCTGCGCACCTCGCGCCGTCGTGCGCGGAAGCAGGCGTGCTCGGCATCCTGCCTGGCGTGGTCGGTGTGATTCAAGCGACCGAGGCGATCAAGCTCATCTTGGGCAAGGGCGATCCCTTGGTGGGACGTCTCCTGACCTACGACTCACTGCGCATGAGCTTCCGAACGCTGAAGCTGCGTCGTGACAAGAACTGCCCCACCTGCGGTGAGAACCCGACGATCAAGGAGTACATCGACTACGAGGGCTTCTGCTCGCGGTGAGTGCATCTTCCCTGAAAGCGCGCGCCAGCCTGCCGCGTTAACCCGCTGCCCGGGCGAAAAGTCCGGGCAGGCAGCCGAGACGGTCGTGAACATGGCAACGTGCCCCTTTCGCGCCCGTCCGGCTTCCTGATAGAAAGCAGAGCCGCCCGCGTGGCACGGATTGCCCGCAGACGCGCTCTTCAAAGGGAGACATCGAGAAATGGCTGGAACAAAGCTTGTGCTGTGTGGCTTGGTCGCGCTGAGTGCGCTGTCGGGCTGTGGTGGTGACGACAAACAGGCCGTCACGGGCCAGCCGACGGCGACGCAATGCGCGCCCGGCCAGTACTTCGACGGCCGCACCTGTCAGTCACCGGCCGGAACCGCGCCGGCCGCCACGACCCCCGTTGCGACCGCGCCCGCCACGGGCGTGCCGGCCATCCCCGGTCTACCTGGCGTTGCGACTACTTCGACCGGACCCGCCGCGACGCCGCTCGATCCTGCCACCGCGCAGGTCGTGACGTCGTTGATCGCGCCGCTGGCCGCTACCGCTGCCGCGCCCGGTGCCAAGCCGGTGGGCGCCGCGATTGCCGGCAACTTCGCGCAGGGTCAATCGCTCGAGCAGACCGTGCAGATGAATCCGGGCAAGTGCTACACGATCGTTGGCGCGGGCGTGCCCACGATCACGAACCTGGATATTCAGCTCGTGCCGTCGATCGCAATCCCGGGCATGCCTGCCGCCGTCGTTGCCGCGGACAGCAGCCAGGGTGCGACGGCGATCGTCGGTCAGCAGCCGAATTGCTACAAATGGGCGTTGCCCATGGGCGGCACGATGAAAGTCGTAGTCAGCGTTTCTGGCGGCCAAGGCATGGCCGCCGCTCAAGTCTTCGAGAAGTGAGCTGACGCCCGCGCGCGGAGTTCGACCACTCCGCGCGCCCGCGCTCCCGAGAGGGCGGGCGGCACCACGCACGACCCCGCACCCCACTCGCTCAGCAACGGGTCACCCGCGCATGTCTACTCTGTGATCGCTTTGAGCGCTTCCAGAAGCTCGCCAAGATCGCCAAAGGAGAGGAGACAAGATCGCCAGAAGAGGGAGATTGGGGTTTTGCTCTACGCGGCCCACCGCGTGATGGATCACGCGCACATCGTCGTGATTCGCGACCTCAGAAATTCGTTGCGCGTTCTGCGGCGTTGATTGATCGGACTTCATGCGGCCCTCGCGTCGTGGACCACGCGCAACTCGGTCGCGAACTGCGCCCGCCAACATTTCCTCGAGGAAATGTTGGCGATCTTGGCGGCTCTCTGGGTGCCGTCGAATTGGACGAGCAACCGCGCCGCGCTGGGCCTGTCCGAGCGCCCGAGCGCGCTGGGAGCTACGCGCCGCGCTGGGCGTGCCGCGCCCGCTAACCAAAAATTCAGGCGGCCGCTACGCCGCCGGCCAGGTCTTTGGAGCCCGAGCCGCTGAGCGGAGCATTCGAGAACTCGGGCCACAGGTCGCCGAGGCCTTCGCGCTTTCGGCGTGCCAGTTCCCAGCGCACGATCGGGCGCGAGGCGAGCACGGCGCTGATCGCGATGGTGAAGCCCGCGATGACATCGACCAAGTAATGCCAACGCAGGAACATCGTCGCGATGATGATGTTCAGCGTGCAGAAGGTGACGATGGGCCAAGTGTATCGGTAGGGGAGTTCCTTCCGATTGCGATAGGAGAAGAACGCCAGCACCGTCGGCGCGCCGGTGTGCAGCGATGGGAAGATGTCCATCATTGCGCCCCCGGAATGGACGGTGTCCATCACGAGGTCGTACCAAGCGCCATGCGGGAATGGATGCGCAAAAGCGTCTGCCATGGCGCGGTAGGGGCCGTAGCCCGGGACGACCATGTATAGGCTATGCCCGATGCTGAACATCAGCAGGATCCCGAACGTGAACTCGCCCACGATTTGTTTTTTGCGACCGAAAAACAAAAGTGGGACCACGTGCACGGCCATCAAGAAGAAGTAACCGAAGTAGAAAAATGAAAACCACTCGGTCGTGGCCGGCGTGACGAAGCGATCCCACGCCATCGCGGGCTCGTAGTGGAACAGCCAAAGATCGAGCTCGTACAGCTTGCGATCCAGCGTGGTCGTGTTCACGAGCGGCAGGACATGCCTGAGGAAGAAGTAGCTGACTTGCACCACGCCGTAGATGCCGAGCCGGTAGATCAACGCCGCCACCCAGGAGCGCTTCAGCAGCCGGCCGCGAACCAGGATGATGCTGAGGACGAACGCCAGCATCAAGCCGCCCGTGCGCACCAAACAGAAGCTGCGTTCCGGGCTGTCAGGCGTGCCGAGGACGGCGCCATTCAACGCCAGCAGAAACGCGAACACCGCGAAGTCGTGAACCGCGGTTTCGCGTAGGGTCCGCTGCCACCAAGCCTCGTTGCGGCGGCGCTCGATTAGTTCTGACTCGGAGTGCATGCTAGTTCGTTGGAAAAAGTTACGGCCTGCCAACGCCTGAGTTGGCGCGGGTCGTTTCCGCAGCAGCGGCTAGCTCGACCGGGTCTGCCAGCTCCGTAACGCGGACACGGGCCGGAAGCTCAGTCGGCTGTTGCATGAAATCTTGTACGTTCACCTCGGCCAGCAGCAGCTCGGCGCGGGCTTCGTCGACCCGGAGCAGCTGAGCCAGCGCACGGGCGCTCAGTTGATTGCCGTGCGCCCGCACGAGCCGTGAGGCTGCCAAAAACCAAGCTTGCTGCAACGCCGCCTCGAACTTTCGGGCGTGGCTCTGCGCACTGCGCAGCGCGAAGAGCGAAAGTACGAACGGCACCAAGCTCGCCAGCACCGCGGCGACCTTCGCAATCAGCGCGGGCGTGGTGACCAGGAACACGATCAGGGTGACCAACAGAGATACCCCGCCGGAGGCCAGCGCGAAGCCCGCGCCCGCTCGAAACGCGCCGGCGCGCATTTGTTCGCTGCGCGCGCTGCGCAAGAGCGCGACCTCGGCCTCGGAAATGGGGCTCTCGCTCGGGGGGATGCGCGGGCCGCCGCAGCTGCGACAGCGAACGTACGCGGTCTGACTCGGTTCGACGTCGCTGATCGCTTGGCACAGGGGACAGCGAAAGGCTTCGCCGAAGACGGCGCCGCACTTCGCGCAGCGACCCAGCGGATCGAGCGGTCCGGAGCACGCGGAACACACGTCCGGGCGCGCGGCGAGGGCAGCGGGTAAAATCACGCGCTCGGCTCCTATCGCGGCTAGTGCGAGTTGTCCAACCTCGCTCACCGCCCGTGTAAAAGCGCGTTAAACCTGCGGAAAAACTCGTCCAGAACGCGGTACGTCAGGCCCCAGACCAGGTGTCCGTCGACGTCCCAGGCCGGAAATTCCAGGCGCTCGTCCCCCCTCGAGACGGTGTATGTGGCCTGACTCGTCCCGGCGAGCAGTGCGCCCATGGGCACCCACAGCGCTTGTCGAACCTCTGCGCTGAGTACCAGCGTGGGGCGAGCCGGTAAGACATAGACATAGGGACGGACGGCGATCGGCACGCCCCGGATCGGCGTGCAATCCGACAGACGTCCGAGGCGCTCGCCGTGCGCGCGCAAATCGAGCCCGACTTCCTCCAGTGTTTCGCGCTCGGCGGTGGCTCCGAGATCTGCGTCTGTGTCTTCACGGTGGCCTCCGGGAAGTGCCATGTGCCCCGACCAAGGGTCGCCCTCGCGCGTGGCGCGCTCGATCAGCAAGAGCTCCAATGAGGCGTCGAGGTCGAGCAAGATCAGCGCGATCGCGGCGGTGCGCGCTGCCTCGAGCGGCGCCTCCGGGGCGGGGTGCGCCAGGGAGCGCCGGATCAGCTCGCGAAATGACGACCCGGCCAAAGCGCTCATCGCGCCGACCATACGCGAATCGTGCACGGCTACGCGACTCCGTAGCGCCGTACTCGCTCGATTCACGCTGGAATACCGAAAAAATCTGATAGCCTCCCGCGCGATGAAAGCCCGCTCTTTCGCGTTTTCGGCCTTGCTTGCTGCTTGTATGTCGTTGCTCGCGGCTCCGCCCGCGCGAGCTTTCCCCGGTTTCCTGGCTTCGAAAACGAAGACGGAGATCAAGATCAACTCGACGCAGGTCGTGTTGATGAAGAAGGGCAACGCGACCGCGGTCACCGTGATGTCGGACTACGAGGGCCCGCTCGAGCCGTTCGCGATGGTGCTGGTGGTGCCGGCAGACGTCACCGCCGACCACGTGACCACGCTCAAGCGCGAGTATGTCGACCGTCTGGATAGCATCAGCGCGCCACGCTTTCACGAATACTGGGAGCAAGACCCGTGCGATCCGGGCCCGGTCGAGCAAGAGTGGCAACGGAACATGAAGGCCGACTCTTCCAGCGCGTTCTTAGGCGGGGGGGACATGCCGCAGAGTTCGCAAAAAGTGGCCAAGGAGCTTTCGCTCGACGTGAAGGCCAAGCAGAAGGAGGGCGAGTACTCGTTCGCCTTGCTGGGCAAGGACGAGTCGGTCGCGGCTTGGCTCCAGAGCAAAGGCTACGCGGTACCGGCGGGCGCCGAACAGGCCGTCGCCCCGTACGTTCAAGCCGGAATGCGGCTGGTGGTCGCCCAGGTCGATACCAAGCGCATCGAGCTCGTGGGCGGCGATCGCGCTCAGCTTTCGCCGATTCGCTTCTGGACCGAGCAGCCGTACGCTCAAATCCCCGATCGCGTCGGCCTACTCAACGGCGCCGGCAAGCCGCAAGAGCTGATCGTTTACGTGCTCGACCCCGAGCAACGCTACGAGAGCAAGAACTACAAGAACCTGTTCCCGCCGACCAACGTCGAGGTCGATTTCTTGGTCAAGGAGCGCATCGGCGAGTTCTACGCGGCGCTGCAAGACATCATTCAACAGAAGAACCCAGGCGCGTTCTTGAACGAGTTCGCTTGGCCGAGTGACGGTTGCGGACAACCCTGCGCGACCGAACCAATCGCCATCGCCGAACTGCTGAGCCTCGGCGGCGATGTGTTCGAGCTCTCGGTACCGAAGGAAGAGAAGCAGCCCAAGCCGCCCGAGCTGACCAAGGAAGAGGCGGCCGCGTTCAAAGAGGCGACCAAAGAGCTGAAGCCCAAGGAGCGGAAGGCCAAGGAAAAGCAGGCCAAAGAGGACCGCAAGACGGTCGTCGCGCGCCAGGCCTTGGTCGCGCGTCACAAGTACGTCGTGTCGCGCATGCACTACCGCTACGACGACAAGTCTCTGCCCAACGACCCGCAGTTCGGTCCCGCGAGCGGAGCCGTCGAAGGCGGCGTTGCCCAGCCGAAAGGGCAAAAGGGCGAAGCGTCGACCGACGTCGCGCCCGCGAGCCAGAACAAGTTTCAGGTTCGTTACAACAACTTCCACCCGTGGGTGCCGGTGATTCAGTGCCCGACCCCCGATCGCTACCGTTGGGGTAAGGCGCCGCGCGACTACCGCGGTCTACGCAAGACGTGGATCGCAGAAGATCTGACACGCAAGAGCCGCACTCAGATCAAGCCCGCCGCGATGCTCAAAACGCCGATCCCTTCGCTCGGGCTGACCGGAGCCGCGCCCGCGGCATCGGCCGCGGTAGCGGATGCAGGGCCCGACGCCGGCACGGGCAGCGCTGAAAAGGCCGATGGCAAGTGCAGCGTGAGCGTGCCCGGCGCTCCCGGCAGCCGTAGTTTGCTGGCGGTGCTGGGCACCTTGAGTGGTCTCGCTTTCCTCTCTCGCCGCCGCCGCTAGCATTTGCAGGCGGGCTAAAAGGCGCTGGGATGCGGGCCCCAGCGCCTTTTTTTTCGCGAGCAACAGCTGCGGGCGCGAAGTGCATTCAACCCGTCGGGGTGTGGCGACAAACTCGAGCCGTGCTATTTGACCCCCATAATGGGCTTACGGAGCACTTGGGTGGCGGTGGTGGGGCTAGTTGTGTTTTGTGCTGTGGCCTGCAGTGGTCATTTGTCGAATGACGACGGCACGGGAGGCGAGGGCGGGAGCGGCAAGCCGGACCTCGGTGGTGGCGGCGTGGGCGGCAAACCGAGCTTCGCGGGCGGCGGAGCGAGCGCCGCGGGCCGTTCTGGCGCGCAAAACGTTGGTGGTTATCCGGACTATCCGGGGGGCGTCGGCGGATTGCCCAGCTTTGCGGGTGGGGGCGATCCGCTCGCCGGTTCCGGCGGAGACCGCTACTCCCCGCCAAACCCGTGCGAATGGCCCGGATCGTGTGCCGGATCGCCAGGCAACTTCGCGGGCGCTCCCGGCGACTATGCGGGCGCCGGTGGCAGTGTCGACACCTCGCCGGGTGAGTGCGACAGCGGCAAAGGCTGCCTCGTGGCGCAAGGCAGCGAGATCCGCGGTTTGGCCGCGGACGTGAGCGACTTGTACTGGGTCGATCACGGCACGTTCGACAACCTCGGTAACTACGACAACGACGGACAGCTGCTGAAGCGCGCGCTCGTGTCGGGCACGAGCACGGTGCTGGCGAACGGTTTGGCTGGCCCGGCGGGTGTTGGCCTGACCACCACGCACGTGTTCGTTTACCTGGATCAGGTTTGGGACGGTAAGCCTCGTTATTCTTTGGCGCGCATCCCACGGGCGGGCGGGGCGACTGAAATCGTGCAGCTCGACGCGGCGCCCAATGGGCCAAGCGGAGGCGATTGCCTCGGCTGTCTGGTCAACGCGGGCGACACGCTCTATTTCCCCCTGCCCACCGGTGTCTACAAGATCGCTGCGCAAGACACGCAACCCACTCTATTTTCGTCGCTTCGTGCGTCGTCGCTAGCGATCTCTGGTGAGTATCTGTATCTCGTTTCGGCGACCCCCAAAGCGATTTGGCGGGTGCCTTTGGCGGGCGGTGCTGCAGAGCAACTGTCTGCCGATCCTCGCCTCAACATTCAGGTCGCCGGGGGCTACGTGTACTCGCTCGATAACGGCGGTAACAAGGCGTATCTGGCGCGTATGGCCGCGACGGGCGGGCCTTGGGTACGCCTGCCCAAGGCGCGCAGCTATTCCGCCGAGCAGCTGCAAATCACGGGCGACTGGTTCTTTCACGAGCTGTACTCGGACGCGGGGCAGCAATTCGTGGCAGGCCGGCTCAGCGATACCGCCTCTGCGGGGGTTCCGCTCACGCTCGCGAATTGGACGAACGTGCGCTGGGTCGGAACCGCGCAAGGGATCTTCTGGACCAGTGGGTCCGTGATTCGCCAGCGGTTCAACGCGGAGTAACGGAACGCGTCGGGGCCGGCCTGCCAGCGCCGGCCGACTCCGACTCAGTACCCGAGATCGACGGTGCCGTTGGCGTTGCGTGGCGTGGGCGGAAGATCGGTGCTGGCGTGGGTGGGCCACGGTTCGGTGGGCGTAGCCACCTCTGCCGGCGGCCAGCGATCACTCACGGCAGCGCTTGGGCTGCTGCTTGGATGCGGGCTGACCGCAACGACGGTCGATGCTTGTGGGTCGCGGCAGCGCACCAGAAAATTGCCGTCACGCGGATCGAAGATGGGCGACAGATCATAGCCGTTCGGACAGCTCTCGCCGGCGATGCGGAAGCAGGCGACCTGCTCCCCCGCGCAATGCACGTGAAGCATTCGCGTGCCGTCCGGGCCGACGATGCGTGCCGCGCCGGGTGGCGCGGCACAGGCGGCGAGCAACACGCTCAGCCCTCCGGAGACCAACCAGCCGCTGCGTGCCTTGCCCATCAGCCGATGAGTCTAGCCGAAAACGAGGAAGCCCGCTTTCTGCCAATTCTAGCCCGTCCTAGCGGGTATTTCCGTCGTTCGAGAGCGGATCGCTGATCCAGGGGCGGCCATGTGCGTGGAAGTAGCTGCGCAAAAGGTCGCGGGCCAGCTCATTGGCCTTGTGTCGCCAGACGGCGCCGTTCTCGAGCATCACGCTGATCACGACTTCTGGGTTTTGGCTCGGCGCAAAACCGATGAACCAGCTGGTCATGCCTTCGTTCGCTTCCGGGCGCAGCGTTCCGGTCTTGCCCGACACACGCATGCTTCCCAAATAAGGACGACCGCTCGCGTCGCTGAACGCGTGCCGACAGGTGCCACTTCGCACCGTTACTTCCATCATCTTTCGCATGCGCGCGGCGGTGAGCGGCTTGAGCACGCGACCGACCACCTGCGCGTCTTCGCTGCTGGCAGCGTTGCTTTCTTCGTCTTTCGCAGCGGGGGGCGGTTCGGTCACGCGGAGCTTGATCGCTTGCCCACCGTGAGCGATCACGCTCGCCAGGTAGGCGCCGCCCAGCGGTGATAGAGTGCTGCCTTGAAAGCCCGCGGCGGTGCGAGCAAATTCGAGGTCACCGTAAGGGACCTCGAGCGTGCCGACGGGCACGTCGATATCGAACGGAACCAGCCCGTTGAAGCCCAGCGCTTGCGCCGTATCGAGCAAGCTATTGCGGAGCAGTCGATGCGTTGCTAGCTGAGCGAATACGGCATTTTTGCTGTAGCCAATGGCGTAGCCAAAGGGTGAGCACTCGATCGCATCTCCGCGAGGGGCGTCCAGGTGGCGGCGCTCGATGCCGTGCGTACCTCCCGAGATGCAGACTTGCTCCTTGGGAGTGAGTGAAGTGGTCTCGAACAGCGCGGCCGTGGTGACCAGCTTGAAGACGCTGGCCGCCGGAACGCGCGAGGTGGTGAGTACTTGGTGGCGGCGTCCGTCGCGCGCGCTCTCTGCCCAGGCCAAGATCTTCCCGCTCTGTGCGTCGAGCATGACCATGCCGCCGCGCACGGGGTTGGCGGCGGCGAGGATCTTGCTGGCTGCTCGTTGTAAATCCGAGTCGAGCGTGAGCAGTGCGTCGCCCCCGCTGGCGAGCGGCGCGACCCAACGTCCAGCGCGCTGCGCGATGCGATCCAAGTCGAGCGCTGGACGCGGCTCGGTAGCGCTGGCCCGAGTCGCGGGTAGGGCCGCCAGGATCGCCATCAGCGGCAGTGCGCGAGGAGCGCGGGATCGAGCCCAGCTCATCGCTTGGACCTATCCGGCCTGCGCGATTCGGCCAAGGTTTTGACCGTTCGCTCCGGAAACAGCGCGTTTTTCAGTTATTGAAGTGCATGGCGGATGTAAGTAACTTGTTCACATAAAACTACATCGGCGTACAATGGTGGTTAGCTGGAGGATCGGTACATGGATCGACGAGTCGGACTTAGAACCCGAACGGACTTTCGAGTCTTGGCGCAGCGCGGTTCGCTTCTGTCTCAGTATCGAGGCATCGACGTCTCGCCCACGGGCATCGTGCTCGATCGCGGTCGCCCGATCGGAGAGGCCGATTGGCCGTTGTTGATGCGGCTGGAGTTGCAACTACCGGAATACCTGAAGCCCGTCCGCGCTTTGGCGCGCCCCATTTGGTCGTTCGAGTCGCAGCAAGCGTTCAAGTTCGTACGCATTGCCGATGTCGACCGTTTGATTTTGGCCGAGCACCTCGACTTCATGAGCGTGCGCGGCGCCCCCCTGCATTGAGGATCGCTACCATGTCCGTTACTCGCCGAATCAAGAAGCTCTGGGCCAGGCTCGCACAACCGGGAGCGCTGCGCATGCTGTATCAAGGCGTCGCTCTTGCGCCGCGGCTGGTCCTTCACGTGGCTTCAATCGCCGCCGTCGCCGGACTATTCAGTGCGTGTGTGCCAACGACGCAATACGAGGAAGCGAAATCTGCCAGTGAAGTGCAGCTCGCCGCTCGTCAACGCGCCGAGCTCGAGCTCTCCGCCACGCGCACCCAGCTAGAGAGCGCCAACGCGGAGCTGAGTCAGCGCGAGCAGAAGCTGGCCGAGACCGAGCAGTCGGTTTCCGAATCGAAGCTCGAGAACAGCGTGGCCGTGAAGGAGCGCGATGAAGCGACCGGCTTGGTCGATCAGTTGCGGGGCGAGCTGGCTCGCGTGGGCGACAATCTTCGCTCGTACGCCGAACAGAAGGCAGATCTCGAGAAGTCTTTGCAAGCCGCGCAGGCGCGCAAGCTCGAGCTCGAGCAAAACGAAGCGAAAATGGTGGCGATCGCGCGGCTGACGCGCGACTTGACCTCTGCGCTCGGTGACCGAGTCACGAGCGGCGATCTCACGGTCGACGTGCGCGATGGTCACGTCTTGCTCAGCGCCTCCCCCGAACTTTGGTTCAACGACGATGGCACGCTGCGAGCCGCCATGGACGACGCGCTCGCTGCGCTGAGCCGCGTGCTCAAGGTGCACTCGGCGAGCGCGCTCGAGCTGGGGTTGCCCGCGATGGACGCGGAGAAGCGCGGTCCGGCGCTGCTCGGCGCCTTGAGCACGCGCGGCGTAGCCGCGTCGCGCATGAAGCTCTCTTCTGCGCCCCGCGCAACCGCGAGCCCCGACGCGGCGCCAGCGAAGGACGCTGCGCTGTCGGTGGTCGAGCTGTCCTTCAGCGCGGGCTGAAGGGGACTTCAGCCCGGCTCGGTTCGATAGCTGACGTCGAGATCGAGCGCCGACTCCGGATCGCGTCCGCGCGGCGCGGAGACGGCGCGGAAGCGGGGATCGGCGCGTAGCGCTTCGTAAACGGCGGCCACCAGCGCGGGGCGGACCCTCTGCTGAAAGCGTTCGTGCCAGGCAAAGCCGTCGTCATCGCCCGTGTAATCGTCGCCGAAATCGGCCGACAAATGCAGGCTGATCGTGAATGTCTTCTGCTCGAGATGGGTCATGGCGTCAGAGCGAAAAGGTGACTTTCGCCGGCCAGCTGCCAGGCGACGGCAACGTGGCCGTCTTCAACGCCGAGACCAGGCAATCTACGTCCGACTCGCCCGCTTCGTTGGGCGGGGTAACGCCGGCTGCCAACACCGAGCCATCCGTGGCCACGTACACCGTGGCTTCGAACGCGCCACTGCCGCCCTTCTTGCAGGCCGAGACTTTCCGGGAGAGCTTGCCGACCGCGTCCGAGACGTGTTCGCCTTCCCAGCTGGTGGGCGCGCGCACGTCGTTCGGTGGGTCGAAGTCGAATGACTTGCGCGCCAAGCCGTGCAGACCGCCGACCGGCTTCGGCCACTTCTTGCTGCGTAGGCTGTCGAGCATGCATTTCTCGGTTTCACGATCCCCGATCGTGGATTTCTCGAGATGCGCGTGATCGACTTTGCCTTCGGAGTCGATCTTGAGGAAGAAGGCGACCGAGCCGCCCAAGAATTCCACGCGCTTTGCTCCGTCGTCCAGGCAGCGTTGGAAATCGGAGAGCGCGCGCTGAAAGGTCTTGTCGACCTTTTCTTCATTTAGCCCGCCGATTTCTGCCGACGTGGAGACACGCGCCGGCGCGTCTTCATGGGCCTCAACCGTGGGTGGGGGGGCCTGCGGCGGGGGCTCACTGCCACCGCAAGCCGTGCTGCCAGCGATCGCCAGAGCCAGACAAGTGACACGGGTCAGCGAGGTGAAACGGAACGAGGGGGTCATTTTCGGCGTACCAGTAGCGCGAAGCTCAGCGCGGAACAACGGCCGCGCAGCCTGCCCTCTTTAGCTCGATTGAAAATTTGCGTCGAGCACGCGTACGCCCGGCATTTCTGCCAGCCGCGCGCGCAGCGCTGGCTTGGGGCGCACCGCGACGCCGATTTCGGCCTCCCGCAACATGTCCATGTCGAACACGTTGTCACCAAACGCCGCGAGCCAATGCGCGCCCCCGAGCAACGCGCGACCCGCCACGCACTTGGCTGCCGCGTACGGCACCGGCTCCGCCATTGCGGCGGCGATCACACCCGAGACGACGCGCGGCGTGCTGGCTGCGATGTCCTCGGTTGCGAAGCCCCAAGCGCGGGCCGCCACCTCCACCGTGGTACGGGGCGATGCGGAGACGACGATCGTGCGAAGCTGATTGTCTCGCGCAAACTCCAAGATTGGACGAAGCTCTTCGTTCAAGCGTTGGGCGTGGTGCGTGGCGGCGAGTGCTTCGCTCGCCAAGTCGGCCATCTCCGATAGGCTGTGACCGGCGTAACACCAGGTCATCAACTCGCAGATCTCGAGCTCGACATAGTGCCCGTCGAGGTAAGCATCGAACAAGCGCTTGGCCGTCGCGTTGACGTCGCTCGAGCATTCGAAGCCGCGGTTACGCGCTTGTCGCTCGAGCTCGGCGCGGGCTGCTTCGCGCAACCGGCCATGATCGACGGCAAAGCGGAAAACGTCTTCTCCCACGTCCCCCGACCAAAGCGTGCCATCAGCGTCGAACGCCAGCGCGCTCGGGCGATTGGCGTGCAGACGGCTTATTAGCTCACGCACGAGCTCCCCGGAGCTGACACTGACGAGCGAGGCGCTCATGGCCACGGGCCGCGATTCTTTTCGCTGAGCCAACCGTCCCACCAGCCTTGGGCCATGGCCAGATCTTGAACGGTGTCGATCTCCATGTAGCCGCCGGCGGTGTCTTCGCGATGCATCGAAGCACCGGCTTCCAACATCTCCTGCAAGAGGTCGAGCAGGTAAGCCTTTTGGAAGCTGCGGCCCTCGCGGAACATGCCCCCGCCGTACGTCTGCTGGGCGCGCTCGAACGCATCGGTGAATACGCGCGCGCCGCTTTCGCTCAGCTTCATCACACCGATGAACTCACCATCGGCGCTTTCGCTGGCGATCGTGCGGCTGATTTCGAGCACGCGCGTGCCGTCTGCGCGTAGCTTCTCGGCGTCGGTCTCTGGGTGCTGCGTGCGGCCGACGTAGCGGCGGCGCCAAGCGGTGTCGCAACCGAGGGTGATGTCCGCGCGCGAAGCGACCAGCTTTTGCACGACCTCGCCGTCGTAAACGATGTCCGCGTAGGTCGAGAGGAAGCCTTGCCCGAGGTGCTCTCGCGCGCACAAGAGCGAGAGCAAGATGTTGTTGTTTGCCCAGTCCGCGTTGCGCACGAACGTAAATTCAGGGTAGCGCGCGCGCACGACGTCTTCCGCGTAGCCGCACACGAACACCACGTCTTTGCGGCTGAAGCCGGCGCTCGAAAGCGCCTCCAAGATCCAGTCGAGCATGGGGCGCCCCATGACCTCGACCAGAGTCTTCGGGATTTGGTCCGTATTCGGGCCGAGGCGGCTGCCACGACCCGCGCCGATCACGATTGCTCGCACAGCGCGCAGTCTATCCGGTCCGTACCGGGCTGTCCGTCGTCAAAACGCGAGCAGCCCAGGCGGGGCAGTCATTCCTCTCGCAACTTGGCGAGCACACTCAGATCTTCGAGTGTCGAAACATCTCCCTTGGTCTCGCGGCCGGAGGCGATGTCCTTCAGCAGTCGGCGCATGATCTTACCGCTGCGCGTCTTGGGCAGGCTGTCGGCGAAACGCACCGAGTCCGGGCGGGCGAACTTTCCGATCTCGTTCGCCACGTGTTCGGCCAGGGTCTTCTTCATCTCTGGCGACGCCGTGTGAGGCGGCTTGAGCGTTACGAATACGACCAGCGCTTGCCCCTTCAAATCATCGGGACGCCCCACGGCGGCGGCCTCTGCGACCGCGGGGTGAGCGACCAGCGCGCTTTCGATCTCGGCGGTGCCGATGCGATGGCCGGACACGTTGAGCACGTCGTCGATACGACCGACCACGTGGAAGTAGCCGTCCGCGTCTTCACGCGCGCCGTCACCGGTGAAGTACACGCCGGGGATTTCGCTCCAATAGGCTTGCTGATAGCGCTCGTCGTCACCGTAGATGGTGCGCAGCATGCTCGGCCAGGGCTGCTTGAGCACGAGCAGACCGCCTTCACCAGCGCCGACCTTCTTGCCCTCTTGGCTGACGACCTCGGGGACCACGCCGAAGAAGGGGAGGCCCGTGGAGCCTGGCTTGGTGGAGTGCGCGCCGGGGAGGGTGGTGAGCATGATCGCGCCCGTCTCGGTTTGCCACCAGGTGTCGACGATCGGGCAGCGGTTCTTGCCGACGTGCTCGCGGTACCACATCCACGCTTCGGGATTGATCGGCTCACCCACGCTGCCGAGCAAGCGCAAACTCGATAGATCCGACTTGGCCGGCCATTCATTGCCCGCGCGAATGAAGGCGCGAATTGCGGTCGGTGCGGTGTACAGCACGGTCACCTTGTGCTTCTCGATAACCTGCCAGAAACGGCCCCAATCCGGCTGATTGGGGGCCCCTTCGTAGAGCAAGCAGGTCGCGCCGTTCGAGAGCGGCCCGTACACGATGTAGCTGTGGCCGGTGATCCAGCCGACGTCTGCGGTGCACCAATAGACGTCGTTGTCTTTCAAATCGAAGATGTACTTGCTGGTCAGGTGCGTGCCCGCGAGATAGCCCGCGGTGGTGTGCAACACGCCCTTCGGCTTGCCCGTGGAGCCGGAGGTGTAGAGGATGAACAGCGGATGCTCGGCGTCCACCACCTCGGCCTCGCCTTGGGCCGGGTTGGCCGCCGCGACGGCTTCGTACCAATCGATATCGCGACCGGGCGTGAGCGTGGTTTCTGCTTTTGCGCCGAGGCGCGCGAGGACCACTACTTTTTCTACGGACTTCGTTCCTTCCACCGCGCGATCGACGGTGGCCTTGAGCGGTACGACGTTCCCGCGGCGGAGCGCGCCGTCTTGCGTGAGCACGACTTTGGCGCCGCAATCGTTGATGCGATCGCGCAGTGATTCTGCGGCAAAGCCGCCGAACACCACGGTGTGCGGGGCGCCGACGCGCGCGCAGGCGAGCATGCCGACCACGACCTCCGGCACCATGCCCATGTAGATCGCCACACGGTCGCCCTTTTGCACGCCGAGGCCGCGCAGCACGGCGGCGAACGCGACCACTTTCTCGTGCAGCTCGGCGTACGTCCAAGTGACGGTCTCACCGGGTTCGCTTTCCCAGATGATGGCCGCCTTGTCCTTGTTGGCCGTCTTCAGGTGGCGGTCGAGGCAGCTCTCACTGGCGTTGAGTTGGGCGCCGATGAACCACTTCGAGTGCGGGAGTTTCCACTCGGAGAGTGTGGACCAAGGCTTGCGAAATACGAGCTCGGAGGTCTCACGCTTCCAGAACGTCTCGGGCGATTCGATGCTCTCTTTGTACAGCTCGTCGTACTTCTCCCGCGAGGCGATGCGCGCGCCTTGCACGAACTCCGCGCTCGGCGCAAAAGTGCGATTTTCCACGGAGTACGATTCGATGGCGTTGTTCTCGGTCATCGCTGCCTCTAATTCTCCCACTGACGGCTGTTCTCTAAAGTCCGTAACTCGAACCTAGAGCGTGGGCCAGGATTCGGGCCGAGTAAAGAGCTTCTCGGCACAGGCGATCTTTGCAGTAATCCGTCCTGCGAACCGAGGCGAGGCGAGCTACCAGAGGCTGTAACCGCCGTGGATACCGAGGCCGAATAGAGGCAACGTGTTGGTGTTGCCGAACGCCTTGGTTGCGCCTTCGATATTCTGCCTATTTAGACTGGTTGCGCCGTCGATCAATGCGACGACTTCGGCGCCGAGCAAGAAGTGACCGAGGCTCCACTGCGCACCGAGCTCGAGCAAGAAGTAGGGATCGAAGCCGCTGGCGGTGCCGCCCGTGAGGCTAGGATCGGTGGCCACCGGATCGAGGACCAGCTTGTGGTGCACCGCGCCCGCGCCAATGGCCGAGGAAAAACGCAACGTCTTCCCGGTGGTCATCAGCCGCAAGTTGGGGCCGAAGCGGAGCGCGCCGAGTGAATAGTGGCGCGGCGTGGCGTTGTCGTCACTCTTGGCGTCTTTGACGTCGAGCTTGCCGTAGTCGAGCACGAATTCCGCGGCCACCGGCGCCCAGATCCGATACCCGGCGCGCAAGCCGATGGTCCCCATGGCGCTGTCCGATCGAGTTCCGGACAGCTGCAGCGGGTGTTGCCCGAGCCCCAAGATGCCGAGCGTGAGCAGGCCATAGTAGCCGCGCGGAACACGGGGCGGCGGAGGGGCGGGCATGGCGCCGCTTTTTTCGACGGGAGCTTCCGCCGGCTCGCCGTCGAGGTGCGGGCCGAGGTCTGCGTGCACGTCCAGGGTTTTGCCGAGCGCGACGCTCACGCTCGTCTCGAAGCTTTCGTAGCCTTCGCGAAAGACTTGGATCAGGTGCTCCGTGTCGGGCTTGACGCTGCCGCGCCACTCATGAAAAGCCCGCGTGGTGCCATCGATGGCGATGGCCGCGCGCGGGTCGCTGGCGATCACGTTCAGGAAGCCATCGGTCGCCTTGAGCTTCAGCTCGATCGGCAGCTGTTTTTGCCCGGAAGCGACGCGTACGAGCCGCGACAAACGCGCGTAGCCGGGCAGATCGGCGACGAGCGTGTGCTCACCGACGTTGACGTCTACCCCCGCGTGCAGCTCGCTCGGCGTCAGCACGCGGCCGTCGAGGCTGACTTTAGCTTCGCTGGGCTCGACGTTGACGACGATCGAGCCCACCAAGCCGCGCAATTCGGTGATGGCTTCACTGACGGCTTTGGTCTCGCCTTCGCTGAGCTCAGTGCCGTGTGCCCTCAGCAGTTGCTCGAGCGTGACCGCCGCTTCGCGGTAACGAAATAGCGCTTTTTGACAGAGCGCAACGTTCTGCAACGAGCCCGGACCTGGCTTGGTGGCATAAGCAGCTTCGAACTCCGCCAGCGCACCGGGGTAGTTGGTGTCTTGATAGAGCTTGATGCCGAGCTTGAAGTGGCGTCGGGCTTCCGCGGTCGCCTCGGCGCTGCTGCTCGCGCTAGCCGGGTCGGGATCGGCGGCGTGCACAAATCGCGGGCTGGCCCCGAGCAGGCACACGACCGAAAGAGCCGGGAAGGCGCGAAAGCGCATCGCCCTTCGCTATCACGTTTCAAGGCTCTTTGGTGCTGAGCTGCAGGCCGGACGCGACGTGAGCGCTCGGCTTGGGCGCGACCGGACGGCGAGGATTGCCTGCGCTCGGCGCTCGCGTCGGCAAGGTCGGCGCGGCGGACGCGGCGCTATTCAGCGGCGAAACGACGGGCGCACTCGCGACGCTGACAGCGCTGGTCGCCGCGACCGGAGCCGGCCGCGATGCTTCTTGGCTGACGCTCGCGAGCGCTGGATCGTTGTTGTGCACGACGAAGTAGGCGGTCAACGTGAAGCCGGCCAAGCAGGCGATGATCCCTGCCACCAACGTGCCGTAGCGCCTGCGCTTCGGGAGCGCGGGGGCCGGCGTCGAGTTCGAGGCCGGCGTCGCCCAAGCCGAGCGGTCGTGCGCGAGGGTACCTTCGAGCGCGGAGACGGCGGTCAAGAATTCACGCGCAGATTGAAAGCGCTGCTCGCGTTCGCGCTCGAGCGCGCGCTTGACCAACGCCGCTACGGCGGGCGGAACCTCCGGCGCCAACGTGCGCACGTCGGCCGCATCGTGCGTGCAGATCGCGATCAATACGGCTTCGTAGGTGGGCCCGACGTGCGGCGGCTTACCGGTCAGCATCTCGAACAAGATCGCGCCAACGCTGAACAGGTCCGTGCGGCCGTCGATGTCGGCGAACGATTGCGCTTGCTCGGGTGACATGTAGAACGCGGTGCCCAGCACCGTGCCGCGCCGCGTGAGCGTGTCTGCGGCGCGCGCGCGGGCGACTTTCGAGATGCCGAAGTCCACGATCTTCACGAACGAAGGATCGTCGTCCCGCGCACACAGGAAGACGTTGTCGGGCTTGAGATCACGGTGCACGATGCCGGCTTCGTGGGCGCACAAAAGCGCGCGCAACACTTGGCTCACGATGCGCAGTGCCGACGGCACGCTGAGCCGCCCCTCGCGTCGCAGCCGCGCCCGCAGATCTTCCCCGGTCAGGAGCTCCATGACCAGGAACGGCAGGCCGCTGTCCGTCACGCCGGAGTCGAAGATTTGGACGATGTGTGCGCTCTCGGCCATGCCGGCCGCTTCGGCTTCGCGCTGGAAGCGCTGACAAGCCTCGCCGTTGCGCGCGGCCTCGTGATCGAGGAATTTCAGCGCGACGCGTTTGCCGATGGCAAGATTGGCAGCCTGAAAGACGGCACCCATGCCACCCCGGCCGATCATACGGTCTACTCGGTACTTACCCGCGACCGTGGTTCCGACGAGCGCACGCAGCTCGCTGTCGGTTTCCTGTTCCAGGCTCGGCATGAACGCGACGTCTCCCGCGTGCGCCCGATGACGCACGCGGATCAGCGTAGCATGCCGGCTAAGGCAATTGCCAAAGTCACGGACCGCGCCCGCTCAGCGGGAGCAAGCGCGGAAAACGCGGCGCTCTCGCCGGAGCCGCGTTCAGTGCGTGGCTTTGTGGAGCGCGGCTTGAATGCGCGAGGTCGTGCGCGAGGCGTTTCGTGCGTGCACGACACCCTTGCTCACGGCCTTGGCCAGCGCGACCGACGCGGCGGCTACCGGGGCCTTGGCGGCCTCGACGTTGCCAGCAGCGATTGCGGCGCGTGCCTTCTTGACGGCAGTGCGGAGTGCACTGCGCACAGCTTGGTTGCGCTCGGCGCGCACTAGGCGCTGACGATTACGTTTTTCTGCAGACGGGTGATTGGCCATCGCCTTTAATCCTCGAAAGTATGCGGGGCTGACGCGGGTGCGTCAGGCCTTCGGCTTGCGCGCGTCGGGCGCTTTGGGGTCGTAACCCTCTTGGTGAACCGGGAATTTGGGCGTTTGGGTGCCCTTGTTGTTGGCGCCTTGGCTGCGCGCTCGGATATACCGACGACGTTCAGTCTGCCGAGTAGAAGAAACCATCAGAATACCTTCAAAAAGGGCCCGGTAGGGCTCGAGGGGCCGGGACTATGAGGGAAGCTTTTGGGCTTGTCAACGCGCTCGGCCGGCTTTCGGCTCTTGTTTGGCCCCAAAACTTGAAATTGTTCTGAAATTTTGTTCAGGCAACGCTATTCGGGGCGCACCGTGGCGTTGACACTGAAATTCGCGGCCGCGAACGGCTGAACCCGGGCCCGGCTGAGCTGGGCCTCGATGCACGTGGCGGACGACTTGCCGGCCGCGGAACCACTCACGGTGACGTGCTGCACGCGGCCATCCGAGCCAAACACGACGACGGCGCTCGACGGCGCGTCGTCGCCCGCGACGCAATGACGCGCGCCGCTCAGCACGGCGCCGAGCGCGGCCTGGACTGCGCCGCTCGACGGTTTCGCGGGCAGGTCACCGCCGCGGCTATCCGCAGGGCGCAGGGTTGGGTCGGGCGGCAAAGATTGATCGTCTTTGGGTTCGGCGGAAGCTCGGTCGCCCTTCGCTCCGGGCTTGCCCGTTACGACTCGTACGGGTGTGCTGCCGAGCGCGGGAGCCGCCTTGGGGCTTGCCGGATCCGAAGCGGGAGCCGCTTCACCGGGCAGCGAATTGGGATCGACACCGCGCGGCACTTCCTCCGTCGCGGGCGGTTGATTGTCCGCGAGCGGACTCGCCGTGACCGCAGTCGCTGCCGCGGGAGTGCCCGGGCCGGTCACCAGCGGTGCCGGCTCGGGTTGCCTAAACCAGAACAACGCCGCGGCCGCGAGCGCAAGCGCGGGAAGTGCAAACCCGAGCTTGCCCCAATGGTTGGGCGACGCGGCAGGAGCCACTGCGGGTGCAGGTGCATTGCTTGCGGCAACCTGATTCACGCTGACAGCCGCTCGCAGCGCGTCACTCGGCAGCGGCACTTGTCGCTGTTGGGCGGCGATCGCCAAGAGCTCACGCGCCATCTGACGCTCGTTGGCTTGCTTCTTCTCGACGCTGCGGCGCGCGAGCTCCGCCAAGCTCTGCGTACGCACGCCGGAGTTGGTGAGTGGCGTCGCGGTGGCCGACGCGGCGTTCGGCTCGTCTACCTCGCTGGGCAACGGTGCGGTCAAGAGCAACGTGTCCGTCGAGCCGCGCACGCCTTCCGTCAGACGCGCTTCGATAGCGCGCGCGTCGCTCTCCCAATCGCGCTCGGGAAACGGAAACGAGCTCAGCGTTGCCTCGGCGCTGGAGCCCAGATCGGACGATGATCGGCGATCGCTCACGCGGCGCCCTCTTCGCCTTTGGGCGCAAAGCCGCGTTCGATCAAGAACACTTTGAGCTTCTTTCGTGCTTCGTGGACGCGCCAGGCAACGGTGCCCTCGGGGCAGCCCAGCACCTCGCCGGCCTGCGCGTGACTCAAGCCATCGACGCCCACCAAGATCAGGGTCGTGCGCAGTGTATCGCTGAGCGCGTCCATGCCTTCACAGAGCACGCGCCCGAGCTCGCGGTTCTCGCTGTCACCGAGAGGATTCGCGCTGCCAGCGCGCGTTTCGACGAGCACGCCTTCCAAGCGCGGATCCTCCGTTGACACCGATTTGCGGTTCGGCCGGCGCGCTCGAATCACGTTCAAGGACAGGTTCACGGCGATGCGATAGATCCAGGTGAACGCTTCACTCCGGCCGTCGAAACGTTCGAGCGCGCCGTAGGCTCGCACGAACGTTTCTTGGGTGGCGTCTTCGGCTTCGGCGGCGTCGCGCAGCAAATGCAAAGCGAGCCGATAGATGCGGCGCTGATGGCGGCGCATGAGCGTGCCGAACGCCTCACTGTCCCCCTCGCGGGCGGCATCAACCAGTTCGCGATCCGTTCGCTTGGACATCGCTGAGCGCACGCTCACGCGTGCGGAAACCTCGTGGGTATGCGGCCTCGGTCCAAGATAGAGTAGCACTACCCAGTCAGACAACCGCTCGCTGCGGAAGCTTGGCGAGTGATCGTCGAAAGCGGCTGCCATTTTCTGCTGTTGGCAAAAAATGGCAGCAACTTCAGGTAGTTGAGCGGATAGGGAGACCGCTTTTTACTTCGAATCGCTGGCGCCGAGGCGAGCTTTGAGCAAATCGCCCAGGGTGCCGAAGCCGCCCTCGGCCTTGAGCTTGGCTCGGTACTCTTTGTGCGCGCGCCGCTCTTCGTCCTCTTTGAAGCCGCGCAGGCTGAGTTTCGGCTCACCGGTGCGCGGGTCGAGGTCGACGATTTTCAGATCCAGGACGGTGCCCGGCTTGAACACCTTGCGCAGGTCGGTCCCGCGCGCGGTGCCGGTCTGAGCGCCCGGGATGAAGCCGCGCGCAGCGCGGCCGGTAACGCCCATCAAGCGTACGAGCACGCCCGCCGCCTCACCTTTGACCACCTCGGCCTTGACCAGCGCGTTGCGCACGATCTTCTGCGGAGCTTCGTTGGCGTGTTCCGGCTTTGGCGCCAGGTGGAAGGTGAGCTTCTTCGAACGCGGGTCGAAGTGATGCACGAGCACTTCGACTTCTTGATCGAGCTTCAGCACCGCATCCGGATGCTCGATGCGCTCGAGCGACAGATCCGACACGTGCAGGAGGCCGTCGATACCGGGCTCGAGCTCGACGAACGCGCCGAACTTCTCCAGCCGTGTGACCTTGCCCTTGTGCTGCGAGCCTTGCGCGTACTTCTGCTTGGCGACGGCCCAGGGATCTTCGACCAGCGCCTTGCGGCTGAGCCAGATCTTCCCACGCTCGTCGATCTTGGTGATTTTGACTTCGATGCGGTCGCCAGCGCGAAACAGTTCGGTCAACGGCGCGCGCGTGTCGTGGCTGGCCTCGGAAGCGTGCACCAGGCCTTCCAGATTCTCGGCCTCCGGCAAGGCGACGAACGCGCCCCACTCCACCACCGTACGTACGACGCCGTTCATCACTTGGCCCTCTTGGAGCAAGGTGATGGCGTGTTTGCGGCGCTCGTGCGCCTCTGCCTCCAGCATCGGGCGGCGCGAAACGACGACGTCACGGCCGCCCTTTTCGTACTGCACGACCTTGAACTCGACGCGCTGTCCGACCAGCACCGCGAAGTTCGCGTTGGCGGGGTGCAAGTCCATACCGGAAGCGGGAGCGAAGGCGCGCAAGCCGTCGATGTCGACTTCGACGCCGCCCTTGATCACGCCCGTTATCAGGCCCGAGACCAAGGAGCCGTCTTTGGCCGCTTGTTCGACCTTGGGCTTCGCTTCTTCTTCGCGCAGCGGCTTGCGGGTGAGCACCACGAGGCCGCCGCGCACGCCGTCGTTGTGGATGCGCGCGACGAAGCGATCACCGACGGCGGGGACCAGATCATCCGGCTCCATCTCGTTGCGATCGAAGATGGCCAAGGCCTTGCCCGAGAGATCGACCATGATTGCGGTCTCGAGCACCGCGGTCACTTTGCCGAACACCTCTTCGCCGGTGTGGAACGGCGCGCGATCACTCGCGCGATGATGCTGTGAGCGAGGTGCTCCGCCTTCACGAGCTTCGGCATTGGCGGGACCAGTGCCTGGTCGCTTCTTCTTGCGGCGACGCTTCTTCTTCGGCTTGTCGCCGGTCGCTGCTGCGCTCGCGCCTTCGGCCTCCGCGCTCTCGCCGCCCTCGCTCTCGCTCTCGCCATCGGCGTCGCCTTCGCTCTCACCTTCCGAGTGATCGCTCGTTGCTTCGACGCTGCTTTCGCTTGCGGCGACTGCAACGGGCGCGCTGGCTTCGCTCGGAACCGGTGCGGGGGTGGACGCGTCAGTGGTGACGTGCACTTGCGTGCTGTCGCTCACGGCGCTGGGTGTGGACGGTGCGTCGCTTGAAATGGTGTCGGTGGACGTCATGGCGGGGGGGCGAGAGCCCTATATCTCTCTTGCAGCCGCCTGCCAATCTTCGGAAGGCGGCCGATTCGTTTCGGATCGTGGCGAGCGCTGCAGCTCCGTTCAGCGCGCGATGGGCAGCCGTCGGTTTACACCGCCGCTGCGATCGATCAACAGGCCGGCCTCGGGCTCGCCCTGCTCCAGGTTTTCCACGAGTTTCGTGGCGACGGCCACGAAAGCGCGCGCCGTTTCCGACTCTGGAGCTGCTTGAACCACTGGCGTCCCGGCGTCGCCCCATTGGCGAACCGAGGGGTGGAGCGGAATTTGGCCGAGCAAGGGCGCTTTTGCGAAGTCGGCGACGCTTTGGCCGCCCCCGCTGCCGAACAGCTCGTGCCGTTTCTCGCAGCCGTCACAGATGAAATAGCTCTCGTTTTCGACCACGCCGAGCAGGGGGATGCCGACCTTTTGAGCCATCGACACGGACTTGTACACGTCCTGCAGGGCCACTTCTTGGGGCGTGGTCACGATCACGGCGCCCGTGCTGCGCACTTTTTGCGAAAGCGTGAGCGACACATCGCCTGTCCCGGGAGGCAGGTCGAGGAGCAGGAAGTCGAGCTTGCCCCAGTTCACGTCTTTCAAGAATTGCAGCAGCGCACCGTGCAACATGGGTCCGCGCCAAACCACGGCCGCCTTCGGATCCTCGAGCAAAAAGCCGATGCTCATCAGCTTGATACCGAAGCGTTCGAGCGGCTGGATCTGCTTGCCGTCGCTCATCGGCTGGCCCGTGATGCCGAACATGGTCGGGATGCTCGGCCCGTAGATGTCCGCGTCCAGCAGGCCCACCGAGTGGCCCATGCGCGACAGAGCGAGGGCCAAGTTGGAGGCCACGGTGCTCTTGCCGACGCCACCTTTGCCGCTCATCACCAGAATGACGTGCTTGGCCCCGGGCACCGGATCATCCGGGCCGATTTCGCGTGCGGGCGTCATTGGTTGGCTCATGGCGGGAGGGGCGTAGAGCCGAACCCGCAGTCTGTCAAACTCGCGCCGGCCGATTTGGCGTGCAGCCGCGAAAAGGCCGACTGGCCTAGCGATGCCGGTTCAGATCGCGCCGCTCAGCCAAGCGATGGCCACGCCCAGGCCGAAGCCAATCCCGGTCGCAATCAGGGCGGGCCAGGCGTTACGGCCTGCGCGGCGCAGCTGCGGAGCCTGCGTCGAGATCCTTCGTTCCTCGGCTTCGGCCCAGCCGGGTTCGCCTTGGCTGGGCATGAAGTCTTTGCCGGCTTCCATGCGTGGCGAGTTCGCGGAGCGCGGGAAGCGTGGCGCGACGAGCAGCGAATCAGTCACACCGCGTGCGTAGGACGCGATCCGGATGGGAATGACGGAAGACTCGCGCGGCGGGCGGTCCGGTGTCAGCGTCTCCTGGATTTTTACGTCGCGCTGGGCGGGGACCAGCGGGATCGGGTCGCTCGACATGCGCCGTTGCGGTCCGAGCGAGATCGCGTGGCTGGCGGCACCGATGAACGGATGCAAAAGCTCCGCGTACTCTTCGGCGCTGTCGATGCGCCGACGCGGCTCGAGCGCCATGCCGCGCTCGACGATCGTTGCGAGCAACTTCGGGACCTGCGGATTGACGCGACTGAGCGAAGCAAAGTCCCCAGCGACTACGCGCTGCAGCACCGCGCCCGCCGTTTTGCCCTCGAATGGGTCCCGTCCCGCAAGCATGGCGTAGAGCATGGCGGAGGCGGAGTAGATGTCGCTACGGGCGTCTACGGACTCGCCGCGAGCTTGCTCGGGCGACATGAACATGGGCGTACCGCCGGAGCCCTTGGCCACGCTGCCGTCGATTTCGAACATGCGGCGCGCAATCCCGAAATCCAGCACCTTGACGTGCGGGCGATCCGGACGCGGATGAATGATCATCACGTTGGCGGGCTTCAGATCGCAATGCAAGAAGCCCTGCACATGCGCAGCGGACAGGGCCGCCAAGACCTGCATCATCAGCTCGCACGCGTATTGCGGCGGCAATGCGCCGCGCGCTTCGATGATGTCATCCAGAGTTTCGCCACGGAGCAGCTCCATCACGAGATAGGGCACACCATCGGCGGTCACGCCCAGATCGTGAATGTCGACCACGTTGGCGTGAGCGATGCGCGCGGCGGCGCGGGCTTCGGTCACGAACTGATCGCGATGTTCGGGGTCCGCGAACGACTCGCGGTTCATCACCTTGATGGCGACGAACTTGCCGACCACCAAATGTTCGGCCTCGTACACTTTCCCGCTCGCGCCAGCGCCGATCTCACGCAAGAGCGCGTATTTGCCATCCAAGACTTGGCGGGATTCGAGATTTTGAGCGACCGACATCTCTCCGTCAGCTCGGAACGACCGTTCCGGCGCGAACTTGAGGGGCCGCCCCGGTAACCTCGCGCTGTCTCGGAGTGGGACGCGAAAGTGCCACAAAACACGAACGGCACGACCCCTCGCGGGATCGTGCCGTGGTGATCGACCGACTCAGCTCACTTGTTGAGCGAAATCGCGCCCGTAACGCTGCCGGCGGCGCTGAGCGACGCGGCAAAGTTATCCGACGCCGTGCCGATGGTGGAGGCGATCAGCACGCCGCACACCGCGCCCTTGGCGCCGAGCTTACCGCTACCGGTGAGTGTCACACCGGCATCGACCGCGCCTTTGATGCCCGCCGTGAAGGCCGCGCCGCGCGCCTGCAACACGACGAGGATCTTCGGCAGGTTCGCTTCGAGCGAGGCGATGGCGGTCTGGTATTGCACCTTGCCCTCGGCACTCAAGCTGCCCTTGGCTGCGGCAACGACCGACACGCTCGGCGGCGTGCACTCGGCCTTGGCACTCGCGCTGGCGTTGCAGCTACCCTTGCAGCTGGCGTCCGCGCTGCAGCCGCCTTCGAGCGTGCCGCCCTCGCACTTGAGCGGGGTGGCCTCCACGTCGCACTTGCCATCGCACTGAACCTTCACGTCTGCGCTGCCCTTGCACGCCGCATCGCAATGGCCTTCGCATTGGCCGGTGCACTCGATCTTCGGTGCGTCGGCGTCGAGCGTGCAGGTGCCTTCGCACTGGCCGTTGCAGCTGCCATCGGCCTGGATACCAGTGCCCGATTCGGTCGCGCCGCCGGAGGCGCCCGCCGTGCAGGTGCCTTCGCACTTGCCCTTGCAATCCACCTTTACGCCACCGCTGGCCTTGCAGCTACCCGAGCACTTGCCCGAGCAGCTACCGGTGCAGGCGACGTCCGCCGAACCGGAAGCGGTGCAGCTGCCGCCGCATTCGACGGTGAGCGTTCCACCCGTGCACTTCGGCGGGTTCGCCTTGATGTCACACATGGCGCTGACGTCGCAGGACGCTTGGCAGTTGGCTTGTGCCGTCAAAGACGCGGTGCACTTCGGCGGCTCGAAATTGGCAGACACGCTGCCGGCTAGCTTGCCGCTCGCGCCGAAGTTGGCGGTGATTTGGGCTTTCGCCAAATCACACCAGGCGCTGAGGGCAGCCGTGCCGCCAACTGCGGAAGGGCCATCGCTCACGTCAGCACCCAAGTCGAGCGCGATGTTGCGACAGGCGGTGGTCACGTCCGAGATAGAACCCGTGCCGACCGCGGAGAGGTCCGACGCCGCAGAGGCGAAGGCCGAGAAGGTACCTTTGATGCTGGCGTCGACCCCGAAGTCGACGGCGCTCATGTCTGCGCCTGCTTCGAACTCTTTGCAGCAAGCGGCGTCTTGGGCGTCTTTGAGATCGCTACAACCGGCGACCAGCGTAGAGACGACGAGCGCGGCAAATGCGACAGCGGTGACCGGTTTCAAGCGACTTTTCAAGTTCATGCGAAAGGACTCCTTAGTGTCCAGGACGCTACCCACCACCACCATGCGGTTCGGCGCGTTCCCTTCATCCGACGTTTTTCAAAAGCGACGGCGGCGCCAGTGTACAGCAGGTCTCGTCTCGGACGAAACCCAGCACCGAGCTTTAGACGCCGCGTCGAGCGAGTTGATGCAATCGTGTCGCGTTGCGTTCGGACTCCGGCCACTCGTTCGCCGACGTCATTGGAAAGATGGACGACGTTCACCTACATGAGTGACGCTTCTCGTCTTATCGTCTCGCGCCCGCGCGCGCGGGCTCAATTTGCCGGCCAGCAGCCCGTTTGGGGCGACGAACCCAAGGCGCTCGACGTGTAAGCGCCTGCGCAGATGCCGCTATTCGGCATGCTGGGCGTTGCATCGGAACACAGCATATCGAGGCCGCCCGGGGTTTCGGGGCAGCCGCCGCCCGTGCATAGCCCGTTCGCCGCGTCATCGCCGCAGCTGCAGTCGACGCGAAAGTCGACACACCAACGTTCACCCGTGAAGCTCGAGGAAGTGCACGCGCCTTGCGCGCCGCAGTCCGCGTCTTGCAAGCAGGGCTCGCAGCTCTTGCCAGTGCCAGTGCACTTACCGAAGCGATGCGCGCACGTGGCGCGGTTCAAATCAGCATCCCACACGCCGCACTTCGCGGCGGTTCCCCAAGGGCACGAGGGGTGCTTCAGATCGCACAACTGCGTGCAGGTCTTGATCCCGCTCTCGTCCTTGGCGCAAACCTGATTGGCGACCGCCAAGCAGTCGTCGTCGGTCTTGCAGGGGCTGCAGAACTTGCGGGGCCGGCAGGCATTGCGCGTTACACCGCGGCTGCCGCACTGATACGGCTTGCCCTCGCCGATTTGATCGCTGGGGATGCACTGGCGATCTTTGGCGTTGCCTTGCAGGTTGCAAATGTCTTGGCAAGGCGGGCGCGTCAGCGGCGTGCACGCATAGCCGGGCGCGCAGCTCGTGTCGTCCGTGCAATCCGTGGTGCAGTAGGCGTCGAGATCCTCCGTGCCGGCCCCGACGCAGAAAAAATCATTGGCGGCGTCGCACTCGGTGCCCTCGGCACAGCGCGTGTAAAACTGACCCGACTTTTGGGGATGACCCAGATCGCAGAAGTGTCCGGACAGCCCGTCCGCGTCTTGCGCGGTCGTGCACTCGCCCAAGCCTTGGCAGTCGAAGTGCGAAGTGCACGCGACCCGGCACGTGCCGACGACGCACGCTTGGCCCTTGTCCGCGGGACACTCGGCATTCGAGCTGCATTTCTTGCCGCTCGCGCTCGAACTCGCGCCGGCGTGGCCTTGCGCGGCCGCGCCGGCGTGGCCCGAGTCACCCGCGATGGTCCCTTCGGGGGGCGAAGTTCGGCAGTCGTCACGCAGGCACTCGCTGTTCGCGCAGCCGCTGAAAACCATGCCGACGAAGCAGCTCAACACGCCGAGCCAGGCGAAGCGCGAGGCGAGCCGAGCGAGCCGAACGAGCCGAACGAGCCGAACGAGCCGAACGAGCCGAACGAGCCGAACGAGCCGAACGAAACCGAGCGCTGAAACGGGGCCTGAAACCATTCGAGAAAATGCCGAGCTCTTGACGGGGCGGTCCACGGGGCTACCGTGCTGAATAGTACTCGGTTTTTCTACGGCCGAAGTGCGATTCGTTTCGTCGTTCGTGTTTCGTCCCCGTTCCGAGTTAGCCAGGTGGCCCGCATGAAACTGTCCATCTTCACGGTGCTAGTTGCCGCGTCTTATTCGTTGCTCGGCTGCTCGAGCAGTCCGCTCGACCCTGTGTCGGACAGCGCGATCGATCCGGGGGCGGCACCAGGCAGCGCTGGCGGGGCGAGGGCAGGCGGGGGGTCGAGCGCCGCTGCGGGAGCAAGCGCTGCGGCAACCACTCCGTCGACGTGGACGGCGTACCCCGCTGGCCCCTACGGCACGACGCGCGGCGCGACGATCCAAAACCTCTCCTTCTCGGGTTGGAAGCACCCGGATGTCGCGGGCTACGATCCCGCGAAGTTCGAAACCGTACGCCTCTCCGATTTCTACGATCCCGACGGCCACACCGGTATCAAGCTGCTGGCGATCAATGCGTCTGCCGTGTGGTGCAGCGTCTGCCGCAGCGAGTACCAGGACATGCACGCTAACGACGTGTACGGGACCCTTCATCCGCAGGGGCTCGAGATCCTGGGCACGTTGTTCGAAGACAACGCCTATTTCCCGGCGCAGCCGCAAGATCTGAAGAACTGGGGCGCGCTCTCGACCCACGCCGTGAAGTTTCCGTTGGGTCTCGATCCCGGCTTCAAGCTGGGTGCCTACTTCGATTCGGATGCGACGCCGCTCAACATGCTGATCGACGTGCGCACGATGACGATCGTGCAGATCTCCATGGGGATCTCGAATCCCCCCTCGGCGTATTGGACTTCTGTGCAAGCCATGCTCGCGAAGCTGTGATGCGTTCGAGCTCCGCTCTCACGCATTGCGCGGCGCTGCTGTGCTCGCTGTCGTTCGTTTGCGCCTGCTCGGGCGGCTCGACCCCGGGTGCGCCCGGCACCAGCAGTCAGTCCCCCGCCGCGCAACTCGCCCCACCCGATTTCGAGCTCTCCACGATCTACGGCAAGAGCGAACGGCTGAGCGAGCACCTCGGCAAAGAGGTCGTGCTGCTCGATTTCTGGGCGACGTTCTGCGAGCCCTGCTTGGCGGGTATGCCGCACCTCGACGCGCTGTACCGCGAACACCAGGCCCAGGGCTTCGTGGTGTTCGGCATCTCCATTGACGGCCCCGACTCGGTCGCTCAGGTCAAAACCACCGTCTCCAAGCTCGGCATTTCGTTCCCCATCCTGCTCGACCAAGAGACGCGGGTGGTCGCGCTGTACAATCCCAAGACCAGCGCGCCCTACAGCGTGCTGATCGGCCGTGACGGTCGCATCCTCAAAAAGCAAGAGGGCTACACCACGGGCAACGCCAGCGTGCTCGATCGCGATGTGGTCGACGCTCTCGCCCGCGTGACGCCGTAACTCACCGCGTCCGAGTTTCCTCGGGACCGGCGATCGAGATTCTTGTTGATGGTGCTTGGCCGGGTTCATCCTTAGGACTGTGAGCACCTGTTCGACCTTCCTGCAGAGTGGGGACTTCCCGCCGCGAGAATGAGTTGGAATTCGAACTCGATTTTTTGAGCGCGGAGGGGCTCGGGGTAGCGGTCGAACGTGTGAATCGGCCTGTCTGCGGAGTCAGGCGGGGGTGAGGCGCACGCAGTTCGGCAGGGGCGGCGACGCGGGCTTTGCGACGCGCTTGGCGTTTCGCGCCCGCTAACCAAAATAAAATCAGAGGCCGAGCGTGAGAATTAGAAGCGGAGGGTGAGGTCCAAGGCGGCGCCTTCGAAGGGCGGGAAGACTCGGCATACACCGCCGACGCAGCGCAGCGCGCCGCGGCGTTGGCCGGCGAAGAGCGAGATGCTGGAGTCGGAGCTGATGCGGTAGCCGATTTGTCCGTTGACGTAGGTGGGCGGGACCGCGGGGTTGGTGTCGTAAGAGAAGCCCATGGCAATCGACCAGTGGGGGGCGTAGTCGAAGCCGATCAGTTCGTCGCCTTCGTTCCACGCGACGCCCGGGCCGCCGAGGGTTTGGTGTCGGCGGCGGTGCCAGCCTTGGAGTTCGACGCTGTACGGGCCCCCGAGGTGCCAGGTAACCGTGTGGCGCGTGTAGACCTCTCGATAAAATGCGTGGGTTTCGCCGTGGTCGGTGAGCAGGGCGCGATCGCTGTCGTCGACTCGGCTACCCACCGAGATGTCCGCTTTGGAGCGGCGATCGCGGCTGCGCAGTTCGCTGCCGACGGCGGTGTCCAAGATACTATTGCGGGTGTTCTTGCTCACTTCGCAGCTCTCGTTGGCCAGCGATTCGGCAAAGGATTGATAGTAGCCGGCCCAGCTGTACACGCTCACGACGCGCGATAGCGCCAGATCGGCGCGCAGGCGTCCGCCACTCACGCAGGTGTTGAAGCCTTCGAAAGCGGTGTCGACGAACAGCGCTTCGGTGGTGGGCGGCGCGCTCGCCGCGAGCATGCTGAATTCGCGCGCGCGCAGCGGACTGATGTTGGCCAAGAGCGGGAAGAAGCGGCGGTAGTGCTTGCCTTCGAAGAGCAAGGTGAGTGGACCCGCGAGCACGTTCACGCTCAGGTAGGCGGCTTGGCCGAGCGCGAGCTTGGGCGTGGAGCTGTCCGCGTGATGTAGATCTTGCAGAGCAAGCTCGAGGTATGCGCCGCCGTGGCCGCCGAGATCGGCGAGCTCGAACGAGGCGCTGCCGGTGCTGATGCGATCGGCGCTGCGTACGACGTCGTTGGCGAGCGGTGTGCTGCGCAGGAGCTGAGAGGCTTGCACTGCGAATTTGGCGGATTTGTGGCTCAGCTCGAGCTGGCCGCCGAAGATCCGATCCGGCGCGTAGCTGCACGTGGCAAAGCTTTCGCAATTGCCGGTGTCGGGGACGAAGTCGGTGGCTACGGCGCGCGGCATGCCAGCTTCGGTCAGGGTGACGAAGCCGGGGGTGACGCTCGAATCGACGCCCAGGTAGCGTCCGCTCGCAGGATCGATGCGCAGCGGGTTCAGGCTGCCGGCAACCGCGGTGGCGCGCAGCGAGACTTGGTCAGTCTTGACGCGCGCAGTGACGCGCGCGCCGCGCAAGGTGGTGTCGCTCGCGAGCTCGTCGAGCTTGCGCAGACTGAGCACGAGGCCTCGACCGAACGCGACGTACACGTCGCCCACGCCGAGCTCGAGGGCCGTGCTCGTGTACGTGAAGTAGTACTTCGCGGGGTACATCCAATTGATGTAACGATTCGAGAGCTCGACGCCGGCTTCCTGGAGCTTCTGTCGGAAGTAGACCGGTGCGGGGGCGCCGCCCGACGTGGGCGGGCGCGCCGCCGTCAAATCCAGCGCGATTTGCGTGGCATTGGGCGAATCGAAGAACCAGGCGTTGTCCAGGCGCAGGCCGGCCTGCCACGCGCCGCCGTTGGCGAGCACGTTGAACCGATTGTAGAACAAGCCCCAATTGTCGTTGGCCAGCGTGGAGACTTGATTGGGGCGCGTATCGCGATTGTTGCCGTTGTAGGAGAGCGTCGATGTGTTCGTGATGTCGAACGCAACCGGCGCTCCGAACACGTCTACCGGCTCGAGCGCGCTGAGCTTCGGTGCCATGCCCAAGATGCCCAGCGCGATCGCTCGTGCCAGCCCGGTTCTGAGCGTTCGACGCGGGTTATGGCTGCGCGAGCGACGCATCGATGAACGGCCACAGGACGGTCGCTTGGTCGCCCAGCAATTTCTTTTCGATCTTCATCGTGCGCGCGTCGATCACCAGGTTCAACGGGGCCGTCTCAGCCGAAGCAAAGCCGCCCAATTGATAGTCCGGGTCGAGCACCATGGCGTAGTTCGAGTCGAAGGTTTCGACCCAGGTGCTGAGATCGCGCAACGTGGCAGGATCGCGGCGCGCGTCTTGAAACAGCGTGCTCAAGATGCGCAAGCCTCGGGGCCCGTAGTCTTGGTTCTTCTGCGACAGGTTCTCGTGCTCACTGCGGCACGCCGAACACCACACGGCCGCGGTGTTGATCAAGATCAACTGGTAGCCCTTGCTGCCGGTTGGGTCGTAGAAGTCCGCAAACGCGATCGTCTCGAGCGCGCTTTCGGTGTGGCTGACCTTGGCCGGGTTTCTAAAGCCCTGAAAGCACGCGTCGGCGAGGGTATCGCCTTCTTCGGTGCCGAACGGGCCGTTCGGATAGTCGGGTGAGTTGCAGCCACCGCTGGCCAAGAGCTCGGGCGGGATCTTGGGGGTGTTACTGCCACACGCGGTCAGTGCGAGCGCGCTGACCGCGAAGCACGCGAACCAGCCGCTGGCGAGGCGACTCGTGATGCGCGCGGCCCTCGACATGCTTACTTTCGGCGGAGCGCGATCGAAGACAAGATCGGAATGCCGCCGCTCGTCGTGTCGATGCTCTTGCCGTCACTCGAGACGCGCGCTTCGGCGACCAATTGCCAACTGCCGTAGGGCGCCCAATTCTCGCTCACGTCCAGGCCTTGTACGAACACTTCGACTTCGCTGCCCGGCTCCCAATCGAGCGTGTTTTTCAGGCTCAACTGCGCGGCTGGGCAAAACGTGGTGCCGAGCGGAGCAACGCCGTACGCCAGCTCGAAGCCCAAATCCGAGGGCAGAGCTTGCAGACTCTCCGCGATGGGCACGGACACGCTGCGGAACACGCGCTCCGACTCGTCACTGTACGTCAGGATGTCGTGCTCGAAGCTACCGTTGCTTGCCAGGTGGAGCGTGAGATCGCCGTTGCTGAGCGCGCCGCTCTTCGGGAACTTGGCGCCCTCTGAAAATGGTGGCAACGGCAGAGCCACGAGCTCACCGAGATCTTGCTTGGCCTGAGTCAGCGGCACCGCCAGCTCGGCGAAATCGAAGCCATCGCCGTACTTGAGCGCTGGTAACACCATCGACTCGTGCGGCGCGACGTTCAGTACGCCGCTCGCGCTCGCGTTGTAGTTCTTACAAATGTTGATGCCGCAGACTTGCACCGGCAAATTCGCAGCCGCTTCGCCGGAAGGCACGCGCAGGCTGGCGCCGACTTGCTCGACCGTGAACGCTTCGCTTTCGACTTGATAGCCGGGCGCTTCGCACACCGCGGGCGGTGTGCTGCTGACGTCATCGCTGGTCGAAGAGCAACCCAACGAAGCCAACAGGGCGAGGCCAGCAAAGAGCGGGAGTGTCGTCGGACGGTGCATCGCTGCGGCCAAGCGTACACAACGCTGCGCCGCCCCGCCAATCCGGCGTAATTCTCAGGGCTTTCGAGGCACGGCGGAAAGAAGCAGGCGAATCAGAAGAACACGCCCATGTACCAGCGCAGCGTTTGGGCGACATTGGTGCCCGTCGGCAGGTTCGAGTTGGCGAGGGAGTTGATTTGGTTCTGGCTATAGCCCAGACCCGCCATCGGGAAGAGCACGCCGTACTCGAGCTTGGTGAAGAAGCCGCCCTTCTTGCTCGGGTCGTCGTTGCGTGCGCCGTCTTTCGACTGAAAATAGACGTTGGCGTTCAGCTCGATGCCGAGGTCGTGCGCGTGGCCGGGGGATTGTACGAACTGGGAGGCGCGCGACCAGATCGCCGCCACGCCGCCGCCGAGCTTTTGCCCCGAGGGGTCGCGCAAGAAGTCATACGACGCGCTGGGTCGGAAATAATAGGTGCCTTGCACGCGCGTCAGGATGTTGCGGTACAGGATCAGATCCACGCTGTAGGCGGGATTGAAACGGAAGGTCGAGTCGGTGCGGTTACCGTGCTGCGGATCCGCGTCCTGGTTGTACACGGGCGCCAGGCCTTGCACGTCCGAATCGCCGGAGGCCCAACCGAAGTTGAAGCCGAGGCGCAGCTTGTCTTCGACCAAGCGCTGCTCGATTTCGGTGGCGATGCCGTATTGGCGAAGTTTGAAGCCCGTGTTCTTGTCGGCGGACTCACCGTTGATCGCGCTATTGCTATCCATGTTGCCTTGGATAGTCACGGCCTCCGCTTCGAAGCGGAACTTCTTGTACAGCAGTTGCAACCAAAGGTCCGGCGTCCACGAGGAGGCGCCGCGTCGTCGGTACGTCAGTAAACCCGGGCTGCAGCTCAAACTGGCCGCGCCGCCGGCGCCCGTGACGCAAGTGCCGGCTTGGTTGGTCAGGCCGTTGGCATCGTTCGCCAGCAATTGGTGACGGTATTGCACCTGAACACCGGCGTTGATCACGATTTCGCCGCGGGCGAGCGCCAAGCGAGTCAGCTCACGGCTCTTTCGACGCGTGACCGACAGCATGTACTGCGACACGTCATCGCTCTGCGCCAGATCGTAGGGTTGGCCGCGGTAGATGCCGATGTTGTCGCTGGTAGCGCCTTCGTTGATGTAGTCCCAGGCGCCCGTCACGTACAGATCGAGCGGCTTGATGCCGGTCGTGAACTGGATGCGGTCGATCGTCGACTGGTAGTTGTCGTCGTAGCCGTCACCCGCGTTGTTCAGGATACCGAGACCCCAATGGTTGGGCATGCGGCCGAAGCGGAGCTCGCCGACCGGCGTCGCGTACTCTGCCCACGCGCGTTTGACGCGAATGCTATCGCGTAGGCTATTGATGCCCGAGGTGGGAGGCGTGGTGGTCGTCGTGTTGTAGCCGATGGTTGCGTAGCCACTGCGTTGGGCGACCGCGTACCCGCCGGCGTACGGCGTGTTGGCGTAATCGTTGGGCGTCGAGCCGAGCACCAGGTTATCGAACAGATCGATCTGGCTGATCACGCGTAGGTTGTCGGAAATGTGCAATTCCGGATCGAGCCGGAAGCGCATATTGCCGCCCATTTGCGTGTTGTTCTTGCAGGCTAGGTTGGCGCTCGTGCCTGCGTTGTTGCTACCGGCGCCGATTTCGTCCGGCGTACACAGCTTCGGGCCGTATTCGTTGCTGAGGCCTCGAAAGTAGTTGTCGGCTGGCTGCGGCCACATGGCATCGCCAGGGGCGTCCACGCGGCCGAGCGCGAACTGATAAAACATCTCCGCGCGCACGCGGAAATTGCCGTGCAGCTCCAGCACGGGGCGGGCATGGGCCCACCAGTCTTCGGCGAACACCGCGCTCTCACCGCGCTTGCCCGCCGCATCCGTCGGACGCTCGCTGTTTTGACGCTTGAGCTCTGCGGCGTCATTGCCCGGCTCGGGCCAGGCGGGCAGGGGATTGAAGCTGCCGCTCGGAGTTCCAGGTGCCGGTGCGGGCGGCGCGGAGGGCGCGTCGTCGTCCGTTGCGGGCTCGGCGGCAGGCGCTTCAGCGCTGGCGGGAGGGCTGGGTTCGGCGGCGTCAGCGGCACCTCGGGGCGCGGGCTCGGGAGCCGCGGCGGCGGGTTTCGGCTGCGCGTCCGCAAGCGCCGGGATGGTCAAAAAACCGAGCGCAACTAAAGAGGCAACGGAGGCGTGTTTCATGCGGATCTTCGCGAGGTACCGGCGGCGGACCCGGGGGGTTTCGCACGCGCGGCCAAAGACTGTCAACCGCGCGCCCACAGGTCTCATATTGCCCGGGTTTGACCCCTACTTGCGAAATGCAGCCATGATGTCCGTGCCCACTCGGGCCGCCTGCTGGCCGAGCTCGGCGCCGGCCAGGGCGGGCATCTGGAGCTGAGACATGGTCTTGGCCACGTCCGCCAGCTCCTTCTGGAGCGACCAGCCCGGGGTCTCGGGCAAGCCGAGCGCATTGCGGAATGTCTCCCCCAGCTCCACGGCGGAGCCGAAGCGCATGGCGGGGTCTTTGGCCAAGGCGCGTGCCATCAGCATGTCCAGGATGGGCGGCGCTTGCTTCAAGATGGAGCTCAGAGGGGCAGGGACCTGCTCGATTTGCGCGGCGCGCACCATCAGTTCGTTTCGGTCCGGGCTGTCGAAGGGGGTAACTCCGGTCAGCATCTCGTACAGCACGATCGCGGCCGAGTAGAGATCGGCGCGCGGATCGAGCGGTTGGTTCAAGACTTGTTCCGGCGACATGTACGCGCCCGTGCCAGGGGCCATGCCGCCGGTGTTGCGCGCTTCTTCTGCGGGCACTTGGGCGATGCCGAAGTCGGTGACTTTGATCACGCCGTCCCCGCGCACCAGCACGTTCGACGATTTGATGTCGCGGTGCAGGATGCCAAAACCATGGATCGACGCGAGCGCGCCGAGCAGCTGCGCGAAGTAATGCCAAGCTTGCGCGAGCGGCAACGCAGGCAACGGATTGCGCCGTGATTCTGCGCGCACGCGCGCAATCAACTCACTCAGCGCCTCACCGTGCACGAGCTCCATCACCAGCGCGAGTTGTCCGTCGAAATCCGACAGACCAAAGAAGTGCACGATGTTCGGATGGGACAAGCGCGCGAGTGCGGTGGCCTCGCGCGTGAACAACTTGCGTGCGCGCGCTTTGCCCTGCAGCAACGGGTGGAGCAGCTTCACCGCAATTGGGTGGGGCGGCGTGTTCGCGAACCGGCCGGCGGGATTGTAATAAAGCCAGCCGCGGTAAACCACGCCCATCCCGCCTTCGCCCACGGCGTGACCGAGCACCGCGCGACCCCAGTCTTCGAGATCGAGCTCCGCGCCCGGCCCGATCGTGATCTTTGCGGCTTTGACGATCGGCACGCCGCACATCGGGCAGAAGCGCGCTTCATCGACAATCTCGCTCTTGCACGCCGGACAGACTGCCACGGTGTGGAAGCATAACGGAAATCGTGGCCGCTATGCGCGTTCGTACTGAAATGTACGCGGCCGAGCCGCCTGTCACCGCGCGCATGGGGCCATTGCGGTGAGGAGCCGCTCTGTGGGAGTCTTGCGAGGATTCTGCCGAGTATGGCTTTTTCGTGCGCGGCGGAGGTCAGGAGGAAAGCCCACGTTGCTTCGTAAACTTCGCACGTCCATTGCGCTTCCGATGTCCGCCACCCAGCTTCCCTACGCGGCGCGTCGGAAGCAGCTGCTGGCCGCGGCCTGCCTCGCCCTCGCGAGCGTCATGGCCACCTCCGAGGCCAATGCTCAGGTCTCTGGTGACTTCGCAGTTCAGCGCTTCGACCCCGCTGCGGGCCCGCACAACTATCTGTCGACGCGCGGCGCGCGCACGGACGGCAAGTTGGTGTGGAGCGTTGGGCTCTTCGCCAACTACAGCTACCTGCCATTTCAGGTCGGCAGCTGCGAAGCGCCCGCGGGTCTCGACTGCACCTCGGGCAGCGCCACGTCCCGCGCCACGGCGAAGGTGATCGAGAACCAGCTGACGGGCGACCTGATCGGCACGCTCACGCCGATCCCGCGCTTGCAGTTGGCTTTGAAGATCCCGGTGTCATGGGCCAAGGGCCAGGGCCTCAGCGCCGATGGCACCTTCGCGAAACCCGAGAACCGCATCGACACGGTGGGCCTGGGTGATCCTCAGCTCGAAGTCAAAGGTCGCGTGTACGGAGAGGTGACCGCCCCGTTCGTGATCGGTCTGTCCGGTTTCGTCACCGCGCCGCTCGGGCATCCCACCGCCGAGAACTCTTACCTCGGAGACATGAAGCCGAACGTCGGCGGTCGCCTGATTCTCGATGGCGAGAAGGGCCCGTTCTCGGTCGGTGCCAACATTGGCGGCGCGTACCGCCCGACCGCTCATATCGGCAATGCGACGATCGGCCCGGAGGGTCGCTACAGCGTGGCCGCGGGGTATCGCATCGGCCCCGTGATCCGCGTGATTGCCGATATGTTCGGCACGACGCGCTTCTCCGGTGAAGCGGGTGAGAACACGCTCGAGATCGACGGCGGGCTGCAGATCTTCCCGCTCAATTCACCGCTCACAATCGCCGTCGCGGGCGGCACCGCGGTCGTCGAAGGCGTCGGCGCGCCGAAGTTTCGCGGCATCTTGGGCTTGATCTACGCTGTCGAGAAGCGCGACCGCGATGACGACGGCATCTTGGATTCGGTCGACCAGTGCCCGACCGACAAAGAAGATCGCGACGGCAACGAAGACTCGGACGGCTGTCCCGATCCGGACAACGATCTCGATACGGTTCCGGACGCGGTAGACAAGTGCCCGAACCAGGCCGAAGACCAAGACAACTTCGAAGATCGCGACGGCTGCCCGGATCCGGACAACGACAAGGACGGCATCCCGGACGTATCGGATCAATGCCCGAACGAGCCCGAGAGCAAGAACGGCTTCAAAGACGACGACGGTTGTCCGGACGAAGCCGACAAAGACCAGGACGGGGTGCCGGATGCGCGCGACAAGTGCCCGGACGAAGCCGAAGATACCGACGGCTTCCAGGACACTGACGGCTGCCCCGACCTCGACAACGACAACGACGGCATCCCCGACGCGCAGGACGAGTGCATCGACGAGCCCGAGAATCGCAATAAGTTCGAGGACGAGGACGGTTGTCCAGACGACCCGAAAGCGGGCAAGAAGAAGAAGTGAGCTCACTCAGCATGAGCTCGTGGCTACTGCATGCGGCAAGCGCAGCGTTCGCGCTGGGCTTGCTCGCCTGCGGTGCCGGCGCTGGCGGCGCCGGGCCGAACAGCGCGGCGGACGCCGAGCACCCGTTGCTCGGCGCGGCGGCGCCCGCGTTCGAGCTGGAAGCAGCGGGCGGCAAACAGAAAGTCAGCCTGAGCGAATACGCGGGTAAAGTGGTGGTGGTGGATTTCTGGGCCACCTGGTGTCAGCCCTGTAAAGAGTCGTTCCCCGCCTATCAACGGCTCTCCCAAAAGTTCGGCAGCAAGCTGACCGTGATTGGCATCAGCGTCGACGAAGACCCCGCGGGGATTCCGAAGTTCGCAAAAGAGACGGGCGCCAAGTTTCCGCTCGCCTGGGACGACGGTCAGATCACTTCCAAGAGTTATCAACCGCCGACCATGCCCACCAGCTTCGTAGTGGATCAGACGGGCATCGTGCGCTTCGTGCACAGCGGCTTCCGCTCCGGTGACGAGCGCGCGATCGAATCCGAAATCGAATCTTTGCTGAAGTGAGTTCGAGCGCGCGCCGCGCGCCGCACCGCCGACACTGTGTGCTGGGGCGTGGCGCCCGCAGGCTCCAAACATCACAGCCATTTTTGGCTGCATTGCTCGCTCTGACATGTGCCGGACATGTGCGGGGAGAAGAGCGGCAAGCACACTTAACTTGGGCGGCGCTCTGAAATGCGCTTGCCCGAAGGGAATGCCGAGGCAGATGATCAGTACAGTTACGAAAGTCCATTGATGCATTCGTCCCGCCGCGCGCTGCTCTCCCTCGCCCTGTTACTCTCTGTGTCGTCTGCTCTGGCTACGCCCGGCTTGGATGAGCTGTCCGAGCAGCTGAAAAGCGCCAGTGACTTCCGAGTGCGCGTCTCTGCCGCGCTCCAGCTCGGAAAGTCGCTCACCGGTGATGCCGCCCCGCCGCTCGAGGCCGCGCTCGACGACAGTAACGCCTCGGTTCGCGCGGCCGCCGCCGCCGCCCTGAAAAATCTGGGCGATCAAGCCGCGCTGCCGGTGCTCAAGGCGCATCGTTCGGACAAGTCAGAAGCGGTTCGGGCGCAGGTCACGGCTGCCATCAAGTCACTCGAAGAAGAGCGGATCACCGGTGCGAAGCCCAAGGTGCTGATCAAGATCGGCATCATGAAGAACGAATCGGGCGTCAAATCCAAGAAGATCGAAAGTGAGCTGGCGGACTCCTCGCGGCGTAAGCTGAGCGCGCTCCCCGGCGTGCGCGTGCTCGCGGCCGACGGCAGTGGCCCGAGCGTCGACAGCAGCGCGGGCAAGCCCGGCAGCGTGCCGATGGTGATGGTCACCGGCAACGTGTCGGAGCTCACCGCGTTGCGCCAGGGCCGATCCATCACCTATTCGGCAAGCGTCGAATACGTGCTGCACACCATGCCGGAGCAGGCGATCGCGGCCAAGGTGTCGGGCAGGGCCAGCGCCACCGCGTCAGAACGGGAAACGCAGGACGCCTCCGCGCTGGCCGAGATCCGGCGATCGGTGCTGGAAGCGGCGATTGCCAGCGCGCTTCGGCGCGCGCCGCCGGCGCTCTTGGCGGCAGCGCGGTTGTAGTGCTTGTCACGCGCTCCGGGTGATCGTACTCGGCGTCGCGTGCCCCACAGCGTTCTGTTCGTCTCGAAGCCAATTGCGCCGCCCTTTCACGACGGCAGCAAATGCCTGGTGCGCGATGTGGCTCAAAACCTGACGCGCGTCGCGCCCATCGTGCTCGCCACTCCTGGCGCGCCCGAGCTCACGGCTGCCGCGGGCGCGTTGCCAGTGCGATCGGTGGCCGCGTACGGCGCGCCGGGTGGCTTCACGCCAGCATTTTCAGCCAATTTGCGGGCCGCGGCTTGGGTGCTGCTGGCCTCCCGCGCAAGCTGCTGGCATTTCGTGTTCGCGCCCAATGCCCGCACCAGCGGCGCCGGCAAGCTGCTGCGACGCATTCGGCGAGTGCCCGTGGTGCAGACCATCGCGTCGCCGCCGCGCAGCTTTGCCGATCCAGAAGCGTTGTTCTTTGGTGACGTGCTGGTCGCGCAGAGCGCCTGGACGCGAAGCGCGATCGTGAGCAGCTACGAGGGCGCGGGCCTGCGCGTGCCTCGCATCGCCGTGATCCCGCCACCCGTGCCGGACCTCGCGCCGCCCAGCGCCGCGGACGTCGCCGCGGTACGCCGCGATCTCGGGCTCGCGCCCGAGCAGCGTTACTTGCTCTATCCCGGAGATCTCGAGACGAGCTCGGGTGCCAATGCCACGGCGGAGCTCGCCGAACGCGTGCCGGCGGTGTTGCCGGATGTCGTGACCGTATTTGCGTATCGCCGAAAGTCCGTGCGCGCGGCGGGCATCGCGACCAGCCTGGCCGCCCGGTTGCCGGCCCAGCACACGCGCTTTGTGGAAAACGCTCCCAATATCCTGGCTCTTTTGGCGGGGGCGGCCGCGGTCGTGTTCCCGGTCGATGATCTGTGGGGCAAGGTCGATCTGCCGATCGTGCTGCTGGAAGCCATGGCTTTGGGCGTGCCCGTGCTGGTGCTCGACCAAGGCCCGCTTTGTGACCTCGGAGGCGTGGTCAAGGTCGCGAGCTTGGATGCGGCGAGTTGGCTCACCGAGGTTCGGAGCTTGCTCGCCGACCCGGAGCGCTGCACGTCGATTGCCGCGCGCCAAAGGGCGGCGTTGGCTGAACGTCATCGAGCGGCGGTCGTGGCGCGCGCCTACGAGGAGTTATACCTCGAGCTCGCACGCTAACCCACGCTCAGCGCGCGCCGCAGAGTGAGATAATCTTCGCCGACGAAGAAGTGCAAGAGCGCCGACACGCGCACGATCAGGTCGCTGCGCAGGGCGGGTTCGATCTCGCTCTCGAGCAAGACGGAGACCAGATCGCGCTCGGCCATGGCGTCGAGCAGGGCGCGTGTGTCGGGGCGGACCAAAAGCAGGCCGCGCAGGCTGGCGTGCAAGTCACCGGACAATACGAGCCCCGCGCGATCTGCGCTCATCTGCATCAGGCGGTGCGCAGCGACCAAATTCTCGTTGATATGGGAGAGCGCGCTCGGGGGGCCGCCCGGCTCGATCGGCGCCCGGCGTTGAGTGGACTCGAAGCGAACCAAGGCCTCGAGTCCGCGCCGCAGCGCCGGCTCGGGGACCTTTTCCAAAACTTTGCTGACCGAGGCGGCCAGTGGGAGCCCTTTGAGCAGCGGTAACAGGCCGAGGGCAAGCTCGACGCCCCCTTTGGTGTGGGCGAAGGCGCCTGCCCAGACTTCGTTCGATGTCAGGCGCGCCTGACCCAGCTTCAGGTGCAGCGCTTCCGCGCCGATCGCAAAGCCGAGCTCGGCTTCGGTCATGAAAAACGGCGAACTCGGATCGAGGTGCGCATTACCGAGCAAGATGTAGGGAGCCTTGCCCTCATAGCCGCGCATGCCGATCGACTTTTTTCCGCGCGAGACGTAAGCGCGCAAATGGGCCAGCGAGAAGGCGAGGCGTGCGGCATCCAGCGCGCGTTTCGCGGTCGGGTGTTCGTGGCTGTCGAGCGCTTCACAGTAGTCACTGAGCGCGGCGTGGTCCGGTTCGGGGCTGAGCGCGATCAGGCGTTGCGCGCCGGCCACGAGCGAGTTCTGTCCGCGGGCGAGTGGATGACTGAGTGCGCCTTCGATCAGCTCGGTCGACAGTGGGCTGCGAGCTTCCACCAGTGTGGCAGCGCATTTCCTGAGGCCACGCGCGCGCAACACCTCCCTTAGCGCGAGATCGCGCTCGTCTTTCCGGGCGGCCGATGCCAGGCGCGTTTCGACGGCGAAGGTCGCCAGTTTCAGTTCGTCCTTCGCGATGCCGGCGTCGGCACCCGGGGTGTCGTGGCTGCGGCGCTGCAGAGCAAGCGCAAACGGCAGGCCCCGCGGACCGACCTCCAGCAGTGCGCGTACCAGCGAGCTGCCCGCGCGATCCGAGAAGCGAAAGCTGGTCCACAGATCGCCGAGCTCGGGGGGGGAGAGGCGGTCCGCGTCGAGCGCTCGCAGGACCGCGTTTTGGTCGATGGCTGGTTCTTCGCTGACCTCTGCGGCAGCGAGCAAGCGCGCAAAACGGGCTCTTTGACTGCCGTGCTCGATGGCTGAGTCCAGCAGCCACAAGCTGGCATGCGCGTCGTCCTTATTTCGATCGCGCGCGAGCCACAACCTCCGCGCTGCCTCCAGCAGGCGTGATTTGCCCGGCTCGAGGGCGAGCAGCTCGAACGCATCACGGCACACCTGGGCGTCGCTGCGCCGGCTCAGGAAGGTGGCCGCAGGACACGAGAGTTCGGTCTTGTCATTCGCGGCGCTCACGCGCGTGACGCTGGCATGGAGCGGCACGTAGCTGACGTCGCCGACGGCGGACCAGGCGACGATCGCCGCGCGTCGATCGCTCAGGAACAGATACGGTGTGCAGCGCGTCTCGCCCACCACGTGCGAATTGAGCGGCACCGGGTTCGAACCGCGGAGCCAGCAGACGAGCACCTCGTCGTTCGCGAGCTCACGCTTCAGCCACGCCTGGCCGAGCTCGTCCGGAGATTGGACCAGCCGTGAGGCCTTGACCGCGGCGCTCGACGGCTTGGCCCCGGACGACAACCGCGCGAGCGCAATCAGGCGTTCGACCGCGTTCCGGCGCCCCGCGGGGATCGTCAGTTCCTCCCGGCCAAAGCACAGCCGATCACGGATGCGCCCCGCGACGAGGCGCAGATCGCCATGCGTGAGCAGGTCGATGTGCTGGCCGTGGAAGCGGTCGCGGGCGGCCACCAGCCACAGGCCGCTTTCGCTCAGGAGCAAGTTGGCGCGCGTGCGCGAGCCGTCCGGGATGGGGATGCTGGCGTCCAGCCGAACGCGCTGGAGCACCTTGCCCAGGCCGCGTTCTTCCGCAAATTCGAGGGATGTATCGCTCATTCTGCTCGAGCAAGCCAAACCAGAGGCAGCTTCCGGCCCAGTATTCGCGGCCGACTATCCCATGCTACACCTCCCGCCTCAGCCATGGCTTCCAGCAGCAATACTTCTTCCGAGCTTCGCGCAGCGTTCCTGAACTTCTTCGGTGGCCGCGGCCACGAGATCTGTCCGAGCGGCCCGGTGGTTCTGTCCGGGGATCCGACGTTGATGTTTGCCAATGCCGGCATGGTTCAGTTCAAGGACGTGTTCGTCGGGCGCGAGACGCGCAGCTACAAGCGTGCCACGACCAGCCAAAAGTGCATCCGCATCAGCGGCAAGCACAACGATCTCGAGGCGGTCGGCCCGTCGCCGCGCCACCACACGTTTTTCGAGATGCTCGGGAACTTCAGTTTCGGCGACTATTTCAAAGAAGAAGCCATCCTCTTCGCCTGGGACTTTTTGACCAAAGAGCTCCAACTGCCGACGGAGCGTCTGATCTTCACCTACTTCAAGGGCGAGAACGGGGTCCCGGAGGACGCTTTTGCCCGCGATTTGTGGATGAAGATCACCGGCTTCGGGCCCGATCGGGTGCGGGGTTTGGGCAGCAGCGACAATTTTTGGCAAATGGGCGAGACCGGCCCGTGCGGGCCTTCGAGCGAGATCTTCTTCTGCAACGGTCCGAACGTCGACCCGAGCAAGTTCGCCGACGAGCAAACGGTCGAAGGCTACGGCTGGATGGAGATCTGGAATCTGGTCTTCATGCAGTTCGAGCGCAGCCTCGTCGGCGGCGAGTACAAGCTCGCCAATCTGCCCGCGCCGAGCATCGATACGGGTGCCGGTTTGGAGCGCCTCGCGTGCGTCACACAGGGCAAGACCAACAATTACGATACGGATTTGCTGCGCCAATTGGTCGACCGCGCCAGTGAGCTGTCCGGTAAGCGCTACGGCGGCAGCATGGACAAAGACGACGTATCCATGCGTGTGATCGCGGATCACGCTCGCACGACCGCGTTTTTGATCGCGGAAGGCGTGATGCCGGATCGCAGCGGCAAGGAATACGTGCTGCGCCGCGTGATGCGTCGAGCGATCCGCCATGGGCACCGGCTCGGCATCGAGCGGCCGTTCTTGCACGAGGTTGCGCTGCGCGTGGTGGATGCGATGGGCGACCAGTATCCGGAGCTGCGTGAGCGCCGCGATCACATCGCTTCGGTGGCCGAGAACGAGGAAGTGCGCTTCCGTCAAACCATCGAGCGCGGGCTGTCTTTGCTCGAAGAGCGCTTCGAGGTGATGGCCAAGAGCAACCAGACCACCCTCCCCGGTGGAGATGCGTTCAAACTGTACGACACCTACGGGTTTCCGCTCGATCTCACGGACGTGATCTGCAGCGAGCGCGGCTTCGTGGTCGACAAGGCCGGCTACGACGAAGCGTTGGAGGCGGCCAAGGAACGCTCCGAGTTCAAGTCCCAGAACCAAGCCGTGGAAGGCGTGTACCGCGAAGCGCTGTCCGCGGTGCCGGGCGGGACGGTGCGCTTCACGGGCTACGAAAAGGACCGCGATCAAGGCAAATTACTGGCGATCGTCAAAGATGGCGCGCTGGTCCAAGAGGCGCACGCGGGTGACAACGTCGAACTGGTTACGGATCGAACCCCGTTCTACGGCGAGTCCGGTGGACAGGTCGGCGACAGCGGCACGATCGGTAACGAATCGGCGAAGGTCGTGATCGAAGACAGCCACAAACCGATCACCGGCTTGGTCGCGCATCGCGGCCGCGTCGAATCTGGCTCGCTGCGCGTCGGCGATCAGCTCGAGCTGAACGTCGATAGCGTGCGCCGCGATCGCACCCGCCGCAATCACTCCGCTACCCACCTCTTGCATTGGGCGCTGCGCACCGTGCTCGGCTCGCATGCTCAGCAGAAGGGCTCCCTGGTCGGCCCCGATCGCTTGCGCTTCGACTTCACCAGCCCACGCGCCATGTCTCCGGAAGAGATCGCCAAGGTCGAAGATCTGGTGAACCAACGCACCCTGCAGAACCACACCGTGCAAACGGAAGTGCTGAACATGGACGAGGCGCGCGCGCGCGGCGCGATGATGATTTTCGAGGAGAAATACGGCGATGTCGTGCGCATGCTGAGCATGGCGGAGTCCACCGAGCTGTGCGGTGGCATCCATGCGCGCGCCACGGGTGACATCGGTCTGTTCAAGATCGTCAGCGAGCAAGGCGTATCGGCGGGTGTGCGTCGCATCATCGCCGTCACTGGCGATGGCGCGCTCGCTTACCTGCGCGAGGTCGAAGCCAATTTTGCCAAGGTCATCGGGCTGGCCAAGGCCACGCCGGCCAACGTCGCCGACAAGGTCGAGAAGCTCTTGCAGCACGAACGCGCGCTGGAAAAGCAGATCGACGAGCTGCAGCGTAAACTCGCAACCGGCGGCGGCGGTGGCGGTTTGGATGCGCTGCTCGCAAAAGCGCGCGACATCGCGGGCGTCAAGGTCCTGGGCGTACGCACCGAGGTCACCGATCGCGCCGCGCTGCGTGAGCTGGCCGAGCAACTGCGCGACAAGCTCGGGCAGAGCGTGGTCTTGGTGGGCTCAGTGGCGGACGGCAAAGCGCAGCTCGTGCTCACCGTCGCCAAAGATTTGACCGGTCGCCTGAAGGCGGGCGAGCTGATCAAGAACTCGGCGCAGATCGTAGGCGGCTCCGGCGGCGGACGACCGGACATGGCTCAAGCCGGCGGCACCGAGCTCGCGCGGCTAGACGAAGCGATCGACGCGATTTACGCGAGCGTCGGCTAGGTTCCCCAGAACACGGGCTCGGGCTCGAGCTGCACGCCGAAGCGCTCGAGCACGCCGCGTTGCACGCGCGCGGCGAATTCGGTCACGTCGGCCGCGCGAGCGCCGCGGTAGCTGATCAACGCCAGCGCGTGCTTGGTCGACAGCCCCACGGCGCCGTCGCGAGTTCCGCGCGGAAAGCCGGCGTGTTCGATCAACCACCCCGCCGAGAGCTTTACGGAGCCGTCGACTTGGGGAAATTGCGGCACATCGCCGGCTTGCGCCGCGCGCTCCGCGAACGCGCGGAACTGCGCGGCGTCGAGCACGGGATTCACGAAAAATGAGCCGCAGCTGCGCGAATTCGGATCGCTCGCGTCCAGCACCATCGACTTGGAGCGGCGTAACTGGAGCACGCCCTCGCGCACTTCCGACAGGGTTGGCGCGGTGTTGCCCGCTTGTGGGAACTGACGTTGCAGCTCGGCATAGCGCAGGGACGGAGGCGCGAGCGGGTGAAGTCGAAATGTGACCTCGGTGACGATGTAACGACTCGGCTCCCGCGACTTGAACCAGCTATCCCGATACGAAAACTGGCACTCTTGCGCCGAGAAGGTGCGCGGCGTGTTCTTGATCGTATCGATGGTCTCGACGCGGGTGATGGTTTCGCTGACCTCTTGCCCGTACGCGCCGACGTTTTGAATCGGCGTGGCGCCGACGCGGCCCGGGATGCCGCTCAGGCATTCGAGCCCTTGGTAGCCGCGCGAAACCATGGCGGACACGAATTCGTCCCAAGGTTCGCCCGCCGCAGCCCGGATTTCTACATCCGTGCCCTGGTTGTGAATGCGGATGCCGCGTAACCCCATGTCGATCACGAGGCCGGGAAAACCTGAGTCTGCGACGACGACGTTGCTGCCGCCGCCGAGGACGCGCACTTCGAGCGCTCGCTGTTTGGCCCAGGCCAGTGCTTCGCCGAGTTCGGTCTCATGCTCGACGCGCACGAAGTGCAGAGCGCTGCCGCCCACGCCGAGCGTGGTCAGGGGCGCAAGCGCGACTCGTGATTCGATCTTCAACAATCGGCTACGCTAGCGGTTGGTCAGCGGTGGTGGGGTTTTTTCTTGTGCGGGGTTGCCGTCTTCGCGAGGCCGGGCCTGGGCGCGAACTCGGGCTCGACCACGCCGGACTGCGAGCGTGCGCGTTCGGCCAAAAAGCGACGGGCGTCGTTGCTCATCGTGGGCTCCACGAGTTCGAGCCGGGCGAGCGCGTCGGCCAAGGCGACGGAGCGCTCCACGGCTGTTGCATTCGCGTTGAGGAGAACGAGCTTTCGACCGAGCACGGTGCACAGGCCACCGGCGAATGGGATCTTGCCCTGCACCTTGCCCCGGAAAGCGCGCGTGCGGACCTCGAGCCCGCTTCGGGCCGCAACTCCCAAGAGCTCGTCGAACAATCGTCCTGGGTCCACGACCCCATTTTACCCGAAAAAGACTAGACAAGCTGAGCCCAACCGGACAAAGCCCGCAAATACGCCGCTTTCGCCCACCCGTGTCGGCGTGCTATCTCCCGATTGTGGAAGGTGTCCTGCCGACGGCGGGAGCGAATGTGCGCTTCCCCGGAGGCACCTTCAGGCAGTGAGAACCGCAAGTTCTCTCCCAGCGAAAGAAATCGACAGCGTATGACGTTCACGGAAGCCGCGGCGCAGGTTTTGCGCCTCGTAGGTAAACCACTCCATTATAAAGAAATCACCGACGTAGCGATTGAGAAGAATCTGCTCAGTCACGTTGGCAAGAGTCCCGAGGTCACGATGGGCGCGCGCCTCGCTGCGCTCGTCAAGAAGGGCGACAAAGAAAACCCGCTGGTGCGCATCAAGCCCGGCGTGTTCGCGCTTCGCGAGTGGGATCCCGCGATGATCGAGAAGGGCTTGGCAGATCGCACGCCCGCGCTCGAACGTTTGGCCGCGCAGGGTTTCTCGGGTGAGCCAGAGGTGGACACCGCCGATGAAGCACCGGCTGACGCCGCGAGCTCGCCGCACGCCTCGCACGTCACCTTCGACGACGAAGAGGGCACGTCTGCGCCAGACGAAGGCGAGCGCTCACGCGCCGAGCTCGCGGCGCACGCGACCGAGCTGTTCGCTTCCGAAGACGACGACGATGAGCCGATCTTCGGCGGAGCGGCTGACGCCGCACCCGTCGAAGCGTCCGCCGCCGCCAGCGCGGATGGCTCGCGTCGCCGTCGCCGTCGCCGCGGTCGTGGCCGCCCCGGTGAGGAGCGTGGCGGTGATGATTTGCCGTCCTACACCGTATCTGACGCACCCGCGGTATTGCCCGCGGAATTGACGCAAGAAATCGAAGCGCGCGGCGCGGCCGAGCCACGGCCGGAGCGCGTGCGTTCGCGCGATCAAGAGCGCAGCCCCGAGCGCGATCGCGGTGCCGATCGTGACCGCGGTGCGGACCGTGATCGCGGCGCGGATCGCGACCGTGGCGATCGCGGTGGCAGTCGCCGTGATGAGCGACGCGAAGAGCGCGCGCCGGTGCGTGTCGAACGCTCCGCCGAGCGCGAAGGCCCGATCGACGAACTGGTCGGCAAAGATCTGGCAGACGCCGTGGAATCGATGCTGCTCGGCTTCGATCGCAGCCGTGGCCCGGTGGCCGCCGCAACCTTGAGTGAAGCGGCCCAGCGCCGCGGTCGCTTGGTGGGTGATCAAGCGGCGTCGCAAGGGCTGCTCTTGGCGGCGGCGCGTACGGACAACATCCGTGCCCTGTCGCGCGGTCAGCGTCCCCGCTTCCGCATCTCCGCCAATCGCATTGGCCTCACCGAGTGGCAACTCGATGGCGAGCTTTCGCGCTTGGAGCGCGATCTGCTGCAGACGGCTGAGCGTTACCGCGAGGTCCTACGCCGCTCGTTCGCGCGCTCGCTCCAAGATCTGTCACATCGCGGCCTCGGCGATCTGCTGACGCTCGTGCTCGAGCGCATGGGCTTCTCCGATCTGAACCAGGTCCGGCGCCCGGGGCTACACGGCGCGGAGCTGCATTTGTCCGGTAAAGCGCGGGGCCCCTCGGGCGACGTGCGCACGGCCGTGGTGATTCGTCGTGACGGTCGCGAGGTCGGACGCGAGCGCGTCACGGAGTTGCGCGGCGCGCTGCACCACTACGGACCGGCGCTCGCGGGTTTGATCATGACCACCGGTCAGGTGCTGAGCGGAGCCCGTGAAGAGGCGGCCGCGCCCGGCGCGACCCCGGTCTCGGTGATCGACGGTTTGGGCCTCGCCAAGCTGTGCGAGGAGCACGAGATCGGCCTGATCTCGACCAAACTGTCCCTGCCGCACCCCGACCTGGATCTGCTGGACGCGCTGCGTGGCTGAAGCTCCTCTGGCGCTGGCCCTGCTGGCATCGCTCGCGTTCGGCTGCGCTTCGCCACCTCCGGCCTCGCAGTTCCCGAACGCGCAGGCCGCGCTCGAGCGCATGCGCGCGACTACCTCGTGTAGTCGCGCGCTGACCAGTGACGCCAAGATCGACTACTTCGGCGAAGCCGGTCGCATCCGCGGCAGCTTGCTGTACGTGGTGGCGGTGCCGGACAAGCTGCGGCTGGATGTGGTGAGCCCGTTCGGCGCCACGGTTTCGACCGTGACCTCCGACGGTAAGGATTTCGCGTTCTTCGATCTGCGCCAAAAGCAGTTTCTGCGTGGCCCCGCGAACGCCTGCAATCTGGGGCGTTTCACCCATGTTCCGGTGCCGCCCGCGGCGCTAGTGCAGCTGCTGCGTGGTGAAGCGCCGGTGCTCGTGCACACGCCCACTGCGGCCAGCATCGCGTGGGAGTCGGGTGAGTACGTGGTGCGCATCCAAAGCACGCGCGACGCGACCGAGGAGATCCATCTCCAGCCGCTCGCGCAAGATTACGCGCTGCCTTTCGATGCGCAGCGCGTGCGCGTGACCGAGGTACGCGTCGCTCAGCAAGGGATCGAGCTGTACCGAGCGCAGCTGGTCGGGCATCGCCCGGCCAAGATGTCGACCGCGCGCATCGATCCGGACGGTCTCGATCCGCCCGTGCCGCCCAGCGGTCCGAGTTGCCAGTCCGAAGTTCCGGGACGACTGCGGCTGCAAGTGCCGGACGGCGATCAAGACGTGATCCTGGAAAATGTCGACGTTTCCCACAATCCGCCGCTCGCCGCGCAGGTGTTTCAGCAGTCACCCCCCGGTGGCGTGGATGTGCGCTACTCTCCATGCGCTAACTGACGCAACTCTTTGCCGCGACCGAAAGCGAGAGGCGTGATCCTTGCGCAAACCAGCAGCCGCCAAGAAGCCGAAAGCAACTTCGCTGCGCGCGTCCACGGCGCCGAGCAGTGCTCGGGAGGCACATAAGTTCCGAGCCCCCAGCTCGAACGAGTTACCGCGCGTCGCCGGGATCCCCAGCTTTCTGCGCCTGCCGGTGCACGATGACCCGGACCATGTGCCGGAGGTGGACGTGCTCTTGTGCGGCGTGCCCTTCGACGGCGGTACGTCGTTTCGACCCGGCGCGCGCTTCGGTCCGCGCGCGGTGCGCGAGGCCTCCGCGCTGGCCCGCTCTTTCTCGGCCGCCCTGGGCGTAGACGTGTACGACGAGCTCCGCGCCGCAGACGGCGGAGACATCGCATTTTTCGCGCAGGACCTGGGCAGCGCCCTGTCCGCGGTCACGGCGCGCGCAGAATCGATCACGCGCTCGGGCGCCATCTGCGGCTTGATCGGCGGCGATCAAACGCTGACCTTGGCCGCCCTGCGTGGCATTCAGCGCGCCAAGAAAAAAGCCTTTGGCATGTTGCACATCGACGCCCAGAGCAACAGTCTGGGCGCCGCCAAAGATGCGCACATCGATCACTCGAGTGTGCTCCGCCACGCCCTCGAAGAAGGCCTGATCCGCCCTGACTCCACGCTGCAGATCGGCGTGCGCGGCCCGTACTCGGCGGCCGATGACCTGGCCTTCGCGCTCGCTCATGGCTTCGAAGTCGTGACCATGGATGAGGTGCGCTGGGACCTGCATTCAGTGGTCAGCCAAGTGCGCAAATTGGTCCAAAAAGGCGCGCTGTACGTCAGCGTGGATGTCAGCGCGCTCGACCCCGCGCACGCACCGGGCACCGCTTTCCCGCTGCCCGGCGGCATGAACACCTGGGAGCTGCAGCAGATCCTGCGCGCGCTCGTCGGCGCCGAAATCATCGGCTTCGACGTGGTCGAAATCGCACCCAGCTACGATCCCGCCGGCATCACCGCCCTCGCCGGAGTATCCATCCTGCACGAGCTCCTGGCAGCGCTGGCCGACACACGTCGCAGCGGTCGCCCCGCGCCCTCCAGCCACCACACCCCGAGTCGCCGCGGCCGCCGTCTGTCGCCCTGAACGAGCGAGAGTTTTGGGTTTGATGGTCACGCGCCCGTCGCGTCGCCCTCAGCCTTCGGCGTCCGAGTGCGGAACCCCGCACGCCGCGAGCTGCGAAGCTGGCTCGCGATCGCCCGATCATTCCGCAGATCGTGCGAAGCGACGAGTGACTTCGCCAGGTGGAGCCGTCTGAACGAACGTGCGTTAGGGATGGCGAGGACGAGGCCTTCGTGGAGCGTCTCCGAGGGAAGGTTTGCTCGACGGTTTCGGGTCAGTAATTGCGTCGCCCTCACTGCACAGTGAAAACGTCACCCCCCTTCACGTAGGAGCGGGGATGCAGATGAGCGAGCGGCAGCGGCGAGTTTTGAGCCTGCTGGAGCGTCTGGGTCGCGGACGCGATTTGCCGGCAGCGGCGCGGAGGGTCTGGTTCGTGGCAACGCGGGTCGAAGTCCGAAGCACAGGACGTCGCAGGAGGTCCGTGAGCAAGTGGTGATGCTGCGCCGAGGCAAGTACGAAGGCTTCAACGACCAGCACTTCACGGAGAAGCTGGTGGAGGTCGAGGGGCTTGAGCTAGCGCGGGAGACAGTTCGACGCATACCGCGACGCAGGCGAGAACGGAGCGCTCTTGCCGGACGCGCATTCATAAGGAGGAGAGCAGTGGGCTAAGCGTGCAGGCAACCACGGTCCGTGTGGTGCTCCAGGCCCGGCAGGGGCCTACCACATGCGCGAGCCAGGAGTACCCGGCATGGCGGTAGGCACCCTCAGGGCACACCCAGCTGCTCGACTTGTGCGCGCTGCACTACGTGAGGAAGGTCTACGAGAACCACGCCGCGCGTCGCCGCGTGCGCGTCATCGACATCCCCAAACGGCCCGATGCGGCACGCGCGACCTACGCGGGGAAAGAGGTCGTCGTCAAACACCTGTTCTCAGGCGACTACCGTGTCTTTCATGGGGAAGAATGCATTGCGTGGGCCAACGGCTCTCGACCGAAGCCTTCAACAGGCAAAAACAACGACAAGGACGAGCAACTGGGGTGACACTTTCACTGAGCAGTTAGGGGGTGACATTTTCAATTCGCTCTGACAAAGGTGACGATTTTTGTGGACAGGTTTTTGCCGTCTGTCTGCGCCTCTGACGAGTGTCCGTTGAACTTGGCTTCTTGCGGGCACGAGGTTTCGTGAGGCACGCGTTTCGAGCGCGCGATCGAGTTCGCAACCGTTTTACCGAAGAAACGAGCGGCGCGGGCGAATGTGAGGCTCGAAATATCGCGTGTTAGAGATGAGTGATGAGCAACCAATATCGATTGGTGGAGTTGGAGAATTCGGAGCTCTTGGCGGGATTGTCGGAGCTGGTTCAGCAGAGCAATGTCCTTATTGGGCAGTTGCTCGCGCATCTGGTGGAGCTTGATGAGCGTAAGTTGCATCTCGAGCTGGGGTTTTCGTCGCTGTTTGCGTACTGCGTAGAAGCGCTGGCGATGAGTGAAGGCAGCGCTGGACGGCGAGTCACGGCGGCGCGGGTGTGTCGACGATTCCCCAAGGCATTCGAGCGCGTTGCTCGCGGCGAGCTGCACATGTGCGCGTTGTGCGCGCTCGCGCCGCACTTGAACGAAGCGAACGCGACTGAGCTGTTCGAGGCGTGTACAGGCAAGACGCGGCGACAGATCGAGGAGCTGCTCGCGGCGCGCTTTCCGCGGCCGGACGTACGCGAGCAGATTCGCCGGTTGCCGGCGGCTGGTCGCGTGCGAGTCGAGGCCGTTTCGCAACCGTCGCCAGCGCCTCGCGTGCTCGACGCGCTCGACGCGCTGGGCGATGCCCGAAGCGCTGAAGAGCCGAGCTCGCGAGCGGCTGATCCGGAAGTCCGCGTCGTTGCGATGAATTCCGCACTGCCAAGCACGCCCTCTCGTCCGCGTGGTCGCGAAATCGAGCCTCTTTCCCGAGTGCGTTTTGGCGTGCATTTCACTGCGGACGCCGAGCTGCGCGATCTGATTGAACGCGCCCGCGCGCTCGCGAGTCACCGCATCCCAAACGGGGATCTCGCAGGATTGATGAAGCTGGCCGTGGCGAGTTTCGTCAAACAGGAGGAGAAGCGGCGCTTCGGCATTGGGACTCGTCCGCGTCGGGCTCGCTCTGAAGCGAAGTCGGCAAGCCGCGCAGAACCGGTGGCTCCACCAGGCGGAGCGTCAGCCTCGCCACGCACCTGCGAAGCGCCAACTCGCGCGGCGCGTCCCAGACAACTCGAGAAGCGCACGCGCTATGTTTCCGCGCGGGTGCGGCGCGAAATTCATGCTCGAGACGGCGGTCGGTGCGCGTTTGTCTCGCCCGATGGCCGGCGCTGCACCGCGAGGGGGTTGCTCGAGTTTGACCACGTGAAACCCTTCGCCAAATTCGGTGCGGCTGACACTTCGAACCTGCGCCTGCTGTGTAAGGCTCATAACCTTTTGCACGCGCGGAACTGTTTCGGGGCGATGCACTTGGCGGCCAAGATCGCCGCTCGGAATCGCTCGGATTCTGGGCCTCGAGCGAGGTCACGACGCGATCGTCCGTTCTCGTCGGCTGAGTACAGCTGAGTCGTGGCAGCGGATTTGACGATTCGCGTGGCTTTGGTGCACGCTCCTGCGCGTGAGATTCAGTATCTGTTGGGTGTGGCTGGGGCTTTCGGTGTTGCCGGGGTGCGGAAGCTCTGACGCGAAAAGTTCCGGTGCGGGGGGCGAGAGTCCGGGCGCCAGTGGCGCCTCGGCAGCGGCCGGTACCGCGGGCTCGTCTGCTGCAGGAAGCATCGGGTCGCCGGGTGGAGGCGCGGGGATGAGCGCGGCAGCGGGCAGGGGAAGCGGCGGGAGCAGCGGAAGCGGCGGGAGCAGCGGAAGCGGCGGAAGCAGCGGTGAAACGAGTGCGGGCGCGTCGAACGCCGGGGGTGCGGGCGCGTCGAACGGCGCGGGCGCGGGCGGCGCAGTGGCGGGTGGTGGGAACGCGGCGCCGCCCGATATTCCTCGGAGCGCGCTCACCTCCAGTCTGGACGACGCGCAAACGCGAGCGCTCTGCGATTGGTACGCGAGTTTGTTTGGCGGCTACGGGCATGTCAGCAATTGTGGAATGGGGATGGTCGTGGTGCCGGACCAGGACACGTGTGTCCTCACGGTGTTCCCTCACTTTTGTAAGACGGCGACCGTGGGTCAGTACGAGGACTGTGCGTTCAGTGGCGTTCCTTCGAACGGCTGTAACCTCACGGACGAGTGCCGTCGGCTTTCGTGCCCTTAGGACCCCCGAATGGCCAAGGCACTCATCTGGCTGAATTTAGCGCTCGCGTTGGGCTGTGCGGATCATCCGGGCGGCGCGCCTGAAGGTCGCGGGGGAATGAGCGGAGCGGCCGGCAACGGCAACGGCAACGGCAACGGCAACGGCAACGGCAACGGCAACGGCGGGAGCAGCGTAGGGGGAGGTAGCGCGAGCGAGAGCGCTGGCACGAACGGACACGCCGGCGCGAGCGGAGGCGTGGGGACAGCGGCGGCTGGCGCGCAGGGCTCCGAGCCAGGAGCAGACGTGACGAGCTTGATCGCGGCTTATTGCGCGGCCGTGCGCAGCTGCTGCGATCCCAGTCTGGCGGGCGCGGCCGCGCGCGATCAATGTGAATCGCGACTTCCGCTGCTACGCCCATTCAGCTACGTCAGTCAGGGCAGCGCGGCCGTCGATCGCGGCAAGCTCGCCGGTTGCGTCGTCGCGCTTCGAGCCGCGGCCACGGCGTGCACATTGCGTCCCGTGGAGCAGGCGTGCCGCGGGGTGATCAGCGGCACGAAGCGTGTGGGGGAGCCCTGCGACGCCGCCGACCTCGGCTTTGAGTGTGGGGGGGATCGCCATGATCTGACCTGTGTCCAAACGGACGGCAGCTCGACGGCGGGGATTTGCCAAGTCATCCCGCGTGCGAAAGAGGGCGAAGAGTGTCTCTACGAGTATTCAGCCGCTCACGGTCGCCCGGAGTTCTACGTGAACACGCCGGCCGGGGAGAGCTTCGTCGCGTGCTTCGAGTCCGACGGGCTCAACTGCACGCTGGGCGTGGAGTCGCCACCGAGGTGTCGTGTGGGCGCGGCGCGTGGCGCCGCCTGTCAGCTCGATAGTCAGTGCAAGTACGGAGATCTGTGCCGCGGAGAGACGGACCGCGGTACCTGTCAGGTCGCGCCGCACGTGGGAGACGCCTGCGTTTCTGGTTGCGGCGATTTGGACTGTTTTGCCGGCGTGTGCAGTGAGCCGCGTTTCGGCCGCTGCGACGCGACCTACCCGTCCTACTTGCTGCCGATTTAGCGCGCCCCGAGCGCGTCGAGCGGCTCATTCGTCAGCTCGGCCAAGATCTTGCCGGGCACGTCGCTGATGATCGCGTCGACGCCGATGCGCGATAGCTCGCGCGCTCGAGCGGGGTCGTTCACGGTCCAGGTGTTGACCAGGAAATGAGCGCTCTTCAAGCGTGCCACTCGTGCGCTGTCGGCCAGCACGTGCTCGGGGTGCAAGGCGTTCGCGCCCAGCCTGCGTAGGCCCGGCGCGTATTTCAAAATGGGCTGCTTTTTGTGGACTAACCACGCGCGCGGCAGCTCCGGCAGGCGACGCGCGAGCCACCACACGAAGTAGGGGTGGAAGCTAGAGAAGATCACGCTCGGCAGCGCTTGGCCGGTCATCACGCGCTGCACTTGGCGGAGGAGGAGCAGGCGATTGCGCACGTCCGATTTGAGCTCGACGTTCACGCGCTGATCGTGCTCGCGCGCCCAGCTCAGTACCTCGGAGAGGGTAGGGACACGCTCGCCTTTGCCGACGTCCAGGCGCGCCATTTCGCGGCTCGGGATGTCTTCGGCGTGGCGCGTGTCTGCATTCTGGGTGACGCGGGTGAGCGTGGGATCGTGGAGCACGATCACTTGGCCGTCGCCGTCCAGGCGTACGTCGAGCTCGATGCCGTCTGCGCCTTCTTTTCGCGCTAGCTCGAAGGCTGCCAAGGTATTTTCGGGCGCCGCGTGACGCGCGCCGCGGTGGCCGAGTACGAATGGCCGAGCACCGGGCGGCCGTTGCCAAGCGCGCAGTGCGTCAGCCAGCAAGCTCTTTCGCAATCTCGCGAGCGACGAGGCGCGCTCGCTCGACCTCGTTCGCGGCGAACGAAATGCCGCCCACCACTGGGTGCCCACCGCCGCCGTAGCGCGCGCAGATGGCGCTGATGTCCGCATCGAGCGGCTTTCCCGACCACGGGTTGTAGCCGACCGAGATCTTGGGTCCACCCTTCAACACGCCGACCAAGACCGAGTACACGCTTTCGGGATAGAGCGCGTACGTCACGAATTTGCCGACGCTCTCCAGCAGCGTGTCGGTCATGTCCACGAACACCACGCGGCCTTGTACTTCGCTCTTTTCGCGCACGCGCTCGACGAACCGTTCGTGCTTTTTGCCGAGCGGCTTGTAACGCTCGTTGATGGCGCTCGAGGCGGCCACTTCACTGAGCGGCTTTTGCAGCAGTTCGGGCACTAGCTGCGCATAAAAGCCGTCGTCGCCATAGTGTTCGACGACGCTGACCAGGCGCATGGTGGGGTCCGAGCGGTCAATGGCTTGCTCGGGGCTATCGAAGCGCGCCGAATCGACGATGTCCGCGAAGCGCACCAGCGGTTCCAGGATCGGATCGCTGAAGCCGAATTGTTTTTTTGCGGTGTCGGCGATCAGCTTGGTGCACGAGCTGTAGGTCGCGTCGAAGAAGTAGTGTGGATTGTGGGCGGCTTCGAAGGCGGCGCGATCGGCTTCCGAGGGGAACGCGGTGCGATGGTGATCGAAGTACCAGGTGAGCTTGGGTGAGCTCTTGAAGCGATAATCCAGGATCGCGTTCTCGTCGCCGACCAGCAGCTTTTCATCGTTGCGCTGTTGGTTCATGCCATAGCCGCACGCTTTGTATTCGTACTTGGCTTGCGAGAGACCGCGTTCGTGCATCAAACGCGTGAAGAGCACGGCACTCGACAAGCCGTCGAAACAATGGCCATGGCTCGCCACCACGAAAAGCATACGGCGTGTTACCACGGGCTCGCCGAGCTGCAGCGCGCTTTCCGAACGCGCTGCCAAAACGCAGCAACTGAAACTGCCCGCGTCCGACTGGTTGGCGATGTCCGAACTCGCCGATCGCGGCCTGTCTGGTAGCGCGTTGCCCGGGCGGCTCGCCGATCTGCCGGAGCCGCCCGAGCGTCTGTTTCTGCGCGGCGAACTGCCGCGTGGGCCGGCGGTGGCGATCGTCGGCACTCGTCGTCCAACAGCTGCCTACGCGAGTTTCGCGTTCGAGCTGGCGCGCGACCTGGCGCAGGCGGGCGTGGCCGTACTTTCCGGCGGTGCAAAGGGCATTGATACCGAGGCCCATCGGGGGGCGTTGGCGGCGGGCGGCGTTACAGTGGTGGTGGCCCCGGCCGGTTTCGACCGGCCTTATCCGGAGCAAAACGCGGAACTGTTTCGTCAGGTCGTCGCCGCCGGCGGCGCTTACCTGTCGCTGACCGAGGCGGATTGCCCGGCCACACGCGGGATTTTCTTTGCTCGCAACGCGTGTCTCGTCGCGCTCGCTCATCTGGTGGTCGTGGTCGAGGCACCGATTCAGAGCGGCGCGCTCAACGCGGCGGCTCACGCCCGGCGCTTGGGCCGGCCGCTGTTCGTAGTTCCTGCGCCACCCTGGCAAGGCAAGGCGCTCGGCTCATTGGCCGAACTCCGCCGGGGGGCAAAGGTCCTCCTCTCAGTAAAAGATTTGTTGAGGGCGCTCCGCGATCAGAACCTGCATGCGGTCGAGCCGGCCATGCAGGCCCTCTGTGAACCGCGGCCCCAACAAGAAAGCTTTGATTTTACCGAAACATCCCCGCCTGCGCAGGCGCGCGCGGCGGTCTTGGAAGTGGTTCGCCGCGGCGCCGGTTCGAGCGACGAGATCTGCTTCCGGACGGGCCTCGCGGCGGGGCGTGTTTCAGAACTGATCTTGACGCTGCGCCTGGAAGGAGTCTTAGTAACCGACCCCTCGGGGCGACTGCAAATTCATAAATAATTGATTTAATTAGGATTTGTGGCGCATGAGCAGCCCAGTGGGGTTGCACAGCGGTCGAACCGTTCGCACTCAAGGGAATCGAAAGGCACGCTCAACCCGCCATGGCGAAGACTCTCGTAATCGTCGAATCCCCCGCCAAAGCCAAGACGATCAAGAAGTACTTGGGCGCCGGCTACGAGGTCGTGGCCAGCAAGGGCCACGTCAAAGACCTGCCCAAGACCAAGGGCATCGATATAGAGAACGGCTTCGAGGAGACGTACGAGGTCATCGAGACCAAGGCCAAGGTGTTGGCCGAGCTCAAGGCCGAATCCAAAAAGGCTGACGTCCTCTTACTAGCGACCGACCCTGATCGCGAGGGCGAGGCGATCGCCTTTCACATCGCCGAGGAGCTGGCGCGCCCGAAGCTCGAGGTGCGGCGGGTCGAGTTCGAAGAGATCACGAAGAAGGGCGTGCAACGCGGCATCGATTCGCCTCGTGATTTGGACGCGAATTTGTACAGCGCTCAACGCTGCCGGCGCGTGCTCGATCGCATCGTTGGTTATGACGTGTCGGCCCTGGTTTGGAAACAGCTCGCTTTTGGTCTGAGCGCGGGCCGCGTGCAGTCGGTCGCGCTGCGGCTGATCGTCGAACGCGAGCGTGAGATCGAGGCTTTCGTTCCGGACGAGTACTGGAACGTGGGCGCGATGTTGCGCGGCAAAGCCAAGCAAAGCTTCCACTCACGGCTCGTGAAGGCCGATGGTGAGAAGCTCGAAGTCACCAACGGCGAGCAAGCCGCGGCCGTGAAGGCAGATCTGGATAGCGCGAAGTACACGGTCAAGGCGGTCACCAAGCGCGAACAGAAGCGCAATGCGCCCGCGCCGTACACCACCAGCAAGCTGCAGCAGGATGCCACGAGCCACCTGCGCTTCCCGACCAAGCGCACGATGAACATCGCCCAGCGCTTGTACGAGGGCATCGATCTGAAGAAGGATGGCGGCCTCGTCGGCCTCATCACTTACATGCGTACTGACTCCGTGCGCATCAGCCCGGACGCCATCATCGAGCTTCGCGAATACATCAAGACCACCTTCGGCGAGAAGCATTTGCCCGCCAAGGAAAACGTCTTCAAGTCGCGCAAAGATGCGCAAGAGGCGCACGAAGCCATTCGCCCGACTTCGCTCGAGTACACGCCGGAATCGGTGCAGAAGCACCTGAGTGACGAGCAATTCAAGCTGTACAAGCTGATCTGGGATCGCTTCGTGGCGTCGCAAATGTCGCAAGCGGTGTACGACCAAACCGGCGTCGATATCGAAGCCGTGCCGACCCGCGAAAAGCCCGCGCACAAGAGCCTGATGCTGCGTTCCAGCGGCAAAGTGCTGAAATTCTCGGGCTGGCTCGAGCAGTATCAAGCCGCCAAGGGCGACGACGCGCCGAAGGAGTTCGCCGGCGAAGACGACGCGCGCGCCGAGGCCGCCCAAAACGGCGCCGCTGAACGCGCCGCCGCCGCCGACGACGAAGAGGGCCTGTTGCCCGAGCTGAACGAGGGCGAAACGCTCGACTTGGTCGAGCCCCCGGGCGTGTTGGCCGAGCAGAAGTTCACCCAACCGCCCCCGCGCTTCAACGAAGGCTCGCTGGTCCGTGAGCTGGAAAAGCGCGGCATCGGTCGTCCCAGCACGTACGCCGAGATCATCAGCAAGGTGCAGGCGCGCGACTATGTAGAGAAGCTGCCCGGCGGCCAGATGAAGGCTTCGGATCTGGGCAAGCGCGTGACTGACGGCTTGGTCTCCACCCATTTGGATTTCATGGAGCCGAGCTTCACCGCCAAGATGGAAGAAGACTTGGACGAGGTGCAAGCCGGCCGCTTGGACCGCGTGAAGCTCTTGGATCGCTTCTACGGCAGCTTCCGCAAGGTGCTGGACGTCGCCAAGAAGGACAAGCGCTGGGCGCCTGAGCCGGAACCCACCGAATACAAGTGTGATGATTGCGGCGCGCCGCTCTTGAAACGCTGGGGCAAGAACGGCTTCTTCCTCAGTTGCGAGACGTACCCGAAGTGCAAATTCACTCGCGATTTGTCGAAGGAAAACGGCGAGCCCGCCGTGGACCGGATGACCGACTACATCTGCGACAAGTGCGAAAAGCCGATGGTGATCAAGACCGGCCGCTACGGCGAGTTCTTGTCTTGCAGCGGCTACCCAGAGTGCAAGAACGCCAAGCCCGTGCCGCTCGGCATGCCCTGCCCGAAGTGTGCAGGCGACATCATCGAGATCCGCTCGAAGAAAAAGGGCTCGCGTCCGTTCTACGGCTGCGCCAACTACCCGAAGTGTGATTTCAAGGTTTGGCAGAAGCCGGTCAACGAACCGTGTCCGCAGTGCAGCTACCCGTTCCTGGTGATCGGTGGCGGCGCCAAGAATCCGAAGCTGATGTGCGGCAAGGGCCCCAAGGAGTGCGATTACTCGCGTCCGATCGACGAGCCCGGACCGGCAGAGCTCGAGGCGGCGGAAGCGGCTGAGAAATTGCCGGCCGATCCGGAAGCCCCCAAGGGCAAGCGTCGGACTGCTGCGGCTGCGGTCTCGCCGTGACAGTCGCGCCCACCGTCACCATCATCGGCGCAGGCCTCGCGGGTTCGGAAGCCGCGCTCAGTTTGGCTGAGCGCGGCATTTTCGTGCGCTTGCTCGAACAGAAGCCAACGAATCGCACCGCCGCGGCGGTGAGCGAGAACTTCTGCGAGCTGGTGTGCTCGAACTCCTTCCGCGGCGCCGCTCTGTCCAACGCGGTCGGCCTACTCAAAGAAGAGATGCGCCGGCTCGGCTCGCACGTGATGCGCGCCGCGGACGCGACCACCGTCCCCGCGGGCGGGGCGCTGGCCGTGGACCGCGAGCGCTTCTCGACCGAAGTCACCGCGCGACTGCGCTCGAACCCGCTGATCGAGATCGAAACCGGAATCGTCGAGCGCCTGCCCGAGGCGCGTCCGTTGATCGTCGCCACTGGACCGCTCACGGGCGACGCGCTGGCCGCGGAGATCGCCGCGCGCGTGGGCGCGTCCGCGCTCTCGTACTACGACGCGATCAGCCCGATCGTCAGCGCCGAATCGATCGACTGGGATCAGGTGTTTCACGCCTCGCGCTGGGACAAGGGCACGAGCGAAGAAGATCGCACCGCGTACGTGAACTGCCCGCTGAACGCGGAGCAGTACCAAAATTTCGTCAACGAAGTGCGCGCGGCGCGCAAGGTCGAGCCGCAATCCTTCGAAGACGTGCGCTATTTCGAGGGCTGTTTGCCGATCGAAGTGATGGCCGAGCGCGGCGAGAAAACACTCGCCTTCGGCCCGATGAAGCCCGTCGGTCTGACCGATCCCAAGACCGGGCGCTGGCCGCACGCCGTGGTGCAGCTGCGCAAAGAAGACGAAGGGGGCACCGCCTACAACTTGGTCGGCTTTCAAACCAAGATGGCCTGGGGCGAGCAAGACCGCGTGTTCCGCATGATCCCGGGCCTCGCGCAGGCGGAGTTCTATCGCTACGGCGCGGTGCACCGGAACACGTTCCTCAATGCGCCCAAGCTGCTCGATGGCACGATGCAACTCGCGAGCGAACCGGGCCTGTACTTCGCCGGACAGATCGCGGGCACGGAGGGCTACGTGGAGGGCGCCGCAGGCGGCCTGTTGTGCGCGCTGTTCGTCGCCGATCGACTGGCTGGTCGTGAGCCGGTGCCGCCGCCGCTGACCACCGCCCTGGGCGGCCTCCTCACGCACCTCAAGCGGAACGCGGCCGACTACCAGCCGTCCAATATTACATTTTCGCACATCGCCCCCTGGGACGGGACGCGGCTCAAGAAGCGTGAAAAATATGAAGCGATGGCGGAGCGCGCGCTCCGTGACCTCGCCGCCTGGCAAGCCACGCGTTCCGCGTTGGTTGCGTGAACGGCCCCGCCGAGCGGCGGCTGGGTGTCGGGCGAGAGGCGTCTGCGTTGCAAAAATTCGCGTGCGACAGACGGGTAACCAGCGGTTCACTCCTCGGAGTGAATCGGAAGCACTTCGCTAAGCTCTGGATATCCCGCGTGTTTCAGCATCTTTTGCGAGCGCATGAAGGCGGTGTTACGTTGCTATTCGGCATTACTGTCTCGTAACCCTTAGGAGCTCCGTGTTGGCACTCGAATCCCTCGTGACGCGGGTACAGAGCTACCATCCGTCGGCCGATCTCGAACTGATTCGGCGGGCGTACCACTTTTCAGAGTGGGCCCATCGGGAACAAACCCGAAAGAGCGGGGAGCCCTACTTCGTGCACCCCGCCAGCGTGGCGGGCATCGCGGCGGAGCTGAAGCTCGACACGGCCAGCGTGTGCGCCGGTCTCTTACATGACGTGCTGGAAGACACGCCGTCCTCCATGAAGGAGATCGAGGCGGACTTCGGCAAAGAAATCGCGACCATCGTGGATGGGGTCACGAAGCTCGGCAAGATCAACTTCATCTCGCGCGAGGACCGCCAGGCGGAGAGCTTCCGCAAGATGGTCGTGGCCATGGCGCAGGACATCCGCGTCCTGTTGATCAAGCTGTGCGACCGCTTGGACAACATGCGCACGCTCGATCACATGAAGCCCGAGGCGCAAGAGCGCATCGCTCGGGAGACCATGGAGATCTACGCACCCCTGGCCGGCCGCCTGGGCATGCAACGCATCAAGAGCGAGCTGGAAGATCTGGCCTTCCGCTACTTGGATCCGGAAAATTTCCGCGTCTTGTCGGGCAAGCTGCACAAGACGCAAAAAGAGCGCGACCACTACATCGAGACCGTATCGCGCACGATCACCTCGCGCTTGGCCGAACAGGGCTTTGCCTGTGAAGCCTCCGGCCGCGCCAAGCACGTGCTCTCGATTCATCGCAAGATGAAGGAGCAACAGTGCGAATTCGAACAAGTGTTCGACACCGTCGCGTTCCGAATCTGCGTGGAATCCGTGGCCGATTGCTATGCCGCCCTGGGCGTCATGCACTCGAAATGGACGCCGATCCCCGGCCGTTTCAAGGACTACATCGCGCTGCCCAAGCCGAATATGTACCAATCCCTGCACACCACGGTGATTGGCCCCGGCCGGCAACGGATCGAAATTCAAATCCGTACCCACGAGATGCACCGCGTCGCCGAACACGGCATCGCCGCGCACTGGAAATACAAAGAGCGCGTCTCGGGCGGAGTCGACCCCAAGGACGCTGAACGCTTCGGCTGGCTGCGCGAACTCGCGGATTTCCAACGCAACCTGAAAGACCCGGTCGAGTTCCTGGAGAGCGTCAAGGTCGACCTCTTCCCGGACGAAGTGTACATCTTCACCCCCAAGGGTGACCTGCGGGTGCTGCCCCGCGGCTCGACGCCGATCGACTTTGCCTACGCCATCCATTCCCAGGTCGGCGAACACTGTTCCGGCGCCCGCGCCAACGGCCAAATCGTCCCCCTGCGCTACAAGCTGAAGAGCGGCGATGTCATGGAAATCATGACCTCGCAGAATCAGCAGCCGAGCAAAGACTGGTTGGACTTCTGCGTCACTACCCGCGCCCGCGCCCGCATCCGCGGCCACATGCGCGCCGATCAGCGCCAGAAGAGCATCAACCTCGGCAAAGAGCTGCTCGACAACGAAATGCGCGGCGCGGGCATGAGCTTCTCCAAGTTCGTCAAGAACGAAGCCGAAGTCCGTCGCGTCTACGAAGCCCACGCCGTCCAAAGCCTAGACGAGCTCTTGCTCACCATCGGCTACGGCAAAGTCCAAACCGAAGACGTCGTAGACGGCATGCGCGGGGTCAAACCCGAAACCGGTGGCGACGGCGAAGCCCCCGCCTCCCTACGCCCCGGCCGCATCGAGCAGTTCGTCCGCAAAGTCACGGGCCGCGACCAAGCCGGCATCAAGGTCAGCGGTATCGACGACGTACTGGTGCGCTACGCAAAGTGCTGTAACCCGCTGCCCGGCGACGCCATCATCGGCTTCATCACCCGCGGCCGCGGCGTCACCATCCACCGCCGCGAATGCACCAAGGCCTTCGACACCGACCCCGAACGCCGCATCGAGGTCAGCTGGGACTCCAAGGCCAAGATCAACCGCCCAGTCCAGCTCTCCGTCACCACCACCAACAAGCCCGGCATCCTGGCCACCGTGAGCCAAACCTTCAGCAAAGAAGAGATCAACATCACGGAAGCCAACTGCCGCTCCGGCGACGACGGCCGCGCCCACAACATCTTCACCTTCAACTGTACCGACCTCAGCCAGCTGAAGAACGTGATGAAGGCGTTGCAGAAGGTGAACGGCGTGGTCGAGGTCGCGCGCATCTGAGCCTGGAAGCTTCCTAGCCCTCCAACAGACTCAAAAGTCCGCCCCGAGGCTTCCTAGCCCTCTGACGGACTCAAAAGTCGCTCCTGAGGGCTTCCTAGCCCGCCAGACGCACTCGAAAGTGCGTTCTGATGGCCAGGATCCTCGGCGGACCCAAATATTGGCGCCGTCGTCGGGCTTTTATGCCGCGTGGTCGGAATTCATGAGGCGGTTGGAGGGCTAGGAAGCCCTCGAAAAGACTTTGTCAGTCCGCCGGCGGGCTTCCTAGCCCTCGGGCGCGATTTTGAAGTCGTTTCGAGGGCTAGGAAGGCAATTGGGCGGCTGGGCAGCGTCAGAGCGGCTTCGAATGCGGCGCCATTTTCGGCCGATAAGTCGGCCGATCGCTTGATTTCAGATCCGCTTCCGATTTCCTTGACAGAGCTAGCTCCTGAAAGTACATGTCGCGGCCCTCACCGCGGGAGTAACTCAGTGGTAGAGTGCAACCTTGCCAAGGTTGACGTCGAGGGTTCGAATCCCTTCTCCCGCTCCGAAAAACTTAACGAAACCAACGGGTTAGAGAGGTTTCTCTAGCCCGTTTTTGCATTTGGGGGACCACTTGGAGAGGTCGGGGGACCACCTGCTGCATTGCGCGGTCCGCCAGCGCCGAACAGCTGGATGACCTTTGACGATTCGAGTCGCGCTGCTCTTCGGGGCAGACGGTCGAGTAGTGCTCCTCCATCGCCTCCGTGTCGTGACCGCTGATGCTGCGCTCGCGGGCACAGAATGTCAGTTCGGTGTGCTCCTGGGCGGGCATGCCGAGAAAGCGGCGAAGTTCCAGGGTGTAGTTCTCGACTTCGCCGCGGTCGTGAACCAGCCGCAAAGGACGATCTGCCGAAGTCATTTGGGCTCCGCTGCGGCGGCATTTACCGCTCGCCGCTCGCTCAACCCGTCCCGGGCCAGGAAGCGCTCCAGCTCGTCCCGTCGCACCAGTCGGCGCCTGCCCGGCTTGACGCTCCGCAGCCGGCCCGACCCGTAGCCAACCACGAACCGAATCAATCGACGTCCGCGCGATCGCGGCGACTTCACCTAGCAGCAAGTAGTCGTGCATGGTTTTGCTCCGTGCACACGAGCTTGGCGACCGATCGCCAACCGACAAGGGCCCCCCTTTTTGTGCTCTTGACCCGCTGCGACCCCGTGTTCAGCGAGCGCGCTCGGGGGGCAGGACCTCGCAACCCGCGGCTTGGAGCCGTTTTCGAACGCTTCGTTCGAGCTTTCGCCATCCTGAGAGCGTGACTTCGTCCTCGGGCGGCGCTGGACATGGTTTGAATTGCCTCGCCCACGAGCTCTAACTTTCGCCTGACCACTTTGATTTGCTCGATCGCGCGCGACGCGAAGAACTCGGTCTCGAGTAGCGTGTCGCTCAACACCTCGGCATCGAACCCCTTGAGCTTGGCGCGTTGTACCTTCCGGATCGCAATGCGACGGATGAGTCGCTCCACCAAGGTCCCGGAGGGGGCCACCAAGGGGTGGAGGTCATCTGGGCGAGCTTGCGGCGGCGATGGCGAGGTCGTTCACCAGCGCGGCTCTTTCGCGCCGGCGTCTGTAAGGTGGTGGCTCGCGAAATTCGATCAGCGCACGTGGACACGACGCGCTGTCCACGGAGGTGTTCCACGCGGCCTCTCGGTGCCTGCTTCGGTGGTAGGGCTGGTTTTCCGACGGACTTGGCGCGATCGGTGCAACTCTGACCGAACGATCGAGGACCTGGAGCTTAGAGCGGTGTTCTGCTTGAGTTGGGCGGGGCGGAGATGCGGGCGGAGATGGCGTCGGCGATGCGGCGGAAGGAGGGGTGGCGACGATCGCCGTTCCAGTCGACGAGGTTGCCGCATTGAGTATGCAAGAATTCGAGCGGTAGGGTGGCCGACTCGATGAGCAGCGGCATGAGTGTGCCTCGGCTCTTAGCTCGCGCGCATTCGTTCCGCACCCATTGGCTCTGCACGGATTGGTGTGACCAGAGCGCGATCACGCAGCTCGCTGCTTGCAGCTGATTGTCGATTTCCTGGTCATACTGCTGGCCGATCACCAGCCGATTGTCCCACCACACCGTGTAGCCTTCGTCTTCCAATGCTTGGACGATTCGCTGAGCAGCTTCGATGTCCTTACGAGCGTATGAGACGAAGACGTTTGCCGCCGAGTCGCGGTGCGCTGTCGAAGCCGCTTGAGGGAACCTCACGCTCTGCGGCCTAGCGGCGCCGCGGTGGATTCTGAATAGTGTCGAGCCAAAGCGGAACGCCAGCCCGTCAGGTGCGAGGTCAGCGTCCACGACCGTGTCGGCCTTACCGCTCGTCACGCTCGCAGTGGCGGGTAGGTCGAGTAGCGTGGCTACATCGGGCGCCGTTTGGAGTGTGCCTCTTCGTAGCTCGAAGCTCGCGTTCGTTTCGCCGAGCCGTACAGACAGGGGTTCCGCCCCGCCTTGTAGGCGCGGCACGCTACGATCTGCCACCAGGAGCAAGTTGCTTTCCTTGTCGGCGCCATGCCCCTCGTCGCGGGCGATTCGAACCTCAAACGTGTCGTTGAGTATTGCGCTTCTACCCGCTGACGCGCCGGACACCGCTTCTATGACCCACGGCACGGTCTCCGTGGTGTCTGCAGGTGGTGCAGGTTTCGTCCAAGGCGCGGTCGAGCAAGACAGCAGTGAGGACGAGTCTTCGACGCATGCCAGCAAGAGGGTCGCAGGTTGTAGTGCTTCGAGTCCTTGGCGCCCCAAGATTTTTCGTAGCCGTGGGGAGGCCGCTGGCCACTTAGCGGGCGAGGGCGAGGTTCGTTTTGTGTCCTCGAGCGCGCGCAGGATTCGTCGACGAAAGCACTCACGTTCGCTGACTGGGACGACGTGGTCGAGCAGGACCTCACCGGCGCGACCGAAGAGCTCTGGTTGCTGTAGCCAAACCGCGAGCAGCGTCTCCTCGCACAGAATGGCACGCCCGTCCGCGGCTTCCTTGAGCGCCGAAACGAGAGCATTCCCGCTGACACCGCCGGAGGCGCCCATCGCTCAGGGTCTCCTCAGCCGGTTGGCAGCCGGATGAGCCGCAAGCTCCTTGCGCGCTCGGGCCAAGGCCTCACGATCCCCTGCCAATGAGCAGGTAAACGCCTGCATCATGATCAGCAAAAGCTCGAATTTGGGACGGTCCTCTTTGACCCCCTCGCGGTGCAGTGCCCACCACTGCGTCGCTTCGCGAAACCGCGAATGCTTGAGGAACAAGAGCCCCTTCTTGACCACATCGATGTCGTTTCCCTTTCTGTCGATCAGGTCCGATATACGGAGGCCGTCGATGTTCAGGCGCGCCACATCGGGTGAAAGGAGCTGCTCGAGCGAGGCGTCGGAGGTCGTGCCGACGAGTCGATTCGCCGTGCCGCGAAGCTCGGACATGGTCAGCGGCCCCGTGGCTTCGGGGTAGCGCGTGAGGTCGGCCAACTGCTGGCTACTCGCGAGCAGCGAGTCGGTCATGCTCCGCGCGAGATCTTGGGCTAGGTCGCGCGCCAAGTCGCCGTACTCGTTGCGGGCCAAGCCGTCGCTGGCTCCGCGCTGATGTCCGCGAGCGCATGCGCCAGCCGCGTCGTCGAGTTGTAAGCCACAAATCTCGCAGTGCATCTCGGCTACTTCTGTCCCGGAGCTAGAATGTCTTCTAGCGGTTCCAAAAAGGCGTCCGCCGAAAGCGAGGTAAGTGCGCCCAGCTCTGCGTCGGAGGTTATCGTCTTCTCCAGGTCTTGCGCGGACTCGGCCAATCGCGGTAGCTTCGACAAAAGTGCGCGACGCAGGGCCGGACCGCAAGCAACGGGCGGCGCTGCCGGAGGAGGCGTCGACGCCGTTGGCGTAGGGGCCGTTGTTGTCGCGGGGTCAACGGCTTCGTCGCTAGGTTCGGTGCTTTCGGGCTCGGGCATCGTAGACTCCTCAGGCCAACACGGATTTGCCGACTTCGATCATGATGTTGCGTTCGAGCTCTTCCAGCTGCTTCGCGCTGCTCTCGAGCGTCGCCAGCTGGCTACTGTAGTTGCGATGAAGGTCCTCGAACCTGGGTGCGAGGTCTGGTCGCCGACCGCCGTTCGCTTCTTTGGCCAGTCCGTCGACGTAGAGCGCGCGCTCGCGAAGAAGCTCGATCGTGGGACTCTTGGGCTCGATGTCCGGAACGCTCGCGACTTCGAGCAAGACGGGCTGGAACTCGCGGAACTGACCGAGCTCCTCTAGGAGAGCGCGCCGAACTTGCGGTCGCAGCGTCGGATCGTCGAGAAATCGCGAAGAAGCGGTGAGGAAACGCTCGAGCAGTTGCCGGCGGCTGGCCTCGAGTGTGCGGTCACGCTCCAACAGGCGGTGGACGACCCTGCTGTTCAGCCCCAGCATGACCGCACTCTGCAGCCACTCGAGCGCTTTTTCGCGCTTGGCGTGGACGAACCAGTAGTAGAGCGCCCCGAGAGAGGCCAAAACATCGCGCTGGCGCGGTTCGAATTGCAGCGCGCGCAGCATGTAGCTTGCCAGCAGCGCGACCTCGGAGTCCGTCGGCGAGCGTCCTCGTCGGTAGTCTGCCCGGACGGTGGCGATAGCGAGCAGGAAGTAGAGGCTCCGGTACAAATCCGCGCCCAACGCGAGCGTCTCGCTGGGGACCGCGGGAAACAGATACTCGTCGGCCGTGAAGTCGTCGACGTCCGGCAACTCGGGGGGGCGAAAGCGTTCGAGCAACGCCGCAACCTCGCTCTTGGTCGCGACATACTCGCGCTCGGCGAGCAGCGTGAGCACTTGATAGATGTCACACGTGATGTCGAGAGTCTTTCTTCGGTCGGCGTCCAGACCTTGCAGCTTCTTGAGCTCGGCCAGGCGTTCGCGGACCTGAGCGAAGCGTCCGGTTTTTAGGCTTTCGCGCACTTGGGAAAGCTGATTCCAGGCCAGGGCCCGAGGCACCCTGTCTGCCAGCACGCGCAGCCGGATGACCTCGTCGAACGCCTGGTTACCATCCTGCTGCCGCCCATCGAGCAGGTGCTTCTGCGCAATGCCGAGGAGGCACTGACTCTCCAATTCGTCGAACGGTAGGCCAGCGTCGCCGAGCTTGGGACGAGCGCGGCGAAACCGTTCGAGCGCTTTCTCGAAGCACCCCTCGAGCGCGTTGACCATTGCCATGAGGTATTCGCCCTCGGCCATGTTCGGTGCCACGAGCAAGAGCCTGCCCAGGTCACGCGCCGCTCGTTCGGCGTGCGGCGCGCGCTTGGCGTCTTTTGGATCGAGCTCGCTCGCCAGCTGTAGCGCGCAAAAGCTGCTGAGGTACCAATAGTCCAGCTGATCCAGGCGCGAGAGCGCATGGTCGTCGATCTTTTCGGCGAGCGTTGCCCCGTCGGAGTAGCGCTCGGCAGCCACGACGGCGGCTAGCTGCTCCAGCAACGTTTCGGGAGCGGTCACTGACCCGTTCGCTCCCGTGCCGGTAACGCGGAATCGCCCACGCCGCGGCAGCAAGGTGTCGCGCCGTCCAACGAGCAGCAGAAGAATGACCGATGTCAGGGCAACGCAGGCGCTCAGCGGTACGATCCAGCCGAGGTCCGGTCCGGGTTTCACGCTTTGCACTCGTGGGGGCGTCCGCGCCTCGGGCGCCCCCGTCAGGTTTTGCAGTTCCTGTTCGACACTCGTCAGCTGCTGTGCGACGGCCTGCCGCTCGGCGTCCAAACGCGCCAGTTGCGCGGAGATCGTGGCTTGCTTGGCCTGGAGGTCCTGACGCTTCGCCTCTCGTGCGGGACTCAAGCTTGGCGCCGAGGCCACCTTCGCGGGCTCCTTGGGGGCCTGGCTGGGGATCTGTAGGCGGAGACCGATACGCCCCAGGAAGAGCGCCAAGCCCAGCACCGCCGCCCAGCAACCGAAAACAAGCGCCGGTCGCAACCACGGGGCTTTCAGGCCTTCGCGTCGTTCGAACCAAAGGGCACGGAGCGCGAGCCCGAGCGCGATTGTCGTCACGATGAACGCGGCCGCGAGCGCAGTGACTTGTAACAGAGTCATTGTACGCCTCGAGGGTAGTCTTCGCTGTCAGCCGGAAAGATGATGTTTTCGTCGTACCACGGAGTTACAGGTGCCCGCGTGAAGCTGTCCGATTGGGCCTTGTCAAAGAGCCCAACGGCCTTCAGATAGGCCTGCACGCCGACCCGTATCGAGTTGAAGCCGGGGGATGGAAAGCTCTCGGCGAAGCGCGCCAGCCAGCCGAGCCAATGCAGCGCGGCATCGACCAAGTCTTCTGCCTCGATTTGGCGCGCGAGGTTCAACCCGTCGATGAGGGCTTTGAACGAATCGGTCGCGAAGTCCATCCGCTGAAACTTGCCGATTGCTCCGAAGTTGGCGATGCCGCCTAGAACTCGAAAGTAAGCGTGGAGGTACGTACCGGTCGTGCCGCCCCCGGCGGGCATGCTGTTGGTCACCGCGATCGCGTCCGTCGTGACTCGGCTGACTCGCGCGTAGTCCCCGTTGTCGCAATGAACCCGCGAGATGATGGCGGCCCTCACCGCTTTGGCCCAGCTCCCGGAGGGTTCGCTGCTCAGACGTGCCAACGCCGCTTCGGGTTCGTTGAGGTAGCGCGCCTCCAGATGCGCGAGGTAGGGGCGCTGTGGGTCATCGGGGCTCTGGTAAGAATATTGGTCGTTGGCAGCGATGGCTTTGCGCAAGCTGGCTCGCTGGGCCTCGGATCCGCGACCCGCGACTCTGAGCAGCCGGTGGTGCTCGCGCCCAACGGTCCCGCCGAGCTCGAGCAAGCGAAGGGTTGCTTGGGTGGCGCCTTCGCTATCACCCACGGCCTCCTTGAGTCGTGCGATCGTGTCCCACGGCACCTGGTTGGGTGCCGCGGACTCCGCGTGGAAGGAGAGGATCTCCAGCGCGAGCCGACCCGCCCCTTCGCTCTCCCAGTGCGCTGCTAGGCGCAGCACGGAGAGGGATCCTCGTGCCTCCTCCAACCGCCTCCGCAACTCGGGCAGGGGCGGACGAGCAGTGGCTTCAGGCGCCAGTCCCTCCGATACCCAGGCCACGAGCGCGCTGCGTTCCGCGCTGAGGGAGCTGGGGATGGCTTCCATGATCGCTTTCTCGACCAGCTCCGTAGAACCGACGCGGCCGGAGAGTAGCCGGGTGATCCGCTCACGTGCGGGCAGCAGGTCCGGAAACGGATCCCCGACCAGTCCTTGGTGGATCACCGCCCCGACGAGGTACGACAAGCAAACGCTCGAACCTCTCAGCATCACCTCGGGCGGCACCCAGAGCCATGCATCGCGATCGGCGAGCATCCAATCCGAAAGTGCCGGCCGTGTTGCGGGCAACGCGAGCACTCGCCAGGGGCCCCGCGCGCCGGGTGTGTACCGAATCAACCCCGGCGAGCTGATGAGTGCTTGCAAGCCTGCCGCTTCGAGGCGCTCGGTTGCTTCCACCAGAAAGCCGGCCAGGTCGAGGATGAGCGGCAGGCTGATCGCGACGTCTCGGCGCCAAGCGTGGATGGCGCTTGCCAGCGAGACGCTGCCGGCGCGTTCCATGGCGTAGCGCACGACGATCTCTTCTGTGTCGGTCTCGATGGCTTCGGGGACGACGAAAAGTGCTGGATCGAGGGCGCGCGCCCGCGCTATCAGCTCACGATCGAGCCGGTTGTGCTGCGTCCCGAGTGCTCGGAAGCGAAGCCGCCTGTCGACGCCTTGTTCCAGCGTGCCACCAGGCAAACGCAAGGACGTTGTGCCGCGCGGCCCTACACCGGCTTCGGCTTGCTCGTTCGCGCCCATCGGACTTCCCCGGCTCAACCGCGCGAGATCAACATGGTGAGTTCAGCCACAGCGGTTCCTTGCGCCTGGGAGTCGCGCTGGAGGCGGGCTTGAGCCAGCTTGCCCAACAGCGCCCCGAGCTCGCGCTGGCGCTCGGGCGACATTCCAGGCATCGCTTCCGCGGCCTGAGCCACCAGTTGGTCGATGGGGTCGTTGGCTTGTACCGCCACCCTACCTGCGTCGACTAGGGCGGCGAGGTCGAGCCGCTTCTTCTCTTTCATCTGCAGTGGGCCGCGATCCAGCTTGATTTCCTTGATCGTTCCCGTCTGCTTGTGCAGGAGCTGCCCATTGAAGACGCCATTCGCATCGAGCTCGAACGTGATCTCGAATTGGTGGTGCCCCTTTGGCTCGGGCGTAATGCTGTCCAGCACGACCTGGCCGCATAGATGATTCAGGCTCGCCTTGGGGTTGTCGCCCTGGTAGACGGGCACCAAAATGCTGGTCTGATTGTCCTTTGCAGTCGTGTAGCCCGGTCGGGCAACCTTGTGAGGGATCACGTGATCCTTGGGGATGAGCGGGTCGTAGAGGTCCTCTGCCAAGCCGACGCCTAGCGTGTGACTCACGACGTCCTTCCAGCCGGTGTTCTCCACGCCGGCCGGGGCGGCGGCGCTGGTGTCGATCTTGATCTCCGCAGCGTCATGGATTTCCGCGCCCAGGCTTGGCTGGAAGTTCATGGCCGCGCGTGCCGCTCCGAGCGCTACGATCTCATCTGGGTTCAAGTCACTCTTGATGGGCTTCATGTAGCGTTCGCGCAGAATCCTGGAAACCGCTGGGATCTTGCTGGAACCGCCGACGAGAATGAACGAGTCGATGTCGTCCATAGTCAGCTCGCGATTCTTCTTGGCGCTGCCCAGAGCGACTTCGACCTGCTCGAGTGTCCGTTGCAGGATGGGCCGCGCCATCGCGTCGAACTCGGATACGCTCAGCGTGTAGGTCACGTCGTCCACGCCCGGGGCTGGACTCGTGATGGTTAGCTCTTGGGGAGCATCTTCGTTGCAAAGATTGATCTTCGTCTGCTCCGCCGCGAGTCGAATGCGACCGACCAGCTTCGCATCCTGCGCGGCATCGTGCGAAAACTGTGTTGCGATCTTGGCTAGTGCCCATTTGACGATGCTCGCGTCGATGTCGCCGCCACCCAAGTTCGCGTCGCCACCGGTGCCTAGTACCTCGACGTTGAGCTCGTCGACGACCCGCACGATCGAGACGTCGAAGGTGCCTCCCCCGAGGTCGTAGACCACGAAGGTTTGCTTCTCTCCTGATTCGAGGCCGTAGGCGAGCGCCGCAGCCGTCGGTTCGTTCAGCAGCAGCCGTGGGTTGAGGCGCGCAATCTTGGCAGCCTCCATCGTGGCGGCCTTTTGCGGCTCCTTGAAGTAAGCCGGTACGGTGATGACTGCGTCGTGAATGGGGGCGCCAATTGCTTTCTCCGCGAAGGCCTTGAGCTCCTTCAAGATGTGGGCGGAAATGAGCTCCGGATCGAACTCCTTGCCACCGATGCGGGCCATGGCCTTGCCGCCCGTGTTGGCCCGGTCGCCGATGAGTCGTTTGACCTCGAAGATGACGCCGTTGGGTTGGGTCGCGAGCTTCTCCTTGGCGGGTTTGCCGACGCTGACCTGGCCTTGCGCGGATACGAACACAACGGACGGCGTTGTCGGCTCGTTCTGACGATTGGGAATGATCCTGACGTCGCTCTTGTCGAGGTTGTACGCGGCGACTGCCGAATATGTGGTGCCTAGGTCGATGCCGATGACTCGATGATACGAGGCCATGATGTTGCTCCTTGATCCGTCTGCTGGTTCGGCTGTTGCGAGTTTTTCGTGTCGTGCCGCGCTGCGAGGTCGGCAGAGATGGTACTCAGGTCCGAACCTTCAATTCCCCGATTTCGAGCCGGGATGCTTCGGGTGCGGCGACGTGCTCTTCGGCAGCGTCTTGTTGTTTCGACCGCTCTGCGGCTGATGTGTCTTCGAATGGTTTCAGGGCTTGGAGTAGCTCCGCATCCACTCCGCCTGGGGCCCACAAGCCCAGGCAGTCGGCACTCGGTAGGAGTACGGAGTCGCCTAGCTCTTCCACGAGCCAAGCCGATACCAGCGCGGCACGGCGCTTGGGTGCCAGGTATTGATCGTCCGGGCTGGGTTGGACCGTGAGTAGCTCGTTCTGCGGATTTGCGAGATCGTAGGCTAGGCGCTTCTTGGGCACGCCAATCTCGTCTTCGATGCGCTGCAGCTCGGTGAGCTCTTCTTCTTCCTTGCCGAAGCGCTGGTCGCCGCGAGCACCGCGGCGAGTCTTGATTTCGTTTCTGCGCTGACGAATGATGGTGCCGATTTCTTCCGTGTCATCCAAAGGCGACACGCCCAAGCGGTCATACGCATTGTTCGGATCTATCAGCACGCGGCTGTTGGGCTGCGGGCGAGAGCTGCGTGCGTCGCTCATTGACGAGCCTCCATCTGATCGGCGAGCTCGCTGTCCAGCATGTCGCGTAGCTCGATGAGGCGTGTGTCGTTGTGCTCGCGCGCCAGTGGTACGAGCGGCTCCAGCTCCGCCAATCCGCGTTCCAGGCTCTGCCGCGCTTCTGCGTGCTTACCCTGATCGCAGAGCTGGCGGGCGGAAGCGGCACTGGCGAACGCGCGCATGAAGGCCAGCTCCAGAATTGCTGCGCTGCCCTGTGCTTTCGTCGTTTCTAGAATCTCTTCGGCGGCTTGGATGGCGTTCTCCCGCACGAAGCGCGTTGCCGCCGTGATTCGCCACTTGAAGGCGAGCGCCGGATAGTCGGCGCATAGCTCCTGCGCGATGGGTTCGCGCGAGGTGCCCAGCTTGGCGACCACCCGATCCGCTTCATCGAAACGCTCTAGATGTAACAGCGCCACTGCTCTCAACCGGAGCCATCGCACATCATCCTTGCCCGTCCCTTCGACCTCGTCGAGCTTTGCCAAAGCGTCCGCGGAGCGCCTTGCCTGCTGTAGCTCCGCTGCCTGGCGCAACGCGGTGGCGAGGGCCAACTGTACCTCCAAGGCATTAGCCTTGTGCAGCGTGCTTTGTGCGTCCTTGGCGGACGGCTCGTAGAGTTCCGTTGCGAGTTGCGCGAGCCGCCGAACACGCAACAAGGGGTCTGGGGCCGTGAGCGCCGCGTTCAGGCGTTCGTTCCAACTTGCGGTGGTGGTGAGTAGGGTAGGGGTCGCACAGGGCTGATCGAGCCCCACGTTGGCCATCACGGCAGCGAACTGCACCCGAGCTAGTTCGGCGAGACAGCTCTCCTTGGCGGACAGGCGAGGCCAGACTTCGACTAACTCGGCGAAGGCGTCATCGATGCGCCCTTCCGCGACGGCGTCGTCGACGATACTGCGAGCACGCTTCAGCAGTGATTGCTCGACGTCGAACGCCAGCGGGCGCAACACGGCCAGGTGCATTTGTGACGAACAACGACGCAGGGCTCGGACGAAAGCGCGCTGCGCGTCCTCCGAGCGCTTCAACGTGAGTAGGCCGCATCCCAACAGGTAGTCCAAAGCGTAGCTGCGCGCGTCGAGGTTGGGCAGGGCTTCGATTCGGTCGAGGAGTTGGCTTGGCAGGCCGGCAGCAAACAGTCGAGCTGCGGCGTCGTCGATCGTAGCTGCTTCGGCAAGGCCAAGGCCGAGGAGGTGGAGCTCGCGCGCCCGAAGTTGTCCGTCGCGGCTCAGGCACCTTCCCACGGCGTGCTTCGACCAGCGCTCAGTCTCTTTCCAATCCCCCGCCGAGGCGAGTACGCGGCAGATCTCTTCGTGCAGCTGGATGGAGCTCGGGTATTTCTCGAGCTCGGCCTCTAGGGCATCTGCTGCGCGCGCGACGCTCAGTTCTCGCTCCGCGCCTTGCTCGATACGAGCCACGCGCTTGCCGGCCGCTTTGCCCTTCTCCTTTTGATCGAGAATCTTCTGCAGCTCTTCTGCCTCGTTGCGCAGGTGGTTTTCCTGATCTCGCGAGAGCCGATGAAAGCGCGCCAGAGCAGCGCGTGCGTCGTCGAAGTGCTCGCCCGCAGTCATGATGCGGGCCGACCAGAACTCCACTTCTGCCCATTCCGAGTCGGCCGTCCGCGCCCGCTCCAAGAGGTCCAGCGAGTGTTCGACCGCCATACCACCCCGATCGCGCTCGTCTTCGAACGCCGTTAGAGCCATGCGAGTCAGCAGCTCGGCGCACAACCAGCGACAAACGCGATGAGCTTGCTCGTCCGTCAGCCGCGGTTGCCCAGGCGGAAGCTCGATGCGACTTCTAGCCGCCAGCGACAGGAACTTCAGGGCGCCGTCGGCACCCTCCTGCTTCGTCTCCTGGAAAAGCAGCTCGCTATCGAAGAACGGCGCCTCCGCGTTCAAAAATTCGAGTATCTCCTCCGCGTGGTGTCCCAGCGAATGGCTGGGCTTCCACTGCAAGCACAAGAGAGCTAGATCGCCCAACGTCTGCAAGTGTTGCAGGCTCAGCTTCTTGGCTTCTTCGTCTGCCGGCGGAGGTGCATAGCGAACATCGACCTGCGCGGCCATGGCCTGCCAACGCGCGTTGAGCGACTGGGCGAGCGCCCCGCCTTCGATCGGCACGAGGAGTGCCAGCGACCGGGTGCTGACGGCAAGCCCCTTGGCGCGTGCTTGTGCCGCGTCCGGGTCTCGCGGCCAGAGCAGGCCCCGCCCGGCCCGGTCCGAGAGCGCCAAATGCGAGAAGACCAACTCGGCTCGGCGGTGATGCAGCCATTGCCTCAGCTGCTCTGGATCCCGGTCGATGCGCGGCTGGTTCACCTCCAGCAGCGGGCCGCGTGCCTCGTTCTCGCTGTGCACGAACACGCCGAGTTGACCCCGTTTGGGCGGCGTCAAGCGTGCCTGCTGAGCGAACATACGGTGGGGGCGCGCCAGCAGTCGCGCCGCGTCGGTGTCCAGCTTGCCCAACAAGGCCAGGCGATAGTGGTGGCGGTCGAGCTCCGTCCACCCAAGCCGATAGGCGGATAAATTGGGCATCGACGTGAAGAGCGCGGCGCGGTTTTGGTAATGAATGGCTTGATGCGGCGCCAGCCGCAGGCAAGCTTCGACGATCCGCAGAGCCGAATCGCGTCTGCCCTGGCGCGCTTCGCTCACGGCGTGCCGGGTCAGTGCGGCGACGTAGACGCGTCGCACCGCAGTGCGCGCGGGGTGCAGTCGTTGCAACTTGCGCAGGTATTGCAGGTGCTGGTGCGAATCACCTGCCTCCAGCGCACGGTCGTTGAACACGAGCAGAATGATCTGTTCTGCGCGCGAGCCGGGACGCACGGTCCGTAGCGTGTCCGCGAGTGCGTCCGGCGAGGCATCCATCCACGACGATAGCTTCGTCAATAGCGCGTGCTCGGGCGTGCCGCGGGCGGGGGGGACACCGCGCGAGAGCAGGCCCGCTACGAGCTTCTTGCCTTCGGAGGGTCTGGTTAGGAGCAGCTTGACCAGTAAGTCGGTCCACAGGGGCCCGTGTTGCTTGTCGTAGGGAGGGCGTGGCAGCTTGGCGTCCAGGCCCTTTGACTGAACCTGGTAGTGCGCTTCCGCCTGCAGGAAGTAGGCTGGAAGGTATGCGGGCTGCTGAGCTACGATCTCGGCTGCGACGTTGCGGGCGGGCATGACTCGGTCACTCCGCAGCAGGACGAGGGCGCGCAGGTAGCTCACCAACGGCTGGGACCTATTGCCGCCCAGGGCGGCCTGCAGGCTCTCGAGCGCTTGCAGGGCCTCGGGGTGACGGCCAAAGCGCAGTAGCAGCAAGGTCCGGCGGATACTGTGGAGCGCGTTCAATGGCTCCAAGCGCATCGCGTGCGCGATGCGTTCGACGGCGATTGCGAAGTCGGACTCGTAGAGAGCCGACAAGCTGCTCGCCTCCGCCAAGAGGCGTCTGGATTCGGGCGAGCGCCTGACCTTGTGTCGCTCGGCCAGGGCGGTTAGCGCGTCGGGCCAGCGCACGGCGGCGAGCATCATGGTACTGCCTCGCGACCGCCTTCGAAGCGTAGCTCCGCGCCTTCGGCGGCGCGCCAACTGACGACCACGGGACCTCGCCCACTACCAGAAGCGAATGCGAGGCGTACCTGGTTGCCTCTGCGACGCACCGCCCGCTGCGCGGAAATGACGAACAATTCCCCGCTCGCAGTCCAGGCTGCGACCTCACGAGTGGCGCCCAGATCCCGGACGCCCACGATCCAGTCGGTCCGATTCGGCAAATGGAGCCTCGATGTCGAGCGCAAGTCGGCATCGGCTGTCCACAGATCTCCCGTGTCGGTGACGATGCCGAAGTTTTTCAGCGTTGGGAGCCAGCGCGCGTCTCGAATGCCGCCCTGGATGTCGGTGGAAACCGCGTGTAGCGCTTGGCGATCGAGGTCTACCAGCGCCAGGCGCTTTGCGCCGTACACACCGATCAATTTCGGGTCGCCCGTTTCGAAAAGACGGCAGCAGCGCCCGACCGCCGATGTGTCGAGCAGGATGGGTTCGCTGCTGGCGCCCTGAGGCCAGTCGCTGAGCCAAACCCTTCCGCTGGCTCCGAGTAATGCCAAACCAGCTCCTGCCGGGAGCAATCCGACAACGGGTTCATCGAGGGCGAGCGGTGCGATCGATTCCTCGCTCAGCACGAGTGAGACTTTCCCACCCGCGTCGCCTGCCAACACCCCGCGCGCCGTGGGGTACAAACAAAGCACGGGCGCGTCGCATAGGATGTATTCGCAACCGTCTGGCATCAGGCGTGCGAGCGTGGGCTCGTAGTTGCTGACGAGCAGAAAGCCCTGCGGATCGATGGCGCCTATGGCGCAGGGTGACATTCGCGGCAGATGGGGATTCACGCTGCCTGCCCCGTCGATGGCGAGCCACTCGCCGGCCTCGGTCAGCAAATACAGCCAGTTGGGGCCCGCGAACTCCGTGATCGGGGCAGCAGCGCACGGCACCGTGACCGATGCCTGCGCTGGATTGGAGCGTTGAGCCACGTTGGCCGCCGGCTTTGGAGGAGCCGGCAACCAGTCGTCTGGCACGCGCTGGGTCTCAGCCAACAGCGGACTGGCGAAGTGCGGGGTGCCCGTGCTCGATTTTCCGAGAAAGAATAGGTCAACCCCATCGCCACCGAGACTCGCGAACGGGTCGAGCCTCAGCGGCTGCACCTGTTGCTCCATGCGACCAGTCAATGTCACTCTGACAAGCAACGGGTGGGCAGAAGTGAGGGCTGCTGTGTCCCCATGCCAGCCGTGCTCGCGCTTCCGTCCGTGGTGCAGCACGAGTGCGGTGCGCTGATCGGTGCGAGTGACGTGCGCGAGGGTGTAGTCGCTGAAGAAGGGGCTACTGGACAGGGCGTCGCGTGCTGCCCGGGCGCACAACCAGCGCTCCGCATCGTCTCCCGAAGAAGCGGCTCGGATCGCATTTTCGAGCAGCGTACCCGGTAGGATGGTGGCGTCGCCCAGCGTGCCACTGAGCGCGGCAGCGTTCAGTACCCGGATGGGCTCCGTGGATGTTACGGACAAGAGCCAGAAGTCCAGCGCTTCGCGTGCCGCGGGGTGGGTGGGCACGTACCCGACCCGCAAGGCTTCGACGACTTCGTAGTAGCTCTGCCCGGCCGCTATGCGGGTGACCGCGTCGAGCCGCTTCTCTGCGGGCAAGCTGGCGAGAATCACCGCTCCGCAGAACTTCACTAGCCAATCAGCCAGCAGGTTGAGCGCGGCTCTGGCGTCGAGCCCTCTACCACTGCCGACGGCGCTTCGTCGCCAGCGGCGAATCAAGCGTACGCGTGGGTGGGTCGGGGGAGAGTCCGACTGAACCAATAGACTGCGCAGGCTCTCCGCCAGTTCGACTCCGCTTGCAACGCGGTCGCTCACCTCGTCCGCTAGGCAGTCTTCGAAAATTTGACGAATGTGTTCTCGCCTAGGGTGCGCGGTTGACGCCAGAGCAGCTCCAATAGCGCGCCGCGCGTCACGTGATGCGCCGCGCGTCTTCCGCGCGTTGCCGGCGAGCAGGTCCCGAGCAAGTAGGCCGAATGCGTAAACGTCCGTTGCCAAACCGACCCGCCCATCGTCTTGCTCGGGCGCCATGTACAGCGGCGTGCCCTTGAACGACGTCATGTGCAGGTCTTCAGTCCCCTCGAGAATGCTCGAGATTCCGAAGTCGACCAGCTTGACGTCCAATGCTTGCGCGGCGCTACGTGCGTCGTCATCCACGAAATGCACCATGACGTTCGCCGGCTTCAAGTCGCGATGCACGATCCGCAAGCGGTGCAGCTCGGCTAGCCCCTCCGCGACTTGTGCAAGTGTTTCGAGGCGCTCTTCGAATCCCAGCAGACCTGCGCCGATTAGCTCGTCGAGCGACACGCCGTCGACGAAGCCCATGACGATGAAGGGCAATGGTTGCAGCGGCGGACTGAGACGGCCGGAATCTCGAAATGGCGCGGTGCGAGTGGCTTGACGGCCGAGCTTTTGCAGCGCGACGGTCTCCCTCATTACGTCGGAAGCGCGCTCAGGTTTGAACACCTTGACCACCGCGCGCTCGTTGGTACGCGCGTCTCGCGCTCCAAACAGCCAAGCTTGTCCCGAAGAACCTGGCTTGAGCGGCTGCTCGTCGAGGCGCCACACCCCGTTGATGAGCTGTGCGGACAGTTGCTCACGGATGGCGTCATCCATTGGTTCCGCCCATCGCAGTCTTGAGTGCGCCCTTGCTGCTGTTGACCGTGATTCCGCCTCGGTACCCGTCCTCGGCCAGGTCTCGCCACCCGCGTGAGCCTTGGACATCTTTGACGTTGCGGTCGCCCTTGGGCGTGAGCGCACTCTGCAAATAGCCGCTCACTGCCGTCGCCGTGACCAGCACTCCAACAGCGCCGCACAAGGCGATCCAACCCAGTGAGGGTGGCTCGCTCGAAAATTGAAAGAGCCCGAGCACTACGCCGACGGCCACCGCCGTGGCCAGCGAGTACGTGCCCACGGTTCCCCAAAATATTCCGTCGAGCAGGTTATGCAAGTCGGCGCACGGCTCACAACGCGCCACGACCGTTTTGCGAACCATGTAGTGAATGGTCGTGGTGTTGCCATACACTTGTCGTCCGGTTTCCTTTTTCCCAATGAGCACAGTGGGAAAGTCACTAGCTTCGCGCTTTGCGCAATAGTGGCAAGCGTTGTCTCGATAGCGGTCCAGTTGCTCCGCGCCGACGCGAAGGCGCTCTTTGAGTGACTTGGAAGAAGCGATCTCGGCGGCGTCGGCGTAAAGCTTCTTCAACTCGTCGTGAATCGCGAAACGTTCGGCGCCGCTGACGGAGAACTGCAGTGCCCGAATTCGCCCGTGAGCTCGCACTACGCCCTCGTCGATCGTTTGGCGCAAGCCCAAGACGTGCTCCGCGTCGAGCCCTCGCCACTCTGCGCCGAGCCGACGGAGCCGTGCGAGGTACAGCTTGAGATTTTCGACGTTAGGCGTCGAGCTCTCGTCTATGAGCGAGTCGAGGTCATCTAGCTCGCTGCGAAATAAATAGCGAAGCGGGCGGAACGCTTGCTTCCATACGTCCGCATGGATGCCGCTGCCCGCCGCGACGCGAGCCAGCTCGGCCGTCTGGTCCAACCGCCCGCTCAGCGTGCAAGCCTTGATTTCGGCAACCAAAAGGTCCGCCAGCAGCGAACGGATCGCTTGCAGGATGGTCTCCGAGTCACCGGCGCCGACCAGCTCGTCGTTCAGCTCGGCAATGGCAAGACACAGGTATTTCTCGAAATCTCCGTCCGCCAGTAGGTTTGCCCAACCCGAGAGGCCTTGTCGTAGGAGGTGGCTCCACTCGAGCTCACTCGTCCGCAGCCCGCTACCGATCTGTTCGTGGGGATTCAGAACGATCGCCGCGCCTAGTTCGCTCTTCCAGGCCAGCCGGGCTGGTTCGGCGGGTTCTTCCTCATCGCCGTTGCTGAAGAGTGCGGGTAAGCTTCCGTGAAGCGCAGCGAAGGCGAAGCACAGCTGAAGGTTGGACAAGTTGACCCTTGTCCGAATCGTCAATGCGCGCTCTTCGTCGAGCGGGTCCTCGGGGGCACTAGCGGGTTGGTCCGGCTGGACGAGTTCGAGTGCTCGTCGGGTTGTCGAGGGGTCGCCCGCTCGCAGGGCCTGCTCGAAGAACTCGGCGTTCGGGTCTTCGTCGAAGTTGAACCACATCATTTGCTCGACGAGTCGGCCGAGCGGAGCCTCCATTTTCTGCGCTGCAGACTGGATCTCCAGCTCCTCAGCCTCTGGAAGCCACGGCAACATGTCCAAGCCGGGAAGCGCCAACCCTGCTCGACACAAGGTCTGGGCCTTCTCTGCTCGCCAGACGGCGTCTTCGGAGGTGGCCGAACAACGCAGACGCAGAACGCGGAACGGATTGAGGCAAAACTGCTTCAACCCGGGCGAAGCGCCGTTGGTGGTGCTTCGATTCGCTCCTTCGGCTTGGTAGTCCGCGACGGCCGACGATGAAATCATTGGGCCTCACTCTAGGTGCGAGCTGATGCCAGGGATCGCCAGCGTCGCGCGCTCTGGCGCTGGCAAAAGCTCGGACAGAGCCACGCAAGCGTTCAGCATGGTGTGAATGTCTCGTCGAGCGAACGCGGTCTGTCCCGTCTGGTAGTGTCCGGTCACCATCGTGCCCTTGCCTATGGCGGTGACGCGCTTGGCAAGGTTGTCCAGCATGGCCATCCAGTAGTCGGGTGAACGTGTCAGGATGCGACTGTTGAGGTCGTCGAGCTCGTCGAGTCGCATGGCGGCGTCGTCCAGGTCTTTCTCTTGAATGCTGGCCTTGAAGTCGTGCTGCAGCGCCTCGAACTCGCGCTTCTCGGCATCCAAGCCGTAGCTGCCGATGACGATCAGCGTCAGCTCGACGGCGCTCCGAAAGCGCTTCTGAAGCTTGTGATCGCGGCTTTGCTCTTCGGCGACGTCGAGCTCGTGCGATACCCAACGCACCATCTGGTCGGCGACATCGAGGCCGTCCCGATCGCCTTCGTCGATCAGCGCGGCCGCTTCCTCCAGCCGGGCGTCGAGCGCTACGACCGCTGTGCCTTCGAGTTCCTTTGCGAGCGACTCGAGCCCCGCCAACCGCTCCTTGTGTGTTGCGAGATTTGCACGCACGTCCTCAGCGCTCTTCATGTCCATCTTGAACAGCACGACATCTTCGAACCACTGATCGAGGATGGGGATATAGGCTTTCCCAACCGTGTGGGAGTACTCGTCGACGCTTACCGTTACCTCGACCTCGGCGCCCTTGGGCACGTCGCGAGAGAGCTGCTCGGCGTAGATGCGCAGAACGCCAATCACTTTGTTGCGGTTCGCGCGCGGGCTTTCGCCCTGCAACAACGGGACGTTCAACGCCTCACCGGATTGACCGCGCCGGAGTGCGACCGTGGTCGAGTGACGCGCCGTATGCCGCGCTGGGAGCGTACTGCCGCGTTGCAGGTACCAAGACACTGAGTTGTCGGCCAGCATGACGCCTACTGACTGCGACAGTGGTGGCTTTGCCATGCTGAAGCCGTGCAGGATTTGGATCTCGGGCGGCTCGGCTGGGATCGCTCGCCCTTGCCCGTCGACAACATCGATGCGAAGTACGTTGAGGACGCCCTTCTCCAGGACCAGGTCGAGCGCGAACCCTTTTGCGCTGATTGGGATCAGACCGGAGTCGAAACCGCCTCGCGTTACCCTGACTCGGGCACCGTTGGGCAAGGTCGCGGGATCCGGTTTCCCGACCAACAGAGGGGTCGGGTTAGTCGTCATGCTCTCGTACTGGACGTTGAGCTGCGAGACGCCGCTGGCCGGCTTGCTGAAGCTCGTTGGCAGCTTCTGGGTTGAAGCAAACAGCGCTGCCCCCAACGCCACGATTTGCATCGGGTCTATGACGTGTCGGGCCTCCACGCGCAAATCCTCTCGGAGGGCTCGTGCGACATAGGGAGTTAGCGTGGGGCCGCCCACGAAAACCAACCCGTTGAGCTCACTGGGCGCAAGATTGTTGCGCGAGAGCACGCGCTTGCAGAGCTGCACGGTCTTGGCGACCGACGGCGCGATCATGGTCTCCAGCTCGTCCACGGCAAGAGCGAACCTGACCCCCGTCGGCTCTGCACCGGAGCCCTCCAGCAGGTCATCGACCCAGAATTGGACCGCCTGCTGGGTCGAGAGCGCGATCCGCACTCGCTCGGCTTCCACCCTGAGACGCGAAAAGGCTGCTGACCAGCGCGCATCGGAACGCTTGAAGTCCCCGAGCTTGCCGGCCTCTCGCACCAGGTCGGCTGCCTTGCGCACCAAGAGGCGGTCGAAATCACGCCCGCCAAGGTGGTTGTCTCCGTCGTGATCGAGGACTTGCAATCGCCCCGACTTGGACCGCACGAGCGAAACGTCGAAGGTTCCCCCACCCAGATCGTAGACTAGCCAGTAGCCTTCTCGAACCTCGCCCGAGCCCGAGTGCGCGACCGCCGCCGCAATCGGTTCGTGCAAAAGCGGTGCGTGCTCGATATCTGCCAGCTCCGCGGCGCGTCGTGTTGCGTCGCACTGTGGCAGCTGGAACATTGCCGGAATCGTGATCACAGCCGCTCGCAAGTCCTCGGCGCCTCGCTGGCGCGCCCAGCCGACCAGCGTTTTCAGAACCAACGCCGACAGCTCTTCCGGCGCGAGCTGCTTGCCTGAGCTCGGGAAGACGAGACGCTCGTTCGTGCCCATGAGGCGTTTGAAACCGGCGACGGTGTTGCGTGGGTCATCGTCGAGCAGTCGTTGCGCCTGTGCGCCGATCAAGAGATCCCCCGCGGCGGTGAAATTGACGACCGACGGCAGGCTGTGTTCTCCGGCCGGCCCAGTGATGAGCGCGGTGGAGGCGCCTTGTCGGCAGGCGATTACCGAGTTCGTGGTCCCTAGATCGATGCCGTAATCAATTGCGATTCGCATGGCTCATCTCACTGCCTGGCTAGCCGAAGGCCCTTTCGAGCAGGAGCCTTTGAGATTCGATGCGGCGGCCACCGGACGCTCTGCCTTCGGACTCCTCGACGACTGCTCCGGGCAACAGGCTAGTGCGCTCATCGTCGTAGCCGACGAGTAGCGAGCCGTCGGTTCCGTTCGCGCCTACGAACATGAGCACACTCAAGATGGGCAGGTTCGGTTCTTGCTGCGCGGCCAGCCGCCGCCGCAGCTCTCGAGAATGCTCCACCCAGCCCTTTCGAAAAGGCGCGTATCGTCGCAAGCCTTTGGGGTCTTCATGCCGCGTTGGAAAGATCAGGATGTAGGCAAGCACGCCATCGCAGCGGGCGAGGAACGACTTGACCTCTCCGCTCCCGAGCCCCTCGATGGCGCTGGACCTGGCGCGTTCCCGAAGCGTGGTGCTAGCCAGGATTGCGTCGACGGCTCGGACCGCGCCGTTGGGCAATCCGTCATTTTCGGCGAGCAAATCCGCTCGAGCTTTGCGGAGCGCGCCATCGAAACCACTGCTCCACACGGCGTCAGCGAGCGCCGTCGAAATCACACCGCCTCGTGCGTGTTTGACTTCCTCGACGGCCGTGGACAGCGCGGGCTTCAAGCGCAGCCAAGACCTGCGATAGACGCGGAATAGCACCACGCCGGGAACGACCAACAGCGCGATCGCCAGCCCTACGGCTCCGGTATCGCGGGCCAGCTGCTTGAATGCGACTGCGCTGACGCGCGCTCGGCAGTCGTTGGCGGTCGCGATGTTGTCCAGCACTGAAAGGGTTGTTTCCGAGGCCTTGCTGGGTGTCGCGGCTCGTTCGACTTCTCGATCACAGACGGCCCGCACCACCGGCTCCAGGTCGAGGCCTAGCCCTCGGCTCACGGCGGGCGCCAGAGCCAGGCTCGCTTCATCGGCTTGTAACAGTTTCCGAGCCGACGCGGCGAACTGCTCGTTCAGGGCGCCCTTGAACTCCGCGCCTTGCGTCTGAACGGCGTGCACGCACTCACGCAGCGAGTCCAAATTGCTGTTGCAAGAATCGAGGCGTGCCGCGTTGAAGCTCCAGAACCCGAGCAGATCGAACGTGCCCGCGAGGCTGCGTTCGAGGATTACTTGCGGGGCGAAGACTTTGGACGAGATCGTCAGGATCTCAGTCAAGCGCTCCACGGTTGCAGGGTCTTCTAACGCTAGCTTGGCGATCAGGCGACGCATGGTCGGCGATGTCACCTGCGCGCCAAGCTCGACGAGCGATATTGAGAGTGCCCTGCGCTCGGTTCCTTCCTTTTTTGCGACGATGTTCCTGAGCAGGTCTTGCTTCTCGGTCAGCGCAGTGTTGTCCGCGGCTCGCGCCAGCGAGCGAGCCAATCCGACGCTGTCCTCGTCTCCGGCGAACACGAAGTTCAACTCTTGCAGCTTGGCGCTGTCGCTCGTGCGTTGGGCTAACAGGAGCAAGGATACGCGCAGCGATGACTTGGTGGGCTTGCGCTTGAGTAGCGCAGAGAGCGTAGGGAGCTGCAGTTGCTCAAGTGCGGCCGCTTGCGCGGAGTCATCCAAAGTCGACAGCTTGTCGACTATCTGCTGCTCGCTCGGACGACACGCGCGCAGGATTTCGTCCCGCAACGAGTCCGACGGCGTGTCGTCGCCGAGCGCCCGAAACCACAGCTCTAGCGCCGTTGGCCCTTTCCAAGCCCCACACGCGCTGTTCACGAGCGATAGTGCGCTCGGTAAGCGCGCTTCGGGCGTGCTCAACATCGAGGAGAGGAGGGCCGTTGCAGTTTGAGGCGGTGCGCTGGACATCGCGGGCGTGTCCAGCTTCGCAAGACCCCCGGGATTGGCAGCCACGTAGTCGCCGAGAGCTTCGCCACCATTGTCGATGCGTAGTAGGCTGGAGCTAAGCTCGCCCACGAGTGCGGGCTCTGTACCCAGGATTCGGAGCGCGTCGAGAGCCCGCGATGTGCGTGACAAGGATTCTCGAAATCCTCCTTCTTCGGAGATCAAGTCGCTGTCCGCTGCAGCCATTTGCCGAGCGAGGTCGTCCGACAAGACCGGGCCAGGGAAGCCGCTGGGGAGCGAAATCGCGGGAGCGTCGCGATAGGCGTAGACGCAACCCAAGCGCACGATGGTTGAGCTCTGCGCTGGCAGGACGGGGACGTGCACGGTGGTCGAGCGACTCCAGTTGGTGGCATTCGCGACGACCGTTAGGTTCCACATCGCACGTTGCGAGGCATTCAGAAGCGTTATCGCGTGGCGGCAGCCGGGGGTGCTCGCGGGAGCGACAGAGACGACGAGGGCCTGCGCGCTTGCAAGCGCGAGAGCCGCGGACTTCGTCAACGCCGATTGCGTCCCACGCGCGACCACGAGATCGATCGCCCGGTCGAGCTCTGCGGTATTTAGCTTGCGAAATGGCGAAACGTCAGCCGCTGCAACTGACGCCAACGTCAGGGCGCTCGCGATCGCCATGACGCTCGCGAACAACATGTGCCCACGTGCTTGGAAGCGCGCGGCTAGGCATATGCGTCCGGAGCTGCGGAACATTTGTTCGGAGAGAATGATCTGTAACCATATAGTTGGTCAATGCCCTACAAGATGGTCATTTGTTTGCGACTGACGCTCGGCGTTGCGCTCAAGCGTTTGATTGAAACATCGACAACGTATGTTTCATGCCCGTCAGCGAATTGAATCGATCCAGTTGCTGATGGCGTTCCAGTCGGGGCTCGCGCTCAGGCTGGTCGATGTCTGACCTCGGTAGACGGACACCGAGTACGGGCAGCTGGGCGGAGTAGCAGGGAAATACCGCTTGCCGACGACCTTGCCACTATTGATATCGCGGACCGTAACCGTGTAGTTCTCGACGGTGCGGTGGGCCACGATCCCGCCGCCGAACCCATACCCGTAGTAGCTGTACTCCCCGTACGGGCCACAGTCCTCGAGCGATGCTGTCTGTTCTTTCGTCTGCGCCACCCGGGCGATCTCCGAAAGGGTGCTCACCCTCTCGCCGACGACACGCATCGTGCTGTTCACGAGCCAGAGCGTCGCGGCCTTGGGCGCTTCGGATGCCAGGCTAGGAAGTCCACGTCGCTCGAGGGCTTCGAAGAACGCAGTCATGGCGAATTGAGCGGGCGAGCAGCTGAAGCGCGCGTTCTGCTGAACGCCGTCTGCGCTCGTTGCAGTGCCGGGAATCTCGAGGCTGAACGAAGAGATCAGGGCGCCCCCCGTTGTGGACAAGTCGAGATATGAAAGGAGCCTAGCTAGCGGTATTGCGATGGATTCCCCAGTGTGCACTGCCGGCAGGCCTTCCAGGGCGAGGACGTCGCCGGCTTGCCCGTCGACCTGAATCCAAAGCTTGCCGCCTTTGAGCTTGAGCTCGGCGCTCTCTTTCTGGGCAGCAACCTGGAGCGAACAATTTACGGTCGACTGGTCGTGCTCAACGGAAGTCGCGCGGAGCTTGAGCTTCGGTGGCTCGGCTGGTCGGGTGAGGTCGAACGTCCGCTCGATGCGATTGCCCTGGTAGGTCATCTCGACCACGAGTTTCGAGGCCCCAGTAGGGATACGTGCGCGTGGCACCTCGACCCTGAAGCAGCGGTCCTTGCAGTCAATCTCACGCCCGAGGAGTCGCAAGGTCGATGGAGGGATGTTTTGCAGCGTCAGCTCCACCGCGGCCGGATCTCCAATCGCGGCTCCGTGGTAGCTGACGCTCCAGCCACTGACTGCTTTGTTATAGGCCTGTGCACGCATGCCAAGCACCACGACTGCGATGACTGCTCCCAGCGCAAGCAAGACCACCACCGCTGCTCGGCCCAACGATTTTCTTCCTGCAAGACGTCGGAGCGTCATGACTGGGCTTCTGCTTCAGGCATCACCGCAGAGTAGAATCGGCGACCATCACAAGACACTAGTCATTTGTTTGACCACCGTGTCGTGTAGACTTCGGATTCGCTGAGCGGCCCTTTCTCTCCATTCGGTTCTGTGTTTCGACGCCGCCAGCCGTGCGAGTTGCACCTCGATGGAAGAAGAATCCGCTAGCGGCTCGTGTCGCGAGTCTATGACTCGCCAGCAATTCTTGGAAACTACGGAGGCAACCCAAAGCCCATCGCCTGGACGAAAGCGGCCGACGAAACTTCCCACCTCCATGGCACGCCATGGCCAGCGAACAATGCCGGTCCGGATTTGTTACCGCTTTGCAGACCGACAAGCATAGCCGCGCACCACCAGCTACCGCCACCCAATCACGATCGCCTCCTCGAACGGGACTTTCGGGTCGGATCGCCAGGTAACGCTATCTAATTGAAATCGCTCGTGCCGAAACTCTCAGTAACCCGCTAAGACGGCTTGTTGGGTGCTTGCCAAGGTTGACGTCGAGGGTTCGAATCCCTTCTCCAACTCCGCACTTTCTTGAAAAAATCTCGCTGACTTAGCGAGATCGAATCGTCCGAAAAAGACGATGTCTGGGACGATTCGCCGCTCCCACTGGACGATTCCCCGAGCAGACACGCAGGTAATGCCGTGTAAGGCCGTCCGATCGCCGCCGAGGAAAGGGCTAGATGTCCTCGACGAATGTACAGCAGCGTCGTCTCGAAGTCGGCATGTCCGGCGCGCTCTCGCACGTCTTGGTCCGAGTCACCGCTGATGGCCATGTACGTGATGCCGGCCGTGCGCGGGGCGTGAAAGCGGATGGGCGGCGAGCCGGCGCGGCGGACGTGGAGGGAAGCGCGGGTCACGCCGGCCTTCACCAGGTCTTCGCGGAGCGCCTCGGCGAGGTGCGTGAAGCGGGGGGAACAGCAAGCCAGGTAGCCCAGGCTTGGGCCGCTCGGTCCACATCTGGTCGAGCAGCGGGCGAAGCACTGGCTCGAGCGCGAAGTGCCGGCTGTCTTCGGTCTTGGTGCGAAGACGCGCTCGATGTGGTCGAAGGTGCGGTTCGAGCAGGTCCTGAATCGCATCGAGTGTTCCGCTGAAGGCAGCGGTCGAAGTATGCCGAATCAGCGTGAGCGCGAGATACCGATCCTCGAACGCGAAGCAGTTTTCACCGACGAGGGGAAACAACGTGCATGACGGGGCTTCGCTTGCGAGCCCCGTGGCGCACCCGTTGGGCGCGCCATCCTCGAGAGGGACCTGCACCGGAACGGCTGAAAGCTGTTATTCGGTCGGGCCAGCAGCTGTTCCGACCAAGGTGGCTGTTGCTATAACTATCGGCTCCGACGTCGGCAGCACCTCCGACGACCGTTGCTCAGGCGCGCCGCGTCCCTGTTCTGAATACAAGTCCTTGAGCTCGCTTCCGCTGAGTGCGCGACTTTTTCGAACCGGACGGCGGAGCCGTCACCCTCGCGACTGAACACCCATCGGGGATCGCGACGTGGTAGTGCACGTTGAGGTTTTTTAGGCAGCCGCCGAAGCGCAGCACGAAGCAGAACGCGCCCGAGCGGCATCGGGGCACGCCGAGCACGCGTGCCCGCTCTCGCTGCCAATGAAACACCTCTCGATCGAAGATGCGACCGACTGCCGAGAGCGCATGCGGTTTTCTTTGCGAGCCGAAGCCAGAGCTCGAACGGGACGCTGAGCACCCGCTGGCGCAGTGGCACACTCGGTAGGGCAGACCCGTGCGGGCCATAAGTGTTTGCCGAAAGCGCCCTCATGGTCATTTCTTGGCGACCACGCGAAGCCGTTGCCGCTTTGCCTCACCGCTTACTTCGCGGTTGGTTCTGTTAGGACCACGCGCTATGGATGAGTAAGAGTTAACAGAGCCGCTCCCGCGGGGATAACGATTGACAGGCGAAGAAATTACCATTGCCGGAGTCAGGTTTCAGTGAAGTCGGATGGACGCAAGCCATCGCGTTGCGCTCACCCCGCGTGGTTCCATTTGCGCGAATCCTCGCCCTGCGAGAACAGGAACTCGAGCATGCTCATGCGGCCGGAGTAGCCCAGGCGCTGGAACGCGGTCGCGAGCTGATTGGCCACCGTGCGTGTGCTTCGCCCGCGTAGCGCGGCGATCTCGCTGTGAGTCTTGCCAGCAGCGTGTAGGAGAACCACGTCCGCGACGGCGCGAGGCAACAAGTGGGAGAGCGAAGGCAAAGGCGTCAGGTGGACGTCGCAAGCAACCCCGAGGAGTCTCGCGCTGCTGCTGTAGACCCGCGGATGCCCACTCGACGCGCGTGCGGCATGTAGCAGCGCGACAAGTCCGAGTGGCGCTTTCGAGGGGTGCGTGTCGCTTCCGAGGCGCGCCAAAGCCTGCTTTAGGACGCACGTTAACGTGGATAGTGCGATGTTGTCGAAGTCGGCGGCCACGTGTTTAGGGCAGTCGCCAGCGAGCACTCGCTCCAGTATCCGCTGGCTGCGCTGCGAAAGTGGCAGGTGGAGCACCGCTCGCGTGGTTACGAGGTAGGAACATTCCGCAGTCGTTGCTGCATCGAGGATGCTGGCTCGCCCTTCGGTCAGGTCTCGCCATACGCGCTGCGCGTCCGCGGGCGCGGACTCTGGTGAAACGGCCGCCATGGCCTGCTCGCGAAATGAACGCAACTCCGCATCGCTTCCGAAATGGTGCATAGACCTCTCCTGCTCGGCGCCCCGCGCCGCCCGGTGCCACGGAGTGCCGAAGGCACACCGCCAATGCAGCGCCAACATGCGCCGCGTGGCGCACCGAGGCAAGGGTACGAACGTACCTGCGTCGGCCCAAATAGTCCTATGCGCGGCCGCGGAGTTCTGCCCGCATTCGGCGGTCTGGTTTCGCGAAGGTTACGAATTGGCCTGTTTTTGGAACGGCATTCCCCGAGTTTCACTAGGTGTGGTAATTGTCATTTGAGACTCTTCAGTTCCGTCAAGGAAGGTTTAAATGTCGACGTCCGAGGCGTATGAGCTGGTAGCGGACTTCGCTTCGATGGTCATGGAGCTGCAGGCGCCGTCTGCGATTTGGCCTGCGATGCTGATGCGTCTACAGGACGCGATTGATTTCGATGCTGGATACATCGCAGCGAGCTGGGGTAACGCTACCGAGGGGCGAGGGGCGATTGCCGAGCACGATGAGCCCGCGTTGAAGCGCAATCTCGGGCGTTACCTCGCCGAGATTTCGCCGGAGGAAGTGGCACAGTATACGGACCGAGCGCGCATCCATCATGAGATCTGGTCACCGTCTAGGCAGCAAGAGCTGGCCGTGTTCAGGGAGGTGCTCCATCCGAGCGGAATGCTGCACATGATCGTTCGCGTGGGCATTCGTCATGGGAACGTTGCGGGCTTCAATCTCGAGCGTCGCAGCGCAACACCGTTCACGCTGCGCGAGCTAACCCTGGTTGATGTCGTTGCGCCGTTCCTGCACATCGTCGAGGTGCTGACGCTGCGCGGGCAGGATGACGCGGGCCTCGACGATTTGACCCAGAAGTACAGCCTCACGAGCCGCGAACGCGAGCTCGTCGGGTTGGCAGCTCGCGGGCTACAAAATAACGAGATCGCGCTTCTGGCCGACATCTCGGCGCACACGGTGCGCAATACGCTGGCTAAAGTGTTCGAGAAGGTGGGCGTGACGAACCGCTCCGAACTGACTTACCTCGCGTCGCGCCCATCCGGAGATCGAAGCGGGAAGGCCGCCATCGTGCCACCTCGAAGCCGGCTTCCCGGGGACGGCTTGCAAGCGTTCGCCGCACGTGTGGAGGACGCAACGAGCAGCGTGCGTGCGCGTGTAGCGAGCGAGCCACCGCCCGCACGTCCAAGATCGCGCATCGTGTACACGGCGCCGTTGACACCCGCGAACGTCTAGCGTCGAGACGCCCAATCCAAATTGGTATAATCGGGCGGCGGCTCGCGATCGGGCCTCTAGTCAATTCGTTGACTCACGGTGAGAGGGCTGTCGCGACTCGCGTAGACCTGGGTACCCTGCGTTCATGGATAAGGCGGCCCTTGAGGAAGCGGAGGAGGCGTTCCCACACGTCGGAAAAGCAATCGAGCGAATCGTCGAGGAGCCGCTGCGCGCGCTCAGTTTGGAAATTGACTATGGCATTCGGTTGCCCGCACGCCGAGGCACGTTCGAACTGGTGCTGAATCTGGGTGCCAGTTTGCCGCCAGCTCGTTTCCTCATCGCTCCGTACGTTGAAGGTGCGACCTGGAATCCTTCTTGGGGCATCGCAGAACGAGCTCCGAGTGATTTCTTTGCCTCGGAGCAAGCCAGAGTGGACGCACGTTTTCTGTGGGATGATTTTCAGGCCATTCTGCAGGACGGGCGGTTCGGAAACGACCTGAGCGAGCAACTGCTGGCGCTGAACCTCGAACTCGACGGAAGCCCTCTCGCTTCCAATGCGCAAGGTGCGCCGCAAAGAGTGCGCAGGGTCGAGCTGCCTTCGCTGCGGCGGTTGTTCGAGCAGCGCGCCGCCTTCAGCTTCTGGAACCACTCCGGTTCACGCTCCGAGCAGCTCTCGACTTCCGAGGTCGGCATGCGGTTAATTGCGCGTGTCCGAAGCGCCGAGCTCTTCGGAGGTGTGTGCATTTGGCAGAGCCGACACGAACGCGAAGAATCAATGCTGCTCGGGGGCTCGACGTTGGCTGTGTTCGAAACGCAAATCCAACGCGAAGTGTGGCTCGGAGCGTATCTTCGAAAGGGCCTGCGCCGCGCGCGAGCGCCGCACGAACGCAGACGACGGCTGGCAGAGTGGCTGGACAATGGGGCAGACATTTCCACCCATGATCGCTTGGAAGCGGTTCGGTTGCTGGTGGCCCGCGCGCGTTCGGCAAGGCTCCGTGGCACTCATACAGAAGCCGTCGATGCTCATAAGCGCGCGCTGGCCTTCGGACTCGACGTCTTTCGGGGCGGTACTGCGGACTACGGACAAGCCTTTCGCCTCTGGGACACCGCTCTCGGGCTATTGGAGCTACTGCGTGAGAGTGGGCAGACGGAGGCGCTCCAACGGTACGCGAGCGTCACCGTGGAGCTCGCGCGGTCGATGCTTGAACGCGACCCTGACGAGCCGGACTACGCCCGAGCGACGAGCAAGGCCTTGTTACTCAGGGCGGAGCTTTCGCGTGGATCCGACGTAGCGGTCATCGCCGACCTGAACGAAGCTAGCGCGTTGATCGAAAAACTCGCGCGCACCCGCCCGGATTTGGCCTGGCGCCGCGAAGAACTAGAGCAGGTGGAGGAGCGAGTTTCCAGACTTCGACCAGAGGGTGCGTCTTCGCCGACCGATGCGCGGGTTCTCGTCGCCTCCAAGGTCCAGTAGTTCCAGCGGAGCAGCCTGCGCGCGGCAATCACACGTCGCTTGCTCTCCAAATTCCCGATGCTTCGGCCACGAAATCCGTGCGTTTGCCGTTTTCTAGCAGTACGCCTTTGAGGCTGTTCAAAAGTTCCAGCACGCGAGCTTCCGCGAGCGGCGTCTTTAGAGTCAGAGCTTGGGTGAGCTCGCTCAAGGTGCAGCCGCGTGGACGAGTCGCGCGCAGACTGAGCAGAACGGCGGCTTGCTCGCCGTCAATCGCCGCGCGAAGACGGCGATATCGGTACAAGAGACCGATCAGCGTGGGCAGCGTGGTGATGGGTTTGAAGGCGGGGAAGAACCCGATGGCCAAGCCGACGACGGACTTGAGCAACTGCAGATCGGCATCGTGCACGATGTAGTAGGTGTTCGACTCGTTCAAAGAGCGGTTGATAGCGCGCGTGGCGGGGCGGTCGAGCGCATCACGAATGTTCTCGATTACCGCGGCGTGTAGCGACGGATCGATGTCTGTGAGTGACTCGACGAAAAGCGGGATTAAATCTGCAATCTGGCCAGTGGTTCCGCGCTCGCTCGCCATGCGGTAACTCTACGCCAGCTCGAGCAACGCGGAAAGAGCGTGCGACAGCTCGGAAGGGCCACGGCATGGTCATTTGTTTGCTCTGTGCAGAGACTGCGCCCGCGCCGCTATGCCGCAAGCGCGGCGCACGTTAGAAATTGAGGTCGGCCATGTCGAAACCTACGCTAATCGTTCAGACCGTCTACCTCAGTGCAGATGGCCCTGCGCGAGCAGAGGAACTGGGCCTCTTGCTGTACGATTATCTGAGCCGACCACGCACTGACAAGCTCGGATTTGGCCCGGGGATCCCAGTCCGAATTGCGGCAGAACCGGGACGGGTCGATACGTCCGAGGCCGAGTATGTCGTGGTCATTCCAGTGTTGGGAGAGGGCACCGCGCAGGATGAGGATGCGCGCGACCGAGTCTTCACCACGCTGAACGGTTGGTCCGAGCAGCTGCGGAGAGGCTGCTTGCTACCGGTCTTCACCTCTGCGGGCTGGCGCGCGTACGAGGAGGATCTGCCCGTCAAGCCGCTCCGGCAGCATCTGTACAACGACCAGTTCGAGGGATTTCAACGCACCGTGCTGGAGCTCGTGATCTCCATTTGCCGCGCATTGCGTGATCCTGAAGAGAAGCTACAAATCTTCGTCTCGCATGCCAAATTGGATTTGGTATCGACCAAAGCGGCAGCGGAAGAGATTCGGGACTTTGCCAAAACGAGCGCGACCGCGCGCGCGTTCTACGACACGACCGATCTCGAGCCTGGTTTGAAGCTGGAGACACAACTTCAGAGGGCGGCCGGTGACGGTGTCTTCGTTGCCGTACGCAGTGATACCTACGCATCGCGCTCCTGGTGTCAGCGCGAGCTGTTGTGCGCCAAGCGTTCAGGCATTCCCACGCTGACCGTAGACGTACTGCGCGACGGAGAAGCTCGCAGCTATCCCTATGGGGGGAATGGTCCGACAATCGTCTGGGCAGCGAACACTACGCGCGATCCGGACGGCAATGCGTTGCGGGTGATCTTGCGCGCCATGGTCGAGTGGCTGAGAGCGCGACACTTTGTCCTTGAAGTGCCCCGATTGAGCGATGGCTTGCCGACACCGAATGTCTTGCCACGTCCGCCGGAGTTGCTGGACCTGGCGCAAGGGCCGCTGCTCGAGACCTTCTCATCCGTCGTGCTGCACCCGGATCCGGAGCTTTCTTATGCTGAGCAGGTGGTACTCAAGGCGGCGCGACCGCGCATTCAACTGATTACGCCGACCACGCGCTATCGAGCCGTGACCAGGGTTCAGCCAGATAACCGCTCGAGCCGAGCGGCGCCGCTCAGCTTCGCGGCACTCCGCGACAAGCAAGTGGCGCTGTCGATCTCGGACGTGGTCGACGAATCACTGACACCGATCGGCATGCGGAAGGAGCACTTGGACGACGTGGTGGTGTACGTGGCGCGAGCCTTGCTCGGCGCCGGCGCATGCATTGCGTATGGCGGGAACTTCCGAGTGGACGGCTTCGATCAGGTCTTTTCGGACCTGATCAGCACCTACAACGCAGCCGGGGTGGATCGCGCCAAGTACGTGTACAGCTATCTGCCCGCTTCCTTCCCGCGCAGCAAACTGCCGAAAAGCCTGGGCGTGAACATTCGCTCGCTCGGCTGGAGCGAAGCGTTCCAGGAGGAAGCAAAGTTGAAGCCGCCGACCGGCGAAGTCACGCTAGGACGAGCGGCGTTATACATTTCGGACATGCGCCGAGTCATGGCCAAGCATTGCTTTTCGCGCGTGGTCATCGGCGGTCAAGCGCTTCCCAGGCGGAACGGCGAGAAAGCTGGCTACGGCGGCCCCTACCCGGGTTTGGTCGAAGAGGCTTGGTTGACACTGCAGCAGAACGCGCCGCTGTACGTGGTTGGCGGCTTCGGCGGTGCTGCGGCGCTCGTGGCCGCACTCGCGGAGGAGGGTGAGATCCCGCCTTTGCTTCGTGCGAGCAGCTTCTCGGGCGAACAGCATGCTCGTTTTCGACAAGTCGCCGCTGAATTCGCAGACGATCTCGAACGGCCCAACGTGGGCGCCCCGAGCGACATGGAGTCGTTGGTCATTGAGATGCACGCTTGGCTCCAGCAGCGCCTGCAGAACGACACAGCAGCACGGGCCTGGAACGGCCTGACGCGCGACGAGAATTTCGAGCTATTGCGAAGTCGCGACGCGGTTCGCGTGGCGGCCTTGATCATGAAGGGTCAGTTCAATGTGTTGGCTGCTCGCGCATCGACCAAGCTGAAGATCGAGCTCGTCCGCGGCAACATCACCCGCTTGGAGCGCGCAGACGCGGTGGTGCTGCCGACACTTCGCGACGTGGAGATCGGTGGCCCTGGCGCGGCGCTCGATGCAGCGCTCAATGGTGCGGTCTCCACCGCCAAGCGCGAGCAGCACCCGCTGACCCAGGTGAACAGTTCGCAGATCGACGCGGATTGGTTGCTGCTCGCGGATCTCGGCTCGTTCGCGACGCTGGACCGAACAGAGCTGCCAAAGCGGATCGAAGACCAAACCAAACGTGTCGCGCTGCTCGCCTTGCAACACGGTTTTCAGCGGCTCTCGCTCGTCACCTTTGGCTCCACTATTTTGCCCGACGTCGAGGGAATCGCCGCCTGCATGCTGAGCGGCTTCAAAGGTTTGGCCGAAGGCACCGCCTTGCAATGGTTCGAATCTGATAAACGGCGGTTCGAGCGCTTGAGGGACTACCTGCGAACGCGCGATGATGTTTCACTCGTGGTTCGAGAGCTGGTGGAGACGGCAGTGGTGCCCGAGCAGCGCCGCCGCGAAGATGCGATAGTGGTCGTCCGCTTGGAAAAGGGGCAGCTCAGAAGCACGCTGCTCTTGCCCTCCGGGCCGGCAGTCAGCCAGGAACAAATCCGATCCGTGACCGTCGAAGACATCGCAGCAATGAATCAGGCGGACAGCGCGATCACGCCACCGCAAGGAAAGCTCGCGAAAATGGGCACGGAGCTGGCCCAGTGGCTATTCGGTCCTGCGGCAAAGCTCCTCGATCAATACCCCGAGACCCGTCTGGTCGTGCAGCACGATCTCGAAAGTTCGGCTTTGCCTTTCGAGTCACTGCGCATTGGGAACCGCGAGATCGGGGTTGGTGGCGGCATCGTCCGTCGGCCGTCGATGACCGGCGTGGAACTGACGAACCGGCTCGAACGTCCGCCAAACGCGGGCAGGCTGAAGCTGCGTTTGATCGTCAATCCGACCAAGAACTTGGAAAACGCGGTGACTGAGGCGAACGAGATCCGGAAGGCCCTCGCCAACGACGACATCGATCTGGATGTTCTCGCGGAAGATGCAGCCAGCAAGACGGCCGTGCTCGCCATGCTCGCCGATCCAACCTTGGAGGTTTTGCACTTCTGTGGCCACGCCGAATACCGGGCTGACGCGCCGGAGAGCGGTGGTCTGGTTTGCGCGAACGACGAAACCCTGACACTCACCGATTTGGAGAGCGTCAAAATCGGGCCGCGTATTGTTTTCTTCAACGCTTGTCAGAGCGCGAGAATGCGCAACCGAGAACCGCAGGCGGTGTCGCGCGCGTTGGCGGAGTTCGTCCTGCGCAGCGGTGTCGAGGCCTTTTTGGGCACGTTCTGGCCGGTCGCAGACGCCGCGGCCGGCCAGTTCGCGGCGCACGTCTATCGGCACTTGGCCAAAGGCGGACAGTTGGACGACGCGGTCCTGCTCGCTCGCCAAGCATTACGCAAGGAGCACTCGGACTGGGCCAACTACGCCTTGTACGGCAGTGGTGATTTCCAACTCAAAACGAACTGAGGTTTCAATGACCGGCAACGAACAGAACACTCCCAGCAATCCGAGAGAGCTGACACTCGAAGACTTGAAGCCCGGCGACGTATTGCTGGTTCGCGGCCATGGCATCGTCTCGGGCTTGATTGCGAAGTCCGACGGCGGTCGCTATTCGCACGGCGCCTTGTGGTCGGGCGTGGGCGTGATTCAAGCCACCTCCAAAGGCATCACGCACGAACCGTTCGAAACAGGCGAATTCGACGTGTATCGGCACAGGGAATTGGACGAGGCGGGCGCCGCCGAAGTCGTTGCGTTCGCCAAGAGCCAAGTCAGCGGGAGCTACGCGTATGGAGAGTTAGTGCTGCTCGGCTTGCTCTTTTCGTGCGGGCTGCGCGTGAAGGGCGCGCTTCTGAATCGCTTGCTGGATGCCATCGGTGGTAGCAAAGCCGCGCAGCTCGAGGCTTGGCTTCAGGAGCACTCACAGCAAAGGATCCGGGTCTGCACCGAGCTCGTGGCGGCGTCTTTTTTCCACACCACAAAACAGCGCTTTGCGCTTCGGATCTGGCGCTTTTCCAAGCGCCCCGCGCCCCCTCCGGTCGACGCGCGCGGCGGCGCGGCAGCGGCTGACGATCCAACAGCAGAACCGCCACTCGAGAGCCTCACCGAAGCCAGCAGGGGCTGTCTGGAGCTGCTGGTGCGCGGCGGCCTGGCGAGCGCGACGAACGGCCGCGGGACCGGCTTGGTTCTGCCGGCCCAAGCTCCCGCCGCGGCCACGAAAACGCGTAAGGTGTTTGCAGATCCGATCGCGTTCGACGCGAGCACGGGTGAAAAGCTGGGCGTCGTGACCCCGGCGGACCTTCAGTTTAGTCCAAGCTTGGAGTTCGTCGGTCGCTTTGCGGCGGAGTCAGGCTGAGGTGCCGGGCATGTACCGATGGTTGCGGGCTTGAAGAAAGGTGGGTCGCCCACGGGCAGGAACAGGTTGCCCGGCTCGCACGCTTTCGGCAAAAAGGAATACTTCGAGAACGACGTCAAGTCGTCTGGGTCGTAGTCGACCCGCAGATCGCCAATCACCATGCGGCCTGGAGCGCAGCCTATGGGGCAGTCGCGGGCGCCACCGCGCGCGTCGGGTCCCCAAAACGGAACGCGAAGAAAGTGCCTGGTCGCGCTCACTCGCGGATTTTCTCGAGCCATTTGGTCGAAGTCACTGAAGTGCCGCTCGTACGCCGCCAGTTGTACGATCGTCAGTGTGCCAACTTTCTCGTCGTCGCTAAGTTTCGTCTGAGCGATGCCGCAGGCAGCGTGAGGCGTGGCACCTTTGGGTGGAGCGAAGCAGTTGCTCGCATCCACCAGGAACGGCAATAGGCTAGTGACGCCCAAGTGCACCGCGAAAGTGTCGCCGCGGCCCGAGACAGTGATCACGCGCCAGCAAAACGGGTTGGCAGGCGCCGGGGTGGTCACCACGTCAGTCGGTGGCTCGCCCGCCGTTTGCTGCGCCCATGCGGTGGCGCGGCCTCGCGCAATCTGCGAGGTCGCCAAAAAAAACAGGAGCACGAGCGCCATCGAAGCCCAGGCAATTCTGGGTCGCGGCCCCCTCCGCTGCAGGTACGCTTGAAGGGCTAGCCAAACCGCGGAAAGCACCGCACCAAACGGCGTGAGCCACTGGTTGCCGAGCACGAGCCCGATGAACACCAGCACGCCGAGCGCCGCGGTCCAGGCCAAGCGGCGGGCCAAAGGCGACTCCTCTTTCGAGCGAAACATCACCACGATGTACGGCAGCAGCGCGGCCCCAATTGTTGGCTCGGCCAGAAACAGAAAATCCCCGTAGAACCAGCGCTTGTATGGCCACAGCGGGTGTACGCCGTAGTCGTTCATGGCATCCATCGCGAGGTGAGCCAGGCTGCCGGCCGTCGCGATGCCGAACAGGAGGGGCAAGGCAGGGCTCCAGGTGCGTGCGAAACGCTGCGTCAGCCAGGCGATCAGCAGCGCAGCCAGCAGGCAAAAGAGCACGGTGTGCACTGGTCCGCGGTGATAGAGCATGTAAGCGAGGCCTTGCCCTTCTGCTCCATACGGCCGCGCCACCGTATCGATGAGGCGATCGGCGTCGGGTAGCTCACCCGTGATTAAGCCAACCAATGCGGCGACCCGCCGTGTCTTCTCGCCGGCCGCGGGCTCGGCGATCGCCAAGATAGTGAGCCCTGCGGCGATGCCTACGAGTCCGTGTGTGACTGGATCCACAGCGGTGCCAACGCTTTCTCAGAGTTGTTTCAGGTAAGCGAGCACTGCTTTCTTGTCTGCCAGGGAGAGCGCGGTGCCGAACTCGTGTCCGCGATTGCTATTTCCGGCAATCGTCGTGTCGAAGCGCTCGGATGGCCCGCTCGAGGAAGGTTTCGAAGCCAGCGCTGGCTCAGGCACCTGCTCGAAGCCGACGGCTTCCGTATCGTAATGGGAGTAGTCGAGCGTGAATTGCTTGGGTCGTTCCGCGGGCGGCAGTAAAAGATCGGCCAGCGTGGGGACCGAGTTGTTGTGAAGGTAAGGAGCGGTCGCCCACACGCCTTTCAGAGGGCGATAGGCGTACTTGCCGGTTGTCCGCCACACCGGGTTCTTGTCGCGTTCCTCCACGCTTGCCCCAGACGCAATCTCGACCTTGGCCAGCGTCGCTCCGAGTACCTTGATCAATGGTAGGTCGCCCCAAGTCTTGGTGATGACCGGATCCCTTTGCTCGAAGTTGCGAAGCCGTAGCGGGTCGGTGTTCGGATCATCCTTCGGGTCGTCCGAAGGTTCACGCATGAACTCGTTTTTCTCACCAGGCTTTCTTTCCGGGTCATGACAGCGCCCGCACTGGTTGTCTCGGTAGACCCTCGCCCCCTCCGCCACTAGTTCGCCGTTTGGCCGTGCGAACGGCCAGCTCGGTGGCTGAATCTTCCTGACCAATCCCTCCAACTCGCGCAACGACTTGATATTCAGAGTGGTTGCGATGATGGCCATCGGGTCTTTGTTCGCGTGACCCAGCAGCGCTCCGACACCCACGGCTTGGCCCATGTTGCGCTGCAAGGTGGCATTGGTGTTTCCATCGAAATGCAGCCACACTACGTGCTCTAGACCCCAAAGCGGCGGGAACGCCACCGGCGAGTCCATGTTGAGCTTCGCCCCCGAATTCATCAGGTTCAGTGCAGTCATGAAGGCGTCCACACGTCCTGGTCCCGGTCGCGTCGTCTTTTCGATTGCGCCGACGGCTAAGGTGTTTGGCAGAGAGTCCTTGAAGGCGAGGACCAAGCTCTTGGCTTCCCGGTACCGCGTACGCCAGCGTCCCAGAGTGGCTCGCCTGCTCTCTCGGGAAGAAACCTTGAATTTAGGCGATGCGCGCTCGACGCTCGCACTCGCCTTGTCCAGTTCGGCTTGCGCGGCGTGTGCGTTGTCGGGCTTTTCTGCGGCTTCGTCCAGGTGCTGATAGAGCTCTGCGGCGGCGTTCGGGTCGCGAACGCTCGTCGCCTGCAGTTCCTCGCTCACGCCGTCATCCTCTGCCCGTTCAGCGGAACCCTGCGCGTCCTTCGCCCGCTTCAACTGCTCGAGCGCCATGCAGCCGAGCACCTTGCGCTGGGCAATGGTGCGTTTGAGAAGACTATCGCGAATCCACGGCAGCACATCGTCGTAGAATTGGCGAATATTGAAACTGGCGGGTGCGCCGACGATCGTGTGTGGCACGTCAGTGGAGATTCGACCTACGTGGCACGCGGCGCAATTGAAACCGATCAACTGAAACGACTTCTCGTTGCTCAACGTGAGACCAATCGGCAACCCGAGCGGATTGTCTTCGCTACTGGGCTGGTCAGGAATCAAGTGGTAGGTGTCGAAAAATTTCTCGAGAATTTGCCCCCTTTCCGCAGCGAAAACCTTGAGTGCGCAGTAGGGCACGAACTCACTCCCTTCCGATAGGTGATAGAACTTTGGCAGCTCTTTGAATTCGAGCGCGCTTGGTAGCGGAGCCGGCACTTCGGCACTAGCAGTCGAGGCTACCTTGACCGTTTGCGGCTTTTCCGCTCCCTCTGCCTTCCTTTGGCAACCAACCGAGAGCAGGGCACCAAACACCACGAGCAGCGTGCCGCTCCGCGGGCCCGCGAATCGCCATGCACTGGTAACGACATGGGAAATGCTCATGATGGCAGCGATAGCTCCGCTCGAGATCGCGCCCAATAGTCAATTTCTTGATAGCGGCACGGTTCGGTTATCGTCTGCCATCCGACCGGCCGCAGTCCTGATCTCTCGCGACGGATTGAGCTAGCGTTGCTCGTCGCTGCTTGAAACGCACTCCACCCTCCTCGAGCGACAGAGCCAGCGGCGGAAGGTGTCACGATTCTCTCGAGCAAGAGCAGGAGCCGAGGGCGGATGTAGTCATTTCTTCGACTAGGACGCCGTCGAATTTTATCGACAGCAATTGGCGAGTATCACCCTTCATAAGAGTTGAGAAAGCCCGGTGGGCAGATGTCCGTCGATCCCTGAGACGTAGCGCAAGTGAACCCGAATGCCGGTGCAGCAAGATAGGATCGGCGTGATCAGTCGCTCGATCTTCTACCTTTTCGGCTACGACTTCTTCATCTCGTACAAATGGTCGGACGCGCGTGTTTACGCGGTCCGTCTTCGAGAAGCGCTGGTGAGTCGCGGTCTGTTAGTATTCCTCGACAGCAGTGACTACAGCAAAGGAGATCATTGGCGCGAGGAGGGCCGGCGCGCGTTGCACAGGAGTAGCCGTCTGCTGCTCGTTTGCAGCCCGGAAGTGCACGACTCGAAGGCCGTGCTCCATGAGGTCGAGATCTTCACGGGTCTTGCGCGCCGCATCCTGCCGATTGATATCGAGGGCTCGCTCCGTTCACGCGAAAGCGCCCTTTCGCGACTGATTCCAGCGGAAGTTCTGACGTTTTCCGAGCCGTCACGTGATTGCCTGCAGCACGGTCCGACCGAGGTCATCGTCAACGACGTGGTTAGCTCCTTCGAGCTCATCCGCCAGCACGTTCGTAGGGTCCGTTGGCTGTCGGCGGCAGTCCTGGTGCTCGCCGTTACGCTGATGGCGGCTGTTGCAGCAGGCTTCTACGCAGACGGCAAACGGCGTGATGCCGAATGGCGCCGACTCGTCGCCGAAGGCGGGCGTGCCGACGCAACGCTTAACGAGCCAACCTCGTGGGCTACCGGACTTGCCTTTGCCACTGCTGCCGCCGTATCCGCGCGACGCTCCGGCGTGACGACCCCGGAGGAGGTCCGACTGGCTCTGCTGCGCGCAGTCTGGCTCGCGACTCCCTATCGCGTCTTGATGAGCGACGCCCGCAGCGGATCTCGAGCAGCGTTTACTGCCACGAGCGGCCGTGTGCTCGCGCTCGACAGTCGAGGAATGGTTGGGCTGGTCGACCCCGGGTCCGAAAAGTCGACGACCCTACCACTGCAAAACCTCGGACAAGCGCGAATAGCCGCGCTTTCTCCGGACGAGCAGCTCATTGTCACGGTGAGCGATACCGCAGTTCAAATTTGGAACGCGAACGGGGCTCCCTCGAAGCACTTACCCGTGGCGCCCGCCGACCTAATCGACGTGATGTTCACGCGCGACGGACGGCGCGTCGTCACGGCGGGACGCGACGGAGCCGTGCTGAGCTGGTCTGTGGATCGCGGGGACCACGAGGTCATCCAACCGGTCGGAACGCCGGTGCTCGCGGTCGCGCTGTCACCGGTCAGCGAAACGATGATCGTCGTCGACGACGAACCGCAAGCCCGTCTCGTTGATCTGACCACGCATGCCACCCTCGCGACCCTGGATGGCGGCGCGAAGGCCACCCGCATCGTCTCGGCAGCCTTTTCGCGGGACGGCACACTCCTAGTCACCGGCAACCAGGGGGAGGACGTCGAGACGTGGAGCGTTGATAACGGGAAACGACTGCGCATCATCGAGGAAGCCCATCTTGGCGAGGTCAGCAATGTGGCGTACTCCCCTAACGGGCAGAAGATCGTGAGCGCTGGCTTCGACGGAACGGTCCGCCTTTGGCCGAATGCTCGAGGGAGGGAACTCATCCTCTTCGGCCATTCGGGTCCCGTGACCGCCGCTACCTTCTCTCACGACGGTCGACAGGTGCTGTCTTCCAGTGAAGACGGGACGATTCGGCTTTGGGACGCAGAGCCCTACCGTGACGGACGCTTCGTCATCATCGAAGGGCAAATGCGCGCGGCCTGCGGGCACGCCATCTCCGCGGCGGGCGATCGAGTGGCCACGGTTTCTGGAGGTGGCGTCATCCGGATCTCGGACACGGAGCACGGCAACACCGTGACGGAGTGGCGCGAAAATGAAACAGGGATCCATTCGGCCGTGCTTTCTCGTGACGGGTCACGCATCGTCATTGCCCCGGACCACTCGCGCCCGCTCGTGCGCGATGTGAAGAGCGGCGCGGAGCTCGCTACCTTGCCGAGCTGCGGCGGCGACTGCAGCGTCGATTTTTCTCCGGACGGACTGAACGTGATCGTGGCAGGTACCAAGCTAGCCGAGGTGCGAAGCATCGACGGCAAGACGGCGTCACCACTGTTCCACGGCGTCAAGACCTACGGCGCCACCTTCACTCCGAAGGGCGCGCGGGTGGCGACTACAGGGGCGGACGGTCGCGTCCGTATCTGCGGGCTCGACGGGTCTGATTGTACGGTGCTCGCGGCGCACACGGTGCATGGGGACACCGTGTGCTTTGACGGGACCGGACTGTTGACGGTGTCCTTCACGAACGTCATGAAGGCGCTCCACCAATCGGTGGACTTTGCCGGTGACGCTGGCCCAGGCGCGTTGGGCTGGGTCATTGCTCGGCGGGGCCTGAAGTGGGTTGCGTCGTCGAGGGGACCGTCGAGGGGACCGTCGGTGGCACCGGCACTACTTGGATTGGGGGCGTTCCCTGGGGTGGCGCCTTTGACTCGTTGGCCGTCGCTACGGCCATGGTCTTCAACTCCGCTTGCAGCTTGTCATCTAGGCTTACCGGCCAGGTCGCTTTTTGCCCATCGGGATTTTGGACCGTTACGTCGAGCGTCGCCTTGCCGACCCATTCCACAGGTGCGTTCTTCAGCAGCAGCTCGAGCGTGTTGCTCGCGGTGTTGTCGCCGTCGCTCGGAGACACGGCCGTTGGGCGATGTTCAGTGTGCTGCGTCGGATCGAGAAACGCAGCGACAGAGATGCCGGCGATTTCGACGGTTGCATCACCGGACAAGTTACGACCCATGATGCTCAATTTGAGGCTGCCCTTCGTGGCGATGATTTGATCGATGATCGGGCCGGGCGCGCGGGCAACTTTGCCGCCCAAGTACCCCATGGCGCTGACGCCGCTAATCCACAACAAGCGCGGCGGGATCTGCCATCCACCGGGCGTGATCCATCATGCCCTCCTGCGATGGCTTCACACGCAGGGCGAGCGCAGCCCAGCGATGCCGACCAGTGACGAAAAGTGGCCGGATGGTTGGCTCATCACTAGGAAGGAACTCTTTCCCGGCGCGCGCCGGGCATGACCTGTCTTTCCGCCCTGAAGTATGGACAGCGGTTCGGCGACGAGCCTCGAAACGAAAGCAAGGGGTGCGGCGCCATCATGTGGATTGCGCCAGTCGGCTTGTTCGTTCACATCGACGCACTTTCCGAGGGGACCGCACCTCTGGCATTCAAGATGGGGTGCGATTCGGCCAAGAGCACTCACGGCCACGTCACCAGTACCTTGTCGTCCGGGTTCTTCTCGCAGGTCATCGCTTACTTGCTGAGGGGCGCTTCTTTGAGCGATGCGATCAGCGTTTCGAAGCCATGGGTCGAGATCGACGAGGGCTCATCGGAAACTCTGGCCGCGATACAGCGCGCGGTTGCTCTGGCTTCCTCAGACGCGCCATCGAGCCCTGAGACGGTGGAACTCCTGGGCGGGGGATGGGTCGCGGAGGAGGCTCTGGCCATTTCGCTGTTCTGCGCCCTTCGGGCCGAAAGCTTCGAACACGGTGTGCGGCTGGCGGTTAACCACGGCGGCGATTCTGACTCGACCGGTAGCCTCACCGGGCAGCTTCTCGGGACGCTTTGGGGCATCGAATGTATTCCGCAGCGCTGGGTCGATCAGGTCGAGCTGCGCGACATTGTCGATGAGCTAGCTCATGATCTCGTGGAGGTCACTCAGGGTGATTCGGACCGATACTGGGATCGCTACCCAGGATGGTAGCGATTCGTCAGCCGTGCGTGGCGGATAACCCAGGGCGTGTTCTGCCGCGCGTCGCGGCCGCTCAGGTCGCGGCGAGGTGTTTCACGACCGCGGCGGCGAATGCGGGGACCATCTTGGCGAGTGCGGCGACGAGCTCTTCGAACGTGCGCGGTGGCTTCTTTAATGCCGCTGCTTGGTCGCGTAACAGCTCGACAATGCCGTTCGGATCCAGATCAAAGAGGTTCGAGAGGAACTCATCTGGAGATTGCGCCTCAACCCCGTCGGGAAGCGCCTGGAAATCGCGCAGATTGCTGGTCACGATGACCTGTGCCCCAGCCTTCAGCGCTGCAGCAGCGACGTGGCGGTCTTTGGGGTCGTTTGGCATGCCGGAGATGAGCGGCTCGTAGCCCATCACCTCGGCTTCCGGAAAGGCCCGTTCCATCGTCACGCGCAGTCGTGCGCCTTGTTCAACAGTTACGGTTCCGGACGCGACCAGATTGCGAACGGCCTCATCCAGGATTTCTGCCGACCAGTAGATTTGATAGAAGCCCTCGCTGGCCGCGCGCAGCAAGGTGTCCCGCAGCGTAAACGGGTAGAGCACGTTCGCGTCGAGGAGGACCTTGAACGGGGCCGCGAGCATGGGTGCGACGAGCCTACTTCAGCTCGTCGTATCCGCCATACTCTTCGCTCAGGCTCGTCAGCTCGTTGAGCTTCGACTTCCGATCTTCGTCGCGCTTTGCCTTGAAGTGAAGGAGGTCCTCCATGCGTACTCGTCGGTGCTTGCCTGTCTTCGTGAAGGGGATGTTGCCTTCATCGAGTAAGCGCACGAGATATTGCCGCGAGACATTCAGCAGATCCGCCGCCTGTTGCGTGGTGATCTCCTGCTCGGTTGGTACCACGGTGACCGCATCCCCGCGGGCAAGGACCTCGGCCACGCGGGCAAGGACATAGAACACCGACTCGGGAATCGCGATTCGCTCGCCCTTGGGCCCAGCGAGCTCACAACGCGGCCGCTTCGGCGCGTGCGCTAGCCCGCCGAGCACCTTCGAAAGCGCGACCACGGCGGCCTTCTGCTCCGGTGGCGCCGCAACCGGCGTCATCTTGAGGATCTGCTGTTCGGTCGAGGTCATGGCCTAGGCTCCTAAGCCAAGGGTAGCCATATTCGACTCAAACGCAACCTGTAAACGACGCAGACGCAACCCGGCTACCGGCTATCACAGCGCAAAAATGCTGTCATACCGCCTTCTCGACCTGTCCGGAGGCCCTGCTCAACGGCTCGTTTGAGGGTGCCCGTGAAGGCGGCACTTGAAGCGTCAGCAACGGGCGGCGGGCAGCGAGCAATACTCGCACGCACCTCCGGCGCGCTGCCGCACGAACTCGCGAGTCTCGTCCGGCAGACTCACGAGGCGAAGCGTACCGCTAGAAGCTCCTCCGCTTGCAGCTTGAGCAAGCTGAGGGTGTCGTTGAGCCGAACGAGCTCAGAGTACTCCGCTTGATCTTCAGCGCTGAGCGTGCCGTCTGCACTCTTCCGCGCGAGCTCCTCGACCCGCGGGACTACGTCTTCGCGAACTGCGTCGAGTGCCGTGTCGAGTAGGTCAAGGGTGTGCTTCTGCATAACGCTTCCTTACCGAATCAGGGAAGAGCATGCCACGCAATGTACGTCGGAACAAGAACAGGGCTCCGCCCGAACGGCGGAAGCGGCGGCAGCGAAGTGAAGCGCGCTGCCATCCCAATGCGCCAGGCCAACGGTCACACGGTCACCCGACAAGTGATTGGTGATCATCTGTAAATACCTAAATCGACCGTTTTGAAGACCTAGAAGATTTCATACTGCAGCCGCGCCCGCGCATTCACCACGCTCCCGCTCACATTGAAAATCGACGCGTACTTCGCTTGGCCCGGGATCACGATGCCCTCGCCAAGCGCGTTGAGATACTGATCGAGCTGCACTGCCGCGACCTGCTCGTCGCCCGGCAGCGGCCCACCGAGGAAGATCAGGAAGTTCCCGGCGGTGAAAATCAGATCAGCCCCCGCAGGACTCGATGCGATCACGCGCGCCCGCGATGCAAACGCCGCAATTCTCCTGGGCGGCGTTTGCCCCAACGCGAGGAGCGAGAGCGGCGTGGGGTCGGTCCATTGCGATTTGCCCGGTGCCGGTCCTCGCCCGAGCATCGCGCTAAGGCGCAGATCAGCGGGCGGTTGGGGCGCGGCAAGTGCGTCGAGATTGTACGTCGCGACGACGTTCAGGGCGTTCATGGGGCTCGTAACGCTCGACGCAACGCCAGGCGTCGCGTTCGCGTCGGTCTTCGCCGTCTTTCGCTGGCGTTCGCGGAATCGGCGCACGCGCTCGTTGGACGCCCTTGCTGAAGTGGGCGTGGCCGCCAGTTCCGCTTCGGCCGGCACCGCCACGCGCGGCTCCCAGGCTTGCGCGGCCGGTAAATTGTGGACGAAAAGTGAGCGAGCGCCGCCTGCCAAGAAGCCGTCGCGGCGAAGCAGGACGATGGCCGCCCGAACGAGCTCGGCTTCATCGGGTTGCGCGCCAAGTGCACGCAACAGCGGTTCAACCGGATCGTCCGCGTCGCGGATCAACGCCCCATCCTAACCGGCTAGAGCAGAACGCTCAGCCGGTTCTTTTCGTTTGCGCTGCCAACCCTCAGGGATGCGCGGAAGGCTGCGGCATCGAGACGTGCGGCATCCCTGGGGGCATACCGGGGCGCATCCCGCCGGGAGCGCCCATCGGCGGACCGCCGGCACCCTGCTGTTGATCCATCTGCTTCAACTCAGCGATGACCTTGTCGTAGTTCTGCATCATCTGGTTGCAGCGCTCGCTCGGGAAGCTGGGCGTGCGCTCCTTCACCATGTCGCAGGTCTTGGAGCCGGGCGGCAGATCAGCGCACAGCTTGGTTACGAGCTTGTCGCAAGTGGCGCGCGCGGTTTTGATCTTCGCGAGCGTCTCTGGCAGCGTAGTGATTGCGGCCTCGCAAGCTGGAGACGACAGCACGGCCGTCGCGGCCTTGGCTTCTTGGCACGACGAGGATTGCTCGCCCACGCTCTTGCACAGCTTCGATTGCCATGCGCCGCACGGACCCGCGGGGACTCCACTGCCAGCGGGCGCCGCGGCGATCTCGGCGCGTAGCGCCGACTTGCCTTGCTGGATGTGTCCGAACCAGCCGCCTGCGCCACCGGCCGCCAGAGCAACGACTGCAATGCCGATCAGGTGGGCCGACGTGATCGCCGGAGGCTTCGACTGCTTCGACGCCGCACTGCTGCCCTTGGCCGTCGACGCTTTCGATTGCGTCTTCGTTTTCGCTTTGGGCGGAGCAGGCGATTCGTCTTCGTCGAGCTCGTCGTCTTCGTCAATTCCGTCGTCGTGGTCTTTGGGGCCGGTCATTGGCCCGCACCCTACCCAGAGTTCGTCTTCGATGTCGACGCTGAGCCGGCTGGTGTCGCCCGTGTGCCGAAGTCCAGGCTCGACCCCGGCGGGCTGATGAAGTGCCTTCGACGGGCGGAATGGGCTCGGGGAGCCTCGCTACGGCGGCATCGACAGTGCGCGGGTCGAGCAGCGATACTTCCCGCTCGAGCACAGACACTGTGTCGCGCTGCCGCACGCGCGGTAGTCGCAGGCTTGCCCAGCGGTTGAACAGTGTCCGCCCGGCGATGCCTGCTCGGGGCAATCGACCTCCGAGCGAGGGGCTTCGCACACCCAGGTCATTCCCATTTGCTGCAAGGTGGTGGGCGTGACACCGCCGCAGTATTCGATGTGCTTGCACTTGCAGGTCGCCTCTGCGTAGCGACACGCGGCGGGTGGCTGCGTTCTGCCCTCGAGGCCGCAATAGGCCCCCACTTGAACGTCCGAGAACTTCGCGGGGCACGCGACCTTCGGCGGGAACGCTTCGCTGCAGTCGGGAGTGAACATGGTTGCGGCGCACGCCTCCATTGATGGCCGAGGCCGTGTTGCCGGAGGAGCGACAGCCAAGTGACTCGCCCCGTCGGGTGGACCGACTGGTGTCGTCGACCCAACTGGAGCGGCAGACCCGACAAGCGCGGTGGGTGGGGCGGGCCCGAGTGATGCGACAGGTGCTTCCGGTGTTTGGGTAACGCTCGCGGTCGGCGCGGGTGCGCGCTCCGGGCTTTGCGCCGGATGACACGCAACGAGCACCCACACGACGGCTCCCGCAGGTCGTCTTCTGAGCATGGGTCAGAGACTAGCGGATTTTGTTTGCCTCTGCCGCGCATCAGCGCTCAGGCCTCAGCGCTCAGCGCTCAGCGCTTAGCGCTCAGCGCTTCTCGCCAGAGGGCGGCCTAGCGACGGGCCAACGTGGGTTTTGATTCATGATCTTGCCGACCATCGCCGCTCGCGTCGTGACAGCCATCTTTGCGTACATGCGGCGGAGGTGTGTTGCTACGGTGTAGCGGCTGATCTCGAGCACCGCGGCGATGGTCTTGTCCGAGAGCCCTTGGGCGACCATGCGCGCAATCTCTCGTTCGCGCGGGCTCAGCGAGACGGCATCGAGCGGCGCGGGCTTGAGCCGCGTCAGTAGGTATTGCGCGCCGTCGACTTCGACCGAGAGCACGATTTCTTCGCGCTCATCGCTGGGCGGCGCGGCCGCGCCATGCACCCGACCGATCAGGGCGCGCACCAGCTCGGTCGGGTCGTGCTGAACGAATTGTGCAGTTGCTGAGGGCTGAGTGGGCTGAGCGGATTGCGTCGCATGAACCGGCTCGAGTGGTTCGATCGGCGCCCGAGATTTGTCGCGCTTTGTAGCGGTGTCCGATCGCATCACGTCGTCCCTTCGACCCTCGAGGAGCCCCGCGTTTGGGTGTTTGCACCGACGCCCTCCGTCGATGCTCCTCTTTCGGTAGTGTGTCCCAGCGATCGTGTCAATGTCAGGGCATGGCACCAGAATGAGACTGGGATGACGGATATCACCTATGCATGCGCTCGCAAGCGGCGCACATGGCTGAAAGTATCGTCGGCGAACGCGGCCACACTCCGTTGGAACGAATAAATCACTATCGCTTGGCGCTCGCTCGACACGGGCGTCGCGCGAAAGCGTGACGCTCATCCGCGGGAGCATCGATTCACTCCCGAACAAATCCGACTTTCGAGCAAGCGCGCGTTGCTTCATCTTGTCCGAAGACCGAGACAAGAAGCCGTGGATTTCGGCGGCTCGGCTCGCACAAACGAATACTGGAGGTTCCAATGGACCGTAGTGCTGCAATGAACCGCAATTTTGAAGCGGAATTATCGGGCGAGCTCGAGTCGGAGTCGGAGCTCGAGCAGGAATTCGAATCGATGCATGAGTTCGAGGGGGAATCCGAGCTGGAGTCGGAGTTGGAATCCGAGGGGGAGTCGGAGCACGAGCACGGTGAGCAATTCTTGGGGTCGATTGTGTCTGGCCTCGGCAATCTGCTGGGTGGGCTGGGAGAATCGGAGTTGGAATCGGAGTTCGAGCACGAGCACGAGCACGAATTTGAAAACGAGCACGAGCACGAGTTCGAACACGAACACGAACAGGGCGAGCAGTTCTTCGGGAAGATCCTGCGTAGGGCATTGCCGCTGCTGAAGCGGGTGGCCAAGATCGCCGCGCCGATCGTCGGAAAGGTCGTAGCGGGCGCGATTCCGGGTCCGTTCGGGGCACTCGCCGGGCAAGGGGTTCAGGCGCTGAGCGGCTTGATTCGCGAGCACGAACTCGAGTCACATGAATTCGAGCAGGAGCAGGAGCATGAGCTCGAGCACGAACTCGAGTCTCATGAAGTCAGCCATGAGCTCGGCGAACACGAAATGATGGCAGAGGCGATGGCGCACTTTGCCGCACAAGCCGAGCACGAGCTCGAAGCCGAAGCGATGGTCGGCGCGGCGACGACCATCACGCTGTCCGCGCGCGACCGCCGCGCGCTCCGCCGGATGATTCCGCACCTCGTGCGCGGCGCCGCCATTTTGACCCGGATTTTGCGGATGCAACGCGCGACCCGCCCGATGGTCCGATTGGTGCCGACGATCATCCGCCGTACGGCGAAGACGCTGCGCCGCAACGCTGCGTCTGGTCAACCCATCACCAGGCAACGAGCCGGCGCAGTGATGGCGCGTCAAACCAGGCGGGTGCTTTCCAGCCCGCGTTACTGCACGGCGGCGTTGCGGCGGAACGTGCGCGCCGCGCGCGTGGCGGTTCGACCAGGCGGCGGTGGGCGCAAGCTCGGCGCGGTGTGACGCAGCAAGTGATGAACGAATAGGAGGCAGCAGCATGTCGAGCGCGAACGCTGAATTAGAGCATGAGTGGGAGCTTGAGGGCGAATTCGAGCACGAGCACGAGCACGAGCACGAAAATGAGCACGAGGCTGAAGCCGAAGCCTTCTTCAATCACCTGAGCGCGATGGCCGACCGCGGAGGGCGTTCGCAGGCGTTGCGTCGAGTGGCGATGGCCGCGGCACGCGAGGCCATGCGTGGTGCGATGCAAGCCGCGCCAGCCATCGAAGGCGAACTGGAGGGCGAACACGAGTTCGAGCTGGAACTCGAGTTCGACCCGGTCAGGCGCACGAACTTGGACTTGATGATGGAGCACATGGCTCACGCGGCCAGCGAATCCGAGAGCGAACAAGAGGCGGCAGAGCACTTTTTGCCCCTGATTCCCCTGGCTGCCAAGTTCGCGCTGCCGCTGCTCGGCAAGGCGCTCCCGTTCGCTGGCAAGGCGCTGGCCAAGTTTGCGCCGAAGCTATTGGGGAAAGTCGTGCCGAACCTCACGCGCGGTATCGGCAATCTGGCACGCTCGCTGTTTCGCAATCGTTCGACGCGACCGATGCTACGTGCTCTGCCGCGCATCGCTCGAACGACGATGGCAACGCTCGGCCGCAGCGTTGCGCAAGGCCGCTCGATAACGCCGCAGGCGGCCGCCCGTGCTTTGGCAACGCAAGCCGCGCGCACGCTGAGCAATCCCCAAATCCTGACGCAAAGTTACCGTCGCTCGGTGGCACGGGATCGGCGTTTTCATCGCCAATCGACGCGTCTCCTCGGGCGCCCTGGGCCCGCGTCCCCGGGTTCGGGGGCGTGCTCGAATTGTGGCTGTGCAGCGCGTCCACGTCGGTGTGGCGCGTGCGGATGTGCCGGGTGATCTGCCGTGGTAAGCCTTGCCGCCGACCTCCGAGAGCGCCCCGCCGTGCCCACTTCGCGCGGCACGCAACTGCAGACGAGTGCCACGCAACCAGTGCTTCGGCCCTGGCTGCGTGCCCAAGCCGTCAACTTGGAGCGGCACGCGCTCGCCTTGCGCGACTTTCGGCGCGAGGAGTTCGGGGTGGGCGCCGAATCGCCCACCGAGGGCCACATTCAAGCCGTCAATCAGTTGCTCGGCACTCTGCGCACGGGGCTCACGGCGAGCACCCGACGGCTCAGCGAACTCGTCGCTCTCGCGAGCGAGGGGCCTGCCCGGTCGGCGCTGCTCGCGGTGCTGAAGCACAAGAACGCTTCGCACCAGAAGGTGCGTCAGATCGAGCGCATCTGGGACTTCTACCTGGAGCTCTTCGGTCAGCGTCAGTCGGTGTTCGGGACTTGGCTACTCAGCGCCGATCGCATCGCGCTCGACTGTTATCAGGACGCATACATGGGACTTGGCAAGGAGAAGTCAGTGCCGGCGCCCCCGCCCTTCAACTACATGCGAACCGGATTTGGTCCCGCCACCTACCGCCGGGGGATCCGTCTGCGACAGCTGGGCCGCGAGCTCAACCCGTTCCCGTTGATTCAGCTGCCATATCATCGACTGGTCAATCCCTGGACACTCGGCGCAATTTTGCATGAGGTAAGTCACAACTTGCAGAGCGACCTCGGGCTATCGCACGTCGTGCCGCGATCGATCGCGCTCCACCTCACGCGCGCGGGCCTGCCGGTCGAAGTCGCTCAGGTTTGGACGCGCTGGAACCGTGAGATTTTCGCCGATCTCAGCGGGCTGTTGCTCGGCGGTCCAGCAGTGGTTGCCTCGTTGATGGACGTGGTCGGATTGGCGCCGGAAGTGGTGATGAATTTCAATCCCGCGGGGGTTCATCCCGTGCCCTATCTGCGGGTGTTCCTGAGTATCGAACTCTTGCGACGCATGAGCTTCGAGGCAGAAGCAGACAAGTACCACCGTGCTTGGAGTGCGCTGTTCCCAAAAGCGAGCAGCCTGCTGCCCGAGGCGTTGGTGCGGACCGCCAAGCGCGCCATCGAGCTGGTCGTGCAGGCGGTTTGCTATCAACCGTTCGAGACGCTCGGCAAAAAGGCCCTGGCCCAGGTTTACTGCTGCGGGCAGAAAGAGCAGCGCATGATCGAGGAAGCGGCGCAGCGGCTCGGACGCGGCATCGATCCCGGGATCGTTCCGGAGCGCTTCTTGATCGGCGCCGCGCGCTTCGCGCTCGACAATCGACTCTCGAGCGCCGAGCTGATTCGAGAAAATTTCTACAAAGAGCTGGCGAGGAGATAGCCATGAGCCTGAGCGCTACACTGGGCCAACTCACCGACGATTTGCTGCGACTCAATGATTCACTGTCGGCACTCGACGTGACCGTGCGCGAAGACCGGCCGAGTCCGCCGAGCCCGGCCTTGGTCGACGGCCTGGGTGACAGCATCGCCGAGCTCTTGGGCAGTGTGGAGGAAGCGATCACGAGCGCTGCGCAGGCGGCGCGCATGGTCGAGCTCGACGCGCGTTCGACGGAAATCGTGGCTGCTCTATATGGGATCCACCACGCGCTGAACCGAGTCGCGCAGCGCTATGCTCAAGACCTAGCGAGCTACGAAAAAACGGAGATGTTGCTGCGCATGGGGCGCACACGTGGGCGTGAGTGGCGGGCCTTCAGTGAGGTCGTCCGAAGTGGAACCGTGCACCTGGCACGGCCGTTGGCGGCATCGCACTCTGCACTGCTCGAGTGTTGGCGCGATCTCGCCGAGCGTCAGCCCGCACCGGCAGGCGAACCGAAATCGCCGTCGAGTCAATCGATCAGCGGAAAAGGAGTGAATCATGTCGACAGATGACCTGAAGAAGTTCAGCGCGACGGTGGAGGAGGCTGTCACTTTTCCGATCCTCACTCAGGCAACGGCCAGAAGTGCCTGGCCGGAATCGTCCGGAGGGCAGGGGGGGAGCGGCGGCCAGGGTTCAACCACCATCACCGCGCAGCAGACGATTCGTGAAGTGCTCGGTTGGCGCTATCGAGAAGCCGATACCAAGGGTTTCCTCGCGGCATTGACCAAGGCATTCAAGCCACGCGCGGTCGAAGGGCGAGTCGAGTGGGAATGGCTCGCACAGCCGTTGACGCTGCAAGCAGACATGGGCGAGGTAACTGGCGCGCAGGCCAGCATCCAACAACAAGCCCGGGTCGTGGTCGAGCAAGCGCTGCCTCTGCTCGAGGGCCTGCAGCCGATGCGCGCCGATGTGGACGAAGACGACGCCGATGCCATGCGCTCAATCGTGCGCACCGAGCTGCAGGAGCTTGCGGCGGAGTTCGGTCTGCCCGGAGGCCCGCGGGTTCAGCGCATCGACTTGTTCTTTTTGGAGTTGCTCGGCGCAGAGCCCAACCTGAGCGTGCCCGAGAAGGTCGGCGGGCAGCTTGCGCGCATGCGCCAGCGCTTTGGCCTGGAGCGAGACCGCGTAAATAAGCTGCACGAAGAACGCAATTTCACCAACTTCTTCATCTTGGTCGACTACGTGAATGGCCTATTCTCGTCGTGGCTAAACAAGCGACCGTTCTTCACGCGGGGCGCCGACAGTCAGGATTTCGAGCCCTTCTTGGGCACTCAGCTCGTGCTGTTGTCGCAGAATCTAGATGTCGTTCTCGAGCAAACGCGCGACACCTACGCTGCGATGGACTCGGTCTTTTTGGGGCCGGCGGACCGCCAAGCAACTCTGCTGAGGTTCGAGAACCAACCCCCGATGACAATCGCCGAGCTCCTCGGCTGGGTGGAGTCCTTCGCGGCGGTCGAGGGGCGTCAGTTGGTCCAAGACAGTGGCAAGGACGGCGTCGTCATTTTTAGGCGCACGTTGGACAAGTTGTCGAGCTTGACCAGAGAAGCGGCTCAGCTCTCTCGCGCGCCTTCGGCAAACCCGAGCCGCGCATTCCATACCGCCCGTGTTGCGACCCAGCTCGAGGGGTTGGCCGGGCTGCTGCAAGCGGGAGCTGATCTGGCTTCCGGAATTCGTCGCGCTCCTCCGCGCCCCTCCGAAGTGCGCGGCAAGGAAGAGAACATTCAGCTAGCGGTGTCGCCGATCAGGCCCTCGGCGCCGTCAGCGGTGGTGAGCGAAGTCGAGCTCGAAGGTCGGACGACGAGCGATCAAGGCCAAGTACTCGCCCGCAAGACACAAGCGACCGTGATCGTGCGCGGCCAGTCGTTGGATAGCTCCATTTCGTACCACTTCGGCCAGGGCATCCGTGTCTCGGAGGCGCGCTTCCCTTCTCGAAAGGAAACACGGCTCACGATCCTGATCGAAGGGAACGCCGAAGTCGGCCCGCGCGACTTCACGGCCAGCAATACCGCCGGCACGCTCAAGGTAGTCGCAGGCATCTTCTCGGTTGGTGAAGCAAAACCCAAGGTCCCGCAGGTCACCAGCCTCACTCCCAGCGATGTCCCACGGGCGAAAGACGTTCGCCTGAGGCTCACGGGTAGCAATCTCGGAGACCTGGTGGTGGACACACCGCCCGGGATCGAGCTCAAGAAGATCGACTACGCGCGAGATGGAAAAGACGTTTACCTCCTGCTTGATACCGCGAACGCGGCGCCTAGAGCTCACGATCTGCAGGTTTCTAGTCGCGCCTTGCCTCGGCAACGACAACGGGTGACGTTCCAAATCAAGCCAAACGCGTCAGGCTCGTCGGGACCGGCCGCGCCAGCTCCGACGCCACCAACTCCGCCGGTTGCGTCGTCACCAACCTCGCCCGTGACACCAGCACCGGCACCAGCACCAGCACCAGCACCAGCGTCACCGACAACGCTACCAGCGGCCGTCCAAGAATGGCTGAGCAGACATGCTGTCGTTGCAAACGAGCCCCACCCTCGCGGCCAAGAAGTCGATCTAGGCAAACAGCCCTACGTTGAATTTGGCTTCCTGCACGACAAGAACATCGAACGAGCGCTGCTCCTGCACGAGGCAGGGAAGTTCGAACTTCCTCTAAAGCAGGAAGGTAGCCGCTTCGAGTTCGACCGCACCAATCTTCCCAAGGGCGTCTATCACCTGATCGCGATCGTCGACGGTAAGGCGGAGATCCAGATTAACGCTGCAGCCAAGCACAAGTAAACCGAGCAGGAACGGCCATGGCAAAAGAACAAGAGTATCAGGAGCTACTCGATCGCGTCGCTGCACTTCGTGCGCGGGTTACCGACCTCCACGCGGCGGACTTGATCACCAATCCGCAGCTCGGCGATGCGTTGAAGACGCAAATCGACGCGCTGTTCGCCACTGCCGTGAGGCAGGATCAGGCTTCTCCGGTACCGCCCGACCGGGGGCTGGCAGAGCTCTCGGGCATCGGCCCGGGTGCGGCAACGCAGCTCGGCGGCACGCGCATGCCGCAGGGGGTCGAGCCGTACGACGAGCAAGTGACGGCGGAGCGGATGGTCGCCGTGGGCGATCTCTACTACCTGTTTCAACACGAGAAAATCGGGGTATTTCGTGTGATGCGCAAGCTCAAGGAGCTATTTCACGCCGGAGCGGTGCGGCTATCGAGTGGGCCGGGCGCGTTCCACTTGTACCAGTTCGACCGCCGAGACGTGCTGCGCTACACGATGCGCGACCGGGTCGCAGCCTATCGACGAGCCTTCGGCTATGGCGGCGCCGCGCTGCCCGAGGGCAGCACGCCGAACCTGGAGTTTCATCGCCTGTTCGGCCACTTCGTAAACCAAGTGGCGCTCTTCTGGCGCGACAAACGCATCAGCGACGTCGTGCGCGAGCGCGCTTACGACCCCAGCTTCGGCAGCATTGCGATCGTGCGCCGCGCTGGGCTCGATCTGAGAAATAACCTCAAGTTCACCTCATTTGGTCACTTGAACGTGATGCGGGTCGAGGTCATGCAGCTGCTCGAAGAGGCGTTCAAGATTCTCAACGCCGAGGATGTCAAAAACCTGTTCGGCGTCGAAAACGGCTGGGATGTCGTGGAAGAGGTGCTCGTGCGCTACTTCAACGAACGGCTGGTCACCTCGCCTCGCCAACGAATGGCGGTCGCGGGCAGAGAGGTTCTGCGCTGGCTCGCCCAACCGCACATCATGAAGATGCAGCGCGGTTCCTTCGAGGCGCTCTTGCTGGAGATCGCCGAGTTCTCGGAAGAGTGGCTGACGAGTGCGCAGTCGCTGGGCTTGGCGGGACGTATGGACGCGAACCGCGTGCTGCCGTTCGAACCCGCAAGTGCTGCTCCGCGTGCGGCGGTGGCCGCGCCACGCCGGCCGGTGCGGCGTCGCAGTTCCGTTCGTGCCTAGCGAGGCTTGGGAGTACACATGAACACGGGAGCCGCGATCACCTCACTCGCTGCGCACGCGCTCGACGCGGCCGCTCGAGAACTCGAAACCGAGCTGTTCGGCCCTGGCGAGCAACGCGAAAGTGAAACCGGGCTCGGGGCGGCTACGGCGCTGGTCGATCTGGTGTCGTTGTTGAGCGTTGCGGGACAGCTCCGAACCCCCCAGCAGCAACAAGCCGCGCTACGGATCGGGCGTGAACAGCTGCAAGCCGACGGCAAGAAAGTGCGCAAGCCCGGCGCGATTTTGAACCGGCCGGACGTGTCATTCGTGTTCGGTGACGGCCCCAGCCGCCGGCGCATGAATATCGAGATCGACACGAGCGGACCGTCGAGCAAAAAGCATCAGCAGATCGTCGATCGCGACCGCAAGGCCCAGAACCTGTATCTGATCGTCGATCGCTGGACGGGCGGGCTCCAATCAGGGCGTGTGCGCTTGCCCGGGCAAGCATCACGGGCTCTGTCGCCAAGCGAAGTGAAAAAGCTCTCTACCGCGCTCGACGCGGCGCACCGGCGGTCGTTGTCTCCGCGCGCGCTGGCCCCGATCGCGTCGCTATTGCCGCGGCCAGCTCGAAAAGTGACGCCCTCTGGTCGGCGCCCCGCCCGCGAGTTCTCGCTCTGAGCACGAGCGCTTGCGATGATCATCGATGGGCATTGCCACGCAGGAAAGGGAGATGCGCTCACGGCCCCTTGGAACACGACGGCGCCGCTCGCCGCCTATTTGAAGCGCGCCCGCCGCGCGGGCATCGACGCCACCATCGTCTGTCCCGCCTTCCACTCGGACTATGTCCTTGCCAACCGTGAACTGTCACGGCTGATCGCTCGCACTTCCTCGAAGTTGATTGGGTTCGCAATGGTACACACCTCGCGCGACGCGGGGCGAATCCACGAAATGTTGGACGAGGCCACGAAGCGCTACGGGTTCCGCGGAGTCAAGGTGCACGGCCATGACAGTCAAGCGACCCGTGAGCTCTGCGATGCCGCGCGGCGCTTCAATCTGCCGGTATTTCTGGACGTCGCAGGCAAGGCACACGTGATCGACATGCTCGCTCCGGAGTATCCAGACGTCAGCTTCATCATCGCGCACCTCGGGAGCTTCGCGGACGATTGGCGAGCGCACGAACGAGTGGTCGAGCAGCTGGCGCGCTACCCCAACATCTATGCCGACACCTCGGGCGTACGCCGCTTCGACTATCTGCTCCGAGCGGTGCGCCACGCGGGGCCTTCCAAGCTGATCTACGGCTCCGATGGCCCCTGGTTGCACCCTGCACTCGAGCTGCAGAAAATTCGCCTACTCGGACTTCCGCAGAGCGCCGAGGCGGCGGTGCTCGGGCAGAACGCCGAGCGACTGATTTTGCGGCGGAGGGCTTCTACCGCGTGACCAACGATGAGCGGCGCGCTGCACTGCCGAACACGAGCTCCGGCTCACGTGGAGAGCGACGACGTCGAACCGAGTTGTGTCACCCACACGCCGACGTCCAGGCTCGAGCCGGGCGGGCCGATGAAGGTGCCTTCCACGGGCGGAACGGACTCGGGGAGCCGCGCGACGGCGACGGCGATGTGGTCGCCGCCGACGACCAGCCCGGTGGTGGGGTCGAAGCCTTTCCAGCCTGCGCCGGGCAAGAACACCTCTGCCCAGGCATGGGTTGCGCCGTAATTGGCGGACGAGGGCGGGCTGTTCAGATAGCCGCTCACGAAGCGAGCGGCGAGCCCGAAGTGACGCGCGGCTTCCATGAAGAGGAAGGCCCAGTCACGGCAAGAGCCAGTGCCGAGGGCGAGCGTTTCGGCAGGTGATTGCACGCCGGGCTCTTCGCGCACGCGATACGTGAGCGACTGATTGATGTGCGCATTGAGGCGTTGCAAGAGTGCGAAGGTCTGGATCGGTTCGGCCGTTGGCCAGAGTGCGCTGAGCCAGCCCGCGAGCGCCGCCCGTTCGTTCGCATCGCGGACGGAACTCGTCATGTATGGAGCTAGCACCACCGCGTCTTCGGCTGCGTAGGCGAAGGGGTAGTCCACCGCGTGGTCTGCCAGCAGGAAATCGAATGGCGTCTGGTTGTTCTGCTGAACGATGACGCGGCTCTCGATCACGAGTTGGTTAGCCGTAAGCTCGAAGGTCGCGACCGCGACCGAGTTGTCTTCTACGTCGCGGCTCCAGCGGAGAGTGGACGCGGGAGTGGTCTGCACGCTGACCGACTCGACGTGGAGCTCATGGCTCTCCCTGGGGCGCAACCGCAAGCTGTGAGGCCCGAGCTGTACGGGGCCGGCGAAATTGTAATACGTGCGGTGGAGGATCTCGTAGCGCTGCATGGGCGTGCGCGGAGCATACTCCTCAAACGCCGTCGCTCGATTTCGCGGGCGGAAGTCGCGACTAACGGCGGACTAACGGCTGCTCGCCGGCGTGGCCTCGTGATACCTCGTCGAGTCGAACGTCCAGGAGAGTGTGACGCGGATCACCGCGCGGAGTACGTTCAGGTAGCGTTTCAACTCTTCGTCTTCTGCTTGTCCGAAGCTCGGCAGGCGATCGGCGGTCGCGCTGAAGTCCGAGATAGCGGAGTTGATGACGGCGATCGCCCTCGGGGCAGCTACGCTCGGAGGCAGCTGCTGATGATGTTCGTAGACCATCACCAGGTTGTGAAAATCACCGTGCGCGCGCTCCTTTTCGTAGGAGAGCACGTCGTTGATCCAGCAAATGATGTCTCCCGCGAGTCGCGACAGCTTTCGAACGTCTTGGTTGGCCCGGATAGTGGGAGTCAGTTCGATGCGCTCCAGCGGTTCAATCAGGCTGAAAAACGAAGGCACCGCGCCTGCGGCGGGTCGGAAGGTGAGGTAGGCCGATTCTTCCGGTACCTGGGAGTGAGCGCGGTTGTTCGCTTCCCACAGCATGCCGCCGAAGTAGGCGCGGTTGCCCTCCAGGAAGTCTGTCAGTTGTTCGGGGGTGGTGAAATCCGACACCCGCTGCACCACATCGAAAAGGCCTCGATCGAGTGCGCTGGCGGACGCGCTAGGAGCGTTGCCTTGCAGCAAGTGCTCGAAGCCCTCGAACAATTCCATGAGCCGCGCCGGGCGTTCGCCGACTTCGGTCTCGTCGCCGATGTCGTCCAAAGCAAACGCCCAACACACGTAGTCCGATGCCAACTGCAGCTCAGCAAGTGGGGCGTTAGGGTAGAAGCCGGCAACTAGGGTACTGAGGTGTGCCTTGCTGACCCGCGCCTGTTGCTTCAGATTGGTGGTTAGGCCAAGCCGTTGTAGCCAGCCCAACGATGACGATTCAGCGGCGGCCAAGTGCGCATTGATGCGCAGCGGAAATGGACAATGAATGGCCCCCAACAGCTGTTTTCGGCTCGGAATCTCGGTCTCGAGCCAGCGGGTAGCCTTTCGCAGAGCGCCTGGATTTCTAGTCGCCATGAATGCCTCCAGCACTGTACAAGCGTGATGCCTGAACGCTTGTACCACGGAAGAACTTCAGCGCGCCGCAACTTTACGAAGTGTCGCTTTCTTTCGGTAGCATCCCGAAGGGTGATAGGTTAGCCGCAATGCGATCATCCGTGCCCGCCGCGTCGGTGCGTAGCGAGATCCGTAGCGAAGCGCTGGCGCCGAACCTCGTCGTGACGTGGTTTGCTGGGTATGTCACCAAGGCGCTCGCCGAACAGCAGCTCTTGCTGTTTCGCGGTTTGCTCGCCGAATGCGTCAATCCGATCTGGATCATGGAACTGACACAGATGACCGGCTTCGATCCGCTGGCGATCGGTGTCGGTGGCGAGTGGTGGCGGTATTTCAAGAGCAAGCACGTGGTGGGGCGCGGCGAGATCTTGTTGATCTCGTCCTCGCAGGCCGCCCGCATGGCCGGCGCTAGCTTGAGCTTCAGCATTGGTGTCGGCGTGCGCTCGTTCCCGACCTTGGCGGAGTGCTTCGAATCCCTCGGTGTCGTTCTGCCGATGGCGCGCTTGAACGTCGGCTGACCCGGCGGGGCGGTGTCGTTCATCCACTTCGTTCATCGCGTCTGGCAACGGCACCGTTGGAGCGTGCCGCTATCGCTTGTGTCGGCGATGTTCTTCGCGCGGCTGGGTTGGGAGCTGCATGAAGGGGAGCTGGACGTGTTCGATGCCAGCATGCAAAAGCTCGTCGATGGTTGGCGTGGCTCGTACGACGGGCTGATGGTGTTTCTGACTACGTTCGGTAATTTCCTGCCCATGACGCTGCTGGTCATCGCGGCTCTGGTCTTGCTCGTGACCGCCGGCAAGACCCGCGAATCGCGCTTCTTGCTCTTGGGTGCGGTCGGTTGCCTGGTTTTGAACGTGCTTTTGAAATTGGCATTTCATCGCGCGCGCCCGCATGCGGAGCCGGCATACCTGCTGCCGCGGCCTAGTTCGCTGTCATTCCCGAGTGGGCACACCATGGGCTCGGCGGGCGTGCTCGGCACTCTTGCGGTAATCGTGCGCGTGCTGCGCCCGCCACGCGCGGTGTGGATCACGTTCGCCGTAGTCTGCGGGCTGACGGTGCTCTGCGTGGCGCTGTCTCGGGTCTATCTGGGGGCGCACTATCCGTCGGACGTGCTGGGGGGGCTGTTTGCCGCGGCCTCTTGGATCAGCGCGGTGACGGGCTGGGTGTATCCTCGGCTCTTGCCGCACGAGCGAACCACGCACGCCGCGCCCCACTTGCCCTGATCCTCAGCGCGGCCGCCAGCGCGAGCAGCAGCGCAAACGGTACAGGCAAGCGCGGAGAAGGGGACGAATGGGAGAGCGAGCAGCCGCCTGATTGCTGCTCAGCTGACGCGGGCGTGGTCGGCGCGCTCAGCGAAACCGTGAACGGCGCGTCTTTCTTGCTCGTGGTGATGCCGCTCACGACGACGATGCCTTCGCCATTCAGCTCGGCCGGGAGAGGCGTCACGCGATCGACTTGGGGCAAACCAGCCTCGAACGGCAGGAGCAAGCCCCGGTTGCGCGTCGGGTCCGTGTCGAGGGTCACCTGAAGCGGTTTGTTTGTTTGGGCGTGATAATAGAAGGACGCGAGCCCAGAAGTAATCGCTTTGGAACCCGTGCTGACCAGTTCGCTGATGGCGACTTCGGGATACTCCGCCGCGTCCACGTAGCCGCCCGTGCCGGTGCGTGCGCCGGTGGCAGCGTTCCAAGCCGCAAACAGCGGGAACTCGTCGGCGAGCGAAGACTGCAAGGTATGCAAGACGGCATCCGTTGCACTGAGCGCCGAATCGCCCTGCTGAGCCTCCTCTTCCAACACCGAGCGCACGATGTCTTCGTCGAAGCGCTGACTCAGGAACACGGGCCAGATCGCAGAGCCGTACAGGTACCCGGACGTGACGCCGCTCGGTGGTGCGTCCAAGGAACGCGCGCTTTGACTGAAGAATGCCGGTAGATTGCGCTCTAAATCGGTCACTGCGGGGTCGAGGGTTTTGGCCGCCCACTGCGCGCTGCCTTCCGCCCAAAAGCGATCCAGATCTACGTCGTACGCGTTTTGTACGGCGTGAAAGGTTTCGTGGGGCAGCACGGTTCGAATGCCGAGCTCGGCGCTATCGTAATACTCGGAGTAGTCGGACTTCGCGACCAGGTAGCTCGCACATTGCTTGGGGCTATCACTCTTGCAGCGGCCCGCCTCGGGCACGGCCATGCCGTCTGCACCGCGCATGTTCACGAGATAGACATCGAAGCGCGCGTCGCCGCCGTTCGAGCCGCAGCCGGGTGACAGGGCGTCCGAGAGCGGTGCGCGGAAGCCCATGGCCGCGTAGCGCTCGAGCGCATCGCTGGTGATCGCGACCACGGTGGCTACGTCGTCCGGAACATGGTCAGCGCGCGAGCTCGCGCTGTTCACGGCGTGCGGGCCTTCGGTCGTGAACCAGACCAGCACACGATCGTCCCCGAACGAGCTCGGCTCGATCGCGCCGTAATCGTAGCCGCCGGCGCCGCCCGGATCGGTGGGCCGCGTGCACTCGGCCGCCAACGCAGACGCAGAGTGAGCCGCGACCAGCGCGGCGAGGAGCGCGCCCGTGCAGCAGTTGCGGAGGCGACTCATGGCTCGTTAAAGAGCCCCGATTTCCAGCAAATAGGCGCCGCCTGCGCTGCCCATGCCGCCGCTGGGCGTGGCGTAGTAGCTCTTGAAGCGCAGTTTGAAGAGTTTGCCGGTTGCGCCTTTCACCAACCACGTACCCGAAACGGGACTCAGCACATGGCTGGCTTCATCGTACGCGTACCAGGTCGAAAACGAGGTAGACGCGGCGCCCGTGAGGTCGACGACCGGATTGCAATCGGCGTCGAAAAACTTCTCGCTGTAGAATTCGGCGCTCGTCGCGTCTGCGCTGGTGACGCTGGCGAACTCTTTGTCGACGAACGCGGAGGCCCCTTGGCCCGGACCGCCCTCACCGCCGTTGGTGTAGATCAGGGCGCGCTTGATGGCGAGATCCCAGGCCAGGGACTGCAGTGAAGTGACATCCGTGACCGAGGCTTTCGTGGCGTCGCTGAGGGCGATGAAGATCCACGGGTGCGTGGTCGCACCGTTCTGGCCGCCCGCGGTCGCGTCCACGTACAGTGTCTTCACTCCGGCCGTATTGCTGAGCAACTGCACGGCGCCGGTCGAGACGGTATCGATCGCCCCGAGCTGCTGAGCGCGCGCCGCTGAACAGCTGTCGACGAATGTGCTCCCTCCGCTCGAGCCGGCGCTGCCCGCGCTGCCCGCCGGACCCGTGTCCAAGGGGCTGCTGCTGCAGGCCGCGACTAGACCCGCCAAAACCATGAGCGTCTTCACGCACGCAGATTGACCCAGCTCCCGCCGCGCCGCTACGGCAAGCCTGAGGCAGGCTTTATTCGGCCGTGACGGTGAGGCCGAAGGGGCCGCCGGCGAGTTGCCCGGACTCGACCACGATCGTGTAGTCGCCCGCGGGAACGTCCTCGAGCGTGAAGCTCGATGCGTAACCGCCGCCCATGCCGTCGTCGTTACAACCGAGCGCGGTGCTCGTATCGTTCGCGCAGGCTGGCATCAGGTAGACCACGGTATCGATGCTCGTCTCGGGGCGCTGAGTACTGACCGTCAACTTGCTCACGGGGTTCGCTAAATGCAGGGCCACGCTGGCCTCCGGAAAATCGACGTTCTCCGGATTGCTGCACTCCGCGGGCGGGTCCCACAGGCTTGCGCCGTCGATTCGACCCGCGACCGTCGTGATCCCTTTGCTGGGATCGAGCTTCGCGTCGGACGCGCACTCGGTCGTGCGCGCGGTTTTCAGTTTGACGCACTTGCCCGCGATCGCAGACGGCCCGGGGCCGCACACGTAATCTTGGATGCACTGGATGAAGCCGCGCGGATCGCAGGTGATGCCGTCTCCGGCGCGCACCGGGCTGGTCAGGCTCACCGTGGTGGCCGAGCTTTGATGACCGAGCGAGTCGACCGTGGTCACTTTCACCTTGTTGACTAGCTTCTCGACGGTGGCGGCCGGCGTTTCTCGCTCGAAGAACACGCCGCCCAGCGAGCGATTGTGCGCTGGGTAGTCGAACGAGGTGATCATCGTATCGGGGTCGATCACGACCGGCTTGTTGCTGGCGTCCAAGAAATCCACGTGCACGATGGACACGTCGTCGTCTGGATCCGTACCCCGCGTCAGGATCGTCGGGCCGTGCAGGTATTTGACCTCCACGATCGTCGGCGCCACGCCATCGGTGCACACAGGGGTCTTGCCGCTACACGATTGCCCGACTTCACAGCGGTCCGCGACGTTCGTCGGATCACAGGCCTCACCAAGTGCGACTTCCTCCTGACCCACGACCTCTACTTCCGTCTCCTCCGTCGACTGATCCCGGCCGTCGATCAAGCGGACCTTGGCCTTGACCAGCTTGCTGATGTTCGGGATCGGGGCCGTGGTCGCGGTGGCCGTGAACTCGATGCCTTTGGCGGGCGCGTCGAAGGGGATGCGCCCATCCACCGAGCTGGCCGCGCCGTCCCAAGCTCCGTCGAAGACCTTGACCGGCGTGTCGCTGGCGTCGTCGAAGGTGACCGCGATGCTGTACACGCCCGCATCCGGCTGCGTGCCGGAGATCGTGAAGCGAACGGCGTCACCGAATCGGCCGATGACGTGCGCCTCGACCTTCGTCAACGAAAGCACGCCCGTGCCTTGAAATCCGGCGCTTCCGCCGCTGCCGTTTCCGCCGCCCGGTTTCACGCCGCCACCTGACGCGCCGTTGCCGTCGCCGCCTGAACCGTCACCATTGCCGGTTCCGGCGCGCGAACTGCGCCCGGCGTGGTTCGAGCCCCCCGGTGCGTTCGGGTCGACCGCGTCGCCCACGTTCGAGCATGCGCCCGCCATTCCAATCAACGACACGAGAAATAGGGCGCAGGTTCTGGTCATGCTGGGCGCTCCCAAAAGCAAAGTGCGTGCCTCGTCGTCTCAACGCGAGAACCGCGAGCTATTCGCGGATCCGCTAGCGGAGAGCACAGGGCTCGGTCGGTCAGTGTCAATCCTTTGGCTCCCGTCACTCGACTGACGCCAACAAACGGCGAAACGCCACGCGGGTTTACCCGCGTGGCGCTTTCCGTTGTCAGTGCCGAGTTAGAATCAGAACTCGCAGTTGGCTCGCGCGAAGCCGGTGCCGGAACCTTCGCCGAAACCGATGTCGCCGTCGCCAGCGCCGCAATCGAGGTCGTTGCCTTCCGTGCCGCCGCCACCTTCGAGCACGTCGTCACCGGCGAGGCCCTTCAGGATGTCGTCGCCCAGGCCACCGACGAGCTCGTTCGCGCTCGGGTTACCGGTGATGGTGTCGTTGTAGTCGGTGCCGATCACGTTCTCCATGTCGAGCGCCAGGACGTCGTTCTCGGTGGCTTCACCAGACATCGACGCTGGGTTCAAGGTGACGACCACGAGCGCGGTGCGCAGCGAGTAGTCAATGGTGTCGACGCCCGTACCACCAGAGATGGTGTCGGCGCCGTCGATGGCCGCACCGGCCAAGAACACGTCGTCACCCGCGCCACCGTTCAAAACGTCGATGCCGAGGTCGCCGGTGATCGTGTTGTTCAGCGCGTTGCCAGTGATGTTGTCGGCCAAGGTCGTGCCGAGGATGTTCTCGACGTCGGCCTTGCAGTTGTCGCCTTCGCTCACCGAGCTGACCAGCGCGCCGTCATCGGCGGCCGTGCCGTCCATCGTCACTTTGACGCCGACGCCGCGCTGCGAGTAGTCGAGCGTATCGATGCCAGCGCCGCCGTTGAAAATGTCGCCGCCGTTCGAGGCCGTTTCCTCGTCGAAGGAGTCATTGCCGTCGCCGCCGTTCAAGATGTCGGCACCGCCAGCGCCGCGCAAGATGTCGTTGCCCGCGTCGCCGTTCAGGGTGTCCGCGGCCGAGTCACCGATCAAGGTGTCGTTGCCGGGGCCGCCGTTGAACGTAACTGCGACGCCCGCGGCAGCGGTCATCGTGTCGCCGAGCGTGCCACCGGTCACGATTTCGACGTCACTCTTGATGTCGTCGGCTTCGGACGCGATACCGTCACCCGCCGCCGCGCCGACCGTCACCGTCACGACAGCGGTGCGGAGCGCGTAGGAAACGGTGTCGATGTCGGCACCACCGTAGATGGTCTCGGTGACCGTCGTGGTTGCGCCTTCGTTGAACAAGTCGGCACCCGCGCCGCCGTACACGGTGATCGGAGTGGCGAATGCGCCGCCGATGGGCGTACCACCGGAGGCGGTGAAGGTGTCCGCGCCGTCGCCCAGGTACACGACGTGGGTGTCTACGCCGGTCATGGTGATGTCTTTGAAGGCATCGTTGTTCAGATTCACGCCGCTCGCACCGTAGGCGATGTTGTCGGCCGCGGCGGTGCCACGGATACCGAGGACGTCGCCAGTGGCAGCACCGAGGTTGACGTCGATGCCAGTGGTGGTGGTCGAGCTGGTGCCCACGCCGAACAAGCCGTTGGTGAAGTCCAGAATCACGGTCTTCGCGGCGCCGGTGCCGACGATGGCGAGCTTCTTCAGCGTGCTGCTGGTCGCCAGGTTGTCGCAGGAGGCTCCGTTCTGCAGAATCGCAGAGTCGGCCGCGCGGCGGGAGATGATGGCGGTCTCACCAGCGGCGACGTTCACGGTCATCAAGCCGCTGCTCACGACGAAGGTGCAGGTGCCGGCCAGGGGCGTGAGGTGCTCTTCGGCTTGTTGGAACGGGTCATCGGAAGCGACGGGGGCGCTGGTAGACGTGCTGCAGCCCGCGAGCGAGAACAGCATCAAGCAACTGAGGGGAAGGAACGACAGACGGTTGCGCATGAAAATTTGACCTCCTACGTGCGGGCCGGTCGCAACCTGCGACGCTAACTCCCGATCGACTGGCCTTGATGAACGGGAGGCAGCTGGCAGCCTTGAGTGAAATATTCCGAAAACACGTGCGAATTTTTCGCAGTTTTTGGGCTTAATTCGCCGCTTTTTCGCGCCGTTAGTGGCTTGTTGTCCAAATCCCAGTTTTGGAATTGGCCAGTCGAGTGGCGAGTTCGACTTGCTCGTCCCAAGCAATTCGCTGCGGAAAATAGCTAGATCTCGGCGCTCCCTCGAATAAGAGGAGCCGTCGCAGCTAGGCAGTGCTGTACCGCAATGTGTGCCGCACGGTCACTCGCTCCGGCACAGTGCGCGGAGCGGATGCAGCGGGGCAGCGTACGTCTCGAGGCGTGAGCGGCGCCTGGTACGCTGCCCGACAATTCGGAGTCAGCTCAATGTCGGGTAATTCGAGTGAAGAGCGCGCCCACCGGCGGTATCGAGTCGCTGGTGGGCGCTTACTAGTGCGGGCCGGTTCTCAGGGCTTCGGCACGCAGGTGTGCGCGTTCGGGCCGTTGCTCGTCTCGCTGTCCTCGCACTTCACGCATACCGGCGCTGCCTTGGCGGTGCCGTCGACGGTGATCTTGAACCCAATTGGGCAATCGGTATAGGCAGTGCAAGTGGCGGCGTCAGTGGTCGTGCTGTAATTGGTGCCGGCGGTGCAGTCGATGCAGGTCTTGGGCGTCGTGCTGGTGCCCGGGTCACCCACCTTGGTGCCGGGTTGGCAGGTGGTGTACAGGGTGCAAGCCACTGCATTGTTGGCGGTCGAGTAGCTGCCGGCGGCGCACGGAGAGCATGCTTGATTCGCCGTCGTGGTGCCCACGGTCGAGACGAATTGCCCAGCCGGGCATGCGGTGTAGGCGACGCAGACGTTGGCGCTCGGTGAGTTGACGGTGGTTGCGTTGTAGCTGTTGACGCACGCGGTGCAGGTGCGGTTGCTCGTGGCAGAGCCGGGGTTGTTGATGTACGTGCCGAGCCCGCACGTTGCGAAGGCCGTGCACTGGCTCGCGTTCAAGGTGGCAGCGGTTTGGCTGCCGCTTGGCGTGCTGAAGGTGTTCGCCGGGCAGGCCGTGCAAACGCGGTCGTTCTGTGCCGAGCCGGCCGTGCTGACGTACGTGCCTGCCGCGCAGTTGCTCAACGCTCGGCAGGTGAGATTGGCCGGCGTGCTGAACTGGCCCGAGGGGCAGTTCGCGCAAACCGTGTTCGTAGTGGGGGTGCCGGCCGCGGTTTGAGTGCTACCCGCCGGGCAAACCGTCCACGCAGCGCAGCTCGACGCGTTTTCCGTGGAGGTGAAGGTACCCGTTGCGCAGTCGCCGCAGGTGCGGTTGGTGGTCGCGTTGCCCGCCGTGAGTACGTATTTGCCGGTCACGCACGTGGTCACGCTGACGCAGGGCGTGGCGGCCGAGCCGTCATCGTCCCAGGTGCCCGCAGCGCAGGCGACAGGGGCGTTGGTGCCGCCCTTGCAGGTCGTGCCAGCCGCGCAGGGGGTGCAGCCCGCGGGGGTGCTGCCGGTTGCGGGCGTGGTCTCGTAGGTGCCAGGCGCGCAAGCGGTGGGCGCCGTGCACTCGGCCAGGTTGCTGGTCAACGCGACGGTGCCCGGGGCGCAAGCACCGCAGGTGCGATCCAGCTTGGCGCTGGGCGCACTGGTGATGTGCGTGCCGGGAGCGCACGCCGTCCACGGCTTGCAGCTGGTTTGGTTTTGCAGAGTCGTAAACGTGCCCGTCGGGCAACCGCCGCAAACTTGATCGGCAGTCGCGCTGCCCGCCTTCTCGATGAACGAGCCGGCGTCACAGGTGCCGAAGGGCGTGCAGGACGCAGAGTCCGCTCCGGCAGCGAATGAGCCCGCGGAGCACGCGACGCATACGGCGTCGCTCGTGGCCGTGGCGGCCGCGGCGACGAAGGTGCCAGGAGCACAGGTCGTAGCCGGCTTGCACTCGGTGGCCGGGTCCAAATCATCATCGAAGGTGCCGGCGTCACAGGCGACGGGCTCGGCATCTTCACCAGCGCAGTAGAAGCCTGGTTTGCAGGGAGCGCAGCTGGTGCCGCTGGTGCCTGGTTCGCAAGTTGCGGTGAGCGCCCCACCTGACCCGCCCTCGCCGGGCTCGACGACGCCGGCTGCGCCGGGTTCGCCTGCGGCGCCGATGCTGCCGGAGGTTCCGCCGGTTCCGCCGGAGGAGGACGGTTCACCCGCCGCGCCCGCTTCGGCGCTGGGGGCGCCTCCGGCGGCGACTACGGGGTCGCTGTCGCTACAACCTGCAAAGATGGAAAGGGCCAAGCCGGCCACTGCGAAGGGTATGACTACAAAGCGACTTAGTGAGGACATTTGAAAGCTTTAAACTCCGACACCCAAATTGGACACACAACTACTCACAGTGAAGCCACAACCAGGCGACCGGTACAACCCTAAAATAGCTCACCATGTGTCGTAAAATTGCCTCGATTGCGCGATTGGGGGCTTCTTGATCGTGTTTGATTCCATCGTGTGATCTGGAGTGGTCTGTATTGTTTCGTCGAGTCGTCTAATCGGTGAGGTGTTTAGTATTTCAATGTGTGATTGCACAGTCTCCCAGTCGCCGCCGGCCGCCCCGACCCCTCGTACAGGCCGTGTCGGCTGGGTGGCCGAATTCGGGCGTCGGGATCTCGTGCGTTGCCCCAGAGGGGGCGCGGCTCAGCTGAGCAGCAAGAGGCGGATTGTCGCGTTGTGCGGCTCGTCTGGTGCACTTCTGCGGCCGGATTCTGCGGGAGAACGCGCTGCGCTCCGCCTCGCGCGGCTGCGAAGCGGCACAGCGAGTGCGCTAGGTGAGGCTCGAACTCGGGCAGGCCTCTGCGGGCGCAGGCAGCGGCTGAGAGCGGCTCTTTAAGAGGGCCAAGTCGGCGAGGAGAGGGGCTCGTTCGGGCGGACTCTGGAGACCCGCAAAACGGAGAATTGAGGAGGTCTACTGGAGATGAGGAGGTGGCTAGCGCGGAGCGGGAAAAAGGCCCTGCGGGGGTTTGGTCACGCCCAAGTGACCAGGTGCGGCCTAGCGCTCCGCGGTAGCGATATCGCTGCGCGTGACCACGAGGGTGGAGCGCGGACCGGGAGATAACAAGTAAAAGTGCCTCAACTCCGCGATCTGCGGCGCGGGCGGCTTGGCCGGAGCGGGCGTCGCGAGCGTCGCGCTGGCTGGTGTGGCGGGCATCGAGCTGCGCGTCGCGCAGCCGGCAGCGAGCAGAGCAATGGTCGAAAGAAAAGCAAAACGGGTCATGGCAATCGTCCTTGGCGCGGCGCAGAGCGCGCTCGTACGGTTGCTAGAGCAACAAGCAGGCCAGACAATGCGTCCGCCAAAACATGAGGCGTATTGACGCTGCTACGGGTCGCTCACGCGCTGATGCCTCAGCGCGCGGCTCGAGCGACGGGCGTCACGCGAGCCGCGAAACGATTACCGAGCGGAGAGACGGTACTTCGTTTTGGAACCGCGCTCAGCGCCCAACCGTCGTGCGCCAGGCTTCGCGCGCGCTCACGCGTGCCCACCAGTCAGCGACGTGAGGATTTTCAGTCAGCTTGGCCGCCGCCGGCGATACGGCCAGATACTCCAAATAAGGCATAAAACAGAGATCGGCGATGCTGAACGCTTCACCCGCGAGGAACGGTTGCTTCGCCAGCTGTCGGTTCATCGTGGCATACGCGAGATCGAGACCCGCCCCTGCCGTCTTGAGCACTTCCGGCGTCTGTTCGCGCTGAAACACGTATTGATAGACGAACTTCATGGCGTGGCCCGAGTAGTTCGAGGTCTCGATGCTGATCCACTCTTCCATGATGGCGCGCGCCTGTGCATCTTTGGGCGTCAACGGCCCGCCAGCCTTGCCGTCGATGTAGCGCGCCATGGCGCGCGACTCGAACATCGCGAAGCCGTCGTCATCGAGCGCTGGCACCTGACCGAAGGGTTGGCGACCAAGGTGGGCGGGCTGCTTGTGTTCACCTTTGGCGAAATCGACCAAGACGAATTCGAAGGGGGTCTTGGTCTCGTTCAACGTCATCAAGACTTTGCGGGTGCAGGTGCTGGCGGGATGTCCGAAGATTTTCATGCTGCCAAGCTACCATGCCGGACGCGATAAGCGCGCCGTTCGAGCCCCTCGCAGCCCCTCGCGCGCCGCATCAAACCGGTGCATCCGTTGCTACCTGTTGCGCTGCCGCGGCGCTGCGAGCAATGGTTCGGGCGCCGATGCGAACCGCTGACGTAGAAACCATCGAGGCCGGGCGCCTCACCGAAGCGCGCTTGATCGAAATGGTCTTCCCCGAGCAAACGAATCACTACGGGACCCTGTATGGCGGCCAAGCGCTGGCGCTGATGGACAAGGCCGCTTTCATCGCAGCCTCGCGTTACTCCCGTCGCGCGGTCGTCACTGCCAGCAGTGAGCGCGTGGATTTTCACGTGCCGGTTCGGCAAGGTCAGTTGGTCGAGCTATTGGCACGCGTCGTGGCCACGGGCCGAACCTCGATCACGGTCGAGGTCGACATGTATTCCGAAGATCTGTTGACGGGTGAACGTCAGCTCGGCACACACGGTCGCTTCGTGCTGGTCGCGATCGACGCAGACGGTCGCGCGGTGCCGGTGTTATCCCTCGATCCGGCGGCAGTACAGGATGGTTCCAGCCATGGTTCGTGAATACACGCTTCGTTTGCACGCCGTGCGCTTTCGCGCGAACATCGGCGCCTCCGCGGCCGAGCGCTCGATTCCGCAGGATCTCGTGGTCGATGTCGACTTGGAGCTGCCCGTCGCGGCGTTACCCAAACGAGACACGAAGCGGGAAGTGGTCGACTACGACCTGGTGGTGCGGCTAGTGGTCGAGGTTGGCTTGGCCGAACCGTATCGGCTGATCGAGATCTACGCCCAGCGCCTCTTGGAGCGCCTGTTGGCCGAGACTCCCGCGCTTCGGGTGCGAGTGGCCGCCACCAAGCTGCGCGTGCCCTCGACCTACAGCACCGACAAAGCCGTCGTCGAGCTGGTCGGCACGCGCGACCCCTGAGCCACCCGGGCGCGAGTCTAGGGGCACGCTGGTTCAGTAGTTAATGAAAATGATATTCAAATTCATTTTCACTTGACCCGCTCGTCGGCGCCGTGACATCCATAGCCGTAGGAGGTTTGGATGAAGCCAGGCGAGGCGACGGGTGACACATTCCACGGCTCTCTTATTGCAAATGAGAGTCAAATTCATTTGCCGTGCGCACGGAGCGCACCAGAGCCGGTGGCCGCCGACGATCTACTGCGCTGCGTGTGTGGGGCGCTGCTCGCACGCTGGGTCGCCGCAGGCTTGGAGCTCAAATGCCGACGCTGCAAGCGCACCACGCTCATCCCGTACCCCAAGCGAACCGCGGTCACCCGCCGGCACCCCACGTAAGCCCAGCCGCTAGCACCAGCAGGAAACACATGTCCAACCACTCGAAGACGGATCCCGCAACGAATGTACGACTGGCCGAGAGCGACTATGCCGCAGTCGATATGTGCCACTGTGGAGCGCTCCAGGTGCACCTGGGAGACCTTTCCCTGCGCTTGCCGCCGGAGCTGGTGCTCAGCCTGACGCGCACGCTCACGGTCGCTTTGGCGCGCCGGCAATCGATCCTGACCGAGCGCGAGGACAGCGTCGCGGATGCAGGCGTGGCCGGCTCCAATTGGGCGGGTAACGACACTCCGCGAGGCAAAGCATGAACGTCGAACCGCGCTCGCCGCTCAGCCCGTAGTCCGAGCAGGTTTTTTTTGATGGTCACGAGTTCCGGCGCGTGTCGGCAAAGCCTTCGGCGTCCGAGTTCGGAACCCTGCGTGCAGTGAGGTGCGCGGCGGGACTGCGAGCGCCCCCCAATCGAAACCCGAGTGGGCAGGTACGGCAATGCTGTGTTCCGATGGTGTCGGTATTCGCCAGGCACCGATTGCGCGCGTTGCAAATCGCCTCTGGAGTGTGCGGCGGCGCGCGCTGGCCGCGGCGGTGTTCCGTATCGACCCGTGCCAGCGCGCGCGGTAACGTCCCCCATCCCGAGTGCGTCGCGGATTTTCCGTAAGCGTTCGGGTCGATGGGAGCGAGATGAGTCAACTCGAGTCCTTTCGGGTCCTCTTGGTCGATGACGACGCAAGGTTGCTCGAGAGCATGGCAGCCGTCTTGGCGGACCAGTTCGTCGTGCGCTGCTGTCCCTCTGGCTATGAGGCGTCGCGTTTGCTGGACCTCGAGCAATTCCATGTGGCCTGTGCCGATTGGCAGATGCCGGGCATGGACGGCGTGGCCTTCTTTCAGGCGCTAGCTCGCCGAAATTTGGCGGCCTTGCCCTGCTGCGTGCTGATCACCGCCCATGCCGGTCAATCGCTCGATCAGGTTCCATACGACGACCGAAAAATGCTGGGCATGATGCGAAAGCCGTTCAGCCCGGAACAATTGGTCGAGCGCGTGAATCAGTTTGCGAGCGTCGCGCAATCGAAGCGCTCGAATGCTGCGCTCGAGGCCGTGGTGTTGGGGGAGCGCAGGTGAAAAGTTCCGGGTCCTCCAGCTCGCTCGCCACTTCGGCCGAGTACCTGCCCGCGAAGATCCTGGTCGCCGACGACGACGAAGGTGTCCGCGTCAGTCTCGTCGCCAATCTGCAGCTCGAAGGCTACGAAGTAGCGGAGGCACGTGACGGCGCGGAAGCGATCCGGCTGATTCGCTCGAACACCTATGACCTGATCGTGTCGGACGTAGTGATGCCGAGCGCGACCGGAGTCGAGGTGCTGACCGCGGTTCGAGGGCAACACCTGGATACGCCATTCATCCTCATTTCGGCGTTCGTCTCCGAAGATCTGGTGACCCGTGCGCTCGGCGATGGCCTGTTCGCGATGCTGTACAAGCCCTTCGCCATGGACCGCATCCTGCAGGTCGTGGCGCGAGCTTTGAAGCGGAACGTCGTGCTGATCGTAGACGATACGCAGACCTACGTTTCGTCACTGGCCGACGCCTTGCGCTCGGTAGGCATGCGCGTCGAGACTCGTGAGGATGGCGCAAGTGCCGTCGAATTCGCGCGCCGCAATCTCGTGGACGTCTGCGTGCTCGATCTGGTCATGCAGCCGCTCGACGGCATCGAGACCTGTGAGCAACTGCAGGCGGTCAATGATCGGATGGACATCATCGCCATCACGGGCATGGCCAGTAACGAGCAGGTCCGCGGCATCGCTCGGCGCGGCGTGGCGACCTGCCTGCGAAAACCGTTCGATGTACGTGAGTTGTTGAAGGCGATCGCCCGAGTTCGTGCCGCGACGCCGGTGAAAAAATGACGATTGTCGACCCGCTGCGAACGGTCGAAATGATTTCCTTGCTCGAGGAAGCCACGACTCCGCTTCGTCACGACATTCGCAATCGAATCGCGTCGATCCGGAATTTGTCCTACTTCGTGCGCAGAAAGCTGGCCGCGGAGGTCGCCCCCGAGCGAGATCCCCGGGTCAACGAGTTTTTGGCGAAGGTAGAGGGTGAAGTCCAGCGCACCGATGATCTGATCGAGGCCTGGAGCGTCTCCGTGCACGCGCTGCGTCCTTCCGAGGTAGGCCGCGTGCGAGTCGCGGATTGCGTGAGGCTGGCGATCGACAGCGTGCGCTCGCCGGCGCGGGTGGAGTTCGAACTCGTGTCACCCAGCGAGCCGATCGAGGTCGAGGGTGAGCTCGAGACGCTAGCCCTCGCGCTGCGCTGCTTGCTCGAGAATGCCGCTGAAGCGGCCGGCTCGGGCAGTGTCGGGATTGCGGCAGCACGTGAGGCCGACCAGTGCATCGTCACGGTGACCGATCGCGGCCCTGGCTTCGACGATACGACTCGTTGTCTCGAGCGCTTCGAGAGTACGAAGCCTGGCCACCTCGGGCTCGGCCTGTGCATAGCCCGGCGCATCGCCACGCGCTTCGGTGGTGAGCTCGCGATTGGTGAGCCCGAGGTTGGCGCCCAGGTGAGCTTGAGCGTCCCAATCGCCGGCACTCGTTCTGCGCACCGGTCCGAGCCGTGACACGGCTGATCTCTCGTCCGTGACGAGGAGCGGGATGGGCTTGCTTCAGCCCGTGGCGGAGCGCGCGCCGGAACGGCGAAGCTGCTGTTCTGTCGCCGCTTCCGGCGCCCAAGGCAACACGACCGTCCACTTGGTGCCGTTCGGGCTCGAATCCACCTCGAGACGTCCGTGCAGGGCATCGACGCGCTGCTTGATCGCCGACATGCCGACGCCGCGGCCCGAGGTCTCGCTGACGTCGCTGCGAGTCGTCACGCCTTGGCGGCAGAGGATGGCGAGGCGCTCGGCAGGGGTACGACTGGGCAAGCCGAGCGACGCGCCGAGCTTGGCGATGGCCGTCCAATCGATACCGCGCCCGTCGTCGCTGATCTCGAACGAGATCCGATTGTCGCGGGTGTGAACCTTGAACGTCATCTTGCCCGTGGCTGGCTTGCCGCTCGCGGTGCGCTCGTCCGCGCTCTCGATGCCGTGGTCGATCGCGTTTCGAACCAGGTGCACGAGGTCGGAGAAGAACGGACCATACAGCTCCGGATCGAGGCGCACGTTGCCAGCCTGCACGTCGATGTCGACATCACCTTTGCCCAGCCGTACCGCCAAGGCGCGCGCTTGCTCGGCGAGTCGCCCGAGGGGGCGCGCCGCGGGTTCCAGGCGCCAGGTCAAGAGCTCGGTGAGTGCGGCGGACTTGCCTTCGCGCTGCAGCGTGTTGACCAAAGCGGTGTAGTCGGTCGCGTTGACCTCCATCGTGTTCCGACCGCCATCGCCGACCAGCTGCGTCACGTGCTCGGAGAGCGCCTGCCAGCGTTGTGCCAGCAGATCCTGCGACTTCATGCCATCGCCAGTGGCGAGCTCGTCTTCGAGCGCGTGGCACAGCTGCGCGACGACCCTCAGGCCCATCTGGGCGGCGTTGCCCTTGAGGGTGTGGAGCGTGCTGCGCAAGACCGGGCCATCGACGATGGTCGCGCTGCACACCAGCTGGACCATGCTGGCGGCTTCATTGGAGAAGGCCAAGAAGCCCGCGCGATCCAGCATCAAACGCCGGAAGGCTTCCATCATCTCGGTGAGTTCGGCTTCTTCGCGCTCACGCTGCAGACGATCGGTGATGTCGGCCACGACGACCAGCACGCCTTCCAAGCGCTCGTCCTTGATCAAGGGAATGTAGCGGAGGCTGAATGACGAGCCGTTGGCATTCAGCCGCGCGGGCAGCTGTTCGAGCGCCACTTCGTAGGGCAGCACATCCGCCACCAGTTGGTCCCAGCCGAGCTCGAAACCGAGCGCGAAATCCGGGGAGGTGGCGAACAAGTATTGCCAAAAGGTTCGACCGGGCCCCGTTCCGAACCAACGATCCACGACCGCCGAGCGCTCGTTGGCCATCACGCCATCCATGGACAGCGTGACGAAACCCTGGTCCACGTTGTCGAGCACGAGGCGCATGTCACGGTTGCGGCCTGCGAGCGCCACCGTTCGTTCCGCGACCTTGTGTTCCAAGGTTCGGTTCATTTCCTCCAACTCGCGGTACGAGTGAGAAAGCTCCTCGACCATGCGGTTGAACGAAAAGCCGAGCACCTGCAGCTCGTCGCCGGAGTTGATCGAGACTCGGACGCTGCGTTCGCCGCCCGCCAAGTCGATCGCGGCTTGGGTCAGCGCTTGAACCGGCTGCGTGATGCGAACGGCCTGGACGCGACTCAGCAAAATGCCGAGCAAAGTCGCGAGCCCGACCGTAGCGCCGATCAAGGCGATGGAATTGACCTGCTGCGACTTGGATTCGGCGGCGGCCAGGCTGAGCGCTTGGTGCATGCGGCGAGTCGAGAGACCGTAGCGAATGGTGCCCAAGACTTCGTGATCTTCGCCGAACACCGGCTCGGCGACCTCGACCACTTCTTGACCCAAGCGAAACGCGCGGCGGATGTCTTCCTTGCGTTGAACGAGGTCCTTTTGCTCGAGACCGAGGTCGCGCCAAGCATCCTTGGCGGGGGTCGCCTGAACGCCGCCCCCCGGGTCACTGCGCGTTTGCAGCGCCAAGGCTTCGCCTTCGGAGTTGACGAACAACCCGTAGACCAAATCCGAGTCTTGGCTGACGGCCCGCGCGAGCAGCGTCTGCATGTCGAGGAACGCGTTGTCCAAGACCATGCCGTGCAGAGCGAGGGCGTGATTTTCGGTCAGCACCTTGCCCTTGCTGGTGATGCCCTCCTCGATGCTGGCTTCGATCGCGCGCAAATGTTGGGCGGAGGTGCGAGCGCTCAAGAACAGCACGATCGCTAGCGTGACGCCGCCGATGATGCTCGACACGATCAGCATCGTGCGAATGAACTTGTTCCGCAGCGAGCCGCGCGGCGCCGGTGGCGCTTGGGAGATGGGAAGTTCGCCCATGCTAGCGATCCAATACCCGGTCGACTTGCCGAAGCGCGTCGACCCGAAGCGAAAAGCGCTCGCGAACTTGGACCAAATCCAGGGTGGTAGTCGTCGACACGGGCAACTGCGTTTGTTGATCGGGCGGCATCGCCCAGCCATTGTCGGCGATATCGAAGACGATACTCGCGGCTTGTGCGCCGAGGGCGGCGTGATCCGGCAGGACTGCGAACGTCCCGAACGATTGCAACGGCGAGACCAACGAGGCTGCGCCCACGATGGTCGGCGACCAGGGGCGCTCGTTGAGGCCCGGGAGCCATGCTTCGGCGATCAGCTTCGGGCTGAGCAGGTGGTCGTCGTTGAGCACCCAGACCGCGCCCGCTTGTTCCTTCAAGCGACGCAGCGCGCGCTTCAGCTCCGAAGCGTTCGGCGACGAGCCGACGACTTCACGCACGACTCCGATTTGCTCGCGGGCGGCCAACGAGGCTTGGCGATTGACGAAGCCGCTCAGCTCGGGGCGGTGGATCACGCCGATCTTGTCGATCGGACGGTCAATCAGCTTGCGCAGGTTCGTCACCACGGTAATCAGGGGCACTTCGTAGCTGATGCCGGTGGCGCCGCTGACTTGCAGTCTGCCCGCATCCAGGAACGATGTCATGACGATCACGACCGGGGGAAAGATCGTGTTTTTGGCGTTGTGCTGGTAATCGTTGTACGCGGCGACCGTGGGATTGTTCATCAGCACGATGCTCGCGGGCTGATGGCGACGAATGCCTTCTTCGATCACGGAGCGCGCGGCTCGGTCTTCGACCTTCAGTGCCACGAGGTTGTAGTTCTTGGCGAGCTCGTCGCGCAGGCCCGACCAGACCTCCATCGTCTGTGGGGTCTCTGGCATACACACCAGGATCGTTTCCTTGGCGCTCGCGTTCCTGCTGCGCGCGATTTCACTGTAGTAGTGCTGGGTTGGTGAAACGGGACCTTGGGCGCAGCCTTGAAGCAGGGCGCAACCAACGGGCAGCCCCAACATGAAATCTCGCCGATTCAGTGCCATGCGTCGACCCCCATCGTCTGTGACAAGCCGAGGGGCAGCTTGGCGATTCCGGCGCTGATGCCGGGGCCTGCCGAGCCGAGCGACGCAACTGCGGGTAGACCGATCTTGCTGGCCAGCTCGCGCGGAACCAAATTGATGCGGCTCGCCGATTTGACGTCTGCCAGCAAGCGTTGGGGAATGAGGATGGCATCCACGCGCTGCATCTGTAGCAGCGGCAGCAGATCCTCGACCTTCGTGACGCGCTCGACCTTGGTCGAAACACCGAGCATGTGATTCACGAACAGGTTGGTGCCATCACGACCGAGTACGTCGAGTGCGCCGACGGCTTTGACGCGCGCCGGATCGGGGGCCGTATCCGCCGCGACGAGGGCATATTTCTCTTCCCCCGAGCCGGCGCGCTGACCTTGCAACTGCACCTGCAGCTTCTTCGCCGATAGCACCATGGGCAGGGTCAACACGGCGTCCGGTGAGTCCGCCAGGGCACGGTCGAAGTCGGAGATGCGTCCGACCGCCGTCACGTTCACACCGGGGAGTGCGCTCTGTAACAGACCCTGAAAAGCGCGCTGCTTCAATGACACGTGCAAGTACACCAACAACTTTGGAGCCCCCGCCTGCGAGGTCCTGCTCGCCAGCAGGGACAACCCGAGCGCGGCTCCCATGACAGCAGTGCGTGACAAACTTCCTCCATCAGTCATGCCGTGGTCACTCCGCTAGGACGCGCCACGTCTTCCAACGTGCACGTAAAAACGGCAGGGACTCGGTAAGCCATAAGGCGTCGCACCAATTTCACGGAAGACCTGTGGCGTTTACGTCCTGATTGAGTCGGGGCGGGGATTCGAAAGGGTGAGACGGCGAGAGATGGTGCGCGGTTGTGGGCCGCGCCTTTGGCCCTGGCGAAGACGCGATCCATCCGTTTTCGCGGGTCACTCAAAACATCAGCACGTCGCCTTCGGCGCTCGTCGAGTCCGAAACCGCGGGACCCAGCTCGAAGCCCGGTTCGGCCTCGACCTCTACCCAAATCATGATCGAGCCCGACTCGGTGCCGAACACGCGCGGCGAGAGCTTGCCACGCGGCATCGGGCGCAAGTGCAAGCCACTCAAGACGACGGGGGTGGTCAACGCAACCTCCAGGCCGAAGCCCAAGAATTTGCGCTTCAAGCGCCCCACGAGCTGGTTGGTGAGTTCTCCCACCCAATCGCGGGTGTGCTCCTTCTGTGGGCTCGAAAGCTCGATGGGGGAGCGATTGCCGACCAGGAGGCACGTGCCGCGCAGGGTGGGGCCGACGAAGCCGATCACCCCCGACAACAGAACCTCCTCGGAAACGATGAATTCCGCGGCGTTGGTGCTCAGGGCCACGCCATAGGCCGCGAACAGTTCGATACAGCAATTGGCAGTGAGATCGGCAATTTCAGAGGCGAGTTGATCGTCTTCCAAGAACACTAGCTAGCTCCCTGCTGTTGCAGAACCTTGTTTACGGTGCTGACCAAACTCTCGACCTTGATCGGCTTGATCAGCCAAGCCTTGGCGCCGTTCTGCCGCGCGCGATCGATCATCGAGCGCTGAGCTTCCGTGGTCAGCATCAGTACGGGGATGCCTGACGTCTTTGGATCTTGCTTGAGCCGCTCGAGCATCTCCAGGCCGTTCAGCAGCGGCATGTTCACGTCCAAAATGATCATCGAGAACTCGTGTTGCTCGGTGCGTTGCAAGCCCGCCGCTCCGTCGCTCGCCTCGATCACTTGAAAGCCGACGCGTGTGAGCGCCTCGGCGACGTGCTGCCTAATGGTTTCAGAGTCATCGACGACGAGTACCTTTTTCACTGTTCCTCCACCAAAGCGGGCAATATTGCCGGCTTTTTTAGTCATTGCCGAAGTCAGAAAATGATTACATCACCGGCGTTACCAACGTCGGCTGGGCCGGTGTAGACGAGCCGCGACTCGTCGATATTTCCATCCAGCGTCACCAATACGTCCCCGCGCAGGGTGCGGCCCACGTAGATTCGCATCGAGGGGAAGCGAGCGCGCTGCCCTTCGAGCGCATCGCGCGTGATGAGGCTGGGCAATAGCGGCTGCATCGCGGCGCAGAAGGGCAGCAAGCGATGCTTGATGCGGGCCGCCAGTTGGTTGGTCAGCTCACGCACCCAATCGAGCTGCTGAGGCCGGCGCGTAGACTCGGTCCTCATGATCGTGAACAGTGCTTCGGGCAGCGAAAGTGTGAGCCGACCTGCGCATGGGGTCGCCTTGACCGACTGAGCCAAGGTGAAGCTGATGGCCGCGGAGATTTCTGGGATCTTGATCTGGGAGACATCCAAGCGACCTCGCGGTTGTGGCGCAACGGCCACGCCGCAAGATTGGAATAGCTCCACCAGCGACCCCTGCACGATGGTGTCCATCAGCCCGCGCTGCACGCTGCTCGGACCCATGCTCGGTGCGCTCGGGGTTTTCAAGCAGTCTCCACGTTATCAACCGTAACGGCTCCGCCCAAGGTTTCCAAAATATTCAGTTTGCGTTTTGTGGTTCGGAGTACGCGGTTGGCGCATACGTGCCGCGGCTACCTTGTCCCTAGGCGAAAAAGAAGGCATAAATTAAGGCAAATCCGCCTAACCGGCCGCGCCGCAGAGGGTTAGGCTTCGTTACTTACGGCTGCCAGATGCTGCGCTTTGCCCCCGTCCAATCGCCGCTTCAACTCGGAGTTGGTGAAGCGGACATTCTCTGTCTGGGCAAGGCATTCGAAGCCGCGCCTCACCCGTTGCTCCGCGCGACCGTCGCCTCTCGATCGCGGCAGAATCACGCTGCTGGATCTGGCTTGTGAATCGAGACGAGCTGCGCGATTCTGCGCGCACGACCGCCTAACACGCGGCGTCGAAATAGTGTCCGGTACTTGCCGTGAAAGGCGACCAGCTCCGACCATGATCCGATACTTCGCGCGCTTGAATCCAGCCCAGGCACCCAAGGAGCTGCTCGCTAGAGAAGGCGTACTCAAACTGAACGACTTCGGCGCCCAGCTCGGCTTCGGCGTCTCGGTGCTGCGGCAGCGTGAGTTCTTTCAGGGGGAGTCGGGCGTTCCCCCAACCCCCGAGGTTGCCCAGCCGCTCTTGACCTGGCCGTTCTTGGATTTCATCGAGCACCTCGATTTACAGGGGCAATCCTTGATCGAGCTGGGTGCCGGCTTTTCGACGATCTGGCTTTCGAAGCGCTTCGGGACAGTACGCTCGTTCGAGACCAATCCGGAATGGCACGCGGCGGTCGCGCGAAACGTTGCCAGTAACGTCGAGCTGTCGTTGGTCCCCCTCGCTCAGCTGGAGAGTGCTCAGCTCGAGTATCGCGGTGAGGCTTGGCTGCTCGTCGATTTTGCGGGAAAGCGTACCGCGTTTCTCAATCATTTCTTGAGCCAGCTGAGCGGGCAAGCGCGACCCTCGGCGATCGTGCTCGACAATGCGGACTGGTACCGGCGGGGGGCGCAGCTGCTGCAGCAGCACGGCTACCTCGAGCTACCATTCTATGGTTTCAAGTCCGGACAGGCATGGATCTCCTGTACGAGCCTATTCATCGATCCCCTGCGTTTCACGGCCGCGCAGAAGGAGCCCTTCTTTCAACCGGCATTTTCCCGAGAGATGCACAACTCCTGGGACGCATTGTGAGGCGCTCGACTCTTCAATGCCTCGTTAACACTTGGCGAATTCCGCCGCCTTCGCCTACCGCCTAGTCACTTTGTCCGCTTCGGTCTGGCGCAGATCATGCGGTGCTACCCGGTCATGCTGGGAAAGTGCGGGCTTCCGGCCTGAATTCCAACTTAATCCTGGAACGTTGGCTCGGTCCTGGTGTAACTTGTTGGGCGCAAGCCCAGCCGGGTTCGTTAGGCTTGGTTTCGGGGAATTGTTAGATGCCCCGATCAGTTCGTAAGGCGAAGGGTAACATTCCGACACGAGAGCGCGAAATGCTCAGGAAAACCGGCACATTTGCCGCCCGTGCGGCAATGACGACCCTTTGTGAGATCTCACTACCCATTGGAAAGATACGCGCATGACCGACCCGAGCGCCGCACCGACGCTGCTCCGCAACCTGGGCAACGGACCGCGAACTTTACTCGCCAAGCAGCCAGCGCCTAAAAGGGCCCTCATGGCCTCTGACAAGCATGGCAAACCTAGGTTTGGAGCGAAGAGTGAATTCGTGAGGTCTTTGGATCCGTCGATCCCTGCGGCCGAGGTCGTAGCGCTCGCCGAAAAGCGTGGGCTCAAGCTCACGACGGGCCTGGTGTACAACATCCGCAGCGCATCCAATGCCGCGCTGCGTGGTAGCCGTGCTCGGCTTGCCCAGAAGCCGATGGCCAAGTGGCGCAACGGCACCCCCGACGACAACGCTGAAGCGCAACTCCGCGCTGCCATTGCTCAGATTGGTCTCTCTCGCGCGCGCCAGATCTTGGAAGAAGTCGAAGAGACCTTCGCCGGGCGCTGAATCGCCTGCAGCCACGCGAGGCGCGCCGCTGCGCGGGCCTCGCGTGCGGGCATGGCTCTGCATGGGCGTTCGCACGCCGTGCAAGTACAGCGGCCGCGCGGCGCAGATCGCGGCATCTAGCAGATCGCGGCATCTAGAGGAGTGCATTGCCGGGCGAGCCCGCCCGGGCTGCGCTGTGTTGCGCTCCAAGGGCGCACCCTTTTCGTTCGCGGAAGAGGCGCCCCGCTTTCAACGTGTCCCACGCTCGACTCTAGACGCGCCCGGGCCCCCACCTGCAGGCGCCGCGCCGCTGTCTGGCAATGAGCAGGGGGGGCGATCGCGCTCCTGCCAGGCACCTCGCGTTGGCGCTGGGTTCCGCACTCGGACGCCGAAGGCTGAGGGCGACGCGGGGCTGCTCGTGACCATCAACCAAGAAGCAGCTGATGAGACTCTCCGCTCTACAAAAAAACTGTGCCCTCGAGAGGTGGGGCTCGAGGGCACGAGTTAAGTCTGCTGCTAAAGGCGCGAGCGACCGGGCAGGGAGGGGCTGCCCGGCGCCCGCGCGAAGTTCAGATCACTTGGCCTTGGCGGCTTCCTCGACCAAGCTCGCGTCGAAGTACTCTTCGACTTTGAGCGGTGTCTTGTACACGCCATTCTTGACGTTGAAGTCGTCGACGATCTTGCTCGAGCCGAAGATCGATTCGAAGCCTTCGCCCTTTGCGTAGTGCTTGATGTTCTCGGCGGCGTTGAGCAGGTGGGTGCCCTTCATCAGGCCCTTGTAGACGTCCGGCGTCAGACCCACGCGAGCGCTCATGATCTTGGCGGCCTCGTCGAGGTTGGCGGGATCCGCGATGAAGTCTGCAACGCGGAACCAGACCTTGACCACCTTGAGCCACTCGGCGCGATTTTCCGACAAGCTGCGCGGGCTGACGCATAGATGATCGTAAATCAGGCCCTTCACGTCCGCGCTGGTGTAGATCGGCGTCGAGCCCGGCAGTTCTTTGAGGGCGGCCCCGCTGTTCGGCTGCCAAGCTCCAATTGCATCGACGGTGCCCGATTTCAGCGCGTTCGGCGTATCGTCGGTCTTGACGTTGACGATCTTGACGTCTTTCTCCGTCATTTTTGCGGACTTGAGCGCATTCAGCAAGAGCAGGTGATCGACGAAGCCGACTTCGACGCCGATCTTCTTGCCCTTGAGGTCGGCCATCGACTTGATGCCCGGCTTTGCCACGATCATGTCGTTGCCGTCGCTGTAGTCGTTGGCCAGGATGCACACGCTCTTGCCGCCGCCGTTGCCCGTGACCAGGGCGTCACCGTTGGTGACCGCTACGGCGTCGACCTTGTTGGCGGTGAAGGCGTCCATCGACGGCACGTAGTCGAACCACTTGAAGTCGACGTTCACGCCGGCCTCCTTGAACCAGCCCTTCTGGATCGCCACTTCCCAGGCCACCCAGCCGGGCCAGTCGCTGTAAGCGATCTTCAGGGTTGGACCGGTTGGCGCGGGCGCGGGCGCAGGTGCGGGCGCAGCGCTGGCCACCGGTGCCGCAGACGCGGCCGCCTTTTCCTCGACCGGAGGAGTCGGCGTCGACTTGCTACAGGCAGTAAATGTCGAGGCAAGCAGGAGTACGTATGCTGAGATTCGCTGGGAAATAATCATCTGGGGCCTAGTTTGTGAGGGCTTACGCGGGCGAGAATCAGGCTGCTCGCATTGCCGAATTATTTCGAAGATGCTTCGGCTACTGAATCTAACAAATAGATATTTTTGTCGCGCAGGCAGGTAGTCGGCGAGCGCCGAGATGTTGAGTCAATATAGGACTCGAAGCGCGCGGGGCGCGGAATTTTGCCCCGACCGACTCGCGCACGCCCGATTGGGGAGTTGCACGATATGCGGAGTGAAGCGCGCTTCTTTCTCGTCGGCGCTTGCTTCGATCAGAGTTGGGCGTATTCGCCGAACGCGGCCTCGACCGAGGCAAAAATTTTACGAGCTTCCGTCAAACCGAGTTCAGCAACCGTCTTCCTGAGCTGAACCTCCAGCGCGGCGGGTCTGCGGCCTTTTCGCGCGATTTTGGGCTGAGTCTTCCGCTTGGCCTTCTTCGCGGCGAGGGTGATGAGCTTGCTGCGGCCCGCTTTTGGCGGGAGGCGCCGGGCCGCCTTGCTTCCTTTACCAGGCTTCTTTGCAGTCATGTCGGGGGGTGTCCTTTCGTTGGCTTCCCCAGTGGCCAAGACATTTAGATCAGGGTGTACCAGTCTTTTAAGTCAAGATACCAGTGGTCGCCACGTGTCGAATCGAAATGCGATGAGCTTTATGCAATAGGGAATTCCCAAGCTGCCATGACTCACGAAAGAGCCTGGCGAACTCGGAAAATCGGGCCTTTTACGCCCGTATCGAGGTCGGCTGATTGAAACGCTGAGACTTCTGCGCTGTTCGTAGACGAATTGCCGCGACTCGGTGATACCGAGGCTTCGCCAGCGGTCGCGTTCGAGGAAGGAGGCCGGTCTGCACTAGCGATGCAAACAGACTGCTCCAGAAACCACTATCCTGAGACGACCGCCGCTGTGGCTAATCCACACCTAGGCTCACGAGTTGCATCTTCCAGTGATCGGTGGATACTCCGCCGGTTGAAAGCGCCGAGTCGTCCCGGCATATGCCCGTCGCGAACCGAGTCGTCCCGGTTCAGGCTGACCAAGTGCCGCTGCGCTCAACGCGCCGCGACCTGGATAGAATTACCCGGCCTTTGTTTCGGCAATGTCACTGCTGTTAATCCGGGAATCGGCAGTGCTTTTTTACGCACACTCGCCCCGACCCAAGGCGGGCCCCCAAATTTCTTTGAGTTTTCACGGTTTACCCCCATAAGTGGCGCAGCTTCGGGCGCCGGTCTCGGGCCGTATCGACGCGCTTCCCTCCAGAAGCGAGAAAACGATCAGTGGCCCAACGTTGCGGGCTTGGGTCGGGACGGCGAGCTGCGACCCGGGAAAAAAACGCCGAGCCGCGCGCCAACCGGCGAGGCGCGCGGCCCGGTCTGCCTTCAGGCGTCGACCGCGCTCAGAGCGACGGGCACTTGGCAGTGATCGTCTTGCTGACAGCCGGAAGATGCTTCAGAAAGACGACGATGTCAGAGACTTGAGCGTCTGTGAACGTATAGCGCTCCATCGTCGCGCACAGCGTTTTGCCGTCCTTGTCCTTGCCGTCGCGGATCGCGGCCTTGATCTCGTCGTCAGTCCAGGAGCCGATGCCCGTCTCTACGTCGGGCGTGATGTTCGGGTAAAAACCGGCGCCCTTGTAGCTGGGGTCGTGGCACGCCGTGCACTTCCGGAGCGACCCGAGTCCCTCGATCAGGGCCACGGCTCGCGCCTGCGCGGCCTCTACCTCGGGATCCACGACCTCGGCAGAGCCGCCCGCTCCGCCTTCGCCGGGCGCGCCCGCGTCCGTGCCGTTGCTCGAGCCGCCCGCGGCGCTCCCACCACTGCCACCGCTGCCGCCGCTTGGAACCGGCTCGCTGCCGCTTCCGCCGCTTTCACCAGGTTCGCCCGGTTCGCCACCCACCGCTGCTTCGCCCGCCTCACTGCTGGCACTCCCGCCCACGCTGCTTGCCCCGCCGGAGCTGCCGCCGCCCTTGCCCGCGCTGGCCGGTGCCGCCGGGTCATCGCTCGATGAGCAGCCGACGCTGAGCAGCGCCGAAGTCGCCGCGACGGCGGACAGCGAGAGCCACAATACCAGAGTGTTAGATCTGAGATGTATTCGAGACATTGCAAGATTCCTAATAGTTGGGTTTCGGGACGGTTACTGAATCGCGCCGCGTTTTGGGGGCTATCCGCGGCTTCGGTTTTAAGTGTTGGTAATTTAACGGTTAACTGCTGAGCGCGAGGCGAGGGGGGAAGGCTTCGAGGCGCGCCTTGGGTTTCGAGATTGCGCACCAAGGGGAGGCGTTTCGAGGCGCGTTGGTGTGTGGGGCAAATGTGAGATCGTGACTAGTGGGGCGCTCGTTGACTCGAGACTAGTGGCCAACAAACTATTTCATTGGTAGTTGTTTTGTGTTTCGTGTCTTCGGTGATCGATGATTTGCGCCGGAATTGCGCAAATTTCGCTAGGCGAATCCGAGGGTGCTTGTTCGCGGATTTCCGTCCAGCGCTGTCATGGGATGGTTACAGGGGAGTGGCTAGTGCCTTGAGCTCACTCTTCAATTGTGAGAGGTTTAGGCGATGTCGGCAGTTCATGCCAGCCGGATGCGCCTTTTATGTGCGATTTTGCCGCCGCAATTCGCGCATATTTCCGGGGGTTTCAGGGAAAAGCCGGCTCAGTTGCGGCTGTGTGTCGTAATCGATTGTTGCTAATTGTGATGTTAAAACGGTGGATTTGAGGGTTTTCTAAAATGTGTGATTGTGTTGTTTGATCCTTGACGACTTTGGGTCTCACAAGTTAAAGGGCAAAGGACCCTTGTGAGTCGGCCGGCAACAATGTCGGACTCGGAAAGACCACTCACCCATTCACCCCCAGCCAGAGCGCCTTCCAGCGCGAGGCTTGGGCCGCCAATCGCGCTTACTCGATCGATCAATTAACGGGCTCCTCGAGCCAAATACCCACCCCGGTGTCTTCGCCGAGGAGTTTTCGGAAGACGGAGAGTTGCATGAAACGACGTAATTTTTTGAAAGCTGCCGCCGTCGGTAGCGCTGCCGCTGCGGCATCGGTGAGCATGAAGGCTCGCCGCGCCAGCGCAGTTCCGCTGTTCGGCGATGTCCCCGCCGACCACGCGAGCATCATGCTGCCGAAGCAAAACCAGGTCACCAGCATCCTGGAGTGCTTCATGTACGGCGGCATCACGCCCTGGGAAGGTTTCTATTGTGTTCCGGACTACGGCGTCGAAGGCCAGACTTGGCACAAGGCCTATCCCACTGACTTCCTGAACGCGGCCAAGGCCTGTAGCTACAGCGACCCCGGCCTGTTCACGAACTTCGCCAAGGACTCCGAGGGGCGCGACATCTTCCTGAGCCCGTTTCTAGCCCCGCTGATCGCCCGCGAGGACCTCACGAACCGGATGAGGATCGTGGTCAACCGCCACGCGCTCGAGCCGCACGAGGCCGCCATCCCGCTGACCATGGCCGGCGCTACCCTCGGTTCGCCGTCGCTGGCCAGCCTCGGTTCCCACGTCTCGCGCTACTTCGTCGATCACGACGTCGAGTTGAAGCATCCGGCGCCCTTCGGCTACGGCATCATCGGCAGCGGCAACTTCATCAGCACCGACAACATCTTGACCATGCTGGCCACCGGCCTGCACCCCGGCGCCGCACGCCCGCTGCACATCAAGATGAACGACGTCGCGCGCTTGAGCGCGTTGATCAACCGCACGCCGATCGGCTTGCCCGATGAACGCAAACGCTACGATGAGCTGCTCGGCGTGTACTTCGGCCAGTATCAAAATCGCCTGAAGTTCGCCAGCACCGGTGACATGCTCCGCGCTCCGCGCTTCGGCGAGCTGAGCTCTGCGGCCAACGCCTTGGCGCACGCCAAGGAAATCCAGGACCTCTTGGCTCCGGAGTACTTGGCGCGCGTCGCCGGCAGCGCGTGCTTCGGGCGCGCAGGTTCGCAGGTGCCCAACGCGGGCACCATTAGCCCCACGCTGGTCAGTGCAGCCGCGAATTATCCGGGCATGAGCCTGAAGATGGCGGCTCACTTGCTCACGGATCCGATCGCTCCCGCGGCCCATTGCATGGTCGTCGACGCCGGCTTGGTCGCTGCAGATGGCGGCGGTGGCTACGACACGCACCGGGAAACCCCGTACACGCAGTCGCACAACCTGAAGGCCTTCTTCGACGGCCTACTGCCGTTGGTGAACAAGCCGGGCGAAACCGATCCGAACAAGATCGACCTGAACAAGACCATGATCATCTTGAACATGGAGTTCGGGCGTACGCCGGGCTTGCAGTCGCCGACCACGAATACGGGTCGCAATCACTGGCCCTACGGCTACACCCAAGTCTACATCGGAGGCCCGATCACGAACGCCCAACGCGGCATTTACGGCGCCATCCCGGAGAGCGGTCAGGCATCCATCTACACCACGCCGACCGAAAATCGCATCGCTGCCTTGCTGGCGATGGGCATCTGGCCCTTCGACCAAGCGAGTTTCAGCAGCGCACAAGTTCAAGATTCGAGCTCAGAGAGCAACGCAGTGAAGAGCGTGTTGAAGCGCGTGCTGGGGTATACGGTATGAAAACTTCCCTTCGATTTTTGGCGCTTTTCGGCGCCGCAGCGGCCTTGGCAGGCTGTGGAGACAGTGACAGCCCAAAGGCAGGCGAGGCCGGCTCCGACGCGGGCGGCAGCTCGGGCGTGACCGCGGGCGCATCCGGTAAAGCGGGCGCATCCGGCGGCAAAGCGGGCGCATCCGGCGGCAAAGCGGGTGCATCCAGCGGTAAAGCAGGAGAGACGAGCAGCGCCGGCACGGCGGGCTTGCCCGCAGACGCGGGCGCGCCCGGTACCGGTGGCGGCATGACCACCGATGATGCGGGTGCAGGCGGTGAAGGCGGCGCGGTGGACACGACGGTGGCTTGGTATCAATGCCAGGCGACCGATCAGGAGTTCATCCGACGCGCAGTGCTGGGCATTCTCGGTCGCCATCCGTACGGCCAAGCCGAAGTCAACGTTTACGCGGACATGATCAAGCAGATCGACGCGCTGGACGGCTACGAGCCCGACACCAAGATCTCCGCGCCCATCACTACCCTCCGTCACAGCCGGCAGGTCGTGGTCAACGCGCTCTTGGCGAACCCGGAATATCAGTCCAACTGGGCCGAACTGTACCGTGATTTCGTGCGTGTTCAGCGCATCGACGAGCAGCAGAATGCGGCCTGTGACGCGCTCCGCGTGCGCACCACGGACGCCAAAGACGTCGCCGCATGGGTGCGCGACCAATCGCCGCTCGTGGGCGGTGACGGCAAGGCCGCGCCGACCTTCGCGGACGTAGTGTTCGGGTCGATAGAGCTCGACGACATCACGCCCATCTACATCGAGAACCTGTTCGCGATGGTGACCAAGACCTACGCCGGCGCAAATGCACTGCCGGTGGCGCTCGAGCTGTCTCGGCGCAGCGACTTCGGAGCTTGGTTCGACGGTGCGTACCTGAACCGCGACATGGTCTGCCTCAACTGTCACAACAGTGAGTTCTCCGTCACGCAGTCGAGTGATCCGGCTCTCAATCGCCACTATCCAGTGCCAGGCTTCTTCGAGAAAGCGCTCTTCGGCGACTCGACGGGTCCGGGGTTGGTCAATGGCTTCAGCGGTCCGGATCGTTTGCACGGTGCCATGCGCCGCGCGCAGTTTTTGGTCGGCCCGTCCTCGCTGGGCAGCCTGACCAACGATTGCGTGACCGCCACCACCGCGCTGATCGCCACCGCCACCAATCCGATGCCCAGTTGCGCTACCGGCGACCCGGTGTTGTTCTGCAACTTCTCCTCCGAGCTGATGTGCACGAGCGTCGCGAACCGGACGCGCCGTGTTCAACCTTGGGGCTTGGCCGCGGCTTGCGGGCAATTCGTGGCGCCCGAGCAGGTGCCAATCGATCAAGCATTCGTCGAGACGCGCTTGGGCAACGTTGCCGGTTACCGCACCTCGATGTGGGACGTCGCGGCATCCATGCGCGCTGGCTTCAACAAGCTGGAAGTCGAAGGCTTGGGCGCGGACAGCGACGGCAACATCGCCGATGCAGACAAGGCGCTCTCTTACGTCGTCACGATGAACATCGTGGAGAAGGTGTGGAAAGAGGTCGTCGGTACTCCACTGACGATCGCCAACTACTTCCCACGCAATGCGGCGGCGCGCGACACGCTTTGGACGCTGACCGAGGCCTTCATCAAGTCTGGCTATTCGAACAAGGCGCTGCTGTCGGCCATCTTCGCCAGCCCGTACTTGAACATGGCTGCACCCGAGACGGGGTGCGGAAACAATCCGTACGGCGCGCCTCGCATCTTCGATCCCTGGCGCATGGGAGAGCCGGAGGAGTCACATCGCGGCAATAGCATCAGCGACAGCGTGCAGCCCATCAGCTCGCGAACCCAGGCCCGCGCCGCGTATGGCGCACTTGGTTGGCCACTGGTTGCCTACGGTTCCGTCTTCCCGAACGTCACGGGCTGGGGCGAAAACCCAGTCACCGTCGGCGGGGTCAGCAGCGGTACTCAAGAGCTGCAATTCCAAACCGAGACTGGCTACTTCCTGAAGAGCTCGCAGCCCGGCTTCCGCGGTCTCGACTTCCAAGGACGTCTCGGCTGGGAAGATCGCTTCGCGCAATGCAACAAGCTCGTGAGCAACACCACACCGGACGTGATCGATGGTTTGGTCGCCACGGCGAAGGTGCCCGGTGCGGCCACGATCGGTGACCTGGTGAGCGTGTTGAAGGATCGCATCATGGGCGAGACCAAGGTCACGTCTGCAACCGAGAAGTCGATGCTCGAAGGCATCTTCGGCGCTTCGTTGAACTCCGATGCGAACGCACTGGTCGACCTGTCGGCTTCACTCCGTAAGGTCTGCGGCGCGATGATCACCACGCCGCAGTTCTTGATGCTCGGTATTCAGGCCAAGGACGGTAGCGAGATCCCCAAGGTCACGCCCGCCAGCGCAAATTACCAAGCATTGTGTACGAAAGTCGCGGCGCTGCCCCTGTCTGACAAGTTGAGCATCACTTGTACGAGCGGCGAGCCGCTCACGGTCAACGTCACTCCCTGACCCGGAAAAGCGGGGCGCGCGGTGTCCGCGCGCGCCCCGCTCCAGTTTTCGTTTCTTCGGAAGAAACCCCTTCTCATCTTTAGGAAAATCTTGATCATGGTTAAGCAATCTCGCGTCACTTGTTCCGTTTCACCGTCCGAGGCACCCGGTGCAGCCGCGCTGAAGGCCGATTCCGCGAAGAGGGTTTGGGGTTCGGGTTGGAAGAGCGTCGGGCGCGCCTCGGGCGTGTTTACCGTGGGCCTCTTGGCTGCGTTGGCAGCACCGCGAGAAGCGAAAGCGATCGGCTTCTTCACGCTCGACACCGCGACCGCGCTACCCGCGATTCAACCGTGCCAAGACTCGCAGCCCGGCTGCTACACGAGCTGGGTAACCACTGCCGATATCGACGGCGATGGCGACATGGACATCCTGCTCGCCAACGGTGGCGGCTACTACACCCCTGGTAAAGCCGATGAGTCGGTCGTGTACCTGAACAACGGCAAGGGTGTCTTCACGGACATCACCCCCACCGCCTTCAACAACGCCAAAAACCGTAACCGTCAGATCTCGGTGGCGGACGTGGACGGTGACGGAGATTTGGATATCTACCAGCCGGGTGCATTCGGCTACGACCTGGACAAGTTGTTCATTCAGACTGCGCCCGGCGTCTACGAGGACCGCGCGGCGACGCAACTGCCCGACGGTCTGATGTCACATGCCGGCTCGTGCCACATGGGCGACCTCGACGGCGACGGCGACATGGACATCATCAACATGGACTGGAACATGGGTTCCACCAATACCGTCGCGCACGCCATCATGTACACCAACGATGGCAGCGGCAAGTTCACCTTGGCCGCAATTCAGCACGACGGTGACTTCTTCACGCCGACCGATCGCCTGCCGGCGACCATCCCGGCCTTGGGTGTCAATCCGCCGAGTCCGCCGACCGCCAGCTTGAACACCGGTTCTGCTACTTTCTGGGGTGTTCGCCCCATCGATGTCGACTTTGCGGATGTCGATAACGACTTCGACATCGACATCCTGGTCAACATGCGAAACGGCTACAGCCGCATCTTCACCAACGATGGCTACGGCAACTTCAAAGACGGCACGAACTGGACGCTGACCACCTCTGCCGACGGCCTGAAGCAAACCGTCACCACCAATTATCCGGTCAAACAAGGCCCGTACGTTTACAATCAAGAGACCTGCGATATCGACGACGACGGCGATATCGACATGCTGATCGACAACGTTGGTCCGAAACCAACCAATAACTACAGCTGGTCCTACGGCGGCGGTACCGGCGGCACCATCGATGTCTCGCAGATTCTAATCAACGATGGTCACGGTAAGTTCGTGGACGACACCGCCAATCGCGTGGTCGGCGAACCCGGCGGCGACGACAACGGTTTGAAGTGTGCCGATCTCAACAACGACAACCACTACGACTTGATCGTGGCGACGCTGTCCGGCCGCAGCGAGAAGTTGCTGATGAACGATGGCACCGGCCATTTCAACTTCGTGGCGGACGGCATTCCCTACGGCTTCAGCGGCACGGGCGTCAGCGGTGACTCGTCGCTGTACCACGACCTGTCCGACTTCAACGGCGACAAGATGCTGGATATGGTGACCGGCCAAGGTGAAGGCGGCAATTTCGACGAGAAGGTCTACTACGGCGGTGGCGGCTCCGTGCCCGACACCAAAGCGCCAATCTTCCGCGCCATCCAAACGCCCGCTCCGTTGGCTGAAACGCCCACCGTGATCAGGTACGCTCTGCGTGACAACGTGACCAACGAGGCCGGTCAGATGATCAAGGCCACGTCGGTCACTTACTCCCTCGCGGGCGGTGCCTCGAAGACGGTCAAGGGCACTTTCTACGGCGCGGACTTGTTCCGTGCCACCATTCCGGCCCAAGTCGCGGGCTCGGTAGTGACCTACAAGTTGAGTGCCACGGATCGGGTTGGCAACGTCGCTACTTCCGCCGCGTTCACGTTCACCGTCCCGACCCCCGTCGCTCCACCGGTAGTGAACACCGGTGGCAGCGGCGGCACGGCCAGCGGCGGTAGCGGCCCGATCGCAGGCAGCGGCGGTGCCAGCGCAGGCAGCGGCGGTGTCAGCGCGGGCAGCGGTGGTGCGACCGCAGGTACTGACGGCGGTGGCGAAGCGGGCACCGCCGAAGGCGGCGAAGCCGGTGAGACGAGCGTCGCTGGGTCGACTAGTGCCGGTGGATCCAGCGCGGGCACGGGCGGCAAGTCGGGTGGCAAAGCGGGTTCGGCGTCGAGCGTCGGCGGCAGCAGTGAAGGCGGTGAGACTTCGAACACCGCAGGCAGCAAGGGCAGCACCGAAACCGTAGACGAAGGCGGCTGCAGCGTTTCCACTCCGAGTCCCGCGACCAAAGGTCGTGGCGCAGCCCTGTTGGGCTTCGGTTTGGCCATGCTCGGTCTGGTGCGTCGTCGCCGCAACAGCAAGCAGTGAATGTACGAGAGGCGTCGTCAGGCAGCCTCGCTTGTTTCGCTGCTCGTCGTAACCTTACTCTTCGTTTGGGCGTGTTCTTCCGGCGGCCACGAAGATGCTTCGGTTACGACGAGCGGCGGCTCAGGTTCCGCGGTCCGAGCGGGCGGTGCTTCGTCTTCCGAAGCCAACAGTGAGCCCGATGAGCTCGGCTTCGGAGGGACTGCGGAGACTGGTGTTCCGCCGTCCAACGGCGAGGGCGGCACTGAGGACCCCGCACGCCCGAGCGAGCTCGAGCCGTCCGCGGGCGGGGAACGAGACGTAGGTAGTGGCGGTACCAGCTCTGCAGGCGGTGCCACACAGGCAGTAGGTGGCACCATCGGCATGAATGGCGCCGGTGCGCCGGGTGCAGGTGCACCCGGTGCAGGTGCGGTCGGCGGCGCTCCGGCAGCGGGCGGGGCGCCGGCGGTGAGTGAACCGGTGTGCGACCCGGCAGATGATCACTCGACCCCCGATATGTTCCTGCCTTGTGATGTCTCGACGGCGCTTTACGTTTGTCGGAACTGTCATACCAATCCTCCGGTCAAAGGCGTCAATAGCTCGTACGTGACGTACGCCGACATCAAGGCGAACGCTGCCCAGATCTATGGCGTGATCAAGAGCGGCACGATGCCGTATCCGCCGTACACGATGTCCGCGTGGCAGAAGGCGACGGCGTTGAAGTGGCTGGGCAAGAGCGGCAGCTGCGCGATCGGCGCACCAAAGTCTTGTCAATGATGACCAAATCCAATTTGCTCCAGTCGAGTGCTTTGAGTCTGCTCCTCGTAGCCGGTGTGGCTGGCGGGTGCGGTGGCACCAAGTCGACTGGCGCTGCGGACTCCGAGGAAACTACGGGTTCGGGCAGCGCGGGCAAGGCCGCGAATGTGAGCTCTGCGGGAGCATCGAGCATGGCTGGCGAGATCGCTGCGGAGGCGGGCAGCGGCGATGTCGAAGACGAAGCTGGTCGCGGCGGCGCTGTCGATGGCGGCAGAGGCGGGATCGGCGGCGGCACAGGCGGTAGATCGAGCGCGGGCGCCGGTGGAACGCTTGGCAGTTCAGGCGCTGCTGGTAGCGCGGGCAAAGCGAGCGCTGGCGGTACCGGTGGCGCGACCAGCGCTGGCGGTAGTGCCGGTAAGGCGGGCAGCGGTGGAACGGGCGGCATCGCGGGTGGCGGCGGCACCGTGATCGGCAACGGCGGCGGCAACGGCGGAAAGGCCGGCAATGCAGGCACTTCCGGGTCCGCCGGCTCTGCTGGCGGAGTTACGCTGTTTACTCCTGCTTCGAGCAACTGTGCGGCCGGCAACATCGACGCGCTGTTCAACGTCTGTCGGAACTGCCACTCGGCGCGCTCCGCCGATCCCCCGCCGCTGGTGACTTACGCGCAGATCTTCGAAATGAAATCGGACATCGCGTTCAAGCTCACGGGCAACGAGATGCCGCCACCTGGTTCGGGCTACTCGATCAATTCGAACAGCAAGGCGGCGATTGTCGCCTGGATCAACGCTGGCACGGGTGCGGTCGGCGTCCCCTACGCCAACGGTATTTGCCCGCCTTGAGCAGCGGCACGCGCGCGGGCGTGCCTACGGCTCGGCCCACATTCGCAGCAGGTTCTGCTGCACGGCCTCGACGCTGACCGTCACGGGGTGATCGCCGAGGCGTGCGATCGCGCCGTGCAGAGCCAAGAGCAGCTCCCGTTGCTCATGGCTTCTGACCAAGCTTTGTACCCAAAACACCGCGGCCAAACGCACACCACGCGTTACGGGCGCGACGCGATGCACCGTGGTCGCAGGATACAAGACCAGATCCCCCGCTCCTGGTTTGACCGAGCTGCTGTTCACGACCAGCTCCCCGCCGTCGTAGCTTTCGGGTTCGGACAGGAACAGCGTGCCCGCTAGATCCGTGCGGATACCGTCGCGGCTGCGTACCGCGTCATCGGTATGTGCGCCGTACTCCATGCCGACCTCGTAACGGCTGAACATGGGCGGGGTGAGCCGCCGGGGCAGGGCGAGCGGGGGAAACTTGTCGTTGGCGAGCAGCGCCTTTTTGACCAACTCGGCTAGCTCTTGCGCTTCTGGCCCCGATTCGAGCTGGAGATTGCGCTTCACGCGCGCGGCCGCCTGGCCCGCGGTGGCCAGGCCATCCACCCACTTGGCATGGGCGAGGCGCGCGTTGATCTGAGCGAGGAGTTCGGGCGAAAGCAGCTTGCGGATGATGGTCAGGTTCACGGCGCGCTGATCCGAGATTATCACAGCCCAAGCCGAGCGGCCTGTCGCTCCTTGACAGGACTTCTGGCTGAGCGTATTCCGCGCCGGCCAATCGTCGTCGGCCCCGGTGGGCCGACTCAAGGGAATCCGGTGTAAACCCGGAACTGCCCCGCAGCGGTAACGGGAACGAAATCCACCTCGAAGCACTGGCCCTCGTAAGGCTGGGAAGCGGTGGAAAGTAGGCTAGGCCCGAAGTCCGAAGACCTGACCTTGGTCGAGCACCAGCCATGTGGCGCTCGTAGTTGCGCTTTCCTCGAGGGAGGAGAGTGCGAAAGCGAGTCACGTCGTGTGCGCGTAGCGCGCCTTGCGCCAGCCATCGGCGGAGACTCGATGAAAAAAGGTCGAGATGCGTCATTCGGTCAGGTTTTTTACGGTGTTTTGTGGGATTTCGCTGTTCGCACTCGCGGGTTGCGGCGGCACGGACGGCAGCGTCGTCAAGCCGCCGCTCGAAGAACAGACGAACCAATCCGGCGACGCCGGTTCAGGCGCCACGGGCGTCGACGGTAAGGACGGCGTTGACGGCAAGGATGGCGTTGACGGCAAGGATGGCGTTGACGGCAAGGATGGCGTTGACGGCAAGGATGGCGTTGACGGCAAGGATGGCGTTGACGGCAAGGATGGCGTCAACGGTACGAGTGGCGCTGACGGCAAGGACGGCGCCAACGGCAAGGACGGCGTCGATGGCACGAACGGCGTCGACGGTAACGATGGCACGAACGGCAGCAATGGATCGAACGGCGCCGCCGGTAAGAACGCGCTCGTCGAGTCGAGCCACGAACTCGCCGGTGAGCATTGTGCCTTTGCGGGGATCCGCGTCGAATCGGGCATCGATCAGAATAGTGACGGCACGCTCTCGAGCGACGAAGTCAGTCAGTCGCAGACCCAGTTCCTGTGCAACGCTTCGATCGCTTGGGACGAACTCGCGGCGTTGCCGCCCGTGACCAACGCCTACAGCTTCGCTTTGGCTACGAATGACCAGGACGGCAGCGCGCGGCTCGGCTTCATGTTCAAGGACGATGCTTACCGTCAGAAACTGCTGAGCGCGGGCGGCGTGCTTTGGGACGGCGGCGGCGTGTACAGCGGCGCCCAGGTCTTCGGCGTCTACAAATTAGGCGGGGAGCTGGGCAAGACCTGGCTACCGTACGAGGGGCGCCTCACGCCGCAGACGTACCAATACTCCGAGCTCTCTTTCAACGCGGGCATGTCCTATTACACGGCCACTTACCCGAGCTTTGGCGGTCTGGTATCGGTCGTGAAGGGGGGGCAAGCCGGAACCTACGCGCTGACCCCTGCGTTCACGACGCGCAAGGCGCACAGCGTGGGTTTCCTCGGGGGGCAGCTATTTGCTTTGATCGCACAGAAGACGGTGGGGCTTACGCTGTCCACGTTTCCACTCGATAAGTTCGGCAACCTGAGCAATGTCTGGGCGAATCTCGCGACGCTCGAAGCCGATGCGACGACGGTCACTGATCCGAGCCTGATGCCGGCGGGTGACCGCTTGGTGGGCGCTTACGTGCGGGCAGGGAAGGCCTACGTTCGAGCCAGCACCACTCCGCAGAACGCCGCCCAAGCCAGCGACTTCCCGTTGATCGGGCAGGTCGAAGATGCGGCGCGCCTGAGCATCGCGTGGGATGGGACCAACCTGTACCTCGCCACCCTCTCGAGTGATGGCGTATTGAGCGTACAGCGGACTACATTTGCGGCTGCTGCCCAGTGGCAAACGATCGCTACGCACGTGACTGGCGCGGTCACCGACTTCAGCCTCGCCGGGAAGGCCAACAGCGTGCTCTTGGCCGTGCGCCAAGGCCGCGCGCTGCGCGTCTTTTTGGCTCCGGATGACAGCTGGCCCTCGTTCGATGCCGTACTCCCGGGCAGCTTTAGCCTAGTCAATGCCGCGACGGGGCCAGCGCTCGCGGTACTGAATCAGGACCCAGCCGCGAGCCACGTGCTGCGCACTTTCCAGCACTGACCGCGAGTTACATCTGGGCTGCCGCGCGCCTTCCCCTTGCTTTGGAGGCCGCGCGGCAGTCGGTTTGGGCAGCTGCGCTCCCGCGCTATAGTACTCCTACACGGTGGCCGTACGTTGGCTGCCCGAAGAACATGTCACTCGCTACGCACCGCCGGGGAATCGCAATTACTCTGATCGGCGCGCTGGGCCTGCTCAGCGGCTTGGGGTTCGGTGCGCAAGCCGAGCCGCATTTCGTGCGAGCGCCCACTACACTCGCAAATGCGTCGGTTCAACCGCGCTTCAGTCGCAGCTTCGATGTCTCGCATTTCCAAAAGGGCAACGTGCACACGCACACGACCCTGAGTGATGGTGGAAGCAGCCCCGAGCAAACCATCGCCTGGTATCGCAGTCATGGCTACCAGTTCCTGGCGCTGACGGATCACAATCAGCTATCGCGACCCGCGCGCTACGCTTCCCTTCAAGATCCGGGCTTCGTGCTGATCTCGGGTGAAGAGATCACCATGACCGGCCGGGGACGCCAAGTGCACGTGAACGGACTTTGCATCAAGAATCGCATCCCCGGCGGCAACTTCGGGAGCGCGGCGGCAGCGCTTTCCAACGGCATCAGCGCCGTGCGCCATCAGGGCGGCGTTGCGCTCGTGAACCATCCGAACTTCGATTGGGCACTGTCGGCGACCGATGTGTCGGACGCCCGCGACGCTTCCCTGCTCGAGATCGCCAGCGGGCACCCATACGTGCACACCGCAGGTGACGCCGATCATCCGTCACACGAGGCGCTGTGGGACATTGCGCTCGGGTCGGGGGCTGACTTCATGGGCGTCGGGGTCGACGACGAGCACCACATCGATGTCTCGAGCGATCCGCCGGCCACGCCCGGCCGGGCCTGGATTTCGACGTTCGGTGACGTGACCGACAGCGCGGCTATTTGCTCGGCGATGGCTCAGGGGCAGCTCTACTCGTCGACGGGCATCGAGCTGCGCCACATCAAGGTGAGCGATCGACAATACGAGGTCGAGCCGGTGCCGAAGCGTGCCAGCGTGGTGTTCATCGGCCTGGGTGGCCGGGAGTTGGCGCGTCACACCACGCTGAGTGACGGTCCCGCCGTCTACGTATTGCGTGGCGATGAGGGCTACGTTCGAGCCCGAATCGAGCTTCCGGACGGCAAGCGAGCCTGGACGCCCGCCGTGCGGCTGGCGAACTGACGCGCGCAAACCTGGCGCTTGCCGGGTGGAATGTTCCGGAATACGGTCCCGCGCTGACCCAGGATGAAAGCAATCGTATTCGGTGGCACGAGTGGCATGGGGCGCGCGATCGCGCGGCGCCTGGTAGAACGGGGAGATACCGTCTTTCTGCTGGGCAACGAGCAAGCCGAGCTCGAGCGCAGCGCGGCGGACTTGAAAGCGCACCACCCTGCGGGCACGCCAATTGGCTACGCGTTGTGCGACCTCGCCGCTCCGGAAGGCTTCGCCGCCGCGCTCGACGCCGCGGACGCGGCGCTCGGCAACTTCGACACCGTGGTGGTCACCGCCGCGATGTTCGCGACCCAAGACGCACTCGAGGCCGATATCGAGCTCACACGCCAGCTCGTCACCTTGGACTACGCCAATACCCTGGTGTTTTGCGAACACGTGCGCAAAAGGCTGTTGGCGCGGGGCGGCGGGCGCCTCGCAGTATTCTCCTCCGTGGCCGGGGATCGCGGTCGAAAGCCGGTTGCCATCTATGGCTCCGCCAAGGCCGGGCTGTCAGTGTACCTGGAGGCGCTCGATCACAAATACCACGAGGCCGGGCTGAACGTGCTGTGCGTGAAGCCGGGCTTCGTGAAGACCGGTATGACGGCGGGCCTCAAACCGCCGCCCTTCGCCGGTGAACCGGATCAAGTCGCCCGCGATGTGCTGCGGGCCTTGGACAAGAACAAGCCCGTCCTGTACACGCCGGGGATTTGGGCTCTGGTCATGCTCGTGATCCGTTGCCTGCCTCGCTTCGTGATGCGTAAGATCGGCTTCTGATGGCTCATTCCCCGACGCGCACTCGGCACACGTTGATTTTCGGAGCAACGTCTGCCGTCGCGTCGGAGGTTGCCGCTCTGTGCGCTGCCCGTGGTGATCGCCTGCACTTGGTCGCGCGCAATCCGGACAAACTCGCCGCAGTTGCGTTGCGCTGCGCGCCCGCGCTGGTCACGACTCAGACCGCCGATTTCGCACAGCTCGAGCACAACGAGGCATGCGTGAGGGAGGCCTTGCTCGCGCTTGGGCGCGTCGATTGCGTGCTGATCGCGCACGGTGACCTCGGGGATCAGCTCGCCAGTGAGCGAGACTTCGCGGAGGCGGAACGGATCTTACGCGTGAACTTCACGAGCGTGGTATCCCTGCTGATTCCGCTCGCCAATCATCTGGAGCAAGCCAAGGCGGGCTCGCTCGGCGTGATCACTTCGGTCGCGGGCGATCGCGGGCGACCGCGCAACTTCACCTATGGCGCCGCGAAGGGCGCGCTGAACACCTATTTGCAGGGCTTGCGCACGCGCTTGTACGCTTCCGGAGTCAGCGTCACGACCGTGAAGCTCGGCCCGGTGGATACGCCCATGTCGCAAACCCACAAAAAACACCTGCTGTTCGGCAAGCCGGCGTCGGTGGCGCCGGCCATCCTGCAGGCGTTGGATGCGGGTGTGCCAGAAGCGTACGTGCCCTCTTTCTGGCGCGCGGCAATGCCGATCATCAAGAACACGCCGGAGTGGCTGTTCCAGCGCGTGCCATTCTTGTCCGGCCGCTGAAGCGCTCAGCCAGATTTATTTTTTACCAGCGGGAAGCCCACCAAGCGGTTGGCGATGATTCGTTCGCGCGCACTGAGCGAGCGCCACCAAGCGTCGAAATGAGCCGGATCGGGATCGGGCTTGGCCGATGACGGGGGCTCTTCGTTGGCCACCAAGTAAGGCGAGCGGTAGGTGCACGTGTAGTTCACGGTCGTGCTGCTGTTGCGGTTGGCGCGCAAGTTCTCGACAATCAGCAGCCTGAGAAATATGCGGTCTCCGACCGCGCTCAGCGCTTTGGGCATGCTTGCCCAGCGCGCAGCGACGTAAAAACTAGGACGAAGCAGGAAGAAGCAACTGGTGTCGACGTGTTGACCGCGCTCGTCCTCTTCGATCGAGTCCCGAAGCTGACTGCCATCGGGCCGACACAGCCGTCGCCGGGCGACCACGAAATCCGGATATTCTGGCGTCGAATGCGCGGTTTGGATGCAGGTGGACACGTGCCGATCATCGAACCAATTGTCCGCGTCTAGGAAGGCGATCGCATCGAATTCTTCTGCGACGGCGAGCAGCGCGCCGATCCCGCGCGCGGTATTGCCGGCATCTGCGTGGGCGCGATCCAAACGCAGGTGGCGCACGCCCGCCTTGTCCACGAGTGCGCGCGGATGACCGTCCGCGACCAGAATGTGGGTGACGGGATGATCCTGGCGGCGCACCGAACCGAGACAACGCTCGAGCGTCTCATCTGGCTCTTGGAAGTAGGGCGTAACGACGGCGACTCTCATCTTGGGGCCCTAAGCGCGCAGCAACTCGCTGACCTCGGGCGGGAACATTCGCTCCAGCATGAAGTCGGGCAAGACGTACTGCGGGAAGCACACCGAGGTGTTGTCCTGGCGAAGCACGTGTAGGCACAAGCCTCGCGTATCGGCGAAGTGATCGAGCTTACAGCCCAGGGCAAGCGCCGCGGACACCATGCCATAGTCCTCGTTCACGTTTTGCTCGGGGAACGGCGTGCTCTGCCAGAGGGACTTGCGATACACGTAACTGAAGCCGAAACCCGCATAGTGCGTCTCGAACGCTTTGGCGTTGGCATCGCTCAGCACGATGGGTTTGATCAGCTCGTCCGAGAAGCGAAAATGCAGCCCGCGGGTGATCATGGTGTCCCAATAACCGAGCTTCTGCACGCGCGTGGTGTATACGAACCAGGCCGAGAGCTTGGTCAGGTCTGCGCCGCGCAGCAGCCGTTCACGCATCGTGCTGAGGTAATTCGGGGCGTAGAAATCGTCGTCATCGAAGTGAGCGATGAACTCGCTCTTGGCTCGTTCGACCAGCCAATTGCGCTTGCCGCCGATCGTCAGCCGGCCCCCCGTGTAGTGCGTGTAACGAATGCGCGCGTCACCCAGTCTGGAAAAATAAGCCGAAGGCTCTGGGCTATCGTCGAGGATCAACCACTCGAAGTTCTGCTCGGTTTGGCGCAGCACGGTCCGGTGTTGGATCTGAAGTAGCTGCTGGCGCCCATAGCTCGGGGTGATGATCGAAATTGCGGGCGAGCCAGCGGCCATTTCACGAATAGTAGCCGACGCCGGTTTTGCTGCAAAGGTCGCGAAGCTCTGCGCCCGTTCAGAGCCAGCTGACACCGAGGGCTGCCAAGTCTCGGCGGAAGACGCGACTCATGCTGTCCGCCACGAGCTCGGCGTCGTACACCCGTGCAAGAGCGATGTTCTGCTCGGCACGCGCCTCGTACTCGTCGTCGTCCAGCAAGAGTCGCGCGACGTCGGCCGCCCAGCGATCCAACCAACCGTTGGTGAGCGGTTGCATCGGGTTTTTCCAGGCGGTTTCGGGTAGCGCGCCGAGCTCGGTGCCGACCACCACCGCGCCCGCGGCCATCGCCTCCATCGCGGCGATGCAGCTGGTCTCGGGGAAACAGCACGGATACGCCAGCACCCGCGCGCGCTGCGCTTCCTCGCGCAGCTGCGCCTGGCCCACGGCACCACGATAAACGACGCCTGGAGTCTGTTCTGCGCGGCGATAGAGCGCTTCATTCTCGGGTGTCTCGGCGAGACCGTTGACCCGAAGTGAGCTGAACACGTGCACCTCCGCGGCGGGCACCCGCTGCCTGACTAGGGGCCAAGCCGCAAGCAAGTATTCGAGTCCGCGATAGGGAGTGGAGGCGTAGTACGCGCGCGGGCCGCGTGCGCGGAGCGGGCTCGAATGCGGCTGAAAACGCGAGCAAGGGATTGGGTTCGTGATGAGGTGGGTCTTTTCCAAAACCAAGCCCAACTCGGCCAGCCAGCGTGCGCGCTGATAGTGCGAGAGCAGAAATAGCCCGTTCACTCGATGGTAAAAGGCCGTCCGCCACTCCGGCTTTTGCTTCAAGGGAGCGAGGATTTGCTGATCGGCATCGTCGTGAGCCCAGTAGTAGTTCACTTTGCCGGGCGGCTTCGTCAAACCCAAGATGCCGACGGGCAGCCGCGAGTTGATGAACACATCGCAGGTCTTGTCGGCCATCAGCTCGCGTATTTCGCTGGCGACCGACGGGTAGTTGACGAGCTCGACCTCGTGACCGCGCTCGCGGAAAGTCACGGCCATGCGTAGCAGCGCGGTCTCGGCGCCGCCGAGGGGTTGGGTTTCGCCATATTCCCAATCCGGGTTGCCGGCGAGCTGATCGGATTTGAAGCCGAAGACGAGCTTCACGCGGGCAGCTTTCCGAACTCGGGTGGCGCGCCCTCGGCAGACGCGATGGGTAAGTAGGCGTGGTCACCGTAGTGCGTCACGACGACCTGTCGATGCGCCCAGATCTTCCCGCCCAGCCGCTGCCAGCGTTTGCAAAACGCTGCGTCTTCGCCGTACGGATGCACGTCGAAGATCGGTGACCAAAGCGCCCAGGCTTTACCTTGCGGTGTATCGTAGGCCAGCTCGGGATGGGCTGCGACCAACTGCTCGATGCAGCTTCGCGTCAGCAGCAGAAATCCCGCGGCGGCGTAGTGTGCTTCCAGCAAATCCCCCTGACGTTGCTTGCGCAGTGGGGTTGCGAGCAGGCGATCGGGCGTCTTTTTCGCATACAGCCCGCTCACGAAGTCCTGCTTGGCGTTCAGCAATTTCAGTACGTCCGCGGCACTGAAGCCGATATCCGAATCCACGCACAGCAGATGAGTCGCGTTCGAACGCAGAAAATGCGCGGTCAGAACGTCGCGGCTGACGGCCAAGAACGAACCACTGAACTTTCCGACGATCAACCGACCCGGCGCGGCGTGCGCGAGGTCGATCACCCCGGACATATACGCTTGATGCACGCGCCCGTCGTGCAGCGGCGTTGCCAGAAAGAACAGCGGTGCATCGCTCATTCGGTCCGCGCTCCGGCTTCCGGCAAGCCCTGCGGTAAGAGCACGGTATCGCCATGGCGCTTCAGCACCACGGCGGAGTGAGCCCAGATCTGCCCGCCGAGCGCGCGCCAGCGTGCGCAAAAACTCTGATCTTCCGAGTAGGCACGGCCCTCGAAGTGCGGGGACCAGAGCGAACACACACGCTCGGAGCCGCTGTCGTAAACCAACTCCGGATGGGCAACCGTCATGCGTTCCACGCAACTTCGAGTCAAGAGCAGGAAGCCCGGCGCGGTGTGTAGCGCTTCACGAAGCTCACCCTCGCGCGCTTCGAGGAGCGCCGCGGACAGCGCGCGGTACGGCTGCTTCAGCGCATAAATACCGCTGATGAAGTCCTTGTTTGCGCGCGCCAGCGCCTCGACGTGTGCCGGCCCCCAACCAATGTCCGGATCCACGCACAGCATGTGGGTCGCGCCCGAACGCAAGAACCCGTGCGTCAGCGAATCACGGTTTTGGGGCATGTAAGAGCCCGTGGATTTGTGGATGATGAAGCGGCCCTGCGCCGCCAAGCTCATCTGTAGCGCGCCGGTCATGTACGCGTGGTGCACTCGCCCATCTAGGAGCGGTGTCGCCAAGAAATACGTATTGTCCGCGGACATACGCGCTAATTCGTCCACGAATCGAGCAGCGCGTCAACCGAGCAGGAGGAGCAGGAGAGGGGGCGCTCGCGTTCCCGCAACGCACCTCGCGGCCGTCGCCATGTTCTCGGTGCGACACGCGCGCCATGTTTCGAAGCGAGACTAGGGTGAGGGTTCGCCGAAGCCGCTCGGGAAGTACATCTTCTCGCCGTAGTGTTTCAACAAGACTTGCGAGTGTGCCCAGATCTTGCCGCCGAGCGCGCGCCAGCGCGCGGAAAACGCGGTGTCCTCGCTGTACGGCTTGCCGTTGAAGACGGGTGACCACAGCGCCCAAGTCGTCCCGTGCGGGGTTTTGTATTCGAGCTCCGGGTGGGCGGCGACCATTTGTTCCACGCAAGCGCGGGTCAGCAGCAAGAAGCCTGCGGCAGCGTGGTGGCACTCGATCAGGGAGCCTTCCCGAGTCTCGAGCAAGTGCGAAGCGGGCGCACCATCGGGCTGCTTTCTGGCATAAATCCCGCTCACGAAGTCCTTATTTGCGTGGAGCAGCTTTTCGACGTCAGTTGGGCCCCAACCGATGTCCGAGTCGATACACAGCATGTGAGTCGCGGGCGAACGCAGAAACTGCGCCGTCAACAGATCACGACTGACGGGCAGGAACGAGTTCGTATACGTGCTGACGATCAGCTGCCCCGGCGCGGCCGCGCTCATCTGCACGGCGCCCGCCAGGTAGGTGTGGTGCACCCGGCCATCGTGCAGGGGAGTGGCCAGAAAGAACACGGCGCGGCGTTGGCTGCTCGCTGAGCTCGCTTCGGGAGCGGTGGAAGGTCGGAGCGGATCTGCCATCGCGGAATTGGTCCACGAGCGGCGAGGCGCGTCAAACCCCGCACGCCGAAACTCGCAAGCTTCGCTGCCGGGATGGCCTCTCGCGTCGGGCCGCTTCGTGCTACTGATAGTCGGTGAGTTGCGGACCAGACCGCAGAATCAGCGAGCATCGTCGGTAATGCGCCGAAAGCGCTATTCCGCTCTCGCTAGGCTACCCGGCGCGTTCTCGCTGCTGCTCCGGCAAGGCGAGCTTCACGCTTCGTCACGAAGCATGCTGGGGGCTGTCGCGGCCACCCTGCTCGACCGCGCCTTGGCCGAGCCGGGCTCGGTGCGTCTAGATGTCGTGCTGTTTCTCGGGCCTGCACGAGAGCGTTGGAACCCCGACTCGCTGCGGACCTCGGATGATGGCGGGCACCAGGCCAGCGCGTGGGAGCTCAGCCGTCAGCTGGCTGCGTTGGGTCACCGGGTGCGCGTCTTTGGCGACTGCACCGGGATGGAAGGCGTGTTCTCGGGGGTGGAATGGCTCGATTACAGCCGCTTCGCCGATCTCAGCTGCGATGTCTTGTTGACCAGCACCCAACCCGCAGTGGTCGATCCGGCTCACGACGTGCGAGCGCGGGTCAGCATCTTGTGGCTCCACGAGTCGCACGCTGCTGAGCTCCTTACTCCGGCGTTTGCGCGCAGGTTCGATGCTTACCTGTGCCCGAGCGCCGCTGCCGTCACGAGTTTTTTGGCTCATTGCCCGTACGTCATGGCCCACAAGATCGTTCGTCTCGAGGCCCCGAGCGGCGACGGAGTTTCGGCGCGGGCTCGAGAGTTCGAGGCAATATTCGGCGCGCTGCTGTACGAGAGGCGGCTCGATGTCGTGATCTACACTGGCCGGGCTCTCGAACCCTGGGATCCGGACACGCTTCGAGCCGAGGGCATGGCGGGCAGCGAGACGATGGCTTGGGAGCTCGCTCGGCAGCTGGTCGTGCTCGGTCACCGGGTGCGAGTGTTTGCTGATTGCCTCGGCAAAGAGGGCTTGTTCGAAGGGGTGGAATGGCTCGATTCTCGACGCTTTCGTGCGCTGACGTGCGATGTGTTGCTGTCCAGTCGCGAGCCTGCAGCGGTCGATCCCGCGCATGAAGTGAAGGCCAAGGTTCGCCTGCTCTGGGTGCACGACGTGCACTGTGGAGACCGGCTGACTCCCGAGCGCGACGCGCGCACGGACGCCTATTTGTGCCTTAGTGGCTGGCACGTAGCTTGTTTTCTGCAGCACCATCCGCAGGTCAGCGCGGGCAAAGTGCTTCAGATCAGAAATGGCATCGATGTCGACGAGTTTTCGCCGCACCCGTCCGAGGTGCGCGACCCGGTGCGCGCCATCTATTCATCCTGCCCGTCGCGCGGGCTGAAGATCGCGTTGGATGCCTGGCCGCAAGTTCGCGCCGCAGTCCCCAGTGCAACCCTACATGTCTACTATGGCTTCCAGAACTGGGAACGGCGCGCCACGCGCGACGGCGATCAGCGCGCGCTCGAGACCATTTTGGCCCTGAAGCTTCAGCTCGAAAATACCGAGGGCGTGGAGTTTCACGGTCGGGTCAGCCCCGGAGTTTTGGCCGCGCAGTTCCGCGGCGCTAGCTTATGGGCGTACCCGAATTGGTTCGAGGAAACGTCCTGCATCACGGCCATGCAGGCGCAGGCTGCGGGCCTCCGCATCGTCACTTCTGCGCTGGCCGCGCTGTGCGAGACGGTAGGCGATCGCGGCGTGCTGCTCGCTCAGGATCCGCGCAGCGATGCCTATCGAACGGCCTTTACCCAAGCCACCATTGCGGCGCTCCGCTCGGAGCCGACCGACGCAGAACGCGCAGCTCTATGGGCATACGCAGCTCGGCACTTCGACTTACCGCGACTCGCAGTCGACTTCGTCGCGATTTTTCGCGGCTTGCTGGCGCGGCGAGCGGCAGCAGCGTCGCGCGCTTCAAGCGAGCTTCGGCGTGTCGAGCACCTCGCGCACTCGACGCGCGAGTGACTCGGGCAAGATCGGCTTCTGTAGGTAGGCGATGCCCGAATCCAAGATGCCGTGTTGCACGACGCCGTTCTCGGTATAGCCGGACATGTACAGGACCTTGAGCTCGGGGCGAGTGCGGTTCAAGCGCTCGGCGAGCTCACGCCCGCTCATCTGCGGCATCACGACGTCGGTCAGCAACAGGTGGATGGTACGTGCATAGCGCTCGGCACTGAGCCACGCTTCACCCGCGTTACGCGCCTCGATCACATGGTAGCCGTAGCGCCGCAGGATCTGCTGGGCCACGCGCCGCACGTCGTCTTGGTCCTCGACCAACAAGATGGTCTCGGTGCCCTTCAGAGTGCTCGGCTCCGGTGCTTCCGGCACGATGGTATCGGGGCCCTCGAACACCGGGAAATACACGCGAAAAGTCGTGCCGCCGCCGGGCTCGCTGTAGACCCAAATGTTGCCGCCGCACTGCTTGACGATGCCAAAGACGGTAGAAAGCCCAAGGCCAGTTCCTTTGCCGACTTCCTTGGTCGTGAAGAAGGGCTCGAAGATGCGGGCCTGTATCTCGCGTGACATGCCGATCCCAGTGTCACTGATGGCGAGCATGACGTGCGGACCGGGGGTCGAGCCAAAGTGCTCGGTCGTGTACGACTCCTCGAGTTCGACGTTCTTGGTCTCGATGGTGAGCTTGCCGCCTTCCGGCATCGCATCGCGGGCATTGATGGCCAGGTTCAAGATCACCTGGTCGATCTGGCCCGGATCGACGCGCACTTTCGAGAGACCGCGTTGGCAGAAGCTGACCAGCTCCACATCCTCGCGCAGTAGGCGCCGCAGCATCCGCTCCCCTTCGAGCACGATCTGATTGACGTCGACGGTGCGGGGCGAGATCACCTGTTGCCGGCTGAGCGCCAGTAACTGGCGCGTGAGATCCGCGCCCCGCTCGCCGGCTTTCTTGATCGATTCGAGATCGACGCACAGTGGGTCGATCGGCTTCAAATCGCTCAGGATGATGCTGGTCAAGCTCAAGATCACGGAGAGCACGTTGTTGAAGTCGTGAGCGACGCTGCCGGCGAGCCGTCCCACGGCTTCCATCTTCTGAGCATGACGTAGCTGCGCTTCGAGCCTCTGCTCATCGCTGACGTCTATGGACATGACGAGCACGCCGACGTCACAAGGTCGGACGCGAAGCTCGAAGGTGCGTTTCGAGCCATCCGGGTAGACGAACTCGTTGCGCATCGAACTCTCGCGCTGATCCGTCATGCATTCGCGAAGCACTCCGAACAGATCCGTGGTTTCGATCCCCGGGTAGCACTCGAGCATGCTCCGCCCGAGCAACTCCGCGGCGTCTTTTCGCGCGTGTGCCAACGCCGCGCGATTCAAGTACACGTAGCGCCACTCGCGGTTGATGACTTGTAGCCCCTCGCGCAGCGTGTCGACGACGCCGGCTAGCTCGTGGGGGCCCAGTATTTGTTGTGCGCCTGACATGCTCGCTAAGATGAAGAGCGGGACCTCCTACCATTGCAACTCAGGGGCACGACGTCAAAGCAACGACGTCAGCTCGTGGTTGGCGAATTCCGTCGCAGCCGAAAAGTCCGCGCCAGCGGCGTAGTCCGTGCGTATCGCGTGACACCCGCGCTGCGAGCGGCAAGCGTGCAGCGTTGTCTCACGGCTCTATCGTGTTGGCGTCGTCGGGGTACGCGAGCACTCCCATTTCGGGGATGTCCAAACCGCTGACCTCATCCTCGGCCGAGACGCGATTGCCGACCAACTTGTTGGTCAACCAAAGCGTGCCCGCGGTCATCGCGCCGATGTACACGATATTGGTGACGAGTCCGACGCACTGGGCCACGAGCTGCGAAGAATCACCGAAGAACGCTCCGGTCACTTTACCGGCAACACCGTTGAGCCCGTCGCCATAGCTGCCATTCGCGAACAACCCCACGCTCAGCGCGCCCCATAGCCCACACGCTCCGTGCACGCTGCTGGCTCCTACGGGGTCGTCGATTTTCAGCGTATTTTCTATGAAGTTCGCGGCTACGATCACCAACACTCCGGCGACGCCGCCGATCAGTACGGACTCGGGCGCGCCCACGTACGCGCACGGCGCGGTGATCGCCACGAGGCCCGCGAGCATGCCGTTGGCGAGCCACGTCGGGTCCGGCTTGCCGTAGCGGATCCAGACGAATAGCGCGGCGCTGAACGCGCCTGCCGCGGAGGCGAGCATGGTGTTCACCGCGACGATCGCGATACGCGTATCCGTGCCGGCCAGCGTGGACCCGGCGTTGAAGCCGAACCAACCAAAAGCGAGGATGAACGTGCCCAGCAGTGCCATGGGGATGTTGTGCCCAGGGATGGGCTGCGCTTTGCCGAAGCGATCATACTTCCCGATGCGCGCGCCGAGCCGCTTGGCGCCCACCAGCGAGACGACGCCGCCCGTCAAGTGCACGACCGAGCTGCCCGCGAAATCGACGTGACCATGGCCGAGCTGATAGTTCGTGCCGAGCTTTGCGAGCCAGCCACCGCCCCACACCCAATTGGCGTAAATCGGGTAGATGACGGTCGATATCGCGAAGCTGAACAGCACGAAGGACACGAATTTCCAGCGCTCGGCCAGCGCCCCCGTCGGGATCGTCGCCGCGGTGTCCATGAACACCAGCTGGAACAAAAAGAGCGCTGCCACCGCTGGCGTGAAGTTGGCAAAGGTGAGGAAGAAGCCCTGCGTGCCGAACAGCCCAAACGGCTTGCCGGCGATGTTGACCACGAACTCGTCCGAGAGCGTGGCGTCTCCACCGAGGGTCGTGAGCGCGCCCACGCCGCCCATCTGGAAGCCGAAGCCCAGCGCCCAAAAGCCGAGAATGCCGATGGCGTAAACCAGAAAGTTCATCGCCATCACGTGGGCGGCGTTCTTTTTTCGGCACAGCCCGGTTTCGACGAGTGCGAAGCCGGCCTGCATGAATAGCGCCAAGAAGCCACAGAGCAGCAGCCAGATGATGTTCGTGGCGCTAGCCAGCTCCGATAGGGTGGGTTCAATCACGGCGCATCTCCTTGCTCACGATCCCGGACGATGCTCACTGTTTTCAGGCGCTTACTAGAGATTTTTCGAAAATTGTACGGATTCGAAGCGCGGCGGCATCGACCGCGAGCCGAGGACAGTGGACAATCTCCGGCGTGGCTCTCCCCAACGCCGTCCCCTCTTCGCATACCGCGCGTGGTTTCGTCTGGTCGAGCGAACCGGAGCCGCACGCCAGCCGACGACGCGAGATGCTGCAAAAGTATCCGCAAATCAAGACGCTCTACGGGCCATGCAAGCGCACCAAGTACATCTGCACCGGGCTAGTTCTGGTCCAACTAGCATGCGCTTACTTTCTGCGTGACGCGCCCTGGTGGCTCTTGGTGTCGGTCGCGTATCTATTCGGCGGGGTGATCAATCAGGCGCTGCTGCTGGCCATTCACGAGCTGAGTCACAACCTGGCGTTCCAAAAGCCGTGGCAGAACCGGCTATTTTCGCTGTTCATCAACTTGCCGGTGGGCGTGCCCGTCGCGGAAACCTTTCGCTATTACCACCTGTTGCATCACGTGCATCAAGGCCACGAGAGGGCGGACACGGATTTACCGACCGAGCTCGAGGGGCGCGTACTGAGTGGTCGCTTCCGGTCGCCGCTCAAATTGCTGTGGGTAATGGGTCAGGGGTTCGCTTACGCGCTCCGCCCCCTCTTCGTGCACCCCAAGCGGCCCACCGTCCCGGAGTTGGGGAACCTCGCTCTGCAGCTGGTCTTCAATGCGCTGGTCCTACATTTCTGGGGGGGCAAAGCGCTCGCTTACCTGCCCATCAGTTCGCTGATTGTGATGGGCCTGCACCCCGTCGCCGGTCACTACATTTCCGAGCACTACGTGTTTCGCCCGGGACAGGAAACTTACTCCTACTACGGTCCGTTGAACCGACTCACGTTCAACGTCGGCTATCACAACGAGCACCACGACTTCCCGTACATCCCCGGTTCGCGGCTCGCGCAGCTGCGCGAGCTCGCGCCGGAGTATTACGACTCGTTGTACAGCCACAGCTCCTGGACCAAGACACTGTGGCTGTACATCAGCCGCTCGGACCTCGGCGGATACAGCCGAGTGAAGCGACGCTAGGCGGCCCGGCGGCGCTTGCTCGCCGGCACGGTGGGGGCTTTGCGACTCGAGCTGGCACGCTTGGAGGGCTTCAACGTGCCGGCCAAGACTTGCTTCAGGTTGCTCTTCAATGCCGGGTGGTAGTCCTTGGCCTTGGCTTGCTCGAAGCGCTCTTTCATCCGCGTGCCCAACTCGAGCAGCTTCTCTTTGCCGAGCGCCTTTTGCACCTTCGGAAAGAATTCCTCCTCTTCCTCTTTCACGTGGTGCTCCACGATTTCACTCAGCACCTGACATTTGAAGGAAAAATCCTTGTCTTTTCGGGCTTGGTCGGCCTGATACAAGCTGAATTCAACGACGCCGTGCTCGACTAGCGCCTCGCCCAACAGATCGGTCATGCCCATGCCCTTCTCGCAGGCCGGGTAGAAGATCTCGCGTTCGATGGCGTCGTGCGCCGCTAGGTTGGCTGCCAGCTCGTCGAAGAGTTTGGTCTTGGCCGAACGGGTGCTGGCCTTTTCGATGCGTTTGAAGAGCGCCTTGACCTCTTCGTGTTGGGTCTTGAGTAGTTCGATCGCCGAAGTTGGCTGTGGCTGCTTGCCGAGAGAGATGAGTTTCATTGGCTTGAAGATCCTCCGTTGAGCACGCTGCTACGCAATAGTGATGCCAGGGCGAGATCGAATAAAAATTGCCCTTTTTCGGCGCATTATGCCGCTCGGCGGCTTCACATCGGTCACTGCACGTGGCTGAATGCTACGCAGTCGTCGAGCCGACACCTGCCGAGCATGGAGGCCGAGAGCGAGCGCGGCTGGCGAACGGGGTGAGATCAAGAAGGTCGCGGTGCGAGCGTGGATTCAGCAGAAAACATGCTGGTTCGAGCGCATTTTACGACCACGAAAAGCGACCGAAACGCCCGCTCGCTACGTTCGCCAGCGAATCGGATGAATCGCGCTGCCCGCGAGAAAGGTCCCCCATGGCTACCATTGTCGACGCCGAGCCCGAGGCAATCGCGATCAACCCCGAGCGCACCGCCGTCATTGTGATCGACATGCAGCGTGATTTCTTGGAGCCGGGCGGCTTCGGGGAGTCGCTCGGCAACGACGTCTCACTGCTCGGCGCAGCAATTGCGCCGATCAAGGCGCTCTTGGAAGGGGCACGCAAGAAGAAGATGCTGGTGATTCACACCCGTGAAGGGCACCGCACGGACTTGAGCGACGCCCCGAAGGCCAAGGTCGAGCGCGGCGATCCCGCGACGCGCATTGGCGCCCCCGGGCCGATGGGTCGCATCCTGATCCGCGGTGAAGACGGCCACGACATCATCCCGGAGCTCTATCCCATTGCGGGCGAGCCGGTGATCGACAAACCCGGTAAAGGCGCCTTCTACGCTACCGACCTGTACTCGATCCTGATGCACAAGGGCGTCGAGAGTCTCATCGTATGCGGCGTCACGACCGAGGTGTGCGTGCACACGACCGTCCGTGAAGCCAACGATCGCGGCTTCAAGTGCATCGTTCCGGGTGATTGCTGCGCCTCTTACTTTCCGGAATTCCACGAGATGGGCCTGAAGATGATCAAGGCCCAGGGCGGCATCTTCGGTTGGGTTTCGGATTCGAAGAAGATCCTCGCCGCACTGGCCTGAATGCGAGATCACCAGCAATTGGGCGCGAATTCCCCGACCGAGCGGCCGCGGGCTGCGTCGTTCCTTGCGCACTTCGTCCGGCAGCGGCCGCGTTCGTTCGCGGCGATGTTTGGGTCGTGGCCCTTTGTGGAGCCAGAAGTGTGTGAGGGGTCCGCGCTCAAAACCCGGAAACAGTTCGGTCACTGATTTCGACTGCGATTTTTACTTCACCCGAAACACGGTGTTCATACGGAACAATGTAAACGGGTGTGCATTGGCAGAGGCGGCGTGTGTTCCCTTACAGCACATCGCTAAAACTTGGTTGGAAACTGATTAGGAGAAAATATGAAAGCGACCTTCGGAAATAGCTTTGCGAAGCGGTCTCTCGTGATCGCCGCGACGGCGCTGCCTTCGCTGTATTCAGGTTTGGCGAGCGCGCAAGCTGCGCCGCCCCCGCCTCCGGCACCCGTGCCTGCGGCTGTGCCTGCTGGCCCTGCGGCCCCCGCGACGCCGGCGGCCCCCGTCGCTGGATCGGCGGCCCCACCGCCGGTCGTTGATTCTCCTGCCGTCGTCACGCCCTCGGTCGCTGCACCGCCCGCGGCTTCCGTACCCGCAGACGTAGCTCCTCCAGAGGTTCCGCCGGCCCCGGTCGATCCGGACGCGGAGACCTACAAGCACATCGACATGGGCGTGTGGAGCCGCACCGGCATGGCGCTCCAGAACGCATCCAACCCGAAGAAGCTGGACGGCGTCGGCATCGGTGGCGAGGTCGAAGTCCACTTCAGCAATCGCATGCGCAAATCGATGGCCTGGACTGCGAACTTCGCAGCGACCTACGGCGCACCGGACGGTGGCTCGTTCTACGCCGGCGGCGGCGCGATCACCGGCTCGCTCGCCGTCATGGATTTGATAGCGCAATACGAGCCGGACCCCGCCTTCAACATCTGGGTCGGTCGCATGCTCGTGGCCTCGGATCGTTCGAACTTCAGCGGCCCGTACTTCATGGCCCCCTGGATTTACCCGCTATTTCTCGGTCCGCAGGGCAGCCCGTACGCGGTCGTTGGACCAAAAGAAGGGCCCTTCGGTCGTAACGACGGTGCCACCATTTGGGGTCAATTCAACGGCGGGATGGTCAAGTACTACTTGGGCGCCTACAACATGTTCGATGCGGCTCAGAAGCCCTTGATCAGCGGTCGCATCAGCTTGAGTCTGCTCAGCCCCGAGCCCGGCTACTACGGCAGCAGCACCTACCTGGGCAAGGATCTCCTGGGGCTCGCGGTCGGCGGTCAGTATCAAAAGAACGGCGATCAGCAAGATCCCACCAACGCAAACAGCCCCCGCGCAGACTACGGGATGGTTCTCGCCGACCTGTTGTTCGAGAAAGACTTCAAGGCCTCGGGCGTGTTGGACGTCGAAGGTGCTTTTTACAAGTACGTCGGTGACTACCAAGCCATGACGTACTCGTACATGGGCTTGGCAAGCTACCTGATCAGCAAGTTCCAGCCTTTGGTTCGCGTGCAACAGGCGAAGATGAAGGAATCGGCGGGCGACAACTCCGTGACGATGATCGACGGTCAGGTCGCTTACTACCTCGATGGCTATTCGACGAAGATGGTGCTCGGGTTCTCGCACTCGATGAACGGCGCGGACGGCGACGCGAAGCTTTCGTCCAACTCGGTGTTCGCGGGCTTGCAGCTGCAGAAGTAGTCGAAATAATTCAGGCGGTGGGTCACGAAAGGCCCGAGCGAAGGGCTTCGCTCGGGCTTTTCGTACCCCCACAAATATCTAGTCTTTTGGCGCCAGCGCACCTGGCGCGACTCGTTCATGACATGGCTGTGAAACACAGCCCGGAAAAGGATGCGCTGATGGGTACGACGTACGGGGTAGGTCACAAGTCGAGTACGAGGCGAGCGTTTTTTTCCTGCGTTGGGCTTTTGCTCAGCGCCTCGGCGCTGCTGAACTGCAGCAAGAAGAGTGACGCCGCCGCGACTCCCGCGCCCTCGGGCTCCGCCGCAGCCGCCGCCGCGCCTGCTCCTAAAAAGGAATTCACGGCGGGCTTCATCTACGTCGGCTCCAAGAGCGACTACGGGTACAACCAAGCCCACGCCGAGGCCGCGAAGAAAATCGCCGCCAGCGGTATCAAGGTGCGCGAGGAAGAGAACGTCCCGGAGACCCTCGATGTCCAGAAGACCATGGAAAGCATGATCAATCTGGACGGCGCAACGGTGCTGTTCCCGACCTCTTTCGGCTACTTCGACCCGCACATCTTGAAGATGGCGGAAAAGTACCCGAACGTCGTCTTCCTGCACTGCGGCGGCCTGTATGACGCCGCCAAGCACCCGAAGAACGTCGGCAGCTACTTCGGCTACATCGATGAAGCCCAATACGTGGCTGGCGTCGTTGCGGGCATGACCACCAAGACCAACAAGCTCGGTTTCGTGGCCGCCAAACCGATCCCGCAGGTACTGCGCAACATCAACTCTTTCACCCTGGGCGCCAAATCGGTAAATCCGAAGGTGACGATGAGCGTGATCTTCACCGGTGATTGGTCGATGCCGGTGAAAGAGGCCGAAGCCTCGAACAGCCTGATCGATCAAGGTGCGGACGTGCTGACGTCGCACGTGGATTCTCCCAAAGTCGTGATCGAAACCGCCGAGCGCCGTGGCGTGTTCAGCAGCGGTTACCACGCGAGCCAAGCGGCCCTGGCGCCCAAGGGTTACTTGACCGGCGCCGAATGGAACTGGGAAACCGTCTACAACGACTATCTCAGCAAGATCAAGAAGGGCGAGGCCTGGGAGCACTTGGTCCGCGGCGGTTTCAAAGAAGGCTTCATCAAGATGTCTCCGTACGGCGCCGCCGTCTCGGAAGAAGCCAAGAAGAAGGCCGACGAGGCCAAGGCCAAGCTCACCGACGGTAGCCTGGTGATCTACAGCGGTCCGCTGAAGGACAACACCGGCAAAGAAGTGATTGCCGCGGGCGCCAAGCTTGCTCAACGCGACATCGCGCTCGAGAGCATGGGCTACCTCGTCGAGGGTGTGAAGGGCTCGGTTCACTGACATGAGTGCGACCTCGCCCGTGCCGACCAGCCCGGCAGGGGCGAGCGGTCCACTGCCTAGCGCGCGCGCCGCGGTTGCGCGTGCGCCTGGCGCCAGCCTACTCAAGCGCTTCGAACCGTTACTGATCTCGCTCGGTGCATTGCTGGCGACCCTGTTTTTGTTCGGTATTTTCCTCGTCTTCGACGGTCTCAACCCGCTCGACGTTTATGAGGTGATGTTCCGCGGGGCCTTTGGCACGTGGTTCTCTTTTCAGAACACGTTGCAACGCTCAGCACCGCTGATGCTGACCGCCCTGTGCACGGCGCTGCCCGCCCAGCTCGGTATGGTCGTGATCGGCGGCGAAGGAGCGCTGGTGGTTGGCGGTGTGGCCGCGGCCGTGACCGGCTTGTCTCTGTCCAACTCGAGCCCGTACGTGATCCTCACCGCCATGCTGTTCGCGGGCGCGATTGCGGGCGGGTTGTGGATTGGTTTAGTGGGCGTGCTGCGCGCTTACCGCGGTGTGAATGAAACGATCAGCAGCTTGCTCATGTCGTACATCGCGATCGCGCTCATGAACCACTTGGTCGAGGGGGCGCTCCGCGATCCACAGAGCTTGAACAAGCCCGCCACCCGTCACATCGGCGAGCTGAACATGCTGGGTCCGATCCCGGGGATGGATGTGCATTGGGGCTTGGTGTACGGCGTCGTCGCTTGCCTCGTGGCTTACGTGCTGATGAAGCGCACGGTGTTCGGCTTCGCGGCATCGATGACCGGTGGCAACATGCGCGCCGCGTTGCTGAGTGGGCTTCGCGTCCGTCATCTGATGGTTTTGACCTGCTTTTTGGCGGGGGCGGCGGCGGGCACGGCGGGCATGGTGGAAGTCGCGGCGGTGCACGGCCGCGCCAATGCTTCGCTCGTCGCGGGCTACGGCTACACCGGGATTTTGGTCGCGTTCGTCTCTCGTCAAAACCCCTTGGGCGTGATTCCGGTGGCGTTGATCCTGGGCGGCATCGGCGCGAGCGGTGGCCTCTTGCAACGCAACTTCAACCTACCCGACGCCAGCGTCGCAGTGCTGCAAGGCATCCTGTTCATGGTCATTCTCGCCAGCGAGACGCTATACGGTCGCTTGGATATCTGGGCCTTCGCGCGGCGCGCGGCGGCGGAGAAGTCGGCTCGAGTCGGAGCTGCGGCCTGATGTCCGCCGAGCTCGGCTCTTGGGGGGTGCCAGTGGCGGTCATCGCTGGCGCGATTCGCGTGAGCACGCCCTTCATCTTCGTCAGCTTGGGTGAGTGCATCACCGAGCGCAGTGGGCGGGTGAACCTCGGCCTCGAAGGCACTCTGGTCATGGGCGCCATGGTCGGATACGGCACGTCCTATTTGACCGGCTCACCCTGGGTCGGCGTGCTCGGGGCCGGTTTGGTCGGTGTGTTGCTGGGCGCCCTTCACGGCTTGCTGTGCAGCCGACCGCGCGTAAACGACGTCGCGGTGGGCATCGGGTTGATGCTGTTCGGTTGCGGTTTGGCTTTCTTCTTCGGCAAACCGTTGATTCAACCGACCGCGCCGCGCTTGCCGGCCATCCCGTTCGGCTTTTGGAGCCAATCGCCGCAAGTGGTCGACGCGCTACGCGTCAACGCGCTGTTCATCCTCGGGGTGCTACTCGCGCCAGCGGTCAGCTTCGGACTGCGCCGCACTCGCTGGGGCCTGATCGTACGCACGGTGGGTGAGAGCGCGGAGGCAGCGCGCGCCATGGGCTACGACGTCAACCGTGTGCGCACTCTAGCCACCATGGCGGGCGGGTTCTTGGCGGGCATCGGCGGATCGTTTCTGTCGTTGTTCTACCCGGGCAGCTGGAACGAGGGGCTGTCGAGTGGCCAGGGCCTGATGGCAGTGGCACTCGTGATCTTCGCGCGCTGGGATCCGGTTCGCTGCCTGTATGCTTCGTTGCTCTTTGGAGGAGCGAGCGCGCTCGGCCCCGCGCTGCAAGCCGTAGGGGTGACCAAGGGCTATTACCTGTTCAACGCGGCGCCCTACGCGCTCACTTTGCTGATCATGGTGCTGAGCAGCTCCGCCACGCGCGTTTCTGCCGATCAACCTGCGGAGCTCACCGTCGCCCGCTGAGCGGTCCCGTCAGGGCCGCTTTTGTCCGAGAGGAGATTGAACGATGCCGTATGCAGCCGCGACCCCGTACCCTTGGCCCTACAACGGTGATTTGCGTCCGGAAAATACGGCGCTGATCGTGATCGACATGCAGACCGATTTTTGCGGCAAGGGCGGCTACATCGATCTGCTCGGCTACGACATCTCGAACAGCCGCGCCTGTATCGAGCCGATTCAGCGCGTGCTCGCCGCCATGCGCGGCAAGGGTTATCACATCTTCCACACCCGCGAAGGGCATCGCCCGGACCTCGCGGACCTCCCGGCCAACAAGCGTTGGCGCTCGCGTCGCCGCGACGATGGCACGAGCGGCACGGGCATCGCCGACCTCGGCCCGTGCGGTCTCGTGCTCGTGCGCGGGCAGCCGGGCTGGGAGCTGATCCCCGAGCTTCAACCGCTGCCGGGGGAGATGGTGATCGACAAGCCGGGCAAGGGTTCGTTCTGCGCCACGGATTTGGAGCTCATCCTGCATCAGAAGCGGATCGAAAACCTAATCCTGACCGGCATCACGACGGACGTGTGCGTGCATACGACGATGCGTGAGGGCAACGACCGCGGCTTCGAGTGTGTGATCCTTTCGGATTGCTGCGCCGCGACGGATGCTGGCAATCACGCGGCGGCGCTAAAAATGGTCACGATGCAGAGCGGTGTGTTCGGCGCCGTCAGCACGTCTTCCGCATTGATCGAGGCCCTCCCGTGACCGTGGCGGCCGAGCGGCTGGAGAGTCACGTCGGGTCGGGCATGCGTTTGAAGAGCGCGAATTCGGCCCCGCCGCTGTTGATCGCCGAAAACGTGACCAAGCGCTTCGGGGCCTTGACCGTGCTCGATTCCGTGTCGCTCCGGCTGGAGCCGGGCACCGTGCATGCTTTGCTCGGCGAAAACGGCGCCGGCAAGAGCACGCTCGTCAAGTGCATCATGGGTTTCTACCACGCCGATGGCGGGCGGGTCATGGTGGGCGACTCGGCGGTGCACATCAAAAATCCGAAGGATGCCCAGATGCACGGCATCGGCATGGTGTATCAGCATTTTACGCTGGTCGAGAACATGACCGTGGCCGAAAACCTCGTGCTCTCTCGCGTGCAGGTCCCGGGCCTAATCGACTGGAAGAAGGAGCACGCGGCGCTCGATGCGTTCATGGCCAGGATGCCGTTTTCGATCGCGCCCACCCGGCTGGTGCGGCAACTCGCGGCCGGTGAGAAGCAGAAGCTGGAGATCCTGAAGCAATTGTATCTGGGCAGCCGGATCGTGATCTTGGACGAGCCGACCAGCGTGCTCACTCCGGATGAGGCCGACAGCGTGCTCGGGATGGTGCGAGACATGGCGCACAAGGGTGAAATCAGCGTGCTGATGATCACCCACAAGTTCCGTGAAGTGACCAGCTTTTGTGACGAAGTCACGGTGCTGCGCAAGGGACGCTTCGCCGGCAGCGGCAAAGTGGGCGCGCTGTCTACTGCACAAATGGCGGAGATGATGGTGGGCGCGGAGCCGCCCAGCGCTTCGGTTGCTCGTGACGACGCCAAACCGAAGTCGATCGTGCTCGCGGTTCGGATGTTGGAGGCCGACGACGACATCGGCTTGCCGGTCCTGAACGGCGTGAGCTTCGACGTGCGCGCCGGAGAGATCGTGGGCATCGCCGGAGTGTCCGGCAATGGTCAAGATCAACTGGTCGAGGTGTTGGCAGGCCAGCGCAAGCTGCGCTCCGGTGACTTGGCCGTAGGCGGAACCGCCTATGGCGCGACTCGACGTGAAATCCGCCAGTTGGGGGTGCGCCTTCTACCGGAGGCGCCGCTTCGCAACGCCTGCGTGCCCAATATGTCGGTGGCCGAGAATATCGGTTTCCGGAACTTCGATGTCGACCCGTTCACGCTCTTGCGCTGGCTCGTGCGTCACTCGCGGTTGAGGAGCCACGCTGACACCGCCATCGACGAGTACCGCATCAAGACGCCGTCGTCGGACGAGCGCATCGGGAACCTCAGTGGCGGTAACGTACAACGCGCCGTGTTGGCCCGCGAGCTGAACGGTGAAGTGCGATTGCTGATCGTGGCCAACCCGTGTTTCGGCCTGGATTTCGCCGCCGTAGCTGAAATTCGGACTCGTATCATGAGCGCGCGCAACGCGGGCGCGGCAGTACTCCTCGTCAGCGCCGACCTCGATGAAATATTTGCGTTGGCGGATCGCATCTTGGTCATGAGCGGAGGTGCTATCGTCCACGAGGCTCCGGCCGCGAGCGCCGATCTGCAAGAGATCGGCCGCCACATGGCCGGCCACGGGTGATCATGCAGGAATCATTTCGGGTCGATCTCGACGCTCTGATGCAAAGTGAGATCGCCTGGCAGCCCTTCCGAAAGGGCATCGAGATCCATCATCTTTACGGTGAGATGGGCGTGGGGCGGGCCGCCGCGTTGCTTCGCTATGCGCCGGGTGCCAGCTTGCCGACCCATCGCCACTCGGGCTTCGAGCAGATCTTGGTGCTGCAGGGGGCGCAGGTGGATGACCGCGGGCGCTACGGAAAAGGGACGGTGGTCGTGAATCCCCCGGGATCGCAGCACGCGGTGGCAAGCCCCGAGGGTTGCGTGGTGTTCGTCACCTGGGAGCTACCCGTGGAGTTCGGGCGCGAATGATCTCGACCCTGGTGGCCGCCGCTGCCGGGCGGCCCGTGCGCGCCTCGGGCTGGTCCGCGGAGCTCGAGCTCGGCTTCGAGGTCGTGTCTGGTCGCAGTGCGCTGGTGCGCAATCGTCATCGCGGGCCACTCGCGGTTCAGCGGGCTTTTTACCCGGAATCGAACGATCTCGCGCATGTCTACCTGTTGCATCCGCCAGGCGGGGTCGTCGCGGGCGACCAACTGACCGTGCGCGTGGCGGTTGCGGCCGGAGCGCGGGCCTTGGTCACCACGCCGGCTGCCACCAAGTTTTATCGCAGTGAGGGCCATGTTGCCGAACAGACGCAACTCTTTCGGGTGAGTGAAGGGGCGAGCCTGGAGTGGCTACCGCAGGAGACGATCGTCTTCGGCAGCGCACAGGTAAGCACCAAAACGCGCGTCGAGCTCGAGCCGGGCGCGACCTTCTGCGGCTGGGACATGGTCTGCCTCGGACGCGCGGCGTCTGGGGATCATTTCAGTAGCGGCCGATTGCAGCAAGCGTTCGAGGTTTGGCAAGGGGAGCGCCCGCTGTGGATCGAGCGTTCGGAGTTCGATGCGAACGAGCCGGTGCGACACGCCGCCTGGGGTCTGGGCGGGCGCCGGGTGTTCGGGACCTTCGTCTGCACCGGTCAGAATTCAGCCGCGGTCGCCGCCGCGCGTGCCGCGGTTGACACTGACGACTCGTGCGAGCTATTCGCCGTGTCTCAGATGCGAGCCGCGATCGTCTGCCGCTATTTGGGTAGCAGTACGGAGCGAGCCCGCCACGTTTTTGGGCAGGCTTGGGCCGCTCTTCGGCCGCTCGTCCTTGGGCGCCCCGCTTGCCCGCCGCGCATCTGGTTGACCTGAAAAGCGGCGGTAGCCGCCGCCGGAGAAGGAACTCGAATGGAGCTGACGCCTCGCGAAAAGGACAAGCTTTTGATCTTCACGGCGGGGCTCCTCGCCGAGCGCCGCAAAGCACGCGGGCTGAAGCTCAACTATCCAGAAGCGGTCGCGTACATCAGCGCCGCCATTCTGGAGGGCGCACGCGACGGCCGCAGCGTCGCAGACCTGATGAGCTACGGCGCCGAACTGCTCACCCGTGCGGACGTGATGGATGGCATCGCCGAGATGATCCCCGAGGTTCAAGTCGAAGCCACGTTCCCCGACGGCACCAAGCTGGTTACCGTGCACAATCCCATCCCCTGAAGCGAGGCCATCCGATGATCCCTGGTGAATTACTGCTGGCCTCGGGCGATATCGAGCTGAATGCGGGGCGACCTACCGTGACCGTCAAGGTCGCCAACACCGGCGATCGTCCGATCCAAGTGGGCTCGCACTATCACTTTTACGAGACCAACAATGCACTCAGCTTCGATCGAGAAGCCACGCGCGGTTTTCGTTTGAACATCGCCGCCGGTACGGCGGTGCGCTTCGAACCCGGGCAGGAGCGGCAGGTCGAACTCGTGGCCTACGCGGGCGAACGCGTGGTGTACGGCTTCCAAGGCAAGATCATGGGCCCGCTCGGAGGGCAGGCCTGATGCCGCGCATCGATCGTGCGGGGTATGCCGCGATGTTCGGCCCCACCACGGGGGACCGAGTGCGCTTGGCGGATACGGACTTGATCTTGCAGGTCGAGGCCGACCGCACCGTGTACGGCGAAGAGGTGAAGTTCGGCGGCGGCAAAGTGATCCGCGATGGCATGGGCCAGAGCCAGCGCGTCGACGAAGCAGTGGTGGATACCATCATCACCAACGCGCTGATCGTCGATCACTGGGGCATCATCAAGGCCGACATCGGCATCAAGAACGGGCGTATCGTCGGCATCGGTAAGGGCGGCAACCCCGATGTCCAGCCGGGCGTCGATATCGTGATCGGACCAGGCACCGAGGTCATCGCCGGCGAGGGGCTGATCGCAACTCCCGCGGGCATCGATTCGCACATCCACTTCATCTGCCCCCAACAGATCGAAGATGCGCTGATGAGCGGCGTCACGACGATGATCGGTGGCGGTACCGGGCCCGCGGCGGGGACCAACGCGACTACCTGCACCCCGGGCGCTTGGTACCTCGAGCGCATGCTGCAAGCCGCTGACGAGTTGCCGATGAATCTCGGCTTCTTGGGCAAGGGCAATACCAGCCTACCGGATGCCTTGGACGAACAAGCCCGTGCCGGCGCGATGGGCTTCAAGCTCCATGAGGATTGGGGCACCACACCCGCTTCGATCGACAATTGCTTGTCCGTGGCCGAACGCTTGGACGTACAGGTCGCCATCCACAGCGATACTCTGAACGAGTCGGGCTTCGTCGAGGATACCTTCGCCGCCTTCAAAGGCCGCTCGATTCACGCCTATCACACCGAGGGCGCGGGCGGCGGGCACGCACCAGACATCATCAAGGCTTGTGGCGAGCCGAACGTGCTGCCCTCTTCCACCAATCCCACGCGCCCGTACACGGTGAACACGATCGACGAGCATCTGGATATGTTGATGGTTTGCCATCATTTGGATCCAGACATTTCCGAGGACGTCGCTTTCGCCGAATCGCGCATCCGTCGGGAGACCATCGCCGCCGAAGACATCCTGCACGACCTCGGGGCGTTCAGCATGATCTCCTCGGACTCGCAGGCCATGGGCCGCGTGGGGGAGGTGGTGACTCGCACCTGGCAGACCGCGCACAAGATGAAAGTGCAGCGCGGCAGTTTGCCGGAGGATCCCCCGGAGCACGACAATTTCCGGATCAAGCGCTACATCGCGAAATACACGATCAATCCCGCGCTGACGCACGGCATTGCCCATGAGGTCGGCTCGATCGAAGTCGGCAAGCTCGCGGATATCGTGCTCTGGAATCCGATGTTCTTCGGCGCCAAGCCGGGCCTGATCATCAAAGGCGGCATGATCGTCGCGGCTCCAATGGGAGATCCGAATGCGTCGATCCCTACGCCGCAGCCGGTCCACTATCGGCGCATGTTCGGCGCGCTGGGTGGCGCGCGCACTGCCACCGCGGTGACGTTCGTCTCACAAGCGGCGTTGGACAACGACGTCGTGCGTCGCGTGGGCATGAAGAAGCGCGCCGTGGCGGTGCGCGGAACGCGCAGCATCAAGAAGGTGGACCTGATCCATAACGGCACTCTGCCGAAGATCGAAGTCGACTCACAGACTTACGAAGTGCGCGCGGATGGACAGCTCTTGACCTGCGAGCCCGCGAGCATTTTGCCGCTCGCTCAGCGCTACTTTTTGTTCTGAACGACGAAAGAGGGAGTAACCTGATGCGCAAGATCCTGGAAAAAGTCGCGAGCTCCGTACCTGCGGCGGTAGCCGTCACTCTGGAGTACTCCGATCGGCAGAAGTCGCGCGGGCTGCTCAAATTGGATGACGGCAGCGAGGCCGCGTTGCTGCTCGAGCGCGGCACCGGCCTTGCGCACGGCGATCGCCTGCTGGCGGACGACGGCGTGGTCGTGCTCGTGCAAGCCGCGTTGGAGGGCTTGTCGATCGTGACCGCGAGCGATCCGCTCGATCTTTGCCGCGCGGCGTACCATTTGGGGAATCGTCACGTGCCGCTACAGATCAGCGCGCTGCGTTTGGCCTATCTGCACGACCATGTGCTCGACGATATGGTGCGTGAACTCGGCTTCAACGTGACATTCGCGGCCGAGCGCTTCGAGCCGGAATCCGGGGCTTACGGTCACGGACACGCGCACGCCTCGAGACCGCCGGGTGCACATTCACACGGCCACGACCACCATCACGACCACGGGCACGATCATGAGCATCGGTCGAGCTCTTCGGTTACTGGGCGAGCGCACGCACTGCCGTGAACGCCCTGCTCTCCGTAGCCCGCGAACCGGCGTCGTCCGCGTTGCCGGATTTGGCCATGCTACGTCTGCTCCAGCTGGCAAGCCCGGCCTTGCCGATCGGAGCATTTGCGTATTCGCAAGGCCTCGAGCAAGCCACGCTGCTGGGCTGGGTCAAAGACGAAGCGACCGCGGCGAGCTGGATTGCCGGCGTCGTGACCGAAGTGCTGCCGCGGCTGGATTTGCCGGTGCTCGCCGCCTCCTACGCGGCCTGGGCGGCGTCCGATCTCCCGCGCGTGCGACAGCTCAGCGCATTCCTCCACGCTTGCCGTGAGTCCGCCGAGCTGGGCGCCGAAGATCGCCACTTGGGAGCTGCACTTGCGCGCGTGCTGCATGGCCTAGGCGTAACAGAGGCAGAGCCTTGGATCATCGATCCGGACGCCACATTTGCCACGCTGTTCTCACTCGCCGCGGTGCACTTCGAGATCCCGCTGCACAGCGCGGCGCTCGGATTTTTGTTCACTTGGCTCGAAAACCAGGTGGCCGCATCCACGCGCTTGATCCCGATTGGGCACATCGCCGCGCAGCGCGTGCTTTCGCAGGTGCTGGTTGGGCTCCCGGCGGCGGTGAGCCGTGGCCTTTCGATTCCGATCTCAGCGGCGGGTTTCCTGGCTCCCGGTCTGGCCGTCGCGAGCGCTTTGCACGAGACCACGTATAGCCGGCTCTTCCGATCATGAAAGAAAATCAGAGGTATTGGTCATGAAAGACAAACCTGCACTGCGGCTCGGGGTAGGCGGACCGGTCGGTTCCGGCAAAACGGCGCTGGTCGACACTTTGTGCAAACGTTTGCGCGAGCGCTACCAAATCGCGGTCGTCACCAACGATATCTACACTCGCGAAGACGCAGATTTCCTGCTGCGCAGCGGCGCTCTTGCGGACGATCGCATCGTGGGCGTGGAGACCGGCGGTTGCCCGCACACCGCGATTCGTGAGGATGCTTCGATCAATCTCGAGGCCGTCGCCGCGCTCAATCGCAAGTTCACCGATTTGGATTTGGTGATCATCGAGAGCGGCGGCGACAACCTGGCCGCGACCTTCAGCCCCGAGCTCTCCGACCTGACCTTGTACGTGATCGACGTCGCTGCTGGTGACAAGATCCCGCGAAAAGGCGGCCCCGGCATCACCAAGAGCGATCTCTTGATCATCAACAAGATCGATCTTGCGCCCCACGTAGGCGCTTCGCTCGAGGTCATGGACCGCGATGCCAAGAAGATGCGCGGTACGAAGCCGTTCGTCTTCACGAATCTGAAGACCGGCGTCGGTGTCGACGGCGTCTGCGAGTTCATCGTGCGCGCGGGCCTGCTCGACGCCTGAGGTTCGAGCGCGCTCTGAGGGGTGAAGCTGGGGGTGAAGCGGGCCCAAGGCGGTAGTGCGCGCGCGTTTCCCCATGTTGCGCTGTGGACGCAAAGTGAACCAATTGTGAGATGAGTGGGATCTCACAATTGCGCTGCAATCGCACATCCGGCCCATTTTGACATCCGGGTGGCGAATGCCGGACACAAAGACGAAACATCAACTCAAGCAAAAGCATCTAGGGAAAAACGCGTGGATTGGTCCCTCAGCGTCCTAGCGCTGAACTCTTGGTAGATCGCGTCAACACCGCTTCGAAGGAGCGCATGAAATGAATAGTTGGTCCGTTGCTTCGGCTTCCTTTCTCTGCTTATTGAGCGTCGCCGGCGCGGGGTGCAAAGGCCCGGAAGCCAGCCCCGCCCCCGCCGCACCGAGCGCTAGCGCGGCAACCGCCGCCGTAGCCGCGCCGGCTCCCACCCCGGAGGCGCCCAAGGGCAAGGATACGTCGCCGATCAAGATTGGCATCTTGCACTCGCTCTCCGGCACCATGGCCATCAGCGAAACGTCCTTGAAGGATGTCGCGCTGATGACGATTGACGCGATCAACAAGAAGGGTGGCGTGCTCGGCCGCAAGCTGGAGCCGGTGGTCGTCGACCCGGCCTCCAACTGGCCGCTTTTCGCGGAAAAAGCGCGTGAGTTGCTGCAGAAGGACAAAGTGGCCGTGACCTTCGGCTGTTGGACCTCCGTTTCCCGCAAGTCCGTGTTGCCCGTGTTCGAAGAGCTGAACGGGCTGCTCTTTTATCCGGTTCAGTACGAGGGTGAAGAGTCGTCGTACAACGTGTTTTACACCGGCGCCGCGCCCAATCAGCAGGCGATTCCGGCGGTCGAGTACCTGATGGGTGACAAGGGCGGCAGCGCCAAGCGCTGGGTCCTGCTCGGCACGGATTACGTGTACCCGCGCACCACCAACAAGATCTTGCGCTACTTCCTAAAGTCCAAAGGCGTTGCCGAGGCGGACATCATGGAGAAGTACACGCCGTTCGGGCATAGCGATTACCAAACCATCGTCAGCGACATCAAAAAGTTCGCTGCCGGTAAGCACACCGCAGTCGTGTCCACCATCAACGGCGACTCGAACGTGCCGTTCTACAAGGAGCTCGCCAACCAAGGCCTGAAGGCCTCCGACATTCCGGTGGTGGCATTCTCCGTCGGCGAGGAAGAGTTGCGCGGCATCGACACCAAGCCGCTCGTCGGACACTTGGCGGCGTGGAACTACTTCATGTCCATCGATAACGCTGAAAACAAGGGCTTTATCGATCAGTGGAAGGCGTACGTCAAAGAGAAGAATCTGCCCGACGGCGACAAGCGTGTGACCAACGACCCGATGGAAGCCACCTACCTCGGTATCATGATGTGGGCGCAAGCCGTCGCGCAAGCCGGCACCACCGATGTGGACGCCGTGCGCATGGCAGTCGGCGGCCAAAAAGTGAAGTCGCCCTCTGGCTTCGAGATCGAGATGGACGCCAAGAACCACCATCTGCACAAGCCGGTGTTCATCGCTGAGGTCAAGGGTGACGGCCAGTTCAAGGTCGTATGGAAGACCGAAGGTCCGATCGTCGCTGCACCCTGGAGCCCATACGTGCCGGACAGCGCCAAGAAAGTTGCGGACTGGACCTTCCCCTGGGTCTGCGGCAACTGCACCGAGGGCAAGTACAAGGCTGCCAGCCTCGCGCCCTGAAGCGCGGATCGCTTGCGCCGCGGTCGCTGGCTAGTTCGGCGAACGCGGCGCGGGCAACGCACGGAACGCTTACCCCGCTGGTCGACTCCCAGCAGCACCAGCGGGGCTTATTTCCCAGTTTCAGGAGCGCCGCAAGATCGACCATGACTCGCATTCGATTGTTCCAGTTCGCGACGTGGCTGCGGCTGGCTGTGCCGATTGTCACCCTCGTCGCTTTGCTCGCGCTCGCCAAGGGCGCCCGCGCAGATCAGCTGAGTGAGGACCTTTCCGGCCTAGCCAGCACGGACGCCAGTGATGTCTCCGCCGCGATCGTCAAAGCCGCCAATCGCGGAGATGCGCGAGCGTTGCCCGCACTGCAAGCGCTCGATGCCGGCACGCTCCGATTCGATGCGCTCAAGCGTCTGCTGATCAAGTCGGAAAGCGGCGCATTCAGCGACGCTTTGACGGGGGCGGCTGCAGCCGCGCAAGGCAAGGTCGATGAACCCGCTAGCGACAACGAAGTGCGCCGCGCACTTTCGCCCGCGCTCGCGTCACTCTCCCTGTCAGCTCCCTCCGCCGCCGTACGCCTGAAAGCGGCGCACGACCTCGGCCGACCGAGCGACGAAATCGTGCCCATCATCCGCAAGGTCTTGGCCAAAGAGACGGACGCGGATGTGAAAATCGCCCTGTCCTTGGCGCTCGCCCCCGCCGATATGGTCAGCGAGAACCCGCGTGATCGCATTGCGGCGCTGGAAGCCATTCGGACCGCCGCCGACGCAACCTTCAAAACCGATGTCGAGCGTTTGCTCAGCAAAGGTCCGGACGGCAACTACGTCGAGCCGGATGCGAGTGTCCGTTCGGCCGCGACCGCTGCCATCGGATCGATCGAGACACGCCAATTTCTGATCAATTCGGTCGGCAACACATTCTACGGCTTGAGCTTGGGCAGTGTGCTCATCTTGTGTGCGCTCGGTCTCGCCATCACGTTCGGTCTGATGGGCGTGATCAACATGGCTCACGGCGAGATGATGATGATCGGCGCCTACACGTCGTTCGTCGTACAGAACTTTTTCATCGCCCACCTGCCGGCGCACCTGGATTGGTACGTCCCCGTCGCGATTCCTGCGGCATTCGTCGTCAGCGGCGCCGTTGGCGTGCTGATGGAGCGCACGGTGATCCGTCACTTGTACGGTCGTCCACTCGAGACGCTGCTGGCCACATGGGGCATCTCGTTGCTGCTCATCCAAACCGTGCGCCTGATCTTCGGTGCACAGAACGTAACCGTCGCCAATCCGAGTTGGTTGTCGGGTGGCGTGGAGATCCTGCCGCAGGTGGTGCTGACCTATAGCCGCCTGGCCGTGATCGGCTTCAGCGTGGTGGTGATGCTGTTCGTCTGGGTGCTGATGCAAAAGACCCGCCTCGGCTTGGAGGTACGCGCGGTGACGCAGAACCGCGCCATGGCCGCCGCCATGGGGATCTCCACTCGCCGCGTGGACATGTGGACGTTCGGCATCGGCTCCGGAGTGGCCGGCTTGGGCGGGGTCGCGCTGTCGCAGCTCGGCAACGTGGGCCCTGAGCTCGGCCAGGGCTACATCGTCGATTCGTTCATGGTCGTGGTGCTCGGAGGCGTGGGTAAGCTCGCCGGCACGATTGCCGGCGGTTTGGGCCTCGGCTTGGTGAACAAATACCTCGAGCCGGTGGCGGGTGCGGTGCTCGGAAAGATCTTCATTTTGGGCTTCATCATCGTGTTCATTCAGCGTCGTCCGCAGGGCATCTTCGCCCTCAAAGGTCGCGCAGCGGAGGTTTCGTGAAGGCTGAGCCGGCCGTTGGCCTGATGGCGTTGCACGACAAGCGCGGCTGGATAGCCGTCGCGGTCGTCGCGTTGGTCTTGTGTGTGTTGGTCCCGATCCTGAGTTTGGCCGTGCCGGTGGGTTCGCCGCTCCATTTGCCGGATTACCTGATCGCGCTGCTCGGGAAATTCCTGTGCTATGGCATCGTCGCGCTGGCGATCGACTTGATCTGGGGATTCACCGGTATCCTGAGCCTCGGTCACGGCGTGTTTTTCGCGCTCGGTGGCTACGCCATGGGCATGTACTTGATGCTCTCGATCGGCGCCCAAGGTGTGTACAAGAGCGCCCTGCCGGATTTCATGGTCTTCCTCGATTGGAAGGAATTGCCCTGGTTTTGGCGCGGTTTCGACTACCTCGGCGTGGCCTTGCTGGCCGCGCTCGTGGTGCCCGGACTGCTCGCCTTCGCCTTCGGTTACTTCGCGTTCCGGTCGCGCATCCGCGGCGTGTATTTTTCGATCATCACCCAGGCCCTGACCTACGCCTTGATGCTCTTGTTCTTTCGCAACGAAACTGGCTTCGGCGGCAACAACGGCCTGACCGACTTCAAGTCCCTGTACGGCTATGACCTGCATCAGCCGTCGACCAAGGTCGCGCTGTATGTCTTCTCTGCGCTGGGCCTGCTCTTTACGTATCTGCTGTGTCGCTACATCGTGACATCCAAGGCCGGACGCGTTCTCCGCGCCATCCGAGATGCCGAGAGCCGCGCCATGTTCGTCGGCTTCAATCCGACCAACTACAAGCTGTTTGCTTGGACGCTGAGTGCAGTCCTGTGCGGCCTGGCCGGCGCCCTGTACGTGCCGCAAGTCGGCATCATCAATCCCGGTGAGATGCAGCCCGCGAACTCGATCGAGATGGGCATCTGGGTGGCGGTCGGCGGTCGGGCCACGCTGTTCGGCGCGATTTTAGGCGCTTTCTTGGTCAATGGCATGCGCAGCTTCTTCACGGCAGCCATGCCCAACGCCTGGTTGTACGTGCTCGGCTTGCTGTTCATCGCGGTCACGCTGTTTTTCCCGGATGGGGTTGCGGGCGCACTCGGTCGCCTGAAGAAGCGGAAGAGCTAATGTCGGAACCATCTGCTGTGAGTCGCTCCGTGTCCCCGGAGTCGGAGACCGAAGCGCCGGATTCCGCGCCCGCGGTCCGCGCTGACCAAAAGGCAAAGTCCGCCGAGAAGAGCGGCAAGCGCTCATGGTCCGTACGTCCGCGCCTAGTCGATCCAGCGCGGCGCGCCGCGGTCGTCGGGAGCCGACAGGCCGTGCTCGTCGTCGACAACGTGAGCGTCAGCTTCGACGGCTTCAAGGCCATCACCGATCTCACTTTGATCTTGGACAAAGGTGAGCTGCGCTGCCTGATCGGCCCGAATGGCGCAGGTAAGACGACGCTGATGGACATCATCACCGGCAAGACCAAGCCGGACAGCGGCACCGTATTCATGCCCCACGACGCGCGCGATCTCACCCAGCTGTCGGAGTACGAAATCGCGGCGCTGGGCATTTGCCGCAAATTTCAGCGTCCAACCGTGTTTGCGGGCCACACCGTGTACGAAAACATGGAGCTCGCACTCACGGGCCCCAAAGGCGTCTGGAAGAGCCTTTTTTTTCGGCTGAACGCCGAGCAAAAGCAGTCGATCGAGCAAATCTTGGAGAAAATTGGCCTGCATGAACACGCTGCCGTGCGCGCGGGTCAGCTCGCGCACGGCCAAAAGCAGTGGCTCGAAATCGGCATGCTGCTCGCCCAAGATCCGCGCGTGCTCTTGGTCGACGAACCGATCGCGGGCATGACCCACCAAGAGACCGAACGCACCGCCGAGCTCCTGAAATCCCTGGCCGGAGAGCGCACGGTGGTCGTGGTCGAGCACGATATGGATTTCGTGCGCAGTATCGCTCAGAAGGTCACCGTGCTGCACGAAGGCAAAGTGCTCGCAGAGGGTGACATCGATTCCGTCCAGAACAACCCGCGCGTGGTCGAGGTTTACCTCGGCGAGCCGCGCACCTGAGCCACGTCGGACGAAAGATCCAAGATGCTCGAGATCGAAGCCCTAAACCAATTCTACGGCGAGACTCACGTATTGTGGGACATGGCGCTCAGCGTCCCCGAGGGCAGCTGCACCGTGCTGATGGGCCGAAATGGCGTCGGCAAAACCACCTTGCTGAAGACGGTCATGGGCAACCTGCGCAGCCGCTCCGGCAAGATCAAATTCCAGGGTGAGGATTTGGCGCCTCGACCGGCGGAACTGCGAGCCAAGAAGGGCATCGGTTTCGTGCCCCAAGGGCGTGAGATATTCGGTCAGCTTTCGGTGGGTGAAAATTTGCGAGTGGGCCTGGGCGTGACCGGAGAAAAGCAGGTGCCGGAGCGCATCTTCAAGCTCTTCCCGGTGCTGCAATCCATGCTCCGGCGGCGCGGGGGAGATCTCTCTGGCGGTCAGCAGCAGCAGCTGGCGATCGGACGCGCGCTCACGCTTCATCCCAAACTGCTCATCTTGGATGAGCCCACCGAAGGCATCCAACCCAACATCGTGAGCGAGATCGCCGACATCTTGATCGAGCTGAACACCAAAGAGAAACTGACCATCTTGCTGGTCGAGCAGAAGCTGACTTTCGCCCGGCGCGTGGGCAAGCGCTTCGTGATCATGGATCGCGGCCGTTCGGTGGCCGAGGGCGAGATGCCCGAGCTCAGCGACGACTTGGTCGCGCGGTACCTCACGGTCTGAGGCAGGCCGGAGCGGCGTGCTCGGGTGCTGGAACTTTGTCTGCTGCAGCGTTCATACCCGTGGTCGTCACGCACGACATCGGCACGCCCTGATCGATGTAGCTGTGTCCACCGTGTGCCTTGTCCGCCGCCGCCTCCGGCGTCCACACCAATTGTTCACCTACGCTCAGCGGTACGATTTTTTCGCGTAACGCCGCTACGCCATCTGCGTCGAGCCCCAAGCGCTCTGGATCGGTGAACAGATCATCGAAGAGCGCGAGGGGAAACGGCTGGAGGTGCACGTCGAGCGTGGCGCGGTCAGGGTAGCTGGGCAAGCTGGCTAGCGGATCTTTGGGGAAGCCGCGCATGACGTGGGTCTGGTAGAAGAGCGGCGAGGATTTGTCGAACGTCAGCTGACCCGGGATCAGGTTCGAATCGACGCTCTTGGCGGCCCACATCTTCGAGACCGAGTTGCCCATGGCGTCGAGCATGCAATCGGAGACTAGCCAAAGGTCGGCGTCTTTGGTCGAATCTGGGTCGCTGCCGGAAGCGACCGAGCCGCTGCGGTACAGCTCGCGGCCCTTGGCGAACGCTGCGACCTCGAACCACGCTCGTCGATCTTGTGCGGCCCCGCTCGGCCACTTGTGCCCCGAGGCCACGTTGTCGACCACGACGACTAGGTTGGCGTTGCTACCCGTACCCCGCACGCAGAGCGCCGTCTGCAGCGTAGTATCGAGCAAGCTTTGCACGGCTTTTCGCTGGGCGTCGGTTTCTGGAAACGGTGTGAGCGCCAGATCGACGCCCGGAAATTGGTGGCTGTGCCGATCGCGGGTTGGCGCGCCGGGAACGTCCGCAATCGGTCCAGGCTCGCTGCTCTTCGACATGTGGCACTGTCCGCAGGTGCTGCCGCTTTCGCCGGAGAATGCCGACGCTTGCCATTCAGCGAACGAGCGCTCGATGGCGACGGCGTGACCGTTCACCACATCGTGACAGCTGCCGCATAGCTTGGACGATTCCAGTCGAGTTCGGTCATGCAGGGGCGAGTAGGCCGATTGGTGAGCATCGTTGGGCAGCGGGCTTTCGATGCTGCCACGCATCGTGCGGTCATTGGCCAAGCGCATCGAGTTGTTGTGCGTGTTCGTGATCTGATTCACGTTGTGACACACGTAGCAGGTCACCCCTTGCAGCCGTTCCGGGAGTGAAGCGAGGTTCGTGCCATCACGGGTCGCGCCGCTTCGGACCGCGAGCGGAGCATGACAGTTTGCGCAGAACGTTCCCACGTTGGCTTCGTCCTGGCCGCGCTGATTGAGCGCTACGAACAGCGGGTCAGCGCTGGCATAGGCGTGCATGCTGCCGGACCACTCCGTATATTGCCGAGAGTGGCATTTCTGGCACGTCTTCGGGTCCATCAGCTCTTCCACGCTCAGGCCCGAGGGTTCCGTCGCGGATTGATTACCGCAACCCAGCAGGATTAAAGCGCCTAGGAGCGTCGAACGAGAAAATTGGCGCGTGGGGGGCATGAGGGGACGGGGCAATCGCGGGCCGGCTGCTATGCTTGCGTCTGCCGGGTCCGCCGGCGTCCAGGATCATGCGCCGACTTTTTCGTAGTGCAACGCTCACTTTGTTGATCGGATTTTCGTGCTCGCTGTGCGCGTGTTCCTCGGCGTCGCCAAACGCTGGCGATTCGGCCGCGACCGCCGGCGCGAGCAGTAACACGGTGGGTTGTCGCCCGAGCGACGGTGATATCTACGCGGCCGGACTGGAGAAGCCAGGCGCGGCAGGGCACTTCGATTTCGTGCTCCTCAGCAGCGCGCCTGCGCCGCCTGCGCTCGATGACAACCGGTTCATGGTGCAAGTGAACGACGCGGAAGGTAACGCCGCTCCCGGCGAGCTGAGCGTCGCGCTGGATATGCCCGAGCACGGTCATCCGAGCCCGGCGCAGCCAAACATCAGCTTCGATGTCGAAAGCAACGCTTTTACCCTCGAGCCCATGCGACTGTTCATGGTCGGCCTGTGGCGCATCACGTTCAGCTTCCAGGCAATGGTCGACGGCGCTCCGCTCAGCGACTCGGCGGTGTTCGAGTTCTGCATCGATTAGCGCTCTTTGTCGGCGTTTCGCAGCGTGTAGTTCAGAAACAAGTGTGACCCGTGGCGACGCGCGCTGCCGAGCTCGAAGCGGGCGCCGCTCAAGTCGACCCCTTGGGCCAATGATTTGCGACCGTCCTCCGGAAAGCGACCGAACAGCGCAGGGCTCGTCGTGAGAAACAGCTGATCGAGCAGCTGGTCGCGAACGAGTTCACTGAACAGCGTGGGTCCGCCTTCGGTCAGAACGCGGGCAAAGCCTGCCGCTCGCAAACTGCTCAGCAAGTCGGCGAACGAGATGTGGTCGGAGTCTTGGACGGTGAGCTGCACACTCGGCGGAAGCTGCGCCCGTAGCTTGGCCTCGCCTCGAGGAGTCGTGAAGATCCACGCGCCTTCGATCGCGGGTTCGCTCACATCGATCGAGCCCGAGGCACTGACCAGCACGAACCGCGGAGGTCCGCTAAGCCCGAGTTGCGCTCGCATTTCCCGAAACGTCGCCGCGGCAGCGGGATAGATGCGATCCGGCAACCACAAATGCCCGCTGGACTTGCGGAACGTGCCTGCTCCGAGCAGTATCGCATCGGCCGCTGCTCGCAACAGTCCCATCACGAAGCGATCGGCAGGGTTGCGTCCGCTGATGATTTGACCCGACTCGGTGTCGCCCGGCAGCGCGACGATGCCGTCCAAGGAGGCGACGAAGTTCGCGAACACGCATTCACTCGGCAAGCTGAGCGAGCCGCCGTAGATGGTACTGAGCGCCAGAGGCACACTCAGATGTTGCGACTCTTCTCGCTGGAACAGCAAGTCGAGTGCTGTTCCGCCCGGTGCGATCTCGCTAGCGTTGCTGGGATTCACAGGTAGGCAAAGCTACCACTTTCTCGAACCTCTGGAGGGTACGCCTGAGCTGAGCTACAACGATTCGAATGAGGGAACTTTCTTTGAGGCGAGTGGCGCCCGCGGCGTCCGTGTTTGGGTTGATCATCGCCGCGGCAGGTCCGGCTGCGGCACAAATACCCGCGCCAGCTGGCCCGGCTCCGGCCGCGCCGAGTGCTGCGCCTGCGGCGGCGCCGCCTACGGCCGCACCGCCTGCGCCCCCTGCAGGGCCTCCACCCCCAGGATATACCTATGCTCCGCCGCCCCCCGGCTATGCCTACGCCTACCCGGCGCCCGCTTACGGCGTGTATGCCCCGCCGCTGCGCGCACCGGAAAGCGTGCCCTACAACGGAGGCCCGGTGCCAGCCGGTTATCACGTCGAGGAGCGACCGCGGCGTGGGCTGGTCATCGGTGGCGCGCTGACGCTCGGCATCCCTTGGGTTTTGGGCGTGGCGTTGGCCTCGGGCTCCGACTTCTCGAACAAATCAGGCTGGCTCGTCGTTCCGGTGCTCGGACCCTGGATCAACATCGCCGCGCGCACGCCCGATACGTACTGCAGCGGCTACGGAACGAACGCCACCTGTGTCAAAGAGGTGGACAACGGCTACCGGACTTTGCTGATCCTCGATGGTCTCACCCAAGCCGCCGGTGCAGTCATGCTCATCTACGGCCTCGCTTCGCCCAAGAAGGTCATCGCTCGTGACTTCGTGGGTAACTTGCACTTCACGCCCGCGCCCATGGGCAGGCTCGGCTACGGCGGAGTCCTGAGCGGCGAGTTCTGATTCAGATTGCCTCGCCCTTGAACTGGCTCGTGTACAGGCGGTGGTAGACACCGTGCTGCGCGAGCAGTTCAGCGTGCTTGCCGTGTTCGGCCAGCGCACCATGCTCGATGACCAAGATCTGATCCGCCTCGGCAATCGTGCTCAGGCGGTGGGCGATCACGAAGCTGGTTCGTCCCTCCATCAACGCCAACAACGCACGCTGAATGCGCGCTTCGGTGCGGGTGTCGACGCTGCTCGTCGCTTCGTCCAAGATCAGGATCGCGGGATCGGCGAGAATTGCGCGGGCGATCGCCAGTAGCTGGCGCTGCCCTTGGCTCAGGTTGCCCGCGCGCTCCGAAAGTTGGGTCTGATAGCCCTGGGGCAAGAGGCGAATGAATGGGTCGGCCTCGGCCAGCTTTGCCGCCGCCATCACCTCTTCGTCACTGGCTTCGAGCCGGCCGTAGCGAATGTTCTCCAGGACCGACCCCGAGAACAGAAAGACGTCTTGGAGAACCAGCCCCAAGTTCTTGCGCAATTCTTGCTTGCGAATGGTGCGAATGTCTCGACCATCGATGCAGATTTTGCCGCTGTCGATCTCGTAGAACCGAGTCAACAGGTTGATGATCGTGGTCTTGCCAGCGCCGGTGGGGCCAACCAATGCCACGACCTGTCCGGGCTTGGCCTCGAACGACAGATCTCTCAGCACCACTGCCTCGGGCCCATAGCCGAAGCGAACCTGCTCGAAGCTGACTTCGCCTCGCAGATCCGTGAGAGGCAGCGTCGCCTCGTCCGTTTCGGCAGGGACATCGAAGATCGCGAAGATGCGCTCGGCCCCGGCCAGTGCGGATTGGATCGAGTTGTACAGGTTGGCCAGCTGGCGGAGCGGATTTACGAATTGCTGTGCGTAGTTGATGAAGGTGGCAATGATGCCCACGCTGACCAAACCTGCGAGCGCTAGCCAGCCGCCCAAGCCGGCGAGCACGATCACGAACAGATTACCGAGCACGGTGGTGATGGGCATGAGCAGCAGCGCGTAGCTATTGGCGTACACGCCTGCCGCGAAAACCTGCTGATTATGGCGTTGAAATGCCTCGATCGCGGATTGCTTGCGGCGGAACGCCTGAGCGGTCTTCTGGCCGCTGATGGCCTCTTCCATGACGCCGTTCAGTTGCCCCAGATCACGCTGCAGATCGCGGAAGCCCTTGCGCGTGTACCTCGCGACGAACTGCGTGAACCAAAACATGAGCGGTACGACGAACAGCGAAGCCAACGCCAGCCAGCGATCGAGCAGGAACATGGCCACGATGATGCCCAGCATCGACAGCAAGCTGGCGACCAAGGTGGTCACGTTCTGCGAGATGGCTTGGTTTATCGCTTCGACGTCGTTGGTTAGACGACTCAACAGATCCCCCGTCGAACCCTCGCTGAAGAACGAAACCGGCAAGCGTTGCACGCGTGTGAACAGATCGGTACGTAGCTGCTTGAGCGCCCGTTGCGAGATGTCCGCCATCAACCTGCCGGAAATCGCTTGCAACGCGTTGTATAGCAAATAGGTCGCGAGCATGCCGAGCGCCAGCCGAGCGAGGTTCTCGACGTTTCCCCCACGGAGCAAGTGGTCGATGGCTACGCCCATCAAGTAAGGGCCAACCAGGCCCAGAAATGTATACGAAATCACTAGCAGCAGTACGCCGCGGATCGGTTCATGGAACGGCTTCAGATAGGGGAGTAGTCGGCTGAGGGCGCTCCGTGGGTCTCGGGCCTTTTCGATCCTTCCGACGTGCGTCGCTTGTGGCATGCCGGGGCGCGGTGCGTTTCCGGCACCCGCGCCGAACGATGATGGTCTTCCCTGGCTCATGGCATGGCCCGTTGCTCGAGTGTCAGCGGATGATTGCCGGTGCCCAACTGAGAAGCGTAAATCTCCTGGTACACCTGACTGCTGCGCATCAGCTCGCCATGATTGCCCTCGGCGACGATGCGACCCTCATCGAGCACCAAGATCTTGTCGGCTCGGAGCACGGTGCTGATACGCTGAGCCACGACGATTCGCGTCTGTGCTTGGCTTTGCGCGCTCAGCGCATTTTGAATCAACGTCTCCGTTTCGACGTCGACGGCGCTCGTGCTGTCGTCCAAGATCAATAGCTTCGGCTGAAGCAGCAACGCGCGAGCAAGGGCAATCCGTTGCCGCTGACCGCCCGAAAAATTGGCTCCGCGCTGGGCGACGCGGCTGTCGTAGCCATTGGCGAGTTCTGCTATGAAATCATGCGCTTGCGCCGATCGCGCGGCGGCGATGACCTGCTCCTCGGCCGCTCTGGGCTGGCCATAGCGAAGGTTGTCCCGCACCGTGCCCGAGAATAGCAGCGCTTCTTGGGGCACGATGCCGATCACGGCCAGCAACGAGTCTTCGGTCACGCTGCGCACGTCGACGCCGTCGATCGTCACCTTGCCCGAAGTCACGTCGTAGAAGCGCGGTATGAGCTTGACCAGGGTCGACTTGCCGGCCCCGGTGGCGCCCAAAATCGCCACTGTTTGACCAGCCTCGGCGACGAAGTTGATCTGCTTCAAGACCGCGTCGGTCGCGTCGCCGTCGTACGAGAACGTCACGTCCTCGAACGCGAGTCGCGGTGCCCCAGTTACGACCAGCTGACGAGCTTCCGGGGAGTCACTGACTTCCGGCACGACGCTGAGTACCTCGTCGAGCCGCTTGGCAGAGGCGATGCCGCTGGCCCAGATGTTCGACAGCATGGTCATCATCACCAGTGGCGTCATCGTCGTCAAAAGGTAATTGGTGAAGGCGACGATCTGCCCGATCGACAGCGCCCCCCGCGCGCTCGCTAGCCCGCCTGCCCAGATCACGACCACTAGGCCAACATTGACGCAAAGCGTGAGCGCGGGTGGCATCCAGGCCGCGAAGCGCATTACTTTGGCGGATTCCTCGCAATAAGCCTGGTTGCTGACGTCGAAGCGCTGCTCTTCGAACGGCTCGCGCACGAACGCCTTGACCAAGCGGATCCCGGCAACGTTCTCCTGCAGCACCGTGTTCATGCGGTCCAGTCGTTGCTGCAAGAAACGGAACATCGGCTCTTGCTTGACGAGGAAGAACAGAATCAAGCCAGAGGTCACCAGCAGCAGCGGCAGCATCGTCAACGCTAGGGTCGGGCTGGTGGAGATCATCAGCACGAGGCTGCCGAGCATCAACAGCGGTGCGCGCGTTCCGATGCGCAGCGTGATCTGCATCAACCGCTGGACCGAGCCGGTGTCGCTGGTCAAGCGAACCATCAGTTGCCCCGTCTTCTGCCGATCGAGGTTCCCGTACGAGAAGGTCTGGATTTTCAGGAACAGGGCTTCCCTCAGGTCGCGTGCGACGCTCTCGCCAACGCGCACCGAGAGGTCGTTGTTGCCTACCGCGACCAAGACGCTGAGCGCGCTCACGCCCAGCATGAGCAATGAGGTCCGAACCACCAAACCGCGGTCGTGCGCCAAAATGCCGTGATCGATCAGGCGCTGAATCAGGCGCGGGATCGATAGATCCAGCACCACCAAGAGCGTCAGGAGCACGAGCGCGCCCAATGAGCGAAGCCAATACGGCTTGGCAAAGCGAAGTAATTTACCGACCGCAGCCATCGTCGGGCGACGATAGCTCAGTCGCAGGGGCGACGGCCTGGCCCGTTTTGCCACATGAGGCGAATCGCCAGGGTCACTGTCGCTCCGAGGCTGCGCTTGGCGCCCAAATCTACACTGTGCTTCCCGCGTGCATCCTGGCACACGCGATGCAGCGGTTCTGGGCACGCTCTCGCCAATTCGTGCGTGGGGCAGAAGGATCAGTCGATGTCGAACTCCGAAAAGCCGTACTCGATCGTGGTGGGTATCGACTACTCACCGACCAGTGATTTGGCGCTCGAACGCGCTTTCGAGCTAGCAGCCGCTCGTCCACGAGCGGACGTTCACGTGGTGAACGTGGTCCGCTTGTACGGAATGCAAGCGGTCGTGGATGGCCCGGCCGAGCCGACCGGTTTCGCGAGCGTGAGCATGGCGGACGCAACCGCCTTGGTTCAACGCTACGTGGAGGACCGGCGCCAGGCGTTCCGCGGTTCGCTCGACTCGGTTCGCGTCCGCGCTCATTTGCGACTGGAAGCGCCGGCGCAGGAGATTGCGCAAATCGCGGCTGACTTGGAGGCTGACTTGGTCGTGGTCGGCACGCACGGTAGGCGCGGCATCGCGCGCCTACTATTGGGTTCGGTAGCGGAAGCGGTGGTGCGCCTCGCGCCGTGCCCAGTGTTCGTGGTGCGACCGAAAGCACTGCCCGAACAAATGCCGCGCATCGAACCACCGTGTCCACAGTGCCTCGAGGCCCGTCGCGCGTCTTCAGGAGCCGAATACTGGTGCGAGCAACACCGTGAGCGGCATGGTCAACGGCACACGTACAATCAACGCGATCGCGTGGGCACGGAGACCGAAATGCCGCTCACGTTTCACAGCTGAAGCGGGCTAGTTTGGTGAGGGGTAGTTGCGTTTCACGTAGCACAGGCCATCCGAGTTGAGATGGCCTTGGGTGCTTTGGTTGTAGGTCGCAAAGTCGTAGTAGTCGCGCAGCCCGGCTGCAGGGTCATTGTCAGACGCGGGCACCCCATGCGGATCGAAGCGCATCGCTCCAACGAGCTTCGGGTGCACGTCCGTAGGCGGCTCGATGCAATAGCGCCAATCGACCGCGTTACCCTGCCGGTCGGTGTACGCGGTGTAGTCGACGCCCTGGGTGTCTTCCAACGTCACCAGCGCTGAATCGCCAGAAGCGACCGCACGCGCCGCGTATTGGTCGAAATGAGCTGGCGAATCGTGGAGGACACTGTCCCAAAAGGGGTGATCGCTGTGCAGCGTGACTTGAGCGATCACCGAGGCGCCGCTCAGGAAGGCAATGCCTCGCTGATGGTCTTCGGAGCTGCTGATCGGCTCTGCCGGGTCATTGTCAGGGTTCTGGCAGTTGAGATAGCTCACGGCGGACTTGAAGCAAAACCGGAAATTGACCGTTTTAGGCCAGCTCTGGCTGGCCTCGGTCACGCAACCGTCGACCTTGGGATCGCCCTTGAAGGTAGCGCTTCCTACGTACAAGACGGCGCAGCCACTTTGCGTCATTTCCTCGTAGTCAGCGAGCGCATCGGCGTCGAGGTTCACATTCTTCGCAGACGCGTTCGCGGCGACGACATCGAAACCGAACGCGTAACGCGTGCCGTCCGTTGCGAACGCGCTGCCGCCGTTTTGGTTTTGATTGTTGAGCGCTGCGATTGGCACGGCGAGTTCGCTGCCGCCGCCTTTGCCCGTTAGGTAGCTCGCGTCACGGTGGCTGAGATCCACGGCCCACGGCCCGTCGACTCGCGCCACGAGCTTGCCGGTGCCGAGCTGAGTGCCCTTCTGCTGATCTGGATTCTCGGACAGCGTTAAAGCGTCGATCGTCGTAATCAGGTGATCGAAATGCACGTCCCAACCGTCGACGAACGCAGCATCGGAGTCACTGGCAGGCGGGAACGCGTAACCAGTCAAAGCCAGGACTTCGCCGGAGGCTGCAAACCAGATATTGCCCTTGCCCGGATCTTTTGGCGCGCAAAATGGCTGCAGGGCGAAGCCAGACGCGGCTTCGGGGGTGGCTGCGGGAACGCACTCGATGGCTGCGCCCGGAGCTTGATTGTGGTCATCGCTGCCGGAGCAGCCAGTCAATAGAGTGAGGAACAATGAGGCGCGCACGACGGCGTCGCCACGAAGCAAATTCATGAGAGCTCTCCAACGATCTGAAAAAACGAGAATAGGGGAGCGTACGGCGCACACGCCAATGTTGGGCGTGACAGCGCGGACGCGTTCGATGACGACGAGCTCGAAAGCTCGCGCGACAAAACTCGTGACTATTCAGACCGTGAGCGGCGGCGAAGTTTTGGGTGCACTCAGAAGTGCTCGAGCGCGATCGCTGACGACGCAATCGCGCGCGACGAGCTCGCTCGCCCGCGGCAGCCAGATCAGTGACGAGAGCTGGCTCCGCGATACGGGGAGCGAAGCGTGCCCTGCGAAACCGAGGGGACATTCGTCGGGCGTGCAGGCCGCGCTGCCCGCGACGAGTGAAGGACGATTGGGTGTCCTTTGCGTGGCAGCGCTGTCTCGAGAACGGCTAGGCTCGGCGGCGAGTGCGCGGTGCAGATGCACTAGGCCGCTGAAGCCCGCGTTAAAACCGTGCGGAACTACGGCAAAATGCAGGGCGCCGACCAGTTGCAGCAGCACCAGGCACAGCGCAACGACGCTGGCGAGGGGACGAACGCTGTGAACGGCGCGCTTGGTCATTTCCCGGAAGAAAGCTATCCGTAGCGCGCCCGTTCAGGCTTGGCAAGACTCGCCCGCCCGGCACCCCCAGAACATCCAATGAATCGCTCAACGATTACGTGCGCGGTGGGTTTCGCGTACGCGATGCTGCTTGCACGGCCCAGCGCTGCTGCCGACGCGAATCACGCGCAGAGTGAAGCGCACCAAGTCGACAGCGACGCCAGCGATTTCAGCCTCATGCAGGTGTTGGCGGACGCCGGTAAGCACGACCTGAAGCACGAGCGCTGGAACGCTTACGGTCAGTTCACCTACATCTCGAGTTGGAAGGCCCCGTTCTCGGCGGCGTATACCAACCTGAACGGCAGCGGCCATTCGTTGTCGCCAGACAGCGAGCACAGCTTTACGGCCACGGCCACGCTGTTCTTCGGTGCCGCCCTTTGGCGCGGTGCCGAGGCGTACTTGGTGCCGGAGGTGATCTCCAGTCGTCCGCTCTCGGGTCTCGTCGGTTTAGGGGCTTCGATACAGAATTTCGAGCTGCAAAAACAGGGTGCGCTCACGCCCAGCGTATACATTTCGCGTTTCTATCTGACGCAAACGATCAACCTCGGGGGATCGCGGGTAGCTCGTGTCTCGGGGCCGATGCAACTGGGAACGACGGTCGACAGTCGTCGTCTGTTGTTCGTGATCGGTAACTATAGCGTGCTCGATTTCTTCGATCGGAACTCGGTGGTGGGAGATCCGCGACGGCAGTTCTTCAGCATGGCGTTTCTCTCCCACGGCGCGTACGACTTCGCGGCGGATTCGCGTGGCTATACCTTTGGTGGCATGTTCGAGCTGCACTTCGACGACTGGGCCTTGCGTGGCGGGCGCTTCGCCGCGCCCAAGCAACCGAATCAACTCGATCTCGACTATCGCCTGAACGAGTACTACTCGGACCAAGCAGAGCTGGAGCACGCGCATCGAGTCTTTGGGCGGCCTGGCGTCGTGCGCCTGCTCGGCTATCGAAATCGCGAGAATATGGGCGGTTTCGCGGACGCGGTGGCCGCGTTCCAAGCGGACCCGGGGAAGAACGCGGCCGCCTGCACCAGCTTCAACTACGGCTCCCAAAACGCAACTGCGCCCGACTTCTGCTGGACGCGCAGGCCCCAGATCAAGATCGGCATGGGGGTGAGCTTCGAGCAACAGGTTACCAAGGATGTGGGCATCTTCGCGCGCGCCATGGTCTCGGATGGGCGTACCGAGGTCTACTCGTTCACTTCCAGTGATCGCTCGGCATCGGTCGGCGCGGTCGTGCACGGCGGCCCGTGGCATCGGCCGCTGGATGTCGTCGGCACGGCCTATGCGGCCAGCTGGATCTCGTCCGCGCACGGTCAATATCTAGCGCTGGGCGGCATCGATGGATTCATTGGCGATGGCCGTTTGAATCGCGCATCGGAACGCGTGCTCGAGCTGTTTTACAGCCTACACGTGGTGAGCTCGATTACGCTCTCGGCCGACTACCAGCACCTCTCCAACCCCGCCTACAACGCAGACCGCGGCCCCGTGAACCTACTGTCGGGCAGGGTTCACGCTGAATTCTGAACGGGTGTTCGGCAAGCGCGTCCGCTATAGTGCGGCATGTGTCTATGGCCGGTTTGCCCTGGAAATGTTTGAGTAGCAAACCACTGGTTTCGGACCGTTGGCTGCGACTCCGGGCTGACCGCTGCGAACTGCCTTCGGGGGTGGTTCTCGATCCGTACTACGTGATCGAAGAGTCGGACTGGGTGCATATCGTCGCAATCGCGGCGGACGGTATGATCCTGACGGTGCGGCAGTTCCGATACGCTGCAGGAACTGCTTGTACGGAACTACCAGGCGGTGTGATCGACCGGGGCGAGGCCGCGCTCGGGGCGGCGAAGCGAGAGCTTCGGGAGGAGACGGGCTTCGAGGCGGGGGATTGGAAAGAGGTCGGCTCGACCTTCGCAAACCCAGCACGGCAAACGAACAAGCTGCACGTCTTCGTCGCGAAAGATCTGAAAAAAGGCTCGCAATCTCTCGACGAATCCGAAGACATCGATTTCAGCTTCATGAGCGCTTCGGCCATCAAAGCGGCGATCAAGAGCGGAGAGTTCTCGCAGTCGCTTCATATTGCCAGCTTCTATCTGGCGTTGGATTGCCCCTGAGCGCCCGTCCGGTTCAACCACGGTTGGACGTCTGCCCTCCCGCCGCCACCGGAGAGCGGGCCTCAATAGCCCGCGTGCTTGTCGACCACGTTCGTGAGCGCGTCGCCCGCCACGAAACGCGCCAAATTTTCCAAGAAAATGGCAGAAGCGCGCTGCACGTACCCAGGGTGCGCGCCGGCATAGTGCGGGGTCAAGATCACGTTGTCCATGGCCCACAGTGGATGATTGGCAGGTAACGGTTCGGGATCCGTGACGTCGAGTGCCGCGCCTGCAATGCAGCCGCTCTGCAATGCTCGCAGTAACGCTTCGGTCTGGACGGTCGCGCCGCGACCAATATTGACGAACACCGCATCCGAGCGCATGGCGGCGAATTGTGGCGTGCCAAAGTAGCCCCGGGTTTGCGGCGTGAGCGGAAGCGTATTGACGATGTACTCGGCCTCCTTGAGGAACGGCACGAGTTGAGCCGGGCCGAACACGCGTTCGACTCCCGGCGCGCTTTCGGCCGTGCGCTTGACGGCGATCACTCGCATCCCGAACGCGCCGGCAATAGCCGCAATTTTTCGGCCGATCGCTCCCAATCCGACGATGCCCAGCGTGGCGCCGCTCAGGGTAGTCACGCCCGCCTGAAGCTGGGCACCATCCCATTTTCTCGCTGCTTGCTGGCGCGTGGCTAAATGCAGTTGACGAGCGAACATCAGCATCAATCCGAAGACGTGCTCGGCGATCGGCTGAGCGTGGATACCGCTCGCATTGGTCACTACCAGATCTTCACGCCGTTGAAGGGTTGGGGTCAGCAGCCACTCGACGCCCGCCCCGAACGTCTGCACCCATTTCAGTCGTTGCGCAGCCGCCACTTGCTCTGGGGCGATGCGCTGCGTGTAGAGCACGTCGGCTTCGCCCAACCAGGCGGGGCGAGCTCGGAACTCGTGCTCCGTAACGACGTTGATGCGGGCAGATATGTCGCGCACCCGCGTCAACACCGAGCCGGGCACCTCGACGTTGAGCAACACCGTGAGCGTCGACGCGCTCATCGCAGCGTCTCCTGAGCTAGATATGATTGGACCATTGAGCGATCTCCTTAGCAGCGGGCCTGGACCGAATACTAGATCGCACGGTACTGTAGAAGACGCTAGTCCGCCGACCTCGATCGCTTGATTGGGCCGGCGGAGTGCGTGTTTTGGCGGTACCCCTATTGTCGCGGCCGCCCCGTCGACATTACTTAGGACAATTTCTCGGCTGCGAGCACGGCTTGGACCGCCGGCCGGGCGCTGATACGTTCGAAGTAGGCCTTCAACACCGGCCGCTGCTCGAACGCCGCCTGGCCTTCGAGACGCCGCAGCCCGCGTAGCACGTAGAAGGCATAGCCGTCGGCCACTGTGAAGGTGTCACCAAGCAGGTAGTTCTTGCCCTCTAGGCTCTTGCTCAAAAAGTCGAAGCGCAAGAACAAGCGCTCCTTGAGCACTTGTCGAAGTTCGTCGTTGGCTTTCGGATTGTTGATCGGGCCAAGGCCCTTCTGCAGCTCGGTGGCGATGAAATGCAGCCACTCCTGCACTCGACGCCGCTCGGGCGTGCCCGCGCTGGGCGCCAAGCCTGACTCCGGCCTCTGATCGGCAATGTATTGCACGATGATGGCGCCTTCGGTGATCAGCTCCCCGCTGTCCGTGAGCAGCGCCGGTACATACCCCTTGGGATTGATGGTCAGGAAGTTCTCTCCGTGCTCGGTCTTCTTGGCCGCTAGATCCACCTGTACGAGCTCGAAGGGAAGACCCGCCTCGCGCAGGGCAATGTGAGGCGAAAGCGAGCAAGCACCGGGAGTGTAAAATAGTTTGATCGTCATGGGATGTCTCGCGAGTGATGGGCCTATAGGCCCGTGGCGTTATGGTAGACCAGGTGTCTACTATAGAGGACTCGCGGCTGTCTATTGCAGAAAATGGGCTGTTTTGGCGCTCGCGAGGCTGGGAGCCGGCGCGGGCTCGCCAGTTTGCAAGCGCCAGAGACCGGCGTACTGCCCGCCCTGCGCGAGCAGCGATTCGTGCGTGCCGCATTCCACGATTTCTCCGCCCTCCAGCACGTAGATCAGGTGGGCGCGGCGCACGGTAGACAGCCGATGCGCGATGATCAGGCTGGTGCGACCGACGACCAGGCGATCGAGTGAACGTTGAATGGCGGCTTCGGTTTCGTTGTCGACCGCGCTGGTGGCTTCATCCAACACCAAGATTGGTGGGTCTTTCAGGATGGCGCGGGCCAACGCGATGCGCTGCCGTTGACCGCCGGACAACTTCTGCCCGCGTTCGCCGACCGACGTATCATAGCCTTCGGGCAGAGCCATGATGAAGTCATGCGCTTCTGCCGCGACGGCGGCAGCGATCACGTCTTCACGTCTCACGGAGCTCAGGCCGTAGGCAATATTTTCTGCGACGCTAGCGTCAGCGAGGAAGCTGTCTTGCGCGACGTAGCCGATTGCGCGTCGCAAATCCTGCAGTGAAAAGTCGGCGATGGGCGCGTCGTCGAGCAGGATATTGCCCTGTTGCGGTTCGTAGAAGCGCAACAGCAGCTTGACCAAGGTGCTCTTGCCGCTACCGGTGCTGCCCACGAACGCAATCGTCTGCCCGGCCTCGATCCGCAGCGAGACGTTGCGCAAGGTGGGCCGCTCCGCATAAGCAAAGCTGACGCGATCGAACCGGAGAGCGCCGCGGACACGACTGGCCGCGAGCGCTTTCCCGTCGTAGCCGATGGCGATGGGGGTCTCCAGTAGATTCATCACGCGTTCCACCGATGCCATCGAGCGCTGATACAGATCGGTCATGTCTGCCAAGCGCGTCATCGGCCACAGCAAGCGCTGCGTGAGGTACACCAGCACCGAATAGCTACCGACTCCGATCTCGCCGCGCAGAGCCAGAAAGCCGCCGTAGAGCAACGTTACCGTAAAGCCGGCCAGGATGGCCATGCGGATGATCGGCGTGATCGCCGCAGAAAAGCGGATCGCGGAGGAGTTCGCAGTGCGGTACTCGCTGGACGCGCTTTGCACCTGTTTGGCTTCGAAGTCCTCAGCGGTGTAGGCCTTGATCGTCGCAATGCCGAGCAGGTTGTTGTTCAGACGCGAGTTCAGCGAGCCCGCGGCGTCCCGTACCAAGGCGTATCGCGAGGCGAGCCGCGCTTGAAACCAGAACGCACCGTAGACGATGAGCGGGATCGGAATCAGTGCTAGGACGGCGATCTTCTTGGTCAACCCGAAGAAGACGGCACCAACCAGAGCCGAGCCAGTGACGACCTGAATCAGGTCATTGGCTCCGCCGTTCAGAAAACGCTCCATCTGATTGATGTCGTCGTTCAAGATCGACATCAGGTTGCCCGTACGACGCTGTTCGAACCAGGCCAGCTCTAGCCTTTGCACGTGGCGATAGGCCTCCATACGCAGGTCATGCTGGAGGTTTTGCGCCAGGTTTCGCCAGCGAAGGGCGTACAGGTACTCGAACAGCGACTCGCAAACCCAAATCGACACGGTCAGCGCCGCGAGTAGCAGCAGCTGATCGCGCGGTTCGCTCACGCCCGCGCGGCCCAGAAACGACGCCTTCTTGCTGACCACCACATCGACCGCCATGCCGATCAGGACTTCGGGGAGGACGTCGAAAATCTTGTTCAGAATCGAAAATGACGTCGCAATCACCACTTCGCGGCGATAGCGACGACCATGCTCGAAGAGGCGGCGTAGCGGATGGCTCATGGGCAGAGTTCGAGCTTAGCTTGTCGCGGGAACCGCCGTCGACTCCGCGAGAAACTTCGGCTCAGTATCGGATTGTGCCGAGGGTGCCGCCACCGGTAGCAATGGTGTCACCGTTGATCGCGACAGACCTGGGCGAGGCGAGGAACGCGACCACGTACGCGACCTCGCGTGCATCGACGATGCGTCCAATGGACGTCGTTTTGGCGGCACGTTGTTCGGTCGCTGCATCGGTGCGCTCAGTGCGTGTCGCACCCGGATGCAGCGCAACCACGTTGATGCCCTTCGGTCCCAATTCATCGGCCAAATTCTTGGTCAACGCAGATACTCCCACGTTGCGCAGCGTGGCAATGGGGCGCCCCGTGCCGTACGCCGCCAGGCCGCCGATATTGATGATTCGGCCCCAGCCTTTCTTGATCAGGTGCGGCGCCAGCGCACGTGCGGTGCGCAAGTATCCCGCCACCTTGACGTTCACGTCATATAGTAGGTGCTCGTCCTCGAGCTCGGCGAGCGAGGTGGCTTTGGAGCTACCGCCCGGCAGCGCCGCGGCGTTGATCAGAATATCGACGCCGCCCAGGCCCGTGATCGCGGACTGGATGGCGGCGTCGACCTCGGCTCGCTGGGATGTATCCGCTACCAGCGGTAACACGGTGCGTTTGGACTGGAGGCTCAACTCGCGCGCGGTGGCGTCGAGCTGCTCGCGTCCGCGCGCCAGGATCGCTACGTCGACACCTTCCGACAGAAGCACCTCCGCGATGACTTTGCCAATTCCGCGGCTACCCCCAGTGACGAGGGCTCGCTTGCCCGTGAGTTCCAAATCCATGATGTGTCGCCTCGCGCTAGAAAAAGCTGACGTTTGCGCATCCGCTATAGGCGCGTCGTGTCTACTATGCAAGACTATTGTCTGTCATGAGGCGAGCCGCGGGTTTGTTTTGGGTGTGCGTGGGTTCGGTATTTGTGGCGTGTTCAGCGCCCAATCGGCCAGTCCCGAGTGATTCGGCGCCGGCGCCGGCGAAGTCGGGCGAGCGAGTGGCTTCCCGGGCGCCGAGCGGTCCGTTTCGTTTGACCGCGTCCATCCGCGAGCTCATGGATTCCGAGATCGACCCCGCCGCGGACTTCATCTGGGCATCGGTAGCGAGCATCAGCACTCGCGCCGGGCTGGAGGAGAGACAGCCGCGAACGGATGAAGAGTGGCTCGAGGTGCGTCGCCGTGCCATCACCTTGATCGAAGCGACGAACTTGTTGGTCATGGAAGGCCGCCGCGTAAGCACCAAATACGAGCCCGCGTCAGGGGCAGGGGAGCTCGACACCGACCAGGTTCAACAGAAGATCGACGCCAACCGCCCGGCCTTCGTCGCACTCGCGCAACGCCTTCAGGACACCGGCTTGCAAACCCTGGCGGCGATCGACGAGAAAGATCCGGTGGCGTTGTTCGACCTGGGAGGTTCGATCGACGATGCCTGCGAGTCTTGTCACGTCACCTTTTGGTATCCAAACTTAGCGCTGCCTTACCGGTAGAGGCTTGGCGCGCCTTCTTGCTACGAGTACCCAGCTCATTGCGAGCACGAGTACGGCCCAGCCGCTTTGCGGAGCATTCGCTCCCAGCGCGCAGCCCGATTTCTTCTGCGCCTTTTCACTCGCGGCGGGGCTTTCCTTTTTTGCTTCGTCTGGGCCGTAGTTGGCGCCGCCGTCGGCGCCTTTGCTCACCGGATTCGCGAGCAAGACCTTGCCGCTGGCAGGCAAGGTCGCCTTCTTGAACGAGCCGCCGTGTTTCCCGTCTCGCAGCGGGTTCAGTTCGACGAGCACGTGGTCGCCCGCTTTCAACGAGTGTTTCGACCAGCCCATCCGCCCCAAGTTGCCGGGGCTCGTGGGGAGCTCGACGGTCCACAATGTGTCCGCCTCGCTGGCGCTCGTCTTGCCGGTCACCCACAGCAATACGTGCGGGTTCGTCCATTGAAAGTTGGTGACCGTGCCGTCGATGCTGACGAGCTTGGTAGAGTCGTACATCGCAAATGAGTGATGTGCCTCAGCCATGCGGGGCGCACCCGACACGAGCAACGCCAAAAGCAGGCTCAGGACCCAATAGCGACGCAGGTACGACATACTCGTCTTTCAAAAAGGAAGGGGCGCCCCGCCCTCTTGGTGCGGGATCGGCACGAAAATGGCGTTGCCGTTCTCGTCGGTCTTTTCCAGAAAATCTCCCTGGCGGCACGAGGCCTCCACGATCTCGGCTCTGCGATCCGCTTGCCGCTTGAACAGTCTGGAGACCTTCCAGGGCGCGGCTAGGACATGTGGCGCGCTCACCGTCAGCTCGATGCTGAGGGTATTGGGGTCGAGCAAGTGGATACGCTCCGCAATGTGCATGTCCCCGTTGTTGGGTAGTGCGACGGCTTGACCAATGGGCAGGAATACTTCGGGCAAGATGCCGACCGTATCGACGACGAGTGTTTCACCCTCCCAATGACCGATCGAATGCCCGTTGAACGTTGGGTCGGGATCTACTGGGTGTTTGCGGCCGTCGGTATAAATGCGGCGCAAGCGATTGCCGTCGAACTCTCCGAGAATGGTGACGCGCCCCGGAGTAAACAGGAACTCAGTGGCGTTGAGTGTCATCACGACGAAGCTCGGCATGCCTTCCGGTAGGCAATTGATGTAGATATTTACGGGGTTGCCGGCCTTGTCCGCCGCGGTCAGGGCCTGGATCTGCTTTGCGGCAGCCGCGTTCCAGACCGGATCGCCCTTGCCGAACGGATGCTTCGGATCACCGCGGTCCGGCACCCAAAGCCCGCCCCAATCCGGCAAGCGGCCGAGCGCCGACCAGGCCGGACGGTCTTGCCGGTGCAGACGTAGCGCCCACGCTCCGAGCACGATGGTGGCGAGTGCGAGCACCGCCGCAAGTTGTGGGTAGTATCGAAATGCCTTCATGCGAGAGCTTTACGGGGTTGGCACGAGGGTGAAGCCGACCCAGCGTCCGCAAATCACGATGCCGACCCACATCACCAGCGAAAAGATGCCCGAGACTCGGGCGGGCACGGGCGTGCGAGCGCCCGAATCCCATTTCGCGATTGAACGCTCCACGAAGGCGTGAAAACCGAAGGCATTGAGGCCAGCTGCTGCCAGCAGCACGAGCTTGCTCAAGAAGAACGCATTTTCGGCGTACGTTGGCGCGTTCGAAGCGAACAAAAGGAAGCCGCTGATCACGGACACGGCGAAGGCGCTCCAGGTGATCGGTAGGACATCTTTCAGCACGCGACTCACCGGGCGGCTGAGCGACGCGAGACCAATCAAACGCAGCTCGAGCAGCCCGATGCTCCCGATCAAGATCGTCACGCCCAGCACGTGGACCGATTCGATCCAGGGAAACAGTGAGCCATTTTCACGGATGGCGGTGGCAAAACCCGTTTCTTTCAAGCCATGCAAGAGCTCGTCGAGGGTGGCCATGGCTCAACCCGCTTCCACGTAGGCTATCCAGCGGCCCGAGATGATGATCCCGACCCACAGGGCCAGAGACAGGAGCGCAATCAGTTGACCAAACCTGCGCCTGACTCCCGAGATCTCCCAGAAATCCGGATTGCGTCGCAGCGGAGCTTGGTAGCCGAGATTGACCACGATACTGAGCAGCAGCAGCGCCATCTTCAGCACGAAAGCTGGGTTCTCCAGGGAGCGCGCGGGCTCGGCGCTGATCATCAATGCTCCGCTGAGCAACAGGACTGGCAAAGACCACCAGATCACGCGCAAGAAGCGCAGGTTGGTGTTGGCCAGCGTTTGATCGGGTGCGACCCAGCCTAGGCTGCGCAAGGCGATCATCAGACCTGAGCCGATCACGGCGCCGATCGCCAAGATGTGAACGGTCTGGACCAACGGAACCACCCAAGAAGTACTCTGTAGGGCGACGCTGAAGGGCGTCACCTTGAGCCACTCGCAGAAGCGGTCGAGCCAAGCAGGTGAAGAGGGCATTGGTTGCAGGCAGTCCTAGGAGATGTCGCGACTACTGTTGCGGCTTGTACGTTGCCCCCTTAGCTCGTGTCAAGGACGAGTGTCTTTTGACGTGGACAATGTCGCTTGGGTCTTTCCGGCCTTATGTGGGGTGCGCATCTGGGTGTCTTGGAAAGAAGACAATGGTCTTGACTGGGTCCGCGTGCCGAACCTATAAAGCGAGGCAATGCTGCGCCCCGGGAGTTTTCGGAGCCTTCCTATGGTGACGCTGGGGCTGGTTCTGCTTTTGGCAGCCTCGAGCTTTGCCGACGAGCCCGCGCTCAACCGCCCGCCGACTCTCGCGGATTGGGTGCGGCTCAGTAAGCTGCCCGATTGGAGCGGTGTGTGGAATCCGAACATCTCGGATCAGAACGCTCAGATCAAATCCAACCCGGTGCCCTGGAAACCGGAGGTCGAGGCGCGCATCAACCAGCTTGCAGCAGAGGAGAAGGCCGGGCGTCCCAAGGGCCTGTTCGTGGACTGCCTGCCCGAGGCAATGCCGTCTTGGATGCTGATTTCACACAACGCGTTGGAGATCCTATTTACTCCTGGGCGCGTCACTTTGCTCGGTGAGGCCGATGGCAATCGCTTGCGCCGCATTTATACGGATGGTCGCCCACACCCCGCGGATCCCGATCCGTCCTTCCATGGCCATTCGATTGGACACTGGGAAGGCAAGACTCTCGTCGTGGACACCATCGGTGTGCTGCCTCAAACATACTTAGCGGTGGGTGAAGCGGTGGGCGTACCCAATAACGGGGACCTGCGGGTGGTTGAGCGCATCCATCTCCTCTCCGACAAGGACAAAGACATCCTCGCGGACGACCTCGAGATCACGGCCCCCCACGTGCTGACCAAGCCGTGGAAAACCACCCGCCTCTACTTCCGGCAGCGCGCGCAGAAGTACGACATCGCGGAGGGAGTCTGCCTGCAGGGCTACTTCGCAGAGCGCAAAGACGCGGCGGGCAACGCGATTTTCGTGGCTATCCCACAAACGGCAGACGGCAACCCCGCCGCGCCACCTTGAAAGAATGGTCATGACACGAATGCCTAAACGGTTCCGTCGGCTCACGTCCGTCGTGATCATCACGAGTTTGTTCGCGAGTGGAGTCGCGTGGGCGCATCACTCGTTCGCCATGTTCGATTTCACCCGACTCGTGACCATCAAGGGCACCGTGAAGGAGTTTCAGTGGGCAAACCCGCACGTGATCTTGTGGGTCGAACCCGAGGCAAAGGACGGCGCGAAGCCCGCGCCATGGTTTGCTGAATTGACCAGCCCGGGCAACCTGACCCGAGTCGGTTGGGACAAGCGTGCCTTCAAGGGCGGACAACGTATCGAGCTCGTGATTCACCCACTGCGCGACGGCAAGTCAGGCGGCGCGTTCAAGCAGGCCACCCTGCCGGAGACCGGCAAGGTGTGGATCAGCGATCTTCGCCAACAAGAGAAGCCCGGGCTCAAGTGAAGTTCTGCGCCCTGCACTGTTGAAGCGCCAGCTCATGGTTTGCGTCCTCTGATCGCTCTGCCCTGGGCAGGGCTGGGGACGAGTTCGTGCTTTTTGCCAAAATAGGAATAAACGATGCTCTTACGTAGTCGACGATTCTCCAATGCCTCGCTCCTGGTTGTGCTCGCGCTCGGCAACTCACTCAGCGGCGCTGCGCGTGCGCAGTCCGCCGACGCGGCTCCGCCGGCACCCACCCCAGCTCCCGTGAATCCACCTGCGGCGGACGAGCAACCAGCTCCCCCGCCGCCGCCCGCCCCTGCGGACCCCGTGACGGAACCAGCGGCTCCTGCTGCGCCGCCCGCCGCGGCTGGCGCCGGCGACCCCTCCGGCTCGGCGGCGCCCACTCCACCGCCCTCCTCAGCCGCGGAGGAGAAGAGTGATGCGCTGGCCAGCGTCGTCGTGACCGCGGAGCGTCGCGAAACCAACTTGCAGAAAACGGCCATTGCCATCACCGCGTTCGATCCAGGCTTGTTGCAAGATCGGGGGGTGAGCTCCGTTCGTGAGTTGGCCGGACAAGTGCCGAACCTTTTCGTTCCGCGTACGAGCATCAGCTACACCACGCAGACCTACTCTCTGCGCGGCATCGGTGAATCCGATCCGATTCAGGAACCGGTGGTCGCAACATACGTGGACGACGTGTACCAACCCCGTCAACTGTCGTCGATGTTCGACTTCAATGACGTATTGCGGGTGGAGGTGCTGCGCGGTCCCCAAGGTACCCTGTACGGTCGTAACTCCAGCGCCGGCGCCATCCGCGTGATTAGCGCCGACCCGAACGACGAGTTTCACACCACGAACTCGCTCAGCTACGGCAGCTTCAACGCCGTCAAATTGCAGGCGTCGGTGAGTGGCCCGTTGGTGAAGAATCGATTGGCAGCGAGCGTCGCATTCTTGCGCAATCGGCGTGATGGCACGGCTGACGATCCGACGTTGCATCGCGACGTGAATCGCATCGATCTCGACTCGGGGCGCATCAAGCTGCGTTGGACGCCCAGCGACAAGTGGGACATCCTGACCACGCTGAATGGCATGATCGATCGCAGCGATACGCGCAGCTACATCCCTGCGAAGCAGCCAGGTGGCGGCTTCTCACCGACGACCTCGTACTCCGAGGTTCCTCCGTACCAACACCTCAACCAAGGTAGCGTCTCGCTGCGCGCCATTTATCACGCCGATGAACACCTCGATTTGAAATCAATCAGCGCGTTGGGCGGCTTCGACCTCAACCCGGTTTGGTACGATAACGACGGCGAAGCCGCGCTGATTCAAAAGAACCTGATTCACTACGCCGATGGCTACTTCACCGAGGAATTGCAGGTGAATGGGCACTACAAGGCAATCACCTTTTCGACCGGCGCGTTCTACCTGCACGAGCGCTTCTATGTCCAACGCGACGGCTACAGCCGGAAGAACGGGGCCGACACCGACCCCGCACTGAATCCAGAGAACTACGCGACCCTGCGCGCGCACAACATCACGACCACGGATAGCTTGGCGTTTTTCGGTGAAGCGAACCTGAAAATCACGGATTGGGCAACGCTGACCGGTGGGCTGCGTGAGACAATCGAGTGGAAGCATTTCGAGTTCGACAACAAGACCTTGGATCTCGCCGGAAACGTCACCGGCCAATCAATCCAAGGCGAATCCAGCGACCATTGGGGGGCCCTGACGCCCAAGGTCTCGGTCGCTTTTCAGTATGCCCCGAGCGTTCTTCACTACCTGACGTATTCCCGTGGTTTCAAGTCGGGCGGCTTCGACAACCGCGCAACGAACTTGACCTTGGCCAAGACCGCCTTCAATCCGGAATACGTGAACAGCTACGAAACTGGCCTCAAGAGCGAGTTCTTCGCTCGCCACCTGCGCGCCAATCTGGCTGCGTTCTACAATGACTACCGTGATTTGCAGGTGTCGTATACGAGCCCTGCCTACCCAGGTAACAGCATTCGCGGCAACGCGGGCAAGGCTCACACCTTGGGTGTCGAGCTCGAAACGAGCGCGCGCTTGCCGTTCGGACTCGGGCTGCAGCTCGCCGGTGGCTACTTGCGTGCGATCTATGACGAGTACAAAAACGCTGGTGGCCCAGGCGTGGACGCGGATGGGCACGACTTGATCAATTCGCCGAAATGGAACCTCTCGGGTGGCGGTACCTACGACCTACCATTGCCGGTGCCAGGCTTGGTACGGCTCGGGGGCGACGTGCAATGGTCATACGGGTACTACAATTCCGCCCTGGCACGACCACAAGACACCGTCCCGGCCCAGGCCTTCGTGAATAGCACGCTGAGCTGGACCTCCGCCGATGATCACTTCGTGGTCGTGCTCAGCGCCAAGAATCTGCTCGATAGCCAGAAGCGCGTGAGCTCGTCGTATACTCCGAATACGAACGTGCGCTTCGTCAACTTCCCCGATCCGCGCACGTTCCTGGCAACGCTGAAGTACCAGCTATAGGGCGAGGGAGAGGCACTAAGCCGCGCGGCGCTCCGCGCGGCGGAAGGCCTCCCAGAGCTTGGCGTAGCGCCCGCCCACGCGGACCAGTTCCTCGTGCGGACCTTGCTCGGCGATCAGCCCGTCCTCGATCACCACGATGCGATGAGCGACTCGAGCTGTTTGAAGGCGGTGGGCGATCAGCAGCGTGGTCCGCCCGCGCGCGACACGCCGCATGGCGCGTTGCACCTCCGCCTCCGTTTGCAGGTCGAGGTTGGAGGTTGCTTCGTCGAGGATCAACAAGGCGGGGTCGACCAGCTCCGCTCGCGCCAGACACAGCAGCTGACGCTGACCCGCGGACAGCGAGTGACCGGTCGAGTTGACGGGCGTCAGGTAGCCGCTGGGAAGGGCGGCGATGAATTCGTGAGCGCCCACCGCGCGCGCCGCGAACTCAACTTCTTGGTCCGAACACTCGGGGCGCCCGTAGGCGATGTTCGAGCGAATCGTTCCGGAGAATAGAAAGGGATCCTGCGGGACGTAGCCGATTTGCTCGCGGAACGCGCGAAGGGGAAGGTCTTCGATCGAAATTCCGTCGACGGACACCGTTCCGGAGGTCGCGTCGTAGAAGCGCGCCGCGAGCTTGACGAAGGTCGATTTCCCGGCGCCGGTCGTGCCTACGAGCGCGACGACCTCACCCGGAGCGATCTCGAGTGTTACGCCGCGCAAGGCTTCGGGAGCGCTCGTAGAGTAGGCAAAGCGGACGTCTTTGAAGCCGAGCGCGCCCCGCAGGCGTCCGATCGGTGTCGGTTCGTGGAGCTCCGGCGTGCGACTGGGGGTTGCGAGCAGATCTCGAATTCGAGTCAGCGATACCCTTGCTTGAATTCCCTGATCGAACACCATCGAGAGTTGCTGCAGCGGGGTGAAGAACTGGTCCAGATACAAGAGGAAGGCAATCAATACGCCCGCGCTCAACTCGCCGCGCGCGATCTGACCGGCACCGATGGCGAGCGTCGCGGCTTTGCCGAGCACCGAGAGTAGTTGCAAGAACGGGAAGTACAACGAGAGCAACTGCAAAGACCTCAACCGCGCCTCTCGATATCCATTCGAAAGCTGGCCAAAGTGCGCGAGGGCTTCGGCTTGACGCGAGTAGGCTTGCGTAACGCGCACGCCGGCCAAGCTTTCCTGGAGATTGGCGTTCGCGGCCGAGATCCGCTCGCGCGCTTGCAAGTACGCTTTGGCAGATAGCCGCTGGAAAACCAGCGTCCCAGCGATCAGCACCGGCAGAATGCCGAACGCCGCCAGGCTCAGCCGAGCATCCATGATCAGCAGTAGTGCGAGTACGCCGCTGCAGCTGAGCAGACTGACGATCGCGGTCAGCAAACCCTGCTGTAAGAGCTGCGCGAAGGCCTCGATGTCGGTCGTCATGCGTGTCATGATCCGGCCTCCGAGCTCGCGATCATAGTAGTCCAGAGAGAGCCAACTCAGGTGCGCGAAGGTGCGCGTACGCAGGGCGAACAACAGACGCTCTGCGGTGCGCCCCGTCTGGAACTGCATCGCGTTGGAGTTGATCCAGCTGACGATTTGCACCAAAAATAGCGCCGCGGACACCAGCAGCAGTTGCTCCAGGCTATGACCGACGATCGCCCGGTCCACACCGCGACCGATCAAGAGGGGCGCGCACAGCGTGGTCAGCGCGTCGATGACGACGAGTAGTAGGCCGAGCAGCAAGCTCAGTCGGAAAGGACCCAGGAATTGTCTGACCGAGAAGCCGGTGCGCGCTTCGGTCAATGCTGCAATATCTACGTCGGGTTCACCCATGAGCGGCGGTAGGGCGGCAACGCGGGCCAGGAGCTCCGGGGATTCGGCCACGAACGCTGCCCGGGCCCCGCCCAGATCGCTTGCTCCACCACCGCCACCACCGCCCGCACTGGCACTCCTCATGGCGGCGAAGCTGACCTGGCTCTCGACGCTGGCGACGCGACCAATGCTCGATGCATCGACCGCCGTGGGCCATGCCCCGGGATCCAATTGGGTCGTTCGAGTCAACGGTGGGTCACTCTCGGCCTCCGCATCCGGCTCTGGCCCTGCAAGCAGCTGTCGATAGAGCTCGGAGGATTCGAGCAGCTCTTCGTTCGTGCCCTGAGCCACGATGCGCCCTTCGGCCAAAACAACGACGCGTGTCGCCAAGCGCAGCGTCGACTGACGGTGTGCAACAATCACCGTCGTGCGTTCATGCATGACCGATTCGAGCGAGCGATGGATGGCTTCCTCGGTGTCGGCATCGATGGCGGACGTGGCATCGTCCAGAATCAAGATCTTGGGGTTGGCGAGGATCGCGCGGGCCAGTGAAATACGCTGCCGTTGTCCGCCGGACAACGTGGCTCCGCGCTCTCCGACACGTGTAGCGTAGCCCTGGGGCAAGGCCGCGATGAAAGCGTGTGCTTGCGCGGCTCGCGCCGCCGCCTCGATTTCGCTCGGACTCGCCTCGGGTCGACCCAACGCGATGTTCTCGCCGATGGTGCTGGAAAACAGAAAACTGTCCTCGAATACGATGCCAACCTGGCGGCGCAACGAATCGAGTGCGTAGTCACGCACGTCCTGCCCGTCGACTCGAACCTGACCAGAACTCGGGTCGTAGAAGCGCGCGATGAGCAGCGCGAGTGTGGTCTTGCCCGAGCCCGAGCTGCCGACGATGCCCAGACGCTCGCCGGGGGCGATGCTGAGGTTCACGCCCGCTAGAATGGGCTCTTTCTCCGCGTAACCAAAGGCCACGTGGTCGAGCTCGATACGGCCGGTACAGTGCGAGAGTGGGCGACTGCCTGGATGATCAGCGATGCGGGGCTCGAGATCGAGCAGCTGCAAGACGCGCTCAGCGCCGGCTCGCGCTTGTTGGCTGCTGGCCAGCATGCCGGACAACAAGCGGATCGGCGCGAGCAGCTGGATCAAGTAGCTGGAAAAAGCCAGGAACACGCCCAGGCTGACGCGCCCGTGCACAGCCAGGAGTCCTCCGAGCAAGAGCACGCCGAGTTGAGCAAAGGCCGGCAGTGCTTGCAGGGTGGATGAGTAACGCGCAGTGAGGCGCGCGGTGCGCAGCCGTGAGCGGAACAGTTCTCGGGCCTTTTCGATCAAGAGCGCGAGCTCGCGCCCCTCTTGAGCGAAGGCCTTGACCACCCGTGCACCGGAAACGGCTTCTTCCACGACGCCGGCCACGGCGCCGAGCAGGCGCTGATCGTTCCAGCTCGAAGGAAATATGCGATCTCGGAAGCGGACCGCGAGTAGCACGAAGACCGGCACGAAGATCGCGATCACCAGACACAGGGTTGGCGAGAGCACGAACATCACGCTCAAAGCGACCAGCAAGAGCGTTAGGTTGGCCGCCAACATCGGCACCTGATTCAAGAACATTTGAATCAAGGTCACGTCGCCCGCGGCGCGTGACATCACGTCTCCGGCCGAGAGTTGATCGTGACGCGCGAAGTCGAGCGCGTGCAAATGACGATGAATGGCGAGCCGCAGATCGTGCTGCAAATCCAGGCTGGTCTTTGCGCTCAAATAGCGCCGAAAATATTGCAGCCAGAAGCTAACGCTGCCGAGGGTCACGAGGCCGACAAGCCACGGCCAAAGTGGACGTCGCTGGGCGATCACCGCATCGTCGACGATGATCTTCTGCATCAGGGGCAAGAGCCCCATCAGGATCTGCCCGAGCACGGACAGCACAATGCTCAGCGCGAGAGGACCGCGGTAGGGTCGAACGTGGGGCGCGAGTCGAGCCTGCCAGTTCCGGGGCGCGTTGGGACGCGCGGTAGTTGATTGGCTCAAGGCACTCGCGTCGCCGGAGTCGGCTCGCTCATTCGACGTCTCCGGATAGGGAGGTCCCGCCGCTGGCGATTGCTCGCCCTGACTCAGCGTGCCGCGCTGGCTGCGAATTGGAAGCTCGATGTGCCACTGTGTGCCGGTTTGCGGGAATGGGCAAGCCGAGGTGTCCGCGCAGTGTGTCGTGCTCGTAGTCTCGCCGGATCACGCCGCGCTCGCGCAGAATTGGCAGCACTTTTTGCACGAAATCGTCGAAGTCGGTCGGGTTCGAGATGCGGAAATTGAAGCCGTCCACTGCGCCTTCACGGAACCAGCGTTCCATCTCGTTGGCAACGGTGAGCGGCGAGCCCACGAAGGGTGAGCGGCGCGCGGCGAAGCGCCAGGCCGTTTCGCGGAGCGTCAGATTGCCCTCACGAGCCACGCGCTTGATGCGCTCCGCGCCGCCGCGGTAGCCGTTTTGTCCTAGATCACCGAGCTCTGGGAAGGGCTCGTCGAGCGGATACTGCGTGAAGTCATGATAATTGAATGGGCGACCAAGCTGAACCAAAGCCTTCTTCAAATCGAGCTTGCCGTTGATTTCCTCTTCGCGAAGCTTGGCCTGTTCGTCGGTATCCGCAAGGATCGGTACGAGCCCGGGGAAGATTAGAATCTCGTTCGGGTCACGGCCGTAGGCCACGGCACGACGCTTGATGTCTCGATAGTATTCTTGCGCTTCCTCGAAGCTCTCTTCGTTCGCGTAGATGCCGTTGGCGACCCGGGCGGCTAGATCTCGTCCCTCCTCGGAGGTCCCAGCCTGAAAGATGACGGGCTGCCCCTGCCGTGAACGCGAAATGTTCAATGGGCCGCTCACCGAGAAGAACTCTCCCCGGTGGTTCAGGGGGTGAAGCTTGGTCTTGTCCAAAAATACGCCGCTTTCCTTGTCCCGCGGAAAGGCGTCGTCCTCGTAGGAGTCCCATAGACCCTGCACCACTGCCAAGTGCTCCGCAGCACGGCGATAGCGGACCGAGTGGTCGAGGTGTTGCTCGAGCCCGTAGTTGCCAGCGGCGCCCTCCAGCCCGGTGGTCACCACGTTCCAACCGGCGCGCCCGTGGCTGATCAGATCCAACGACCCGAACTGCCGGGCCACGTTGAAGGGCTCGGTGTACGAAGTCGTGAGCGTGGCCACGAGCCCGATGCGCTTCGTCGCGGTCGCGACGGCTGAGAGCAACGTCAACGGTTCTAGCCGATTGAGGAAGTGAGGAGCAGAGTCCGGAGTGATGTACGGGCTATCGACGATGAACACGAGATCGAACTTCGCCGCCTCGGCCTTCTGCGCGTTCTCGATGAACCAGTCGATATCGATGCTCGCATCACCGGGCAGACCCGGATGTCGCCAGCCGTTTTGCGTCGTACCGACGCCGCTCAAGATCGCCCCTAGCTTCAATTGTCGTTCGGACATCGTCCCTCAGGTCTCCCAGTGTGCTCGTGTGACGCAGAACCGGCCCAGTGCTCGAGTCACTGGACCGGAAGAGTGCGCGCTTGCCGTCACAGGTCGGCGTATTGCGGCTCGTCGGCGATCAGCACGCGATCGAGCAGGCGAGGGAAGTCACCGTAGTTACGTACTGCGATGTGCACCGCGGCGCGGTTGTCCCAGAACGCGATCGAGCCCGGGCGCCACGAGAAGCGGACCTGATACTCGGGCTTTTGGTACTGGGCCAAGACGAGGTTGAGTATTTCGCGGCCCTCGGCCAGGTCGACACCGATGATGTGCGGCCGCTGGGTGAAGTTGACCCAAAGGATTTTCTTGCCGGTCTCGCGGTGGGTTTTCACGACAGGGTGAGCGACGATCGGATAATCGTGCCCCACTCGCTGCAGGGCGGTGCGAAAGTCGTGAGTGACGTGGAGCTCTGCCAAACGCTGCTTCACGGCGTCGGACAAGCCATCGTATGCCGCGCCGGCATCGACCCAAATCGTGTCTCCGCCGACCTCTGGCAGGTGCACCGCGCGCAAGACTGCGCCCCAGGTCGGCACTAGGCGCCAGCTGGTGTCGGTGTGGTATCCAGCTTCTACGGTAGTGGGGTCCTTCACCCGCTCGTACTTGGCGAAGTCTTCGGCCGAGATCTTGTGGATGTTGGCGATTTTTTCGTCGCGCTTCGTGTTCGGGTGTACGTACAACTTGCCGAAGCGCGCGGCGAACGCGGCGTGCTGGTCGGTGTTCAGCTGTTGATCGCGGAAGAATACGACCTTGTACTCGAGTAGCGTGCGCTTGATCTCGTCGCGCACGGCATCGGAAATCGGTTGGCTCAGGTCGATGCCGCTGATCTCCGCGCCGATCGTAGGCTCGAGCGGACGGATGCTGAGCTCTGCCTCGGGGTTTACGAAACGCTTGAGTTGTAGTGCTGTGCTCATGGCTATACCCTTTCGATAATTTCGTTCGTCTGTGTTGCGTCGCGTGTGGCTGTGCGATTTCAGGCGCCGAGCGAGACTGCCGAAGATTTTCGGCTGGGCGCCGACAGCGCGGCGACCGCATCCAAAATCGGCTCGGCCTCCGTGCGCAGCAGCCAGTCAGGGTGCACATCGGCAAAGCGGACGACGCCATTCTGGCCAATCACCACCGCGGTGGGCTGTGGCAACTCCCAAGTGCCGGTCCCGGTCGTCTCGCCAATCGTCTTGCCACTGGCGAGCGACGACTTCTGGGAAGCTTCGTCGAACGTGTATAAAATGCCGAACTGACGCGCGAGCTGGTTGCCCGGATCGGAGGCCACCGAGTAGTCCAACGAATGTCGTTGCTTGATCGCGCGCAAGCGCTCAGGGACCTGCGGGCTGATGGCCACCAGGCTCGCCCCGAGTTCGCGCAAGCCGGGGAGTAGATTGCGCTGGTAGTACGGCAGCGCGAGGTTACACGCTGGGCAGCCTTCGAAGCGAAAGAAGATCAGGACTACCGGTCCGCGCTCGAGCAGCTCGTTCAGCTTGACGCGCCCGCCATCGACTTCGGGAAGGTCGAATGGCTTCACCTTGTCCCCCGCCTTGATCCACTTCGAAGGATCCGCCGTGTCGACTAGTGTCTTGCGCTGGTTGATATTGATCTGTAACTTTGCAGGATCCATCGTTCTGACGCGCTCGGCGTGCAGGTCGCGGAAAATTTGATGAAGTGATTCCTTTTGGCTCATGGCATCTCCTAGGCTGCTGATTGGCTCTGACTCAGAGGGTGTTGCGAACCTGGCTGGCGGGCGGGCGCGAGGTGGGCAGTGTCGCGCGTTGCGCTTGCTCGTCCTTGCGCGCGGTCGCGTAGCGATTTTCCGGGATTGAAAGCCCCAGATTTCCGCGCAGCGTGTCTGCCTCGTACTCCTGGCGAAACAGGCCGCGCGCTTGCAATACCGGTACGACCTCGCGGCTGAATTTCTCCAATTCGTTCGGTTCGCCGACGCCGATATTGAAGCCGTCGGCGGCGCCCTCGCGAAACCAACGCTCGAGCTCATTGGCCACCGTAGTGGGCGAACCGACGAACGGTGAGTGACGCGTCGCGAAGCGAAGCGCTGCTTGACGCACGGTCAGCCCCTCTTCACGGGCCACGCGTTTGATCCGTTCTGCGTGACTGCGGTAGCCGTTTTCGCCCAAGGTTCCCAAGTCCGGGAATGGGCCGTCGAGCGGGTACTGAGTGAAGTCGTGATAGTTGAAGGGACGGCCGAGTTGCGCGAGCGCCTTCTTCAGGTCCAGATTGCCATTGCGCGCTGCTTGGATGGCTTGTGCATGTTCATCCGAGCCGGCGATGATCACGCTGATCCCGGGGAAGATCAGGATTTCGTCGGCGTGGCGCCCGGCGGAAGCGGCACGCGCCTTGACGTCGCTGTAGAAGGCCTGGGCCTCCTCGAACGTCTCTTGACCCGTGAAGATGGCGTCTGCGCTAGTGGCCGCGAGCTGTCGCCCATCTTCCGAGCCTCCCGCTTGGAAGATCACTGGCTGACCTTGCTTGGAGCGCGAGATATTGAGTGGCCCAGCAACCGAGAAGAATTCCCCGCGATGGTTCAGCGCGTGTTGCTTGCGTCGATCGAGAAAACTCTCGCTGGTCTTGTCTCGACTGAAAGCGTCGTCTTCGTACGAGTCCCACAGCGCGCGTACGACCGACAGGTGTTCTTTGGCCCGCCGGTAGCGCACGGCGTGGGGGAAGTGTTGTTCGCGCCCGTAGTTGCCGGCCGCGCCCTCCAGACCGGTGGTGACGACGTTCCAACCGGCCCGGCCATTGCTAATCAAGTCGAGCGACGCAAACGCGCGCGCCACGTTGAACGGCTCGTTGTACGACGTCGTGAGCGTGGCCACGAGGCCGATCCGTGACGTCACGCCGGCCACCGCCGACAGCAACGTCAACGGCTCCAATCGGTTCAGGAAGTGCGGCGCAGAGTCCGGCGTGATGTACGGGCTGTCGACGATGAAGACGAAGTCGAATTTGGCGGCTTCGGCGCGCCGAGCAGCCTCCTTGTACCAGTCGATGTCGATGCTGGCATCGGTAGGCACGCCGGGCTGCTTCCAGCCGTCTTGCGTCATTCCGACACCTTGAAGGATCGCACCCAGCCGCAATTGCCTGTTGGACATCCTGGTTTAGCTCCTTGATTCGTAGAGAAAATCGAGTCTGGAAGAGCCGTTCAGCTGGCGACCGCGCGCGTTGCGTCGCGCTTGGCGACCAACTCGTGCACGAGCGGCAGCAGATCGCGGCCGTACCCGATGGCGTCTTCCAGTGGTTCGAAGCCGCGGATCAGGAAGTGATCGATGCCGAGGTCGTAGTAGTCGAGCAGCGCGTCGGCGACCTGTTCGGGGGTGCCTACGAGTCCGGTCGAGTTGCCTTGGGCGCCACCTACCGCCGCGAGACCGGTCCACAGGCACTTGTCCGTGCGATAGCCTTGGGCGGCGGTTTGAAGCAGACGCTGCGAGCCCACGTTCACGGGCTCGTGATCGCTCGTAGCAACGCCTTTGCTCTCGCGGATCGCGCGCACCCGATCGACGATCTCGTCAGCGCGCTTCCATGCTGCCTCTTCGGTGCCGGCAATGATTGGGCGCAGCGACATACTGAAACCCGGGCTGCGGCCGTAGCGCGCGGCTGACGCGCGCACCCGCGCGACGAGCTCGCGCGTTTGCGCGTGGGTCTCACCCCAGTAGGCATAAACATCGGCGTGACGGCCCGCGACGTCGAGCGCCTCGTCCGACGCCCCGCCGAAGAAGATCGGCAGATTGCTAGGCTTTACTACGCTGTAGCCTTGGCGCACGTTGTAAAAGCGGCCGCTGTGGTCGAAAGGCTGCTCTGCCGTCCACTCCTGCTTGAGCACGCTCAGGTATTCGTCCGTCCGCGCGTAGCGCTGGGCCTTGTTGGACGTGTCACCGTCTCGAGCCATCTCGGCATCGGCGCCGCCCGTGATGATATGAACCGCGACGCGACCTTCACTCAGCTGATCGAGGGTCGCGAGCTGCCGCGCGGCCAACGTGGGTTGAGTGAAGCCCGGCCGATGCGCAATCAGAAATCCGAGCTTGCTGGTGATCGCCGCCGCGTGCGCTGCGACAATCTGGCTCTCGGGTGATGACGATCCGAACGGGATCAGCACGCGATCGAAACCGCCGAGTTCTTGGGCCTTGGCGGCAGCCTCGACGTGACGTCGATCGATTTGGCGCCCGAAATCCGGGTAGATCTCGGAGCTGTTGTTGAAGCCAATGTAACCGATGAATTTTACGCCCATGGTCGTCTCCCGTAGCTCGTCAAACGACGAAGAATCCGTGTGTGCCGTCCCGCTTCAGTTGTTCGACGAGTCCGAACTCCCACTCCAAGTACGCGCGCATCGCGGCGGCCGGCGAATCCGTGCCCTCGTAGGGGCGCTTGTATCGCCCCTTGCTCGAACGCGGCTGCAAAGCCTGCGGGTCTTGCCCGGCGACGCGATCTTCAGCGGCGTCGTCGAGGACGTAAACATCCCACGCCATCTGCGAGAGCCAGGATGCGGTCATGGCGGCGCGTGGCCCGAGGTCATCGCTGAGTACGATGCGTGCTCCGCGCACAGGGGCGAAGAAGTCTGTCTCCTGAACTAGCTGACCTCCCGGTGCGCTGCGAAATCCGGGCAGGTGTCCCGCTAGATATTCTTCGGGCGTGCGCACGTCGAAGCGGTACAGGGTGCGCGTGGAGTCTTCGTTCAAGCGGGCCAGCTCGGCTCGTCCGATGTGCCGCACGCCGCTCTTGTAGGCGACCTCGCGTGCCTTGCCTCGTGCCTCGACGATGACCTTGCCGGAGACGTCCGCCGCGCGGCGTTGCTGCCCAGATTCGAGCGCCTGCCCCGCCAGTTTCCAGCCGATCGTGCCATTGCGCAGCGCCACGACTCGATTCGGCAACCCGGCGTTGATCAACGACTGCGCGCCGATGATGCTGCGTGTTCGGCCGGCACAATTGACGATCACGGTCGTCTGCGCATCGGGCGCCAACGCGGGTACTCTCAGCACCAGCTCTGCACCCGGCACGCTCGTGCCCGTCGGAATACTCATCGTCTGGTATTCCTCGAAGCGGCGCGCATCGACGATTGCGATGTTCGCCTTTTGAGCGATCAGCGCCGCGACCTCCTCGGCGGAAAGCGAAGGAGTGTGGCGCCTGGCTTCGACCAGCTCGCCGAAGGCTTTGCTGTACGAATTGACGTCTTCGAACAGCTCGTAGCCAGCGGCTTTCCAGGCCTTCAGGCCGCCTTGCAGAAGCGCAACGCGGCTGTAGCCGAGCTTTTCGAACTTCTGCTTGGCGGGCTCGGCATCGCCTTCTTCGCCGTACAAGACGATCAGCGTGTCGCGCCGCGGAATGCGTACCGGTGCCTCCAACTCGATGCGATCGAGCGGTAATTGTGCGGCGAACAGCGGGTGTCCGAGCGCGAACGACGCCTCCTCGCGGAGATCGAGCAGCGCTATCTCGTGGCGCAGCTGCAAAGCAGTGCGCACGTCATGCACCGAGATTTCTGTACTCATGACAAGGAAGACCTGTCCCACAGATTGGGAATGCTCCGATTGGCATACCCGGACACGAATCGCTTGGGTACGCCCAGCGAGTCGTAGGTAGCGCGTTCGACCGCGCCGATGTTTCCGCCGTAGACGTGAATGCTGACCGAGACCCGGTCGCGTTCGGCGTTGGCGACGCGATGCACGTCTCCGATGCGCGGTGATACTGCGGCGACGCAGCCCGCCACGAGCCGTTCGGGCGGTCCGGCGGGCCGCAAACGACCCGCGCCGTCGCGCACGTAGCTTTCATTCAGTTCCGAGCCGCGCAGCATACCCACCAAACCCCAGACCCGATGATCGTGGACCGGCGTTGCCTGTCCAGG
>Ga0247772_1000006_pt1 | contig 225836 bp, 200 predicted proteins | sample UWRJL151409C6_FD_179945 | JGI IMG/M metagenome (GOLD analysis project Ga0247772, IMG submission 179945) | Plant litter microbial communities from Arlington Agricultural Research Station in Wisconsin, United States - UWRJ-L151-409C-6 | ecosystem: Environmental > Terrestrial > Plant litter >...
GCGGTGGAGATCGCGGCGGCGATCGGCGGAACCGCTGGTAGTCCGGAGTACCGATCCTTTGTCACGCCCAGCAGCTGAGACCAATGCTTCGAGCGGAACGCGCCACGCCCCTGGCGACGCGCGCCGTGCTTTGCTCGACAAGGCCGCCACCACGGCGGGCACCCTTTGGGCTCAGCGCTGGTGCGACGAGTTGCGCAAAGAGGGCCGTCCGGTGGTCGGCGGTTGGCCCGGCACGTTGCGCGAAGCCCGCGCGCAGGTAAGCGCGTACCTCGGCACCTCACTCGGCAAGCGAAAGCTTTCGTTTACTCGTGAGGAGCTCGAGCGCGCTGCCAAGACCGCATACACGGCGGCAAAAAATAGCTGGTTAGCCAAGGTCGATCGCGAAGAAGACGAAGACGCGGACGACTTCGAGGCTGAAGGCTGAGTACTGGGCTCGTTCGCGCCGCGCGCGAGCCCGGTACTGCTCTCCTCCCGTTACGGCAAGCTTCCTCTCTCGTTCTGCATACACCGCGCGCGTTACGCCCAAACGCGCGCGCGTCACCACGCCGACACGGCCGTTAGAGCAAGCTTCCCCGCAGCATCAAGCTGCCCACGCTGAAGTAAATCACGAGCCCCGTCACGTCTACGAGCGTGGCGACGAACGGCGCGGAGGCGCTGGCAGGATCGAAGCCCACGCGCCTGAGCACGAACGGCAAGACCGAGCCGGCGATCGTGCCGAACATGACGACGCCAATCAGGCTGAACAAGACGGTCTCGGCGACGCGCATGTAGTGCTCGCCATAGATGGGGCTCACGGCTTGCCAAGCGACGATGCGGATGAAGCCAATCACGCCGAGCATGGTGCCCAAAGCGAGGCCCACGGCGAGCTCACGGCGGACCACGCGCCACCAATCACGCAGACGCACCTCACCGAGCGCCATTGCGCGAATCACCAGGGTGGAGGCCTGGGACCCGGAATTGCCACCGCTGGAGATGATCAGTGGCACGAACAGCGCGAGCACGACCGCGCGCGAAATCTCGTCTTGGAAGAACGCCATCGCCGAAGCGGTCAACATCTCGCCCAGGAACAACGCGGCCAACCAACCACCGCGCTTCTTGATCATGCGCGATAGCGCGATCTGCAGATACGGCTCTTCCAAGGCCTCCATACCGCCGAACTTCTGGGCGTCTTCGGTGGCCTCTTCTTGGACGACATCGACGATGTCATCCACGGTCACGATGCCTTTGATTCGCCCCTCTGGATCGACCACGGGAATGGCCATCAGGGCTTCGTCGGCGAACAAGCGACTGACGTCCTCTTGGTGGACCTCTTCACCCACGGTGATCAGGTCCGTCGCCATGACGTCACGAACCCTCTTGTCCGAACTGGCGATGAACAACTCACGAAACGAGACCACGCCCAGCAAGTGCTGCTGCTCGTCTGCGACGTACACGTAGTAGATGGTCTCCAGGTTCTCGCGCGCTTGACGACGGAGGTAGCTGACGGCCTCGTCAACGGTCATGTCCGGGCGTACGCGGGCGAAGCGTGGGTTCATGAGCCCGCCCGCTTCGTCCTCCGCGTATGCCATCAGCGCGGTGACTTCTTTGCGCGTTGGATCGTCGAGGCAGGCGAGCAGCTTGTCGCGGTCTTCGCTGGGTGCGCTTTGCAGCAAATCTGCGGCATCGTCGGGCGCGAGCAAGCGCACCCAGACGCGACGCTCTTTCTCGGGCAAGGCGTGCAGCAGCTCGGCCATGTCGCCCGCCGTCAGACCGAGGAAAAACTCCTCGGCGTCCGAGCGCTTGAGGATGCGAAAACCGTCGGCTCGGTCCGCTTTGGAAAGCACCAACCAAGCATCACGGAGATCCGCAATGGGCAGCGCCGGTCCGGGGTATTCACTCAGGGTGGGCGGCATGATCTGGCGGTGCCCCTCCGCCCGGGCTATCCGGTGCGATGACGGACCTTTGGGCGGACTACACCGCGAAGGGCGTGGGGACTAGCAATATTTGTCATGGCTTACCGGCCTAGAATGGGCAAGGCTCTTCGGCACCAAACCGTCATGTCTCCCTCCCCGGCGCTCGCCACGCTCACCTTGCTCGTGCTTTCCGCCTCACCTGCCTGCCACAAGCGCGAAGACAGCGCAGGTCCCCCGCCGGTCGTTGCCGTCGGCGACCAAGTGATCGCCGTCACCGCTGACGAACGCGGATTCACCCCGGCCGCGGTCGAGACCCAACACGGCTCGAAGCTCACACTGCGCTTCACCCGCACCACGGACGCCACCTGCGCGGACAAGGTCGTGTTTCCGGAAGCCGGCATCGAGCAAGCCTTGCCCCTGAAACAACCCGTCGACGTGATCGTCCCGACCGACAAAGCACGCACCCTGGCCTTTCAGTGCGGCATGGGCATGTTCAAAAGCGCGGTAGTGATCCGCTGACCTCTCTCCCGTGCCCGTGCCCGTGCCCGTGCCCGGCTCGATCCGGGTCAGGGGCCGTACTCGAGAGAGATGGGCGATCGCGCCCCCGCATCGCAGCTCGGAGCCCCGCTGGGTTCCGGGCTTGGACGCCGAAGGCTGGGACGGACACGATGTACTGAGTGACCATCAATACAAGAGGCGGGGATTGGTTGGAGGGATCGGGCACGGGCACGGGCACGTTTACGGGGTGGACGGGCGTCGCTCTGGCGTGCTTGACGGGCTCCAGGTTTAGACTAGATCTAAGTGGTGAAGCGCGAGACCCTACAAGCCCTGACGGCGCATGGCATTCAGCCGTCTGCGCAGCGCGTGGCGGTGGCCGACTACGTGCTGTACACGACCGACCACCCATCGGCGGACCAAGTTTGGGCCGAGGTGAAGCGCAGCTTCCCAGTGCTCTCTCGCGCAACGGTGTACAACACGCTGAACTTGTTCACGGAAAAGGGCCTGCTCCGCGAGTTGGTGCTGGCCGAAGGCAAAGTCGTCTTCGACCCCAAGCTCGACCCGCACCATCACTTCCTCGACGATGAAACGGGCGAGATCGTGGACGTGCCCTGGTCAGCGTTGGACGTGCGCCGCGTGCACAGCTTGAACGGCTTCGACGTGCGTGAGTATCAAGTGGTCATGCGCGGTAAGAAGTCCGCGCGCACCGCTGGCTCGACCAAGCGCGGCTGAGCCAAGTGCGCCCGCAGCACCGATTCGCCGAGGATCGCCCCCGAATTCGACGAAAATCTAGAGTTGGACGCCCACACACTTTGCTGATTTGAGTCGTGGTTCGTAGAGAAAGACATGAGCGCACTCGAAGCAATTCGTGCTGAAATTCCCGAAGTCGCCAAGGACTTGCGCCTCAATCTGAACGCCGTGCTCGACGGCGGAACGCTCGATCCGTCTTTGCGATGGGGCGTCGCCATCGCCGTCGCGCTGGCCTCTCGGTCGCGCCGCCTCGCCGAGGCGCTGGTCGCGTCCCGCCCCGAAGAGGTCACGACGAAGACGGTCGAAGACGCGGTCGCCGCTGCCGCCTTGATGAGCATGACCAACCTGTTTTATCGCTTCCATCATTTGGTCGGAAAGCCGAGCTACGCGCAAAAATCGACCCGCCTACGCATGCGGCGCATCGCCCCGCCTGCCACCACGAGCGCCGCATTCGAGCTGTTTTCACTGGCCGTCAGCGCGGTGAACGCATGCGAGATCTGCGTGCGCTCGCACGAGGCCACGCTGCTCGAGCATGGCACGACCGAAGATCAGATCCACGATGCCGTGCGCATTGCCTCCGTCGTCCACGGCGTGGCCATCGCGCTCGACAGCAGCTCATTGATTCGCGAACACAGCCCCGCCTGAGTGGGCCCGAACGGAGAATGAACAATCATGTATCGCAGTCCAAGTCACCTCAGTGAATCTGCCCGTCAAACCCTGAGCGACGTGCTCAACGCGCGGCTGGCGGACGGCCTCGATTTGCACAGCCAAATCAAGGTCGCGCATTGGAACATCAAGGGGCCGCAATTTGCTGCCTTGCACCCGTTGTTCGAAACCTTCGCCATCTCATTGGCGAACTTCAACGATTCGATTGCAGAGCGCGCGGTGACTCTGGGCGGCAAAGCCTTCGGCACCGTGCGCCACGTGGCCAAGGTGTCGCGCATCAACGAGTACCCGCAAGACACCACGCGCGATCTGGAGCACGTGAAGCTGCTCGCCGATCGCTTCGAGAGCTACTTGACCGAATTGCGGGCATCGCGCTCCGCGGCCGAGAGCCAAGCCGACACGGATACCGTAGATTTGTTCACCACCGTGATCACGGAATTCGAGAAAAATTCCTGGTTTTTGCGGGCTTCGCTCGAGTCTTAGCCCCGTTCGGGGGGCGAGCTGTGTAGACTCGGCGAGAGTCGATGAGCGATCCCCCTTCGAGTATCAGGCGCGGCATCGCTCCGTACACCGCGGGGCGACGCTTGTTGATCAGCGCCGGCATCGGCGTGGCAATCGGCAGTGTGATGGGAGTTGGTGTGCCCAGCCTAGGCTGGGCCATCCACTTGCTGTCGGGCTGGGACGCGGCCGGGATCAGCTTACTGCTGCTGGCCTGGTGGCGCATCTGGCACGAGACCGCGGTCGAGACGCGCCGGCATGCGGCGGCGGAAGATCCCGGGCGTACGTTGGTCTGGCTGCTCGTGCTGCTCGCCAGCACCGTCAGTTTGTTTGCCGCCGGCTTCGTGATGCGCCGCGCGCATGACATTGCTCCCAACGGCACGGCGTTCTGTCTGCTGCTCGGGCTGTGCCTGACCGCGGTCGTCAGCGCCTGGGCATTGACCCACACCGCCTACTCCCTGCGCTACGCGCACCTGTACTACCGCGACGACGAAGACGGCGAGGGAGGCCTGGAATTTCCCGGCAAACTCGACCCGGATGGCTTCGATTTCGCCTACTTCTCGTTCACGCTCGGGATGTGCTTCCAGGTTTCGGACGTGTGCGTCACGAACCGCGGCATTCGACGCACCGTGCTTTCACACGCGCTGCTTTCGTTTTTGTACAACACGGTGGTTCTGGCGCTGGCGCTGAACCTGATGTTGGGATTTCTGAGCTAGCGCGTCGCCTACGACCTTCGCCCACTTCCGATCGTCCAATTGGAGTCGAACCATCGACTCCCGATGGAGCACACGCGCCATCCGATGGAAAGCCATTTCCCCACCTTCCGGGCACGGGCACGGGCACGATTACGGGAGGACCTGAATTCAGGGAGCAGGCCCTAGTTCGGCGGAGCGGGGGCCAGCTCGGGCTTTGGCACGGACTTGTCGTCGGTCTTGTCCTCCGCCAGCAGCTCACGCAGCTTCTTCTCGCGCTCGGCATCGTTCAGCGCGACCTTGCTGGTGTCGAAGGTGAGCAGCGGCAGCTTGTCCCCGCTCTGCATCATGGGCAGCTTCCCGTCCCAGCGCTCGATGGCGCGATACTGAAGCACCGTGCCGGTCGTCGACAGGCGAATGATCTCGTTCGATTTTGCGTCGGCGCGCGCGCGAATCAACACCGCGTCCGCCTCGCCTTCGGCGCGCTGTCGGGCTGCTTCGGCTCCGCCGTGGGCTTGGGCTACGTTTTGCTCGGCCTCCGCCCGCACCTGGCGCACGCGGTTTTCTGCCTGGATCGCGTTCTGGGTCGCTTCCATGGCCCGGTTGATGGCTTCCGCCACATTGTTCGGCAAGCGCAGCGCACCGTTGATCGTCAACTGATCGATCACGAAGCCGTCTTTCCCGAGCACTTCGCGCAGGCGCACGGACACGTCATTGACGAGCTTTCCCTTGCCAGCCCCGTAGATTTCTTGCACGGCCATGCGCGAGGCAATGTCGTTGAACGCTTCGCGCACCGCATTGCGCATGTATCCGTGAGCCAACACCATCACGTCGGCCTGTCGGAAGCGCAAATACAAATGCGGCGCCAGTGCGGGCTCGATGTGGAACGACACGCCGATGTCGGCGCTGACGTTCACGCCTTCTTGCGAAGAGAACGTGAGTGATTCGTCGGTCGTCTGCCCTTCGCTCTTCGACGCCGTCCAGACCACGTTCTGAACGCTGATCGGGAACGAGACGATTTGCTCGGTGAGCGGATTGTACATTACCCAACCGGTGACGACCGGGATGTCCTGTACGCCGCGCGCGCTGCCCGCGAGCCTCACCTTGATGCCCACGTGACCGGCATCGATACGCATCAGCGTGGCGTTCAGCAAGAAGCCGGCGCCCACGAGTATCAAGATCCCGAATACGATGCGGCGCAACGTGCTGCCGCTCTCGGGCTCGAAAGAGACCTTTTTTGTTGCCACGAAGGCGGGTCTAGTCGAGCCGGCCGCTCAGCGCCACCGGCCGGAAATTTCCGCGCAGAAGCGCTCAGGAAACGGCGCTGATGATCAGCATCGTGACGTACGCCACCGCGCCGCTCAGCGGCAATGTGAGCACCCAGGCGAGCAGAATGTTCGAAGCTACACCCCAGCGCACCGCGCTGACGCGCTTGCTGGCACCCACGCCCATGATGCAGGCGTTGATGCAGTGGGTCGTCGAAACCGGGATGCCCAGCTTGCTGGCGGCCAGAATCACCAACGTGCCCGAGGTCTCCGCGGCGAAGCCCTGAAGCGGCGCGATGCGGATGATCTTCGTGCCCATGGTCTTGATGATGCGCTTACCGCCGGCCATCGTGCCCAGGCCGATGGCCGCGGCGCAAATGATGATCACCCAGCGTGGCACTTCCGAGCCCTTGGGCGTCATCCACAGCGGCAGGCCGCCGTGGCCCGCCGCCATGAATGCGGCCAACGCGAGCGTGATGATGCCCATGGATTTCTGAGCGTCGTTCGAGCCGTGAGAGAAAGCCATGCCGCAGGCCGACACGAGCTGCAGCCGGCGCGAGCCGACCCGCACCGTCCCCGGCTTGAAATTGCGCGCGATCCAGGTGAGCCCGACCATCATGAAGAAGGCGACGACGAAACCCAGCGTCGGCGATAGCACCAAGGGCACGAGCACCTTTTGCACCAGCGCGTGCCACTTGAACGCGGACACTCCCGCGTGCGCCACGACCGCGCCGCCCAGCCCGCCGATCAAGGCATGCGACGAGCTCGATGGGATCCCCCACCACCAAGTGAGCAGGTTCCAGATACACGCACCGAGCAAGGCGGCGAGGACAACCGTTTGGCTGACGACGGCCGGATCCGCGAAGCCAGAGGCGATGGTCTTGGCCACCGCGGTGCCCGCCATGGCACCCACGAAGTTGAAACAACCAGCCACGATCACCGCCGTGCGCAAGGGCAAAACGCCGGTCGACACCACCGTCGCGATCGCGTTGGCCGCGTCGTGAAAGCCATTGATGTAGTCGAAAATGATCGCGGTGACGATCACTGCGATGAGCAGGCTGAGCATCGTTATCCGTGCTTGATCGCGAGATTCGCCAGGGTGGAGCCTACGTGCTGGCAATAATCGATGCTATTTTCGAGGTGATCCAAGACTTCACGTTCGCGGAGCAACTGCTTGGCGTCGATTGAGCCGTCCTTGAACAGCGCGCTGACGGCACTGCGGAAGACCGCGTCGCCGTCCTTCTCCAACTTGCGCACTTGGCGGCTGGCTTCGATCAGCGCCGCGTAGTCGTGCGCGCGCAGGTGCGGCAGGGCGTTCTTCAACACCTCGGTGCACTCCACCAATTTGTCGATCAGGCCGACCATCGGAGTCGTCGGGCGCTCGACGCCGTACAGCACGCACGCGCGCGCGGCGCCGTTCATCAGGTCGAGCACGTCATCCAGCTCTTGCGAGAGCTTCTGCAGATCTTCGCGATCGATCGGGGTCACGAAGGTGCGCGCGATCGACTCTTCGACCTCGTGCGCGATCTTGTCGCCCTTGTGCTCGAGCTCTTGAACCGCGAAGCGCACGTCCGCGGCACTGACGCTCTCATCCTTGAAACGAGCCACCGCCAGCGCGGCCTCGTGGGCGACATCGGCCTGAGCCTCGAGAAAGCCGTAGAAATGGTCTTCGCGTGGCAAGAACCAGCGGACGATTGCCTGTAGGCCCATGGGCGCGCGTCTTGGCCGCTCGGCCTTCGGGCGTCAAGAGAAAGTCTCAAAGACGCCACCCTCTCGTCACGCGTTCTAGTCGTTCAGGACGCGAAGTGAGCCGCGAACGACGCCATAGCCGCCAGACGCCCGCAGATTGCGAAATATTTCTTTGCCGCTCGTGCGACCTGCCAATAGCTCGCGGTAAGCGCGCACCACGCTTGCTGTCTCCTCGGCCGACTCACGCACCAATTCGAGACGGAAGCGGGTCACGCCCGCGCGTTGCAGGGCAGGAACGAGCTCCGCCGCGCTTTGCGGGGAGGCGTGAAAGACCGTGTTGCGGCAGCCCACATCGGCTTCCACCGGATGATCCATGTTCGCGCGGTCGCGCAGCGACAGTTGATGACGATCACAGGGCCGGCCGCAGCTCAAGTGATCGCGTCCTTCCGAGAGCAATGCCGCGATCACGCAGTGCTCCATGTGAAACAGCGGCATCGGGTGGTGCAGCACGACTTCTGCGTAAGGCGCGAGCGACTCCGACAGCAAGCTCAAGAGCCGCGGAGAATCCAGGTCGAACGAAGGCGTGAACGCCGAAAGCCCACGCGACAACACTTCGAGCGCGGTCAGCCGGTTGCTGACGTTGAGCGAGAAGTCGCCGATGCGCAGCGCTTGCTTGCCAGTGGTGCCGCGCGCATCGAGCTCGAACAGCGCCCCCAGACTGCGCACGAGCACGGCGTCGGGCGCGAGCCCTTCCAAATAGCGATCGATCTTCTCTTCGCCGGGCTTGCGAATGCGCGGCGGAGCGACGCCCACCAGCGCGCCACGAGCCCGCAACTCACGCAGCGCGCTGCCCGTCCCGGTGAGCTCCAAGAAATCCAGATAAACGCCGTCTGCCCCCGCCGAAAGAGCGGCATCCGCCTGAGCCAGGTTACGACACAGCGCGAACAAGCCCGCCGGCGGCGGCGCAGACAATGCGCTCGGTTCTTCGCCTGCTCGCGCCGGCCCCTTCTCGGAGGGATACAACGGTCCCAGCTGAGGCTCGCTCAGCGCCGCCACCAACGCACGGCGGGCGCGATTGAGCGCCGATACCGGCAGCCATGCGCCGTCGGGTAGGTCGATCGAGAGCCCCCCGAAGGCGAACGGAGAATCGCCGAGCCGACCGAGCTTGTCGGCGAGCTCACTCGCCGATGTTGGCTGATTCTGCGCGGGCTCTACGGTCGTGTCCGCTCGTACGCGGGCAAAGCGGCCGCGCTCACTCCGCCCCTCGAGCGTGAATGGTTCGCCAAAGCGACCTGCGATCGCGAGCGCCAGCGGTTCGCGATACGGTTCGCGCGTCAGGAGCGCGCTGATCTCACGTTCGGTCTCGGGGTCGTGAGTGCGAAACACCCGCCGTCCACGTGGTACCGCCGGCAAATCGAGCTCGGGACCGAACCACAATTTCGCGGCGCTCCCCGCGGGAGCCGCGTTCACCTCAGCGCCGGCGACCTCGATCCCCCAGATGCGGCCGCCGACCTCACCCGCGCTTCCCCAACCGCCCTCGACCAGCAAACCGTCACCGCGCGCAATGCGGGCGCCGGCTTCCACGAGCAACCAAGAGCGCCCCGCACGCTGTTCGCGGCCCAGGGTCTGTGCGACTTCGAGCCCGCGGTGATCGCAGGAGCGCGCTTCGACCAGCTCTTGATGATTGACGCCCGACAAAAACCCCGGCCCCGAGCCGCGCGAATAGCTCTGAATTGCGCGCTGTTTCATGACCACAAAATCCGACGAGGGCGCAGCGCCCAGCGCCTGATCCACCGCGGTCCGGTACAAACGCGTGGTGGCGGCAACGTACTGTGGCCCCTTGAGCCGACCTTCGATCTTGAACGAGCGGACGCCGAGCTCGATCAGCCGAGGCACGGCCGCGCTCGCTTCGAGATCTTGCGGCGACAACAGGTAGGCGCGTTCCCCGAGATCACGCACCTGTCCATCGACCACCAATTCATAGGGCAAGCGACAGGCCTGCGCGCAGGCTCCGCGGTTGGCGCTGCGACCACCGATCGCTTCGCTGGTCAGGCATTGGCCCGAGTACGCGATACACAGCGCGCCATGCACGAACACCTCCAACTCGACGCGCGTGCCGCGCGTGATCTGTTCGATGTCCGAGAGGCTCAGCTCGCGCGCCAACACCACGCGATCCGCGCCGAGTGAGGCCGCAAACTCCACCGAGGCCGCGTCGGTGCACGTCATCTGCGTCGAGGCATGGATCCGAAGGTTGGGCGCGATCTGCCGCACCAAGCCAACGGCGCCCAGGTCTTGCACGATCACCGCATCGACGCCGGCACGCTCGGCCGCGCGCACGACTTCCGCCCACGCGTCGAGCTCGGAGTCGAAGACCAACGTGTTCAGAGTGAGGTGGGCTTTCACGCGCCGCTCGTGGAGTCGCCCGACAGTCTCTGGCAAACCTTCCACAGTGAAGTTCTGGGCGCGAGCCCGCGCATTGAATGCGTCCACCCCGAAGTACACGGCGTCCGCGCCCGCGCCGATCGCCGCGTCGAGCGCGAGCTGGTCCCCCGCGGGCGCCAGAACTTCGGGACGACTCGAGCTTTCGGACATGGCGAAAACCATAGCAAACACGGAGCGTCGCGCGAGATAACCTGGACAATCGCGCATCGCCCTGCGTCTGCGGCGGCTTGTATTCCCTGGAACGCCTGGATAGCCTGGCCGCCGGATGAGTGAGGAGGAACCGGATGCTCGCGCGTTGCGCGAGAGTGAGCAGCGCTTTCGCGCGCTCGCCGAAGCCGCACGCGAGGCCGTGTTCATCAATGAAGACGGCATCATCCGCGAGGCCAACCGCGCCCTGCAGGCGCTGCTCGGCTACACTCGGGAGGAGCTGATCGGCCAGCATGCCGTCCACCTCTTCGTGGCGCCCGAAGCCCAACCGGCCGTGCTGGCCAACATCCGTTCGGCGCGCACGGGTGGGGTCTCGGAAATCGCCTTGCTGACCAAAACCGGCGAGCATCGCCTGGTGGAGTCGAATTCGGAAGCCATCATCTATCACGGGCGTCCGATGCGCGTAGTCACGATGCACGACCTGACTGCACGCCGAGCCGCCGAAGCCGCGCTGCACGAGAGCGACGAACGCCTGCGCTTTGCCATGAACTCCGCGCGCATGGGCAGCTGGGAGTGGCGGATCGACCAGGACTTGATCAGCTGGAGCCCTCAGAACTACGTGGTGTTCGGCGTGTCCGAGTCGACCTTCGATCGGCGCTTCGCGTCTTACCTAGCCCTCATCCACCCCGACGATCGCGAGCGGGCGCGGCAGACCATCGAAGCCTGTATGCAAGGGGCGACCGCCGAGGTCGCATTCGAGTACCGAGTGCGCGGCGACGACGGCGTGGTGCGCTGGGTCGAGAGCCGCGGACGCGCGTCTCGCGACAGCACCGGCAAGACCGTGCGCATGGCCGGCACGAGCATGGACACCACCCGGCGCCACGAGCTCGAAGAGCAGCTCCTCCACAGCCAGCGGATGGAAGCCACGGGCCAACTCGCCGGCGGAATTGCACATGATTTCAATAACTTACTCACTGTAATCATGAGCTACAGCGAACTCGGTCGGTTCGCGCTTGAGTCTTCGCATCCGTCCTACGAAGCACTGGAGCAGATCAATGTCGCTGCCCAGCGCGCAGCCGCGCTCACGCGCCAGTTGCTGATCTTCGCCCGCAAAGAGGTGGTCGATCCCAAGGTGATCGATCTGAATCAGCTCGTTCAGAACGTCGCCAAGCTGCTGCACCGCGTCGTGGGTGAAGACGTGGTCCTCACGCTTGCTCTGTCCACGGGCAGCGCGCCGGTGATGATGGATCCGATCCAATGTGAGCAACTGCTGATGAACTTGGCCGTGAACGCGCGCGACGCGATGCCCGCGGGCGGCTCGCTCGAGATCCGCACGGTAATCGAAGCGACGACGATTCGCGTGAGCGTGCACGACACCGGACTCGGTATGTCTACCGGCGTTCAGGAGCGCGCGTTCGAACCGTTTTTCACCACCAAAGACGCCGGCAAGGGTACGGGGCTCGGCTTGTCCACGTGCCTGGCCATCGTACGCAATGCGGGCGGCACGATCGCCATCGAGAGCGCGATCGGGCGAGGTACGGCCTTCCACGTCGCGTTACCCCGCGCGCAAACCGACGCCGACGTCGAAGCGCTCAGCCGCTCGAGTTCGATGCCGCGTGGCAACGAGACCGTTCTCCTGATCGAAGACGACGCGGTAGTGCGGCAGCTCACTGCGCGCATCTTGCGCCGTCAAGGCTACAAGGTCTTGGTTGCAAACCAAGCCGACGAAGCCTTGGAATTGGCTGCCGATCACAGCACGCGGATCGACCTCTTTTTGTCGGACGTGGTGATGCCGGGCGAATCCGGCCCCTCGGTCATCGAGCGCTTGTCAGCGGCGCGGCCGAGCACGAAGGTGCTGTTCGTGTCCGGCTACCCCGGCGATGACCTTTCCCGCCGGGGTGTCGACGAGGGCAGCTTTCGATTCCTGGCCAAGCCTTATTCGAGCGAACAACTCGCGCAGCGCGTGCGCCAAGTGCTGGACGACTGACTCGGCGGCTTCACTCAGCGGGCGTTTCGACGATCGCCGGGAGAGGCTCGGCGACCGGGGTCGCGTTCGGCTTCGCGTCGATTCGGTTCGAGTTCAAGACGTGGGGCGGCGGCGTGTGTAGGTCCCAGACGAGCCCAACCCAGGACAGCACGCGGAGCACGTAGTACGTCGGGTCGATCTCCCACCAGAAGAAGCCCTGATTGACCGAGCGCTGGTAGTAGTGATGATTGTTGTGCCAGCCCTCACCCATGGTGATCAGCGCGAGCAGCAGATGGTTGCGGCTGTTGTCCGTGGTCACGTAGCGCTGCGACCCGAAGACGTGCGTGAGTGAGTTGATCGTGAACGTGCCGTGCCAGAGCAGCGTGGTCGACACGAAAAATCCCCAAAACAAGGCCCAGGTGCCGCCCAGCAGGTACAGAGCGGTCGCGTAGGCGATCGGTACCAGCACGTGGAAGCGATCCAAGAAGCGGAGCTCCGGGAAGCGCGCGAGATCTTTTACCTTCGACAAGTCCGTCGAATCGTATTGGCGAGAAACGATCCAGCCCACGTGACTCCACCAGAAGCCGTCCTGGAGAACCGAGTGTACGTCGTTGGGCTGGTCGGAATTGCGGTGGTGGGTACGATGATGGGACGCCCACCAGAGCACGCCCTTCTGCACGCTGGTCATGGCCAAGAGCGCCAGCAAAAACTGGAAGGCGCGGCTGGTGCGATAGGTCCGATGCGAGAAATAGCGGTGGTAAGCCCCGGTCACGCCGAACATGCGCACGTAGTACAGGGCGATCGCCAAGAGCGCCCCGGACCAGGACCAGCCGAACCAAAAGATGCCGGCTACGGCGGCAACCTGGATGGCGAAGAAAGGAGAAGCTTTGAGCCAGGCAATGCGGTGCGAGTTACTCGCGGCCGTCGACGTCGACATGAGCCTCAACTTAGCGCCCCACACGTCAGGAAGGGGTCATGTCACGGTCACGACTGTACGGCCGTGCGGGCGGCGGGCCGTTTCAGTTCGAGACGGTAAGCGACTTTGGGGCGAATTTCGTAGGGCGGGCCTCCAAGCGCGAATCTCTACGGACCGTAGCCTCCCCGCTCGGCGGCGCTCAGTGTTCCGCCGTTGGAAGCGATGACGCGTTGGTACCAGTGCGCAGAGTCTTTGAGGATGCGCTTCTGCGTCGGGTAATCGCAAAAAACCAAGCCGAAGCGATGCTTGTAGCCGTGCGCCCACTCGAAGTTGTCGATGAACGACCAGTGGAAATAGGCCTCGATTGGCACGCCATCGGTAAGAGCTCGACGCAACTCGACCAAGTGACGGTCCATGAAATCGATCCGCTCCGCGTCGTGCACTTGACCGTCGAGTGACGGCCAATCACGCGAAGACAGGCCGTTCTCGGTGATCACGATCGGTTTCTTGTAGCGCTCCCAGAACAAACGCGGCCCCCAGTACATCGCTTCCGGGGTCACCAACCATTCGAACGCGGTGATCGGATAGCCCACTTTCGTCACCACCGGCTCCGGTCCGGCTCCCCCTGCGCGCACGTACTGACCCTGGTAGATGTTGATCCCGCAAAAATCTACGGGCTGATTGATCAGCTCGAGATCCCCGGCTTTGATGCGCGGCACCTGGTCGCCGAAGAAGCGCAATCCCTCTTCCGGGTATCGACCGAGAAAGACCGGATCCATCCACCAACTGTTGGTCCATGCCGTTTCGGCGTTGACCGCGAACGCTGCCGTGCGGGCAGCGGCAAGATCGGCCGCGCTCTCCGTGGCGGGGATCTTCGACAGACCGACCGGCGCAAAGCCGATTCGGGCAGGCTTCACACTGGCGGCGCGAATCGCTTGCACGGAGCGGCCGTGAGCGAGCAGCGCATGGTGGCCCGCGAGCAACACCTCCGCAAAACGCAGGCGATCTCCCGGCGCGTGCCGGCCTTCATGATGGCCCGCGCCGATGAATACCTGCGGTTCGTTCAGCGTCATCCAGTTCTGCACGCGATCCGACAACTTACGCGCCACGACCTCCGCGAATTCGCCGAACCACTCGACGGTGTCGCGGTTCAACCACCCCCCGCGATGATAGAGCGCGAGCGGATAGTCCCAATGAAAGAGCGTGACCCAAGGGTCGATGCCAGCTGCCAATAGTTCATCGACGAGCCGGTCGTAAAAGTCCAAACCGCGCTCGCTGACGCGACCCACGCCATCCGGAATCACGCGCGGCCACGAAACGCTCAGTCGATACGCGCCGAGCCCGATCTGCTTCATCAGCGAGACGTCTTCGCGGTAGCGGTTGAAGTGGTCGCACGCGACGTCACCGCTCTGGCCGTTCCAGACCATGCCCGGCTTTTTGCAATACATGTCCCAGGTGGACAGGCCCTTGTCGTCGGCATACGCCGCGCCTTCGATTTGATACGACGCGGCCGCTGCGCCCCACACGAAATTAGCAGGAAAGGTCCGACTCATTGCCGCTGACTCTTGCCTCAGTAGGCCGCCGATTGAAAGTAGCAAGCGGCGCAGACAGCGCTGATTTCCGCAAGTAAAGGTGTCTTTTTTGGGCCGTCAGCCACCCAAGAGCTTGCGAATACCGCTCAGTAAAGTGTCGGGCGTGAAGGGCTTGGGCACGAGCGAGACGTCCCGCTCGAGTTCGCCGAGCCCGGCCAGTACGTCACCGGTGTAGCCGGACATGAACAGCACTCGAAGTCGCGGGTACAGGTCCAGCAGGGCGTCGCGCAGCGCGCGGCCATTCATGCCCGGCATCACGACATCGCTGAGCAGCAGATCGATGCGCCCCTTCTCCTCGCGCGCGAGCTCGAGCGCTGCCACCCCGTCTTCTGCGACCAGCACACGGTAGCCGTTGCGTTCGAGCACGCTCTTGACCAGCGTACGCACGCTCGGATCGTCCTCGGCGACGAGCACGGTCTCACCGCGCCCGGGCAGCGCTCCAACGCTGGCGACCAAAGGCGGAACGCTCTCTTGGGTGCACGGAAAGAAGACGCGAAAGGTCGCGCCCTGCCCTTCCGCGCTGGTGACCGAAATCGCGCCGCGGTGCTGCTTGACGATGCCGTACACCGTTGCCAGCCCCAAGCCCGTGCCCTTACCGCGCTCCTTGGTGGTGAAGAACGGCTCGAACAGACGAGCGCGCGTCTCGTCGTCGATGCCGTGGCCAGAATCTGCGACGGACAGCACCCCGTACGAACCCGCTTCGAGCTCCAATTCCGCATCGGGCTCCACGTTCTCTTCGCGGGTGATGCTGACCGTCAAGCGGCCACCCGTCTTCTGCATGGCATCTTGCGCGTTCACCACCAGGTTGAGCACCACTTGCTGCAGCTGCGTGGCATCCGCCCGGATCACCACGCGCTCTTCGGGCAACACCAACGAGAGCTCGATCGACTCGGGGATCATGGCGCGTAAGATCTTCTCGATGCGTCGGACCTGTTCGCTCAGATCCAGCGGGCGTACCTCGAGCGCTTGCTTGCGACCGAACGCCAGCAGCTGCCGCACGAGTTGACGCGCGCCTTCGGCGGCCTCCAAGACCACTGCCAAATCACTGTAGATCGGGTCCCCTGCCGGCAAACTGCTGCGGACCAGCTCGGTGTAGCCGATGATCGGCGTCAGCAAGTTGTTGAAATCGTGAGCGACACCGCCCGCTAGATGCCCGATGGCTTCCATCTTGCGAGCTTGAGTCAAGTGTTCCTCGAGCTCGGCGCGCTCGTTCTCGGCTCGCACGCGGTCGGACACATCGCGCACGTTCACGATCACACCGCTCACGCCACGCACGTCGAACGCTGGGCGTCCTACGAGCTCGACGTCACGTTGTTTCCCGTCCTGATGCAGCACCCGAAGCTGGTCGAAGACCGGCTTGTCGCCGGCGATTGCCTCGGAGAGGCGCGCGCGAGCCGGCTCGACGTCGGCGGGCGCTAGCCAATCGAACCAATTTTCGCCGATCACCTGTGACGCCGTCCGACCGAGCAAGCGCTCGATCGACGGGCTCGAGTACAGCACGCGTCCGTCGCGATCGATGACCAGGATCACGTCCAACGCGTTTTCGACGAACGCGCGCACCCGCTCCTCGCTCTCGCGGGCGGCGCCTTCGGCGCGCGTGCGATCGCCGATCTCGACCAACAGGCCGTCGAGCGTTTCCCGGACCTGACCGGTCATCAGGTTGAAGGCGTGCGCCAAAGCTTGGACCTCGCGTGGGCCGGAGATCTTCGCCTGAGTTTCGAGATCGCCGCGTGCAACGCGCTCCGCGCTCTCGGTTAACCGTAAAATCGGGGCCGCTACACGGGTGCCGAAAAACACCGCCGCCAGGACCGCGATCGCGGCGACCGCGAGGGCGACCAAGCCCGCGCTCACCAGCTGCTCCTCGACGGGCGCCATGAACGCCGCGCTCGGACGCACCACCGCGACCCGCCAGGGTTTACGCTGTAGCTTGCTCCCGGCCACCTTTTGCTCGCGCCCGCCGCCGTGCGCCTCCAGGTTCAGGTGCGTCGTGAACATCGGCATGCTGCCCAGATCACGCAGTCCGCGCGCCAGCTCCGGCGAATCGAGCGCCACGTTGCGACCGACGCTGTGGGGCGCCAAGCCGTGCGCGAGGTACCGCCCTGGTTGATCGACCAGGGTCAAGAACGCGCCCGCACCGAGCAACTCTGTATCGCGCGCCACGATCCGCTGCAAGATCTGCGCGTAGTAACGTAGGCGCAGCACCCCGACGACCTGGAACTCGGCATCGCGCACGACCGTGCTGAAGGTCAACACCAGGCGTTTGGAACCAGGTCCAATGGGCTCGATCTCCGAGACGTGCGGCAAGCCGTCGTGGAGGGCAGCCTGGAAATAGCCGTATCCGGACTCGTCGCTGCCGAGGTTCGGATGATTCGAGTCGGCGACGTTGCGTCCTTGGCGATCGAGCAGCGCGTAAGACGCGACGAAGATCGAGTCACGCAGGGCGCCACGCTCGAGCAGCTGCTCGATCTCCGCCTTCTCTGCGCTTTTGGCGCGCGCTTCACTGGACAGCAACAAGAAGCGCGCGAGCGCCGCGTCTTGTGCGTCGCTGCGCACATTGTCCAAGCTCTTACCGATGAAATCGTCGATCGCGTTCGCGGTCAGCTGCGCGGTCGAGGCCAACAAACGCGCCTCGCGCTCGACCAGCACATTTTGTGTGACACGCGTCTGAATCAACGTGAGCACGATCAGCGAGCCCAGCGCGATGCCCAGGGCGAGGATGATCAAGCGCCCCCTGATCCCCATTCGGTCTCCCAACCGAGGTCTCATTTCGCCGCCGGAAGAAAGTGTGAATCGAGCAGCAGATCCAGATCCGGCGCGGCGCTCAGCGTGCCGCGACTCAAGAAGTAGTCGACGAAGCGCTCGAGCACGTGGCGCGCCGAGCGGTTGGTCGACCCCGGCTCGAACAACCTTCGCTCTTCCTCCAACGTAAACAGATGAATCCCCGATCGGCTCACCGGAGCCGGCGCGGCAGCCAAGCGCTTGGCCAAGAGCGCGTCATCCTCCTGGGGATGGGCCTGCCAATGCTCGGCGGCGCGGAACCAGGCTTTGACGAAGCGGCGCACGGCGGTGGGTCGCGAGCGCAAGGTTTCGCCCGAGAAAATGAAGCCATCCAGCACGAGGCCGTCCGCTTCGCGGCTGGTGTAGAGCACCTTGGCGCCCAAGGCGCGCGCGCGCGAAGCATAGGGCTCCCAAGTGTGCACGGCGGCAACCTCGCCCGACAGCAGGCGATCCACCGCTTGTGACGCATCGATATTGACGACCTTGACGGCCGAAGGCGCGACGCCGTGCTGATCCAGCATTTGTCGCACGAGCACTTCACCGAAGCCGCCCAGATTGGTACCCACTGCGTGTCCGCGAAGATCCTCGGGGATGTTGGTCGGGGGCATGCCGAGGACCATGTCCGCGCCATCCGAGAGATCAGTGAACAGAATGATGCGAGCGTCCGGGTTGGCCTCGACGACGTTGATGGTGTCCCCCGCCGCGACTCCGATGCCATCCAGACTGCCGGCGGCGAAGTCGACCAGCAGTTGATCGGTGTCTTCCGGGATCGAGAGCTCGACCGCGACCTGCTCGTCACTGAAGTATCCCAGCTGCTCGGCAAGCAACGCCGGGTAGTAGCCCGCCCACAAGTCCAGTCCGACTTGTAGTGCGGGCTCGCGATTGGCCGCCGCAGCCTCAGGTCGGGTGCACGCACAGAGCAGGAGCGCAGCCAAGCCGACCCCTGCTCCTTTTAGGATTAGCAAAATCCGCGCCAGCACATGCGAAGTAGAGCAAAGGCTCGGCGCGACTCCAAGTCAAACGCCGAGTGCTTGCATCTTGCGCGCAAATTTGGCGCGCGGCCCTGCGTAGGCGACAACCGAACTCGGCGAACTTTGGACTCCGCCGCTGGCGTCGGTCACGACGAAGCGTGCGTAGAGCTCGGCCCAAGACAGCCCCGCGCACGCTTGAGCGGCACGCAAAGCCGCGCCGAGCGCAGCCGAATTGGAGACCGACAGCGTTTCGATGCGCGCATCGAACACATCGGCCAAGACCTGCAAAATACCGCGATTCTTCGACGCGCCGCCCGTGACGCGCACGCTGCGCGGTCGCTCCCCAATCCAATCGGAATGGCGCTGCATGGACAGAGCCTGGGCTTCGACGATGGCACGGGCGTTGGCCGGCGGATCCTGAAACGCTTTGAACGCCTCGGTCCCTTCCAGCTCCAGCTTCGGCTCGAGCAGCTTCGGTGTCATCTCTGGGAAGAAATAGGGCAGCATCGAATTGTCGTCATTGCCTGCCTTCGTCTGTTGCAAAATCGCAGCCTCGAAGGCCGGCCAAGACAAACCGACTCGCCGTGCGACTTCCTCACGAGCAAGTGAGCCATTGGCGAAACCGATCAGGCACATGAAGCCACCCGCCGGATTGCCGAACACGTGTCCATACCCGCGCGGATCGGTGCGCGGCTCACGCATCGCGGCAAACACGGTATCGCTCGTACCGAGGCTGATCACCGCCGTACCGGGCTCGGTCGCCCCCATGCCGACCAAGCTGCTCGGATTGTCGCCAGTGAAGGCGATCACGGGCGTGCCAGGCGCAAAGCCGAAGCGCTTCACGAAATACGGATCCAACTCACCGACGCGCGTGACCGAGGGTGCCGCGGGGAGCAGCTTCTGGCCCAGATCCGGCGCGGTTGCCGCGAGCAAAGCGGGGCTCCAGGCGCCACTCTGCAAGTCCAAGAGGTTCATGCCGGCGCCATCGCCGAAATCGATGGGCGCGGACTCGCCGGTCAAGATCGAGGCGATGAACGCGCTGACCAGGGTAATTTCCGCAGTTTTTGCGTAGGCCTCCGGCTCGGTCTTCCAAAACTTGCGGATCTGCGGCCCCGTGAAGCGCTCGATGGCGCGCGAGCCGGTCACCTTGACGACCACGGAATCACCACCGACGGCAGCTGCGATTTCGGCGCACTCGACGGTGGTCGAGCTATCCAGCCAGATCGGCGAGCTGCGGCGGCTGAGCAAGGGACGCACTTGGTCGACCAGCGGCGCGCTGGTCGACCAAGCCGGAGCGTCGCTGATGCGCGTGTTCAGATAGACCGAGCCGTGCTGTTGGCCCGAACCGCTCACGCCACGCACCGACGCGAAGTCGAAGCCGCTCGCTTTCAGTCGCGTAAAGAGCAGCTCCAGGGCGGCGACCCAGAGCAACGGATCAGCGTGCCGGAGCTGCGCGTCAGGGTTCGGCAAAAAGCCTTGGGGCGAGCCGTATTCCGGCAGGTCTTGACCGAAATTCACGGCCTCTTGGAGCACGACCTGACCCGCATCGGTGTCAATCACCAACGCGGAGAGGCTTTGCGTGCTGGAATCCAAACCAAGGTAAAGTCCCATGGCCCGAGGCTATATCAGAAGCGCCGCACTTCCTGCGAGCGCAACCCACACGAACACGCGCTCAGAACGATGCAAACTTCTCAGGGTGACGGAAATGTGCTCGAGCCGGGTCCGCGGGCAAAACGAACCGACGAATGTTTGTCGAGTGAAACCGGCGCGTTGAACAGCGCGCTTCCGCTCACGACGCAATCGAGCTAGGTCTAGGGCATGCCCTCTTTCGATTCCGCCCGGAATTGCCACATCGTGCGCATCGTCTACGACGGGCCGGGCATCGCTGGAAAAACTACGAATCTCCAGCGAATTTGTGATGTGATCCCGAGCTCGCGGCGGAGTGAAATGTATACGCCCGCCGAGCTCAAGGGCCGCACCATGTTCTTCGACTGGCTCGAGATCGACGGGCCCGCCCAGGGTGGCCAAGCCCTGAAATTTCAGCTGATCACCGTCCCCGGCCAGGTCGAGCGCTCCTATCGCAGGAAGCCGCTGATCGAGATGGCGGACGTGGTGACCTTCGTTTGTGATTCGAGCCCCACAGCGATCCCGGAGACGATGCGCACCTTCTCGCGTCTGCGCGCGTTGATGCGCCGCCGCAAGGAGAAGCTACCGCTGGTGGTGCAAGCCAACAAGCAAGACGTCGAAGGCGCGTTCACGCCCGACAAGCTGCGCAAGCGCCTGAAGCTGGATGTGACGGTGCCCGTGCTCGGCGCCACTGCCGTCAACGGTGGTGGCGTGAAAGAGACGCTTTTGACCGCGATCCGCGCGGGCGTGCACACCCTGCGTGACTCGCGCATCACGCCCCTGGCCAAAGCGTTCGCCAACGCCGACGCGCTATTCGATCACGTGCTCACCTTCGAGGACACGCCGAACACGGACGAAGTCGTGGACGCCGAGGAGCTGCACATCGCAGCCGAAGACATGGACGTCGAAAGCGCCGCCGCCGCTGCTCAGTTACAAGCCGCGTCGCTCGACGACCTCGAAGCCCGTGCTCGCCGGGCGGCGAGCCGCAACCGTTCGCAGTCGACCAGCAAGTAGGGTGAAAGCGCGCGGCGCCGCACTCGTCGCGTTGGTTTTGGCCACGACCAGCGCCGCGCAGGGCGCGCCCCGGCGCCGCCATTTCGAGCCCGACGATCTGGAGCTGGAACAGCCGGGTATTCTCGATTTCGATCTGCAGGTCGGCCCGGTCCTCGGTAGCTCGGCGAGCGGGAACCACGTGCTCATGCCCGATTTCGAAATCGGGTTGGGCCTGACCCGCAACGTGGAGCTCGACGTGAGCGGGACGTTCACGCTCGACCGGGAAAATGGCCAGCGCCATGTCACCGGTGACGCGCTCTGGATCGCCGCCAAGCTCGGCTTACTCGACACCCTCGATGCCCAGGGCAACGCTTGGGCCTTCGGCATCGAGCTCGGGCCGCGCTTGCCCACGCTCGACGCCGCGGGCATCGGCTACGGCGCGCTTGGGTTGCTCGGGTTCACGTACCACGGGCTGGCCTTGGTGCTGAATGCGGGCAGCTTCATCGATCCTGGGACGAGTCTGAGCGCAGAACATCCGAGCGCTTTGGTGTTCGGCGCGGATCTCAATGCCCAGCTGGACCAAAAGTGGTCAGTTCAGTCCGAGCTCGGCTTGGCTCATTACCTGAGCTCCGATCCCGACGAGCTGTCGTTCACGCTGGGCGCGACGTATGCGCTGAACCGACGCCTCGACGTCTCTTTGACCGCGCTCAGCGGATTCTTGCCGAACACCGATCACGCCGGCTTGCTGCTCGGTGTGTCGCCACAGTTGGGGCTTTGGTGACACCACGCACGCGGCGCGACGCCGAAGGCTGAGACGCCTTCGGGACGCCGCGTGACCAGCAACCCCCTCAGGCCAGGTCGAACAGCAGCACTTCCGAGTCGCTCACGCCGCTCAATTCGAGCGCGGCTTCGTCGCTCGCTTGCACCGCGTCGCCCGCCGAGAGCTCTTGGCCATTCACGAGCAGCTTGCCACGCGCGACGTGCAGCCAGGCGTGACGCCCCGGTGCGAGCGCATACTTCTCCGACTCACCCGCGCCGAAGGTACCCGCGAGCAGCTGCACGTCTTGATGCACGAGCACTTGGCCATCCGCGCCGGCGCGCGAAGCGACCACGCGCAGCTTGCCTTTGAGCTCCTGCTTCGGGAAATTCTTCTGCTCGTAGCCAGGCTCCAAATTGCGAGCCTCGGGCAGCACCCAGATTTGCAAGAAATGCACGGGCTCGGTCTTCGAGGCGTTGAACTCACTGTGACCGACGCCGGTGCCAGCGGTCATGCGCTGCACGTCACCCGATTTCATGACCGAGCCGTTGCCCATCGAGTCACGGTGTTCGAGCGCGCCCTCGAGTACATAGGTCAAAATTTCCATGTCCCGGTGCGAGTGAGTCGGAAATCCCTTGCCCGGCGCGACGCGATCTTCATTGATCACGCGCAGGGCGCGGAAGCCCATGTGCTTCGGATCGTAGTAATCACCGAACGAAAACGAGTGCCAGGAATCCAGCCAGCCCCCGTGCTGAGCGTGTCCGCGATCTTGTGCTTTTCTGAGAGTGATCATCGATACCTCCGAGTAACGAGTCAGAAGTTAAGCCTGCACGGCGGCTCGGGAAAGGCCCCCCACCACAACACACCGTTGTGGGCCCGCAACGCCGCCTGTATGATTCACCTCGAAGGAGCACTGTTGACTCACTCGGTTTCGGTTCTGATCCTCCCCGGCCTCGGCAACTCAGGGCCCGAACACTGGCAAACGCACTGGCAAGCAGAACACGGCTATCAGCGCGTCGAACAGTCCAATTGGGATCAACCGGACTTGGCAGACTGGCTTACCAACCTGAGGGCGGCCGTGAGCACGGCCAGTGGGGGCGTGGTTTTGGTGGCGCACAGCCTGGCGTGTTCCTTGGTCGCTCACTACGCCCAAGCTCACCCGGAACGAGTGCTCGGAGCATTCTTGGTTTCACCCGCGGACGTGGAATCTACGCGCTGCACCCCCGATGAAGTGCGCTGCTTCTCGCCCATCCCGCTCACGCCCCTGCCCTTCCCTGCCCACGTCGTCGCCAGCTCGGACGACCCCTACGTGGATTTCGCGCGCGCCGAGTTTTTTGCCACGAGCTGGGGCGCCGGCTTCACCGACGTTGGCTCTTGCGGGCACATCAACGCCAGCTCCGGGCTCGGCGCGTGGCCCGAAGGCCACGCACAATTCCGCGCCTGCCTAGCGAAATGGGCGTTGGGCTAGGCCTAGCCGCTCACTTCGGTACGACGTTCACGCGGCACACGCCGCCGATGCAGTCGGTCACGCCGTCGTTGCAACAATCGCCCGCTACATCGCAGGCAGCGCCAACGCCCGCGCACGACAGCGACGTCTTATCGACGCACTGGCCGTCGACGCAGAAGCCCGAGCAGCACTCGAAGCCCGCGCTGCACGCAGGCCCCTTCTCGGGAGGCTTGGGCGTCTCGATGCACTTCGCGAGCGCCCAGAAGCCGCGCATGTTGGGTGTCTCGTCGTTTTGGCCCTCGACGTAAAACGCGGGGTGGCTCGGATCCACCTTGCCGAGCTTTTGATCGACGGCCGCGACCCACAGCCGGCGCTTGCCGTTGATCACGGGACCAGTCAGCGCATTGCCCCAATCACGCATACTCGTGAACACGACCCAGTTGTAGCCACCGCGATTGACCGGGCAGAACGTGGGCTCGCGTTGCGTGTTGTGATCGGCGTCGAGTGGCGGATCATCGATGTTCGCCATGCGGATCGGTGAGCCGCTGCCATTCGTCGCACTCACCCACAACTCGCCGCTATCCGGTGTGGCATCGACGCAGCCGAGCGCATTGCAACCAGTCGAGTACTTGCCGCTGTGGTACGAGATGTACTTGCCGTCCGGACTGAACGTCGGGTAGCCGAGCTGATCGTTGTCCGCCGGCAAGCTGCTGGCCTTGACCACCTCGTGCACGTTGGCGGCCGCGAATTTGGCCGTTTTCTGGTCGAAATCGAGATAAATGATGCGCTTCGACGTGGGCAGCACGTTGTCCATGCGGTCACCCGCGGCTTCCACCAGCGCGAGCTTGGTTCCGTCCGGCGAGAACGACGGCATCATTACGCCGTAGCTCGGATCGCCGAGCACCACGTCGTCGAGCCCGCTGTCGGCGATCACCGCACCGGTCGCCGTGACGGCGAGCGAGATGAACTTGGAGCCCGGCACGGGGGACTCGGTCTGCCCGCCGAACACCACGTACTTGCCGTCCGGCGAGAGCGCCGAATTGGCACCGTACATATTGGTCTGCTTCGACAAGCTCGCCGTCTGGCCAACCTTCTCGGGCAAGGCAAACGCCGCCCAAGCGCGCGTCTTCGACCAATTGCTATACGGCGCAATCGAGGGCGCAGTCTTCAGATCCTCGACCGTGGCCACCAGCGTGCTGCCGTCCGCGCTCACCGAGTGGCAGCCCATGCAGCGCCCCTCGTTCAGCGTCTCCGGCGCCGCACCCGCACCTGGATAGATGCGCGTGATGTTGCCCACGCGCGTCGTGTCATCCTTCGGGTCGGACTGCGAAGCCGTCCAATAATAGATCGCTCCACGCAAGCTCTCGGGCGCAATCGTGAAGCTCTCGGTGGCCGAGGCATATGCCTTCGAAGACGCACTATCCCAGCGCGAAACGCTAAGTGTCAGCGCGTCCCCCGTGTTCGACGCGGTGACCCGATCCCAGGCATCTTGCGGCACACGAACCCGCGCCGGCGCCTTCACCGTCGTGTAGTAGTCGTAGCTGTAGCCCGATTGCTCGAGGTGCACGCGATACACGTCACCCTCGGCATTGGGAGCCGTCCACATGATCTGCGGCGAGGTCAGCCCCAATGCGAACACCGTCTGATCGTAGGGATAAAGCAGCGAATCGAGCGCGGGATCCGAGGGCAAATTGGCTTTATCCAATGCGCTGCGTGCGGCCTTCGAGATCGTGCCCGCCACGTTGGCCTCGACGATCTTCACGACGAGCTCCGCCGTCGCCTCGAGCCCACCATAGACCGCGTGCAGCTTGCCCGTGCCGGCCATGCTGCCTGTCGCCGTCACCGACGCCGGCGGTCCGATCTCGAAGCTCGCGAGATCGGGGCGATCGAACTCGAGCGCCTCGGGCGTGACTTCGATTTGCGACTTGTCCTTCAACGTCGCCTTGAGCACGTATTCGGCAGACTTCACGGCACCCGCATCACCCAGCGTGAGCGTGATGCTCGGTGGATCGAACTCCAGCGCCGTCGCATCCACGACATTGCCGCCGGGTCCGGGCCCGGTTCCGCCGTCCCCGATGATGAGCATGCCCGTCGCAGCGCTGCCCCCGCTGTTGGCCACCGCGCCGGTCCCGCCGGAATTGGACATGCCGCCGAAGGTGCCGGGCGGTGTAGTCACCGAAGGGTTGCCGCTGCAGGCTGCGGCGACCGCCACGACGCAACAAAACCCTAATACTTTCGACCGATCATCAAGCTGCGCCATTGGGTCAGATTATTATCGCCCGAAGTCCGAATTTAACAACGCCCGATCCCGCGGTCGCAGCAGCAGATGACGCCTGGAGTCGGCTCCCCGATTCCTACGCGGGCAGCATCTTTTCTCACGACTGGATCCGCAATCCTCAGCGCCAGTCGCAATCAACCTCGCGACTCAGGCCGAGGTCACCCGTGCGAACTCGAGTCGGCATTCGAACATCTAGGGCTCGACGTCAACGCGCTCAGCAAGCAGCGAGTTCATCAATTCGAATGACGGCGACTCGACTGCTCTTCACGGCATGACCTCTATTCGAACGACCACTGCCACGATCGCGTTCCGTCGTCCGCGACCTCCCTCAGCGCAGCGCCTCGGTCCGGTGAAGATCGAAATCACGGAGCTCGAGCTCGAGCGCGAGCGCGACGACGAAGCGCCGGTCAAAGCGCGGATCTCCCACTGGCGACAACCGACATCGCAGTGAGCAATCGACCTGTCGCTTCCCGTCAGCGAGCCAATTCGTCGCATCGAGCGCGCGTGTTGCGATCCTGCGCTCGGCGCAAGTCTTCGCTGCGCCAAACCGCGCGAGGCTCGATTTTCATTGGCGGATTTACGCCCAACGCGAGGCGCCGCTCAGAGCTGCTCTGCGCACACGACGCCATGTCGTCTCAACAAACGACGACGCACGACCTTTAGTGGCAATGCCTCGATGCCGTTATCGTCTGCTAACGCGGTCGATGAGGTGGATCGACGGCGAGACTGAGAACATTTCCCAGTTTGGTTCGAGCGAGACAAGGAATTCGATAGGCGTGAGAGCGGCGATTATCGCCAACCGCGCCGACTAACACGAGCATGGAATGATCAACTCTTCTGCCGCGAAACATCTGTCATCTGGTTCTGCACTCGGGCGCTACGAATTGCTGCTTCCGATCGCGAAGGGCGGCATGGCGGAAGTGTGGGCGGCTCGCCTGCATGGGACCCGCGGGTTTCAAAAGGTGGTCGCAATCAAGACCATTCTACCCGGCGCCATCGACGATGCGCGCATGGAAGAGATGTTCCTCGTGGAGGCGGAGCTCGCATCCAAGATCCACCACCCGAACGTGGTGGGAACGATCGATCTCGGCGAGCACGAAGGTGTCTTGTACCTGGTCATGGAGTGGGTCGACGGCGAGTCGCTCAATGTCCTGATGCAGAAGGCGGCCAGCCAAGGCGGCGTGCCTTTGCCGATTGGTGTCAATCTGATTGGCCAAGCGTGCCAGGGCTTGTTTGCCGCGCACAACTTGCGCGACGACGAGGGTGCTCTACTCGGCGTCGTGCATCGCGATGTCTCACCGCACAACTTGCTGGTGACCTTCACGGGCACGGCGAAGGTCGTGGATTTCGGGATCGCCAAAGCGACGAGCCTCGCGTCTTCTACGGAAGTCGGCGAGGTGAAGGGGAAGTTTGCATACATGGCGCCGGAGCAGGTTCGGGCGCAAGCGGTGGATGCGCGCACGGACCTGTTTGCGCTCGGTATCTTGCTTTACCAAATCACGACCGGAAAGCATCCGTTCCGCGGCGAGAACCCCGGCGAGACGCTGCAAAACATCTGCGACGAGCGCGGCCCGACCCCGCCTAGCGCGTTTCTCCCCGACTACCCGGCAGAGCTCGAAGCCGTCGTTTTGAAGGCACTGGCGAAGAATCCCGATCACCGTTTCTCGTCGGCCAACGAGATGCTGACGGCACTCGAGCGGGCGATGCCCGGACCACTCGAGGCGAGCTTCGAGGTCCAGGTCGCCGAATACTTGAAGCAATTGTTCGGCGCGCGCACCACCGAGCGCCGTGCAGCTTTACGCGTCGCCCAAGAGCGCGTCGATCAACAGCGCGCGGAATCGTCATCACAGATCAGCCTCGGTACCCTGCGGGCCATTGCCATCGATCGGATGGACGGCTCCAGCGCGTCGCAAACCCCGAGCCGGATCAGCTCGCCGCTGTTGAATCGGAACACACCAACACCCACGCCAATGCCAACGCCCAAGGGGCGTTCGAAGCAGGCGTTCGCGGCTCTCGCGGGCGGGCTGGCAGTCCTCGCTGGCGCCTTGGTCTTGAAAATGCCGAGCGCCTCGCCAGGTCCGGCAAAAGCGGGCACGGGCGGCATGGTCCCCGTCGAGACAATCATGCCTTCACCCCCGAAGGTTACTCCGCCAGCGGTCGTTTCGGCGCCTCTGGCGGCGCCCGGTGTGCCCGCATCGGCTGAACCCGAGCGCGGCGCAGAGCCGGCGAAGAGATTGGCTCACGAGCGCAAGGCGCCGGCGCGAAGCGGGCGCCCGGGCGTTGCAAGCGCAGACCCGACTACCGGAACCCATGCGGCGGCGACGCCTGCGGTCACCGCCACCGCACCGACTCCTGCGATACCCGCTGCCAGCGTCAGCGGTCCATCAACCAACACCCTTGGTCGTGGAGCTTTCGGCGGGCGCCACTGAGCGCAAACCGGGTTCGACCAACGGCTTCAACCAGAACGGGATTCGATATGTCATATACGAAGAGTCACTACCTTTCGGTGTTCGTTCCAAGCGTGCTGCTGGGCTTCGTCGCAGCGCTCAGTCTGACCGGTTGTGGTGAGTCACCTGCCGGTTTGCCGAGCGAGACCGCTGGCACTGGCGCTGGTGGTGGATCCGCACACGGTGGTTCGGGTTCGGTGTCTGGCGGCGGGAGCAATGAAGCCGGCGAGACGAGTGAAAGCCAAGCCGGAGAGGCCGGAGAAGCCGCGGGCGGTGCAACCCACCAGTCCGAGGGCGGCAGCACGGCCAGTGGCGGCACGACCGAAAGCGGAGGCACGACTTCGGGCGGTACCGGTGGTACCGGCGGTGATGCCAGCGGTGGCGTGGCCGGCGGAGTGACCAGCGCGGGCAGCGGCGGTCAGGGTGGAACGTTGATCGAAGCGGTCATTCCGCCCACTTGTATGTTTCACACAGACGTTTCGCTCGACACCACCAGCACTGCCGGCGCTGGCGGAATAGGCGGCGTCGGCGGATCTGGCGGAACCGTCGGGGCTGGCGGGAGCGGAGGGAGTGCGGGCACTGCCCTCACCGTGACGCTCCAGGTCAGTCCGTTCGTCGGTACCTATCTGGCCGATGCCGCCGGGCGAACGCTGTACACCTACGGCAACGACCTCCCGGGCGATTGCCACACGCCGCCGGTCTCGAATTGCGTGACCGATTGCTTGATCAGCTGGCCCATTTTCCCCGCTGGCGCGCGCGTGCTTGCGGCGGGGCTCGATGACGCGGCATTCGGGGCGATTCACCGCGACGATGGCACCTGGCAGACGACCTACTACGGTTGGCCGATCTACTACTACAAGACTGATCTCTTGCTCGGGCAAGTCGCGGGCCAGGGCAAAGCCAAGACCTGGCACATCGTGGAGAAGAAGCCGTCGGGCGTGTTCATCATGAAGCCGGGGAGCTTCAGGTACCTTGCGGATTCCGCTGGGCACACGCTCTACGTCAATGCCGCCGATCAGGCAGGAACGCTGCTCACGGCTCCGGTGAGCAATTGCTCGGGAAGCTGCCTCGCGACGTTCGAGCCGTTCCACGAGACGAACTTCTCGGTGGTAAGCTCACTGCTGAGCGCCGATTTTGGCTCATTCGTGCGGCCCGGGAAGAGCAGCATCCAAGTCGCCTACAAAGGCATGCCGCTATACCGCGCGGCGACCGACCTCAAGTCGGGGGACATGACCGGCACTTCGGTGACGGGATTTACGGCGGCCTTGCCATGAACGCGGCGGCCCGATTCGCGAATCTGGGCTGCGTCGCCTTGACGGTTCTGTTCAGTGTACATCCGGCGTCGGCGGAGGTCACAGCAGGACAGCGCGCGACCGCGGAAGCACTGTTCCAACAGGCGGCGGAGCTGATGGAGCAGAAGAAATACAAGGAGGCGTGCGAACAATTCGCGGCCAGCCAGGAGCTCGATCCGGCGCTGGGCACGACACTCTACTTGGCCGACTGCTACGAGCAAAGCGGAAAGACGGCCAGCGCGTGGGCGCTCTTCCAGGAAGCCGCGGATGGGGCGCGACGCGTGCAGCAGACCGATCGTGAGCAGATCGCGAACGAGCGCGCGGCGAGCCTCAAGGGACGCCTCTCGAAACTCGAGCTGCGCGTGTCCCCGGCTCGCCGCATCCCCGGCCTCGAGCTTCGGCTCAACGACACGCCCGTGCCGAGTGCTTCTTGGAATACGCCGCTCCCGGTCGATCCCGGGCAGACGCGGGTCGAGGCCCGTGCTCCCGGGAAGAAGCCTTGGTCCGTGGAAGTCAAAGTCGCGGATGGTCCCTCGAGTCAAGTGGTGGAAGTGGGCGAGCTCGCGGACGCTCCGCAACCACTCTCCAAGGATACGGCGGCGGTGGTCAGCGAAAAGCTCACCCCGCGAGATCCGGGTTCGACTCAACGCACGATCGGCTACGTGGTGGGCGCCGTGGGTGTAGTCGGGCTCGCCGTGGGCGGTTACTTTGGCTACCGCGCGATGTCCTTGAACAAGGATTCGAAGGGCCAGTGTCGTGCGGACGACCCGAATGCTTGCACGAGCGAGGGCGCCGCCACTCGAAAAGACGCGCAAACTGCAGGAACCGTTTCGACCATCAGCAGCATCGGTGGTGGAGTGCTCCTAGGAACTGGTCTCACGCTGGTGTTCACTGCACCGAGCTCGGCCTCGAGCAGCGCGGGCAATCGTCTACCCGGCCAAGCTTCTTCAGCGGGCTTTGGCGTTCAACTGCGAGGTGCGTGGTGACTCGACTTCATCGGCCAAGCGCGCTCGGCGCCCTTGCGCTGCTCACGCTCAGCGCCGCCTGCACGCAGATGTTGGACATTCAAGACGCTTGGGTCGACCCGAGTTTGAGCGGCGATGGGGGCCGCAACTCCGCGACGAGCGGCACGGCTGGTTCGCACTCGGCCGCGGGGACGCAGAGTTCGAGTGGCACGGGCGGGGGGGCCTCTGCTCACAATCACTCGGGCGGTTCGACTGAGCAAGCTGGCACGGGCCCCAGTATGGCGAGCGCGGGCACGAACGAGATGACGGCCGGCGCGGGCGGCGGGGACACGCCGGATGAACCCAGCACTTGCCAAGGTTACTGCGAGTCGGTGATCAAGAGCTGCACGGGCAAGTTCGAACAGTACCGCTCGCTCGGACAGTGCCTGGAGGTGTGCAAGCATCTACCCGAGGGCGCGATCGGCGACGAGAACGTCAATACCGTTCAGTGCCGCATTCGCCAAGCGCGCTTCGCGGAAGCCGAAGCGTTCCTGTACTGCAAGTCCTCGGGGCCTTTGGGGGCCGGGAAATGCGGTTCGAATTGCGAATCTTACTGTTCGCTGATGGACTCCACATGCACCAAGAGCTCGACGGCGGGTAACCAGGAGCTGAGCTACTTCAACGACACCCAAGCTTGTCTAGCGAACTGCAATGCAATGGCGGACGATCCGACGGGCCCCACTCAGTATTCGTCTTCGGCCACGGTCGAGCCATCCAACCTGGTGGGCAACAACATCTATTGCCGCACGTACCACGTCACGGCAGGCATCGAGCAGGACGCGGCGAGCGAGCATTGCCCACATGCCATGGGTGGGGATCCGTGCATCGCGCAATGAGCGCGCATTTGCCCAATGTTGATCGGAATCGCACTGTTGGCGGTTGGGGCGGCGCTACTGGGCTACGTCGTAGCGGCTCGCCAGCCTGCGCCCACTGCCCGTAGGCCGAATTCCTTGGCCCCGCGCGCACGCAGCGCGCCTCCCCCAGAGAGCGCCGTGGACGCAAGCGATACGGACGAAACGCTGGTGATGCGCGTGCGTTCGACGCTGACCGATGCGGTGCTCGAACCGATCGTCGAGGAGCTGCTGGTGCCCGAACCGCCGGTCGAGCTCGTCGAGAGGCCATCGGATCCCAAGGTCGTCGTTGCCTACGAAGAAGACGCGGACGAAGAAGAGAGCACCTCGCCGCAGGCGCGGATTCTGGTTACCGCTTCCGGAGACACCGACCGCGGACAGCGCCGCAAGGCCAACGACGACAGCTTGTTGGTCATGCCGGAACACTGTCTATTCGCCGTTGCCGACGGCATGGGCGGCTATGCAGGCGGAAGCGTGGCTAGCGCGCTCGCCGTGGAGGAGATGAGGCGCGCTTTCGAGCAAGAAGCCTTCCTCGCCGAACTGCGCACCACGGGAGCGGTTCCGCGCCGCGGCAGTGAATTGGCCAAATCGATGGTCCAGGCGCATCAGGCCGTGTTCAACGCGGCGCGCACGACGCCGGAGTACTGTAAGATGGGCACCACCCTCGTCGCCGCCCGCTTTTCGCCGAACAAGCAGCGCGTGTACATCGGACACGTCGGTGACAGCCGCTGCTACCGCTTCCGTCGTGGCAGCTTGCGCCAGCTGACCACCGACCAAACCATGAGCACGGTCGGGATGGTGGGGCCGCACGCGGACGATCTGCTGCAGGCCATCGGCGTCACCGCAGATTTGTCAATCGATCTGATCATCGACAAACCCCAATCCGGCGATGTCTATCTGTTGTGCTCGGACGGCTTGAACAAGATGGTCAGTGACCAGCAAATCCAGCAAACCCTTGCCGGCCAGCGCGACATCGAAGCGGCGGTTTATGGCTTGATCGAGCAAGCCAACGACGCCGGTGGCCGAGACAACGTGACCGTGGTTTTGATCAAGGTAATCGACCGCACGCTTCACGACATCGCCACGATCCCGAGCCCTCCGCCAGACCAAAAAGGCTGGACCAAACAACCGAACATCGCACCGACGGAAAGCTGCGGTTCGGAGGACGCGACGGTCATAGGGCAACTCCCGCTCGAGCTCGCGGCGCTACGACTCCAGTCGGCGACGGGCAAGCCGCGTCGCTGATCACGCGCTTTCCGCCAGCGCCAGACAGCAACACGACTTACTCCCGATCTCGAATTGCCGTTAGCAGGCAAGTCGCACGGGAACTCCGTACGATCCGCGCACGAGCAGCGATTATCGCCAGTCGCGGCAAACCAGATTAGGAGTCAGATATTGAATTCGCTAAGTTCAAAAGTGGTCCACGCTTGCGTCTGTGTCGGCAGCTTGCTGTCCGCGTTTGGGTGTTCGGGCGCGAGCGGCCCTGCCGAGGAAGGCCCCGACTCGCAAGCGCAGGCGGTCAAAGTCACGACCATCGACGTTCGTCGATCGCTCGCGGTCACCGAACAAACAATCCTATCGCGCTTCTCGCTGCAGCGCGTGCTCACGCAGTTGGCCGCGCAAAGTGGGGTTCCAGGGCTGACCGCCAGCGCGCTGTTTCAACAATGGTGGGACACCCAAAATCCCGCTCCCGGCCTGTACGCTGGCCCGCACTGCAACGACACCGTGACGCCTCCAATCGGCAGCAAGCTGAACGGCTATCCCTATCTGTGCCGCGACGGGGCGGAAGGAGCACAGGCGAGCTGTGACCCGTTCGCCGCCAATAGCGCTTGCGCATACCTGCCAATCGGCTTGTTCAATCGCTACGATCAAGCGCCGGAGAATGGCGCACACTGCGGGGAGTACCGAATCGTCTACGCCAAAACCTCTGGCGTCGCATCGACGAGCGACCGCAACCTGCTGATCTTCGAAGCCGCGCTCTCCAACCCGCACCCCCAGCAGGGACTGAAGGGCTGTCAGCAAATCATCGACACCTGGGCGAACTTGACGCCGGAAAACGACATCCAGGCGCGGGCCGCGGCGCTGGAGCGCTTCTACTTCACTGGCCAAGGCGTGGTCGGGCCCGTGGTCTCGATTAGCAACTACGGCGACAATGCGCTTGGCGCAGGGCAGATCCGCACCAATCAATTCTCGAATACCACGAGCGGTTGGTCGCTACGTGAATTCAAGCTATTCCGGACATGTTCCGGCAATTCGTGCAGCAGCATGCGATTCGTGCCGGTCACGAACAAGAACAATAGCTTCGGTCCACTCTTCGATCCGAGCTCGACCTTCGGCACCGCTCCGGCATTCCGTAGCTTCTTTCCATCACAGGTCTCGAATCTGAACGCGAGTAGTGTGCCCGGCATCGACATCAGCACGACCGACAGCTTCAATACCGCGCAGAGTCAGGCCTCCGGCGCGAGCGCCGCAGAAATGCGCTATTCGGTTCAATTCGGTACGGGACCGAGCGCGCTCCGAACGGCTCTTCAGACCCAGCTCACCACACTCGGCAGCGCGTTGACGCCGGACGACGTCGTGGCGCGCGCGCAGGCGCTCTCGTGCGCGGGCTGTCATCGCTTGAGCAACAACGTCGCGCTGGGTGGTGGTCTCACTTGGCCGGCTTCGCTCGGCTTCACCCACGTGACCGAGCGAGCCACCGAAGTGGTCGCTGGGGAGACTCGATTCGTTCTCTCGGATGCCCTCTTGAACCAGTTCTTGCCCGCTCGAAAGGCGATTTTCGAGGACTTTCTGAACAACCGCCCGCGTCCGTCCAAAGGTCCGACTCACCCACTGAGTGGGTCGAACACCCACGGTTGAGCCAGAGCAGGCCGAGCGCCCGAACGCAGAGCCTCACTTCCCGACCATCGCACTTGGGTTAGTCTGACCCAATGCAGCCAGCGCTCACGCACGCCACTCCGCCGCAGCTCATCGACCCGCAATTTGGCCCGGCCGTGTCCGAGTCGAAGGTTGGTGGCAAGAAGTACTGGACCGTCGTGGGCTTGCTGGTGTTCCTCGGTCTGTGCGTGTTGGCGGGCTTCGTGGCCGCGTTGGCGGCGGAGTCAGTCGTAGGGGCGTTGCTGCTCGCCCTGTTGATCTTGTTGCTCGTGCTCGGGATATGGGCGCTCTCGGGCACGCGCGTCATCGTCTACACGCACGGGATCGAGCGTCGGGGGCGCTTCGGAAGCAAGCGCTTGGGCTGGGATCAACTGCAGTCCTACACGCTCAATATCGTCGACCCTGCGCATGCGGGCGCAGGAGCGGGCGGCGTGCTCGCGGTCCTGATCATTCGCCTGCTCACCTCCAACGAGATCAAGCCGCAGGCGGTGGTATTGCGCGGCAAGAACAAGGAGAAAGTCACCATCCCCAATCAGCTGAAGGACTATGAAGCGCTGCTCGCCTCACTGATTCCTTTCCTCACCGAGCGGCTCGCGGCACAGGTCCACCAGGAGCTGAGCCGCGGAGTACCAGTGACGTTTGGCAAGCGATTGACGCTCGATCCGCAAGCGGGCGTGGTATTCAACGGCTTGCTCGGCGGTAAGCAGAGCGCGCCCTTTCACGAGATCGAGTCGATGGTTTTCGAGCGCGCGCTGCTCGCGATCCGCAGGCACGGCCAGCCGAAGCCATGGCAAACGGTAGCCATCGCCGCCATTCCCAACGTTGTCGTATTGCAAAAGATCGTCGCCCAGGCGAGTCCGCCGCGTCACGCGCCGCCCGAGAGCGAGAATTTCAGCTGGGCGCGTTGAGGCCTCAGCGTAGAGTCCCCAAGCGCGCAATGCCCGCTTCCATGTCCGCCGCGTTCGCCCCCGCAGTGCTGATGCGCACGAACGCGCCGGGGCGCTCGGCAGCGAACCACGGCGCGCCAGGCGTGAGCGAAACCCCCACGTGCGCCGCGGCCGCCACGAACGCCAGATCATCGACCCCCGCGGGCAGCGCGAGCCACAGACTGAAGCCGCCCTCGGGGATGCGCTGCAGGTGAGCCTTCGGCAAGTGGCGCCCCAGCGCGCGGACCGCGACATCACGGCGATCTCTCAGGGTTTGACGTAGTTTTTGCACGTAGTTGCTCCAACCCGCGGCGTTGACCAGCTCCAACGCGGTGTCCTGCAGAATGCCCGAGACGAAGAAGTCCTCGGTAGCGCGCAAAGTGCGCAGCCGACCGAGCACCGGACCTTTGGCGACGATGCCAGCGACGCGCAGGCCGGGCGCGGTCGATTTGGTGAGCGAGCGAATGTACACGACGCGGTCGCCGCCTTGACGGAAGAGCGGCGCGGGCGGCGCGCTGCCAAAGGCGAGGTCGCGCGCATAGTCGTCTTCGATAACGAACGCGCCCGCACGCTCTGCCAGGCGCAACACGTCTTTACGGCGTTGTTCGGAGAGCGTGACCCCCGACGGATTGGAGAACGCGGGTTGCAAATAGAGGGCGCGCGCACCGGTGGAAGCAAAGGCGGCTTCCAGCAGATCAGCGCGGATGCCTTCCGCGTCGAGCGGCACTGGCACGGGCTTCAACCCCAACGAACGTGCGATGCTGAGCGCACCGAAATAGGTCGGTGATTCGAGCAGAATCGGCCCGCCGAAGGGGACGAGCGTGCGGAACGTGGCGGCCAGCGCGGCTTGCCCGCCGGGCGCGAGCACCACGTCCTCCGCTCGCGCATTGCCGCCGACGTCACGCGCGAACCACAGCCTGAGTTCGGGATGGCCCTCGGCGGGCAAGCGATCCCAAGCGCGCGGATTGGCCGCTGCGCGCCGCGCCGCCCGTGCCAGCAGCGCCAGCGGCTGTAACGAGACGTCGGTATAGCCACTGCCCAAGACGAGCGTACCGGGCACCGGCAATTCGAAAGCGGCGCTGGCGATCGGATCGGTGGCAGGGCCGAGCACGGTCAACTGCCACGACGAGTCGGCGCGCGGGCTTTCCTTCGTGCGCTCGGCCACGTATGTCCCGTCGCCAGGACGGCTCTGAACTAGTCCCTCTCGCGCCAGCTGCGCCATCGCCCGTTGCACCGTGACCGGACTTGCGACGAACTCCGCGCTGAGTTCACGCACCGACGGCAGCAACGTGCCCGGCGCCAGCCGCGCGATGCGCCGGCGCAGCTCGGCTGCGATGCGCGCGTCGGCTTTGATCGAAGTCGTCGCGGGGGACTTGCCGTTGCCCGAAAAACTGTTATCTAGTTTCATGTCGGAACTGAGTAACGATACTCCTCGCCCACAGATAACGCTACGGGCAATTTGGAGCATGTTTTCTGGACACTTCGCGGGCTTGGGGGCGGCCACGCTGGGTGTGCTGTGTTTCAGTCTTACTGTACCAGCGACTCGCGCAGCGGTGCCGGAACTGGGCGTGCTCCTGGTCGGCGCAGGCCGTTCGGTCATCGCCGGTGGCCTCGCGGTGCTGGTGCTCGCCGCACGACGCGAGCGGTTGCCCGCGCGGTCCGATCTGAAATCGCTCGCGCTAGTCGCCCTGGGCGTCGTCTTCGGCTTTCCGCTCTGTAGCGCGATCGCCCTTCGCAGCGTGCCCGCCGTGCACGCATTGGTGATCATCGGCTTGGTGCCGATGGCGACCGCGCTCTTGGCCGTAGTGCGGAATGGCGAACGCCCCTCGCCCAAGTTCTGGCTGGCGTCGTCGCTCGGGGCCGCGTCCGTGTTTGCCTTTGGCTTCACGCAAGCCTCGCTGCACGTGGTGGCAGCGGATGGCTGGATGCTCGCCGCGGTGCTCAGCGCAGCCTTCGGCTACAGCGAGGGCGCGCGTCTCACTCCGAGGCTGGGCGGCTGGCGCGTGATCTCCTGGGCACTCGTGCTGTCCTTGCCGTTCACGCTCGGCTTGTCGCTTTGCGCAATTACAGTGCAGCCGCTGCACGCGACCATCTCGTGGCGGGCTTGGTTGGGCCTCGGCTACGTCGGCGTGTTCAGCATGTACCTGGGCTTTTTTGCCTGGTATCGCGGTCTCACGCGCACCACCATTGCGCGAGCCAGCCAGGTGCAATTGGCGCAGCCCGTGCTCGGCTTCCTGTGGTGCTGGCTGCTGCTCGGTGAGCGGGTATCGGGTGCAATGTTGTTCACGGCGGGTTTCGTGTTGGTCTGTGCGGCCTGGGCAAGCCGCAGCCGAGTGCGCGCATTTCCTAGTGGACTCTACCCACCTCCTGGGGCATTCACCCCCCGGGCATGATTCGGACCACTGATCTCGGTAAGGCTTACGGCGCGCGCGTGCTGTTCGAAGGCGTGAGCCTAGAACTCAACGAGGGCTCCCGTTACGGCCTCGTGGGCGCCAACGGGTCCGGCAAGACCACCTTCATTCGCGTCGTCTCCGGCGATGAGCAGGCCACCAGCGGCACCGTGCACATCCCCAAGCGCGCCCGCGTGGGCGTGCTGCGCCAAGACCACTTCCTCGACGATCAAGCGCTGATATTGCACATCGCCATGATGGGCGACACGCTGGTTTGGAAAGCGCTCGAGGAGCGCAATCGAATCATCGATCACGGCGGTGATGCCAGCAAGCTCGCCGATCTGGAAGAGGTACTGGGCACGCACGACGGCTACACGCTCGAAGCGCGTGCCACGGAGATCCTGGAAGGTCTCGGCATTCCGATCGCGTCCCACCAACAGAAGCTGTCAACGCTGTCCGGCGGTTTCAAACTGCGCGTGCTGCTCGCGCAGGTACTGATCGGCGGTCCGGATTGCTTGCTGCTCGATGAGCCCACCAATCACTTGGACATTTTGTCCATTCGCTGGCTCGAAAAATTCATGGCCGCCTATCGCGGCACGGCGCTGGTCATCTCCCACGATCAGCGCTTCCTCGACAACGTCGCGACGCACATTTTGGATGTCGATTACGGCACGGTCACCAGCTACGTCGGCAACTACGCGCGCTTCGTGGTCGAAAAAGCCGCCGTGCGCGAGCGTAAGGAGCTCGAGATCGGCCGGCAACAGAAGATCATCGCCGAAAAGCGCGCCTTCGTGGACCGCTTCGGTGCCAAGGCCACCAAGGCCAAGCAAGCCCAAAGCCGCCTCAAGCAAATCGAGAAGATCGAAGTCGAGGAGCTGGCCCAGAGCTCACGCCGTGAACCGCTGTTCCGCTTCACCCAAGAGCGTCCCAGCGGCAAAGAGGTGCTCGAGCTCGAAGGGATCTCGAAAGCCTACGGCGAAAAGGTAGTGCTGAAGGACGTGTCCCTGACCGTGCGCCGCGGCGAAAAGCTGGCCGTGATCGGCGCGAATGGACTCGGTAAGTCCACGCTGCTCAAGATCATCATGGAGCGCCTGAAGGCAGACCAAGGCAAGATCCGCCTGGGGCACGAAGTGCGCCTCGGTTACTTCGCGCAGGACCATCACGAACTCTTGGGCAACGAGAAACAGACCCCGCTCGAATACATCTGGGACACCGTGCCTTCCGAAGGCACCGCCACCGTGCGCGGGATGTTGGGTCGCGTGCTGTTCAGCGGCGAGGACGTGATGAAGTCCGTCGGCTCGCTCTCCGGTGGCGAAGCCGCGCGCTTGATCTTCTGCAAAATCATCGCCGAGAAGCCCAATGTATTGGTGCTCGACGAGCCCACGAATCACTTGGATTTGGAGGCCATTTCCGCCTTGGTTTCGGGCCTCAAGGCCTTCGAGGGCACGGTCATCTTCGTGTCCCACGATCGCTCGTTCGTGTCCGAACTGGCGACCCGTATCCTGGAAGTGACCGCACAAGGCCCGCGCGAGTTCTCGGGCACGTACGCGGAGTACCTGGCCCGCTCTGGCGACGATCACCTCGACGTCGAAGCGGTGAGCTTGAAGGCCAAGACGGCCAACGCCAACGCCAGCGCCGGCAAGAGCTCACCACCGCCCGCGGCCGGCTTGTCCTGGGAAGAGCAGAAGAAGCGCCGCAATCGCTTGGGCACGATGCCCGCGCGCCGCGATAAATTGCTCGCGCAAATCGAAGCTGCAGAAGCGCGCAAGAAGGCGATCGCGGACAGCTACACGGTGGAAGGCTTCTTCGAACGCACGAGCCCCGCTGAAATCAAGAAGCTCGAAGCGGAAAGCCTCGCGCTCGGCAAGCAGGTCGAAGCGTGGCTTGCGGAGTGGGAAGAAGTCGAGACCGAGATCGCCAAGATCACCGCTGGTTGAGCCTCGTGACTGGCTCGTCCTCGTCGCCTGGCAGCCGCCGAATCATCCACGCCGAAGCCCTGGCTTGGCTGGCCGCCAACCCCGCGCCACCCGGAACGAGCGTGATCACTTCCCTGCCCGACGTCAGTGAAGTGCCGGAACTCGGCTTGGCGGGCTGGAAAACTTGGTTCGATGAAGCGGCCCGCACGGTCCTGCGCTGGACCCCCGCCCCCGGACTCGTACTGTTTTTCCAGAGCGACATTCGCGAAGGTGGTGAGTGGATCGACAAAGGCTACCTCGTGCAGCGCGCCGCGGAGGCCGAAGGCCGCACACTGCTCTGGCACAAGATCGTCTGTCGTCACCCGCCGGGCACCATCACGCACGGTCGCGCCAGCTACTCACACCTGCTCTGCTTCGCCCATGCTCCGCGCCCGCGCATCACGCACCCTGGCCCGGATGTGTTGCCCGACGCCGGCCACAAGCCTTGGAGCAAAGCGATGGGCGTCGAAGCCTGCCGGCTCGCTTGCCGCTTCCTGCGCGAAGAGAGCGAAACGACGCTCGTCGTCGATCCCTTTTGCGGCCACGGCACTGCCCTCGCAGTCGCCAACCACTACGGCTTCGACGCGCTGGGCGTCGAACTCTCCACCCGCAAATTCCGTGCAGCCAAACGCCTGGTACTCGATCTCGAAGACTAGGCGCGCTCGACGGAAACTCCGCGTTCCGCGAGGTGCGACGCTGGCTTGCGAGCGCCCCCTCTCCTGCCCCCCGGCACGCGAAGTGCCCGTGCTAGGCGGCGGATTCGAGCGCGCGGCGCACGTCTTCGAGGTGCTTGGCGGCGGAGAACTCGTGATGAAACGCGCCCAGGATGCGGCGATTGGTATCGATCACGTAGGTGATGCGCAGCGTATGATTGATGATCGGCACCGTCGCGCGATAGGGCTTGATGATGCGGCGTTCGGGATCGGCGATCAGCGAGAACGGCACGCTGTGTTGCTCCGCAAATCGCTGATGAGAATCAACCGGGTCGCCGCTGACGCCAACGACGTTCGCGCTCAGCGAGCCGAGCTCGGTCGACGCGTCGCGAAACGTGCAGGCCTGCGCGGTGCACACCGGCGTAAAATCTTTGGGGTAGAAATAGAGCACTAGCCTGCCGCGCTCGAGCAAGCTCGCCAAGCTGACCGCGTTACCGTGTTGATCCTGAGCGCTGAACTCGGGCGCGAGGTCGCCGACTTTGAGCATGGGGAGCTACGCTTAACTCAGGAGTACGCGCTTGAGTAGGCGGATCCCGAGCAAGAGCAGCATTGGCGAGATGTCGATTCCCACGCTGCTCGGTAAAAGTCGACGGATTGGACCCAGCACTGGCTCGGTCAAGGTTCGGGTAACGCTCACGATCGGATTGTCTTCCGCCAGGTTCAACCAGGAGACGACCACGGAGACCAGGACGACCAGCGAATACGCATCGAGAACCAGTGAGAGGATGCCCACCCGCATGGATTAAGGCTCGAATCCGCCGCTGGCAATCGGTGTGGCGCGTTTGGAGCTTGGAATTTCGAGCCGCGCGCCATACACTGAACACATGAACACCTCAGCCACAGAAGGCGTCAACTACGACAGCCAGCCCCTGGTCGAAGTAGAGATTGAGGGCACGGATTATCGGCTGGACGCGGGCAAGCAAGGCACCGCGCTCTGCATTTCGACTCGAACCTCGGGTTCTTGGGACTGGTCCTTCGGCGGCGAAGCGCGTTGGGATGTCGGGTCACTCCGCTGCAAAGCGTTCGAGCGGCGCACTCTCGATCAACTCTCGCGCGCCTTCAAAGCCGCACTCGAAAACGCGAGCTGAAGCGCGCCGGCTCTCGGCGCCTCAATGCGCCGAGAAAAAATAGATCGCGAGTTGCACCGCGTAGACTACGCCCAGGCCGATCAGCGTCCAGTTGACTCCGCGGTCGAGCTGCTTGAGCACGACTCGTAGCCGCTGTGGCGCGAACAGCTTCAGGGCGTAGAGCGCAGCGGCACTAAAGAAGAGGATCCGCGTCAGCATGCCGCGTCAGCCGGCGGACATCGCTTCGCGCAGAGCCTGAGTCAGGGTAGCGAGCGCCTTGTTCTTGGACGCGGCAGGCGCCGAACGCGCGTTGCGCAGCAGCGTGCGCAACTGCTGACGCTCGGCGCGCGCATACTGTTCGAGGAAGGCCGCAAACTCCGCCTCGCCACCGTCTAGCAGGCGCTTGCGCCAATCGTCGGCGGGGGTGCTCGCTCGGCGTGAGTTCGGATGCGACAGATCTTCCAGGCGCTCTCGTAGCAGCCCGAGATCGAGGCCGCGCAATTCCTGTCGCACTAGGCGTAGGCCGCGGGCACGCGCACCAGCGCTGCTGATGCGCCGGGTGTCTTGCACGACCCGCAGCACCTCTTCACTGAGCTGCAGCCGGAGCAGATGACGCTCACTGATGGTAATCAGCGTCTTGGCGAATTCCATCCAAGCCGCCTCCGAGCGCTTCCGCTCGGCGCGCAGGTCCGTCCGCGACGTCAGATCCTCGTCGTCTTCTAGGGCGGGGTCTGGGCTGACTTCGATCGGTTTTCGCACGGCCGGACGATAGCGCGCTCGAAGCGCCGCTCAAGGCAGTTTTCCTGAAAATAGCGGCTCTCAGCCCGGGCGCGCTGGCAAAAGAAGCGTAAACCGCGTTCCTTCTCCGACGGCCGAGCGCACCTCGACACTGCCGCCGAGCGCTTCGACCACGCTTTTCACGATCGCGAGCCCCAGCCCCGTGCCGGAGCGGTCGGCATCGGTCGTGAAGAAACGCTCGAAAATCCGGGGCAAGTGCGCCTCGGGGATGCCACCGCCGCGGTCTTCGACTGCGATCGACGCAAAGCGCTCGCCCGCGCGACCGCGGACCTGCACGACGACCGGGACGCCGGGCGGTGAAAACTTGAGCGCATTGTCGAGCAGGTTGAGCAATGCGGTCTCCAGGTCTGCCGGGCGCGCAAGGATCACCGGAATGCTCGAGGTATAGTCGAGCACGACGCTACCATCCGGTCCTTGCGAGCGCTCGACCGCGCGCCGGACCAACGCTTCGAGATCGACGAGCACCGGCGACTCTTCCGAGGCATCGATGCGACTCAGCTCGAGCAAGCGCGACACCAGGCGATCGAGCCGCGCCGCGTCGAGCGCGATGTTCTCCAGGAAGCGCTGACGCGCGTCCAAATCATCCGCCGCTCCTTCGGCGAGCAATTCGGCCGCGCCCCGGATCGAAGTCAGCGGTGACTTGAACTCGTGCGCGACGTCCGCCGCGAAGGCCGAGATGTAGCGGTGCCGTGCTTCGAGCTTGCGGGTCATTTCTCGGAAAGCTTCGGCCAACTCGCTGATCTCGCCGCCGCCGGCCACGGGCACATCCAGCCCGGCATCACCTGCGGCGATCCGCCGTGCAGCGTGCGCCAGGCGCTCCAAGGGGCGGGAAATGGTCCAGGCCAGCAGCAGGGTCATGCCCGCCGTGAGCGCCAAGGCTAGGCCCAACACCTGCGTCAGGCCGCGGCGAATGCGGTGCATTTCTTGGAGCACGGGCGTAGTCGAGCGAGTGACGTAGACCGCGCCGCGAACGACTCCTTTCGCGCTCACTGGCTCGGCCAAAAACAGAAATACCGAGGGCGGGCGCCGCGCGATGCGCGTGGCCGTGCTGCGCTTGCCTTTGAAGGCGCCCATCAGTTCTGGTCGTTCTTCTAGGCGCTCCCCCGGATCCGCGGAGTGCGACGCCGTCGGCACGCTGGCGATGGACTGCTCGAATTCCACCGCGCGTTCGCGCGTCAAAAGCGGCGCGCGTGGCTCTTTGCCCTCGGGCGGCCCATTGCGGTGTGAATCGACGACGAGCCCGCGTTCTGGATCGACCAGACGAATGCGCGTCCGGGTTTGCAATGCGGCCGCCGTCAATTCGGCTTCTTGTTGCGGCGTGCCAAACGCCTCACCGCGCGCGAAGCCGGCTTCGAGCGAGGCCTTGACCAGCACGGCTTGGTTTTGCATGTCGCGCTCGAGCGCGTCGAGCAGCTGTCGCTCGTACAAGCGCGCGAACTCCAAGCCGGCGATCGGCACCAGCACGACCACCAAGTTGACGACCATCAGCCGCGTGCGAATGCGCCCAATCCGCCAGCGCCAGCGCCAGCGTTCCGCGAACGAAAGCCAGCGCCCCGCCATGCCTCAGGCGTCGCTCGCTTTGTAGCCCACGCCGTGCACCGTTGCGATTGGATCTCCGCCCAAACCGCGGAATTTCGAGCGGATCCGGCGCACGTGACTGTCGAGCGTGCGTTCCGTCACGTGCAGATCGTCCGCGTAAGCTCGCTGCAAAAGCTGGGCACGACTAAGCACGATCCCCGGACGCTCGATCAGTGCGGCCAAGACCTGAAACTCGGTGGCCGTGAGCTGCACGCGCTGGCCCGCGAACGTTGCCTCGTGACGTTCGATATCGAGCTTGAGTCGACCGTGGCATAGTGCGCGGGTTTCTGGCTCTTTGGGTGGTTTACCGGCGGCGACCTCGAAGCGCCGCAGCACCGCGCGCACGCGCGCCACGAGCTCGCGTGGCGAGAATGGTTTGACCAAGTAGTCATCCCCGCCGAGCTCGAGGCCCACGATGCGATCGACTTCGTCCGCGCGCGCCGACAGAAACAAAATCGGCGTTTGGCGCAGGCTGCGGATTTTGCGACACACGGACAGGCCGTCGAGCCCGGGCAGCATCACGTCCAACACGACCAAGTCGGGCGGGTCGCGCTCGACGGCCGCCAAGGCCAACAAGCCGTCGGCGGCCGAGCTCACGCGAAAGCCGTCTTTCTCGAGCGCGTACTCCACGACCTCGCGGATGCGCTTTTCGTCATCCACTATCAGGACGTGCTTGGCCAAGTGCATATTCTTTTGCCGAAAGTGACGAATCCAACTCGAACAGTGGCCCGTCCGAGCTCGTTCCGAGCATTTCTACCCGTGCCCATACCTCGGTCACGATATCACTGGCTTCGCCGGGCGAGGAGCCCGAGTAGCGAGCAAATACCAATTGCGTGCGCAGCGCCGCGATCAGCTCCGAAAGCTCCTCCAAGGCGCGCCGATCGCGGGCGGCCAGACTCTGTAGCCGCGCGACATTTTCGAGGTGTAGGCGCGCGGAGGCCAACGTGCGCGGCGAAGCCGCCCGCTGTTCGAGCCGCGCCACGCGCTCTTCTGCCGCCGCGCGATCGAAGCCTTTTTTCGAGAGCAAGTTCGAGAGCTCGGCATAGCGCTCGGTCGCCCGCCGCAGTTCGCCGAGCAGCCGATCCACCGCCGCCCGTGGCAAGAGCGGCTCGAGTGGGGTACTGCGTACGGCCTCGTGGCCTTCGAGCAACGCGGCTTCGGTCTCGGTCGCAGCGGAGCGCTGAACGTCGCGCTCGGCTCTTTGGGAAGCGAACAGCACGGGCAACCAAAGCGGCCAGAGCGGCGCAGAGAGCAACGCCGAACCGAGCGCACGCGCGTCGCGGCGCGGTTGCGAGCGATACACGATCACGCCGCTGAGCGCGCCGGCCATGCCGTACAGCACGCCGAGATCAGCGAGATTCACTGGAGTGTTCCCCTGCCGGTTCGGACTGAGTGGATCGAACGCGACCTTCCGCTTCGGACAAAGCACGGGTCACTCGGTATACCCCGAAGCTCGACAGCGAGCTTTGCTGCACGGCATCCCAAAAGCTGCTCTCGCGTGCGCGAAAGAAGGGCACGGACACGGCGCTCGGGCGCCCTAGAAACGGGCGAAACATCCACGCCGTTTGCCCGCCGGTCGCGAACAGCACGCCCGCGAATAGGCTCACTATCACCAGGCCACGGGCATCCAAACCCACGCCCCGCAGCACCAGATCCAGCGACGCGAGCCCGGCGAGGGCGTAGCAAGCGGCGGCTAACAATACCCCAGGGTGATAAGACAACCCGCGATCGAAGCTGAGCCAGATCAACGGCGAGAGCGCGACCAGCACCAACGCGCCGCGACCCGCGGCCGCGAGGGTCAGCCCGATCATGCCCGAAAAGCTCAGCGGTCGGCCGAGCCCCGCCGCGATGGCGTGAAACGCTGGCACGACCAACAGCATGGTCACCACCATCGCCAAGGGCAGCTTCACTCCGGAATACAGCAGCTGCAGCCCGCCACGTGACGTCGCCAGCGTGGCGCCGAATACGCCTGCCCCGAGCACCAGCGCGCTCAATGAAGCCAGGAACAAGGGCCGCAAGTCACCGCCGCCGCGGCTGCGCTCGGCGATCGCGCGCGGAGACCGCAAAAGCTCGTCGAATGCGGCAAATACCCGAGAGTTCATAGGGCCCCCTTCAAGATCGGCAGCGTGTACCAAACGCGCCCCGCAAGCATGATCGCAAATAGGCTGAACCCGAACAGCAGCGCGTTGCACTTCAGGCGCCGCTCGGCGGGCAGATCTTTGAGCATCGTTCGCACCGAGCTCGTCAGCTGAACGAGTCCGATGCCGCCCGCTAGAGTCAGACCTGCGCGCGTCACGAACGCCACTGCGTCGGGTGATTCGATGGTCACGGCCAAGAGCGCCGCACTCGGCGCGAGCCCTGCCAGTACGAAGCCCGCGCTGGCCAGCGAACGCGCGCCCGCCGAGAGCATGGCGCCCGGCGACACTGGCGCATCGACCAATGCCAGGAGCACGAACAGCGCGGGAATGCCGAGGACGCCCACCGCGGCGAGCCCCGCGCTGGCAGCGAGCGCGTGCTGAACGAGCGACACCCCGCCCGTGCGAGCGCCCAGCGCCAAGCCGTACAACGCGGCAAGGCCCAAGCCCGCGCCCAAGCGCGCGAGCTCCTGAGTTGCGCCTTGAGTTTCTGCTGAAGTGAGCCGCGCGCCGAGCGACGGCGGCGGTGCCGAAACGATTGTGGGGAAAGACTGTTCCATTCCGAGACTCCCTTGAGAGATGTGCGAAGGGCGCGCCGTGCGTCACCCGCCCCGTAGTCATAGCCAGCGAGTTGCGCCGTCTTGCGCAGTCAGGAAGGAGAATTCCAGCAAAGCTTGTGGCGAAATGAAGGCGAACCTCGAGCCGGTTCGGGCGGGAGCCCAACGCTTCGCCGAGCAATGCTATGAATGCCGAGTTCGCGCATGATCCAGGTTCGTATTCCCGCCCTCGCGGCGTCCCTCGTCTTCGCAGTGGGTGCATGCGGCTCGTCGCCCCCGCCGAGCGCGTCAGCGCCGAATCATGCAGAGCGGGATCCGGGAGCGGACGCGGACGCGCCGAAGACGCGGCTTGCAGAGCTGCCACCCGCGGATGTGGTGCATCACCTGCGCGGCAACGAAGCCGACTTGCGCCGCTGCTTCTTCGCCAACCCGAGCTTGCGCGGCGCCGTTCGCTTTGCCTGGAAGCTCGATGTCACGGGCAAAGTGCAGGGCATTCACCGTGAATCGTCGACGCTCAGCGATCCGCGCGTCGAGAGTTGTCTCAGCCAACGCGTGTCGGAAATTCGCTTCGGGGATCTGGCAAAACCGGCCACCGCGCGTTGGACATTCGTCTTCCGCTTGGTCGATCCGCCGGCAAAGTCGAAGTCTGGACGAGCCGCGAGCAAGAAGCGCAAGGCGGCCGCCGGTGACGAACGGGGCCTGCAAATTGACCCGAGCTCGGCCGGCGTGTTGCCTGCGGATGCGATCGACAACGTGGTCGAGGCGGGCTACCCGCTATTCGCGCGTTGCTACCGCGACGGCGTCAACCGTGACAGCAGCCTCGACGGCACGGTGCGCTTGCACTTCGTGGTCGGCTCTGCGGGCGCGGTCTCCGAGGTGAGCGATCGCGGTTCGGATCTGACCGATCGCCAAGTCGTCGATTGCATCGCCGAAGGCTTCTACGCGCTGCGCTTTCCGGAGCCCCAGCACGGCACGGTGCAAGTCTTGTATCGGCTCGGCTTCGAAGCAGGCTGAGGGCGCGCTCAGCCGGCAAATTTGCCGTAAATTCGGCCGCCGCGCGCGGCGTAGTCTGCGAGCACGGCTTGCGCATCCGAACGCAGCAAGCCTTGGGTCACGGCGATGCCGCGCTGCTCGAGCACTCGGGGCCAAGCATCGGGCTTCGGTCCCTCATCGAAACCCACGGCCTCGGCGTCGGCCGTGTTGGCCCCGCACACCAGACGGCGCACACCCGACCAAACCAAGGCGCCGAAGCACTGACAGCAGGGCTCGGTGCTCGCAAACAGCGTTAGTGGTGGTGGATTGAGCGAGGCCGCGCCGAGCTCGGCCTGCGCGCGCATCAAGGCGATGATTTCGGCATGGGCGATCGAAAAACCGCTGCCCAGCACCAGATTCACACCCGCCGCAAGCAAGCGATCCTCCGCAAACACGGTGCCACCAAAGGGCCCACCGCCGCGCGCGACGTTCTCCTGCGACAAGCGGATCGTCAGCGCCATGCGCGCCTCATCGCTGACCAGTGGCGCTTCGAACGCGGCCACCACGTCGTCCACCCAAGTGGGGATCTCCAGAATGAGCTGGCTCGCCGTCATGCCCAAATCGTAGCCCAGTGCGGCGAAGTTTGGGTTTCCGGATTGTGAATCATTTGCGCGCCGTGGCCGGAGCGCGAGGCACCGCCGCAACGGCTTCCTGAACCGCTTCCGCGACTAGGGCAGCGAGCAGTCGAACCGCGGGGCCGGGCGTCGCTTCAGCGCGATGCAGCGACAAGCCGAGCTTGGGCAATGCCGGCAGCCCATGACCTGCGGCAGAAAGCGCCCGTACCTCTGGGGGTTGGCCGAGCGCGGTGCGCACGGTCAGACCAATGCCGGCGCTCGCGGCCGCCCACACTCCGCCCAGGCTCGCGCTCGTGAAGGCGAGCCGCCATGGAATGCGCGCGCGATCGAGCGCGGCGGTGGCTGCGCTGCGGAACTGACACGGTGCCTCGACCGCGGCCAGTGGTAGCGGCGACGACTTCGAGCCATGCGCGAGATCGGGCGAGCCGATCCAGCACATGGCCAATCGAGCCAGGCGCTCACCGTGCGGCGCAGCGCTGCCGTCGCCCCACACCAACGCCAAATCCAAACTTCCCGCTTTCACGCGCTCCAACAGCTCGGCGTTGCGAGCGACGCGCGCTTCGATGCGGACCTTGGGATGCGCTCGCGCGAAGCGGCGCAGCACATCCGGTAAAAGACCCGCGCCCAGATCTTCTTGCGTACCAAGGCGCACCCAGCCTTCGACTTCGACGCCGCGCACCGCGATCGCAGCCTCGTCATCGAGCTCCAGCAAACGCCGCGCGTAAACGAGCAGAGTTTCGCCAACCGGCGTGAGCGCCAGACCGCGCCCCGACTTTCGGAAGACGGGGGCGCCAGCTTGTTCCTCGAGCCGCCGGAGCTGTGCACTCAACGCAGAACGGGATCGGCCCAGCTGGCGCGCGGCCAACGCGAAGCTGCCGAGGTCCACGCCCACGACGAAGGTCCGCAACACGTCGAGGTCGAAGGTCACCGCGCTCACCCTGGCCTCCACGACCGTTCGATATTCATGAACCATTTGTATCGAACAATCACATTTTCAGAAAGACGCCCCTGCCCCATGTTGGTTGGGCGCCGGAAATGGCCGGCGCTCGGAGGAGTAAAATCTCATGCAAGGTAAAGTAGCGATCGTTACGGGCGGTGGAACAGGCATTGGACGCGCCACGGTGCTCGCGCTGGTCGAACGAGGGGCGCACGTGCAGTTTTCGTACAGCCGTTCGGAACGGGAGGCCGCTGAGACGGCGACCGAGGCACGGTCGGTTGCCCTACGGGCAGGGACCGGGGGCAGTGCACGCGCGATGCGAGCCGACGTGCGCAACCCGCGCGACGTCGAGGCTTTGGTGCAAAGCGCGATCTCGGATCATGGGCGCTTGGATCTGTTGGTCAACAATGCCGCGGTCAGCCCGGCGATCGCGAACAGCGAGCTCGCGACGCTCGATGACGACGAGCTGTGGGATACGGTGCTGTCCGTCAACGTGCGCGGCGCGTTTCGCTGCGCGCGCATGGCGGCGCCGCATTTACGCGCTACGCGCGGCGCGATCGTCAACATTGGCAGCATCGCCGGCGTGAATGGCGAGGGGTCGTCGTTACCGTATGCCGTGTCGAAGGCGGCCTTGCACGGGCTCACCAAGGCCCTTGCGCGCGCGCTTTCACCCGAGGTTCGGGTATCTTGTGTGGCGCCAGGTTACGTGAAAACCCGCTGGTGGGACGGGCGCGAAGAAGCAGCTGCCCGGCTGCGAAAACGCATGCTCCTCGACACCCCCGTCACCGACCACGATGTGGCGTCCCTCGTGTGTCAGCTGGCGCAGCAACCAGGCCTGACCGGGCAAGTGATCGTACTCGACGCGGGGCAAGTCGCCTGACGACGCGGCGCAGGCGCCCGTAGCTCTCGCATCACCCTCGAAGGGCTCACGACCTTTGGCTTGACTGAATCGCGGACTTCGAGGAAGTGTTTGCGTGTCACCAAGGGGACCCGATGACGAACATACCTAGTCCGATGTCTACGCCCGAGCCTTGGCAGCTCGTTGCCGAAGGTTACGCCGCCGAAGCGTCGCTGGTGATGGCACCCTTCTCGGCCCGCGCGATCGAGCTCTTGGCGCCAGGGCCGAACGCGCGCGTGTTGGATGTCGCGGCGGGGCCAGGCACGCTGGCCATCCGCCTAGCACCCGCCGTTCGCGAGCTGGTCGCGCTGGATTTCTCGGAGCGCATGGTGGGCGAGCTCGAACGGGCCGCGAGCGCGGCCGGGCTCGTCAACCTGCGCGGAATCATCGGTGACGGCCAGCATTTGCCATTCGGCGACGCAGAGTTCGACGCGGGCTTCTCGATCTTCGGCTTGATGTTTTTTCCAGACCGCGCGCGCGGCTTCCGCGAGCTGCTCCGCGTGTTGAGGCCCGGTGCAGGTGCCGTCGTTTCGGCCTGGGCTTCACTCGATGACTCGTCTTTGTTACGGGCAATGTTCGGCGCTCTCGCCGCCGCTGATCCAACGTTCACCATGCCGGCACGCAACGACGCAGGCTTGGAGAACCCCGACGTGCTGGCGACCGAAATGCGCGCGGGCGGCTTCGAGCGCGTGCGCATCGAACCGATGACGCTGACCATTCGCCCAACCGACGCAGACGATCTCTGGCTGCGCATGGCACGGAGCAGCGCCCCGTTGGTGCTACTCCGCAACCGCCTCGGCGAGGGTGAGTGGCAACGCCGCGAACCGATCGTGCGCGATTTTCTGGCTCGAACCTTGGCTCAGCAGCCTGAGCTCGCGACTACCGCTTGGCTCGCGGTCGGCTACAAGCCGGCTACTTGAACGCCCCGCACCGGGCCGCGCGCTCGCTTCAACCGAAGTGATACGCGGACAAGCGCAAGTCCAGGATCTTCCCGTTGTAGGGCACTCGTGCGCGATCCGCGCCGGCGGCTCCCGCGATCACCATCAACGGCAATAGGTGCTCCTCACGAGGGTGCGCTTGGCGCGCGGAAGGCGCGCTCGCCCAATCAGTCAAGCGTTGGTCGCGCTCGCTTTGCGGCAGCGGCACCGACTCGCGCAGCCAAGCATCGAAGGCGTCCGCGACCTTGCTCGACTGCGGGCCAAAAGCGCGCAAATTGTGATACGTCATGCCGCTGCCGACGATGAACACGCCTTCATCACGCAAGGGCGCGAGGGCCCGGCCGAGCGCCAAGTGCTCTTTCGGATCGAGCCCGCGCACCAGCGATAGCTGCACGGTGGGCACGTTTGCGTCCGGGTACGCGAGCTTCAGTGGCACGAACGTGCCGTGGTCGTAACCCCGTTCGCTATTTTCAGCGCTCTCGAAACCTGCACCGCCGAGTAGCTCGCGGACTCGCCGGGCCAATGCGGGTTCACCGGGCGCCGGCCAAGTGATCTCATACGATTCCGGAGGAAACCCGTAGTAATCGTAAAGTAATGGCGGCCTTGCGGCAGTCATCACGGTGGCCACCGCCTCTTCCCAATGTGCCGAGATGACGAGCACGGCCTTGGGGGCAGTTTTGGGAACATTGGCCACCGAGCGCAGGTATGTCGCAAGCTCCGCTTGCTCGGCTTTGCTGCCGATGCGCAAATCGACGAACGGCCACGGCCCTCCCCCGTGCGGCAAGAACACGACCGGCAAGCGCTCGGACGTGCCATCACGCGGCGGGCGCTCCGAGCTGGACTCCGGTTCCGCCGAGCCCTGAGCGTGGGGCAAAGCCGAGGCACCAATCGCCGCACCAGCCAGGCCAGCGGCGATCGCGACGCGACGAGTAACGGGGACAGCGGCTTTCTCGGTCATGACTCGAGTATGCGCAGCTTCCGTGACCTCGACTAGGCCCGGCCCGGCTTCAGACCGTTGCAGGGCGGCAACGGTCGTCGGCAACTGCGCTAAACCGCCGAGTTATTTCGACGATTGAACGCGACAACGTCGTCGTAGCGAACGCCGCTGCCGCCGAAAATGTCGAGCGCCGAGCCAATCGTCAAATCGACCCGGCCGCGACCGAGCTCGCTGACCAGCTCGAGATCGGCGAGCGATTTGGCACCTCCGGCGTAGGTACTGGCGATCGGCGACCAAGCCGAAAGCTTTTCCACCAGCTCCGCATCGACGCCGCGGCACAAGCCCTCCACATCGACCGCGTGCACCAAGAACTCCGCGCAGGATCGGGACAGGCGCTCGAGCGTCGCAGGGTTGACCGCTACGTCCGTAAAGGTCTGCCAGCGATCGGTGACCACCCAGTAGTCATCACCGCGGCGGCGGCAGCTGAGGTCTAGAACCAAGCGCTCCTTCCCCACCCGCTGCTCCAGTTGAGCCAACCGCTCGAAATCGACGCGACCGGCTTGGAATACCCACGAGGTCACGATTACGTGCGAAGCCCCCGCCTCGAGCCAAGCGACCGCGTTGTCCGAGTTCACACCGCCACCCACTTGCAAGCCGCCGGGATACGCGGCCAGCGCGGCGCGCGCCGCCTCTTCATTGCCCGGGCCGAGTAGGATCACGTGGCCGCCGCGCAGCCCGTCACGGCGGTATAGAGCGGCGTACTCCGCGCTCGATTTCTCGGAAACGAAGTTGGTGCGCAACACTTCGGTCGAAGCACCCAAGGTGCCTCCCACGAGCTGCTTCACCTTGCCTTCGTGCAGATCGATACAGGGGCGGAACACCACCAAACCATAGAAGCGCGCGCGCTCGAGCGCCAGTCTGGGCCATGAATTTGCGCGCGCAGAGCGTGCGGTAAAGCTACGGATGGCTGAAGATCAGGCCGTAGACGAGCTCGGTCTCGGGGCCTCTCTGGCACAGCCACGGGGCGGTCAGGCGCGGCTCTGCGACCAATGACTTCAGCCCCGGGGAAGAGAGCTGGGCGAGCAGAGCAGCGGGGTCCGGGCGTAGATGCAGCCCGCCCGCGGCCCGCGCGTCGAGCACGAACTCCGCGAGCTCGTCCGGACCTCGGCCCTGCTGCTCGGCGAGCGCGGGCGTGTTTTCCGACGAGGCGGTGTCGAAGGCGAGCAGGCAGCGCCCTCCCGGGCGGGTGCTGCCGGCAAGGGTCGCCAAGTGGATGGCGCTGATCGTGCTCAGCAAGTCCGCCCAATTGCCGCGCGAAGTGAGCCACGCGCGCTGAAAGGGCAAGGCGAGCTGACTCAGCAAGCCACTCGAAACCAGCGCCGGAAAGGTCAGACCGAGCCCGTGCACGATGCTCTGCGCAGTCTCCACCGCAACCCGCGCCAGCTCCGCGCGCTCCGGGAAGCGCTCGCCCCAAGCATCCAAGTGCTCGAGCAGTCCGCTCGCATCCACCCGCTCATGAAGAACGATCTTCGCGCGTACCGACGATGGCTGACGATCTCTCGCGCGCGCCAGCGCTTCGCCGTCGAGATCGAGCAAATGAATCTCGCTGAAGCGCTGAGCAAGCTGCTCGAGCTCCAGATGATTGGCGTCCCCCGCTCCGAACACACACAGCTCGCCGCCTTGCGGTAGCTCGCCGATCAGCTCCATCAGCCGTTGGCGATGACGGGCAGCCGCTTCCCAATCGTTGGCAAACTGGCGATTGTGCGCACGCGCGTGGGCGTACACCCGCGCCAGACTGTCCTCGGCCAAGTTCGCGTGCGCTGCCGCGCGGTGACGCTCTAGGCAGGCCAGTGAGCAGGCCAGGAAGCTCGCTCCGGCGGACTCGCAATCGTCACACAGGCGCTTCCGCGGAGCCAGGCAAGCGCAGCGTTCGTCGAGCAGAACGGGATTCGGGTCGGACATCAAAAGCTTGCTTCAGGGGCTCGCAAACTTAGCAAAACCGCTCGATGTTTCCGCTCGAAATCGCCAAATAGCTCCGGGTGAATCGCGGCGGCGAGGATCTCGAGCGATTCGACCAAGCGCGGGCCGGGTCGATTGAAAAACGCATTCCCGTCGGTGACGTACGCGCGCGCCGAGGGCATGAGCCGAGCGAGCAAGGAGGCATCGATCAAATCACGCTCTCGAAGCGTGCGTTCGACGTCGAACCCGCACGGTTTGATCAGCACGACGTCCGCTCGCAGCGCCGCGAACTCTGCCAAGGAGAGCGTGGGGGCAGGCTCACCGGGTCGGGCCGCCAAGGCTTCGCCACCTGCCAACTCGATCAATTCCGGCATCCAAGTCCCCCCGAGCATCACCGGATCCAACCACTCCACACTCGCCACTCGCGGCCGCGAGCTGGCACGCTGAGCCCGCTCGGCGATCCGCGCGATTCGCGCCTCGAGCTCCGTGCGCAACTCACGCCCGCGCTCGGGCTGTCCCAACGCGCGAGCCACCGTCTCGATGTCTTGCAGCACGTGCCCCAAACGCGTCGGCTGCAGACTCACGATCTGCACCTCACTCCGCTGAGCAAGACGCGCCACCGCGCTCTGCACATCGCTCAGCGAAACCGCACACACTCGACACAGGTCCTGCGTCAAAATCAAATCCGGCGAAAGCTGGGCCAAGAGTCGCTGATCGACCGCATAAATGCTGAGCGCGTCGTGCACCAACGCGCGCACTTCCGCATCGATCGCTGCGCTAGATGCGCCATTGCCGACGCGCGAAGCGGTCAGCACCGGGATTCCCAACAGCTCCGCCGGGAAATCGCACTCATGCGAAATGCCGACCAGATGCGAGCCGGCCCCCAACGCGCAGGCGATCTCCGTGGCCGACGGCAGGAGCGAGACGATGCGCGGTCGATTCATGACGCGAGAGCTCACGTAGCACGGTAGAGCTCGTGGTTGGGTCTCAGGGCGCCGAAACTGCTATCGTGGACTCGTGGACCGCTTACTTTTCCTCGGTGTTGGCACAATCGCGAGCGCGGTGCAGCGGGCGTTGCCTGGGTGGCCGGCGGCCGGCACGACGCGCACCGTTCCCGACTCGCGCTTCAGCACCATTGAGCCAATCGCGGCCCGTGACGAGGAGGCGATCCGGGCCGCCGCACGAGGAGCCAACGTGGTGGTTTCGGTCCCTCCCGACGGAGTTACCGATCGCGCTTGGTCCGCGCTCATGAGCGGTGCGGCGAGCGTCGTTTATCTGTCGTCGACCGCGGTGTACCCAGATGGCATCGTCACCGAGGCGACTGCCGTGAGCGCGAACAGCGAACGCGCAGCGCTACGCTTGGCTGCAGAGCAGCGCTGGCAAGACGTGGGGGCGAGCGTCGTGCGATTGCCTGCGTTCTATGGCCGGTCTTCGGGTTTGCACGTGAGCATCGCGCGCGGCAGCTTTCGAATGCCGGGCAACGGCAGCAACGTCGTGTCGCGCGTACATGAAGACGACGCGGCGCGCTTCGTGTGCGCGGCGCTTCGCGCTCCGCCGCGGTCGCTGCTGCTTGCAGGCGATGACGAGCCCGCGTCCGTCGCAGACGTCGTGAACTTCGTCTGCGCGCGCTTCAGCTTGCCCATCCCGGCCCGCAGCGAAGGTGAACAGATCCCGCTCTCGCTGCGCGCCAGTCGCAACATCGACAACCGGCTCACGAAAGCCCGCCACTCGATTCAACTTGCGTACCCGAGCTACCGCGAGGGCTACCAGGCCATCCACGAGCTCAGCACCTAATTTACCCGGCACGATTTTTACCCGGATATTATTGACCGAGCGGATTTACCCGGGCATAATCCATTTTCCCGTGACTTCCCGCCCATCGAGCTACTCTGCTTTTTCTGGGGACCGCCTGATCGCCTTTGGTTCGCTGGCAGATGTGCTCGGCGCGGCCAAAGCCCACGTCGATACCAGCGAAGACCCGCAATTGCTGATCTTCGAAGATCGGACGGGCCGGCAGCTCGACTTCGACTTTCGCGGCAGCCTGGCCGACGTGTTGACGCGAGCGCTGCCACCCCCCGAGCGGACGGGGCCCGGTCGTCCGAAGCTCGGCGTAGTCTCGCGCGAGGTGTCGCTCTTGCCGCGTCATTGGGAGTGGCTCGAACAGCAACCGCAAGGCATCTCGGCGAGCCTAAGGCGCTTGGTCGAAGAAGCGCGGAAGCTGAACCCAGGCGAGCAGCGCGCGCGCAAGGGCCGCGAAGCGCTGAACAAGTTCATGACCGCCATCGCCGGTAGTCGGCCGAACTACGAGGAAGCGACGCGCGCGCTGTTCGCTCCAGACTACGCGCGATTCGAAGAGCTGACCGCGGATTGGCCCGAGGACATTCGCGCGCATCTGACGCGCGTACTCGAAGATTCACTAGCGCCGAATACGGACGTCGACGACTGAGCTCAGGGTGCGTCGTCGAGAACGTAGTCGAAGCCGTACGAGTGACTACCCTCACTGATCTCGATCGTCATTCGGCCGGAAAGGCCCTTTAGTTCGCCAGTGGCAGAATCCGGCACGACGCTCACGTGGAGCTCGCCCTTGCCGCGCGTCATCGTGCCGCTGTGTTGCAGGACGAAGCTGCCATTCTTGCCGTGCAAGCTGCCGATCACCCGCTCGATGGCCACGTAACCCGCGGAGCCCTTCTCGAACGAGCTGCGCGCGCCGATCATCTCCACCGTACTGGTCGCGTGCAGGTCACCCGAGAATTGTTTTTTGATCGAGACGCGACCGATGCTCGCGCCCTCGTTCTGATCGTACGGGGGCTCTGGGGTCATCGTGACTTCGAAGGTGCCAATCGCCAAGGCGTTCATGCCGCGATGGTACACCGCATCGCGCGCATGAACAGCACCTCGCTCGAGGCTCAGCGACCGCCGCGCGCGAACACTTTCCATGTCGCGCGTGCGCGCGCCACGGCGGCACTCGAAGCGTTCGTCTTTTGCAAATGCTCGAGCACCGCTTCGAGCGTGGTCACGTCGCGCGGGAAGGCCTCGTCTCGCGCGACCTCTCGCGCCATCTCGCCGACCGGCGTGCGGAGGTTCTTCTGCTTGGCTAACCAGTCATAAAAGTTCGTGAATGCGGCCATGGGGGGCCGGTGTTTAGCACGCTTCTCTCGGCTCAACCCATGGCAATACCCAAGATTTTACCGATACCAGCGGTGATCGCCATGGCTAGGCCACCGCCCAAGCAGACGCGCAGGGCCGCGCGAGCCATGGGCGCGCCGCCGAGCCACGCGCCCAGCGCGCCGAGCGCCCCGAGGCTGAGCAGCGAGAGTCCGGCGATCGCCGGCATGCGCATGCTTGCCGGCGAGACGAGCAGAGCCGCAATCGGCAGCGTCGCAAAGCCCCCGAAGCTGAGCGCCGAGATCCACGCCGCTTGCATTGGACGCGCGAGCTCTTGTGGATCGATGCCCAGCTCGTCGCGTAAGTGTGCACCCAAGCGATCTCGCGCGCTGAGCTGTTCGGCGACTCGACGCGCGAGCTCTTTGTCCAAACCACGATGCACGTAGATCAGCGTCAGCTCATCCAGCTCTGCGCGCGGTTGTCCTTCGAGCTCGCTTTGCTCGCGCTCGATGTCTGCTTGCTCAGCGTCGCGCTGAGAACTGACGGAAACGTACTCACCCACGGCCATCGACATCGCGCCCGCGACCAAACCAGCGACGCCGGAGATCATGATCGTGTTCTTGTCTGCAGCCGAGGCAGCGACACCGATCATCAAGCTCGCCGTAGAGACGATCGCGTCGTCCGCACCCAAGACGGCAGCGCGCAACCAACCCGCGCGCTGACTGCGATGAATTTCACCGTGAGCACCGCGACGTTTCACTTTCGACGCATTGTCCATCCGCGCGTAACTTTCTGAGATTGAGCCAAATCTGAAATCGTCAATTCTACTATTCGTCGAACTACCCGATACTGTGTCAGTTTTGCGTTTCAGATCTGAAATGACACTGACAATCGCACACGAGCACTTGAATTCCGATGCGGTGGCGGTTATTCAGCGGCCTTAGCTTCTTAACGAGTAGACGAGCGGAAACGGAAATATCGTGTCTTGTGAACGAATCAGCACAGAACGAGGCTCCTCAGGCCTCGATCGCCTACGCCGGGCGATCATGGCGGCGTGCGCGGCCTTTGCCATTGGCCTTTGGTTCACCAGCTTTGCGGGCGCCTCTGCGCCTTCGTTGATGGAGCGTTTGGTCGTCGCACAAGCCCCATTGCAATCGAAGATCGACGAGCCGGTAGACCCGCGTGAGCTAGCCACTGCCATCGCCAATGTGCCGAAAATCACACGCGAATGGGCAGCGTTGATCCTCACCGTTGCCGCGCACGAGTCCGCACTCAGCGCGCGCATCGCACGCGGAGAATACAAGGACTACGAGGGTGATTCGTTCCGCAATCGCGAAGGCAAAGTGCAGCACCGCGCTTGGGGCTTGTGGCAAGCACACAAGAACCGCTTGAACGAAACTGCCTGGGGCTCGACGGACATCGCCGTGCAAACAGAGGAAGCCGCTCGCGCGTTGCGCCGGGCGTTTTATACCTGCAACGGCAAAGGTCGCTCGCATTCTGATTGGGTGCGGACCACGCTCAACTCGTACAGCGGGCGCCGCTGCGACGCGACCTGGCCAGGCCTCGAAAAACGTCTGAAGACCTACCAGCACGTGCTGCACGCGCTCTGAGCGGCGCGCTCAACTGCTCGCTTCGAGCGTGGCCTTCATGACCGCTGCTCCGCGATCCATCATCGCCGCAATTGGTGCCGCCAATTCTTCGGGCAAGACGTCGGTGATCCAGACCAAGCGGCAGCGGCCAGCGCGGTCATCGAAGACCTGCGCCGACGCGAGGTGCGGCGTCCCCCGCCCACCAAGGACTGCGTAGCTGAGCCGGCGGTGCTCTTCGTCCGTGCCGAGCAAGACTTCGCGCGCGACGAGGCCATTGTCGAACGTGACGACGCGCGCACCTGCCTCCGCGCGACACTCCGTGACGAAGCCCGGCACGAGCCGCTCACGCAATGCGTAGAAGTCGCGCAACCGATCCCATACCTGAGCCGCCTCGAGCTCGATGCTCAATTCCTTGTAAATGGTCGCCATGCCGGTGCTCCTGATTTTTCGGCTCGTGATGAGCCCGCGTCAGCGAGTGTCGAGCAACCCTCGCAACTCCGCTTGGAGAATCTTGCGATCGCCGCGGGCCAACTTGCGAAAGCTACTGGGAGAAACGCCAGCGGCGCGCTGAAACGTGCGAATGAAATTGGACAGATCGGCGAAGCCGACCTCGAGCGCGATCTCGGTGATGGGGCTATCTTGCTCGGAAAGCAGCTGCGCCGCTCGGCTCAGTCGGGAACGCACCAAATACTGGTGCGGCGTCACCCCCAAAACCCGCGAAAACAGCCGCAAAAAGTGAAACGGACTGAGCCCTGCCTGGTCAGCAACGCTCGCTAGGTCGACTTCATTCCGTGCGCGCGACTCGATCCAAAATGCGGCGTCCACCGCACGCTTGCGATCGCGCGGGTTGCTCGCCACACGGGGCTGAGATTGACCGGAGACGACGCGTGCGAAGCGTGCCGCGAACAGCAGGCCGATCTCATCCAGACCCAGATCGCATTCTCCACGAGATGCGGCGTGCGCCATCTGTCCGAGCACCATCAGCTCCGGCAATGGTGGCAAGCCGCGACTCTGCCATGAGGATTTACTTGCAGCGAGCGAGTCGACGCACTCGGGCGAGAGCCGAAACGACAAACAGTGATCACCGCCCGCGCGATGCTCGTGCGTGCACATGAACTCGTCGCCCGGAGCGCCCACGAGCACCGAACCGGCAACGAGTTCGAACGATTCGCCGCGACAGTGATAGCCGAAGCTGCCACTTTGCACGAAAGATACCGAATATTCAGCGTGTTCTTCGGCGTACGGTGCCGTACTGGGCGTTGCCGAGCACACGTATTCCAGCACCCGGATCGGACCAGAAGGGACCAAAGCGGCGGTCTGCATCCTAAACCTTAGCGCGCAATCGCCCCATCGCTGGGCGCGCAGCGGCCTTCTTTTTGGGGGTGCTCTCGGCGGCGCGCTTCGGCGCGGCATTCGGCGTGGCCTTCTTGGTGGGCTTCTTCGAGCTGAGCGCACGCGCGACCAGCGCGCTCGTCAATTCCTTGTGCGCGCTCTTACCGAGCCAGCGCTCGGTGGCATCCGATGAAGCGGCGAGGCGCGCAGAGAGCGCGACTGCAGCGTGGTTGAGCGCCGGATTGCGTCGACCAATGCGACGCAGCGCCCAGCTGACCGCCTTCTTCACGAAGTTTCGGTCGTCCTTCGCGGCGCGCTCGATCAGCGACAAGCCTTCGAGAAACAGCGCGTCCCCCGCTTCTTTATCGTGCCCCGCGATGCTGGCCATCAGCGCGAATGCGGTGCGCTTGACGAACTCGGGTCGCTGACTACTCCACTTGCGGATCTTGTCCCACGCGCACGGCACACGATCGAACAAGAAGAAGCAGAGCGTGTCGCACACGGCCCAGTTGTCGAAATCGCGACTCCAGCGCTCCATCTGTGCGGGCGTCAAGCGCGTCGGCTCCGCCACGAAGGCCGTCAGTAAGCGTGCCTCGTAGCAACCGGTGTCCCACAATGCACAGGCGAGCTCGTGATTGTGCCCGAGCGTCTTCGCCAGCTTCTGCACGTTGGCCATCGACACGCCGAGCGCGGACTTCGCCGTAATGCCGAAGCGCGCCAAATTCTCGCGATCGCGTTTGGTGCTGAGCGCTTCTAGCGCAGCCAATGCGGCCTGAACTTGCTTGGCCAACGGGGGGGCTTTCACGGTTTTCTTTTCGACAGCGCTCACGGGGAACCTCAAGAGCGAGAGCTTGCCAGCTTCACGCCTCGCGCGACCAGCTCAACCAGCAATGTCCTGCCCTGTGCCAGGTTGGGCCAACGGAGCCCCGGCTCGACGCCGAGCAATCCGCACTTTCGAAGGAAAGGCGTGGAGCGCTAGCCGGTATGCGGCTTGCTAAGATGGTTTGCCATGAAGCTCCGCAGCCGGCTCGATGTATTCAGCACAGCGCTCCTGTCGGCATTGGGGGCCACTCAGCTCGTTGCCTGTGGCGGGACCGCAGTCACGGCCTCCCCGGCGGAGGCGGGGCGAGGTTCCGCGGGGTCGGGCAGTGCGGGCGGCACGAGCGCGGGCGGCACGAGCGCGGGCGGCGCGAGCGCGGGCGGCGCTGGGCAAAGCGGTGCGCCGACCGCTGGAGCGGCAGGCAGCGCTGGCGCTGGCGCCAACAAGTTCCCTTGCATGAACCCCAAGGACCTCGGAAATGGTCTGATCCAATGCGAAGGCTTCAGCCATCGACCCGCCGCGGTAACCTGTGTCTCAAAAGTGCCGCGTCCAGAGCCGGTGATGAACCCGAGCATGCTCGGCGAGTGCAAGGCAGACGCTGATTGCACCAGCAAGCCCTATGGTTGGTGCAGCTCAGGCGTACAAGTAGAAGCCGCTTATTGCAGCTACGGCTGCGTCAAAGACAGCGATTGCGCGAGCGACCAGCTGTGTGAATGCGCCGAACCCGTTGGACGCTGCGTGCGCGCAGACTGTAAGACCGACGCCGAGTGCGAGCCGGGCTTCTTGTGCAAGCCGTATGATTCGAGCGGCGGTTGCGGGATCACCAACTATACCTGTCAAACTCCCGCCGATACCTGCGGCAGTGACCTGAGCTGCGGTGGCGGCGGCGACCTTCAAGGCCGATGTCGCTACGATGTTCAGGCGCAGCGCTTTCAATGCGTCGATGGCTCCTGCGCGATCGGTCGCCCGTTCCTGATCGAAGGCACGGAGCGGCTGGCGCCGAAGGCCACGCGCACGGATTGGACCGAGCTCACGCAGGTGTCGAAACCCATGCATTTGGAGGATGCGCTGCGCACTCGGCTGACCGAGAAGTGGACGCACATCGCGTTGATGGAGCACGCTTCGATCGCGGCCTTCGCCCGCTTCTCGCTCCAGCTGATGAGCCTCGGTGCTCCGGCGGAGTTGATCGAGTGCGCTACGACGGCCATGGCCGACGAGACCAGGCACGCCAAGGCCTGCTTTGCCGTCGCCAGCCACTATGCGGGCGAGTTGCTCGGCCCAGGGCGCTTGGCCGTCGAGCGCAGCTTGGACGAATCGTCATTGACCGAGATCGTGTTGAACACGATTCGCGAAGGCTGCGTGGGCGAAACCGTAGCGGCCATCGAGGCCCGCGAGGCCGCCGAGCACGCCGAAGATCCGGCCCTCCGCGCGCTGCTGATCGCGATCAGCCAAGACGAAACGCGGCACGCCGAGCTTGCCTATCGCTTCGTGCAGTGGGCGCTGCCGTTGGGCGGACCGGAGCTCGAACTCAGGGTGCAGCGCGAGTTCAGCGCGCTCGCGGTCGAAGCGCGGCACACTCAGCGCAAGCCGAATGGCGCTGACAACGACCTACTTCGACATGGCATCGTGTCCGAGTCGATGCGCGAATCCATCCGGGCCCAGGCGCTGACCGAGGTCATTTTGCCTTGTGCTCGTGCGCTGTCAGGCGCGCGCGGGCAGCAACACTTGGAACTCGCGGCCGACCGACAACACGTTCGAGTCCTTGCCTGAGTGATGGATGCGATGAGTCGAAGAGAGCTGACTGCCCGGTAGGCAGCAGGCCAGAGTGAACGCCGCATCCCAGCGCAAGAGCGCAAGCACGCGGTCGACGCCGACATGCGCATGCACGAACGTGACGAGCGTGCGCATGACGGGCAGGTCATTTAGCTCGGCGGCGACCGCCTCGATGCGCGCCTTGCGCCATTCGAAGCGTTCGATGCCGTACTGATCGCGCCAAGCCTCGACCAGGGGCTCGTTGAGCACCGGATCGATGCTGATATTGCTGGCGCTGGTCTTGATCGAGAACAGCGCGGCGGTGCGCGCGTGCGCGCCGTCCCCGATGTGCAGCACGCGCAACGGCTCGCCTTCACGAATCAGCGGGCGTAAATGCGCGAGCGCCGAGAAGCTCTCGGTCAGCTCCTTGGCGGGCTTGGGCCCCTTGGCGAACAGCGGCCAGAGCGCGGCGAACGATTCACGGCGCATCAAGCGATCCAGATACGTGCTCTGCCCGGTGAACGCACTGCCGTGCTCGCCGTTCGTATCACACGCTTCTAGATCGCTCACCCGAGCACCCTAGCTCGGCAGCTTCGCTCTGTGCGGCAATTCAGCTGAGCGCCGAAAGTATGCGATCCAGCGCTTCGTAGCTCTGGTTGGCGCCGCCTTCCATGCCCGACTTCATCATGCCGTCGCGCTCGGCGGCGGTGTGGAATAGCGACGTACTGACCAGCTTGGTGCGATCGTCTGCGAGCTGCTCGAGCGTCAAGGTCTGGATCAAAACGTGCGCCGGCATGCCGTCCCATTCGAAGCTGGACACGATCCGTTCCGTGGGCACGATTTCCCGGTATCGCCCCTCGAAACCGTGCACGCCGTGTTCGCTGTGCTCGACGAAACGCCAGTGGCCGCCCCGTTCGAATTCGAAGCGCTCGATCACCACCCGATTGCCACGCCCCCACCACTGCGCGAGGAGCTCCGGCTCGGTCAGCGCTTTCCAAACGCGGTCACGCCTCGCGTTGAAAAAGCGCTCCAGGCGAAATTCTCGCTCGCTTGGCGTGCTGAGGACCGCGCGCGCTGGCGCGCTGATTGTCGTGTTCATCATTCATCACCTTTCGTTCGTTCGAGAAATGCCTCGAGATGATCGAGGCGTTCGGCCAACATTTGCTGGTAAGCGCTGATCCACGCGGACTCGTCTTGCAAGCGTCGGGGGCCGAGCTTGCAACTGCGCACTCGCCCCACCTTCTCGGTCGTGAGCAGGCCGGCGCCTTCGAGAATGGAGACGTGCTTCTTGATGCCGGTGAGGGTCATCTCGAACTGGGCTGCAAGATCACTGATCGAGGCTTGGCCCCGGCCGAGCTGTTCCAAAATCCCGCGCCGGGTCTGATCAGACAGCGCCGCGAACGCGCCATCGAGCTGAGCCGAACACTGAACCATATAGTTCAGTATAGAACGCCGGCCTCGCGGCGCAAGTGTTTTGAGCCAAATCATCAACAGAACGCCGCTCCGTCGGCCACCGAGCCGGGTGCGAGGAAATTTGTCCGGCGACGGTCGAGTCAGACGTCGAGAAGTCGTAGTCAGCGACATTGACCAGGAGAGCACGATGAGCGAGTTCGTTTACCTGTTTAGAACCGGCGAGGCCGAACAACGCGCAGCCATGGGTACAGCCGAGCGTGCGCAAAAGAGCATGCAAGTGTGGCTCGCTTGGATCCGCGACTTAGAAGCCAAGGGTCATCTGAAGAACCCCGGACAGCCGCTGGCCCTTGAGGGTAAAGTGGTGCGCGGCCCGAGCCAGGTGATCACGGATGGTCCGTATGCCGAGGCCAAGGATCTGGTGCTGGGGTTCATGATCATCGAGGCGCGCGATCTCGCGCACGCCGCCGAATTGGCAATCGGCTGTCCTATCGCAGTCGGCGGCGGCACGGTCGAAATCCGCCCCGTCGGCATGTCCCCCACGCCGAATCGGGGGAACGTAGCATGAGGCGGATCGTGATGTTCAACCGCGTCTCCGTGGATGGCTACTTCGCGAGCGAGGATGGCAACCTGGATTGGACCGTCCCCGACGAAGCGATCGACCAAGCGGGTGCCGCGCGCATGAACGAATTCGACACCATGCTGTTCGGACGCCATACCTACGACGCGTTCGAGAGCTTTTGGCCGCACGCGGCAGGCGACTCAGACACGGCGAGTGATCCGCACACGGCTGGCCGGCGCTCGAAAACACTGCTCGCAATGGCGAGTTGGATCAATCGCACGGCCAAATTCGTGTTTTCGACCAAGAAGAAGACGGTCAGCTGGCAACATTCGCGACTCTTTTCCAAGCTCGACCCCGCCGAGATCGACGCGCTCAAGCGAGCACCCGGCAAAGACATGATCATCTTCGGCAGTGGCTCGCTGGTCTCTCAGCTGACCGAACACGGCCTGATCGACGAATACCAATTCATCGTGGGGCCGTTACTCCTGGGCAGCGGTCGTTCGCTGATCCAGGGCGTGTCCGAGCGCGTGCCGCTCCAGCTCTTGGAGGCGAAGCCGTATGCCTCCGGTAACCTCATGCTGCGCTACGCGCCCCGAACCTAGGCATTCCCACTTGGATAGCGCGCTGCTGTTCCGTCGCGAATCGGGGCGCCTGGTCGCAGCGCTCACGCGCATTTTCGGCGTGCACAACTTGGCGCTCGTCGAGGATGTCGTTCAAGACTCATTCTCGCGAGCGCTCGAAGTGTGGGGCGCGCACGGTGCGCCAGATAATCCGTCCGCGTGGCTGATGACCACGGCCAAGAATCGCGCGCTCGACATCGTGCGGCGCGAACGCACGGCGCAGCGCTTCGCGCCCGAAATGGGCCGTTTGCTCGAGACCGAATGGACCCTGACGCCGCTTCTCGAAGAAGCGTTCGCCCCGCGCACCATCCGCGACGAGCAACTGCGCATGATGTTCTCGTGCTGCCAGGCAACGCTGAGCGAAGAGGCCCAGCTCGCGTTGATCTTGAATATCCTATGCGGCTTCGGCGCGCACGAAATTGCCAGCGCATTGCTCGTCGGCAAAGCCGCCGTCGAAAAGCGAATTTCGCGCGGCAAGAAGCTACTTGCGGAGAGCCGGCGCTTGTTCGAGCTGAGCGACGCAGATTTCGAAGCACGCGCTTCGACGGTCCGGCACGCGCTGTACCTGCTTTTCAACGAGGGCTACCACGGCGCGTCGGATGAGCCGGTCCGTCGTGAGCTGTGCGCGGAAGCGTTACGGCTCACGCAGCTCCTGCTCGAATATCTGCCCGCCGCGAGCCCCACGACGTTCGCACTCGGCGCGCTGCTCTGCCTGCATGCCGCCCGTTTGCCGACCAAGCTCGACGCGGATGGCGAATTGAATGCGCTCGCCGAGCAAGACCGCACTCGTTGGGACCCTCGGCTCGCGGCCCAAGGCCTGCATTTTCTCGAGCAATCCGCGGCCGGCAGCGAACTGTCGACTTATCACCTGGAGGCAGCGATCGCCGCCGTGCATGTCGGCGCGCGCACCCTTGCAGACACGGATTGGGCAGCCATCGTGCCTTTGTACGATCGCTTGCTGAGCATCGCCCCGTCCCCCGTTGTCGCACTCAATCGAGCGATCGCCATCGGACAACGCGACGGCGCGGAGCGAGGACTCGCCGAGCTGCATGCGATCGTCGATCGCGATCGACTCGGTAGCTACCCCTTTTACCCCGCGGCCATGGGCGAGCTCGAACTCGGTCGCGGCAATTCTGCCGCCGCGCGCACGTACTTCGAGGCCGCGCTCGATTTGAGTAGAAACGATGCGGAGCGGCGCTTCCTAGCCAAACGTGTGTTTGCGTGTACTACGGGCGTCGAGCACAACTGAGCCGCGACGGCGGGCGCGTCGCACAGCCGCCGTCCATGCACTCGTTGCTCTTCCGCCCCGTAGCGATGGTTTGGACGAGCCCAACGAGCCAGCAGCTCGGACAGCCGCGCAGCGCGAGGAAGCCGACGGGCAATGCGGCCAGCGCCAGCGAAGGGTGATGCGGCGCCAGGAGGATGGCCGCGACGAACGCGCCGATCCCGACGAACCCGCGCGCCAAATGCTCGGGCAGACTTTTACTTTCGAACATTAGTTGAGCCTCCCGCTCCGGCTCGGCGCGCCCGCGCGTTCGAGCTCTGACCGAAGCTGAGCGCGCGCACGATGGAGGCGCGTTTTCATGGTGGCGAGCTCGAGCCCGAGCGCCGCGCACGTCTGTGCGCCGCTGAGGCCCTCCAGGTCTCTCATCACCAGCACCTCACGGGATGGCCGATCGAGCAACGCGATTGCCGCGTGCACCGCGCGGACCAGCTCCCAACGCACGAGCGCCTGCTCGGGATCGATCTGCTCGGAGGGCGCGCGCTCCAGCTCAGCTTCACCGCTTGCGCGTTCGCCCAGCGCTCGCCGCTCGCGCGTGAATGGCCGCAACATGCGCTGACAGGCGTGGCGCACGACGGTCATCAGCCAACTGAGCGCGCCCGGATCACGCAACACGTCGGGTCGTCGTGACAGCTTGCTGAACGCCTCCTGCACCGCGTCGTCGACGTCGAAACGATCGCGGCACACTCGCACTCCGAAGCGATACACGCGATCGTGGTAGGCGCGCACGAGCTCCGCTAGTGCTTCGTCGTCCCCTCGAGCTGCGTCCAGGGCATTCATCGGCGTCCCGGTGCGGTACACGTCGACCTCCCGAGCAACGCGTAGCCGAGACAGGTGCCGGACAGCACCGTGTACACGAGATAGGCCGCCATCAGCCCGAAGGCTGGCACCCGTACCAGGAGCGGCAACGGTGAAAAAATGCTGCACGTCAGAAGCCCGACGACCGCCAATACCCGCGCGGCGCGATCGTTCTTACCCAAGTTCTTTTCCATGTTTGTCACCTTTCCCAAGGGAGAAGCCTGGCGGGCAGGAAAGGATTCAGGTTTTTCTGGAAACGAGCGACGATTTCTAGTCTATCTGTGTCATGGCTTCGCGAGATTCAGCAGGCAAGGCAAAGCCTAAGGCCAAGGCGAGCAGCAAGCCGAAAGCCGTTCCGAGTAAGAAAAGGCCAGTCGAGCTGCTCGCCGGCGGCAATCCGCAAATCGCGAAGGCCGATGGCGACGCGCCCGTGCAAGCGTACATCGCTGCGCTGCCGGGCTGGAAGCGCGACGTCGCAAAGCGGCTCGACGCCTTCATCGTGCGAACCGTGCCGCACGTAAAGAAGGCCGTGAAGTGGAACTCTCCGCTCTACGGCATCGCGGATCAGGGCTATTTCCTGGGCTTCCACAGCTTCACGCGCTACCTCAAGCTGACGTTCTTCCGCGGCACGTCACTGCGACCGGTGCCACCGGGTGAAAGCAAGAACGAGCAGACGCGCTACCTCGATATCCACGAACACGACGAACTCGACGAAGCCCAGTTTGCGAAGTGGCTGAAACAGGCGGCCGCGTTGCCTGGTTGGATCCCCTAAACGCGAAAGACGCTCGAGCGAACGATTTACGCCGCCTCCACTCGCTCGCGGTACGCTTCGATCGTCTTCTTCCACATCGGGCGATCCATGCAGCGTTGCTGATACGAAAGTACGTTCGGGTGCGGCTTCACCAGACTCTGGTCGGTGCCGGCGCTGATCACATGCGTCATCAGGATATCGGCCACCGTGAACTCGTCTGTGGCGACAAATCGTCGATTGGCAAGCCAGCCGTCGAGCTGCTCGAGGCGCATCTTCGCCCAGGCCTTGAGCGCGTCGCTCGGCTTCGTGCCCTTGCCCTCGTACATGTCGACGAACCATGACGTCAGGACGGGGACTTCGATCGTATTCAGTGCGGCGAGGCTCCAGCGCAGCACTTGCGCCTCGCCGGCGAGGTCACGCGGCATCAGCTTGCCGGTCTTGCGCGCCAGGTACAGGAGGATCGCACCCGACTCCGTGACCACGGCGCCGTCGTCGACGATCACGGGAAGCTGGCCGAACGGGTTCTTGGCACGGAACTCCGGCGTATCGAGCTCGTGGTTCGGGTGATCGATACCGACGATTTCGTAAGGCAGAGCCATTTCCTCGAGCGCCCAGAGAACGCGCAGGTCACGCGTGTTGCCGCGAGCGATCTCATTCACGCGAGAGAAGCCATAAACCTCGAGCATGCAGGCACCCTAGCGCATACCAACGCTCCCCTTCCAACTTCGTTCGAGCTTAAAATTGTGGCCAAATTGCCGCTCGACAACCGTCAATCTGGGGTGCAGCTGAGTACATGCGCACCTTCTCTCTTTCATCCGACGGGAACCCGGCGATCACGGCGAGCGAGACCTCGTCTAGAAATGATTTCGATTATTTGGTGGGTAACTGGAACATCAAAAATCGTGCATTGAAACAGCAGCTGACCGGTAGCGACGAATGGCATGAATTTGACGCGACCCAGGAATTCCGCCTGGTATTGCTGGGCCTAGGCAACTTCGACATCTTTCACACGGAATTTGACGGCAATCCATTCGAAGGCCTCACCGTGCGATTGTTCGACCCGCAGACGCGCCTGTGGACGATCTACTGGGCGGATAGCAACGCAGTCAAACTCGACGGCGGAAAGGTAGGCTCGTTCGATGGCGACGAAGGTGAATTCTTCGGCCGCGAGGTGGTCGCCGGCAAAGACGTCATCGTGAAATTCCACTGGGACAAGCGCAACCCGAAAGCCCCGATTTATAGTCGGGCGTTTTCCGCTGATGCAGGCCAAACGTGGGAATGGAATTGGTACTCGGACTTTTCGCGACCCTGATCACCCGTTGCGGGCTCAATCGACATCTGCTTGCCTTCGAATGGCTTCGTCAACTGCTGATCACGCTCGAACGGCGTAAGCAGCGCGCAACAGAGGCGTTTCGAAATATCGTACGCCGCGGGTTTCTTCCGATCGTGCCTGCGGTCGTCTTCGTCGAATGGTGGCGCGGGAGGAGCAACATTCGAGAGGAGATCCTGGCGGCCGTTGTCGTCGAAGACATGCCGCCTTCGCTCTGTCGCGCCGCCGGGGAGGCGCTCGGCGCCGTCAAAGGATCGGCGATCGCGGACGCGATCGTTGTGGCGTCTACTGCGCTGCGCGGCGGCGGCGGCGTCTCCACGTCTGACGTCGACGATCTCAAGCAACTCCAGCGTCACTTCCCGACCGTGTTAATCCTGCCCGTGTAGTACGTCCCGAGCTCTTACTTCGTCGCGGGTTGGCAATGACCGAACCCGAACGCTTGCGAGATTTTGCTCCGACTCTAGGACTCGAACCTAGGACCCGGCGATTAACAGTCGCCTGCTCTACCAACTGAGCTAAGTCGGAATATCTGTGAGGACGCGAGACATTAGTCGCCGAAGTTCTAAGGTCAAGCAGATCCGTTCACGGTGATTGCGCCGAGTGCGATCGCCGGAGATTTGGCGGACCCGCTAGGCAGCTTCGAAGCATTTCGGCCGGCGAGCGGCCACCGAGGGGGCTCTTTTGGGGCTTCAGTCGTTGACGGATCGGCGGGCCGGATGCCATAGCGCGAGGGTGACGACGCCTGCTTCCGAGATCGCGGCTACGCCGAAGGCGCTGTCCGCGGAGCCTTCAGCGCCTGCGGCGGCAGAGCCGCCTTCTGCCACGGACGTGACACGCACGGCCGGCCGAGGCGGGCTCGCGGTTGCGTTTGCTAAGGTCTATTTCATTTTCGTCGGCCTCGTGCAGCAGATCGCCTTGCCGCGCTTGCTCGGCTTGGATGGGTACGGCGCGCTCGCCAGCGCGTTGTCGATCGCCGGCATCACCTACAATCCGGTGACCACGACCTCGATTCAGAGTGTCAGCCGCGCCGTCGCGCAGTCCGCGCCGGAGGCTCAAGCGGGCACGATCCGTCGCGTGTTCACGGTGCACGCGGTGTTCGCGGTGTTGCTCGCGGGCGGGTTCTTTTTGCTCGCGCCGACAATCGCCGAGTGGGTGGGCGCGCGCCACGTGGTCGGCCCGCTGCGCATCTTGAGCGTCGTCATGCTGATGTACGGGCTGTACACGCCGCTGATCGGCGTGCTCAACGGGCAACGCAAGTTCGTCGCTCAAGCGACGCTCGACGTGATCGCCGGCACGTTGCGCACCGCGGGCCTGATCGGCGGTGCATTCGTGTTCGCGCGCTACGACTTGGCGGTGGAGGGCGCGACGGTCGGCTTCGTCGGCGGGGCATCGCTGATCCTGACGGCGGCGCTATTCTTGGTCGGCATCGGCAAGCGTGGCCCGTCTTCGATCAGCGTGCGCGCGCACGTGATGTTTGCTCTACCGGTCTTGCTCGGCCAAGTGCTGTTCAATTTGCTCTTGCAAGCGGACCTCACGCTACTGCGCCGTTTCGCTTCCCAGGCAGCGATCGCTCAGGGTCTGGCCGCCGCGGCGGCCGATCCGCTGGTTGGAGCGTATCGCGCGACCCAGTTGTTTTCGTTTCTGCCCTATCAGCTGCTGATCGCAGTGACCTTCATCTTGTTCCCCATGCTGGCCGCCGCGGCGCGCGATGGCGATCGCGCGGCGGTCGCGCGCTACGTGCGGACGGGCGTGCGTTTGGCGATGGTGCTTGCCGGTCTGATGGTCAGCGTGACCGCGGGCCTCAGCGATCGCTTGCTATTCTTGGTGTTTGGCCAGGAAGCTTCGGTGCTGGGCGGGACTTCGCTCGAGCTGCTCGCGATCGGCTTTGGCGGCTTTGCCATCTTCGGCGTGTTGACGACGGTGTTGAACAGCCTGAAGCACGAGCGTGAAACCGTCATCGTCACCGCGGTTGCCGTGACCCTCGTCGTGGCGCTGTGTTACTGGCGCGTGCGCGGCGCGCCGTTCGACCAGCGCCTGCTGCTTTACACGGCACAAGCGACCGCCGCGGGCTTGTTCGTGGCCACGCTTTCGGCGGCCTTTTTCGTGTATCGCGCGGCAGGCACGGTGGCGCCTCCCCTGACGCTCGTGCGCGTCCTGCTGGGCGTGGGCGTTGCCACGACGCTGGGTCGAATTCTGCCCCAAGCCGGCAAAATTGTAACACCTGTGTATGCCGCCTTGGTCGCGCTCGCGTATGTACTGATTTTGCTGGTCACGCGCGAATTGGCAGCCGCTGATTTGGCGACGTTGCGCGCCGTCGCAGCCAAACGCGGCAGCCGCTAGTGCTAGGGTTGAGCATGGCTCGCGCGATTTTCATTTGGCTACCCAGCACCATCGCGCTTTCGCTGTGCGCGTGCGGAGGCTCGTCAGAGGGCGGCTTTTTCAGCGATATAGTGAGCGGTGCAGGTGGCACGGGCCACGCGGGTACGACATCGCGCGCGGGCTCGACTTCGAGTTCCGGCGGCCCGAGCAGCGCGGGCAGTCCGAGCAGCGCGGGCAGTCCGAGCAACGCGGGCAGTCCGAACAACGCGGGCAGCCCAAGCACCGCCGGGCAAGGCGGAGCAAGCGCCGGTAGCGGCGGAGCGCAAACCGCGGGCGCTAGCTCTGGCGGCCGCGCGGGCTCGACCAGCAGCGGCGGCACGAGCGGCAGCGGCGCGACGGGTGGCGGAGGCGCAGCGGCGGGGCATGGCGGCTCGCAATCTGGCTCCTCCGGTTCAGGCGGCTCCAATCAATCGACCTGCAACGAGTTGCTCAAGCAAGCCAATCAGCAGCTGGACGAAGCGCGCGCCTGCAATTTCGCGGCGAACTCGCAGCAATGCACGGGCACGGTGAAGAACCCGTGCAACTGCGAAGTCTCCGTGCACCGGGACGACGCGCCGGAAACCAAGGCTTACTTGGCCACGCTCAAGCAGATCATGGCCAACAACTGCGTACAGGTCTGCACCGCCGCTTTGTGCAAACCGGTAACCATCGGGCAATGCAAGCAGTCGGGCTCGAGCACGATGGGCATGTGCGTAGCAGCCAGTAGCGGCCCCGACCCGAGCCTCTGATTTCCCTCTATTGTGCGGCGGGGGCGGCGCGTCGCTCAAGTCTCGATCGCTTCACGCACGAACAGATCTTCCAATGTCTCGTGGCGCGGAGTGACCTCGGAGATCGAGAAGCCGAGCTCGAGGGCGCGCTTCAAGATCGTCGCCACGTTGGCCTCGCCCTCGATACCGAGCACGAGCCGCGGGCCCAAGCGCTGCACCGCGCAGCCGGAAGCTTCACACTCCGTCGCGAATTCATCGCCGGCTCCGAGCACGACCACGTCCGTGCGCCGCACTTCTTTGCGCAGCAGGTCTCCGAGCCGACCGCTGACCACGACTTCGCCACGGCGGAGGATGGCTACGCGGTCGCACATGGCCTCGACATCACTCAAAATATGCGTGGAAAAGAAGATGGTGCGGCCATTCTTGCGCTCGTCCAAGATCAGGTCCCGCACTTCTTTGCGCCCAACTGGGTCCAGACCGCTCATCGGCTCATCCAAGATCAAGAGCTCCGGATCCGAAACCAAGGCGGCGGCCAGACCGGTGCGCTGCAGCATGCCCTTCGATAAGCGCCGAACGGGCCGATCCGCGGCGTACAGCACGCCAACCTGATCCAGTACCTGGCGCGTGCGATCGCGCGCCGCGCGCGCGGAGAGCCCCGACAAGCGCGCACACAGCTCGACGAACTCGGTCGGCGAGAGGTACGGATACACGTACGGGTTTTCTGGCAAAAATCCAACACGAGCGAGGGCGCGCGGGCTCGGAACCGGGTCACCGAACAGCGTGGCCTCACCACCGCTGGCCGCGATCAAGCCGGTCAGCATCTTGATCGTGGTCGTCTTTCCGGCACCGTTGGGGCCGAGGAAACCGAAAATCTCGCCGCTCTCGACCTCGAACGAGACGCCCTTCACGGCCAGCACCCGGCGCATGAAGAAGCCTTGGCGAAACTCCTTGCGGAGTCCGGTCACGCGAATCAGAGTGCTCACGGGACCAAGGGTAGTGGTGGTGGTGCGCGGGAGCAAAACGCTCGGGAGGGCGGAGCGATGAAACCGGTGTCGGCGGGCCCCAATCGTCCGTCCTCGGGGGCCACACGGGCTCGCTCGGGCCTTTGGTCTTGCCGGCGCACGGGCCTGCGGGCGGCCGTTCCCCCACCCTATCTTGGGCTTTCGCCGCCCTTGGGCGCCGCGGCTGGGCAGCACACGCACACGATCACCGGAGAGTGTCTCGGGGCAGGCCTCGAGACACAGCTGCCCCTGGCAGACATCGACAGACACATCGGGAGCCGCGCCCGCGGGCCCAACGGCACAAAAAACATGTTAACTATGGCGCGGACGAGTCAGCGCTCGGCGCTCAGGGAACGAGGAATGATGAAACGGGTTGGTCTAGCTTCTGTGTCGCTCTTGGGTTCCCTCTTTCTGGCTTCGAGCCTGCACGCACAAGTCGACGCGCCGGCACCAGCGCCGGCACCCGCTGCTGCCGAGCCGGCTCCTGCGGCACCTGCCGCGCCCGCGCCCGCCGCTGCTCCACCCGCCGCTTCGGCCTCAGCCTCCGCGTCCGTCAGTACGGACGGAGCGAGCGCGCAGAACTACGACGTCGACGCCGCTGTCGATCCGGCCTCGGCTGACGACATCGAACTCGAACGCCGCTGGCGCGCGGAGTCGTTGCATCTCGGTAGCACGCTGAGCGGTTCCACCGGTCTCTTGCACGTGAGCGAAGCCGGCGCCGGTGCACCGGGCACGTTCCGCTTCGCCGCCACTGGCTCGTACTTCGCGGGCACGGGCTTCTTGTGCAACAGCAGCTCGCCCTGTCCGACCTTCGTCAACGACCCTTCGCAGCCGCAGACTGAAGATGACGTGACACGGGCAGGCGCGCACATGGCGCTGTCCGTCACTGTACTGCCGTTTTTGGAGGCTTTTGCCGGCTTTCACAATCATGCCACGAGCGATAGCCGAGGCCGCCCGCAGCTGCTTCAGGTGCTGGGCGACACGAATCTCGGCGTGAAAGGCTTCATGCCGCACACGCCAGACGGCATCTTCACGTTCGGCGGCGCCGCCGAACTGTGGCTGCTCAACGGCACGGGCGGCGTTGGCTTGGACGGCGCGAGCACCAGCTTCGCGCTGCGCGCTTTGGCCACCGCGGATCTGAACAACCGTTCGAAAGTCGCGGATCGCATTCCCCTCCGCTTCCACGCCAACGTCGGTTACCTGTTCGACAACTCCGGGAAGATCGTGAGCACGGTCGAGAGCACCCCGCCACCGAATGGTCGCGGCGCGCCAGTTTCGCGCATCGAGCGCTTCGGTCTGGACATCAACCGTGTGGATTTCTTCCAGATGGGCTTCGCTGCCGAGTACGTGCACGAATTCGTGCGGCCGTTCATCGAATGGTCGATCGACGTCCCGGTCAATCGTCAAAACTACACCTGCGTCGTCCGCCAAGCCGAAGCCAATGGGGATTTGTGCTTGGGCCTGAATCAGGGCATGTCCACGACGCCGTCGCGTTTCACGGTGGGCGCGCGGGCGTTCCCCTGGCCAGATCACGGGTTGTCGCTCCTTGCCGCTTTCGACGTCGGCACCGGAGCCACTTCCAAGTTCGTGGAGGAGATTGCCCCCGAGCTGCCCTGGAATTTCTACTTCGCGGTGGGCTACGCCTTCGATACGGTGACGCCCAAGCCGATCATCCAGCAAGTGCCCGCTCCGGCGCCGGTCGCCGTCGCCGCCCACGAGAGCGTGGTCGAGGGCCTCGTGGTCGAGAAGAACACCACGAACCCGGTGGTCGATGCGCTGATCAAGTACGACGGCCGCCCGCTCACCGGCATGATCGCCGGACCCGACGGCACCTTCCGCACCGCAAACCTCGAGCCCGGTACGTACACGTTCAACGTGACCGCGAGCGGCTATCGCGATGGCCAATGTGCCGCGACCATCGAGGCCCCCACGGCTGCCGCTGCGAAGCCTACGCCTGGCACGGTCGTCGCTCCCGGTGAGCCCGGCTCGGTCGCGGTTCAAGTTCCCGGCGCACCCCCGCCGGCAGCCAGCACCACTGGCCCGAGCGTGGTCAAAGTGCAGTGCGAACTCGAAGCGCTGCCGAAGGTCGGCTCGGTCGTGGGCTCGGTCACCGATCCGGAAACCAATCAGCCCGTGGACGGCGCGCACATCGAGGTCACCGATCGCCTCAATCGCAAGCTCGACCTCAAGGCGGACTCGAACGGCGCGTTCCGCTTCGAAAATGTGCCACCCGGACCGCTCAAGTTCGCGGTCGATGCCCCCGGTTATTTCACGGCCGTGGCCGAGGTCAACGTGCGCGCTCGCGAAGAAGCTCAAGCGCGCATGCTGCTCAACAAGCGCCCCACGCAGCCCAACGTGGTCGTCGCCGGTAAAGAGATCAAGCTGAAGAAGCAGGTCCACTTCCAGCATGACTCCGCCGAGATCTTGCCTGACTCACAAGGCATCGTGGAAGAGCTCGCGGAGCTGATGACGAAGCGCCCCGACATCAAGAACGTGGAAGTCCAAGGCCACACCGACGACACGGGCGTCGCCGCATACAACATGCGCCTCAGCCAATCGCGTGCCCAAGCGGTGGTCGATGCCATCGCTTCGCACGGTGTCGACTCTTCGCGGATGAAGGCCAAGGGTTACGGTCAAGAGAAGCCACTCGTGCCCAACACCACCGAGCCGAACCGCGCCAAGAACCGCCGCGTTCAGGTGATGATCACCGAACAGGGCAAGTAACGAACGACGCGCCGTGAACACAGCGCACCGTGAGGTGCGCTGCTGGATCCACGCGCTTCCTGATAGCCGAAGGGGTGCAAGCGCCCCCTCTTTCGAAAATGTCTCAGGGCGCTGGCGAGTCCTGTTCGCTCAACGCCCAGCGCGTATCCAGGTATTTCTCGATTCCATTCACCTCGACGAGCGTCAGCGTGCGCGAGTACAGGATAATCTCCGAGATCTGCCCGGTGAAGTATTTGCAACCGCCTTCATACAGGGTGTGACCAACGAAGTTGTACAACCGCACTCCCGAGCTCGGCAGTGCGGGCAGAGGCATCGCGAGCGTACCCTTGGCGCTACCGTTGATCCGTAACTCACTCGCGACCGTGGAGCGATGAATAGCGGTGTACAGCGAGAAACGCTGATGATCGATGGTGGTCGTCGATTGGAAGTACGACGTGGCTACCTCGTACGCCCATTTGTCCTCGAACATGCCCAGGGCAATGTCGTCGATCTCGCTGCCGTTCGAGAATTCGAGCATCGACTCGCAGTCGGCGGTGGTCGGTTTGGCGACGATGAAACCCGTCACGCCCTTGCTGAAGTCACCGAAGCCGTCGGCAAATCTCAGGAACTGCTCCTGCCCGCCATCGAACTCGATTGTGGGTCGACCGTCGAAGCCATCGGCTAGGTAGGTCGGTCGCGCCGTACCGGTGGCGGTGGCATCCAATTGGTTCCCCGATTGGTCCAGCCAAGTTTGGACATGACCCTCCTTCTGCTGAATGCCGAAATCGGCGCGGAGCCAGACCAAGAGTCCTGGCTGTGGCAGCGTCGGATCGCTCAGCGAACCTCCCGTTCCGCTGCCGCTGCTGCCGCCGCTTCCGCTCGTGCCACCGCTGCTGCTGCCGCCGCCAGCGATGCCGGGTAGACCGCCAACCCCACCATTTGCATGCGCGCCGCCTCGCCCACCAGGATCACCCGAGTCACTCCCCGCATCGCCTGCCTCAGCGTCCTCGTGGCCGGCACTACCACCTGCTTCTGTTTCACCGCCGGCTTGGGCATCGACGCGGCCCGCGCTCGAAGAACCCGCGGTTGCCCCAGACCCCGTATTGGCAACGAACTTCTCGCCACAGGCAGCGAACGCAACGCACAGCCCCAAAACCGCAACACGACTTCTGCTCACGATCAGCCAAGGTACTTCGCCCGGCGAGTGAGTTCAACTGCGGGGCGCGCTATTCGTTTTCTTCTGGAGAGCGCGGTTCGTTTGGCACGTCGGTCTCGCCGCGCTCGCCGCGCTCGCCGCTCTTTAGGCGGTCTTCGGCCTCGATTTCGTGCAAAAGCTCTTCGACGCGGCGCGAGGCGTCGTGGCCCGCGTCGTAGTGAAAGCGCAGCTCCGGCGAGCGGCGCAATTCCAGTCGGGGTGCGATCAGGCGGCGCAGGCGACCTGCCCCCTTGGACAGGCTCTTCATGACCACAGCGCGAACTTTCGGATCTTCGTCGCCAACCAGCAGGCGCACACCGATTCGGGCCGACATCAAATCATCCGTCACTTCGACGGTGGTAATGACCACCGCCGAAAGCCGCGGGTCGTCTACCTCGCGTCGCATCAACTCGGCGAGGTAAGCGCGCATCAACTCGGCAACGCGTTTTCCGCGGCGGCCATCGGTCGTCATTCGTCGTCTCCAGCGGGGAAATCGAAACCGCCATCCGAGAAGGCACCGCGATCGAGCGCTTGTTCGATGCCGCCGCGAATACCCGCGCCGCCATCGCCAAACGAGACAATCTCGGTGGCCACGTCCGCGACCAACGCATCGTGCGCGCTGCCCGCGAGTGAGGCCAGGTGTGACAAGACCTCCGAGCAGCGCGCGGAGTCGTTCGAGACCACGCTCGCGCCGAGAGTTGCCACCTGCCAGCGCTCGAGATCACCGATCTCTGCGATCGAGATGGGCAGCTTGCCGCGCGCGCGATCCTTCAGGCCCTTCACTACCCGACGCCGGTCCTTGAGCGACCGTGCGCCGGGAATTTGCAGGACAATCCGAGCCACACCAACGAACATTTCTCAGGGTGTCAGGCGCGCGCCTGACCTCACAGCGTTTGCTTGACCTGTTCGATCTCGAACGCTTCGATGATGTCGCCGACCGCGATTTCATTGAAGCCTTCGAGCGCGATACCGCAATCGAAGCCTTCTTTGACGTCGCGCACGTCGTCCTTGAAGCGTTTGAGGCTGCTCATCTTGCCTTGCCAGAGGGTTGCGCCCTCGCGCAAGAGCCGCACGCCGCCGGCGCGTTTGACGACGCCTTCGATCACCATGCAACCAGCGACCGTGCCTGCCTTGCTGAGCTTGAAGACCTGGCGAACCTCGGCCTTGCCGATGTTGCGCTCGACCTGGGTGGGCTTGAGCAAGCCCTCCATGGCCGCCTTCACTTCATCCACCACGTTGTAGATGATGCTGTACTGGCGGATCTCCACGTTCTCTTTTTGAGCGAGAGCGGCAGACTTACCGGCCGGGCGCACGTTGAAGCCGATGATGATCGCGCCGGCCGCGACGGCCAGGTTGACGTCACCTTCGGTGATTGCGCCGGCACCTGCGTGCACCACGCTCACCTTCACCTTTTCGGTGCTCAGGCGAACCAAGGCATCTTCCACGGCTTCGACCGAGCCCTGAACATCCGCCTTGATGATCAGCTTCAGCTCGAGCTGATCGTCCTCTTGCATGGCCTTGGCGAGTTCTTCCAAGGACATCGCGCGCTGACCCGTGGAGGGCGCCAAACTGCGGCGCTCCTTGGTCTTGCGCGTGTCGGCGATCTCCTGCGCCTTCTTCATGTCCTTCATGGCATGAACAGGGTCGCCGGCGCTGGGCACGTCATTCAGACCGATGATCAAGACCGGGGTCGAGGGACCCGCGGTTTCCAGCAAGCGGCCCGACGAATCGTGCATCGCGCGCACCTTGCCGTAGGCGCCGCCGGCCAAAATCACGTCACCGCGATTCAGCGTACCGTCCGTCACGAGCACGGTGGCGACCGGACCGCGACCGCGATCGAGCTCGGCTTCGATCACCGTACCGGTCATCGGCTTGTTCGGATTGGCTCGCAAATCGAGCACCTCCGCTTGCAGCGCGATGGTCTCGAGCAGCTGGTCGACGCCCGCGCGCGTGAGCGCAGAGACGCTTTGATACAGGGTGTCACCACCCCATTCTTCGGCCACGAGCCCGAGCTCACTGAGCTGGCGCTTGACGCGCTCCGGATTGGCGTCCGGCTTGTCGCTCTTGTTGATGGCGACGACGATTGGCACCTTGGCCGCTTTGGCGTGGTTTACCGCCTCACGGGTTTGGGGCATCACGCCGTCGTCAGCCGCGACGACGAGCACCACGAGATCGGTGGTTTGCGCGCCGCGCATACGCATCGCGGTGAACGCTTCGTGGCCGGGCGTGTCGAGGAAGGTGACCGGACCGTGCGCGGTCTGCACCGAGTACGCGCCGATGTGTTGAGTGATGCCGCCGGCTTCACCGGAAACGACGTTCGTCTTGCGGATCTGATCGAGCAAGCTCGTCTTACCGTGATCGACGTGGCCCATGATGGTCACTACCGGCGGACGAGTCACGCGATCGGCCGAATCATCCTGCTCGCTGCCTTGTGCGGCAACGAGTGCGGCTTCTTCGCTGACGGCGATGTCTTCGACTTCCCAGCCGAACTCGTTGGCAACGATTTTCGCGGTCTCGGCATCGAGCGTGCTGTTGATGTTCACGCCGGTCATGCCCAGGCGCATCAACTTCATCAACACCTCGGTGGCCTTGGCGCCGATCTTCGCGGCCAAGCCTTGCAGGCCGATCGATTCCTCGATGCGCACGATCTTCTTGTGCGCGGAACGCTCTTGCGTGACGACCGAGCCGCTGATCTTGCCCTTGGGCATCGAGCCGATGCCGCGCGGGCGCATGCCAGGGCGACCTTGCGGACCGCGGTTGTTGCCGCCACCCATCTGCGGACGACCGCCGCCGGCGGGCGGGCGACCTTGGATGGCACCCGGCGCCTTGGCGTCGTACTGCACTCGACGCGGCATCGGGCCGCGCGGAACCTGGGCCGGCATGGGCACGCCGGGGCGCCCCTCCCAAACGTCGATACCCGTCTTGGGTGCCGAAGATGTGCGCACCACGGGCGTCGACGAGGCCAAGCTGGCACTGGACGCTGCCGCAACTTGGACCGACGGCGCTGGTGTTGGCGCGCGCGGTGCGGGCGCGGGCGCACGCGGTGCCTCTGGAACCGGCGCTGCAGCAACCGGAGCGGGAGCCGGAGCTGCCGCAACCGGGGCCGGAGCTGGAGCAGCAGCGGCAACCGGAGGCGGAGCTTCGACTTCGCGCACGACTGGCGCAGCCGGGGCAGTCGCCACGGGAGCGGGCGCTGCTGGAGTCGCCTCTACCGGGGCGGCCGCAACGGGTGCGGCCTGCGGCACAGGCGCGGCCGGCGCAACTTCCGCGCGCGGCGCCTCGGCCACAGGGGCCGGGGCAGGCGGAGGCGGCGCCTCCACTTCACGCTCGCGGACTTGCACCGCGGGCGCGGGCTCGGGGGGAGCGACAAACGCGGGACGCGCGGGCTCCTCCTGACGCTGCGGCGCGCGTTGCTGCGGCGGCGGGGGCGGCGGCTCGCGGTGCGTTGGCGTCGAGTGCGACGGAGCAACCGAGACGGGCTCGGACTGCGGGACTGCGGAAGGCTCGCGCACGACGGCACGACGCTTCACCACGGTAGGACGGATACGCTCTTCCACGACGCTTGGCTGCTTTTGCTTTTCCAAATGGCGCTTCACGCGCTCCACGCCCTCGGGCGAAACTGCACTCATGTGATTTTTAACGTCGGGCACGCCCGCGGCCTGGAGCAAAGCCACCAGAGCCTTGTTCTCCATGCCCAAATCTTTAGCCACTTCATAAACACGCAGCTTGATGCTCATCCAACCTCCGACACCGGGCTCGAGGCGCTCAACGGAGGAGCGCTCACGGGTCCGAGCTCTGCAACATCCAGCGTGTGCACGAGCGCAGTAGTAATTCCGTCGTCCAAAATCGCAATGACGCCCGTGTCCGGGCGTCCGATCACGCGGCCAAGCAGCTCTTTGGAGCCGAAGCCGCGTGCTTTGCCGCTCTTCACCAAAGCATCCACCCAGGGGGTTTCGGCCGCGGCGCGGGCATCACAGGCAACCAGCACGAGCTTTACCAGCCCGGCTGCGTGGGCATCGCGCACGGCGGTAGAACCCGCTGCGGCTTTGCGTGCTCGAAACGCGGAGCCAATCAGCGAGTAGGCTCGCCGCTCGGCTTGGGCACGTAGCGCTGCGGAAAACTCCGCAACGCTCGTAGTCACCGCGTTCTTCATACTCTTGGAAAACCCCCGGGGTAAGGCTTTGGCGAGACAAGCGGCGCGCGGGTGAACCCACGCGCCACGACCGAACCCGCTGCCGGACAAATCCGGGACGGCCTCGCCCGAGGGGCCAAGCACGACGCGCACGAGAGACTGGAGATTGGGATCCCCGACTTCTCGACAGCCAGCACAGGTACGGAGCATCTCGCCTTTCACGCCTTTCAGGCTTCTCCCGAGGTTGCAGGTTGAACGGCAGCCGCCGCTGCGGCCGCCGCCGCGGTCGCGTGACGCCGCGCGTCTTCGATTTCGCGGGCTTCGGTGCTCAAGAAGTAGCTGGCGCCGACCTGGATCTGGCGGGCTTTCTTGATTCCGAGGCCGGTGCGAATTGCCAACCGGTCGGCATCCTCACGGGCCAAATCCTGGACCGTACGGTAGCCAGCTTCTTCCAAGAGCTGAACCGTGCGCGTGCCGACTCCGGGCACGAAGCGCAGCTTGTCGCGCTCCGAAAGCGGCTCGATCTGCGAAGAAGCGCGGTGAATGCGGTCCTTACGCAGCCGCTCCATGGTGCGCTCGGCGGCCACTTTGAGCTCTTGAGCACGCTCCTCCGAAGTGACGCCTTCGATCGTCACCAGCTCTTCGATGGCGGCTTCGGCGATCTCTTCCAAGGCGCGGAAGCCGAGGCGATACATGGCCTTGGCCAGCTCTTCGTCGACGTCGTCGATCTCTTTGAGCACGACCAGCGCCTCGTCCTCCATCTGCTTGAACTTGCTCTCGCTGATGATGTCGAGCTTCCAACCCGTGAGCTGGGAGGCCAGGCGTACGTTCTGACCCTTGCGGCCGATGGCGAGCGACAGCTTCTCGTCCGGAACCACGAGTTCCATGCGGTGGTCGGCTTCGTCGACGATTACCTTGTTCACTTCGGCCGGCTGGATGGCGTTGATGATGTAGCGCGCCGGGTCGCGGTCGAACGGCACGATGTCGATCTTCTCGCCGCGTAGCTCTTGGACCACGGCTTGCACGCGGGAGCCCTTGATGCCGACGCACGCGCCGACCGGATCTACGTCCGAATCTCGCGTCGTGACGGCGATCTTGCTGCGCGATCCGGGCTCGCGGGCGACGCCCACGATCTTGACGATTCCCTCGTAGATTTCGGGAACCTCGGCCTCGAACAGCTTCTCCACCAGGTTCGGTTGGCTCCGGCTCAAGATGATCATCGGGCCGCGCGACTCGCGGTCGATGTTCTTCACGAAGGCCACGATGCGATCGCCGGGGCGGTAGGTCTCGCGCGGGGTTTGCTCCCGAGCCGGCAGTACGCCTTCGGTCTTGCCCAAGTCGACCACGATGTTGTGGCCCTTCTCGAAGCGACGAACGATGCCGCGGATCAGCTGACCCTGACGATCCTTGTACTCGTTGAAGATGATGTCGCGCTCGGCGTCGCGCACGCGCTGCAAGAGCACCTGCTTGGCCGTCTGCGCGGCGATGCGCCCGAAGGTGCTGCGCGCTTGCTTCATGTCCAGCACGGCGCCGAACTCTTTGTCCTGTTGGCGCGCGCGCTCGGCGTCGCGCGGGTGCCAGAACACCTGGAAGCCCAGCTCTTCGCCGATCTCGGCTTCGAGGCCATGCTTCACCGCGACGCCGAGAGCGATCTCGCGTTCCGGCTGAGCGACCTCTTCGACCACCGTCATGTATTGGAAGAGGTCGATGTTGCCGCTCTCTTCGTTGAACCGGGCTTCGAGCTCACGGGTCGGACCGAACGCAGCTTGCGCTGCTTTCAAGATGGCCGCCTCCATCGTCTCGATGAGCACCTTCTTGTCGATGCCCTTCTCTTGGGCGACCTGCTCGACGATCGTGCCTAGGTCCATGCCTAGGCCTGCTGCTGCTGCCTGCGCTGCCATCTGTCACCTGCTCCGTTGTGGCGATTGGGCCTTTTTGGGCTTGTCTGACGTGCGCTGCTCGGACCGCCTTGCCGAGGCGCGAGCGCCCGTACCCTTCTTCCACTCGAAGAGGATGCGAGCACTCTGAATCGTTTCGAACGTGATCGTGGCCAGTTCCCCTTGCTCAGTCTCGATGAGCACTGCGCCCTGGTCATCCACACCCTTGAGCATGCCGAAGATCACGGCTTGGCCGGCGCGCGGCTCGCTCAACTTGAGGCGCGCGGCTTGACCCGCGAAGCGCTCGTAGTCACGGCGCACGTACAGTGCGCGCTCGACGCCCGGAGAGCCGACCTCCAACGTGTAACGATGCGGAATACAATCTGCGACATCGAGCGCGGCCGACAGGTCGCGCGAGATGTCTGCGCACAGATCGATCGTCACGCCGTAGCCGGGTACACTCGAACCGATGGGCTCGGTGCTCACGCTGCGCTCGATACTGATCTCGAGCAGCCAACCGCTGCGATCCGTACGCCAAATACACTCCACGCACTCGACGCCATGCGCCGCGAGCACGGGACCGAGCGCTGCATGCAGCTTCTCTCGATCGATACCTGGAATTTTTTCGTACGAAACGTTCATGCGGTAGGGACAGAAAATGAAAAAAAACGGACCCTCTGAGTAGAGCGGGTCCGCTGGGAACCACCCAAGTTGTCGCGGCGCATTCTAGCCGACGGCCCGAGGGCCCGCAAGGGGCCGTATCCGGCGGTAACTATTGGCTATTTCTGCTTGGACCCGAAAAGCCGCGATCAAGCGAGGTTCGGCAATGTGACGAGGTCCACATGCAGCACTTCGCCGTCGAAAGCCATGATTTCTTGCAGGGATGCGTCCGACGGGCGGGACGCCAACCGGATTTTCGCACAGGCCGCCCGCCCGCCCTCGAACACGGTGTTGTCCAGCTCCTGAACATTGATGCCGTGACGTTTGAGCACGCCCAGCACGTTGGCCAGCGCGCCTACCTTGTCCACGTGACGGACGACCAGCTGGTAGCGCGCCCACGAGGTGGCGCTGATGTTCACCACGTTCAGCACCTCACCCTTGGTCAGGAAGCCGCGCAGGATGCGCACGGTCTCGTTGGCGATCGCGATCTGCGCTTCGTCCGTAGAGGCACCGATGTGCGGCGTCGCGTAGACCAAGCCGCTATTCAAGATCGGATGCGAGTACGCGCCCTCGCGTGTGTCCGGTTCGTTGGGCAGCACATCGAGCCCCACGCGGAGGCCCTTTTTGGGGATCGCCTCGAGCAAGGCATCGTAGTCGACGAGCTCGGGGCGCGCGGTGTTCACGAACATCGCGCGCTCGCGCAAGGCGTCGATCACTTTGCGATCGACGATGCCGCGAGTGCGCTCACCGAGTTCCAGGTGAACGCTGAAAATATCGACGGAACGAGCCAATTCTTCGGGCGTCGCGGCGCGCGTGACGCCCAACTCGGCGGCCTTCGAGACGGACAGTGAGCGAGCCCAGGCATACGGCTGCATGCCGTACGCCTGCGCGAGTTTGATCACCGCGCGCCCTACGTGACCCGTGCCCAAGATGCCGATCTTGCGACCGTTCAAACCGACCGCGCGGGCGAATTCGTGCTTCTCCCATTTGCCGCTGCGCAGGCTGGCGACGCCATCCGGCACTCGGCGGTCGAGGCAACCGATCAGCGTGAGCGTGAGCTCGGCCACGGCCGATGCGTTCTTGCCCGGACAATTGGCGACGTAGATGCCGCGCTCACTGGCGGTGGAGACATCGATGTTGCTCACGCCCGCGCCGGCGCGGATGATGAGATTGAGCGCCTTGCCCGCGTCGATCGCCGCTTTGTTCACGACCGTGCCGCGCACGATCAGCACGTTCACGCCATCGAGGACATTGACCAGCTCTTCACCATCGAGGTCGGGGTCGTAAATGACCTCGACGCCCAAGGTTCGCATTTCGTCGAGGCTCGACTCGGAAAGCCGATCCGCTGCTAGGACTCTCATCTTTGGGGCCTTCTATCACGAGCCCTCGCCGGAATTTTCGAGCGCGTGACGATGACCTCCGATTTCCAAGAAAATTTCGCCGTTTTCAGCCTCCACTAGCCAGCGGCCGAGCGCGATTTGCGCTCCCTGCGTGAAGCGTGCCCGAAATTTGCCGTTTTTGACCGTAGTGTAGAGCGCGCCCTGGGCGCCGGGCGTCAGGTCGTCCGGATCGAGCGGGCTCTCGCTGCCATCCGAGAGGGAAAGCTCGAGCCGGTCCGCTCGTTCGCGCACCCCGAGCACGAAATACGGCACGTCCTCGACCCGGAAATAGCTCCAGTCGTAACCATTGTTCAAGATGTAGCGGCCATCGTCCGGATGGCGAGCGATCCAGGAAGCAAACGCGCGGGCCATGCCCGGGTGCTCCACGAGCTGCCCGTCGTGCTGAAAATTGCCCTGCGCGTCGAGCACGATCGAGCTTTCGCGCGAGCGACCCTCCGGCGCGGGCAGACGAAAAAATTCGGGGTGATCAGCGGGACGCATCGCCCCGAGCCTAGCGCCAATCAGGGTCTGGGTGAATGTCCGGGCAGCAGCGCGCGCAGTGAGGCGTAGCTGCCAAAGCAGAGCAGCACATCACCCACGCGCAGCACTTCCGCCCCGCGCGGGTTGGGCAAGACCGACGCCTCGCGCGTAATGCTCAGCACCCGCACCTCGCGGTCACTGAACGACAGCTCGGACAAGGTGCGGTCCGCGAAATCCGAGCCGCTTACGACTCGGAACTCGACCACGCCGTAGCCACTTTTCAAGGTCAGGCGCTGGCGCAGGTCCAGATCTGGAAACGCCACGCGCTCTTCGAGCAACGCGACGATCGCAGCGGCTACGTCCACGCCCGTTGCGGCCTCGATGCCCTCCAGGCCGGGCGAAGAATTCACTTCCAACACTTGCGGCCCATCCGGGCCCTCGAGCATGTCCACGCCTGCGACGTGCAGGCCCATGACCTGAGCCGCGACGATCGCCGTGCGCTCGAAGGCGGGGTCGATGTCGATTTTCGTGGCGCGCCCGCCGCGGTGTAAATTGGCTCGAAATTCGTCGGCGGCTGCCTGTCGGCTGATCGCGGCTACGACGCGATCGCCGACCACGAAAGCCCGGATGTCCCTGCCCCGGCTCTCGCTCACGAAGCGCTGGATCACCACGTCTTGGCGCGTACTGTGCAGAGTTTCGATGATGGCCTCGGCCATCTTGGTGGTCTCGGCCAAAATGACGCCGATGCCCTGCGCGCCCTCGAGCAATTTGATCACCACCGGGGCTCCCCCCACGGCTTCGATCGATTGCGTCAGGTTGCTGCGATCGCGCGCGAAAGCGGTAGGCGGGATCCCCACTTCGTGCCGGCTCAGGATCTGCGCGGCGCGCAGCTTGTCGCGCGCCGAGCTGATCGCATACGACGAGTTGAGCGAGAACACGCCCATCTGCTCGAACTGACGCACGACCGCGGTCCCGAACGCGCTGATCGAAGCACCGATGCGCGGGATCACCGCGTCGTATCGCGTGAGCTTGCGATTGCGGAAGAACAACGCGGGCCGTCCCGACTCCACGAGCAGACTGAAACGCAGCGTGTGCAGCACCTTCACGTGGTGGCCGCGCTTGGCGCAGGCCTCGCGCAGCCGGCGCGTGCTGTACGCCTGCGAATTGCAGGACAAGATGGCGATGCGCAGCGTCACGAACCGAGCCGTTCTCGGCTGCGCCGGCTGGCAACGGGCGCGACCTTCGCGGGCCTCGTCGGTGCGGCTTTGGGCGGAGCCGGTTTGAGGGCGCGCGGCTGGTGCAACAAGTAACGTCGACCGGGATCGACCAGGAATGCCTGCGCCAACGCGCGGCGCCCAATCAGCATGCGAAAAATCATGCGACCGCGATCGACCAAGCTGAGTTCGATCTCTCGCTCGACGGGGCCGATACGAACCTTCACGGCGACGAAGATGCGTTCCTCCGGCTCACCACTCGAAGGGCGAACCTGACCACGGCGGGCGATGCGAGCTTCGACCGTCACCCGACGGTCACTTTCGCTCCGGCTGAGGCGCACATCGAAGCGCACGCGCCCCGCGCCGAGCTCGCGGATGTTCTCGACGTGCAGCGCGCTCGAGCGCGCACCCGTGTCGATCTTCGCGCGCAGACGCAGGATGCGCCACGCGGGGATGTCGACGTATTCGGTCACGCCGATGACCAGCGGAGCGACGGCGGAGCGTGTCACGCTGCGCGACGTTACTACAACTAGGAGCCCGCCGGAGCAGCGCGAGAAGCGCGCGCAAAAACTCGGGCAAAGCGCCTCACCCGAAATTTGTGTGCGTGTTTGACGGCCCTGGGACTAGAAAAACGAAACTGGCCATGCCCGACGAATTTCCTACCCTCGAGGCCGCCTGCGCGCTCGGCGTCGTGGCCCTCCTGATTCGGACGCTGTTGGTCGCTAGCGAGATGCAGAGCGCGCCCAAGTTGGCCGCCGAGCTCGTGCGTTTGCTGGGCGCTGGAGAGCGGGCGCGCGCGCTCGCCGCGTGCAACGCACCCACCGCCCCCGCCTTCGCGCGCTCCGCGCGAGAAATGATCGAGCTGGTGGGCGAGCCTCCGTACGGACCGGACGAAAGCCTCGACCTGAAGCACGAACAACGTGAACTCGAGGAAGATCTGGCGAGACGCGCCGAGAGCGGTCGAGCCAGAGACTTGATCGTCTTGGCGGTGTTGATCGGCGCGATGGCCTTTGCCAGCCTCTCGAATCTGCTCGTCACGAGCTGGTTTCACGCCTTGGCCGCGTTGGCCTCGCTGCTCGTGATCGTCGGTTATGCCATGCGCAGTCGGCTACGTCGCATCGAGCGCGCCGAGTTGAGCCGAATCGGGGACGCGCTCGCGGGTATGCTGTCGGCAGCGCCCAGCCCGCACCGCGCGCGGCGCAGCCTGCACTCGATCGACGGGGGCTGTACCGTTTGCGGGGAGAACGTGTTCTTGGTCGCGCACGACGCGGCCCTCGGCGCGTCACTACCCGCACTCGGCATCCACGAGCTCAGAATCTGCAAAAATTGCGGCTTCGTCAGCGGCCAAGCCGAAGACGCGGTGACCTTGGCCAAAGCCGCGCTCGAGGAGCTGAGCGTGCCGATTTCGCTCGAGGACGAGCCGAGCTCGGACGACACGGAACACGACGGCTGAGCGCCGCTCTTTTCTTGCATTCCCGCGATTTACGGGACACGTTCCTTCGCGCAATGGATAGCTCCGGTACCCACGACGCCAATCGCGCCTACTACGACGCCTTTTCGGCTGGCTATGAAGACCACCGCGGTCTCAACGATCCGGGCGGCTACCACGATTTGTTGGACGAGCTCGAGTCGGAATACGTGAAGCGCTATGGCGCAGGCCGCGATGTCCTGGAAGTGGGTTGCGGCACGGGCCTCGTGCTGTCGCGCATCGCGAAATTCGCGCGCTCGGCCCACGGCGTCGATCTTTCGCCGGGCATGTTGGCGAAGGCGCAAGCGCGCGGCCTCGATGTCGTGCTCGGCTCCGCCACTGCCCTGCCCTTCGAGGACAACCGCTTCGACGTGACCTGCTCGTTCAAGGTGCTGGCCCACGTCCCCGAGATCGAACTTGCCCTGAAAGAGATGGTGCGCGTGACGCGTCCCGGCGGCATCGTGCTGGCAGAGTTCTACAATCCGTACAGCTTGCGCGCGCTGCTCAAGCGCTTCGGGCCCGCCGGGCGGATCGCGGCCTCCGCCAACGAAAGCCAGGTCTACACGCGCTTCGACTCACCCTTCGGCCTGCGCAAGTTGCTGCCCGCGGGAACGCTCTTGGTCGGCGCGCGCGGCGTGCGAATCGTGACGCCCACCGCGAAGGTGATGAAGAACGCGCTCGGTCGCGTGGTTTTTCGCGCCGCAGAGCGCGCGCTGTGTGATTCACCGCTGCGCGTGTTCGCCGGCTTCTACGTAGCCGCGATCGAAAAGCGGGGCTGAGCCCGAACTTCGGGATCGAAAAGTGGGCGCTCGCGCTCCCGCCTCGCACCCCACATAGCGCCGTTTTTCCCGCCGCAATCACGCACCCCACACGACGGCAGAGCGCGCGGCTCTGCGCCCGTGCCGCCACCCGTGCTGCGGGCGAAACATGGCGCGTGCGCCGTTCGAGATGTCTGGGACGCGCCGCGCTAGTTGGCGGTTCGAATGAGCGTTGCGGAGCTGAAGCTCCACCTGGTGGAGACGCCGGTTCCGCGCCACTTGCTAGCTTTGCTTCAGAGCGAGCCCGGCGCGGACGCTTCCCAATGCCAAAGCGTCGCTTCTCCTCCTGTTTGACGAAGCTTGCCAATACCAGCTTCATCAAACCTGCAAGATCGCCGTTCGAGATCCGGTGACTGGCGAGCGCACGGGCGCGCTCGATCAGCTCGCGTAACTCGGCGTTGGCAGTGAAATGGACGCCAAAGCGCTCGGCGGAAAGAGGCTCGAGTTCACGACCGCGCGGGCGAGGGCGTGCGTCGAGAGCCCGAGCCGGGACGCTTGGCGGCGCGGAATTCGTCGCAACTGCGGCGATCTCCGGATCTGCCGCTCGCGAGTTCGGCGCTTCGCCGCTTCGGGCATCGTCGAGCGCTTCGAGCGGCTCGAGCGCGCCAGGAGGCGGCAACAGCGAAACGGCCCCGACCTGCACGTGACGAGGCGGCGGCAGCCGGCGAATCTGTTCGCGTACGTCGGGCCGCGGAAACCGCGCCGCGAGCAGTTGCTCGATTTGCCGCCGCGTCTTGCCTGTACATGCCTCGAACAGCTCCGCCGCGTTCGTTTCGTTCAAGAGCGGTGCGAGCGCACACAACGCACACAAGTGCAGCTCGCCGCGAGCGATGCGCTCGAATGCCTCGGGGAATCGTCGACACACGCGCGCCGCCGCTACTCGCCGGCCCGCGCTGCCTTCGCTCATGCCCAAAGCTTCGACGCAATAGGCAAACAGGGACGGAAACCGAGTTCCAAATGCAGCGAGCGCAGCTCGAGCTCCACCAGGTGCGCAAGCACCCCTGCGCTCAGCGTGTTGCTCTGCCGAATCAACTCCGACAACCCAGCCAAGAGTTCTGAGTTCCCCAACTCTACCAATCGATGATGATTCCCCATCTCTCTTGTCTAACACGCGATACTTCAACCTCACATTCGGACCGCGCTGCTCGCTTCAGCAGCAAAACGGCTGCGAACTCGATCGCACACGTGAAGCGCACGCATCACGAAGCTTCGTGCACGCAAGGAGACGAATTCAACGCACACCCATCAGCGGTGCGAGCGGACGCCCGAAACCTGTCCACCAAAATCGTCACCTCAACCGTCGAATCCCAACGGCGGACCGAACAAGTAGTGCGCGCGCCTCCGTTCACGTCGGTTTCAACCTGGTCCCATGCTTGCGCGATCACTTGTGAGACCGCACGACGCGCTTCGTGACACCCGGAGGGGTGCAAGCCGCCGACAAGGTCCCCGTCGAGCAACATTCCCTCGGCGGCGCTCCACGAAGACCTCGTTGCCGCCGAGCCTCGCGCAACTGCGTTCAGACTGCTCCGCCTGGCGGATTACTCGACTGTCATCGTGCCCGTTCCAAACTGGAGCATGAGACCGATGGGCCCGCATGATCTGTAGAATCATCGGGCGATCGCGATCCCGCATCGCAACTTGGGGGACGACTTTGTTCTCGACGTATGACGATGCTCGACGATTGTTCGAGATTGCGACGACGAAGGCCGCGGGAGGACCACTCAGAGCACCTTCAACGCTCCCGGAAATGTACCACCGAGCCACAGAGCTCAGGCGTTGGCTGTGGGCGACCGTTCACCGTCGCAGAGTTAACGCAGCGCGACGCGCAACAGTGCAGACCGTCAAATGCGTTACCGATCTACCCACTTGCACCGACGCTTGCCTCAACTCCGTCTCGGTGTTCCCCTCTGCGCCCGCTCACGACTCGTCACATTTTTTAACGAAACAGGGACAGTTCGACAGTGAGCGCTCGCATCCCTCGCCGCACACCGGCGCTTCGCCCGTGTGCGGCGAGGTCGGAGCTCCGCCTGGTGGAGCCGCTGGCTGCGCGCGGCTTGCCGGCTTCGCGTCGGAGCGCGCGCCGTCGACACGGTCGCCGTCGAGCAAACATTCCTCCGCGTGTTCGGCGGGCAGCGTGATGCGTCGACAACGGTGGTGTGATGCGAGGTGCGCTGCTGGATTGCGAGCGCCCCCTCTCTGGAGACCGCTACGCTTCCGGCGAGAGAGTGGAGATGAAGCTAGAAGCGGCCACTTAGGCCGAAGACGGCGCCGCCCTGTACCGGCATGGCGTTCGGCACGATACGCAGAGCCGACGTCTCGGGTCGAAGCTCAGGGGGCAATGGGCGGCTTCGCACCTGGCGTTGCTCGGGCACGAACGAAAGTTGCGCCTCGAGGATGCCGATCAGTGACACGCCGATCCAGGCGTACGAGGAGTAGTTCAGCGCGGTGTACCAGTTGTCGATCCGGGTTCGGTTGCTCGGGTCGGGCTTGTCGGTTTGGCTGGTCGCCAACACCAGATGAGTCTCCACGCCGAGCGTGGTCAGGGTGGTCGCCGCGAGCAGGATCTCGCTGGTCAGGAACACGTAGCCGAGCGGTTTGTCCTGGTTTTGGAACTGGCCTACGCCGAAGGGCACGAGCGCGAGCCAGCGTGAGCGCGGCGTAACCACCGTTTCTTCTTGAGCCAGGCGTTCGAGCCCCGCGACGCGGGCCTGCTCCCTTCTGGCGCGCGCCTCTTGCTGCATCGCAAGTTCCTTGGCGCGCTTCACGCGCTCGTCTTCGGCCTTGCGGATTACGTCGAACATCGACTCACGCACGCGCAGGAAGCGATCGATCACCGGGGGCGGGAACAGCAAGCTGTCCGGCGGCTTCATCTGCGGGTTCTGACGAATGGCGGCACGCAAGGGTTCGTCCGCCTGCGTGTTCTGGCCGCTGCCGATCAAGCATGCGGCGTGGTAAATGCGTGCGCTCTCGATCACGTCGAGGTCGCGGAAAGGGTGTGTGCCCTCACCACCGAGCAGCGGGCTCAACGCGCTCGCGCATTCGCCGTACTTGCCGGCCTCGTAGAGACTGACGACGCGCGCGAGCTCGGCGGTGTCGTTCAAGCGCGGCGTATCGGAGATGACCGGCCCGTGCGGCGTGGTCTGCGCCTGGAGCGCTGGCGCAAAGAGCACCGCCCCCAACACAATTAGGCTCGTACAGAAGCGCGACAGACTCATCCGGGACCCCCCGAGCCGAGGTTATGGCCCGGGGATACTAGAGAGTCGACCGGGGCTGAGCGTCAGGTCAAATTCTTTTGGGGGAAGCCCACTGGTTGGCGGAGATATGAGCGTGCAGTGGGCGTGCAGCACGGCGGTTGCCATGCGGATTTTTTGCTGGCCCGGCACATTGAAAGAGCCGAGCTCCCCGCAGCTGGCGGTGGTCCCCGGCAGCCCTTGGAACTCGACCAGGGCCGGCTTGAACTCGATCGTGCCGCGAACGGTCTGAACCTCGCCCGGGTTGTTGGGCTTGGCGACGTTGACGGTCATCGTCTGCGGGGCGACACAGCACTCCTCGTTCGGCGGAAGGAATTGGAACGTGTGGGGGCCGACCGTGAGCTCGTGAGGTGGCCCGAACCAGACGATCTCTTGGCCATCGATCTTGACGGTTGCGCTCTTGGGACCATCGACCAACACGCGCACGGTCGCCAGCTCCGGCGCGGCGGCGGAAGCCGACGGACGCGGTGGCACATGCCCCGAACGGCGCGCGAGCTCGGGCGGCAGGCGTCGAGGCTCGGGGCTGACCGAGGCCGCGCTCAGCGCCGCGCGTGCGCTCGGTAGCGGACCGAGTGCGTCCGCGCTCGCGCGCGGCTCGGCGGTGCTCGCCGCGGCGGGCGCTACCGGTCGCGAACGCAACCAGGCCACGACACTGGCGACCACGCCCAGGACCGCTCCCAGCACGAGGACCACCACCGTGCCGCGGCGCAGCACGCGCCGCATGCGCTCACTGCGAGCGACCTGCGCGACCTGTCGCAACAACTCCGAATCGTCCGGCCGAAATGCCAGCGCCCGATTGAACGCGGCCGCGGCGCCAACGAAGTCCTTGGCGACCCGCGCCGCGTTGGCGCGCTTGCACAATTCAGTCACCAAACGCGGCTCGTACTCTGCTTGGTAAGCCGTGCCGTCGCGTAAAAATGCCCAGATCTCGCGGCGCAAATCCACGAACCCGAGCTGCGCGAGCTCTTCCTTCAGCGCTTCCGCCATGGAGCGCGCGCTCTGGTAGCGATCCGCAGCGTCGCGCGCCAAGGCTCGACCGACGATGAGCGACAAGCCAGCCCCCACCGTGGGGCGCGCGCGATCGGCGGGGGTGAAGCTGCCATCCAGCACCCGCCGCAAGACTTGCGCGGGGTTCTTGCCGTCGAAGGGCAATTTGCCGACCAGCGCCTCGTACAACAAGACCCCGAGCCCAAAGACATCGGCGCTTGCGCTCACGTCTCCGCCCTCGATTTGCTCCGGGGCCATGTGCGCAGGCGAACCGAGCACTTGCCCGGTGGAGGTGACACCCTGCACGTCGAGCAGCTTGGCGATTCCGAAATCGGTGATCTTGATGCGCGCGACGAGCGGAGCTTCCGCTTCCGACTGACCTTCGGTCGGCATCTCCACGAGCACGTTCTCCGGCTTCATGTCGCGGTGAATCACCCCCAGGCCGTGGGCATGCTCGAGCGCCGACGCGATTTCGATGGCGATCGCCGCGGCGACCTCGGCCGGCAAATGGCCGCTCTCGGCGATCAGCTGACGCAGAGTGGTACCGCGCACCAGCTCTTGAACTAGGTAGCGCTCCGATTCGTCGGCGTCGGAGACGTCGTACACCTCGACGATATTCGGGTGTTTGACCTTGGCGACGGCGCGCGCCTCGCTCACGAAGCGTGCCGCGACCTCGGTATTCTCGCGCAAATGGTGGTGAATCACCTTGACCGCGACCTCGCGACCGAGACGGCGATCACGAGCACGGTACACGGTGGCCATGCCGCCATGACCAATTTCCGCGATGAGCTCGTACTTTTCGAGCTCGGGGCTACGCCCGGAGAGCGCTGTTAACAGGGAACCCTCCGTCGCGCCTCATGCTTCACGGCAGCTGCTCCACGCGCACCGCGTTGGTCGCGCCGCGCACGCCGACCCGCGCGCCGTACACCATGACGTAGCGCTCGCCGGATTTGACCAGGCCATTGTCGGCCAAAATCTGGCTGGTATTTTGCACCTGTTCTTCCAGATTGGTTGCGGCGCCGACCAGCGTGCGCGGCGACACGCCCCAGTACAGAGCCAAGCGCCGGAGCGTGCGGTCGTCCGTAGAGAAAGCCAGGATCGGCGCGCTGGGACGCGCCTTGGAGACTAGCCGCGCGGTCAACCCCGTCTCGGTCAAGGTCACGATCAGCTTGGCTCCCACTTCGCGAGCGATGGCGCACGCGGCGTGCGCGATCGAATCGGGCGTGGTGTGATCCGGCTCCGAGGCTTGGGGCGCGAAGAAGCGGCTGCCCTCGGCTTGGCGAATGATGCGATCCATCATACGCACTGCTTGCAGCGGGAACTTGCCGCTCGCGCTCTCGGCCGACAGCATGACCGCGTCTGCGTTGCCGAACACGGCGTGCGCGACGTCACTCGCCTCAGCGCGGGTCGGACGCGGTGAATCCACCATCGACTGCAGCATCTCGGTGGCCACGATCACGGGTTTGCGATGAATCCGACAGGTGCCGATGATCTGCTTCTGGATCACGGGCACGGTCTCCGGCGGGAGTTCCACACCGAGATCACCGCGGGCGACCATGGCCGCGTCTGCCGCACGTACGATGGAATCCAGCCGCTCGACGGCGGAGGGCGTCTCGATCTTGGCGATGATCGGCGTGGGGCGCCCCTTGCGCTCGCAGATTTCACGCAGCTCCTGAATTTCCTCGGCGCGGCGCACGAACGACAGCGCGATGTAGTCGACGCCGAGTTCGAGCCCGAAATCCAAGTCTTTCTTGTCCTTCTCGGTCAGCGCGGCGAGGCGCAGACCGGACGAAGGCAGGTTTACGCCCATGCGCGGTCGCATCGGACCGCCGTGCTCGACGCGACACTCGACGCGATCGCCGCGGATCTGAAGCACGCGCAGCTCGACCTGACCGTCCGAGAGCAAAATGCGGTCGTCGACGCGAACGTCATCCTTGAGCGAGGGGTAATCGATCGAGATCGTGTGATCATCGCCCGTGTCACCCGAGACCAAATCGACGGTATCGCCGTTGTTGAGCACGGCGGGGCCGATCTTACCGGTGCGGATTTTCGGGCCGCACAAGTCCTGCAGCAAGGCGACGGGCTTGCCGAGCGCGAGGCTTTCGGCGCGGACCATCTCCACCATGTGCGCGTGATCGGCGTGCGTGCCGTGAGAGAAATTGAGCCGCGCGACATCCATGCCGGCTTCGATCAATCCGCGAATGGCGTCGCGGCTGTTGACGGCGGGTCCGAGTGTACAAACGATTTTTGCGCGGCGAGCGATCATTGATCTATTGGTCCGTCTGCTTGGCGTGGGCTGTTCGACGATCGCCGCTGCCTTTTCGAGGAGCCGCCAGCATGCCACAAGGCGAGGCCGCTGGGGTAGCCGACTCGCGCAGCCAACGGTATCGGTTCGACCGCTCGTTCGGCGCCGTATCCAGCTGCCACGTGCCACCTACGCTTGCCTGCGGGCGCGCGCCTGCAGGCAGCCGCCAGCGCGCGGGCTCGAACGCGGGCGCGCTCGCGGGCGCCGCCGCGCGCGACGGCGATGAGGCAGCGCTTGGCCATTTCCGTCCGATTACGCGTTTGCATCGTGGAGGGGCCCTGGTAAGGACCTCGGGATGTATGGTTTTCGACGCAATGCGCAAGGCCAAGCCTGTCTCGGCGACGCGCCCCTTTCCGAGCTCCTCGGTCAATCCGGGCTCGAAACCCCCGTCTATTTCTACGACCTCGACGCGATCGCCAACGAAGCGCGCTCGCTGATCGCCGGCTACGGTGACGCACGCCACGTCATTGCCTATGCCGTGAAGGCAAATTCCGCGGGCTCGGTCGTCCGGACCTTGGCCGCCGAAGGCACCGGCGCGGACGTCGTCTCGGCCGCCGAACTCGAGGTGGCGATGGCGTGCGGGATCCCGGCCGAGAAGATCGTGATGAGCGGCGTGGCCAAGAAGGACAGCGAGCTCGACTTTGCGATTTCGTCGCGGTTGCTGGCGATTCAGGCCGAAAGCGTCGAAGAAGTGTCTCGAATTGCGGCCCGCGCGCGAGCCCTGGGGCGCCAGGCGCGCGTCGCATTCCGGCTCAACCCGGGCGTGGAGATCGAGTCTCACGCGCACATCTCCACGGGTCACGACAAAGCCAAGTTTGGTATCACCCGTGGGGATGTCGGGCGTGCCTTCGAAGCGGTGGATACCGCAGGGGACTCGCTGGTCGCAGTCGGCCTGTCGACGCACATCGGCTCGATGTTGGGCGAGGTTTCGCCCTATTTGAAGTCTGCGCGACATGTGTGTGACGTTGCCCGCGCCCGCCGAGCCAACCACGCGGGTCTCGAATACGTGAATTTCGGTGGCGGCTTCGGCATCGACTACGGCGCCGGACAAGCGGCAACGCCAGCCGATTTTGGGCGGGCCGCTGTGCAGCTCTTGCGCAGCGAGGGTCTGTCGGACTTGATGTTGGTCGCCGAACCGGGGCGCTCGCTGGTCGGGTCGCACGGCGTCTTGCTCGCGCACGTGGTGCAAAGCAAGGTCAGCGGCGAACACTCTTGGCTGATGATCGATGCCGGCATGAACGATCTGCTGCGCCCCGCTTTGTACGGCGCGAAGCATCGCATCGAGCCCCTCGATCGCCTGCCCTCGGCGCCGGAGTGGCGTGTGGTCGGCCCGGTCTGCGAAAGCTCGGACGACTTCGGCGCCCACCCAATCGGGCCCGAACCGCCCGCTGCGGTGGTGATTCGGGACGCGGGCGCCTACTCCTTCACGATGGCGAGCGAGTACAACGGCCGCGCACTGGCCAGCGAAGTATTCGTCAGAAATGGCGCAATCGTAGGCAAGAGTCCGGGCCCGGGCACCGCCGCCTGGGTCAAGCGCCGGCTACAAGCCTGAGCTGCGGCTGAAGGGCGTGGTTACCAGGCCATGCCAACTGAGGGCCAGCAACAGGGCCTCTTCGCGACTTGCCCCGTCGGGATAGCGCAGCGCGCCGCGCACCTCCAACCACGGCCCGACTGCGCGGGCGAGCAGCGGAACTCCGAAGCCGAGCTGCGCGTCGAAGCCGCGGCTTGACGCGGATTCGTGCGCGCCGCGTTGTGCCCAGAATGCTCCGAGGGACAGTGACAGCGAATCGAGGGTGAGGTCCCAAAACGCGGGCCCCGCCTCGTAACCCTTTGCCCAACGCGGTACGAACAGCGGGCGCAGATCGATGCCCAAGCCAAACAGCGATGGCGCCGATTGCTCCCCCGCCTTGATTCGCCCACTGGCATACATGCCTGCGACGGAGAAATAGTGCGCGCTGGCGCGCAACGCGGGCGCCGCGTGCCCAGCCGAGCCGAACTCGGCGCCCAGCGCGAAGCCCAAGTCGAGATCGCCATCGAAACGGCCGTACACGCCGTCAGCGGAAGCGCTCTGGGCGGCGGGAGCCGAGCGCGCGCGCGCGCCTTCGGCGTGGGCCGGCCGCGCCGTGAGCTGAGCCAGGCTCAGCAGCAGCGTGCTGCACCCAACGCGTAGCGCGCGATTCGATTGGCTCTGAACGCCGCTCATCACTCAGTCCGCAGCCAGCCGACTAATGATCTCGCCCCGCAGTTCGGGCGCGAAAATCAAGCGAATGCGCGACATTTTCTCGCCACGCAAGCGACCGAGTAAGAACGAAACGTCCGCCAAAGCGCGCGTCTGCCCGCCTGGGAAAACGACGGTGAGCGGGTCGTGTATATCATCGAAGGCGGTGGTCGAGGCTGCATCCAAACCGACGTAGACCTGTGGATCGAGGCCCGCCTTTTCGGCCACGTCACGGGCAATGTCCAGCGCACGTACACGCGCATCGGGCGTGGCTCGCTCGTCGAACAGCTCGTACGTCTTGAACAATTTTCGCGCGTGGAAGCGCTTGGTGAGATCGGAAAGGATTGGATTTTTGCTGTTGCGCCAAGCGCTCAGCGCGACCCAAAGCGAAGCATCGTCGAGCTCCAGGTAGTCGCTGAGTTCGGCATCACCACCCTGCGCGAGCGATACGATGGCGGTCGGCGTCGAAGGCAAGCGGTCACCGTTGCCGAGCATCTTCGCGACTTCGTTGAAGATGCGCCCGAGCATCCACTCGCTAGCGCGCTCGGTCTTGTGGAAATACACCTGCTGGAACATGAACAAACGCGCGAGCACGAAAGACTCGATGGCGGGAATGCCCTTCGCGCCGTCGATCGCGAGCGGCGGCGCTTGGCCATCGACCGCCACGCCGAAGCAGAGGCTGCGGAGCAGCCAGTCCAGGTCGAACGAACCGTAGCTGACGCCGGTTGCGTGCGCGTCGCGCAGCAAGTAATCGCAGCGATCGACGTCGAAAGTGCCACTCACCGCGCGCGCCAGAAACGTGAGCTCATTGCGGCCGTGAACCAGATCGACGACGCGCTCCGGGAGCCCCGGATCGAAACGTTGCAGCACCGCATGCACCTCCGTGCTCGGGTCGAGCACGATGCGCGTCGTCCAATCTTCGTGCTTCTTCGACTCGGGCAGAGCTTGCTCGAACAGATGCGAGAAAGGCCCGTGACCCACGTCGTGAAGCAACGAGGCCGCGAGCGCGTCGCGTGCACGCTCGGTGGTCAGGCGCTGCCAAAACGGGAGTTCGTCGTGCAAACTGCGCAAGCGTCGGATCAGGCGAGTCATCACGCACGCCGCACCGATGGCGTGTGCAAACCGCGTGTGATCGGCGCCGGGATACGCGAGCGACGCAAGTCCGGTCTGCCTGATTCGTCGCAGGCGCTGCACCTCGGCGGTTTCGAGCAGCGCCGGGACGATGGCTTCCTCGGGCGTCTCGAAGGAGACGAGGCCGTGGACTGGGTCTCTCAAAATCATGGGCGCCGCACTGTACGCCGCATTCAACCCGATGGACCGCGCATTCCGCTCACGGTGCCCGGCAGCCCGAAACCTAGGACAATTGCGGCAAATGTCGGCAATTCCCCCCGACCCTCCCGGGTTGTCCCGGGGCCGAGGTCCGTGCGCCGGCGCGGACCGACACGCCGATTCGATCCACCGGACCAAAAACGCCCCCCGCAAATCGAATCGAATCGAGTCGAATACAGAGAATGCAGAAAATAACTGTGCAGACTCGCAAGTGACGCTGGACAGCATGTGAAAAATTGGAGAGAACTATTTGTGAGATCGCGGGGTACTGCGCCCGCGGCTTTCGTCGCAACGAGTCAACGAGGCGCACGAACAGACGAGGCAGACCGACGTGGTAAGGGTTGTGGTGGGGGGCGTCTTGAGGGAGACGACAGGGAGTGGTTCCCAAATCGAGCTAGAAACAATTTGTCAAAAGCCGAAAAAGCGCGCGCGCTCGCCTGGACAATGGGAGTATTTCGCGGTTTGCTAGTGAGATCCCATGCCCTCTCGTAAAGACCAAGAGTCAACCAGCGTGGGGGCGATCCGCTTGGTGGATGTGCTGCGCCAGCTACCCGAACGCGAACTGGGCTCGCTGATCGCCCGGCTCAAGATCCGGATCGACGAGGCCAAGCGCATCGACGTGCCGTCGCAAGTCGCGCGCATGCTGCTCCAGCTGCCGGAAATGCGCGATGCCGGTATCCTGCCGGGCCCGACGCGGGAGCTTTTGTACCGCGTGGCGGAGGCCCGCGGTGTCCTTTTCGCACAAACCCTGCCCCCCGCGGTGGAACCGCTGGTCGCCCGCGGCATCGTGTTCATCCGCGGCCGCGACAAGGGCGTGGAGCTCTTGCTGCCGATCGCCCACATGATCCAGCTGCGCAGCTGGGAGGGGGAAGATCCGCGTGGCGCGCGTGCGCTCTTGGCCCAGCTGCATCCGGACGTGGCCAGCAGTATCGCGGGTCACTACCTGGGGCGCCCCGCGACTCCCCCGGTCGCACTGTGTCTCGAACCGGCATGGGAAGTATTCGCAGATCAGAAGCGACTCGAACGCGAGGTCGAGGAGCTCGCGCCCCTCGAGCGCAAGCTGTTGAACGCGATTGAAAAGGTCGGCGGCGAGGTCGACACCGAAGAGTTGCTCGATCTCGAGCGCGAGCCCATGCGCTTGCGCGGAGCAACCGGCGCCACTCCGTCGCGTCGCGGCGTGGGTTTTGCGCTCGAACGGCGCGGCTTTTTGGTTCCGGTGCACCCGAATCGCCACGTCATTCCGAGTGAAGTCGTGGCCATCGTGGGCACTCAGCGCCGCGTCGAACGCGAGGCACAAAGGCGCGAGATCCGCAGCTTCGTGCTGGCCGAAGATCACGCACCGCGCCGTGCGCGTTTCGCCGAAGATCCAGCGCCGATCGCGCTGGCCATGGCACTCGCCGTGCGCGATCCCTCGGTCGAGGTGCGAGCGGGCGTGGGCACTCCTCGTTCACTGATCACCAAGTTTGCCGCGCGCTTCGGCCGCGATGCGGAGGTGATTGCACTCGTCGCCTCGCTCAGCCGCGCGATCGGCTTGTGGGATCCTTCCGCAGTGAGCACCGCTTCTCCGCCCGGTTCACATAGTGTGGCCGAGCTCGGGCGAGCGTTGTTCGATGCTTGGCGCCGCGGTGGCGCCTGGGATGAAGCGCGTCCGGACGGTGAGGCCCTGCGCGTCACGGCCGACGCCCGCGAGACGAGCGCGGTCGGCGTCGTTCGCGAGCTGGTCTTGGAGGCCTTGCAAGAGCTGGGCGACGGGCGCTGGGCCCCTTGGGAGGCGATCGCCGCCTACGTGCGCTCGGATGCGCGCGCTCCCGGCGTCGCGCGTTTGATTGAGCGCTGGGCACAACGCGCCGGCGTCGAACCGATGACCCCCGCGGAAGTGGCGCGCCGCATCGCGCTCGAAACCCTGCACGTACTCGGCATCGTCGATCTGGGCGATCCCGAGACCGACGACATCGAATCGATCGGGCCGACACTGCGCATCACGCCGCGTGGTCGCGCCTTCTTGGCGGAGGCCGCGCCGGAATCGCGCGCCGCCTCGAGCAATCAGGCGAGCCGCTTCTTGGATACGCAAGCGCTGCGCGTCGGTCCCGCTGCCAGCGTGGGCAACGTGATCTCATTGGCCCCGTTCGTCGAAATCGGGGGCGTGGCCAGCGCCGCGCTCGATATCCTGATCACTCCTCAGGCGCTTTCCCACGCCCTGAGCGCAGGCTTCGATGGCGAGGTGATTCGCACTCGGCTGGAACTTCTGGCTCCCCTGCCCGATCCGATCGCGCGGACCCTCACTCAAGCCAGCACGGTGATTGGCCGCGCTGAGTTCGTGATGACCCAGGGCTTCCTCTGGGTCGAGGATCCTGAAGTGCGCGAGCTTTTGCGTACTCGTCGCCAAAGCGCGGATCTCTTCGTCGATCCCTCGCCTCCCGCGGGCTTGCTCTTGGCGGTCGGCGTGGATCTCGAGCGCGTGGCGCGGCGCTGCCGCGCCCTGGGTGTCGAGGTGCTGGTCGACGGCGAGGTGTACCGCACACGCTCAATCCCCCCGGGCCGAGGCAGCGGCGCCCGCCGCTTGGACTCGGCGGGGACAATGGCGGCTGTTCGCGCCCCGTCTACGGGTGGCATGCCAGCCGCGCGCGCTTCGTCACGGCCGCCCTCGGCGCGTCAGCCCGCTTCGCGCTCGGGTGCCGGCTCCACGCCGCCGCCCGCCAAGCGCGGCAACGGCGCGTAGCTCACGCGCCGGCTCGGATCCTTCACCAACATTGCCAGTAGCCCCGGCAGAAGAAACATCGTCAGTAGCGTCGAAAACGCGATGCCGCCGATCACTGCCGTGGCTAGCGGGCGCTGAACTTCCGCGCCGGCGCCATGCGCGAGCGCCATCGGCAGGAACCCGAACGCGGCTACGCCGCCGGTGGTCAACACGGCACGCATGGTGTGAGTCGAACCCTCGAGGATGGCTTCGCGCAGTGGCCAGCCCCCGAAAATCTTCGTTTTCACTTCGCTGGCGAGGACCACACCGTTCAGCACGGACACTCCCGCGAGCGCGATGAAGCCGACCGCCGCCGGAATGCTGAACGGCAAGCCTCGGGCTGCCAACGCCAGAATACCGCCGATCAGCGCGAGCGGTACGACCGCGAACACGGCCACGGCGTAGCGCGCGTTCTGGAACATCCAGAGCAGCATTGCGAAGATGATTGCGAGCGCCATCGGTACGACCAAGGCCAAACGCTTCTTCGCGCGTTCGAAATTTTCGAACTGGCCGCCCCAGGTGATGCTGTAGCCCGCGGGTAGCTTCAGCTTGGCATCGACCTTGCTGCGCGCTTCGTTGACCCACGAAACCAGATCGCGACCGCGCAGGTTGACCTCGACTCGGACCGTGCGCGTCAGATCTTCGCGACGCACTTGCGACGGGCCTTCGGACTCTTTGATCGCCGCGACCTCGGAGAGTGGCACTGAAGTCCCATTGGAGGCTTCGACGAACAGGCCGCCCAAGGCAGCCGGGCTGGGCGAGCTGGGCGGCATCAACACCTTCATGTCGAAGCGCCGCTGACCTTCGTAAATCTGGCCGACGGGCACGCCCAGGCGCGCGGCACGCACGACCTCCAATGCGTCTTCGGTCTTGATGCCGTAGCGCGCCAGGCGCGCCCGGTCCGGCGTGACCGTGAGCTCTGGCGCGCCGAGCAAGCGCTCTACGCGGACATCGCCCGAGCCGGGCACGTTGCGCACGAGGGCCGCAGTCTCTTCGCTCAGCCGCTTCAACTCCGTGAGCGACTCACCGAAGAGCGCGATTTGGACGTCGGCGCGCGAGCCGCTGATGAGCTCGTTGGTCTTGTCTTCGATCGGCTGCGACACGGACACGAACGTGCCCGCGACCTCGCTCTCGATAGCGTGCTTGAACAGCTCGGACAGCTCGTCCAAATCATGCGCGCTGGTCCATTCTTTCTCCGGCTTCAGGTGCACGAAGATGTCCGTGTTGTCGTTGCCCACGGGGTCGATGGCCACCTCCGCTCGGCCCGTCATACCGAGCGAAGTAACGACCTCTGGGAAGCGGCGCAACACTCGCTCCGCAGCCAAATCGAGCTCTTTGGCTTGCGCCAAACCGATTGACGGCGCGCGCCGAACCGTAACCACCGCGTCGCCCTCGGCGATGCGCGGTACGAAATCCGCGCCGCTGTTGGCTAGAACCATGAACGCGCCCACCAAAGACGCACCGCCAGCAGCCAGCAGCCAGACGCGGTGCTCTACGGCCCACGGCAAGGCGCGGGCGTAGCGCTCACCCAACCAGCCCACCCAACGCGGCCCGTGGCCTTTCGCAGGCGGGACGAAGATCGCGAGCAACGCCGGAAAAAACAGCACTGAATAGACCAAGGCGCCGAACAGCGCACAAGCCATGGTCACGGCCATTGGCCGGAACATCTTGCCCTCGATGCCCTCCAGCGAGAGGAGCGGCAAGTACACGAGCATGATGATCGCGACCGAGAATGCGACCGGACGTGACACGGCCCCCGCGACCTCCGCGTAGGCGCCATCCCGTGCCCGCTTGATCAAGGTCTTGCCCGCGAGCGCGGCGATCATCGACTCCAAAATCACGATCGGGCCGTCGACCAAGAAGCCGAAGTCGATCGCACCCAGGCTCATCAGATCGCCGGTGATGTTGAAGTAGTGCATGCCGAACAGCGCGATCGCCATCGACGCCGGAATGCCGAGCACGACCACGAACGCGCCGCGCAGCGAACCCAAGAACAACGCCAAGACCAGGGTGACGACCAGCGCGCCCTCGATCAGATTACGCGTCACGGCGGCCAGCGTGCGGCCGAGAAACTCCGAGCGATCGTAGATCGGCTCGATGATCACGCCCGGCGGCAATTGCGCCTGTATTTCGGCGATTCGCTTCTTGACGCCTTGTACGACCTCTCGACCGTTGGCACCGATCAGCATCATGGTGATGCCGGTGACGGCTTCACCCTCACCATCACGGGTGATGGTGCCGAAGCGCATGGCCGAACCGATCTGCACGTGGCTGACATTGCGCACCAAGATCGGCGTGCCATCTTCCGCGGTGCGGATCACGACCGCGCCGATCTCCTCTTCGCTGGCGAGCAGGCCGACGCCGCGCAAGGTCAATGCCTCGCCTTTGCGCTCCACGTAGCCGCCACCCACGTTCACATTGGCGCGCTCGAGCGCCTCGGTCACGTCCGCGAGCGTCAGCTTGTGGGCGTGGAGCTGTGCCGGCTCGATTAGGACCTGATATTCTTTCAGATCACCGCCCATGGTGTTGATCTCGACGATGCCCGGGCTCTGCCGAAGCTTGGGCGCGATTTCCCAATCCAGCAGCGTGCGCAGTTGCATCGGCGAGTGCGTGGCGGAGCGCACCACGAACTGAAAAATCTCCCCCAGACCGCCGGATACCGGCGAAAGCTGCGGTCTACCCGCGAGCTTCGGCAAATCCCCTTCCACCGAGCGCACGCGTTCGAGCACCATTTGGCGCGCGAGCCAGATGTCTACGTCGTCCTTGAAGATCGCGGTCACGGCGGACAAGCCCGAGCGCGACACGGAGCGCAGCTCGACCAGCTTCGGCATGCCGTTCAGCGCGGTCTCCAGCGGAAAAGTGAGCCCGCGCTCGACTTCGACCGGCGAGAGGCCGGGCGCGTCCGTCAGCACCGCCACCTGGACGGTCGAGACATCGGGCACTGCGTCGATCGGCAGGGTCTTCAACGCGAAGCCGCCCGCGCCCAAGAGCGCGATCAGCAGCACCAGCATCACCCACTTGAGCCGGATCGACGTCTCGACGCAATACTTCAGCATTCAGCGAAAAATTTCCGACTTGAGCGCGAACACGCCGCTGATTGCGATGCGGTCGGTGCGCTCGATGCCGCGCGCGACCTCTACGCGATCGCCGTCCTGGGCCCCCAGCACGATCGCGCGCGGCTCGACCGAGAGCTGGTCGTGCGCGACGAACACGGTGGGCTTGCCATCAACGCTGGTCACGGCCGACAGCGGGATCGAGATCGCGCCCGAGACCGGCGCCGAGGTGTGGATCGCGGCCGACACCGATTGGCCGGGGCGCAGCCGCGACTCGGGGTGTTCGACCACGATGCGCACCGGTGCGGTCCGGGTGGCCAGGTCGATCACATCGCCGACGTAGGCCACCGTCCCGTGCACGGGCTGATCGCCCGCGGTGGTGGCCACGACGTCTACCGTATCGCCGTTGTGAATCGCGCTGAGCTGGCCTTCGAAGACCGCCAATTCGACCCAAACCCGGTCGAGATCGGCGACGCGGAAGGCGGTCAGCGTCGCTTCCACCGATTGCCCCCGGCTCACGTTGCGCTCGACCACACGCCCCGCGATCGGCGTGGTCAGCCGCAAAATGCCGGTCGGGCCGTCGTTGCTGCCGCCCAGTGCGCGCACCCGCTGCTCCGCGGCAGCCAGATCCGCGCGCGCAGACACGGCTTGCGCCTTGGCCAACTCCGCGTCGCGGTGGGCGGAAATCTTGGCCTCGGCCAGCTCTGCCTCGCGCTTTTCGTTGGTCGTGGCGGCTTCTGCGTGAGCGCGCGCAGCGAGCACCGAGGCCTGGGCTTGCCCGAGGTCCGCGCTCTCGATTTCAGCCAGCAAATCGCCGGCCTTCACGGTGTCGCCCTCGATCTTGTACAGGCGGCTCACGCGGCCAGCGATGCGCGAACCGACCGCCGCCACGCGATCCGGATCGAAGGTGACCGTACCAGTCACGTTGATCATCGGCTTCAGACTGCCCTCCGCCGCCGCCGCGAACTCGATTTGCTGGCGCTTGGCGAAGTCGGCCGAATAACGAATCCACTTGCCATCCATGTAGGGCACGTCGCGCTTGTCCCCTTTGGACTGCGCGCTGGCCTTGGGCTCGGTGTGCGTGAAGTAAATCACCGCCGCGGAAGTCAGGCCGATTCCGAATGCGATCACCGTCAAACGTTGCGCGAGCTTTTTCATGATTTTACTTCTCCACCGACGGCGCGCTCGAGCTCGATGCGCGCGACCCAGGCCGCTTCGATAGCGTCGATGCGACTCGCTCGAACTCTGAGCGAATCACGCGCCGCGGCCAGCAAACGAAAAACGTCGAAGCGCCCAGCTTGAAAGCCGGCTTCGGCAAAAGAGAGCGTGCGCTCCGCGGCAGGTACCGCCTGCAAGCTGAGCCGATCGAGCTCACGCCGACTCGACTCGTAGCTGCCCAACGCAGCCATCACTGCGCGCTGCAAGAGCCGCGCTTCGAGGCTGAGATCCGCCTCGGCGCTCTCTCTCGCGCGGGCTGATTGCGCACGCAGGCCCTGATTGCGCTGAGCCACCGGCAGCTCGACGCTGAGCCCGAGCACGCCATAGGTCGGCGACAGCGGCGCGGAATCGACACCCGCGTAAAAGCCCACTTTGGGGAACAGCTCGGCGCGCAGCCGCTCTTCGGTCGCGCTCCACATCGCAACTCGGGCTTGAATCGCCTTCAATTCAGGATGCGACGTGAGCGCGCGCTGCAAGAGCGCGTTCACGTCATCGACCTGCGGCAGATCCATGACCGAGCTGGTCAACGTGAGCGGGACATCCGAGGGGAGGTCGAGCGCGTCGCGCAGATCCATCAGGCTCGTGGCGCGGTCGCGCTCGAAGGCCATGCGCGCGGCTTCTAGCTCCGCCACTTGGAGCTGGGCGGAAGCGTTGTCGAGCTCCGAACCCGCGCCGGCGTTGACACGGCGCTCGGTGGCATCGAGCACGCGCCGAGCGACCACCAACGCCGCATCGGCCTCGATGATGCGTAGCTCCGCGATTTGCGCGCTGACGTAGCCGGTCAGCGCGCGCACGCGAGCCGAGGTACGCGACATGGCCAGCTCGGCCTGGGCAACGGCCGAGAAACGCGCGGCCTCACGCACGCGGGCGCGCGGCGCACCGCCGACATCGAACAGGAAATCAACGGTAGCGCCGTAACCCATGCTGCCGGACCCACCGCTGATCAACGGTCGAGCATCCACCGCGAGGCGGGGATTCACAGGCATGATCAAGCCCGCACCCACGCGCCTGGCGTCGGCTTCGCGCGCGGCAAAACGCGCGCGCGTGACCTCTGGGCCGTCCGTCTTGGCACGCGCCAGGGCGTCGGGAAGAGACAGTGAGAGCGGAACAGCCGCGTAAGCGTGATGCGTCACGAAACAACTCGAAACGACGACACTCGTGACACACAGAAGAGACGCGAGGGCGCTCTTGAAACGGGACTTCAAGGCAGAGTCCTCCGGAAAAACAAGGTTGGGCGAGAGAAGATATGCGCGCCGTTCGGTTACGAAACGGGCACGCCAGCGTTGCGGGGAATGTTAACGGCGAGTTAACGGCGAATAGCCGCACTGCCCCCAGGCAGCGGCTCGGTTCGCGCGAAGCTCAAACGCCGCCCATGAAAAAGCAGCAAAAACGTGAGCGCCGCGGCAACCCTCAGGCGCGCGGGGGCCGTTCGAGACCGCGCGCGTGACTCGCCAAGGCCCGCTCGGAAGCCAAAGCGCCACACTCGGCACCGCTGGGCTCACCGTATGACAGCAGCCGAACGCGCGGTGTAGACGGCGTGATCAGCGCGTCGCAGCCATCATCCGAGTCATCCATGGCCACGGGAGCAAGGGTGTCTTGCTCACGCGGCTCATCCGAGGCCGGGCATAGCTCCAACGCGCCAGCCGCAACCAGGGAGCCGCACTCGACCACCAGCGGAAAGCCGCCCAAGCAACGCACCGATACGACGAACAACGCCGTAATCAAGGCCAAAAACCGGAGCGCGCGGGTCACTGCCCCGAAGTCGTGCCGCGGAGAGAGGGCCTTGTCAAGCGCGGGGCGTGTTTGCGCCGGTTCGTCCGTTTCATCTTGCCTCGCTGACCGGTTTCAGGCCCGACTCAGATTGGGACTGTAAAAGGTGCTGTTCGATCGCGCCGCGCTCGCGCTCGAGGAACTCAGTCACTGCGGCAGTGAGGCGACGGTCCTGAAACGAGTGTGCGCTGAAGGTGCGGGAGGGCTCGAAGCCCCGGGCCAGCTTGTGTTCTCCACCGGCCCCCGGCTCGAACAGCGAAAGCCCCCGCTCGATGCACTCTTGAATGCCGCGATAGAAGCAGACGTTGAAGTGCATGAATGGGCGTTCCTCGAGCGCGCCCCAATAGCGACCGTACAGAGCCTGCTTGCCGAGCAAGTTGAACGCGCCTGCGATCGGTTTCTTCGAGCCCGCGTCACTGGCAACGACCACGTGCAGATGCTCGGGCATCGTTTGACACACTTGCTCGAAGAATGCGCGATTCAGGTACTGCTTACCGTAAAAGAACTTTTCGACCGTCGAGCGATAAAAGTCGAAGATGAAGTCCACCATCTCCGGACGCAGGCGATCGGCGGTGAGCACGGAGAGGTCAATCTGCCGGTCGCGCATTTCGCGCATTTCTCGGCGGATTTGATTGCGACGCTTGGAGCTGAAGCGCGCCAGAAAGTCGTCCATGGTCCGATAGCCGGCATTGTGCCAGTGGTACTGCACGCCGTGGCGCGGCAGATAACCCGCCGCTTCGAAGCTCTCCGCCTGCGCCTGCTCGGGGAACAGCACATGGCAGCCCGATGCCCCGATGCGTTCGGCGATTTGCGGCAACGCCGCCGCGAAGCCGCGCAAAATGGCGTTCGCATCGGCGCCGGCTTTGATCAACACGCGTGGCCCCGTCGCGGGCGTGAAGGGTACGGCCACGATCAGCTTCGGGTAGTAATCGATACGCAAATTGCCCTGCGCGTAGCGCGCGAAGGAATGATCGAAAACGAACTCCCCTTCGCTGTTTCCCTTCACGTACGCAGGCGCGACCGCCACGAGCTTTCCCTCCCGGTAGGCTGCCACGTGCATCGAAAGCCAGCCGCGTGCGGGATCGATGCAGCCCGTATCCTCGAGCGCAGAGAGCCACTCGTAGCGTAGAAACGGCGGGCAATCTTCCCCCGCAAGCAGCGCCCAAGCACTCGCGCCGATGCTCGAGATCCGCTCGTGAGTGCGAAATTCCAAGTCGGCTATGGGCGAACGCGAAGGCACGGGCGGGGGAAGCTTAGCTCCAATCGACGCCGCGCGCTTTGCTTACAAAAACTTTCGCAACCGGTACGCCAAGTACTCCAAGATCCGCTGGCCGAGCGGGCGAAAGCTGAATTCGCGCGGCAAGACTTCGTTGCAGAGCTCGAAGTCCTTTAGAAACGAAGCCTCGAGCCTGCTCGCGAAACGCGGATCGAGCACGCTGACGTTGACCTCGAGATTCATGCGCAGCGACATGTAGTCGAAGTTGAAGGTGCCGATCGTGCTCCATACGCCGTCCACCACTGCGGTTTTGGCGTGCAGCACGCTCTCCTCCCACTCGAAGATGCGTACTCCGGCGCGCAGTAACCTGCCCCAAACCGCGCGGCTGGCGTGACGTACGATGTCGACGTCGCTCTGACCGGGCACGATGATGCGCACATCGACGCCGCGGCGCGCGGCCCGGGCGAGGGCCCGCAGCACGCGCCCGTCCGGAACGAAGTACGAGTTGGCGATGAAAATGCGCCGCTCCGCGCGACGCAAGTAGTGCAAGTACGCGCGCGAAATCTCGCGCTGGGTGCGTAAGAAGCGCTGGCCCAAAACGCGCACCGCCGGCAAGCGAGTACGTCGCGAACTGTCCGGAGGCGGAGGCTGCAGAAGAGCATCGGGCAGGCGCAGCTTGCGGCCGTGCAGGCGTCCCCAAACCCGAGCGAAGCAATCGCACAAGCCGGCCACCGCGGGACCTTCTATGCGCACCATGTCGTCACGCCAACCGGCCCCCCCGTCATCGAGCGGCAGCCAGTAGTCGGCAATGTTGATGCCGCCGGTGAAGCCGATTTTGCCGTCGATCACCAGGATTTTTCGGTGATCTCGGCGCGTCAGCTTGGACAGCCGAAAGCGCTGCTTCCAAGGCGCGATCGGGTTGAACTCGATGACTTTGGCGCCCGCGCGCTCCAGCTCGACGAACATCTCGTCGCTCGCGCCGACCGAGCCCACGGCGTCGAAGATGATCGACACTTCGACGCCGCGTTTTGCAGCGGCGGCGAGGGCGAGCGCAAACTTTTGGCCGATCGTGTCCGAGCCGAACCAGTACATCTCGAGCAAGATCTGCTGCTCGGCCGAAGCGATCGCGGCCAGCATCTCCGGATACGCGGCCGAGCCGTTGCGCAATAGGCGCAGTTGGTTGCCCTCGACGTAATGTTCGCCGGTATCTTCATCTGCCACGAGCTCGGGATTCGTCACCTGCGGCGGAGACTAACCTGCCCGCCGCCTCCCTGCCGAAATGCGCGTTATCGGGGCAAAACACCCCAGGAAATTTCGCGCGCCCGTCGGGTTCGATTGCTATGCTGCCGGAAATGCCGCCGCGCGCTCCCCACCGCATCTCGCGCCCCATTGCCCGCTGCGCGTTCGCAATCCTCGCTCTGCCGGCCTTCGCCTGCTCCAGTGGTTCGCAAACGAGCTACCCCGCGCAGTACCCCCAGCAACCGCAAGCCACAACCCCCGTCGGGCAACCGGCGAGTTCGCTGCCACCCGGACAGTCCGCAACCCTGCCCGCCCCTGGGGTCACCGTGCTGCCCGTCGTAAACGATCCGATCAACGCGGTCGATCTGGGTTTTCTGCGCGGCCAAGCGCAATCGTTGTTGAACGAGCTGGTCGCCACCTTGCCTGCTGCGCAGCAACAGCGCGTCGCAGGCATCCCGCTGGTCGTCGACAGCACCCAGGGCGACGTGAATGCCTTCGCCACTTGTACCTCGGGCGGGCACGCAGCCATGGCCATCACCGATGGCTTGTTGGATATCGAAGCGCACCTGAGCCAAGCGCGCGCCACGGACGAAACCTTCGGTACGCACAAGCTGACCGACTACATCCAACTGATCGTGCAGCAGCAGCGGCCGAACCGCCCGATCGTGCAGCCCCCGCTCGGCTTCTTCGACCCCACGCAGCAGGTGGATGGCCGCAAGGTGATGCGCCAACACCAACTGCTCGAGGAGCAGATTGGCTTCGTATTGGGGCACGAGCTCGCCCATCACTATCTCGGGCATTTGCCGTGCACCTCCGCAGGTCAGCTGCCCCTGGCGGAGCTCGGCCAGGCCTTGTCCGGCACAGTTCCTCTGTTCAATCAGCCGAACGAGATCGCTGCGGACACCTCGGGCACCAACAACTTGCTGACCCTGGGCTTTCGGCGAGCGGGCTACCACCTGACCGAAGGCGGCGCGCTGGTCACCATGCAATTCTTCGCTGGTTTGGAGCAATTCAGCGCCAGCGGGCTGATCTTCGCTTTTCAGAACACCCACCCGCCGGCCGTGATCCGTTCGCCGATCATTCAGCAGACCGCCGCCGCCTGGAAGCTGACCGGCGGTCGCGGCTTGCCGTATTTGTTCTAAGGCCGGAAACTCGCGCTCGACGCCGACCGATAAGCCTCGAAACCAGGCTGATGGGGCAACGCGATGAGTGACAAGACCGAACAAGCCACGCCCAGGCGGCTGAGCAAAGCTCGCCGCGAAGGGGATAGCCCGGTGTCGGCCGCGCTGTCGCAAAGCGTGGGGTTCGTCGCCGCGCTGTCGGTGGTTGGCGGCGTGGTCGCGCTCGCCACCGAGCAAGCGGGCGCATTACTGGTCGCCGCGCTGCAGCACCCCACCGAACCGGCATCGCCCAGCACGATCGCCCGCGTGGTCTTGAGCATCAGCTTGCCGATCGTGGCGGTGGCAGCAGCAGCCAGCGCTGCAGCCAGCTTCGTGCAGACCAGCGCCACGATCAGCGCCGAAAAGCTGACTCCGAGCCTCGACCGCTTGAATCCGCTCACAGGCCTGAAGAATCTGTTTTCTTGGCAGCGCGTGGTCGGCATCGCGCGCGCGCTGTTGGCGGCTTCGTTGGTCAGCTATTTTGCCCTGCGCCAAGTGCGCTCGCACGCGGCTGATTTCGCAGCTTCGATTGGCAATGCGCGCGCCGCGGCCGTGCTCGCCGCCAGCATCGCGGGCAAGGTGGCGTGGTTTGCCGCCGCCGTCGGTGTCTCGCTCGGCTTGCTCGATCTCCTGCTCACTCGCCGCGCCTGGTTTCAGCGCCATCGCATGAGTAAGGACGAAATCAAGCGCGAACATCGTGAGTCCGAAGGCGACCCAGCATTGAAAGCCGCGCGCCGGCGCGCGCACCAAGAAGCCCTCACCGGCGCCACCCTCGGCGCCCTGAAAACCGCCAGCGTGGTGATCGTGAACCCGACCCATTTAGCCACCGCCCTCAAATACAGTGAGGAAGAGGAGCTTGCTCCTTCCGTGATTGCCCAAGGCCAGGGTGAGATGGCCAAGCTCATCATCGAGGCCGCGCGCGCCTATGGCGTACCAATCGTGCGCGACGTACCGATCGCCCGCGCGCTCAACGAGCTGGAAATCGGCGACGAAATCCCGGAAGCCCTTTACGAAGCGGTCGCGGAAATCCTGCGTGAAATTTGGCAGGCGGAAGCGAAGCCTGGCGTGTAGCCGAATAATCCGCGGATTGTACGGGCTCCCCGGCGCCGATCAGCTATATTGCGCGCCATGGGTGGCTTGCTTTCGCGTACGTCCAAGGGTTTCGGGGCACTGCTTCTCGCCGCGCTTTCCGCCTGTGGTGGGCGCAGTTCCCCCATCGATCCCGATGCCGTAACCATCGCCGCCAATCAGCCGTCCGCGACGACGAGCGGCGGTGGCACGGGTGCAACGTCCGGCAACAGCGCAACGGGAAGCGCCACGGCCAGTGGTGGCAAATCCGGGGTTCCGGCGGGCGGCAGCGCGACGGGCGCAGCGTCCGGCGTAGGGACGGCGGGCAGCAGCAGTACGCCCTCTGGCGGCTCGTCTTCTGGCGGCTCGTCCTCTGGCGGCGCGGGTGCCGCTGGCGCGGCCACCGGTGGCTCCACATCGACAGAGCCGTCCTTCGTCAGGAGTTGCAACAGCTACTGTAGCGTCGCTGCGCAAGGTCCATGTCCCAGCGGCATTTCCAGCACTGAGTGCCTCGCCTCGTGCGTGAACGAGTTGAGCAGGCAAACCCTACTCTGCCAAACCTACGGCGAGGGGCTACTCCGCTGCCTCACCGCTGTCTACACGAACAGCAACAGCTGCGGCGAAGTCGACCAATTGTCGCTCGCGAAGTGCTCGAGCCAGTTCACGACGTATCAAAACTGCTCCGGGCCAGGCAGCACTCCGGTGCCCCCGCCCACCCCAACGCCCATGGTCACTTGCTCCAGCTCGGGCAGCAGCAGCAACGGCAAGTGCAACTTGGACGTAAAGTGCACGAGCGGCGCGTACTACACGGTGTCCTGCTATCAGACGGGACCCGAACAGAGCGACTGCACGTGCAATGCCAGCCTCCCGAATGGCACGGGCACTGGCGCCAACTTCGGCTTGAACGAGAACTCGACTTTCGCTTGCTACGACAGCCTGGCAACCTGCGGGTTTCCGGACATCGGCGCCAAATAGCAAAGTGCGCGTGCGGCTTCGGACATTCTTCGGAAACCGCGGCGTGAAGCGAGGCGCGTAGCCTGCTTCTGAGTAGCTCGGCGCATCGGCCGAGTTGCGCCGCATGGTGAGTCTGAAGAAGGAGCGTTCACGATGGCATGGCGTCAGCGCGTGGTCGTGGTCGGGGCCGGGTTCGGTGGCATCGCAGTGGCTCGAGCTCTGCGAAAGGAGCGCTTCGATGTGTTGCTCATCGATCGCAACAACCACCACGTTTTTCAACCGCTGCTCTACCAAGTTGCAACATGCGCGCTCTCACCGTCGGAGATCGCGTTCCCAATCCGCTCCATCTTCGGCTCGCAGAAGAACGTCGAGGTGTTGTTCTCCGAGGTGCAGAGCATCAACCTCAAAGGCCGACGCCTCGAAACCTCCACCGGCCCGATCGACTACCACTTTCTCGTCCTCGCGGCGGGCGCTCGCAACAACCACTTCGGCCACGACGACTGGGTGGACATCGCCGTAGGTCTGAAATCGCTCGACGACGCGCTGGAGATCCGCCGCCGTGTGCTGGTCGCACTCGAGGTCGCCGAACAAGAGACCGCTGATTTGCGGCGGCGCGAGCTGCTCACCTTTTGCGTGATCGGCGGCGGGCCCACCGGCGTCGAAATGGCGGGGGCGCTCAGCGAGCTATCTCGGACCTTGGTCGGCCGCGATTTTCGTCACATTCGCCCCGAAGAGATCACCGTAATCTTGCTCGAGGGCGGGCCATCGGTCCTGAGCACCTTCAGTGAAGTATCTCGCGCGCGAGCGACGAAGCAGCTGAAAAAGCTGGGTGTGGAGGTGCAGACCAATGCCAAGGTGACGGCCATCGAACACAATTCGGTGACCATCATGCGCGCGGACGGCAGCCCTCAGATTATCCCCGCCGCAAACGTGGTTTGGGGCGCGGGCGTGCGCGCTTCGGGGCTCACCGCCACGCTCGGAGTACCGCTCGACCGCGCGGGCCGCGTGATCGTCGACCGCTCGCTGAACGTGCCCGGTTACGATGAAGTGTTCGCGATCGGCGACATGGCCGCGTGCACCAACCCCGACGGTACTCCCGTTCCGGGCGTCGCGCCGGCCGCAGCGCAGGCAGGCCGCTTCGCAGCCGACCAGATCGTGCGCCGCATCCGCGGCTTACCGACGACGCAATTCCGCTACGTCAACAAGGGCAACCTAGCGACCATAGGGCGCTCCGCCGCCGTCGCCGAACTCGGCGGCGCCAAACTTTCGGGCTTCGTCGCCTGGGTGCTTTGGCTTGCCGTTCACGTCTGCTTCCTAATCGGCTTCCGCAATCGCTACATCGTGCTCTTCCAATGGGTCTGGCACTACTTCACCAATCAAGGCGGAGCCCGCCTGATCACCGGCACGCGCAACCCCCACTCCGGTTGGCCCTCGCAACCCCGCCGCTTGGCCAAAACCATGTCTAGCCGCGCGCCCGCACTCGATACGTGATCGAGAAGGGGCGCTCGCGATCCAGCACCGCAGCCCATTCAGAGGCGCTCGCTCCGCGCGAGCAGCCATCATTGAGGCGCGCTCGAAGGAGCTGAATTCGAGCGCCTGGGCAATACTCGCAGTCCCATTCACACCCGCCGGCGGAGGTGCCCATTCACACCCGCCAGCGGAGGTGCCCATTCACACCCGCCAGCGGAGGTGCCCATTCACACCCGCCAGCGGAGGTGCCCATTCACACCCGCCGGCGAAGGTGCGCCTAGGAGGGCCTCACTCAAGTGCCGATGCGGATCTTCTTCTTCAAGGCAGAAAGTTCGTCGTCCACTTCGGACTTCGCGGGCGCGGCCGGATCGGCGCTCGCGCCGCTCTCCAAGGCGCGAAATTTGGCTTCGACTTCCGCGCGCGACATGCCGGTTGGGCTCGGACCGGCGAGCGCCGCGTCGACTTCACTCTGAGCGAGGACGGTGTGCTCGGCGGTCTCGATCTTGTCTTCCATCCGGCGAAACTCGTCGAATGCGCCGGCCCCGCCGCCCACCTTACCGAGTGCCTCCACTCCCCCGCCCGCTTTGGCTTGCTGCGCGCGCGCAGCGATCGTGCCCTTGCGTAACTCGAATTCTTTGACCTTGCGCTCCATGCGTTCGAGCGCGTCTTTCATCTCGAGGGCGGCGGCGCGTTGTTCGCCGCGTTGCGCTTCGGCTTGATCGCGCTCACCTACGGCACGCCGCTTTTGCAGCAGCGCCTCGCGCGCTAGACCGTCGTCGTCGTTGCGAACGGCGAGCTCGGCGCGGCTATTCCATTTCTCGACCTCGCGATCGAGCTCTTCGACCTTCTTCTTGAGCTGCTTCTCGGAGGCCACGCCGCTGACCACCTCCCGGCGCGCGGCCACGATTTGCTCGCGCATCTCGAGCAGCGTTTGGTCGAGACTTTTGCGCGGGTCATCCGCCTTGTCGATCAAGGCGTTGAAGTTGGCGGACATGACTTGCGAGACGCGGGCGAAAATCCCCATCCGCCAAACATGCCACGCCTGGGCCGTTGCGCGCAAAAGTGCCGGTCGCGCGTCGGTCACGCCCGCCGCGCCAACCGGCTTTTGCCGTTATTTTCAGCGATTCACGATGTGAATGGCGTGACCGAGCGAGGCCGCGGCAGCTTCCATCAAAGCCTCACCCAGGGTCGGGTGCGGGTGGATGCTGAGCGCCATGTCTTCGGCGGTGGCCACGGTCTCGATCGCGAGCACGGCTTCACTGATCAGATCACTGGCCGACGGCCCGACGATATGAATGCCGAGGATGCGACCCGACTTCGTGTCGGTGACCACTTTCACGAAGCCGTCCGTCTCGCCGATGCTCACCGCACGACCGAGTGCGGCGAACGGAAACTTGCCGACCTTGATCGCATAGCCCTGCTCCTTGGCTTGTGCCTCGGTGAGCCCCGCGGTGGCGATTTCCGGATCGGTGAAGATGATGCCGGGCACGGTCACCCAATCTTTGGCGGCGTGGTGGCCGGCGATCACCTCGGCTGCGACCTCACCCTCTTTCGAAGCTTTGTGCGCGAGCATCGGCTGACCGCTGACGTCACCGATGGCGTACACGCCCTTGACGTTGGTCTCGCAGAACTCGTTCGTCTTGACGAAGCCGCGTTGATCGATTTCGACGCCGATCTCCTCCAAGCCGACGCCACGCGAGCGCGGCTTCATGCCCACCGCGACCAGCACCACGTCCGCTTCGATGCGCTGCTCTTTGCCCTCGCTCGAGACGATCACCGTGACGCCGCCGGCGGTCTTCTCGAGACGCTCCGCGCGGGTGTTCTTGAGCAGCTTGGCGCCGCGCTTTTCCAGCTTCTTCTCGACCACTTTCACGCAATCCGGGTCGACACCGGGGAGCAGACTGGGCGTCAACTCGACGACGGTGAGCTCCGCGCCGAAGGTCTGGTAAACCATGCCTAGTTCCAGGCCAATCACGCCGCCCCCGATCACGACGAGGCGCTTCGGGATCTTTCGCAGGCTGACCGCTTCGCGCGCGCCGATGACGCGCTCGCCATCGAACTCGAAGCCAGGCACCTGAATCGTGGCCGACCCCGTGGCGATGACGAGGCCCTTGGTCGCCGAGACTCGGCGCTTCTCGCCCGACTTGAGCGTCACTTCGACCGTCTTCGCGTCGACGACCTTGCCTCGGCCTTCGATCATTTCGCCGCCGTTGGCTTTGAGCAGGGAGCGAACACCCGAGGTCATCTTCTTGACCACGCCGCCCTTCCAGTCCTGCATCTTGTCGACGTCGACGTTCACGCCGCTGACGTTGATGCCGGAGTCCGCGATGTGCTTGGCCTTCTCGACGAAGTGAGCGTTGGCGATCAGGGCCTTGGACGGAATGCAGCCCCAGTTGAGGCACACGCCGCCGTACTCTTCTTCTTCGATGCAGGCGACCTTCAACCCGAGTTGACCGAGCCGAATGGCACACACGTAACCGCCGGGGCCGCCGCCCAGCACGATGGCGTCGAATTGATCCATTTCGGTGCGTGATGTAACGCTTGTTTTGTTACTTCACAAGGGTCTGTCTCAGTCGGCCTGGCCAGGCGAATGCGCAATTCGTTTCGCAGACGTGAACAACTCTTTCCGTTGTTCCAGTAAATGCTCCGGAAGTTCTGCGTACACGTCGTCGAAAAGCGAGGCCCGCGCCGGCGCGGGGGCGGCTTCTGCGACGGCGAGCGCGGCGTCGAGCTCTGCGCTGAGCTCGTGGTCCAGGGCTCGACGGGCAGCGGCATCCAGCGCGCCTTGTGACTCGAGAGAACGGGCCAAGCGCTCGATCGGGTCGCGCGCGCGCCATTCACTGACTTCCGCCTCGCTCCGATACAGGGTGGGATCGTCGCTGGTCGAGTGGGGACCGACGCGATACGTCACGCATTCGAGGAAGGTTGGGCCAAGGCCGGCCCGGGCACGCTCCGCGGCGCGTTGGAAGGCGAGGTAAAGCTCGCACACGTCGTTGCCGTCCAAGCGCTCGGCGGGCATGGCGTAGGCCAAAGCGCGTTCGGCGAACGTCGCGGTGTTGCTCTGACGCGCGGCCGGCGTGCTGATCGCCCATTGGTTGTTTTGGCACACGAACACGCACGGCACGCGAAACACCTGCGCGAAGTTCAGCGCCGAGTGAAAGTCCGCCGAGCTCGTCGCGCCATCCCCCAAGCAAGCGGCGCTGACCATGGTCTCGCGCCGCATCTTGGCCGCCCACGCGGCGCCCACCGCGTGGGTCAGCTGCGTGCCGATACAGCTCGACCAAGACACTACGTTGGCCACGCGGCCACTCATGTGGCTCGGCATTTGGCGCCCCTTCAGCACATCTCGATCACTGCCGAAGACTTGCGCCAGGTAGCTTTGGAGTGGAAACCCACGCACCAGCAGCACCGAGCTCTCGCGCAGCGCGGGAAATACCCAATCGCTGTGCGGCAGGGCAAAACCCAGCGCAACCGGCACCGCTTCTTGACCGGTGCAAGTCCCATAGAACCCAATTCGCCCCTGCCGCTGCAGGGCCTGCATGCGCTCATCCAGGCCGCGAATGCGGCGCAGCTCGCGATAGAACGAAAGCTGCAGGGGTAACGGGATAGAGCTCATGGCACAGTTTCGAGTTCGGCCAACGCCTCGGCCACCGTTTCCGGATCGGCCTGCGCGGCGGTCATACCACGCAAGATGGGGCGCGCCTCGCGCAAGCGCGCGCGACCGGCGGCGGCGACGGCGATCGTGCGTGCGTCGCGCGTGAGCGCGGCCAGCCCGCGCAAGATGGCCGTCTTGGCTTGTGGATCCCCCAGCCGGGCCAGCGCGACCCGCGCGTGCCAGGCCAAAGGATCGCGGAACAAGCCGAAGAAACCGAACGCACGGCGAGTCAGCGCCGGGCGCGCGTCGCTGATCGACAGCTCGCCGCACAGCTCGATCGCGGCTTGCTCGTCTTCCAACGAGGCGACGCGATCCTTGCGCTCGACCACATCGCGAATCACGTCGGCACCGCAGGCATCGCCCACGCGTGCAAGCAGGATGGCGGCGGCCAGGCGCACGCTCGGCGCATCGTCGCGCAGCGCGGCCCGTGCCCGTTGCCGAAGCGGTTCCGGCAGCGCCGCGCCGTCGGCCAGCACGTGCTCTTCGGCCAGGCGAAACGAGATCTGTCGGACTTCTGCGTCCAAATCACGGCTAGCGTCGACTAGCAGAGGAAGCAGGCTGGCCCGCGCCACGCGATTCAACGCGATCAGCGCTTGGAAGCGCAATTCGGGGGCGGGATCCGCGCGGGCCGCCTCGAGCAGAGCCAGGATCTCCGAATCGCCGGGGCCACCGGGCTCGGCGATCTCGCCCAGGGCAGCGATCGCCATTTCGCGCACCTGCAGTGGCGCGCTCCGCGCTGCATCGAGCAACGCCTCGCGCGACTCTTTGGCGTTGGCATCGCCCAAGGCCAAGGCGGCGGCCGCACGCACGTGAAGGTCCGCATCGCTACCGAGCACATCACACAGCGCGTGGAGCGCGCGCGGGCGCGCATCGGTCTCCGTCAACCGTGCGAGGTCACGGAGCGCCGAGATGCGCGTCTCGTTCTTGGCATGCCCGAGATCGCGCAAGGCCGCTTCGAGCGTCCGCGGCAGCGAGCGAATGCCGAACATCGTCGGAGCTTAGCAGCAAAGCTCGCCCGAGCCGCTCGGCTCAGACGCGAGCAACCCTCAGCACTCAGCCACCCGAGCCGGCTTCGCCAGCAGCGCCGGAGCTGCCGCCCGCGCCGCCGTTCGACGATGAACCAGCTTGCGCGCCACCCGAGCCGGCGGTCGAAGATGATCCGCCCTCGGCCGGCCCGGCGTCTGAGCCGATGCAGACTTCATTGGAAGTGCCGGTAGGCTCCGCCCTCGGTGGTACGGCGCAGACCTTGCTGCCACTGGAATGCTCGGCGAGCACCGCATTGAAGGTGCCGTCGGTCACGGGTCCCGGAACCGGTGCGAGGCAACGGTAGCCACCGCGACAATCCGAGTCGGAACCACACGTGGCCATGCAGAACGAGCGTTTGTAGGGCGAATTTGCCTGGCTGGGGCTGCACCCCTGGATGGGTGACAAGGTGGTGCCGAAGTTCACGCATACCGAATCCTCCGGACAGCTGCCGGGCTCGCAATTGAACTTCGTGCAGTAGCCGCCGGGCTGCGTGACGTCACACAGGCGATCGCCGGTCGTGGAGCAATTGGTCGAGACCGCACAATCGTCACCTATCTTGGGCGTGCAGCCCAGCGCGGCGCTCCCCGCAGCCAGACAAATGGCGAGCATTACCAGCCGGGTGAACGGCGAACCGCTCGAAAACGCGCTATCATCGCTACGAAGCATCGGGCGGCCGCGACTCTACTCGAAGTTGACACGCCCGCCAGGCCATTCGTAACTTCGGGCAGAGAGGCCTCTCAGCAGCCCTCCCTGTCCAAATCCAGCGCAATAACCCGGGCCATGTCGACCTTCATCACCGACGATTGTATCAACTGCGGAGCGTGCGAGCCGGAATGCCCGAACGACGCCATCTCCGAGGGCGACGAAATTTACATCATCGATCCGGACCTCTGCACCGAATGCGTGGGGTTCGACGACCATGAGGCTTGCCAAGCGGTCTGCCCGGTCGAGTGCTGCCTGCCCGATCCCAAGCACGTCGAGACCGAGCAGGTGCTGATTCAGCGCGCTGTTTCGCTTCACGACGACGACGAGGAGCTGAAGCAACGCGCGGCGAGCAACACGTTCCCGTCGCGGTTCCGCAAATAACTGGCTAGTCGTGTGCGCCCGCATAGAGCCGTAGCCTGTTCGTTGAGTGCGCTGGCCTGGGTCGGTTCAGGCGTTGGGCTCGTTTTGTCGAGCGGTTGCGGTGGTGGTGTTCCGCTGCTGCACCCCGCACAGGTTCTGCCCGCGGGGCGCACCGCATTCGCGGTCGGCGTCAGCGATCGCTTTTTGCTCGGCGACGCGCGACAAGCGCTCGATGCGGCGCGGCAGCCCATGCCGGGCGGTCCGCCCGAAAAAGACACGCGCGCCGCCCGCGGTGTCCTCGTGGCTCTGGCCGAAGGCCCCGCGGTTGCACCGTTCGCCGCAGCGCGCGTCGGCATCCCCGGCACGAACGAGGCGGGGCTGAGTTACAGCGGGCAGGCCGTGCGCGGGGATTTCAGGCATGCCTTTCAGTGGGAAAGTACTGCGCTGTCCGCCGGCCTGGGCGTCACCGGCCGTTTTGGTCCGACCTCACATGATCTGCCGCCCGGCACGGATCTGAGCGGGGCCCACGGAGTCGGCGTCGATCTCCCGATCCTATTCGGGTACCGCACGGACGCGGATCTGATTTCGGTCTGGGGTGGGCTGCGCGGCAGTTTCGACCACTGGTCGGGTACGGTTTCGCTCGACCCCAGCCCCGCGTTCGAGCTCCAGGGCAGTCGTGTGGCGCTCGGACCGATCTTCGGAATGTCAGTGGGGCTTCCACCGTTCTGGGTGTCAGCCGAGCTCGAGCTCGACTACGGCCATGTTACCGGCTCGCTGGATCGACCCGGCGCTCGCTACGAGGCACAAATCGACGGCTGGTCGGCTCGGCCGGCCGGCGCACTGATTGCCAAATTCTAGCGATTATTGAAGGACTTACATAATAGTCACCCGGAGCTTTCCGCCGTGCTGTTGAATTGTACGGAGCGATGCTAGCCTTCACGGCGTGGTGCAGTTTCTCTGGCATGTGCCGTCCTGGCTCGCCAAAGCGCGTTTGGCGCCGGCGCTCGCCTTCAGCGCGGTCGGCGCTCTGGGCGCCGCGTGTTCCGTCGCCCCTGTCGACTACGGCGGCGAGGCGGATGCAGGTGGTAGCACCCACGCCTTGATCACCGTCGAGCGCAGCTCGGTGTTGAACGCAGCCGAGGCGCCGCGTGCGGCAGCCTTTGCCGGCTTCGTTCGCACCCCACCCGATGTCGATGCCAATGCCATGTTGCGCTTGGCGGGCTTTGGTCTCGACCTCCCCGCGGTCGGGCAGTGTGCCGAGCCGAATCACGAACCCGCCAGCCACATGCCGCTCAACCCACTGGGTCGGGTGGAGTTTCTCGACGCTGGTGACGTCACGTTGCGCACGAGCACCACGAACGCGCCGCTGGCGACGCGCGCCCTACCCGCCGTCACGGACTTGATCGCTGGCGTCGTTTACACCACCCGCGATCGCGCGGCCGATCCGCTTCCCGCCGCAACCACGTACACGCTCAGCGCCTCGGGCGGCTTGCTGCGCGCGTTCAACGTCAACGCCAACGCTCCTGCCCAGCTCAGCGCGGTGAGTGTCGGAGGCACGCCGCTCGCTGAGCTGAGCCGCGTAGCCGTGCAAGGTTCGCTCGCGCTCAACTGGACCCCGGGGTTCAGCCGAGATTTCGTGTACGTCGAGCTCACCACCCAAGACGGTACCGCCACCACCCGTTGCACCTTCCGCGACGACGCTGGGAACGGCACGGTGCCAGCGTCGGCCTTCGTGGGTACCGGCCTCGGCGAGCTATCGCTGCACCGTGTGCATAGTGAACCGTTCGCGTCGGGTAGCGTCGATGCCGGTGAAGTGCGCTTCGACTTCGAGCAGAGCGCGAACGTCGAATTCGTCAACTAGTGTCGGGCGCCATTCACCGAGTGTATTTCGTACCCGGGATGTTCGGGTTCGGGCATCTCGCAGGTTACGACTATTTCAAACACGTACGGGTCGGCCTCGAGCAGCGCTTCGCGCAAGCGGGCATCCAAGCGGTGTTCGAAGACGTACCGGCACCGCCTACTTCGTCGCTCCGTTACCGCTCGCGCATTTTGGCCGCGACGGTCGCCAAGAGCGCCGGCAGCGATGACGGCCCGATCCACCTGATCGGCCACTCGACGGGCGGGCTCGATGTGCGCTTGGTTCTTTCGCCCAAGGTGAACCTGGGCGTGACCGCCGAGCAACTCGCCTGGCGCGAGCGCGTGGTTAGCGCGATCACGATCAATACGCCGCACTACGGCACGCCGCTCGCCACCTATTTCGCCACCGTTTCGGGCACGCGCGTGTTGTACGTGCTGAGCTTGCTGACCGTCGTTTCGCTCACCATCGGAGAACCATCGCTGGCGATTTTCTCGCGTTTGGTAGCGGGCGTGGGCGGCATCGACTCGCTATTCGGCGGCGACATGAAAGTGTTCAGCCGCGTCACCGACAGCGTGCTGCGCTTCGTCGATCGCGATGGCCGCGGTGAAATTGCGGATTTTTTGAGCAAAGTGCGCATCGACCAAGGCGCGATCATTCAGATCATGCCCGAGGCCATGGATCTGTTCAACGCGGCCACCGTGCTAGACACGCGCGTCCGCTACGGCTGCGTCGTCTCTGCGGCCGCGCCGCCGCGGGCCATGCGCTTCGCGCGTCGCATTTGGTCGCCCTACGCCGCATTCACCGCGGCCATCTATGCCACGCTGTATCAATTCGCGAGCCAAGAGTCGCAGGTCTATCCCTACGCGCGTCCCTCGCAGCGTGAGACCGAGTTCCTACGCGTGGGCATCGATCACGAGGTCAACGGCGAATCCAACGACGGCATCGTGCCCACGCTGAGCATGCTCTGGGGCGAGCTACTGTGGGCCGGTGAAGCCGATCACTTGGACATACTGGGTCACTTCCACGATGACCAGAAGCCGAAGCTACACATGGATTGGGTGACCAGTGGATCGCGTTTTACGCGTCAGCGCTTCGGGGCGGTGCTGGATGAGATTGTGAAGTTTGCGCTGCGGGACGCATGAGAGGGGGCGATCGCGTTCCCGCAACGCACCCCAGTGAGCGTCTCGGTGCCCGACGCTAACGCGCGTCCATCATCGCGGGGGCGGGAACAAAGTCGTACCTCAAGCTGCGATGCCGGCTCACGATCGCCCATTCTCTTCTCCTCGTCTCCGGTGCGCGCCCAGCGCCGCACCCCCGCAAACACTTCAGCCGCCCGCCCACTCCCGCGAGCAGAGTAACACGACGCTGCCCACAAACTCCGGTGCGCGCGCAGCGCAGCACGCTTCGCGCCCCAGCGCGCGCCAAGCACCTAAGCCGCCCGCCCACTCCCGCGAGCGGAGTAACGCGACGCTGCCCACAAACTCCGGTGCGCGCGCAGCGCAGCACGCTTCGCGCCCCAGCGCGCGCCAAACACTTCAGCCGCCCGCCCACTCCCGCGTAGCGTCGAGCGGAGTAACACGACGCTGCCCACAAACTTTGGTGCGCGCGCAGCGCAGCACGCTTCGCGCCCCAGCGCGCGCCAAACACTTCAGCCGCCCGCCCACTCCCGCGTAGCGTCGAGCGGAGCAACACGACGCTGCCCACAAACTTTGGTGCGCGCGCAGCGCAGCACGCTTCGCGCCTAAGCGCGCGCCAAGCAGTTCAGCCGCATGCCCGGAAATTCGTCGAGCTCACCCGACCTTGGCACGATCAGATCACGATCAGCCAATGAGATGGAGACCTACGAGAGCTGACCGACCAGGCGCATACTTTCCACGGGCTTCAGCGCGGGCGGCCCAGCGCCCCCGTCCGAGCGTGCGCAAACGCGAGTCTCCAACCTCGCGCCGCAGGCGCCGAGCGTCCACCTTCGCGCCCCACGTCGGATGTGACTGCCCCTCGAACGCGTCAATTCTTGCTGATGATTTTGTATTCGAGCACGCGGCTCTGGCCGTCGCGTTGGAATGCGACCCGCAGGGCGTCGGATTGCTTGAGCGATTGGAATGCGTCGAAGGCTTCGGTGTCGCGTTCGATGGGCAGATCGTTGACGCGGATCACGATGTCGCCGGGCTTCAGATCAACCCCGCTCCAGAAGTCGCTAGGGTTCAGGGTGACGATCGTCCAGCCACGGAATTGTCCATCGACCACGCGCTCTTTGACTTCGACGCGTTGTAGGAACTCCCAGAACCCGCGTTCGATCAGCGCGTTGACGTCTTCGCGAAAGAGCGCGCCTTGGGGAGGGCGTTTGGCGACCGGTTTTTGCGCAGTGGAGGCCTTGGCGACGGCTTTCGGGGCTGCGGGTGGAGCTTCGGGCGCCGCGCCGCAGCCGACCAACAATCCGAGCAGAACCAGACTTGAGCCTCGCATGGTGCCCGAATATGGCGCAAACCCCGGCTTGGGGCCAAAAAGTCAGGCCCCGGGGCTCGGGGCGAGCTGCGACTTACGGCTGGAAAAAGCCGGAAGCGGCGGAAATCACGGTCTCGAACACGCGGGCCGCGACCTCCCCCAGCTCGCCGACGCCGGGCACGTGCAGCACGCGATCAGACGGCACCAGATCCTCGGCCCGCGCGTAGACCGTGGCCAGGCGAGCTTGGAGTTCGCGGGCCTCGAACATTTCTTCGACGCCACCCCGAGTTCGGCGCCGCTCTTCGGCCACCTCGGCCGGCACGTCGATCACGATCGTGAGATCGGGGCGCAGGGCTTGCGCGTTGAGCTGCCGGATCCACGGGATGGGGTCGGCGCCATTGTGCGCGGTCACCGATTGGTAGGCCAAGCTGGACAAGTCGTAGCGATCGCTGATCACGACCGAACCCGCGCGCAGCGCCGGGGCCACCGTGGAATCCAAATGATCCATGCGATCGGCGGCGAACAGCAGCGCCATCGTCGACCAGTCGAAGTTGCGCGGCCCAGTGGCATCCGCCACGAACAAGCGGCGCTGCAGCACTTGCCGGATCAAGGAGCCAATTGGCCCACTGCTCGGCTCGCAGGTGAGCAGCACTTCATGGCCGCGTGTCTTGATCGCCTTGGCCAGCAGCTTGGAATGCGTGGTGCTGCCGCAGCCATCGATGCCTTCCATGACCACGAACAAGCCCGGGAAGCGGCGACCCGAATCCGATGCGCGCGAGATGGGTGGTGAGGTAGCTGGCATCACACCGCCGAGCCTGTGCCGAGTTTTTCGGGGGACGCAATCGGCGCGGGATCTTCGCCCAGCACCACGTTGTCGATCAGGCGCGTCTTACCCATGAAACCGGCCACGGCAAACAGTAAGCGCTCTCCGCTGATGCCCTCTTCCGGGAGCGGCGCGAGCTCGTCCGCGTCCGCGAACGTCGCGTAATCGAGGCGCAGGCCGCCTGCTTCGAGCTCAGCGAGGGCAAGTCGACGAAGCACAGACCCACGCCGTTCGCCCGCCGCGAAGGCGGTCACGGCCGCCGACAACGCGCGCGGGATGCACAGCGCGCGCTGTCGCTCTTCCGGAGTAAGGTAGGCGTTGCGCGAGCTGAGCGCCAAACCGTCCACGTCGCGCAACGTGCGCAGGCCGACGATCTCGACGGGCAGCAAGAGATCGCGTGTCATGCGCTCGATTACTTTGAGCTGTTGATAATCCTTGCGGCCAAACACCGCCACGCACTCACCCGCCACCGCGAACAACTTGCTCACGATGGTGGTGACGCCGTCGAAATGACCGGGGCGATGCGGACCGCACAGCGCCACGGTCAGGCCGCTGACCTGGACGCGAGTGCGCTCGCCCTTCGGGTACATCTCGCTCGCCTCCGGGGCGAACACGTGGGAGACGCCCGCTTCGCGGCACAGCTCGAGATCGCGATCGAGCGTGCGTGGGTAGCGTGTGAAGTCTTCGTTGGGCCCGAATTGGGTGGGATTGACGAAGATCGTCAGCGCCACTTCGGCCGCGCGCGTCCGCGCTTCGGCGACCAGCGACAGGTGCCCCGCGTGCAGCGCGCCCATCGTCGGCACGAGCCCGAGCCGCTTGCCGGAGCTTCGCACGGCTTGGGCGGCGCCTCGAAACTCCGCCACGGTTCGATGTAAAGTGAGGGTCACGAGTCCTCCCGGGCTGGGCCGTAGCTGGCAGCGGGCGGACCCAGTACGGGCTTCGCGCCGGTCTCCATGGGCGGTTCTTTCTTGGGCTGAGCGCCGAAGCTATGTGCGGCGCTGGGGAAGCTGCCGGCTTGCACCTCCTGCACATAGCTCTGCGTGGCCGCCACGATCGCATTGCCCAGCTCTGCGAAGTGTTTGACGAATTTTGGCTTCAAGCTGGGGTACATGCCCAAAAAGTCGTAGCAGACCAACACTTGGCCATCGCATCCAGGGCCTGCCCCGATGCCGATGGTCGGGATCGAAATCGCTTCCGTGATGCGCTGCCCGAGGTCGCTCGGGATCCCTTCCAGCACGAGTGCGTAGGCGCCCGCGTCGGCGATGGCGCGCGCGTCCGCGAGCACCCGCTCGGCATCGGCCTCGGCTTTGCCTTGCACGCGGAAGCCGCCCATAGCGTGGACCGATTGCGGCAAGAGGCCCACGTGACCCATCACCGGGATGCCAGCGGACACGAGCGCGCGCACGTGTTCGGCGAAAGCCTGCCCACCCTCCAACTTGACGGCCTCGAAGCCGCCGGTCTTGAGCATCTGCCCGGCACTTTCGAGCGCGCGTTCGACCGACGATTGGTAGCTCATGAACGGCATATCGCCGACCACGTGCGCGCGATGCGTGGCGCGGGCCACGGCGCGCCCGTGATAGCAGATCTCCTCCACCGTCACGGGCAGCGTATTCGGCAAGCCTTGCACGACCATGCCCAGCGAATCGCCGACCAACAGCACGTCCGCGCCGCCCTCGTCGAGCAGCCGGGCCATGGTCGCGTCGTATGCCGTGAGCATCGCGATTTTGGGGCCACGTTTTTTCCTGGCTAGCAGCGCGGGCGCGGTAATTTTGGCGTCATTCATGGCGGCATCTAAAGACCAGGGCGAGCGTACCACCTGGCCGAAAGAGTGAAAGGACGCTAAACTTTGGCTCTTGGTGGCTGACCCGGCACAGAGCGACTTTCGCAGGGCGTTCAACGGCCTGGCCAAGGGGGTGCATCGCCGTCATGTGGGCCGGCTCGCGCTGACCGGCGCGAGTGTGGGGCTTTCACTCGGGGTACTCGGCGCGCTCGGGCTGTGGGCACTACGCTGGGGTGAGTGGCGGCCATTTGCGGCGGGGTTGGGCGCGCTTGGTGCAGTCGTCGGCGCGACCCTCGCCAAGCGAGCGCGTTGGTCTGAAAGCGACGTCGCGCTGTACCTTGACGCGCGGCTCGAGAGCCACGAGACCTTGACCACCGCAATCTCCGCGCAAGGTTCGGCGGAGCCGGCTTTGGCGCACGTGCTCGAACGCGCCAGCAGCCTGCTCGGCAGTGCCGACCCGAAGCGCGTGAAGCCCAAGCTCTGGTCGCGTTTTCACGTGTTGCTGCCCGCGGCGCTGACGGCGATCGCGGTGGTCAGCCTGCTACCGTTGCCACCCGCCCCAAAGCCCGCGCCGGTCGCGCCGGGCGCGGAGCGCGTCCAGATCGAGAACTTGAAAGGCCTCGAGCGGATCGAAGCGCTCGGCCATTTACAGGGTCAAAATCCCGAGCAAGACGAGCGACTGAAGAAGCTGGCCGAGCAAGCCAAGAAATTGCGCGAGGCCTTGGCCAAGGGCTTGGAAAAGCGCGAGGCGCTCTCGGAGATTGCCCGCCTGCGGGATGGCATCGCCGCCGAACGCCTCAAGCTCGGCGACCACCAGAATCGGCCCGGGCTCGACGCCGCGCTGCGCGCGTTCGGTAGTAACCCCGCGCTCCACGAAGCACAAAAAGCGCTCGGTAATGGCGACCTGACCGCATTCGACGACGAGATGCAGAAGCTGGCCAATCGCGCCGAAAGCAGCGATCGCCAAGCGGCCAAAGATGCCCTGGACGAGGCGGCCAAGGAGGCTCGAGCCAAGGGCGCAAAGGGTCTAGCAGACGCGCTAGAAGCGCAGAAGCGCCTGTTCGAACGCCGTGAGTCACACGCGGACGCCCTACGTGAGCTGGCGAGAGGCATGAAGGGCAAGCTTTCCCCCGAGGCGCTCGAAGATTTGAAAGAATTCGGTCGCTCCGGCAGTCCGGAAGCCGAACAGCGCCTGGCAGATGGGCTAGAGCGCGCGCTCGAAGGGCTGACCCCGGAAGAGCGCAAACGCTTGGCCGAGCGCATGCAGCAGCAGCTCGAGAGTGCAGACGGCAACGCCTCGCCCATGACCAAGAAACAGCTGGAAGAGATGGCCAAGCGGCTGGGCAGCAAAGAGGGCGTCGAGCAGCTCAAAAAACAGCTCCAAGAGTTGGCCAAGCCCGAACCGAGCGACGACGCCAAGCGCGAGCAAGGCCTAGGTGACGCCGAACGCGGTGGTTCGGCCGCCGAGCGCGGGCTCGGGGGCATGCCGATCCCGATGGACGGCGATGGCGCGCCAGGCGCGGGCACGCCAGGCAACGGTGACAAGGGCGGCAACGGCGACAAGGGCGGATCCGCCGGCCCAGGCAGTAAACACGATTCAGGCACCAGCGATCATCGAGGATCGACGCCGGAAATCGCGGCCAAAGAGCTGCGTTCGAAAGCAGACGCGCGTCTTCAGGCGGGTGCACCGATGCACGGTGCCACCCTCGGACGGGCCCCCGCTCGGGCAGGCGAACACGCAACGGCCAATCAACTCGGTACCGGCAGCTTGGGCGAAGCACAAAAAACCGAAGTGGGCGCGGTCGATCACGCGGACATCCCCGAAGAATATCGAGAACAGGTCGGGCGCTACTTCGAACCGTGATTGGGAGTATGCTGGGCTACCTTTGCCTGAGCCCGAAGCCCGATGACGGATCCGCCCGCGCCCACGTTCGAAGCACGCCTCCTTCAAGCCCGTGACATCAGCGCTCGTCTCAAGCGCGCCATCGCCGCGGTGATCGTCGGTCAAGACGCAGTCGTGGAGCAAGTGCTCTGGGGTCTGATCGCGGGCGGGCACGTGCTGCTCGAAGGCAACCCCGGCCTGGGCAAGACCTTGCTCGTGCGCACGTTGTCGTCGTGTTTGGATCTGCGCTTCTCGCGCATTCAATTCACACCCGATCTGATGCCGAGCGACGTGACCGGCACCAACGTGCTGGTGATGGACGGCAGCAGCCAAGGGACGAAGGGGCGCTTCGAGCTACATCGCGGTCCGATCTTCGGGCAGGTCGTGTTGGCGGACGAAATCAATCGCGCCACACCGAAGACTCAGAGCGCGCTACTGGAGGCCATGCAGGAGCACGCGGTGACCATCGCCGGCACCCGCCATGCGCTCGATCAGCCTTTTTTCGTGCTGGCCACCGAGAATCCGATCGAAATGGAGGGCACCTATCCCCTCCCCGAGGCCCAGCTCGATCGCTTCTTGCTGAAGATTTCGGTGCCCGCGCCCAGCGAAGACGAGCTGACCGAGATTTTGGCGCGTACCACCGGCAAACCCGTCGCTGAACCGGAACGCGTGCTCACTCGCCAAGACGTACGCGAGCTGCAGGTCCTTTGTCGCGAAGTGGCGGTGGCCGAGCCGGTGCTGCGCTACGCCGCGCGCCTGGTCAATGCCAGCGCGCCGGATGCGCCAGACGCGCCGGACTTGGTGCGGCGCGCTGTTCGCTATGGCGCGGGCGTGCGCGGCGCGCAGTCGCTGGTCCTCGCGGCCAAAGCGGTGGCCTTGCTGGAGGGCCGCGCGCACGTTTCCTTTGCCGACCTGCAGCGTACCGCGGCGCCCGTGCTGCGCCATCGCATCTTGCTCAGCTTCGAAGGCGAAGCCGATGGCATTTCGTGCGACCAAATCGTGCGTGAGCTGCTGTCCAGCGTGCTGACTCGACCGGCGGCGGTCGAGCGCGCCGTGCAAGGGGTGTGACCCGGTGCGTCTGCCTGCTCGCCTCGCGTCGTTGGTCGGTGTGCTGCTTGCGTTGCTGCTCAGCCCGCATTGGGCGAAGGCAGACAGCCCGTTGAAATTGGAGGCGGTGCCCGTGCTGGGTGCCAACAGCCCTTCGGTGGACGGCTGGGGCGAAATCTACGTCCGCCTGGAAAATAGCAGCACCACGCAGCTGAACGGCTACGTCGAGCTGCGCGCGGCGTTCTCCGGTCGAGCGGCACTGCGCACGTTGTCGCGCGCGCCGTTTTCGATCGCCGCCAAGGGCCGCGTCAGCCTGCTCTTGCCGAGTCACAATCTGATTCGCGTCGGAACGGCCAAAGTGGTGGCCGTCGATGCGCGCGGGGTGGAGCTGGGCGAAGACCCGATGCCGTCGCTGCGCACCCTCGAACCGCTGCTCTTCGACCTGCATTCGCCGAGCCGGCTAGCCCCCGTGCTCAACGCGCAAGCCGTGCCGATCCGAAGGCGCAGCGGCAGCTACTCCTTTGGCGGTTCGACGCTGGCCGTGACGACGCCCCAGACCAACGCCACGACCGGTGAGCTCGTGTTGCCGGATTTGGCCGCGGGCTATGCGAGCGCGACCTTGGTCTTGGCCTCGGGACGCACGATCTCGAGCTTGCCGGCGCCTGCCGTCGACGCCTTGTTCTCCTGGGTGCTGGCCGGCGGCGCTCTGGCGTTGGTGGTCGATCGCCCGGAAGACATGCGCAGCCCGTGGCTCGAAGCCTTGGCCGGTGGTCACGTGCAAAGCTGCGCAGCGGCGCGTCAGTTGTCGCAAGTGGCGCAGTTTGCGGTCCCGGTCGAAAACCCGGGTAAAGGCTCGTTCGGCGGTGCGCCGCGCGTCACGCTCGAATCCGCCAAACCATCGGCGGAGCTGGCCGCGACCTTCTTCGGCCTGACGGGCGCCAACCTGCGCGTGAGCCCCTGGGGCGAAAGCGCCAGCTACGGCCTCGGTGAAGTGCATTTCCTGGCCTTCAATCCCAACACCGAGCTCGGAGCCAGCGACCCTTGGCTGCGGCTTTCGTTGATTGATTTGGTGCGCCACGCCTGGGAGCGCGCCAGCGTCGTGGCCTTGCCGCACGGCCAGGCCTCGCTCGATGAGCCACGCACGGAAAACGTGCGCCGCGTGCTGGACCCGAACGAAGGCACGCGCTGGACCGTGGTCGTATCCACGCTGCTCTTGTTGATTTACGCCGCGCTCGCGGGACCGCTCAATTTCTATCTGGCGCAACGTGCCGGGCGCCCCTTGCGCGCGCTCTTGTACCTGCCGGTGTGGGCGGCGCTCGCGCTGGCGAGCATCGTGCTGCTCGGGATCTTGGGCAAAGGGGTCACGGGGCGCGCTCGGCATTTGACGTTGATCGAGGCCGGCGCGGGCATGGCGCGCGCGTCGATCACGCGCTTTCGCGGTCTGTACGGGGCGCGCGCGGACGACGTGACCGTGCGCGCCGCGCGCGGTAGCGTGCTGGACGTGATCGGCGAAGCCGACGAGGTGTCACGCGATCTGCTGGTCGACCGTGACGGGCTGCGCTTGGAACGGCTGCGCGAAAAACCCTGGCAAGTGCAGGTCGTTCGTGAAGACGGCTTTGCCAACCTGGGCGCCGGGGTGAGCCTGGTGCGCGCCGCCGATGGCGAATTGAAGATCAAGAACCGCTGCGCGCGCGATCTGCTGGCGGTGGTCGTCAGCGCGCCTGGACAGGGCCTGAGCTATTTCCCGAAGATCAGCGACGGCGAAACGGTGAGCCTGCGGCAAGGCCGTTCGCTCGGTCCTGCGCCGAGCACTTCGACCTTCGGGACGCGCGCACTTTCAGTGCCCACCTTTCGCGGCCCCGTCGAAGAGCGAGCCAAAGGCGCGGGCGCGGCATGGGAGGCGCTCGAGTCCCTGACCGGCTCGGATGCCGATTGGTGGCCCGAAGACGTCCCCATCCTGATCGCCGAGCTGGACGGAGGCGAAGGGCGCACTCAGGATTCCGGGCTACGGCTGGATCTAGACCGCGTACTGCTGCGCGTGGTCGGCTACGGAGGCGTGCCATGACCGCCGCCGTTCCGGCCATTCGCGTGCGCCACTTGTGGCATCGCTTCGGCAACATCGACGTCTTGCGCGATGTCAGCTTCGAGGTGGGTCAAGGCGAAATCTTCGGCTTCATCGGTCCGAACGGCGCGGGCAAAACGACCACGATCCGCGTCATGGCAACCCTGCTCGAGCCCCTCTCGGGCAAGGTCGAGGTGGATGGCATCGACGTCGCGCTCGAGCCCGAGCGCGTGCGGCGTTTGATCGGCTACATGCCCGATCACGCCGGAGTGTACGAGCGCATCACGATCCGAGAGTTTCTAGAGTTTTTCGCCGACGCCTACGCCGTACCGGATCGCTCGGTGGTAGCGACCGTCATCGAGCTGACCGAGCTCGGCAAACTACAGGACCGCTTGGTCGCCGATCTGAGCAAGGGCATGAAGCAGCGCCTGCAAATTGCGCGCATCCTGCTGCACGATCCGAAGGTGCTGGTGCTCGACGAGCCGGCCTCCGATCTCGATCCGCGCGCTCGGATCGAAGTCCGTGACCTGCTTTTGGAGCTTCGGGATTTGGGTAAGACCATTTTCCTGTCCAGCCACATCCTCACGGAGCTGAGCGATGTGTGCACCTCGATTGGGATCTTGGAGCGCGGCTCGCTCGTGGTAGCCGGCCCGATCGGCGAGATTGCCGAGCGCCTCGCAGCGCGCAATGCACCCGTGGGTGAGGACGGAAAACGGCTGGTTTTAGCGCCTCAAATGCCGTTTCAGCCCGCCGTTGCCAGTGATCCCTCGGTCGCGCTCGCGGCGCCGAGCGCGGGCGCGCCCGCCGTCGAAACGGCCGGCGGCGTGGCCGTACCCCCGGCCGCGCGACGCCGCCTGCGCTTGCGCGTGATCGGTGATTCGCGCGTCGTCGTGCCGCTGATCGAGGGCGGCGGCGGCGTGCTCGGTGTGGAGCCGGGCCCCGGCGGCCAACTCACGGTGCACTATGCGGGTGATGAGCGCTTCGTGGCCGAAGTCGTGCGCCATTTGGTTTCGCGCGGGGTCGGCATCGTGGGCGTCGAGCCCGAACGAAACGAGCTCGAGCGGATCTTCCTCGAAGTCACCCGTGGGGATTTGCAATGACGACCGACGTCGGCTCACCCAGTTTGCCGCCCCCTTCGGCGTCACCAACGTCCGCACGGCCCTCCGTCAAGCCGCTCGGCGAGCGCCTTTTCGGAGAGCCCAATCCGGTTTGGATGCGCGAGCTGAAGCAGGCCGCGCGCTTGCAGCGAACGCCCATCATCCTGTCCGTGGTCACGGGCATGATGACCCTGTTGATCTGCTCGGTCGGGGGCGTTGCCAGCACCACGGCCGAACCCGCCAAGGTCGGTGTGGGGATCTTCCACACCTTCTTCTCCTTGGCTTACGCAGTGGTGACTTGGCTCGGCCCCGCAGTGGCCGCCAACACCATCGCCGGAGAGCGCAGCGGTCGCACGTGGGAAGCGCTGCAACTCACCGGGCTCGGTCCGCGGCGCATCGCGCGTGGCAAGTTTTTAGCCGCATTTACCTATATTTGCCTGTATATCGTGATGCTCGTGCCGGTCGGCGCGCTGCCTTTCTTGTTCGGTGGCGTGACCGCGACCGAGGTGCTGCTCGCGTTCCTGATCCTATTTTTAATGGCCGCGTTGGCGGTCGCGTTCGGTCTTTCGGTCAGCGCCAAGTTTCAGAGCCCAGCCGCAGCGATCATCGTTACCTTGCTCGTGGCGTTGCCCGTTTCGCTCGGAGTGTACGGCGCAGCGGGCGTTGGTTTGTCCTATGCCGCGCACGAGCAGTGGCAAGGAGTCCCCGGTGGGCCGCCGGTTTGGCTGCCAACGGCCTACGTGCGCGCCGACTTCGGTTTGCCCTATTGCGTGTTCTTGCTGCTCCTTCCGACCATCTCGGCGCTCATTCCGGCCTGGTTGTTTTACGAGTCGGCCGTGGCCAACATGGGCTCGCCGAGCGACGATCGCTCGACCCGGCTCCGGGTCTGGTTCCTCGCCGCAATGCCCGCGCTCACCGCCTGTGCCGCGCTAGTCAGTTGGCTCTCGAGTGATTTGGCGGGGGTCTACGTCAGCGGTGGCCTGCTCTGGACGTTCGGCTGCTTCGGGGCATTTTTGTTCTCGGGTGAGCCGCTCGCGCCCTCGCTTCGCGTGCTCGCAGAGTGGCAGAGGCGCGGCACCGGGGCGCTCACGCGCAGCCTAGGACCTGGGATCTTGCGCGCTTGCGTGTTGCTCTTGCTGGTCACCGTCGCAAGTCTGGTAGTCAACGCCGGGATCGGCGTTCTCAAGGCAAAAACCAACGCCGATCGCGATGCATTGCTGGGCTTTCACGGCTACGCGCTGGCCTTCTTCGGGTTCGTCGTGGGCTTTACGGCGTGGGCCCGGGCGCGCGCTGTGAGCGCCGGAACACCGCGTCTGCTGCTCGCCACCGCGCTGTTCTTTGCATTCGTCGGACCTTGGATCGCCATGGCGGTAGCCGGGCTCATCACGAGCCAACACGACCGCGCGATGCTCATGGCGGGGCCCTCGCCCAGCTTCGCGGTGATCATGGTGCAAGCCGCTTCCAGCTCGTCTCCGGACGCAGGGCTGATCTTGGCCACGGGCTCGGCCTGTGCTGCCGCCTGGGCGCTGATTGGCGTTGGCTTGTTCGCGGTGGCCGGCACCCGCGTTCGGACACGCCTCTCGGCGGAACGCAGCGCACGCGCCGCCTTGCAGCACGCCTTCGAGGAGGAAGAAGCCGCGCTCCGGTCAAGTACCCCAGAACCTGCCGGCGAGGCGTGATCCGTGTCCGACCCGCGTAGCCTGCTAGACCCCGGCTTCGTCCGGGAACTCGAGGCCCTGCGTCGCAGGCTAGCAGTGACGGTGCAAAGTGGCGGCGCGGGCGAGCGCGCATCGCGCCGCCGCGGAGGCTCTGCCGAGTTTCAAGATCACCGACCCTACGCACCCGGGGACGACCTGCGGCGCGTCGATTGGGCCGCCTTCGCGCGCACGGGGGAGCCCGTTCTGAAGCTATTTCGAGCCGAAGAAGACAGCGTATTGCGGCTCGTGCTGGACGCTTCGGCCTCACTCGCATTCGGCTCGCCGCAGAAATTCGAGGTGGCGCGCCGTGTTGCGGCCGCGATTGGCTATCTCGCCTTGGCCAATGGTCAACGTGCGCAGGTCTTAATCGCGCGTCAGCCGGCTCTGGCAAGCCCACGCGGGTTGGAACGAGTGGGCTCACCTCGGCGCGGCAGAGATGCCCTGGCGGCCCTGTTGCGTGACCTGAGTGAACCCAGCGCGGGCGGTAGCGCGGATCTGACACGCGCCATCGAGCAGACCCTGCAGCAAGCCGCGCGCCCTGGGCTACTGGTGGTAGTCAGCGACTTCTTGGACGCCGGCTTGGTCACGAAGGCGCTCGGCCACGCCAGCGCGCTCGGCCATCAGGTAGCCCTGGTTCAAGTGCTATCGCGCGAAGAGGTCGAACCCAGCTACGATGGCGACTTTGCCTTCGTGGATGCCGAAAGCAATGCTCAGGTCGAGCTGAGCATGGATGCGGCGGCAGTGGATGCCTACGTTGTGCGCTTGGCAGGCCTGATCGACGAACTTCGCGACTGGTCCCGCAAGCACCGCGCGAGCTACGTCCGAATGACCAACGATGAAGCGCTGGAAGGCGCCGTGCGCCGCTTCGTCTCCCGTTCCGTCGACTGAGAAATCAGCTTATTTATGCTTGATTCGTACTTCAGCGACCCCGAACCCAAAAACCAAGCGAGCCACGAGCGCCACCGACACCGCTGAAGCGAGGGCGGTGGCGCTCGTGTTCACTCGGAATCAAATCACGCCTTTTTGGCGCGCTTCTTCTTGGCCTTCTTAGCAGGCTTGGCGACCGGCGCGGCTTCGGGAGCTGCTGCCTTGGAGGCCTTCTTCTTTCCGGCTTTCTTCTTGCCGGCTTTCTTCTTCGCCTTCTTCTTGGCGGGCGCGGCTACAGCCGGTGCGGGTGCAGCTTTCTTCGCGCTCTTCTTCTTCTTTTTGGCGGCCATTGATCCGTCCTCTATTTTTAGATTGCGCAACACTTGCGAGCGCAATGGAGAACACTTTGCAATCCATGTGCATGCGCCGTCAAGAAGCTCGTTGCAGATCGCGATTGATTGTTTGTGGTTCGACGTTCGGATCCGCGTTCGCCATGACCCGCCGCAACCCGCGTCTAGCGCGTCTAGCGCGTCTAGCGTGTCCCTCATGACACGCCATCGGCGACTCGATCGCGACGGAAGTCGATCCCCTGTACACTCGCGAGCGATGACTGAAGCGAGCGCCGCCGGACACGAAAGCGCACTCCGCGACGAAGCGTTGCGGGTCTACCGAAGGTACATGTTGGAGGTCGTCGAGGGCTTCACGCTGTGCCCCTGGGCGGCCGCCGCACGCCGCGACGGGCATGTCGTAGAAGCCGTTATTTTGGCTGAAAATCAGGCAGATCCGCAGCAATCGTTAACGCTTCTGGGCAGCCTGAAATCGAAGTTCGAGACCGATATCGCACTCTTCATCTATCCGGATCTGGAGCTCGACCGACTGGGCTTCGAAAGCTTCGTCCGGACCGTTCGCGAGCGGGACGCGGCGCGCCACGCGGTCGGGACGATCCCATTCGCGATGGCCGCCTTCCACCCCGATGCCCGACCCGATCTGAACGAGCCCGAACGGCTGATCCCCTTCCTGCGCCGGACCCCCGATCCGACCATCCAGGTCGTGCGCTGCACGGCGCTCGATCGCGTCCGCGGCAACAGCCAGGAGGGCACCTCGTTCTTCGACCTCGCGAACCTGGGGACCCTGCCGTTGCCGCAAAAGGAGCCTGTTTCCCTACGTCAGCGCATCGCTCAGGCGAACCTCGATACCGCTCTCGAAGTGGGCGTAGACACCCTAGAAGCACTGTTTCAGGACATCCGTCGTGACCGCGACGAGAGCTACGCGCGCATCCGTCGCAGCCCCACGGGCTGAGCCTGCGCACGCATTGTTCCGGCACCCGTAAACGTGCCCCGTGCCCGTATTCCGACAGCCGAACCCGACTCTCCGACCCAAGAATGGGGCGATCGCGATCCTGCCACGCACCCCACATGGTCGCTGCGTTCCGCCCGCGCAGCGGGTCGGACTCGGACGCCGAAGGCTGAGTGCGTCGCGGGAACGCTCGTGACCATCAAAAGAAAAGAGATCCTGAAGAGATCGGGCACGGGCACGGGCACGTTTACGGGGGAGAGAATGAAGTTCGGGCATGGGTCCGCGAATGCGGGGCCGCTAGCTAGACGCCGCGTGTACCCCTATGCTGCGGCGAGTGCCCCTCGAGCTCAAAGCACCCGGCGGACTGTGGCTGCTTGGCTTGCTCGCGCCGCTCTTGCTCCTGTACGTGCTCAAGATTCGGCGTCAGCGGGTCACCGTCTCCTCGACCTGGCTTTGGGCAGCGGCGGCCCGTGATCTCGCCGCGAAAAGCCCGTTCAAGCGCCTGGTCGCCCAAGTTCCGCTGCTGCTCGAGTTGCTCGCGCTGTGTTTGCTCGCGCTCTCGCTCGCGCGCCCCGCCTCGCGCGACGGGCACATTGCGGGTGAGCACGTCGCCATCGTCCTGGATACCAGCGCGTCGATGGCCACCGTCGAGCCTGACGGCCGCTCGCGGATGGCGCACGCCCGGGACGCCGCCTCGTCCGTGATTGCCGCCCTGGCGCCAGGCGCGCAGGCCGTGATCGTCGAGGCGGGGCGCGACGCCCACGTCGTCTCCCCCATGGACAGCGACCGGCGGCGCCTGGAAGCCTCATTGGCGAAACTGGAGGCATCGGACGCCGAAGGCCGCATGACCCAAGCGATCGCGACCGCGAGTAGCCAATTGCGCCCTTACGAGCGCAGTGCCCGATTGGTCGTGATCAGTGATGGCGCGCTCGCCGATCGAGACGCTTTTGCGGCCAGCAATCTGCCGCTCGAACTGGTGCGCGTGGGCAGCCCGGTCGACAACGCCGCCATCGTGCGGCTCGATATCGCCAGCAACGATGATCCGCTGAGCCACCGCGAGCAAGTCCAGGCCTTCGCCATGGTTCAGAACTACGGGCTGAAGCCGCGCAGCCTGTACGTGACGCTGAGCATGCGGAACGTCGTCCAACCGCTGGCCTCGCGCCGGATCGACCTCGGCCCGGGCGAACGCAGCCCGGTCGTGCTCGGTTTCGAGCCCGCGCGCGGTGACGTGGGCGCCGGCCTGATCGTCGAGCTTTCGCCGCATGACGCCCTGGTCAGCGACGACCGCGCTTACGGTCGCGTGCCGAGCGGCGCCAAGCTTTCGGTCGTGATGGCTCCCTCAAAGGCGAGCCCGTGGGTGGCGCGCGCCCTGGCCTCGGACCCCAATATCGAACTCCTCGGTAGCTCGCTCTCCGGGCTGCCGGGCGCGGGAGTGCCGCGCGATGCGCTGGTCGTACTGAGCGGCGCCTGCCCTGCGAACGCACCGGGCGGCGATCTACTGATCCTGGATCCCCCGCCCGGCCCGTGTGGCACGGCGGTCGTCGGCTCGAAGTTGGAAACACCTTCGGTCACCTCCTGGGCCGAAGTCGACCCACGGCTGCGCTTTCTGTCGCTCGATGGCGTCGAGCTGCGCAGCGCGCACCGGCTGGAAGCCGACACTCCGCAAGCCGCGTTGGTCCAAAGCCGCGAGGGCACGCTGATCGCGGATGCTTCGAGTCCGGGTCGCAGCATCACGGTGGTCGGCTTCGACGTGGGCGACAGCAATTGGCCGCTCAAAGCCTCGTTCGTGCTGTTCATGCGCAACGTCGTGGAGCTGGCCCGAAGCCATCGCGCGCGCGGCGCGGAAGCGCCCGGGCGGGTCGGCGACGCGTACAGCTTGCGTGTGCCCGTCGACGTCAATGAAGTGGACTTGGAGAGCCCCGGCGGGGGTCGCCAGAAGCTGACCGCGCGCGACGGCCTATGCGTAGTGCCGAACTTACTCCGGGCCGGTTTTTATTTCGCGAGCTACGCCGGAAAAAGCCCAGGCAGCGCGCTGTTTGCGGCCAACCTGACCAGCGAACGCGAAAGCGATCTGCGTCCGCGCGAGCTGCCTACCCGGCAAGGCCAGCCGCTACCGGCCCGAACCGCCGCCGATCTCGCGTCCGCCGTCACTGATTGGTCCTGGCTGCTCGCCGCGCTTGCGCTGCTGTTGATTGCGCTGGATGTGTGGTGGGTCACACGCAAGCCGCGCATGCCAGTCGTGGGTCTACCGCGCAGGCCGGACCGCGTCGAGGCTTTGCGATGACGGCAGTGCGTCACATTTTGCGCGCCTTGGCCGCGCTGCCCTTCGTGCTCTTCGCGCTCGGGCGCTGGCCTTGGTTCTACGTGCCGTATCTGCGCTTCGAGCGGCCGCTTTTGGCCTTGCCGGCGGCGGCCATCGTTTGGTTCGTCCTCGCGCGCTTGGCGCGGCTGTCCCCGCGCCAACACCGGGCGCGCCGTGGCCTGCAAACGGTGCTGCTCGGCGTCGCCGCGCTGTGCGCCGCGTACGCGCTGATCGGCGTCGAATTGGGCCGGCCTTTGGATCGGCTAGCCGTGATCGTGGCCATCGATCGCAGCCGCAGCATCGATTTGGTACCCGGCGCGGAAGCGCGCATCGGTAGCGAGCTACGGGTGGCGGAGATCGGCATGCTCGAACACGACCGAATCGGCACGATCGCCTTCGGTGCCAGCGCGGCCGTCGAAGATCCGCTGCGCGAGCGCTCGCTTTTGCCCGCTCCGCAGCGGGCAGAAATCGGTCGCGACGGCACGGATATCGGGGCCGCCCTGCGGCGCGCCCTGGGTGAAGTTCCGGCGGACGCCGCCGCGCGAATCGTGATCGTGAGCGATGGCGTCGCTACCCGCGGCGACACACTGAGCGCGGCCGCCGCTGCGGTCGCCGCCGGCGTCGCGGTCGACGTCGTGCCGCTCGACCAGGCCAAGGTGCCAGACGTACGCATCGCCTCGGTGCGCACCGCCCCCCGCGCCAACGCCGGCGAAGCGCTCGATCTGCGCATCGTTACCGAGTCCACTTCGGCGGCCGACGTAGAACTCAGAATTCTCCGCGACGGGCAGCTGATCCGCAAAGGCGAAGCCAGAATCGGCGCCGGCCAAGACGTGTTGCATTTGCGCGAGGTCGCCCGCGACCCCGGCTTTCACCGCTACGACGTGGAGATCAGCGCGCTCGACGAAAAGCTCGACCAAGCTCACGAGGACAACGCCGGCTCGGCGTTCGTGCGCGTGCGTGGCGAGGCTCTGGCGCTGATCCTCGAGCGCGATCCTCCCCTCGCCAAGGGCCTCGAGCGCTCGCTCGAAGCGGCCGCGTTCAAAGTCCAAGTGGCGGGCCTGAGCGGGGTACCGGCGGATCTCGCAGCCTTTGCGGCCTACGACTTGGTGGTGCTGAGCGACATCTCGGCCAGTGAGCTGTCGGCGTCTCAGTTGGAGGCGCTCGCGTCTTACGTGCGGGACCTGGGCGGGGGCCTGCTCTTGATGGGCGGCGATCACTCTCTCGGTCCGGGCGGCTTCGGCAAAACTCCGATCGAAGACGTGAGTCCCGTCTCTTTCGACCTGAAGCAAGAACGCCGGCGCGCGAGCCTGGCCGAGGTGATCGCGGTCGATTATTCCGGGTCGATGGCGCTCAGCGCGGGCTCGAATACCAAGCTGGAGCTCGCTAACGAGGCCGCGGTGCGCAGCGCAGAATTGCTCGGAGCGGGCGATCGCTTGGGCGTGATGCACGTCGATACGGCGGTGCAGTGGACCGTGCCGCTCGGTCCGGTGCTCGACAAGCCCAAGATCGCCAGCGCGATCCGCGCCGTGGGTCCAGGGGGCGGCGGGATTTTCGTCGATTGGCGCTCGACACGGGCTTCAAGGCGCTCGCCAAAGAGCACGTACAACTCAAGCATTTGCTGCTTTTTTCCGACGGTAACGACGCCGAAGAGCGCAGCAATGCCTTCGCGTTGGTCAGCGCCGGCAAGGCGCGCGGCATCACCACCAGCGTGGTCGCGCTGGGCAAGGGCTCGGATGTGTCGGCGCTGGAGCACATGAGCAAGCTCGGGGATGGCCGCTTCTACCTGATCGAGGACGCTAGCCGCCTGCCCGCGGTGTTTGCCCAGGAGACGATCTTGGCCGCGCGTAGCTCGATCAACGAACTGTCGTTCCGGCCGCAATTGGCGAGTCCGGGGCCGGCCACGCGCGGGATCGACTTTACGAGCGCGCCGGCACTGAAGGGTTACGTCGTGACCCTGCCCAAGGGTCGCGCCCAAGTCCACTTGAGCGGCCCGGAAGGAGATCCGATCCTCGCCACTTGGTCGGCCGGGATCGGTCGCGCCGCGGTGTTCACGAGTGACTACAAAGATCGCTGGGGCGTGGCTTGGACCGGCTGGGACGGCGCCGAGCGCATGTTCGGGCAATTGGCTCGCGATCTTTCGCGCCGGGCCGACAACCCACGCGTGCGCGTGGAAGCCGACACCCTGGGCGGCGAGCTACGCTTGCGCGCAAGCGTGCTCGACGAGCATGGCCACGCCGAAAATTTCCGGCGCATCGAAGTGCGCGTCGCGGGCCCGGATGGATTTTCGGCCACGGTGCCGCTCGAAGCCGCCGGCGCGGGCGCGTACGCCGGAAGCCTGCCGCTGTCTCGCCCCGGCGCGTATGTCGCCACCGCGGTGGACGAACAAACCAATGAAGCTCTGGGCACCACCGCCGCTGCGCTGTCCGCGGGTGAAGAGTTGCGCCCGTCGGGCACCGATCGCGGCCTGCTGCGTCAGATCACCCGCGTCACCGGCGGCAAGGTACGGGACACCTTGGCCGGGATCTTTGCCGATCGCGATGCGCTGCGTTTCGCGTACCAGAATCTGCGCCAGTGGCTGGTCGTGCTGGCGGCTGGCTGCATGCTCCTCGGCGTAGCCAGCCGGCGCTTGGCGGTGCCTGATTTCATGCTCAGCGCGTCGAGCAGCGTGTCGTCCTGGCTGGGCGCAGCTCGCGCCCGAAACGCCACCCGCCCGCGCAGCGCCAAACCCAGTGCGCAACCCACCCTGGAGGCGCTGCGCCAAGCCAAAGCGCGCAGTGAAGAGAGTCGCCCTGCGCCGAGTGCACCGGTCAACGAAACGCCGCACTTCGCGCGGCCATCACAAGCGCCTCCGGAAGCAACGCCCGCTCGAACCGGCGAAGTGCCAGCCGTTCCGCGCTCGCAGCGCCCTCCTGCACGCCAGGCGACCGCAGCCGAAATCCTCCTATCGCGCCGTCGCGGGAGAAAACCATGATCTCGTGGCAAGCGGCAACCATGCTCGGAATTGCGTTTTTCTCCTGCGGCTGCGCGCGCGCCAATCGCGACTCGGGCGCGCAGCTCGCCCGAGAGCGGGTCGTGAGTTCGCCGAGCAGCATCGCCTACGTATCAAGCGAGCGCGCCGTGGCGGGTTTGAGCGGCGAAATTCGCTTCGGCGGCCCGCTCGGCCGGAGCGCGCTGTATTTGAAATTCCCGAACGAATGGCGCACGAAGGGCCCGCCGCGAAAAGCCTTCCTGACACTTTCGCCGCGCGAGGGCAGTGCGAGCAGCGATTTGCCCGTGACGCTCGAAGCCTGGCGCGTCAGCGCGGATTGGCAGCCGCAAACACTGCGACAGTGGTCCGACAAGCCCAGCCTCGCCCCCCCCTTCGCGCGCACTCGGATCAGCGCCTCGCCGGCTCGAGAGCTGCGCATCGACGTCAGCGAACTGCTGCGCTTTGCCGCCCAAAACCCCGAGCGGGACTTCGGCATCGCGGTCATCGCCAGCGGCAGTGACGGCCCCGGCGTCACATTCAGCACCGGCCTTGCTGGCGGCCAAGCCCCGCGCCTGGAACTCTACCTCCGCTGAGCGACCAGTGTTTCGCTTTCGCGACTCATGCTCTTATTGGTTGGTTCGGGGCGTGCTGCTGCGCGGGCTCGGGCTGATCTATGCGGCAGCGTTCCTGATCCTGGTGCGGCAAGGGCCCGCGTTGATCGGAGCACACGGGATCTTGCCGGCGGGGCGCTACCTGGAGCGGGTGAGCAGCGCTCTTCAGTCGCGAGGCGCAGGGTTTTGGAAGCTGCCGAGCGTGTTTTGGCTGTCGTCGAGCAATGGGTGCTTGGACGTCTGCGCCTGGCTCGGTTTGCTGGGCGCGTTGGCCATGCTGGCCGGCTTTTCGAACGCGCCGCTGCTCGCGTTGCTCTGGGCGCTGTACCTATCGTTCACGCACGTCGGGCAAATCTTCTACGGCTACGGCTGGGATTCGCTTTTGTGCGAGGCCGGATTTTTGGCCATCTTTTTGGCCCCTGGTTGGCGACCACGCCCGTTCGATCCGAACTCACCCCCGCCGCAGGTCGTGCTGGTACTGTTTCGCTGGCTGACGTTTCGGATCATGTTTGGCGCCGGCCTAATCAAGCTGCGCGGTGACGAATGTTGGACCAACCTGACTTGCCTCGCCTACCACTACGAGACGCAGCCCAATCCGGGCCCACTCAGCCCGCTATTTCACGCGGCGCCACTCTGGTTTCACGAGCTCGGCGCGCTCTTCAATCACTTGGTGGAGGTGGCGGCACCGTTCGGCGTGTTCGGGCCGCGACGGGTGCGACTCGTGGCCGGCGGCCTGATCGTGCTCTTTCAGTCAATCCTGATCGCGAGCGGCAATCTGTCGTTTTTGAACTGGCTGACGCTGGTGGTCGCGTTGTCGTGCTTCGACGACCAGGCCGTCTTGCGCATTTTGCCCAGCAAGTGGCGGCAACACGCGGCGTCTCGCCTGGCAGCACTGACCGAAGCCGAGCCAACCCGCGGGCGCCGAGCCGTGAGCGTGGCGCTCGCGCTCGTAATCGGCGCGCTGAGCCTGAACCCGGTCGTGAATTTGCTGTCGCCGCGCCAAGCGATGAATGCCTCGTTCGACTCCTTCAACCTGGTGAACACGTACGGCGCATTCGGCAGCGTGAGCCGCGAACGCTACGAAGTGATCATCGAAGGCACACGCTCGGCTTTACTCGACGCAAGCAGCCAGTGGCAAGAATACGAACTACCGTGCAAGCCGGGCCGCGTCGATCGCAGACCATGCTGGGTCACGCCCTACCACTACCGGCTGGATTGGCAGCTGTGGTTCGTGCCGCTCGCGCCGGACTACCAACGCCGCTGGTTTCTCTCACTCACGCGCAAACTGCTCGAGGGGGACCCCGCGGTGCTGGCACTGTTCGACGAAAATCCCTTCCCCGAGCGCCCCCCGCGCTTCATTCGCGCCTCATTCTATCGCTACCAATTCGCGCCGCTCGCTAGCCGCGACACTTGGCAGCGCACGCGCGCGGGGCAGTACATGGCGCCTGTCTCGCTCGATGATCCGGAGTTCTTGGAATCACTCCGCGCATACGGACTCGGCGAGTGAGGCGCTCGGCGATTGAGGACCGAGTCATGAGCGACGCCCTTGCACGAACGCGCCAAATGGCTATCATGCGGGTCATCGTGCGCTTCGTTGCCTCCGTCTCCCTAGCCCAATCCCAGTCGTTGCCTTCGGCATCGTCGTCGGATTCGTGCGCTCTGGAGCCGGAGTCGTCGCGCAAATAACCGCTAGAGAACGCGGACTTGCACGCCCCCTCCGGCTTCGGCTCGAGGGGTTTTTTGCGTTTGTCCCGCGGCATCGGCGCGAACAGGTCCAGGCACGAGGGTCGTCCTCGTCGCCCAGGAGGAAAGTAGCAGAAGAGTAGTCATGTCCCAGAAACAACACGTCAATGTCGGCACCATCGGTCACGTCGATCACGGCAAGACCACGCTCACGGCCGCGCTCACCCAAGTGACCGCGCTGTTGTACGGCGGTCGTGCGCGGCGTTTCGACGAGATCGACAATGCGCCCGAAGAGCGGGAGCGCGGCATCACCATCAATACCTCCCACGTCGAGTACGAGTCGCCGCTGCGGCACTATGCGCACATCGACTGCCCGGGACACGCCGACTACGTGAAGAACATGATCACCGGTGCGTCTCAAATGGACGGCGCGATCTTGCTGGTCGACGGCGCGCAAGGCATCGCGCCGCAGACGCGGGAGCACGTGGTCTTGGCTCGGCAGGTCGGGGTCTCCCACCTGGTGGTGTTCGTGAACAAGTTGGACGTTGCAGATCCGGAGCTGATCGAGCTGGTCGAGCTCGAAGTGCGGGAAATGCTCGGTCAATACGGCTTTGCGAGCACGGCCGTGGTGCGCGGCTCGGCGCTGCAAGCGCTGCGCGCTGCGGAGCGTGGCGAGCGGGACAACCCGTTCGTGCTTGGTATCGCGGAGTTGGTGCGCGCCTTGGATGAGCAAATCCCGCTGCCCGCGCGCAATCTCACGGCGCCCTTTTTGATGCCGATCGAAGGCGTGTGCACGATCCCGGGTCGTGGCACCGTCGTCACCGGTCGGGTCGAGCGGGGCGTGCTCCGCCTGCAAGACGAGGTAGAGCTGGTCGGGCGCACGGACGCCTCCCGCGTGGTGATCGTCACGGGTATCCAGGAGTTCCACAAGGACGTCCCGGAAGCCGTGGCGGGACACAACGTGGGTCTGCTCCTGCGCGGCGTGGGCCGCGACGAAGTCGTGCGCGGGCAAACCCTGATCGCGCGTGGCTCGGTGGTGGCGCATCGCACGGGCAGCGCGGAAGTCTTCCTGCTCACGGCCGGCGAAGGCGGCCGCAAAACCGTGTGCGGCAACGGCTACACGCCGCAGTTCTACTTCGGCGCGAGCGACGTGCCGGGCAAGCTGATCCTCGGCGATCGCTTGCTCGGTCCCGGCGAACGCGCAGAGGTGGAGTTCGAGCTCGGCCACGCGGTCGCGCTGGAGGCCGGCATGCGCTTCGCAATGCGTGAAGGCGGCCGCACCGTTGGCGCGGGCATCGTGAGCCGCGTGACGTAGAGAGAAATCAGGGAGCGCTCCCGGGCGCTCCCTGATTCGTTTTGCCGGGCTCGCGCTAGGTGTCGGTGCTGACGTCGTCCCAGGATTGATTTTGGTAACGAATCAGCCAATTGAGCGCGCGGAGTCGTTCGCTCGTGATCTCTCCATCGATGGTCGAGTTCTTTTGCTGCTTGAGCCGAAACTCGTCGGCCGCCCAATGCAGCCGATAGTACAGATCGGCTTGATCGAGGACTTCCGCGAGCGGGCGTAGCTTGGCATCTGCCGCAAAGCGCTCCGGACCTCGGTCGAGGATGATGCTGATGTCATCCTTCACCACGCACTGCTGATTGGGCGGGTTGAGTCGAGGGAGGAAACCGAGCGCCCACAAGAAAACGTGCACGCATTCGTAACGCCAACTGAAGTCAGTGAGCTGCTCCCGCGACGGCCGAGCATTATCGAGAAAATCTAGCTCTTGGGGTGAGAAGAAGCTGCGCGCGGAATACTTCTGGATGAAGCCATCGACGAGCTTTTGATCGTTCGATTCGCCTTTGATCGCAGTGAAGGCGGTCGCCAGGCAGCGCGTCGAAACTCCCGTCGTACTTCTCGCCTTGATCGCGGCTTCATCCTCGATCACGGGGAGGCTATCCAGCCACGGTAGATTCATTTCCTTGACGATGGCCAAAGAACGCTGCTTACGGGCGAGCTGAGCTGCGGTCGGATTCGGACTGTCGAAGCGAGTGCGTAGCTTGCCTTGGAGCATGCTCTCGGGCACACGCGGACCCGCGGGTTGCAAGGCTTTCGCAGGCTCTTTCTTCGAGCACGCGCTAGCGAACGAGAACGCAACGCAAGCAGCGCCGATCGCGAGGCGACGCACCGCTACAACACGCGGTGCATGAAGCCGTGCACATCCGGCGCGGTACCGTGCTGCACGGCCAGCAGCGCATCGCGCAGCCGCTGGGCGACGGGGCCGGTCTCGCCGTTGTTGACGAGCCAGCCGCCGCCTTCGAACTTTACTTCACCGACGGGAGTGATGACGGCGGCGGTGCCGCAGGCGAACACCTCCGTGAGGATGCCGCTCTTCAGATCACGCTCCCAATCATCGATGCTGATCGTGGCTTCCTCGGAGACGTAACCGAGATCTTTGGCGATCGTGAGCAAGCTATCGCGAGTGATACCGGGCAACAGAGTGCCCGTGAGCTTGGGCGTGACGATGCGCGAGGACTCACCGTCTCTGTAAACGAAGAACAGGTTCATGCCGCCCATCTCTTCGACGAAGCGCTTGTGCACGGAATCCAGCCAGACCACTTGCTGGCAACCCGCATCGAGCGCCTGCTGCTGGGCGATCAAACTCGCCGCATAGTTGCCGGCGCATTTGGCTTCACCGGTGCCGCCGGGGGCCGCGCGCACGTACTCTTTGCTGAGCCAAACCGTGAGCGGCTTCACGCCCTGCGCGAAATAGGCGCCCGACGGTGACCCGAACAGCAAGAAGAGGTACTCCTTGGCCGGGCGCACGCCGAGCGCGGCTTCGGTCGCGATCATCAGTGGGCGCAGGTACAGGCTCTCACCGGAATTCGGCGGTACCCAATCACGCTCTTGGCGGATCAACAGATCCGCGGCTTCGACGAAGCGCTCGATGGGCAGCGCGGGCATGGCCAAGCGTGCGGCGGAATTGTTGAAGCGCTGAGCGTTGGCCGCGGGGCGGAAGGTCGAAATGCCACCATCCGGCTGCCGATAGGCCTTGAAACCTTCGAAGATGGCCTGGCCGTAGTGCAACACGGACGCCGCCGGATCGAGCGAGATCGGCGCGTATGGGGAGAGCACGCCGGTCCCCCAACCTTCCGGGGCGCGGTACGGAATGGTCACCATGTGTTCGGTGAACACGCGCCCAAAGCCGAGATCTTTCATCAGCTTTGCACGCTCGGCGGCCGGCAGCGGGGTGGATGTCGGCTTGAGCTCGAAGCCAGGATCTGACGACATGCGGACTTTCTTTGGGATACCACAGAAGCTACCCTTCGACAGCAGATGACACGCGCCATTCGCTTCACGAAAGCCGGCGGTCCAGAGGTCCTCGAGCTCGAGGATATCGCGCTGCCGGAGCTGAAGGCCGGGGAAGCCCTGGTTCGTCACCACGCAATCGGCGTGAACTTCATCGATACGTACCACCGGAGCGGGCTGTACCCGCTTCCTCTGCCCTCCGGCCTGGGTTCGGAGGCCGCGGGGCTGGTCGAGCAAATTGGGCCGGGGGTGACCTGCATCCGCGTGGGCGAACGGGTGGCCTACGCGGGAGCCGGCGCACCGGCCGCCTACGCCGAAGCGCGCGTGGTCCCCGCCGAACGACTCGTACCGCTGCCCGATGACATTTCGGACGACGTGGCCGCGGCGGCTCTGCTCAAGGGCATGACCGCGGAGTTCTTGATCCACCGCACCTTCCCCGTGGCAGCCGGTCAAACCGTGCTCTTCCATGCCGCTGCGGGCGGGGTCGGGCTGATCGCCTGTCAGTGGCTGAACAAACTCGGCGCCCACGTGATCGGCACGGTCGGCTCCGATGCCAAGCGGGAACTGGCGCTGAGCCACGGTTGCCACGAAGTGATGGCGCTCGACCGCGAGAATTTCCCGGAGCGCGTCCGCGAACTCACGGATGGCCACGGAGTGCCGGTGGTGTTCGACTCGATCGGCAAGGTCACGTTCATGGGCTCGCTCAGCTGCCTCGAGCCGCGCGGCATGCTGGTGAGCTTCGGCAACGCCTCGGGCAAACCCGAGCCCTTCGACATCGCGCTCTTGGCACAAAAGGGCTCGCTGTACGTCACGCGGCCCACGCTGTTTTCGTACGTGGCCACTCGCGAAGCCCTGCTTTCCAGCGCAAGCTCGTTGTTTCAGGCCATTCGTGACGGCTTGAAAATCGAAATCGGACAACGCTTTCCGCTCGAGCGAGCCGCGGACGCCCATCGCGCGCTGGAAAGCCGCAGCACCACGGGCAGCACCCTGCTCGAGCTCTGAGTCGATGCGCACGAAGCCTTATGCGACCGCCATCGCGTTGTTCGAAGAAGTCGAGCTGCTCGACGTGGCAGGCCCGATCAGTGTGCTGACCAGCGCGGGGCGGCAATGGAACTTCCAGCCCTTCAAGATCGACCTCGTGGCCGGTCACGCAGGGCCGATCAGCACCCGCAGCCTGCTCAGCTTGGAGGCCAAGCACAGCGCCGAAAGCCACACCGGCTGCGAATGCTTAATCATCCCTGGGGGTTATGGCGCGCGCCACGCCGCGAAAGACGCGCAATTTCTAGCTTGGTTGAGGCGCGCGGCGAGCAGTGCGGAGTTCGTGGCCGCGATCGGCAACGGCGTATGGTTACTCGCGCAAACCGGCTTGCTGGACGACGAAGAACTCGCGGCGAGCCCGGATTTGGCAGTCGAGCTCGGCGCCCTGTGCCCGAACAGCCGCCCCAACTCGCGCGACGCTGTGTGCACATCCGGCAAATTCCTGAGTGCGCGCAAGAGCGCATTCGGGCTCGATCTCAGCTGCGAGATCGTCGCGCGCTGCTTCGGAAAAAAGCTGGCCTCGAGCTTGTCATCCGAGCTCGGCATCGATTGGAGCGGCGAACTCGGCGCGCTCGACATCGTACCGGGCCCATTGCTCGTGAAGTGAGGGGGCGCTCGCGCTCCGGCAGCGCACCCCAAAGCGCGCCGTGTCTCCGCAAGGCTCATCGGCCAAGCACGAGTGCGTTTCGAGCGGCCGCCTCAGAGCGATTCAATCGTCGCCGCCACCGCGACCGCGTAGCCCAGCGCGGTTGCGATCTGGAGTTGCCGCACGATCCTCGCCCACGCGGCTCGGTAGGGGGCATCGACGTCTTCGAATTCCACGCTCGCATCGTAGTCAAGGCTTGTGCAGAACTACAATGTGGGGCCAGCGCGCTGGCCTCAGCCCGCGTAGCCATGCTCGGCCTCAACGGCTGCGTCATGCCTCGGCACACTCTGGCGCACTCGTGGTGCGCGTTTCCCCCAAATATGGGCCAAATGCCCGACCTTCTCCTGGCATCAATGTTGCTCTGCAGTAGTCACACTGAACATGAAAGAACGCAGCCTCCAGTCGCTATTCAGTCGCCTCGTGATCTTGGCAGTGCCGCTCGCGCAGACGGGCTGCGGAGGAGCCGCGAGTCTCGACAGTGAGGATGGCGGACGGGACAGCGCTGGGAGTGGCGGCACTGCAACCGCGGGTGCGGCCGGAATCGGCGGAACCGCCACCGGCGGCGCGGGTACAGGCGGAACCGCCACCGGCGGCGCGGGGATAGGCGGAACCGCGACGGGTGGCGCTGGTGCGGGTGGCTCGGCCAGCTGCGTCGTCCCGAGGAGTATGGGCGATTGCAGTGTGCGGCGCAGCGGCGTGATCGCGCGCTCGTGTGTTACGGGAGCCCTGACTTCGGCCGAATGCCTCGCCATTTGCGGGACGGCGTATTCGGGTCTGTGTACGAACGCGGGCGAGACCGAAACGACGATCACGATCTCCTGCTCGCCGAGCTGTGTTGCGGGTCGCAGGCCTCACGGCTTCGTGGAGGGGCAGAATGCGGGCTCGGGACTCGGCGCGTACTTTGCACGGGCTGCAGAGCTCGAAGGCGCGTCGGTCGCAGCATTCCGTGGCCTGCGCGGCGAGCTGCGTGCCCACGGGGCGCCGCGCCGCCTGTTGCGAGCGCTCAGCCGCGCGGCGCGCGACGAGCAGCGTCACACGCGTACCACCAGCGCCTTGGCGCGACGCTTCGGTGCCCGTCCATTGCCGGCGCGAGTAACACCTGCTCCCGCGCGCTCGCTCGAAGCCATCGCCCTCGAGAATGTCGCGGAGGGCTGCGTGCGCGAGTTGTACGGGGCGCTCGTCGCGACGTTCCAGGCCCGCACAGCCCGAGATCTGCAGGTAAAAGGCGCAATGGCGCGCATCGCTCGCGAGGAAACTCGGCATGCGGCGCTGAGCCTGTCCTTGCAGCGCTGGCTGGAGCAACGACTCGATCGCGCCGCGCTCGCCCGCGTTGCGGCCGCGCGGCGAGTTGCCGCGCGGCGCCTGCGCCGCGAAATCGAAGGCCAACCCGAGTTGGCGCGCGCCGAGCAGGCGGGGCTGCCAACCGTGCTCCAAGCGCAGCGGTTGTTCGATTCGGTCTCGGCCACCGGCGAGTGGGTCTAGTTCGACGGTGTTGCCTCAGACCCCGCGCGACGCCAGGTGCAGCGCGGTATCGATCAGGCGATTCGAGAAGGCCCACTCATTGTCGTACCAGGCCAGCACCTTCACGAGGTGCGCGCCGGAGACCATCGTCAGGGCTGCGTCGACGACGGCCGACCTCGGATCTCCTTGAAAATCGGCGGAGACGAGCGGTTCGTCGCTCACACCGAGGATGCCCAAAAGGTCGGGAGTGGCGGCAGCTTCGCGGAACGCGGCGTTCACGGACGCTGCGTCCGTCGCGCGTTCGACCTGCACCGTGAGGTCGACGACCGAGACGACCGGAACGGGCACTCGCAGGGAGAAGCCGGAGAGGCGGCCATCGAGCTCGGGCAGCACCTTGCCGATGGCCTTGGCTGCTCCGGTCGAATGCGGAATGATGGATAGCGCGGCGGCTCGGCCCGCGCGCAGCTCTTTGCTGGGCTGGTCGTGGAGGGCCTGGCTATTGGTGTAGGCGTGGGTGGTCACCATTTGGCCCTGCTGAATCCCGAAGCGTTCGTGCAGCACCTTCGCGATCGGGGCAAGCGCGTTGGTCGTGCAAGAGCCGTTCGAGACCACGACGTGTACGGCCGGATCGTAGCGGTGGTGGTTGACGCCCATCACGATCGTGAGGTCGTCGCCCTTGGCCGGTGCGGAGACGATCACACGCTTGGCGCCACCGCCCTGAACGTGCGAAAGCGCCTGCGCTTTGTCGGTGAAGCGCCCCGTGGCTTCGACCACGATGTCGGCGCCCGCGTCCAACCAGGGGATCGACGCCGGCTCGCGTTGGGCGAATACGCGCACGGGCTTCGCGTCAATCAGCAATGAGCCTTCCGCCGAGCCAACTGATGCGGGAAAAGCCCCCAGGATGGAGTCTCGCTTCAGCAGGTAGGCGAGCGTAGCGGCGTCGGTCAGGTCGTTGACCGCGACGACTTCCAGCTTCGGATTGCCATGAGCCGCGCGCAGCAAGCTCCGACCAATGCGTCCGAAGCCGTTGATTCCGAGTTTGAGCATGTTCGTTTCTCCTCGGCTGCCAATGTGGCGCCGAACATGCGCGTCTGAAATGACAACAAACGATCAAATCCTGCCAAAGCGCTCGGCGTATTCTCGGGGGCCGATGCCGAGGTGGCGCTGGAATACGCGCCGCAAGTTGACCGCGTTCTGGAACCCGCACTCCGCGGCAATGCTGTCGATCGAACCGTGCCGATTTTCGAGGCAGCGCTTGGCTGCTGCCAGCCGCTGCTCCTCCACGTAGCGGGCCGGGGTCGTTCCCACCGCGTCGGTAAACACCCGCGCGAAGTTGCGCGGGCTCATGGCCGAGCGCCGCGCGAGCCGTTCCACGCGCAGATCCTCCTTCAGGTGCTCCAAAATCCAGATCTGTAGAGCGCGGATTGGGCCGTCGGAGTGGGCGTCGCGCGCCAGTGCCGCGCTGAACTGCGATTGTCCGCCGGGACGACGCAGATAGAGGACCAAAGTTTTCGCCACCTCCTGCGCGACCGCGAACCCCAGATCGCGCTCGACCAGCGAGAGCGCGAGGTCGAAGCCCGCCGTCGCGCCCCCCGAGGTGAAGATGCGGCCGTCTTGCGTGTAGATGGGTGCGGGGTCCACGCGCACGCCAGGGTGCCGCCGCGCGAGTTCGTCGCTGCGTTGCCAGTGCGTGGTCGCGCGCCTGCCGTCCAAGAGCCCTGCCTCCGCCAATAGGAAAGCGCCTGCGCACACCGAGACGATTCGCGCCGCACCGCGAGCCGCCAAACGCAGCCAGTCGGAGACGGCCTCGTTGGCCGTGTTTTCAGGACCTCTGCCGGTAACGATCACGGTGCCCCAACGACGCGTGGGGTCGAGCTCCGCCAGATGAGCGTCGGCCATGACCTTCAGGCCTGAGCTGCCCTCGATCGTCTTCTTGCGCGTGGTGGAGGCCACTTTCCACGAGTAGCGAGGAAGCCGGGACGAATCAGGCAGCGCGAGATTCGCTCGCGAGAAGATGTCGCACAGGCCCGCCACTTCGACCAATAGGCCATTTTCAGGAACGATGAACAGGATCTCGTGGGTGGTCGTGCGTCCAGCGAAGGCGGCCATGATCCCAATCGTTATTTGCTCGGTCGCACCGGCGCAAGGCGCAGCTGACCAAACGGTGGCCCAGTGCTTTGGCCGCTAGTAGCGAGCAAGCACGTGGCGCGAGACGAGGAAGTATCGGCGCACGCTTTTCGCGCGAGCCACGACGCCGAAGGCTGGGACGAGGGCTGGGGGCCACGTGACCATCCATCCCTCTGGCCGCCCCTCTCAATCGCCGCAAGTCAGCAAGCTCAGTTCCGCCGCGGTGCCTCGGGAGCGCGCCAGCAAGAGCTTGCCGTCGCGCGCGGCGATCAAATCTCCACCGCGCACCACGCTGTCGCCCGAAAGCGCGCTGTGGTCCGCAACGCGACCGAAAAACGTGGCGCCATTTTCACCGGCAGCGGTCAGCCAAAGCTTGCCCTCCGCGCTGCCGTCACTCAAAAACGAGGGGGTGCCCGTCCCGTTCGATTCGCCGCTGAGTTCGAGCTTCTGGAAGCTGCCGTCGAGCTTGACGTGCACCAGCTGCAACGCGCCGCCGGCCGCGCCGGGCGTCGTGTCATCACCGCGGAAGCCGACGTAAGCGCTACCGTCGGCCGCGGCCGCGAGTTCGAAGCTGATCGGGCGCGCGCCCGGCGCCGTCACCACCAACGGAGACGAAATGGCCTTGCCCTGCGCGTCGAGCTTCAGCACTTCGATGCGGCGTGTGCCGATATCGAGCAATGACTCCCCTTCGATCACCTCTGACCCGGCGTCGCTCGGCTGAGATTTGGGCTTGCTCTTGGGCGCGTCGAGGGAGCGCGCGACAGCCAGCCAATAGCCCCCCGCGCGAAGCGCCAAGCGCGGCGAATCGACGTCTGCCCCCGGCGCGCTGAGCGGCTCTGGCGTCAGCTTCTGCTTCGGATTGTTCGGCTCGAGCAGCACGCCGAAGACGCGGATCTTGCCCGCGGCTTCCGCGGCGTAGGCCAAGAGCGCTCGCTCGCCGGACGCTTCGAGCGCGAACGTCGAATCCCGACGCACGCCCGTGATCTCCTGGCCCCAGCTGACCTGAGCGGCAGCGCGCGGATCGCGCAGAACGCCCACGCGCAGCATGCCCCCGCCCGCGTCGGTGTCCGGCACCACGAGCAGCAAATCCTTGCCGTGGCTGGCGAACAGTGGCGGATCGGGATCGCCATGCACCACGCCCAGGTCGATCACTTTGCCCGAAGCAGCATCGGTGTCGACGACGGCGATCAGGGCGTGCGTCTGGCGTTTCACGGAACGAAGGGCGCTGAGCGTGAAGCCCTCGGCGTCGGCCCGCGCCGGTCCGAGCTCCACCGCGTATGGATCGGGAACCTCGTCGTCGTCGTCGGGACCGCCGTCTTCTGGCTCATCGGCGCGACGAGTCACGAGCTCACCGATCCGGAACGGAGCGGACTGCGGCAGTTCGCGGCAGCGCGCAGGGACCGGCCCCGGAGACGGAGAGTCAGCCCGCGGCGCCGCGCTTTCGCCGATTTCTGGGCTATCTTCGCGCAATTCCGGCTCGGGAGCGGGCGGTGGCGGTGCCTTCTTCTTGCAGGCGGTGAGTCCTGCGCTGCAGAGTGACAAGGCGGCAACGCCCGCGACCGAAACTGATACGCAGTGCGCCATGAACCGGGCCCGGGCCTTGGCTTTACCAGGGCGCAGCCAGGGCCAGCGAGGGAGCCGTTGCTTGAGCATGAAGACAGCCATCGACTACTCGCGCCGCTAGCGCTGAGCAAGTATATGATCGACCGTACCCCTCCCCGAGCCATCTTCCGTCGATGCCGAAACGCGAACTGACCCGTCCGTACGAGCCGAACCCGGCGTTGCGCGCGGTGTATCGGCGCTTCTTCGAAAAGATTCAGGTCGACGAGGCGTGGGTGCGCTCCGTGAAGGATCTGGCCTCCGAAGGCTCGATTGTTTACGTCCTGCGCAACCTCAACTTCATCGACTTTCTGGCCCTGGATTACCTGACCAAGCGCCACCGCTTGCCGCAAATCCGCTTCGTCAACGACCTTGGGTTGTGGATCCTCAATCCCATGGGCAAGGGTTGGCTGAACGCCATCCTGCCGCCGAAGAACGTGTCGCGTTCGGTCGAGCTGGAAGATGCGCTCGAGCGCGGCGGCTCGGCCGCGCTGTTCCTCAAGCGCCCGCCGGGCATGCTGGATGTGGCTGCTGGCGCCAGCGGCGGGCGGGGACTGCAAGAGGGTGACGGCTTGGTGCGCACCTTGTTCGAGCTCCAGCGGAAGCGCGAGCGCCCGATTTTGCTCGTGCCGCAAGTGTTCGTGTGGACCAAATTTCCGGACTCGCGCGGTACGGAACCGTTCGACTTCATTTTGGGCCCACGCGAGTGGCCAAGCCCGCTGCGCACGGTGGCGCAGTTCTTGTACAACTACAAACACGTCGAGCTGAAGCTGGGTGAGCCGATCGAGCTAGCGAGCTTCCTCGCTGCCAATCCCGGCAGCCCCGACCCGGTTTTGGTGAGGCGATTGACGTACGCCGTGTTGGGTCGTCTCGAGCGCGAACGTCGCAGCGTGACCGGTCCCGCTGAAAAGCCGCCCGAGCGCGTGCGCCAAGAGATCATCCGCAGCCCCAAGATGCGCGCCGTGATCGACGACCTCGCCGACGAGCGCACCGATAAATACATGCTGCGGCAACGCGCGCTCGAAATGCTGCGCGAGCTGCAGGCTACGCCGGATCGCACGACGATCAAGGCGCTGGAGGTCATCTTCGAGCGCGTGTTTACCCGCATCTACGCGGGCATCGAGTACAACAAGGGCGACATCGAACGCCTGCGCAACGCCGCCAAGGCTGGCGTGCTGGTGCTCCTACCCAGCCACAAGAGCCACATCGATTATCTGATCCTGAGCTACATCTTCAATCAGCACAATTTGCCGCTGCCGGTAATCGCGGCCGGCGACAATTTGAACTTCTTCCCGATGGGCGGCATCTTCCGCCGCGGGGGAGCCTTCTTCATTCGCCGCTCGTTCCGAGGCGATCGCTTGTACGCCGCGGTGGTGGATGCGTATGTGCGGCGTTTGCTGCGCAGCGGCTATCCGGTGGAGCTGTTTCTCGAAGGCGGGCGGAGCCGTACGGGCAAACTCCTGGCGCCCAAGTTCGGCTTGCTGAACATGGTCGCGGACGCTGCGCTGGCCATCCCGGATCAAGAGTGTTTCTTCGTGCCGATTAGCATCGGTTACGAGCGCGTGATCGAAGCCCAAGGCTACGAGCGGGAGTTGCGCGGCGCCGAGAAAGCCAAGGAAGACGCGGCAGGCTTGCTCAAGAGCAGCGAGCTTTTGCGCCACCGCTACGGCACGATCAACATGCAGGTCGGGCAGATCCTGACCTTCGGTGAAATCCGCCGCGAAGTCGACTTGCCGGCTGACGCCACGCTGACCCCAGCCAAGCGCCGCACCTTGGTCACGCGTCTCGGCAACCGCGTGATGGACGAGATCAACCGCGTGACCGCGGTCACTCCCGGCGCGCTCACCGCGCTCAGCTTGCTCTCGCACGAGCAGCGCGGCATCGGCCACGCCGAGCTCTTGGACTACTGCGACAAATTGCTGTCCGTCGCCGAAGGCATGGGCGCGCGCGCGAGCCAAACCCTGCGCACCGCTTCGGGAGCGCTGCGGCCCGACGCCATGCGCGAAGCGTGTCAGATGTTCATCGACGCGGACGTGGTCGAGATTCAGTTCCTCGAAGATCCGATCGCTTCCGGTAAGAAGGCGGGCGCGGGCGCGACCTACAGCGTGCTCCGCAACAAGCGGCTCTCGCTCGACACGTCGAAAAATATCATCGTGCACTTCTTCGTCGAGCGCGCCTTGGTGGCGATGGCCCTCTTGACCGCGCCCGGTTCGTCCCTTTTGGGCGGCTCGGGACGCGCGACTTTTTCTTGGGTGCGCGAGCGCGTGCAAGCGCTATCCAAGCTGTTCAAATTCGAGTTCCGCTTCCGCGCGGACGCGCCGTTCGAAGCCATTTTCCAGGACACCATCCGCGCCATGGCCAGCGCCGGAGAATTGCTCCAAGACGACGAGTATTTGGCGCACGGGCCCGGCCACGACGGCTGGAGCGGGCACGTCTGGCTTCGTACCTACGCATCGATCCTGCAAAATTTCATCGAGGGCTACTACGTCGCGGCGCGCGCGCTCGAGCTGCTCGAAAAGTCGCCCATGGCCGAGAAAGAGCTGACCAAGAAGGCGCTCTCGCTCGGACACCGGCTATTTTTGGAAGGCGCCATCGAGCGCTCAGAAGCCGTGAGCAAGACGATCGTCCAAAACGCGTTTCAAGCCTTCATCGATCACGGCTATTTGATCGTGCGCGACACCAAGCTCGATTTAGTGGACGGGCTGGCGTCGCGCCAAGCCTTCGGCGCGGTCGCGGACGGAATCCGGGCATGGATCCCCGAGCGCTCCGCGTGAGGTCCGCGTGCTTGGCAGCGCTCGGCGCGGCGCTGCTCAGCGCCTGTTTCAGCACACCCACGCCGCTTGCGCCTGGCCTGCACGGCACCGTCGGCGTGCCCAACCGCGGGGTGCTTACGGAGGCCGAAGAGCTACCCGTCAAAGGGCCAGGCTTCGTGCGCTATCGGCCGCAAAGCGCCCACTACTTTGGGCGGCCTCGCTTGGTGCATGCGCTAGAGAGCGCCGCCGCCAACGTGGCCGCGCATGCGCCGGGGGGAGCGCCGCTGGTGATCGGGGATTTGTCGGCCAAGACGGGCGGGCGCATTCCGGGTCACGATTCGCACCGCAGCGGTCGCGACGTCGATTTGCTGTTTTTGGTCACCACGCCTTCTGGGGCCCCGGTACGAAGCCCTGGCTTCGTGCGCTTCGAAGGGGATGGCCTCGCGCGCGTCGACGGCAGCCCGGACTACGTGCGGATCGACATCGATCGCGAATGGCTCTTGCTGCGTTCACTGCTCACCTCCCCGGAAATCGGCGTGCAGTTCATGTTCGTTTGCCACGAGATCGAAGCGCTTTTGATCGACCACGCGCGTGCGTTGGGGGAGCCTGATTCTTTGGTGTGGCAAGCCGAGACCGTGATGCTCGAACCGAGCGACAGCTTGCGCCACGACGACCACGTCCACCTGCGCATCGCTTGCTCGCCGGAAGAAGCCGTCGCGGGTTGCAGCGGTGGTGGCCCGCGGTGGCAATGGCTGCCCCCGAACGGCCCCGTGCACCCGCTAGAACCTCGAGACTGGGACGAGATCGCCAAAGATGACCCGTTCGACCTGGAGCAGCGGCTGAGCGGTGACCTAACGGAAGCGGCACGTGGCCTCTAGCGTCCGCATCGGACGCGGCCAGCTACTGCGCGGTGACTGCCTCCAAGTGCTCACCGAGCTCGACCCCGCTCCCGAGGGGTGCTTCGACCTGGCGTACATGGATCCGCCCTTCAACGCCGGTGGCGAGCGTGGAGCCCGACAAAAAAAGGGCGAACGCGTCTCGGGCGAGCTCGCCTACAAGGACGCTTGGGGCGGCTTGGACGCGTTCCTGGCCATGCTCGAACCGCGCTTGATCGCCGTTCGCAACGCACTGAGCCCGATCGGTAGCCTGTGGCTACACCTCGATCATCGCGCGGTGCACGACGCCAAGGTCCTGGCCGATCGCGTATTCGGCCGCGCGAGCTTTCAGGGTGAAGTGATTTGGGTCCCCGGCAACGGCGGCAAGCGGCGCTCGGGTCCGAGCGTGACCCATCAAACGATCCTGATTTATGCGCGCGGTCGCGAAATGATCTGGAACGGCGACGACCCCGCGCTGCGCGAGCGACACGCCGCGACCAGCCTCCGCATGCACTTCAAAAACGTGGACGCCGACGGTCGCCAGTACCGTGATCGCCACGTCGGGGGCAAAACCTATCGCTACTACGCAGACCTCGGCCGCCGCATCGGCAGCGTGTGGAGCGACTGCCCGTCGATGCGCGCCAACACGCCCCTGATCAAAGAAGCGACCGGCTACCCCACTCAAAAACCCGAATCTCTACTGGAGCGAATCCTACGCGCGGCCACGCTCGAAAATAGCCGCGTACTCGACCCCATGCACGGCTCGGGCACGACCCTCGCTGCCGCCGAACGACTTTCTCGTAGCTGGCTCGGCATCGACCAAAGTACCCTCGCCCACCGAGTGGCCAAAGCCCGCCTCAGCTCGCTAGTGTTGCCCGCCCCCAAGCCCGGTTAGCCAGCAATCAGCTCTTGCGCAATTCGCGCGCCAGATCGGCAAAGGCGTCGAGCGCCGTCGGATTGGCGAGCGTGTCGCGACTCGCGACGCTCTCGGGCGCGGCGCCGAGCAGCAAGCGCTTGACCGGCACTTCCAATTTTTTGCCATTCAAGGTGCGCGGCACCGCGGAGACGCCGATGATCTCGTCTGGCACGTGGCGCGGCGAGAGTTCGCGACGCACTTCGCTCTGAATGCGACGGCGCAGCGCTGCATCCAACATCGCGCCCGGCGTGAGCACCACGAACAGATACAGCGTGCCCATCGCGTCAGACAACGAGCCCGTATCCACCACGAGGCTATCGGCGATCTCCGGGATCTGCTCGACCACGCGATAGAATTCGCTCGTGCCCATGCGAACACCACCGCGGTTCAGGGTGGAATCGGAGCGGCCGTAGATCACGGCGGCGCCGCTGGGCGTGAGCTTCAGCCAATCACCGTGGCGCCAGACCCCCGGATATGTCGAGAAATAGCTGTCCAGGAAGCGGCGCCCGTCAGCGTCGCCCCAAAAGTACACCGGCATGGCCGGAAAGGGCGCGGTGAGCACCAGCTCGCCGACCTCGCCGGTCACGCTTTGGCCCGTCGCATCGAAAGCTTCGATCTTCGCGCCCAGGCCGCGACACTGGATCTCGCCCGCGTGCACCGGCAAGAGGGGACACGACAACAAGAACGCGGTGCACACATCACTGCCTCCGCTCACCGAACCGAGCAGGAGCTGCTGAGAAACGTGCGCGTAGACCCAGCCGAACCCAGCCGCGGGCAACGGCGCGCCCGTCGACCCGAGGCCGCGGATCGCGCTCAGATCGTGATGCTTGTTGGGCTCGATGCCGGCCTTCTGACAAGCCAAAAGGTATGGAGCGCTGGTACCGAAGTAGCTGATGCGCTCGTCCTCCGCCAACTTCCAGAGCGCGAGCATGCCGGGCGAGGCGGGACTTCCATCATACAGCACCACCGTGGCGCCCACGAGCAGTCCAGAGACGAGCATGTTCCACATCATCCAACCGGTCGTGGAGAACCAGAAAAAGACGTCCTTCTCCCCCAAATCCATATGCAGCGCGAGCGCCTTCAGGTGCTCGAGCAACATGCCCCCATGACCGTGGACGATGGCTTTCGGCGCGCCCGTCGTGCCCGATGAGTACAGGATCCAAATCGGATGCTCGAAAGGCACTGGCTCGAACGAAAGCGGTTCGTAGTCCGCAAGTAGAGCCTCGAACGAGATCGCACTCGGCAAGTCACTGGCATTGCCAGAGACGCACACGGTGGCCCGCAAACTCGGCAATTCGGCGATGATTTCCCGGACCTCCGCGAGGCGGTCGAACACCTTGCCGCCGTAGCGATACCCGGTCACCGTGAAAAGCACCGTGGGTTCGATTTGCCGGAAACGATCGAGCACGCTGCTGGCGCCGAACTCGGGCGCGCAGCTCGACCAAATCGCGCCCAGACTCACGGTGGCCAAGAACGCGATCACCGCTTCCCCGCCGTTCGGCAAGAGCCCGGCAACGCGGTCACCCGGGCCGACGCCCAGCCGGCGCAAGCCGGCACGCGCGCGCGCCACGTCGTCGGCTAGTTGCGCGCGGGTCCACGTCCGGCGCTCGGCTTGCTCGCTACGCGCGACCAGCGCGACGCGCTCGTCGCGCTGGCGCAGGGCGTGCTCTGCGTAGTTGATCGTCGCACCTTCGAACCAGTGCGCGCCGGGCAGTGCGCCGGTCGGCCCCGGCGCCGCCACGGTCCGGAAATTCACCTGAAAATACTCGGCAATCGACAGCCAGAAATCGCCGAGCTCGCTGGTCGACCAGTTATACAACTGTGCGTACTCGGCAAAGGCGAGCCCGCGTGTGCGCTCGAGGAAACACAAATAGTCCGCCATGCGGCTGGCTTTTTGCTGGGCCAAGCTGGGCTGCCACAAGAGCGTTCCTTCACTCACCGCATCGGTCATATCGCTGCCTCCGAACTCGCACAGAATAGTGCTAAATTGCCCGGGCCGATGCAAAACCCGCTTCTCGACCTGACCTTCCCCCTTCCTTTCGACGTTATCCGCGAAGAGCACATCGAGCCCGCCGTTCGAGCACGGCTCGCGGACGCACACGCCGCCATCGACGCGATCGCCGCCAGCACCGGTCCCTTCAGCTACGAATCGACGCTCGGCGCACTCGAGCGCGCCTCGGAGCCGCTGGACTTGGTGATGTCGGTCGTCGAGCACTTGGAGGGCGTGAGCACCACGCCCGCCCTGCGAGACGCGTACAACGCGGTGCTGCCAGACGTGAGCGCGTTCGGTTCGAGCATCGCGCTCAACCCGGGCTTGTGGCGCGTCTTGAACGAATTCGAAAAGACCCCCGAGGCCGCCGCTCTGGATCCGATTCGGCGTCGCTTCTTGGATAAGACATTGGCCGAATTTCGGCGCAGCGGCGCGCAGCTCGACGACGACAAAAAAGAGCGGATCAAGGCCATCGATGGCGAGCTCAGCCTGCTCACCACGCGCTTCTCCCAGAACGCGCTCGACTCCAGCAACGAGTTCGAAATCCTGATCGAAGACGAAGCCGCGCTCACTGGCTTGCCTGAATCAGCCAAGACCGCCGCCCGCGACAGCGCTCAGAAGAAGGATAAGCCGGGCTACCGCTTCACTCTGCAAGCACCGAGCGTCATGGCCGTGCTCACCTACTCCGCGGATCCCACGCTCCGTGAGCGGATCTGGCGTGCACAGAGCACCCTCGCCACCCAAGGTCAGTACGACAACCGTGGCAACGTGGCTCGGATCTTGGAACTCCGGAAGGAGAAGGCGGTGTTGCTCGGCTTCCGTGATTTTGCCGACTTCCAGCTGGACGATCGCATGGCCAAGACCGGCGCGGACGCACAGCGCTTCGTCCATGAGCTGCACGAGCGCACGCAAAGCGCGTTCGAGCGGGAAAATCGTGAGCTGCTCGCTTTTCGTCGTGAGCTGGAAGGCCCCGAGGCGCCCCCGCTACAGCCCTGGGACGTCACGTACTACTCGGAAAAACTGCGCAATGCGCGCTTTTCGCTGGATGAAGAGGAGCTGCGCGAATACTTCCCGGCCGAGCTCGCCCTGCAGGGCGCGTTCGCGGTGGCCGAGCGCCTGTACGGCGTGCGCATCGAGCGGCTCGAGGGCGTACCCGTGTGGGACGAAGCAGTTCGCGCCTATCGCATCCTCGACGAGGCCAACCTCGAGCTCGGCACGTTCTACGTGGATCTGTACCCGCGCGAGAGCAAGCGCCCCGGCGCTTGGATGCACGGCATGATCGCGACCGTGCCCCCGGCTCCGAACTTGGCCGTCTTTTGCCTGAATGCCAGCCCGCCCGCGGGTGGCAAGCCATCACTTTTGCTGCATCGCGACGTGGAGACGCTGTTCCACGAATTTGGGCATTTGCTGCACCACTCCCTGAGTCGCGTCCCCGTGCGCAGCCTGGCCGGCACGCACGTGGCACAAGATTTCGTCGAGCTGCCTTCGCAGATCATGGAGAATTGGTGCTCGGAGCGTGAAGCGCTCGACCTGTTCGCACGCCATTACGAAACGAACGCACCGCTCCCCGCGATCTTGCTCGAGCGGCTGAACGCGGCGAGTACCTTCCGCGCGGCAAGCATGCAAATGCGTCAGCTCGGGTTCGCCGCGGTCGATCTCGCGTTGCACATCGACTACAGCCCAGAGAAACACGGCGATGTGCTGCGCTACGCGCGCGAGATCATGGGCCGATACGCGGTCGCTCCATTTCCGGAAAACTACGCCATGCTCGCGACGTTCTCGCATCTGTTCGGGTCCCCCGTGGGCTACGCAGCCGGCTACTACTCCTACAAATGGGCCGAGGTCTTGGATGCGGACGCTTTCGGTCGTTTCAAGGCCGAGGGCCTGCTCTCGCGGAAAGTCGGACAAGAGTTCAAGGATCGCCTGCTTTCCCAGGGAAATAGCCGAGATCCGATGGATCTTTTCGTGGCCTTCCGCGGCCGAAAGCCGACGGTCGACGCCTTGCTCGAGCGCCAAGGGCTGAGCTGATGGCAGCACGCGCCGCAACTTGGTTGGCGATCGCCGTCGGTGGAACCGCGGGCGCATTGGCGGCGTTGGGGGGCTCGGGGAGCGCGCCTGCCGCGGCGCCCGCGCCTTCCGTTGGGCTACCGCTGCGTCCCGTGGCCGCGATCGCCGCCCAAAGCCCGAGCGCAATGCCCGCGGCCGCTAGCCCCGCGCCGTCAGCGAGTTCCGAGCCCGCGTCGCCGAGCGTCAGCGCACCTACCGCGAGCGCCGCCGCCGCGCCGTCGGCTGCCGTCGAGGTAGCACGACCCCCTGCCCCACCCCCCGCCGCCGATCTGTTGCCGCTGCCGACGACCAAAGAGAAGCTGTTGCGTCAAGAAATGCACTGCGATCAGCGCAAAGCCGAAGCTTGCATCGTCGCTGCGCGCAGCTACGAGGGCGGCAGCGCAGGGCTCACCGATCCAGAAAAAGCCGCCAAGTATCGGCGTATCGCCCTCACCGCGTGGATCAGCCAGTGCGACCACAACTCGGCCCTGGCGTGCGCCACGCTGGCCACGATGTACCGCGCAGGCAGCGGCGTTCCCCAGAGCGATCGCAACGCCGACGCGCTCTTCGCTCGCGCGCGCGAGCTGTGCCGCTTCAACGACGCGCCCATCTGTCACGAGTTACCGAGCCCGTGAGCGCTAGCCGCACGAGCGCTCAGAACACGAACGGGATCAGCGCGCGGCGCTCGACGGGATACTGCTCGCGGCCCTCTTGGCCGTCGAACTCTTTGAGATACGCGGCGTGACGGCTGTGCGCCCAGGCGCCCAAGATCCCCGCACCCACCAGCATGAACGCCGCGCCCGCCCAGGTCTGAGTCACGAGATTGAACCCGACCCAGGACGAGATCTCGAAGGAGTAGTGCGGGCAAGACAAGCGCTGGAACAAGAGCCCACGCGGGATCTGCCGTTGTCGTCCGCCCGCGCTACGCAGGTCGCGCAGCACGCGATGCGCGTGCGCGTTCCCTGCTTCCGCCAGAACGAACAGCAAGAGCCCCAGCACCTGCAACGAAACGAGTGGCGCGGGCCGCGACGGCGCACTGACGGCCCAGGCGATCCATGCGCCAAATCCCCAGTAGTAAACGTATTCTGTCAGGTAGTCGCCGGGGCCGATGCGGGGCTTCGAGTAGCGATGCACGAACGCCGATTCCCAAGTGCGGCGCGCGAAGTGGAACGTCCACAGCGCCGCGGCCAGGCCTGCGCCGAGCGACACCCCGAGCGTGGACGCACGCCACGAGAGCACGCCCCAAAACACCAACAGCGCTCCGGTGTAACTGATGATGTTGTGAACGCGCGGCCGCATTGGCCTCAGACCCCGCCGCGATCCGCCGCGAAGGTCACGCCCAAAGCGCTGCGCCAGCGGTCCAGGGTTTGCGCGTTGCCCAAAGAATCTGCCCAGCTCATCTCCGTGGCTTGGCGCGCTTCGATTTGCGCGCAAACGGCGTCAATCTCGTAGCCATAGACTGTACCCGGCGCTGACACGCGGATCACCTCGGCTTCTCGCTTGGGCCGTTCGATCACGATCTCGCTGTGGTCCGTGTCGAGCGCCGGGTGCCAAGGTGCGCGCAGCAAGAGCTGCCCCTCCGAGCCGAAGATACGCACGCTATTTTCGAGCCAAAGCTGCACCGCGGTCGACAACGAAGCCATGATTCCACCGGGGAATTCCAGGATGGCGCTGGTGTACTCATCGACGCCCGAGCTCTCGCCCACGTGCCCCAGCGCGTGCAGCGCGAGCGGCTCGCTAAACGACTGACCGTTCGCGGCGCCCGCGACCATACGCGCCATGGACACCGGATAACAGCCCACGTCGAGGATCCCACCGCCGCCGAGTTCGTTGTTCAGCAGGCGGCCCGTGGCCGGGTACGCACCATCGATACCGAACGATGCCTGAATACCCTTCACTCGACCGAGCGCCCCCGCGCGCAGCAGCCGCAGCACCTCCCGAGTCTGCGGATGGCAGCGGTACATGAACGCTTCCATCAAGAACACGTCGTGTTCGCGCGCGGCCTGCACGATGGCGCTGACCTCTGCGTGGTTCATGCCCAGTGGCTTTTCGCACAGCACGTGCTTCTTGGCGCGTGCGGCCAAGATCGACCAATGGGCATGAAACGGGTGCGGAGGAGCGATGTAGACTACCTCCACCTCGGGATCCGCGAGCAGCGCTTCGTAGCTGCCATGGGCGCGCGCAGTACCGAACTCAGCCGCGAACGCGCTGGCGCCCTCGGGAGTGCGGCTTGCCACAGCCACCAGCTCAGCGCTCTCTGACACCGCCAATGAGCGAGCAAAGGTGCGGGCGATTTTGCCCGTGCTGAGGATGCCCCAACGCAGCTTCCGAGCCGTCATGTCCGAACCACGGCCGGACCTTAAGCGACTTTTCGCGCCTGAGCCAGTAGCCGCTCCGCCTCGCCGATCACCCGCGAATAGGGGTCGAAACGCTCATCGCTGGCGGATTCTTTGGAGCGCGGAGCTTGCGAGGGCCCGCCGCTTCGCGGCATTGCCCCCTGCGTCAAAGTCGACACGACGCTCGAGGTGCGCACGCCACGGTCGACCCGGACGCCCGAGCGCTCGGAGAGCACGTCGACCAACTGGTCGAGATCCGAGGCTGGGCTCTCGCTGGCCAAACCCAGCGGTGAAAAATCGAAGCTGCGCGCATCCAGGCGCGCCACCCAAAGCACGGTGGCGAAGTGCAGGTCGGCAGCGGCATAGGCGTTGAAATTGCTGGCCGACACTGATTCCCGAAACACCTGCAGGTCACCGGTGCTGGGCGCGACGGCTCGAAACGTCGAACTGCTGGGCGAGACGGCGCGGCTGGGCACGTGCCCCGTGTGCACCTCACCGCGCACGATGCAGGTCAATGCCCCGAACGGGATTGGCATTTCGCGCTCGCGCAAATGCAGCACCATGTGCTCGCCGCTCAGCTCGAGCGCGCGAATGGTCACGATGCGACGGTTGGGGTCGTGCGCGACCTCGCGCGGCACGATCAATGCGGGCAGCCCCTCGGCAAGCAGGCGCTGCGCCAGCTCTTGCGCCTGCTCTTCGTCTGCAAGTGCCCGCACTACGCCCCACACCCCGGGCTTCAACCGTGACTTCAAGTCGTAAGCCAGCATGCCCGTCGCCTTCACGAGGCGTGCATATGCCTCGTTCGAACCATCGAAGCTTGGCGCCAGCATTACGAGCATTGATGACCTCGAACCCGAACTACTAGTCTAGCTGATAAATCCGTCCTGATCGCGCAGGAGCGGCCTACCGGTGAACTTCGATAAGCGGGTAGGTGTTGCAACCACGCATGTCGCGCAACACGCATGTCGCGCAGTCGCGCAGAACGCGGAGTCGCGCGGAGCGCGGGACCCAGCGCTCAGTTGCACCCAGGGCCTTTGGTCGGGCCCAGATCGGCCCATTCGATCGCGCCGTCAGGCACCCCCCAGCGTGCGTCGGTGAAGCTCTCGATATCGATGAGTTCGTCCTTGTTACCCTTGTTCTGAGTGCAGCAGTTGTCGCAATCGCTATCGCCGCACGTGTCATAAACCGTAACTACGATCGTCTTTTTGCCCGACTTCAAGCACAAGTCGTGGAGCTCGAGCGTCTTCAGGTCGGGAAACGCGGCCACGATATTGTTCGATTTGACCCATTCCAGCGTTTGTTTCTTGTCGCAGGCAGCAAACAACCCCTCGTACTGGCAGCCGCTGAATTTCACGCACTCGTCGCTGCCAGGCTCGGGATAGGACGTGTAGTTGGTCTTGTTGGCGGTCTTCCAAACCAAACCCGGTTGATCGCAGCCGCTCGCGGAAGAAGCGCCCGCTGTCGCGTTGCCCGCCGAGCCAATGCTGGCGCCCGCGGAGCCTCCCGATCCGACAGCGCCCCCGTGACCTGCATTTGCTCCGCCGCTCGCGGCAGCGGCGCTGGTCCCGGCACTCGCGACGGACATCGCTCCGGCGCTCTGAGCAGCGCTGCCCGCGACAGACCCCGCACCTGCGCGACCGTCAGCCGCGCCGCTCGCTCCGGGCGCAGTGCCGCTCGAACCTGCGGTATTCGTCACAGCGCGGCGCCCGGCGTCCGAAGCACCACAGCCGATGCCAGGGACTACTGCAGACAAGAGCAAGCAAGCGACAGCGCAGACAGCCGCAGACGGTTTTCGGCTCATCCACTGATGATGGCCGGCTCGCGGCCCGCCTGCTGGAATAAAATGGTCCACCCGAGAAAAAGCGTGAGAAGCAGCGTTCTTGCCCAGCGCCAATGAGTGTGGGCAGAGCTCCGCTTGGCACACACTCGGAGCGTGGTAATTGTCCCGGCCATGCGCACGCTCGTTCCGCTATTTTGCTCCGCACTGCTGGCCAATCTCGGGCTGTCCGCTCCAGCGCGCGCCGCTGGGTTCGTTTTGCTCGGCCAATCCAAGGGGATCGTGAATACCGACCCCGGCCGGCTCAAGCGCAACGTGCCCGTGAAATTCACGCCCCGGACGCCCGGACCACCTGTCGCGAACGCTCCGCCACCGGCCACGACGGATCCCGCCGTGCTGTCTCTCGAGCGCTTTGGCGCTTCGATTCAACGCACGGTGCTCGACAACGGCTTGAAGGTCGTGTTGAACCCCGACCGCTCCGCCCCCACGGTTGCCGTCTCCGTGACCTACAAGGTGGGCTCGAGCAGCGAGGTCGAAGGCCGAACCGGCTTTGCGCACCTGTTCGAACACATGATGTTCCAGGGCAGCAAGCATGCTCCCAAGGGCGCGCACTTCACGCTCATCTCCGATCGCGGCGGCAGCCTGAACGGCACGACCAACAGTGATCGTACGAACTACTACGAGGTTCTCCCCGCAAATGAGCTCGAGCTCGCGCTCTGGCTCGAAGCCGACCGCATGCGCTGGCTCTCCGTCACCCCAGAGAACTTCGAGAACCAGCGCGCCGTAGTTCAGGAAGAGTACCGGATGCGCATCCAGAACCAGGCCTATGTGCCAGGCACGTTACGTTTGGGCGAACTGGTCTTCCAGGATTACCTGCCCTACGCGCATCCCACGATCGGCTCGATGGCGGATCTGGACGCCGCCAAGTTCGAATGGGTGAAGGAATTTCACGATCGGCACTACGCGCCCGACAACGCCGTGCTGACGATCGCGGGAGACTTCGAGCCGGATCAAGCGCTGGTCTTGGTGCAGAAGTACTTCGCTTCGGCCAAGCGCCAAACTGCACCGCCCCGCATGTTGGACCGAATGCCGGACACGCCCAAGACGGGCCGAGCCACCGTCGAAGATAGCAACGCGCGAACGCCGGGTTTCATCTTCGGCTTCATGATCCCGCCCTCGCGCACGCCCGAACACTACGCGCTCGAGATTGCGGCGCTGATCCTGACCAACGGCGAAAGCTCACGCTTGTACAAGAAGCTGGTCCACGACCGAGCCGTCGCGGAGCGCATCTCTGCTTGGACCGACGATCACCGCGGGCCCGATCAATTCAGCGTGATGGGTGTTCTGACCGACAAGGGCCAATTGCCCGACGTGGAAGCGGCAGTCGACGCCGAGCTCGCGCGCTTGCAAAAGACGCCGCCCAGCGCCGCCGAGCTCGAAAAAGCCAAACGCCAACTGCGATCCAGCTTCGTATTCGGGCTGCAAACCAACAATGGCCGCGCGATTCAGCTCGGCGAATTCGAAGCCAGCTATAGCGACGCGCGGTTACTCGCGCGCGAGCTGTCGCAATACCTGGCCGTCACCCCCGAGGCCGTTCAACAAGCGGCCGCCCGTTACCTCACCCCAGAGCGCCGCAGCCTGGTCGAAGTCCTCCCCCTGGCCAAAGCAGGCAAGCCGTGAACTCAGCGTTTCCCTCGGTAAATTCCATGACTCGTTTCATCGCTCGTGCCTCGCTTGCTGCTCTGACCCTGGCCGCCATTGGCTGTGCCTCCACGCCGCCCGCCGCGGCGCCGCCCGCGGTGGCCACTGCCGTGGCGCCGCCAGCGCCCGCACCGCCGGCAGATCCCCTGTCCACGCCGCCGCCGGCTGGCGTCGCAGCGGATATGAAGTTCCCCGCCATCAGCCACAGCCGCCTGGAAAATGGGCTCGAGCTGCGCGTCGTGACCCGCAAGACTTACCCAATCATCGAGCTGCGCTTGGTGCTGTTCTCGGGCATCGCTAGTGATGGCCCCGAGCCGGGTGTGGCCGCGGTCGCGGGCGAGTTGCTGAAAGCCGGCGGAGCTGGGCAGTGGAACTCGGCACAGCTGGCCGAGCGCGCGGAGTCACTCGGCGCTAGCTTGGACGTCCTGACCGATCGCGACGCCACGCGCATCACCATGGCCGTCACCACCGCGGACCTGGACGCCGCCTTGGATCTGATCGGCGCGGTCGCTCAGCAGCCACGCTTTGCGCCAATCGAATTCGACAAGCTGAAGCAGCGCGAACTCGAGCGCGTACGCAACGCGGCCAAGTCGAGCGCCGGTTGGGCGGCATCGATGGTGCTCTACCGAGAGCTGTTCGATCTGCCAACCGCAGTGCACCCCTATGCCCACTACGACGCCAAGCCCTCGGAGCTGAGCAAGCTCACGCTCCAGAGCTGCCGTCGCTGGTACCAAACCAACGTCACGCCGGGCAATGCCACGCTGGTGATTGCGGGTGACGTCGACCCCGCGACCGCCGAGGCCGCCGCAAAGCGCGTGTTCGCTCGTTGGAAGGGCGCAAAGCCGAACGCGCAAACCTACAACAGCCCGGTCCCGCAAGACGGCCGCACGGTCTGGCTGGTGAATCGGCCACATAGCGCGCAGAGCCAAATCTACGTCGCAGGGCTCGGGCCCGAGCGCGGGACGCCGGCATGGCCAGCGCTTGCCGCGACCAACCAGATCTTGGGCGGTGGCGTCGCCGGACGCTTGTTCCTCGACGTGCGCGAGAAGCGCTCGCTCGCTTATGGTACGAGCTCGAGCCTAGAAGAGCCCGCGCGCAGTCCCGTGCCGATCGTGCTCTCCGCCGGTACACAAACGGCGAAGACCGGCCTCGCGATGCAAGCGCTGCTCGAGAATCTGGACAAGATCGCGAGCGCGCCGCCCAGCGACGCGGAAGTCGGTATGGCCTCACGCTACCTCTCGGATAGCTTTCTGTTCCGCACCGAAACGCTCGGTGCGGTCGCGGATCTGACCGCCAAGCTCGCCATCCTCGGCTTGCCCGACGACTACTTCGATACGTACCGTTCGGCGCTGCGCAAACTCGACAACGCCACCGTGTACGAAGCTGCGCAAAAGTATTTCCAGATCAAGAACCCCGTCATGGTCGTCGCTGGCGACGCCGCGCTGATCGCCAAGCCGCTCTCGCACTTCGCCAAAGTCGTCGTGATCGACCCGGAGCACGACTTTCAGCCCGGGCAAACTCTACCGCTCGACCCCACGCAGCCCCTCGAGGTCGTCGCTGTCCCGCCAGCAAGCGCACCCGCAAGCGCGCCGGTGCCCGCCCCTGCTGTTCCGCCTGCGCCGCCCGCCGCCAAAAAGTAAGGCGCCACCCTCCACACCCTGTGCACAAAGCTGTGGATCCCCGGTTGACAACCCGTTCAGTCCCTGAGTGGTGGTTGGGCGTGGCCTGTTCAGGGCCGTCTGTTCAGTAGAAAAATCCCGAATCACGTCACACATTTAGGCATGTGGACGCCCGATCGTGGCGTCGATGTAGGTGCGAACACCCAATATCTAGTGGGTTTTTGCTTGCCCGACCCCAAAGGCTTGGGGTAGACAGACTGTTCCCGCCCACGGCGCCCCTCTGCTCGGGTCATCAGTAGCTTGGTTCGTTACGTCGCAGATGAGCAGAGCGCCTGAACGGGTCTTCACGTAGCAAGTCTTCAGGTCCGGTGGCCGCTTCATCCGCGGCAAGCCAGGGGACAACGGGCTGACCGGTAGCAATGGCTCTGGACAGCAGTGCTGGCGGTGCGCTCTGCGTGGGCGTTCCGCCGTGGCGTTTCAGTCGAGTTTCAGAGGAGGTATCGAAGTATGGCGCAGTCGACGATCGTGGGTCAGGAAAATAGCCGAGTGAAGAGCCCGAGCACGAGCCAGACGGAGCCAGGGGCGTCAGCGCAGCCCGCGAGCGCGGCGTCCAAGCGCGCCAAGAAGAGCCGCGGCCTGACCTTCGAACGCCGTTACACGACCGCCAGCGGCGACGCACTCGCTGACATGACGTGGGAAGGGCGCACCAGCGTCATCACCAACCCGGATGGCTCCGTCGTCTTCAAGATGGAAGGCGCCGAGATCCCCGCCGGTTGGTCGCAGCTGGCGACCGACATCGTGGTCTCCAAATATTTCCGCAAGGCTGGCATTCGCGGCGACAAAGCCGTAGGCGAAACCAGCGTGCGCCAAGTCGTGCACCGCATCGCACACACGATCCGCACCGCGGGCGAGGAAGCGGGCGGTTACTTCGCCACCAAGAAGGACGCGGACACCTTCGAGGCAGAGCTGGTTTGGATGCTCGCCAACCAGTACGGCGCGTTCAACTCGCCGGTCTGGTTCAACTGCGGGTTGTTTCACGAGTACGGCATCGAAGGCTCGGGCGGCAATTTCGCATGGAACGAAACCACGCAGAAATGCGAGGAGACGGCCAACGCCTACTCTCGCCCGCAGTGCTCGGCCTGCTTCATCCAATCCGTCGACGACGATCTGATGGCCATCTACGACCTGGCCAAGAACGAAGCGCGGCTATTCAAGTACGGGTCGGGTACGGGCTCGAACTTCAGCCACATCCGCGGCAAGCAAGAGAAGCTCTCCGGCGGCGGCACCTCCAGCGGCTTGATGAGCTTCTTGGAAGTGCTCGATCGCGCGGCGGGCGCGACCAAGAGCGGCGGCACCACTCGGCGCGCCGCAAAGATGGTCTGCCTAGATATGGATCACCCGGAGATCGAGAGCTTCATCACCTGGAAGGTGCGCGAAGAGAAGAAAGCCAAGGCGTTGATCGCCGCTGGCTACGAGAGCGATTTCAACGGTGAGGCGTATCACACCGTCAGCGGTCAGAACTCGAACAACTCGATCCGCGTCACGGATGATTTCATGAAGGCTGCGCTCGCGGGCGGCAAATGGCAAACGCGTGCACGCACCACGGGCGCCGTCATCGACACCCTGGATGCCGCTGACTTGTGGAATACGGTCGCCGAAGCCGCCTGGTCGTGCGCCGACCCGGGCGTGCAGTACGACAGCACGATTAACAAGTGGCACACCTGCTCCAACACGGGAAAGATCAACGCTTCCAACCCGTGCTCGGAATACATGTTCTTGGACGACACGGCCTGCAATCTGTCCTCGCTCAACCTGACCAAGTTCTTGGACGAGCAGGGCAATTTCGACATCCCGGGCTACCGCCACGCGATCGACGTGTTCTTCCTGGCCCAGGAGATCTTGGTCGATTTGTCGAGCTACCCGACCGATCGCATCGCCAAGAACTCGCATGATTTCCGCCCGCTCGGTTTGGGCTACGCGAACCTGGGCACGGTCTTGATGCTGCTCGGCATCCCGTACGACTCGGACAAGGGTCGCAGCATCGCCGGTGCCCTGACCGCCATCTTGTGCGGCCACGCCTTCGTGTGCAGCGCGGAGATTGCAGCGGCCAAGGGGGCCTTCGCCGGCTACGCGAAGAACCGCGAACCCATGCTGCGCGTGATGCGCATGCACCAAGACGCAGCCTATGCCCTGAACCGCGACCAATGCCCGGATTCGTTGTGGCGCGCCGCCACCGAAGACTGGGACAACGTGGTTCGATTGGGCGAAGAGCACGGTTACAGGAACGCCCAAGCCACCGTGCTCGCGCCGACCGGCACCATCGGTCTGTTGATGGACTGCGATACCACCGGTATCGAGCCGGACTTCGCGCTGGTGAAGTTCAAGAAGCTGGCCGGCGGTGGCTACTTCAAGATCGTCAATCAGTCGGTTCCGGAGGCGCTCAAGCGCCTACGCTACTCGGAAGCTCAAATCCAAGAGATCGTCGCCTACGTCTCGGGCACGAATACGTTGCTGGGCGCGCCGCATGTCAGCCGGGCTTCGCTCAAAGCGCGTGGTCTCACGGACGAAGAACTCGCCAAGGTCGAGAGCGCGCTGCCCGGCGTGTTCGATCTGAGCCTGGCCTTCGCCCCCTGGGTCGTCGGCCGCGAAACGTACGATCGCCTCGGCGTCACGGCCGATCGCATCAGCCAGCCTGGCTTCAACCTGCTCAAGTACCTCGGCTTCAACGACAAAGAGATTGAAGAAGCAAACGAGACCATCATCGGTCGGATGACGATCGAAGGCGCGCCGTACCTACGCCAAGAACACTACGCAGTATTCGATTGCGCCAATCGCTGCGGCAAGATTGGCCAGCGCTACCTCGCACCGATGGCCCACGTCAAAATGATGGCCGCCGCGCAACCGTTCTTGTCCGGCGCGATCAGCAAGACCGTGAACTTGCCCAACGACGCCACCGTCGCCGACGTGCGCGAGATCTACGAAGAGGGCTGGAAGCTGGGCCTCAAAGCCGTCGCGCTGTACCGCGACGGCTGCAAGGCTTCGCAACCGCTCAATTCGAGCGCGGACAAAGCGGAGGAAACGGATTCCACGAACCATAGCTTGCTGGCGGCGGCAGTGGCTCCGAGTGCCGCACAAAGCGTGCGCCCGGAGGGCACGCGTGTTCGTCTACCGAAGAAGCGCCATGGCTTCACGCAAGAAGCGCACGTGGGCGGGCACAAGGTGTTCCTGCGCACCGGCGAATACTCGGACGGTACGCTGGGCGAGATTTTCATCGACATGCACAAGGAGGGCGCGGCCTTCCGCTCGTTGATGAACTGCTTCGCGATGGCGGTGTCGGTGGGTCTGCAATACGGCGTGCCGCTCTCGACCTACGTCGAGCAGTTCACGTTCACGCGCTTCGAGCCGCACGGCGTCGTCACCGGCCACGAGAACATCAAGTTCTCGACCTCGATCGTCGACTACATCTTCCGGGTAATCGGCGTCGAATACTTGAAGCGTTACGACTTCGCGCAAGTGAAGCCAGCAGAGGACGCCGTGGCGATCGAAGATCCCACACTGCCGAAGCACGTACCGGTCGAGCCGCCCACGGCCAGTCTGCTCCCCCCGCCCCCCAGCGCGGAGGCAGCCAGCGCCCACGGCGCGCTCGACGCCCAACTCGAAGAGATGATGGGCGACGCTCCAGTCTGCGACGGCTGCGGCCACATCACCGTCCGCAATGGCGCTTGCTATAAATGCCTCAACTGCGGCAACTCGATGGGTTGCTCCTGAGCTAAGCCGCGGCGCTGGCTGTGCCGGCGCCAGACCGCCCCAAAAGATTGCCTCGACCCGCTTGCGCCTTGCGCGTCTGCGGGTCGAGCTATTTTGTGGTGCTTGCTGCCCGTAAAGCCGAATGATATCAAGGCGAAGGTCCTGATCTCCCGGCGTGCTGCCGGGTCGGCCTCGAGTGTAAGTATTCGGCGTTGGGCGCGTTCTTCGAGTAGAAGAGACACGTTATATTTTGGCCGGTAAACAAGCGTCAGCGGAGGAAACGGAAATGTCGCAAGCGTCTAAGGTAGCCTCATCGGTGTTGGGACCAGTCCTGCTCGGACTTCTGGTGTCGTCTTTGGCGACCGGTTACCTGGGCTGCAAAAAGGACGAGCCGCCGCCGCCCCTGCCCTCGGCGGCCCCCGCCGCGGTACCCACCCCGACTGCACCCGTCGAACTCGTGCCAGAGGAGCAGCCGGCAGCGTCGGCCTCTGCTTCGGTAAAGAAACCGACCGGAACCGGCGCGCCTGCGCAAAGCTTCGCCAAGTGCTGCGCAGCGCTAACGCAGAACGCAGCCAGCGCTCCTGAGCCGACCAAGACCTCTCTCACGCAGGCCGCTGGCATCTGCAACAGCCTAGTCGCCGCGGGTAAGAGCGGCCCGGGCGTGGTGAGCGCGTTTCAAGGCCTGCTGCGCGGCGTGGGCATGCCCTCCGCCTGTCTCTGATCATCTCGAAGTAACTTGCCACGCCTCGATGAGTGAGTTCATCGGGGCGTTGGCGTTTGGTGGGGCGATCGAGCGCGCGTCGTCCCCGTCCACGAGCTGAGCGCTAGCCTTCGATTGCCGCTCAATCCCGCGTTGGGACTGAGTCGGGGCCGCGTGCGCAAATGTACGCGCATGTCGGCAGCGCTAAAATTGCGTTGACTAGCAGCGCCATTTGGCGATCGGAAGCGCGTTATTCGACGGGCAACGCCGATCCGTGTCACCGCTCGGCGCGTACTGACATACAGCTCCGACGTACACATTCGAATGCACGACGGCATGAGGAAGGTAGATAACTAACCCAGTGCGAGACACGCGCTCCACACGAGTCGTGCGAGATCGTGTGCAACTTCACGCTAATTCCGGCGGGAATTGGCGTGCGTTCGTATTTTTCCAGCGCTGAGCCTGTGACAATCGAGTCGTGGTCCGCGCGCGCGATGAATCACAATTCTGTGCTGGACTGGAACCGATTCCACATTCAATGTAGATGCAGATCATGGTGCTTAGGACGCAGCGTTACACCGGGCGTGTTGCCCAAGACCTCCCCTCATCCTCCGCGTGGTTCGCTGCGCCACTGTCGAACCTGATGCTCAAAAGTCTGCTGATCCCAGCGGTCGCGCTGGCCCCGTTGCTACTGACCTTCGCCTGCGGTGGCGACGCGAACTCCGCCGGCCTAGACAACAACAAGGACGGCCTGGCTGACGATCTCGGCAAGTTCGTCGATACCGACGGCGTCAAGGGCGCCGACCTGATCGACATCAATCATGATGGCAAGCTGGACGGCCCGGGCGTGGACTCGAATGACGACGGCAAAGCCGACGCGCTCGCCCTCGATACCAACTGCGACGGGTTCTACGACTCACTCGACGTCAACGGTGACGGTCTGGCCGATCTGAAAACCAGCCGAGAGAAAATAACGGTCGACTCGAGCTGTCACTACGTGAACCCAGTCACCGGTCAGGGTGGCGGTAGCGGCGGCGCGCCCGGCATGGGCGGCGCTTCTGGCGTCGCGGGTGGTCCCGCAGTGGCAGGCTCGGGCGGGTCGGTCTCGGGTACCGCCGGTGCGCCGGGATCAGCTGGTGTTGGCGCCGGCAGCGGCGAGTTGGGCACTGGCGCCTACCAGGGCAGCGGTGACTCCAGCGATCGATACGCCGAAGGCGACGTGTATCGCGATGGCGTGGGTTACAAGTTCATCGCCAACGGTTGGGGCAAGGGCTGGCAGAGCCACAGCATTGCTTGGAAGGGCACTTCGTTCACGGTCAAATCCTTGAACGGCATGCAAGGCGCTGACTACTCACCCGCCGGTTATCCCAGCATGTTCTGCGGCTTGTACTCGCAAAAGCAGTCGGATGATTGCGGCCTGCCGATCACCATCACCGCCGCCAAGTCGATCAAGACCGGCTGGCGTTGGAAGGCCAACGGCAACACCGGTCAATACAACGCAGCCTGGGATATCTGGCTCGGCAACAATGGCACCCTCTCTGCCTATCTGATGGTTTGGTTGCGCGATCCCCCCGGTCAGCAACCAGCGGGCTCGGTAGCGACCGCGGGCGCCACGATCCCAGGGCTGCCCGGCACGTGGAACATCTGGAAGGGCTCGGTCAATGGCCTGCCGATCGTGAACTACGTGCAGCCCGAAGGAAAAGACTTGGGTGAGCTCGAGTTCAACGTGCTGGACGTATACAACGACGCGATCAAGCGCAATTACAGCTTGCCCGGCGCGCAGATCCTGTCGGTCGCGGTGGGTTACGAAATCTGGAATGGCCCCGTCTCCAACATCGCTACGGAAGATTTTTACGTCGACGTGAAATGACGCGTGGGGCGCGCCCGCGCTCGACGCTCCGAACGCGAGTACTTGCCTTGCTGCAGGTGCTCGCGTGACGCCGTCTTTCGTCCGACGAATCGATGCGGAACCGGTCCCAGGTTGGTTGTCTAGATTCCTACCAAAGCCAACCTCTAATTCGTCTTGTCATCGCTTGAACTAGCCTGAGCTCTCGGCTACAGTCCGGATTATGAGTTCGGCAGTTAAAGTGATCCTAGGCGTGTCTGTTTTGGCAATGGCGGCGGGCTTCGCTGCCTGTGACAGCGGTAGTACCGACGGCGGGACGCCACCGGTCACGGTTGCGGGCTCTGGCAACGGCACCGCCGGCTCTGGCAACGGTACGGCGGGCTCAGCGCCTGCTGCCGGCTCCTCTTCCACCGCGGGTACCTCGAGCGGGGGCGGTACCGCCTATGTCCTGCCGGAAGGCGTCCCGTTGGATCCGGTAGCCGGCTGGGTCCCCGCCACCAACGCTCTCGGCATTCAGGGCGCCTTCTTCTCCTACGCCGACACCACGTCGACCATGGGGATGACGGACAACTTGAAGGACACCGCCGCGACCAGTGCCTGTATCAAGGGTGTCGCCGCCAAGGTCGACATGGCGTCCACTCCGTGCTCGACGATGATGTTCACCTCCCCGGCCACTGACTGTTACGGCCAGTACTGGGGTGCCGCCCTGGGCATGAATTTGAATCAAACCATCGACCCGTCGACGATGATGGGTGGCACGCCGGGCAAGTACGATGCCTCGATGATCAAGGGCTTCGCGTTCGTGTTCGACGGCCCCACGCCGCCCGCGCCCGGCTCATTCCGCTTCAAGGCCGACAACGGCGTGGATGAGTTTTGCAACGTCCCGTCGGTGAAGATCAAAGTCGGCGTCAACACCGTCCTGTTCACTGACTTGGTCAAGGAGTGTTACAAGACGCCGGTTCCGACCGAGCCCTTGGCTACTACCATCCAGACCGGCGTCGTGAAGATCGCTTGGCAGGTCGTGACCAACGACAAGAGCACGGTCCCGTTCGACTTCTGCATCTCGAACGTGCGTGCCCTGATGAAAGACGGCACCGCGATCCCGATGGGTACGGCGGGCGCAAGCGGCTCGGCTGCCGGCGCAGGTGGCGCGGCGGCTGGCGCAGGCGGCGCAGCGGCTGGCGCAGGCGGCGCGGCGGCCGGCGCAGGCGGCGCGGCGGCGGGTACGGGCGGCACTGCCGGCTGAGTCCGAGCAGTCGCTGAAAGCGGCAACTCGCCGAGCTAGCGGTCGCTTCCAGACCGCATCGTGAGCAGCGTGGGTCACTGGCGCAAGTCAGTGGCCCACGCTGCATTTTGTATTGCCCACTGCCTAGCGAATCGAAGATCGGCGAAGCAGCACAAAGACGAAACGGCGGCTCAACCGCATGGGCCGAGCCGCCGTATTTCGCGAACGCTAACTCAGACGCTCAGTTCGAGCCGCCCTTGCCACCGGAGCCAGCGGCTGCACCGCCGGAACCGGCGCTCGCACCGCCGGAGCCAGCGCTTGCGCCACCGCTGCCGCCGCTTGCGCCGCCAGCACCAGAACCGGCAGCGCCGCCCGCCGCGGGGCCACCGAGGAACTTGACGTCGTCGATGGTGACATCCGCATCGTAGGGGCCTGCAGCCGGGGCAGCGCCGCCAGAGCCGCCGCTTGCGCCGCCAGAACCGCCGCTCGCACCGCCGGAGCCGCCCTTGCCTGCCGAGCCGCCGCTTGCGCCGCCAGAGCCCGCGCTCGCGCCGCCTGCGCCGGCACTCGCGCCACCGGAGCCGCCGCTTGCGCCACCAGCACCGGCGCCCGCCGTACCCGTCGAACCAGGCGTCCAATCGAAGGCCCACTCGAGACCAACGACGTCTTTGCCGGTGACGCCCGTCAGCGGAGCGCCGCCCATCAGCTGGCTGAAGTTGACCGTGATCACGGTCGCGGTGGCGGTTACCGGAATGTCGAACGAAGCGGAATGACAATCGTTGTAGGTGTCAGCCGCTGTGGACACGCACTGGCCCTTGGAGTTGGGCGTATCGATCGCGGTATTGGAGTTGGTCTGGACGCGGAAGTTGAGCTTGCCCTTTGGCCCGGCATAGCCCTTCACGCTGAAGGAAACGCCCGTGTATCCGGGGGTCAGCGCATCGTAGCAAGTGTTGAAGTACAACCCGAAGCCGTCGTACGCCTTGACGTTGCCCTTGATGTTCAGCGCGGTGTTGCCGACCGTGTCGAGCGTGAGCGCGTTCGGTTGGTAGGTGAAGGTGCCGCCGAGCACGCCACCCATGAAGGTGTAGTTGCCGGCGCTCGTCGAGTTCGCAACCAGATTCGAGAAGTCCGTGATCACCGCCGAGGTCGGCGCGGTGGCTGCGCACGCGAAACCGGGGCTTGCGCCACCCGCGCCCGTGCCCGCTCCGCCTGCCGTGGCAGCGCCCGCTGCGCCCCCCGCAGCAGTACCCGCTGCAGCCGGAACGCCGGCAGAACCAGCCGTGCCTGCACCGCCGGTACCACTGCCAGCGCCACCGGGGGGGGTGGTACCGGTGTTGTCACTGCTGCAGGCTGCAATCGCACCCAGCGTCAGCACCGCGAGGCCTAGACCCGAATTTCGCAATTTCCGTTTAGTCATTCTCAAACCTCCAAGCCCGAACGGGCTGAACTAAGGGCGACACAATGTGCGCGACGGACTCACCATTGTCCAGACACACACGAGTATTTCTGGAACCGGTCCCTCATCCCGAGAGCGACGATTAGAGGGCCTTGGAGGGAAAGGTTACTTGCTACTGGAACCGAATCCACAATCGCCGCGGGGCAAATGGGGGCGCGGCCCAGGTGGAATTCGCCCCAGGAACGCGCCGCGGGCTGAATTCGGCTCGATTTCGTGCCGTCATCAGCCGAAGAGCACTCGTCGCTCTCGGTAGGCAGCGACGAAAAGATTCGGCCGGCGGACCGAATCTTTATCTCCGTTCACCCGCTTTGGTGCTCGAAGCCACGGCCCGCGCGCCGGCGCCGTCCGCCTTCCACCAGCCAGACACCACTGCCCGTGCCCACGGAGCCGATCACGCGCGCGCTGGGCGGGCGCGCGCGCTGGGGCCCCGCGGCCACGAGCGCGTAGTCCTCCCCTCCGTACAAGGCGAGCTCGAGTGCGGAGCTGCCCAAACTCGGAGCCAAGCTGCGGAGTGCGGGACTGAGTGTCGCCGCCAGCGCGCCGAGATCGATCCGTAGTTCGACGCCGCTAGCTTGGGCGAGGTGCAGGGCATCGCCCGCCAAGCCATCGGAGATATCGATCGCGGCGTGCGCGACGCGCGCGAGTTCGAGCCCCGCCGAGAGGCGCGCCTGAGGACGCCGAAATGCGCTGAGTGCGCGGCGCGCGGCGGCGTTCGTGCTGCGGCGAGTGCCGGCTTGCAACAGCCTCAGGCCGGCCGCGGCCAAGCCAAGCTCCCCGCACAACCAGAGTTCATCGCCGACACGCGCACCCGTGCGAAGCAGGGGCCGACGCGGAGCACTGCCCACGACGGTGGTCGTGATGCTCAGCTCGGTACCGCGCGCCAGATTGCCGCCCACGATCACGCAGCCCAGAGCGCGCGCGGCAGCACGTTGTCCACGAGCTAGCTGAGCCAAGTCGACCGCGGCAAAGCGGGGCGGGAAAATCACGCTGGACAGCGCGGCGAAGGGCGCGCCGCCCATCGCGCACACGTCGCTAGCGGCAGCCTGGAAGCTGCGAAAACCCAGATCGGCGAGCGATAGCCAAGCACGCTCGAAGTGCACGTGTTCGACCGCCGCGTCGACCGTCCACAACCAGCGGCCCGCGCCCTTGAGCAGCGCGGCGTCGTCGCCAATGCCGAGTTCGACCTTGGAACTCGGTTGGCGGAACAGCGCCTCGAGCCGGGCAATTGCAGAAAATTCCGAGATGGGCCGCGCGCGCGCCGTCATGCGCGCACGGTACACGAGTCAGCCGATGGTTGCGCGCTTGACGGGAATGGTGACGACGAACACGGTGCCCTTCGGCACGTTGTCGATGATGCGCACCGTACCGTCGTGGCCATCGATCAGACGGCGCACGATCGAAAGGCCGAGACCGGTACCGCCCGCTTCACGAGTCGAGCTGGAGTCGACTTGGTAGAACGCGTCGAACACTCGACCTCTTTCGTCTTCGGGAATACCGATGCCGGTGTCCGAGACGCGGAATTCGATCGCGGTGCGCCGGGCGCTCAGGATCACCACGCCACCCGCATCCTCCGGGCGCGCCGCCTCGATCGCGGTCATGCGCGCCGAGAGCGTGACTTTGCCTTGCGGCGGAGTGAACTTGATCGCGTTCTCGGTCAGGTTCAAAAACACCTGCCGCAGCCGCTCGGTGTCGGCCCACATCAGCGGCAAGCCCTTTTCGACGTCGACCACTAGCTCGACCTCTTTCTTGCGCGCGGTCGGCGTCATGGTCTGCGCGACGTCCCGCAAGGTGCCCAGGATGTCGGTCTGAGTCTTGCGCAGACTCATCGTGCCGCTCTCCAGCTTGGACAAGTCCAAGAGGCCCTTGATCAGCTGGAGCAGCTGTTCACCTTTGTCGCGAATCGTCTGCACGAACTCGCGCTGCTCGCTGGTCATCTCCCCCGCGAGTCCTTCCACCAACATCTCGCTGTAGCCGATGATCGAGGTCAGCGGAGTGCGCAGTTCGTGCGACACGGTGGCCAAGAAGTTGCTCTTCAGGCGGTCGAGCTCTTTCAGGCGATCGAACGCGGTCTGCAGCTTGTCGTTCTTGTCCTCCAGCTCGCGAAAGCTCTCGCGCACCGAGGCCAGATGCATGTTGCTGGTCAAGAGCGCGCGGTGACCACTGAACATCAGCAGGTCGAGCGTGCGACCGAGATGGCGCGCCAGTTTGACCACCGAGTCGTCCTCGGCGCGCGGCATGCCCCGAAACAGCTCGCCCAACCGCGCCTGATCGAGCTCTGGGTCGAGCGCGAGCAACGTGGCCGGCGTTTCTGCTTGGGCGGGAGTCACGAATGGCCCGAGGATCATGCGCCCGATGCGCTTGCCGTCGTATTGGATGGCGGCCACCCGATAGTGCTCGCCGGTCGCACATGGATAGCTTGCCATGCCGTCTTCGCCGAGCGCGATGTTCTTCACTTTGTTGGCGACCTCGGCCATCGCAGCGCGGCCGGCCTTCACCGTGTTCAGGAACGTATAGAGCGGGATCTGATCCGCCGAGTCCCCGAGCAGCTTGCCTTCCTCGCTGAAAATGCGGAGTGGCACGCCGAACAGCTCGTAGAAGCTCTTGACCATCTCGCCCAGCGCGTCGCGGTCGATCAAATCTTCCAGACTGACGCCGTGGCCGAGCGTGAGCTCGTCGAACGTCTTGGCTGCAGCGGGTGGGATCATCAGCCAGCCTCCGGTCGAAGCACGTCCAGCGCGCCGCCCACACAGGCCTGCAGAATTTCCGGAACGGGCTTCGGATTGCCGAGCTTTTGCGCCACCTGCGCCAAGAAGGCTTTCGAATCGAAGCCGAATTTCTTGTTCAAGTCGTGCTCGGCGTCGAGCGCGCTCCAGGTCAAGTGCAGGAGGCCGATCATGCTCTCGACCACACCCAGACCGCGCGTGGCCACCGCCAAGTACACCGGCTCACGCCCCTTGGAGGCGAGGTCGGCGATTTCCGCGTCGCTGCGCACGTCCGGCATGTCGCGCTTGTTGAACTGAATGATCAGCGGCATCTGCCTCAGGGTCAGCCCGTGCTGCTTGAGGTTCTCGCGCAGATCCATGAAGGATTCCGTGTTGTGCTGAGTCTCTGCGGTGCGTGAATCGGCGATGAACGCGATACCGTCCGCGCCTTGCACCACGAGCCGCCGGGTGGAGGCGTGAATCACCTGACCAGGAACCGTGAAGACCTTTAGCCGGACAGCGAGGCTGCCTTGGTTGCGAAAGGTGAGCGGCAATAGGTCGAAGAACAGCGTTCTGTCGTCCTTCGTTTCGAGCGTCATCAGGCGGCCACTCGCCCCAGGCTCTGCCGCTTTGTGCAGGGCCTGAAGGTTGGTGGTCTTGCCGCTCAAAGCCGGACCGTAGTAAACGAGTTTGATCGTGAGCTCGCGGTTCACGAAATCAAGCTGCACAGGACCCTCGGTATTTCCGCGCCGTACGGCGCATGCTCCGCATCACAAGTTGCGGCAAAGACGAGAAAGCTAGCCTACCATGGCGCATCCATGAGCCAAACGGCCGTTCTCGTCTGGCTTTCAGCCGCATCTGTCTTGCCTACATTTCGTGCAGACCTGGATGCGTTCGCACACAGCCGATTACTGCGGCTCGAAGCCCCGCGCGAGAACGCAGCCCCGTATCGCGTCGCCACTTCGGCCTACGCGCCGGACGCGGTGGCGCAGATCGAAAGTTCGTTGGAAGAAGCGCGCAATGCCGCAGGCTCGCTCGAACAGAGCCGGGCTCTCGCCGCGCTCGAACGAGCCGAGCGCGTTTTGCGCGAGCATCCAGAATTGCCACAGTCGGCCTGGCTGATGGCCGAAATCTTGGAGCAATCGGCAGAGGTCGAGAACAGCGCGCCCGAGGGTGCCGATGCCGCCTCTGCCCTGCGCAAGCGCGCAGCCGTCTTGGAAGGGCCGCGCGCCACGCCCTTTTCCGACCGAGCACCCGAAGGCGAACCAGAGCTCGCCCGCACTCACCGAGTGAACGTGGAAGGCCTGGAGCCGGGAGACTCGCTGGAGTGGGACGGAGTGAAGAGCCAACCGGCATTCATGGCCGCCCCCGGAGATCACCATGCACGAGTCACGCGCGCGGGTCGGCTGCTGTGGGCGGGCTGGGTCGAATCGACCGCACAAGAACCGAGCATTCACTTACCCGTGCCGGAAACCATCGCCTGCAGCGCCGATGACATCGGGCGTAGCTACTTCGCTGCGGGTCGGGCCGTACCTGCTGCGCACGCGCGCTGTGAAAGCTACGTGCTGGCGCGCGCTCGCCCAGGCGGCATCGAAGCCGCGCTATGCGAGCGCGAGCGCTGCGGCAAAGTCGTGATCTGGGAGCACGCGCAAGAAGCTACCGCGAGCGCGCCTGCTTCGAAGAAAACGATCTGGCCCTATGCCGTCGCTGCCTCCGCTGGCGCGCTCGTGGTCACCAGCCTCGTTTTGTGGCGCACCGGCGCATTCGACCAGTCCAATCCTACCACCCGCGAAGTTTGGGTCTTCAACGGGCAAAAACAGATGGGACTCGGCTTTTAGCAAGCTGACTCAGTCTTCCGAGGGCCAGCGCGAGCGCGCTTCTTCGATTGCGCTTTGGACGCGGGCTTTGGCGGGGCCACCGACCAGCGATCGGCGCTCCACGGCTGCTTCGGGGTCGAGCGCCAGTGCGAGCTCTGGACCAGTCAGCGAGGGGTGCGCAGCGAGCAGCACGCTCGCGGGGAGCTCACCAATTTGCACGCCGCGTTCCTCGGCCTCGCGCACGAGGGCGCCGACGACGTGATGAGCCTCGCGGAAGGGCAGCCCGCGCTGGACCAAGAAGTCAGCCAGATCCGTGGCGCACAGGTGACCCGTGGCGAGCGCGGCCCGCATGCGCTGGCCGTGGAAGGTGGCGGTGGCGATAGCGCCGGTCAGCGCTCGTGCACTGGTCAGTGCGCACTCGAAGGCGTCGAAGATCGGGCGTTTGTCTTCTTGCAGATCGCGGCCGTAGCCAAACGCCAGGCTCTTTTCCAGAACCAATAGGGTCGTGACGCAGCCAATCAGCCGCGCGCACTTGCCACGCACGAGCTCCGCCACGTCCGGGTTCTTCTTCTGCGGCATCATCGAAGAGCTGGTCGAGAACGCATCACTCAGCGTCATGAAGCCGAATTCCTGCGTGGACCAGAGCACGATCTCTTCGCCGATGCGCGACAGGTGCACGCCGAAGATGGCCAGCGCGGAAGCGACCTCCATCAAGAAATCGCGGCTGCCGGTGGCATCGATCGAATTCTGCATCGGTCGCGAGAAGCCGAGCGCACGAGCCACCCCTTCGCGATCGAGTGGGAAACCGCTACCGGCAACCGCGCCCGCTCCGAGCGGCGACTCGTTCAGACGCGCCATCGCATCGACCAGACGACCGCGATCGCGAAACAGCAGCTCCTGCCAGGCCAAGAGGTGGTGAGAGAGCCGACTCGGTTGCGCGCGTTGCAAGTGCGTGTACGCCGGCATCAAGAGCTCGATTTCGGAACTGGCCCGATCCAGCACGGCGGAAGCCAGCTGATCGATGGCCAGGATCGCTTCTTCACAACGGCGGCGGGTCCACAGCCGGAGGTCGGTCGCGACTTGATCGTTGCGCGAGCGACCGGTGTGCAACTTACCCCCGACCGGCCCCACGACATCGCGCAGGCGCGCCTCGATGTTCATGTGCACGTCTTCTTTTTTGCGGTCCCAAGAGAACTCGCCGCGCTCGATCTCGCCCTTGATCTGCTGTAGACCAGTGACGATCGAGAGCGCTTCCGCCTGGGTCAGTACGCCGGCACTAGCCAAACCTTCGGCGTGGGCGATCGAACCCGCGATGTCTTCGCGCCACAACTCCCAATCGATATCCACGCTGGTATTCAAACGCTCCATCGCAGCGTCGATCGCATCTGGGAGCCTACCGCCTCGAGCAACCGTCATGTCCGTTCAATCCTCGTCGTTTCCGTTGGTTCGGAGCGACGTCTAGCACGGAAAGAGCGCGGCTGGCGGGCGTCATGTGGCCTGCTATGTTTGCGCCCTGGAGGCTTCGATGAACGTATTCTGGGTGCTATCGGGGTTCGCATTGCTTGGCGCGGGCTGCGTCATGGCGCCGACCGTGGAAACCACGCGCCTGAACGCGCCACCGCACCCACTCGTCGCACGACCGGCACAATCGGTCGAGATCTACTCCAGCGCGGCGCCCGTTCGACCGCACGTCGATGTCGCTTTGCTCCGCGCTGACCAGTCGAATTTTGGCACGACGGACACGCCGCGGATGGTGCAATCGCTGGCCGAACGCGCTGGCCAACTCGGCTGTGACGCGCTGTTCATCTCCGGCGCAAGCGAGCGCCAGGGAGGAACACCGGGCAACGTCACCTACCTGCTGGACCCAGGCTCGCATGGGTTGCTCGCGACTTGTATCGCTTACCTGCCGCACGCGCCGAGCACCGCGCTTGCCGCACCAGCGCCACCCGCGCCTACGGGCAATGCCATCGTTTTGGTGACGCCTGCCGAACAGAGGCCCGCTACCAAGAGCATCGCGAACGACGACAAAGGTTTTCGCTCGCCTCGCTAGCGCCGTTCACGGCATTGTTCCCCATAGCTTTCGAACCGCCGCGATGGCCAAGACCAACTCGGCGGGGCCACCGGTCCCTTCGGCTAGGAACGGGGCGAGCAATGCCGCCCCCTCCTCGACGGAGCTCGTGAATTTGAAGGGCACCTTGTGCGGCGCGAGCAAAGTAAGCGCCACGCCGACCCCACGCACCAAGGCGTTCTTGAAGCCGCCGCCCTCGGCGACCATCACGGCCACTGCCAGCTTGCTTACGACGTCGCGACTCCAGGTGGCAAGCTCGGCTCGAACCGTTTCGCTGGGCGCAGGCGATGACCGCTCGATCACGCTCAGGTAGGTCACGTCACCCCGCCCATCTGCCAACAAGGCGCTGCACGTCTTGCTGATCACCAGCACGTGCTGCAGTGTCGCTGCGCCGCGGAACATGCTGATTACCGTCGCATGCCACGTAGCTACGACATAGTCGCTGTCCTGCGCGACGATTCGCGCTGAAATCCTTGGTAACTGCATATCGCGGCCCGCCTCGAATCGATCACTAGACGAATTGACGACCGAGAGCCACCCCGACCGCTGCTCAGCGCGTTAATCAGCGAGCTGTTGCAACTCCGCGCGCGAAGTCGTCGATTACGCGTTCGAGTTCTCTACCCAAACGCGCGACGGCCTCGTCCACCGCTTTCATGGCCGATTGCGCGGCACGCTGGCGCAGCGCGCGATCTCCGCGTTCACGGCCAAACGTAGCCAAAGTGGGTGCGGCCAGCAGAAAAAGTCCGCCAACGGCCGCATTGGCGAACAGTGTGCCCACCCCCAGCGCCAAGGCCGCCACCACGCTCGCATCCAAGGCGAAGGTGCTGACCTCGAAGCTCGGGCGCATCAGGCGAGAATCTGGACCGGTCAGTGCTTCTGGGCCGGGGCTCTCGTTCGCGAGCGGCGGAGCCAACGCGGCCAACGCAGCTTGGACCTCCCGATTTTCGCGCTCTGCCCAGACGAGGAACGTTTGTTCCAAGAACGCGCCCAAGTGCTGGCGGATATCGGAAGCGCTCACCCCTTCGAGCGCCGCGGGCAAGCGAAAGCCCACCTCACGACGAAAATCCGCCAGGTCGCCGGCAACCTTTGCTTTGAGCGCCCGCAGCTCCGGAGGCAGTTCGCGAGGCAGCTCCGCGGCCTGGTCGGGCATCAACCGATGACCTTGATGTAGCCGTGCACGCGCTCGTCCACCTCTGCCATCCCCAACCCGCCGGGACCGAGGCCGGCGTGACGACGAAACAATTCGCTCTCCGCGAATGTCTGCAGCGCAAGCACGCGCTTGGGCAGCCAGGGATGGCTCGAGAACACCTCGCTGAAGCGACCCAGGCTCTGCTTGGCCTCGCTATGTTGCTCGAGAAAGGCCTCGATATTCAGCTCTTCGTACAGCTTTTGCGAGCCGAGCGCGAGCTTGGTCAACGCGCGCAACGAGGGCTCGAGATCGCCCGCACATAGCGCGCCCGCGCGATCACAGGTGATCTCGGCGCGTCGCGACCACGCGCGCAGCGACAGAAGTGCGGGCACGGCCAAGTTGCGCAGCACGACACCCGCCACGTTGGTCAGGTAATGCATCGCGGTCAGGTACACCACGTGGTTATTGTGGATATGCCCACATTCGTGACCAATCACGCTCAGCAATTCCGCATCGCTGAAGTGATCCATCAGCGCGGAGTTGACCAAGATGAAGGCATCTTCATTGGTGCCGTAGGTGGCTGCGTTCAGGTGCGGGTTCGAAACGACGTACACCGTGGGCACGGGGATGCCCAAGGTCTCGGCGCAGCGTTCGGCCAAGGCGTACACGCGTGGGAATTGGCGCGGGCCAATCTTCACCGCGTGCCCCAGCAGCTCTGCCTTGCCGACATTCTTGAACGTGCGCACCGCCGCCGCCACGGCCAGCTCTACCGGCCTCAAGCGTTGAAAGGTGGCGCGCGTGTTGCGGTCCGAAACGTAGGCGTAGCCGTGATCGTTACCGAGCACGCTGCCCGGACGGCGACTGGCACGCTCGCGGACGAAAGCCGGAAAATCGAACTCGCCGAGGCTGGCCACCGAGATCAAGCTAGCACCCCCGCGCGACTCCGGCATCGTGGCGCACTGCGGCGTGCGCAAATGCCGGTCACGAGCGCAGCTTGGCCCGGTTACGATTTGGTGAAGTTGACTCGCCCGTGCGCTCGACGACACTCGCCCGCGATGAGCGCTTCTTTGTCAGTGCCGGGGCCAGCTGCCCTGCCCGTGCTTGGGCCCGCCGCAGAACTCTTGCGCTTCGTGTTGGACCCCATCGCACATGTGGGTGCGCTGTTCCAAAAGTATGGTCCCATCGCGCAGCTGGTGGTGGGCAGCCGGACGCGCGTGGTCTCGACCGAGCGCAATGTTCCGGGCACGGTGTTTCTCTTCGGACCCGAGTACAACCGCGCGCTGCTCACGAACCACGCGGATTTCCACAAGTGCGCGCTGAGTGGTCCGCTCTATCCCGAAGAGCCACTCAGCCCGCGCACGCGCCCGCTCACGCGCATGTTGACGGGTTTGTTTCACGCCAACGAGGGAGATCATCGCCAGCAACGACGCCTGCTGATGCCCGCCTTTCATCGCAGCCGAATCGAGAGCTACCGCGACGAAATGGTGGCGGTGACCGAGGCGCTCTTGGACGAGTTTCGACCGGGAACCACGCGCGACATTCGGCCGGACATGATGCACGTCACCTTGCGCATCGCGACCGCGACCCTGTTCGGCGCGGATTTCGGTGAACTGGGGCTGCAGATTGGCCACGACATCGAGAGCTGGAACGCGACCATGCGCGGAGCAAACATCGTACCCTTCGATCTGCCACTGACGCCTTACCGGCGCTGGCTGGATCTATCGAGCAGCATCGACCGCCGCATCCTCGAAGTGATTCGCCGGAAGCGCGAGAATCGAGGCAGCGACCGCGACATGCTGTCGATGTTGATCGAGGCGCGCGACGAAGGCGGCGCGCAACTGAGCGAAGACGAGCTGATCGGCCACGCCGGCGTGATCTTCGCCGCCGGTCACGAGACCAGCTCGAACGCGCTCAGTTGGACCCTGTTCATCCTGGCCCAGCATCCGCGGATCCTCGCTGATTTGTGCGACGAGCTATCCGGCAAGCTGCGCGGCGCAGCGCCGACCTTCGAAGATCTCGCCGATCTGCCCCTGCTCGACCGCGTGGTCAAAGAAAGCCTGCGCCTATTTCCTCCCGCGCCGCTCAATCATCGCATCACCGCGCGCAACGCCGAACTCGGCGAGTACCAAATCCCGGCCGGCACCGAAGTATTGAGCAGCATCTATCACACCCACCGCATGCCGGAGCTGTACCCCGAGCCGCTCAGGTTTCGCCCCGATCGCTGGCTCGAAAACGATCCTGGTCCGTACGGTTACAACCCGTTCAGCGCGGGCCCGCGCATGTGTATCGGCGCCACGTTTGCCTGGTTCGAAATCAAGATCGTGCTGGCGATGCTGCTGCAACGCTTCCGTCTCGAGCTCGTCCCCAACCAACGCATCGACCGCTACTTTGGGATCACCCTCGCGCCCTCCCCACGCGTGCTGATGCGTGTTTTGCGCACGGATCGCGTCTTTGCACGCGCCGCGCCGATCCACGGTCAAGTCCATCAGATGGTGGATTTGACGCGAAATTAGCGCGTATTTCTCGAGCACCACGGCGAGCGGCGCGCGGCAACCACGGGCGATTCGAGGTGCGAGGCGGGATCGCGATCGCCCCCCATTCTGTCAGTGTCAGTCGAGGGCAATGCCCAGTCGCGAGCCGCGGCGTAAAACGCTATAAGTCGCGCGTGCGACTTTGCTCCGTGTCCGTCGATCTCGATGAAATTGCCTGTTACTCGGCCATTCACGGGCTCGGGCTGGGCGCAGAATGCCACGCCGTGTATGACCTGGCGCTGACCCGGATCCAAGAGTTTGCGGCCAGCTTTTCCGTGCCGCTCACGCTATTCGTGATCGCTCGTGATTTGGAGCGAGAACAGAACCGAGCGGGCTTGCGACAATGTGTTTCCCGAGGACACGAGATCGGCAATCACTCGCTCGACCATCTGTACGATCTGACTCGGCGCGCGCATTCCGAGCAGATACGGCAGGTCGTCGACGCGAACACTCGGATTCGAGCCCTGCTCGGCGTGCAGCCGAGCGGCTTCCGCGCGCCCGGCTACACCGTGAGCGACCGCCTACTCCGCACGCTGCGTGAAGCCGGCCTCTGCTACGACTCGTCCGTGTTCCCGTGCCCTGCATATCATGCGGCGAAGGCAGCGGCGCTGCTGGGAATGAAGCTGCGCGGGCGCTCGTCGAATTCCGTTTTGGACCGCGCGCAGGTATTGCGCGCCCCCACCACCCCGTATCGAATCGGCGAGCCTTATTGGACGCGCGGCGCGGGGCTACTCGAGCTCCCGATCCAGGTGGTGGGTCCGCTGCGTCTACCGTTCATCGGAACGAGCCTGACGTTGCTGGGCCCGAGTGGAGCACGGTTACTCACTCGCGCTCTGCTCGGCGCGCCCTTCATCAATTTGGAATTACACGGCCTTGATTTTCTGGAGGCGCGCGACGTGCCAGAGCGACTGCTCGGCGTGCAGCCGGATTTGCGCGTGTCGGTGAAGCGCAAGCTTGCCGCATTGGGCGCGGTGCTGGAGACGGTGCGCGCTCACGACTATGCATTCCTGCGCTTGGACGAGGCGGCTCAGGCACTTGCCGGCGCGCCGTCGTAGGCGAGCTCGAGCCGCGGCTCGAAGCGGGACTCTCCGAGCGCAATACTCGCGTACTGCAATTCTTCAGTGCGCGGCGGATAATTCGGATGATTTCCATCGCTTCAGCGCGGGCGCGGCGATACTCGCCAGTGCTACGTTGCGCGCTCGATGCGAATCCTTGCTCTAGCTTGTTTGCTCTCGTCGTCCGCTGTGTTCCTGGGCTGCTCCGCTTCGGACGCGCCGGCTGGGAGCCCGAGCGGAGCCGCCGGGACCGCGCCGGGAATGTCGGCAGGCAGCGCCGGTAGCGCGGTGGCGGGCGCGAGCGGCAGCGGCGCCGCGGGCAGCGGCGCCAGCGCAGGTGGAGGCGCGGCGGGCAGCGCGAGTGCGGCGGGCGGTTCAGGCGGCGGCGCGGGCAGCGGAACCGCGGGCAGCGGCGCCGCCGGCGCGGCGGGCAACGGCACGGCGGGCTCGAAATCGAACGGCGACGGCACGCTCGGCAACGGCGATCAGTCCGGCACCGGCATGTCGAGCGAGCGCTACTACACGGCCACGGATATCAAGCGCAATGACCAGAGCTACGTGCTGATCACGAACGGCTGGGGCCCCGGCTTTCAGAGCCACACCATTTCTTGGAATGGCACCGCGTTCACGGTCGACAAGATGGCCGGCACGGCGGGCAGCGGTGGTCAGCCCGCGTCGTACCCCTCGGTGTTCTGCGGTCAGTATTCGGTGATGCAAAAGGGCGACTGCGGCCTGCCCAAAGCCCTCACCGAGCTCACGAGTCTAAAGACCGGCTGGCGCTGGGCGCCGAACGGCAACGAGAACGGCAAGTACAACGCCGCGTACGACATTTGGGTCGGTGACGCCACGAAGTTCACGGGTTACCTCATGGTCTGGCTGCGCGACCCGCCCAGCTACCAGCCCGCGGGTTCCCCGAACGCCATGTACCAAGGCGTGACCGTCAAGAACGTGGAGGGCACTTGGGACATCTGGAACGGCACCGTCAATAACCGACCGATCGTCAACTGGGTGCGTCACGAAGGCACGGACAGCCACGAGATCGAGTTCGATATCCTCGACTTCGTGCGCGACGCAGAGATGCGCGGCTTGACCATCCCGGGCTCGACCCACGTGCGCGCCGTCGCAGTGGGCTTCGAGATCTGGGAGGGTCCGATCGAAGGCCTGCAAAGCCAAGACTTCTACGTGCACGTGAACTGAACGCGAGCGTTCGCTGGTGGCCACGACCCGTTGGCAGCGGACTCGCGATACCGATCGAGGACGGCCGATTCAGGCTGGCTTCTTGGCGTCTTCGACGCCCGCTTCCGTGAGCCGCCAGCCGACGCCACCGGGGATACCGAAGACCCGCTGAATCAAGCCGGCAACTTCTAGTTCGCGATGCGTGTCGGTGGTTGATCCGACATCGAAATAATGTGTCTGGCGATCGGGATGGCCCGCGGCTGCGTAGCGCTCGGCAATGGCTCGAAACAGGGTCTTGGCTTGTTCGCTCACGCACTCAAAGATAGCGACTCCTTTGCGCGCTGCACCGCTCTCGTGCGTGTTCACACGAGATTGGCTGGCGGGACGACGCTTTACGCCAGTCGTGAAAGTCGCGCTGCGTGTGTCGAAATCCGATGGGTGTCCATCTTCGCGCCCCTCAGTGTGCGCGAGTGAGCCAGCCGTCGAGCTCTTCATTGCTGAATGCGCCGTACTTTCGCAACACTTCGCGACCTTGAGCATCGAAGACGATCAACGTCGGCACGCTGCGCACCTCACCGAGCGTCGAGTTCCGCCCGAGCGTCGCCAGATCGGCAATGGCCACGGGATAGGATAGCTGCAGCGACGTTCGGAATACATCGGCGAGCGGGGCGTACTTTGCGGCTTCGACCACGACCGCGGCCGCGTTGATCCGCGGAGTGTGCGAGTGCAACGCCTGATTCAGTTGCTTGGCGGCCAGCTGCGACGCAAGGTCGAAGGTGGTCACGAACACGAGCGCGGTGACGCGACCACGCATGCCTTCGGCGCTGACCTCCTCACCCTCCGTGGTGCCAAACACGTAGCGTTGGACCTGGCCGCGCGTCTCCGAATCGCTTTCATCCTGTGGGGGCGGCTCGGCCACGCGCTGGCACGCCGCCGAGAGCAACAACAAGCCGAGCGCCGCGAACCGAATCACGTCGCCGAGGGCGGGCTAGAACCACTCAGATTCGGACCAAACAGGTCTGCAAACACGCGCAATGCCTCGGGCAACTCGCGACCGCTCCGCTTGTGGGCGAGGACCGCGTGCGCCAAGTCGTCGATCAGGCTCTTCAGCGGCGTACGCTCGACCAACGCGCCGTCGATCCGCTCGCCATGTCGCGGCGCATGCTTGCGATCGACGATGGGGTCATGGCGCACCCAACCGAAGCCGCGCTCGACCCGGAATGAGCACGCCAAAACCTGCACGAAATCCAAATAAAGTGGGGTAATCAGCACGGCCACGTGCGAGCCGTCGGCGAGCCTCCCGCACAGACCTTGAGCGGCCGAGCGGGGCGTGGCTGCCACATCCATCGGGCCAATCGCGTCCGTGATCCGCACGCGACGCTCGGGATCGGATTCGACGGCGAGCAATGGCGCATAGACCGCGATGCGCGGCACGTTGACGCGCAATGAGTCCTGCTCGAGCACGGTGAGCCAGCGATCGCGTGCGCCACCGTCCAACTCTCGGTAAGCAATCGCCGCGGCGAGCGCAGCTTCCGCGTCGGTTGCGAGCGCGCCCAACCATTCACACCACGCGTCGAGCACGCGCGGATCGGTGCGCCCCTCGAGCGGGAGCGGCAACGGCGTGCGCTCCGCCGGTGACGGCAGAACGGCAATCTGGGACGGCGCGAACGGCTCCGGCATCAAGCGCGGAAGCTAAAGCATCACGACCGGGCTCGCAACGCCAAGCGGCCTTCGTCACACGCATTCGTCAGTTAGGTAAAATTTCGGGGGCAAGGCTCGGGGGCTTTAGCACCCACTTGCGTCGAACTCGTCGAGCACCCCGTCGAGCTCGAGCGCGAGATCACGCAAAACCACGTCTAACTCCAGCGAGCGCGACTCGGGCGCAACAATCGTCAGATCTCCACCGCGCTCGGCAAACATGGCGCACAGTCCCTCGCTCGCCTCGAAGATCCCCTTGACGTACACGACGTCCTCGTTCTTGACCGAAAGGCGCCGCACGATCAAACCGTCGTCGAGGAGTTCTACGAGTTGCAAGGGGCGGGAGCGTATCACGAAAGCTGCTATCCTGGTCCGCGATGGGACTCCCAGATTTGCGCGCCAAAGTGTCCGTCGTGCCAGACGACGAAGAGAGTTACCTCGATCAGCCAATCGAACTCGATCTGTTCCAAGACGGCGGGAACGACGACCAAGAGGCGACGGATCTGGTGGTCGGTGAAGAGCTCGACATTCTCGGCGAGGGCACGGGCGACAATGAGCCGATCGAGCTGGATTTGGGCACCATCGTCGGCATCGATGACGCGCTCCGCGCCGCCGGAGACGACAACGACGCGGGCTTCGAGGTGGACCCCGCGGTGGGACTCACCTTGCCCGACGCGCTCACTCCCGACGATGGCAGCGAGGGCCTCGAGGACGGCTCGATCACCGTCGACGAGAGCAAGTTCCCTGCGCTCGAGATGGATGATGGCTCCGAAGGTATCGCCGCGGAACGCGAGATCTCCCTCGGAACAGCGAGCGACGAGGCGCGCGTGCCAATGGCCGCGCTCCCCTGGCAAACGCTGCACCCCGTGACGCCGGTGGAGGCTTGCGCGGCATTGGCCGTGAGTACGGAGGCGGTGGTCGCGGGCAGCTCGGACTTGCTTTGGTTCCGGAGCGATTCACCCAAGCCCCTCCGCGTCGCGGTCGATGGCAACGCGCTCGCGGATCTCGTGCTGGTCGGCGCCGATCAAGACATTGCGCTGGCCTGTACCAAGAGCGGTCAGCTGTTCCGCCGAGCGCGCTTCGCTTCCCAGGCCGAGCAGCTCACGCGATTCAGGGAGCAATTGCGCTCACCCCAAGGTTCGCGCCCGCAGCTGTCGTTCGGTGGCGCACTGGGCGCTCGTCAGGGCCGTGTCCTGCTCTGGCTGCACGACGGCACCCTGTTGGAAGTGCTCGACGCTGGCGATCGTTTCCAGCGGCTCGAATTGGACGGCAAGGTCTTGGCAGTGGCTCGCGAGAGCACGGCCATCTTGCTGGGTTCTGGCCGTGGCCGCACGCTGCTGAGCCTGGATCAGGGCGCGGGCGAGAGCGTGCAGCTGAGCGGGGCGGCCCTAGCGGTGGCGCAAAGCGCAGCACCCTTGCTCGCGAGTGCCGGTGAAGCGCTCGCTCTGGCGGAACGCGGCCGCGCACTCGTGGTCTCTCCCGACGCGGGCAAAACATTCCGGCGCGTCGCAGGCAGCGCGAACACGACGGCGATTGCCGGCGCAGTTCTCGGCGGCGGTGCGCGCTTCTTCGTCGCCGTGTACCGTGAGACTAGCGATCAGAGCGACATCTTGCTGATCGATCCGGCACGCGGCGAGGCTGAATGCATCGCGCATTTGGATATCGTGGGCGAGCACTCACCCTCGGATGCCATCGAACGAGGCGAGTGGGCCAAGGTGTCGGCGCTCAGCTGGCACGCGCCGAGCGGGCGGCTGTGGGCTACCGGGGGTTTCGGCGTGCTCAGTTTTGGGCCCAGCACTGCCGAGCAATCGCGCTGAATCAGCGCTGAGATTTTGGCCCTGATCCTGGGCTGATGCTAGCGGTGGTCGGCAGCTTGGCCATCGTCGTTCAAAAGTACGGCGGATCGTCGGTTGCAGATCCGGAGAAGATCCAGCAGGTCGCCCGCCATGTCGCGGCCACGCGCAGCGCCGGTTTGCAAGTGGTGGTGGTGGTCAGCGCGATGGGCAAGACCACCGAGAACCTGTTGGCTCTGGCGCGCAGGCTCGCTGCCGAACCGCCGCGACGAGAGCTGGACATGTTGGTCAGCACGGGCGAGCGCGTGACCATGGCCCTGCTCTCGATGGCGCTCACGACCCTCGGCATCGATGCGGTCAGCTTCACCGGATCGCAATCCGGGATCATCACGAACGATCGTCATTTCGACGCCGAGATCGTCGAAGTGCGTCCGCAACGGATCTGGGACGAGCTGGGACGCGGGCGGGTCGTGATCGTCGCTGGCTATCAGGGGATGAGTGTTGGACGCGAGATCACGACCTTGGGCCGGGGCGGCTCCGACACCACGGCGGTGGCGCTCACCGCCGCGCTGGGCGCAGAGCACTGTGAGATCTACAGCGATGTGGACGGCATCTACAGTGCCGATCCGCGCTCGGTCGTGGATGCCCGGCACCTGCCGACCATCGACTACGAAACGATGCAGGAAATGGCCGAATCCGGCGCGAAGGTGTTGAACGCGCGGGCGGTGGACTGGGCCAAGCGCCATCAGGTCGTGATTCATGCGCGGAAGACCGCGGATTTTGCCGAACGGGGCGCGGGACGCGAGACCCGCGTCGAGGCACGCTCGGCAGAGCGCGCAGCAATCGTCGTCGATTGCAAGTTGGCTTGGCTCAACGCGCCTCAGGCCGCGTGCGCCAATTTGCTTTCGGTGGTGACCGCGGCGGGGATCCCGGTGCGCGACGCTTGGCTCGATGGTCAAACGAATCTCTTGTTGTCTTTGACCAGCGTGCCCGAGTTCGGGGCGACCGCGGAGCTCTTGCGCGCCGCAGGGGCCAGCTGCGTGCGCACCGATGTCGCCGCGGTGAGCGCGGTGGCGGTCGGCGTCGGCCGACTACCGGACGTGCTCTCTCGCGCGCTCGGCTGCGTGCCGGGCTCCGCGCTCGGCGTCTCGCTGTCGCCGCTGCGCTTGTGCGCGGTCTTGCCCGCACGAGATGCAGCGGAGCTCGAGCGCGCGTGGCACGCGCTCTTCGGCTAGCTGTTCCGACTTTGCGCGCGGGCGGCGAGCGCTGCCTCGGCAGCCACGACGCGGTAGCGCTCGGCGATCCGCGCGTCACGCGGCGCCACCCGGAGTGCCACCGCCAAGTGTCGCTCGGCGGCCAGCACGTCGCGTTCGACGTCGTACTCGAACTGGGCGGCATCGACGAGGAATTGCGCCGCGTTCGGTGGCGGCTCCGGGCTCAGCTCGATCGCCTCGCGCATTCGCCCAAAGCACAGCGAAGCCCCGGCAATATCGCCCAAATCGGCGCGCCAGCGCGCCTCCAAACGGCGCGCCTCGACATAGCGGGGTGAGGCCGCGGAAACCTGACGTGCGCGAGCGATGGCTTGCGGCAGATCTTTCAAGTCCGAGGCCAACACCATGGCCAGGTCGATGAGCGCGTCCGCATCCGGCTGCCCACCGCGTTCGGACAGCGCGACCGCACGCGCCAGGAGCGTCGTAGCACGCTCACGTTGCCCACTTTCGAGCAACGCACGCGCGAGGCCGGCGGTGGCCCGGGCGTCGTCCGGCGCGTAGCGCAGCGCGCGTTCGAAGCAGCGGCGTGCTTCGCGCACGAAGCCCGCGGCGAAGAAGGCTCGCGCGGCGTGCAAGTTGCCCTCGTGCTTGCCCCGCGCGCCCGCGGTCATGGCTTCGAGATGTTCAGCGTCGGCCAGAGCACCCGCGCTGTCGCCATGACCCAGGCGCGCGGCAAAGCGCCGCGTGCGCGGCAATTCCAACCCCGGCGACAGCGACACCGCGCGGTCCAAGGCGTTGCGCCGTTCGAGCGCGGAGGTATCGCGTTCTGCGCAGCGACACCACATGAGTGCGGCCAATGGTGCGTACTGCTCGAGCCCGGCCGCTTCACTCAGTGCCTGTCGCGCGCCGTCGAAGTCACCCACCCGCCAGAGCAGCTCTGCGCCGGTGATGCCAGCGCGCGTGGCCGGCAAACTCTCGATCACCATGCCCAATGCCGCCTCGGCGCGCTCGGGCACTTGCAGATCGATGTCTGCGATCAAACGCACGAGCTCCGGGTGCCGGGGGGCCTGCTCCAACGCCAGCAAATAGCCCGCGCGGGCTTCATCCGTGGCGCCGCGGGCGAGAGCGTCGTCTGCGCTGCTGACCAAGCGCGCGAGTTCCAGCGCGCGCGTCCCGAGCGGTGTGGGCTCGCCCGGGATGAACGTCGCGTCGAGCTCGACTTGTAATTCATCACCCTCGACGATCAGCGCTCCGAAGCGCACGCTTCGTGCGGAGGGCGCCCGCGCCCCCACCGCCGGGAGCAGGACGCGAGCCAACGTGGCTCCCGCGTCGCGGATCGAAATCACTCGGCCAGCGCGCACCCCCAAGCCGCCGAACACGGCGTCCAGCGCGCGCAGCGCAAAGCCGAGTGCCGCTCCCGGTAGCCCGACGCCACGAGCGTCGCTGACCACGAAGCGCGCGTGGCGCTCTTCGGGAACCCACAGCAAGTCGAAGGCCAATGCCCGCCCCTGCCCAACCAGCCCCACCCCAATGCCCTGCGGGCGGGCGAACACCGACACCGGCCGCACCAAAGTTCCGAGCACGTCACCCAACCGGCTTTCGAAGTGACGAGCCAGGCGAGTCAGCGTGCTTCTCAGCACCGCGCGCTCGAGTTCACCGCGGCGATGGCGGAAGTGTGGCACGCCCCCGCTCAGGTCGAGCGGGAACTTCAAATTGGGGAGCGTGATCGACAGACGTGTAACGTCGATTGGCCCGAGCTCAATCGGCTCGTACAGCTCTATGCCGAGCACGCCACGGGTGACCGTCAGCCGCAGCGGCACCCGCTGCTCATCGCCCAATGCGAACGCGGGCCCACGGACGGGCTCACCGACCGCGGGCGCTGCGGGCGCCAACGGCGGAGCGCTGGACGAATTCCGAGACGGACCCAAGGTCCCGCGATCGTACCAGCCTGTCGCCCTGGGCGGGCAATATCACGCTGGAAAAAGCGGTATGGGCGGCAAAAGTGCCGCCCGCACCCAAAACGGGCTCAGACGTCCCCGGATTTGTCGCCCTTGTCGCGCTTGGCCTTCATTCGCTTCAATAACTCGTCGAAGCCCTTCTTCTCGATCACTTTGCGGAACTGATTGCGGTAGTTGCGGGCCAGGCTGGAGCCCTCGGTCACGATGTCCGCGATCAGCCACTTGCCTTCGACTTGGTGCACAAGGTAGTCGATGCTGACCGGCTCCTCGCGCGCGTTCTTCTTGCTGTGGGCGACGGTGCGCACGACTTTGCCCGCGTCACCGTCCTGCTCACCCTTGTAATCGATGTCGTAACCGAGGGTGTTTTTGATGTTGCGCCGGTAGGCGTTGCGCACCAAATCTCTGAGCAGCGCGGTAAACTCGGCCCGTTCGGCGGGCGTACGCTGCTCCCAAGAGTCCTTCAAGGTCGTCTTGGCGAGGCCGTCGTAATCGAAAACCGCGTCGAACGCGGCATCCAACTTCTTCTGATCGTCGGCCGACTTGGCTTTGGTGACTAGCTCGGTCAGCTCGACATGCTTGCCCTTCACGAAGTTCTCCGCTTCCGCGCCGAAGGCCGGCAACGAGAGCGAAAGGGCCAGCGCCAAGGAGGCAAGGACGGGAACTTTGCGGCGGATGTTGATCATGGTTGGTCTCGATTCGGTTACCTATCTGCGTTCTCTGCCAGTTATACGCAAGGGGGGTGCCAAAGCTTCTCGATGCCCTTACTATCAGCGCAAGCCTCGGTAAACACACAACAAAATGCGCATTCTCGGGTAACGGTCACGATTCGAACAGGCACCTTGGCGTGCGCGTGTGGCAAACGCGGCCCATGACCTGGGGTTCACGGCCCTTGCTGCGCTCAGTCTGCGGGCGGTGGCTGGGAGGCCCTCGGGGCGCCCAAGTTGACGCGAAATGTCGCGCCGCGACCACGGCTGCTGTCCACGTCGATCGAAAAAGAGTGCTCGTCCGCGATCCGCTTCACCACCGCGAGGCCCATGCCGGTGCCCTGTGAGCGCGTGGTGAAGAAGGCGTCGAATAGTCGCTCCCGCGCGGCCTCGTCGATACCCACGCCGCCATCGGAGACCCGGAGCCAGGTATTTTTGCCGATGATCTCGACCGCGACTTCTACGCTGTCGCCGGGGCTGCTGGCTTGCACCGCGTTCCGTACCAGGTTCCAAATCATTTGTCGGAGCTGGGCGCCATCTGCCCAGATCGGTGCATTCTCGAGCCCCGAGTAGACGACCTCTACGTCCGACACGGCGCGGCCGCTGCGCGCGGTCAACGCCACGACCTCGCGAGCGACACGCGCCGCGTCGATACTGGCAAACATCGGCTTCTTGGGCTTGGACAGGTCGACCATATCGGTGACGAGATCGTTCAAGCGCCCGGTTTCGCGCTGAATGATGTCGCACAAGCGCTGGTCTTCGTCGGACAGGCCGGTCGCCGTGCGCAGTAGTTGAATCGAACCTGCGATCGAGCCCAGCGGGTTGCGAATCTCGTGCGCGAGGCCGGCGGCGAGACGGCCCAGCCCCGCCATGCGCTCGGCTTGATCGGCGCGCGCGGTCGCCAGCGCGAGCTCCCCGCCCGTCCAACGCAGGCGATCGGCCAAGGTACCCGCGAGCAGGGCCACCACGATCAACACCAGCAAGTTGACCAACAGGTAGAAGGTGAGCTCGTCGGTCGACAGATGATAAATCGACGCGGGCTGATCGCGCGGCGCAGACAGTAATCCGCGCTGCAGCGCGAACACCAAGCTGCCGTACGACACCGCCCCGGAGAGCGCGGCCAAGAACGCGCCGCGCAGCCCGAGTAGGCTCGCACCAACCAAGCACGACAAACCGTAAAACGAAGTCGCGCCGCTGGAAGCGCCGCCCGTCAGATAAGCGACGACCGTCCAGGTGAGCTGATCGAGCACCAACTGCGCCTCGGCCAAGCGCTCGAGGTGCCGGCCTTTGCGCAGCAAGGCGGCGTAAATACCGGTCAGCGCGAAGGACAGCCCAAAAGTCTGCAGGGCCACCCGCAACGTGAACGATTCGAAGCCGAACTTGCCACGCAAATAGAAGACGCCGACCAGCACCAAGGACAGTGACAGGAGCAGCAAACGGGCCGCGGTCAACCCGGCCAGCCGCCGCGCGAGCGGGGCCGAGCTCAGGATTTCCGGGATGCCGAGTTGAAGACGCATGGCTTCGCGCGCGCTCCTCGCGCGGCTCTGCTCAATCCGACTTGATGTTGCCGGCGAGCGAGAATACCGGCAAATACATGGCGATCAACACGACCCCGACCATGCCGCCGACACCGACCATCATCACTGGTTCGAGTGCGGCGGTCAGCGCGCCGACCGCTACGTCCGTCTCTTCTTCGTAGAAATCGGCGATCTTGTTGAGCATCTGATCGAGGGCACCGGTTTGCTCACCGACCGCGATCATTTGCACGACCATGTCCGGGAAGACCTTGGTTTCAGTCAGCGGCTCGGCCATGTTCTTGCCTTCGCTGATGCTTTGACGGACGTGCATCACGGCGGCCTGGATCACGACGTTGCCAGAGGTCACTGCGCAGATCTCGAGCGCATCCAAGATCGGCACACCGGACTGCAACAGGGTGCCGAGAGTGCGGGTGAAGCGCGCTACCGCAATCTTGCGCAGCACGGCACCCATGACCGGCAGCTTCAGGATCGTGCGATGTACGAAAGTCTTCCCTCCCGGAGTGCGGTTCATGTAGCCGAAGCCCACGACCAGCAAGACCACGGTGACGGCGATGAACGGGAAATAGCTGATGAAGTTGTGCGAGATGGCGACCATGACTTGCGTGAGCCAGGGCAACTGCGCCTTGCCACCACCGAGATCCTTGAACATGCCTTCGAACGACGGGATCACGAACGTGAGCAGCACCGTCATCACCAAGGCGGCGATCACGACCACGACCGACGGATAGACCAACGCGCCCCGCACCTGGCGGATGAGCTTTTGACGCTTCTCCAGATAGACGGAGAGCCGGCTCATGATGCCGTCCAAGATACCGCCGACTTCGCCGGCGTGTACCAGATTGGTAAACAACTCGTCGAACACCTTGGGGTGCCGCTTGAGCGCCTCACTGAAAGTGGCGCCCTGTTCGACGGCGCTGCGCACGTCCTTCAAAATCGCACCGAACGCGGCGTTGGTTTGCTGCGAGCCCAAGATCTCCAAGCACTGCACGAGGGGCAGCCCGGCATCGATCATGGTGGCGAACAAGCGCGTGAAGGTGACGAGATCTTTGGTGCTGACCGAGCCCGAGCCGAACTTGATTTCGCTCAGCCGGCTCTTCTTTTTGACTTTGACTGGCGCGAGTTGCTGCTGACGAAGACGCGCGTTCACCGCTTCTTCGTTCTCAGCCTCCATGACACCCTTGCGGACCTCGCCGGTCCGACCACGGGCTTCCCAAGTAAACTCGGCCATCGCTTCTCGCCTTCCAATCCGTTTACGGCAGCTTCACAATACCGGTGCCGCACCCAGATGCCAAAATGCTTCGATCTTCGTGATTCCTTCCGCTGACATGATCCCACATGCACGCCTCCGAGAAATTGCGCGAAAGTTCGTGATTCTGCCGGAAGTGGCCCCCGCCGCGGTGGTGGCCACGGGTTGGTCCGGTCCGGCCGGCTTCGAGTTCGCTCACGGCGCCGCTTTCAAGGATGGAAGCTGCGGCTCGGACGAGCAGGCGTATTTCGACCTGGCTTCGCTCACCAAGCCCTTCATGGCGGCGACCGTGGCGCGGCTCGTTCAGCGGGGCAGGCTGACCTTCGACACCCGACTTCGTGATCTACTTCCAGAAGCGGCGGGTTCGGCGACGGGTGCCAGCAGCATCGAGCTCTTGCTCGCGCATCGGGCGGGGCTGGAGGCGCACCGCACGTTGTTTGCACCATTGCTCGGTGGCCTGCCCTTCGATCGGGCCGCTGCAATTCGAGAGGCCGTGCACGGCCGCCGGCCCGAGTGCGCGGCTCCGCCTCCGGCTGGCGGGCACCCGCCCGTGTACAGCGATCTCGGCTTCGCCTTGGTCGGCCTGGCCGTCGAGCGGCTCGAGCAGCTGCCGCTCGATCAGCTCGTCGATCGAGAGGTCTGTGCGCCGCTCGGTCTTCCGGTAGGCTCGGCGCGCATTCTTCGCGCGCGTGACGGCGGCTTCATCGCGCGCTGCATGCCCACCGAAACCGTGCCTTTTCGCGGCGGGCAGGTACACGGAATCGTGCACGACGAGAACGCCTGGGCCCTGTCCGGGCATGGCTTGTCCGGCCACGCGGGCTTGTTCGGAACCGCGGCCGGCGTGGCACGCTTCGGCGCGGCACTGCTAGACGCCAAACGCGGACGCTCCGCTTGGCTCGAACCGAAGAGCCTCGCCCCGCTGCTCGAGGAGCGCCCAGGCGGTACACTGCGGGCGGGCTTCGACGGAAAATCGGCCGACCAGTCCTCGGCCGGGACGCTCATTGGCGAACGCAGTTTTGGCCACCTGGGGTTTACCGGCACCAGCTTTTGGTGCGACCCGGACGCCGACCGGGTACTGGTTTTGCTCACGAATCGGGTCTGCCCTACCCGGAACAATCCACGAATTCGTGCCGCCCGGCCCGCCATAAATGACGCTCTGTACGATTTCCGTCCCTGAAATGCGGCGGTCGCCCACGAGGGCACTTTTAACCCACGCAGAACCATGACAAATTTAGCGACGGCCTTGCGCGGGTAGAGCCGATTCCAAGACGAAACAACTGCGACGAGGCATGTAGGCGCACCGATGTGGAAGCTGACGATCGAGGACGACCAGGCGAGCAAGACCGTCGTCCACCTCGTTCGCGACGATTACACGATCGGGCGCGCGGAGGAGAACACCGTTCGCCTGACCGAGCGCAACATCTCGCGCCGTCACGCGCGACTTACCAAGCCGGGTGAGCGTTGGATGCTGCTCGACCTCACGAGTTACAACGGCTGCTTCGTGAACGGTCAGCGCGTCAGCGAAAAGCACGAGATCGTCCATGGCGATTTGGTGCAGCTCGGCGACTACCGTCTACAGGTCCTCGACGATTCGATCCTCGACCCGGTTACCTTCGACAAGGCCGTGACCATGCCCGCCGCGCCACGCAGCCAGGCCTTGCTGGGCCAGCCCGATCGCTTGGTGATGGTGGTCGGGCCGACCGTGGGTGCCGAGTTCCCACTCACGCAAGACCGCCCCCTAGTCGTCGGTCGCGGAGAAGAGTGCGATGTCTCGATCAATCATCCTTCCGTGAGCCGCGTTCATGCCGAAATCCAACCGCTGGGCGACGGCCGCTACGAGATTGTCGATCGCGAAAGCGCCAACGGCGTCCGCGTGAACGGGGTCGAGCTACCGCGTACGCTGCTCGACGCGCGCGACGCAATCGAGCTCGGCGACGTGATTTTGAAGTTCATTCCGGCCGGAGACATCTACGTGCCCGGAGCCGACGAGAGCCAGCAAGCCAGCGCGCTCACCCTCGGTGGAGCGGCCCTCGCCTCGCAACCGAGCGCCGCCGCCGGGCTGGGCGGCCTTTCGCACGGCGTGAAGCTTGCCGCGATCGGCGGGGTGGCGGCAATCGCCGTGGCTCTGGCTTTGGTCATCGCGACACGCGGCGGCACACCCGAGCCAGAGATCGCTGCCGGCAGCACGGAAGCCGTCGACTCCGCCATGCGCAGCCTGCTCGAGGCCAAGGCCTTGCTCGACAAGGGCGAGATCGAAGCAGCGGTGCGCAAGACGGCGGAAATCCCCGCCACCAGCAACGCCCGCAAGACGGCGGACTACCGTCAGATCCAGGGCGCCTGGGCCGACGCGCTCTTCGCCAAGGCCGCGGCCAGCCAGGATCTAACGCAGAAACGCGCGCTCTTGGACCAGATCGCGCGGGCCACGAACGTCGATTCCGTGCGCCGTAAGCGAGCCGCCAACGACTTGACCGCCCTCGACGCGGAGTCGGTGGACGTGAGGGATCTCCCGAGCGCGCCCAAGAAACAAGCGCCGCGTCCGCCCCCCAGTGCCACGGAAGATACGGCGCTCGAAGACCCCAAGGCACTTGCTGCGAAAACGGCGGGGCCGACCCTGGTGCGCAAGAACCCGTTCGAAGACGAGACCGCGCCCAGCAGCGCCCAAGATGCCGATCGCAGCAAGCTGCTCCAAGCCAAAGCCACGTTGCAGCAGAAGGTGCGCAGCGGTCAGGCCTCGGATCGCGATTTGAAAATGCTACGCGCGGTCTGCAAACAGCTGGCGGATGCCTCCTGTAGCAACTGAGCCAGCGCGTCGTTCGAGCTCCTGGTTTAGTCTCGAGCCGTTTACGTCTCGCGCCTGCATCGCCGTCTGCACCGTGCTCGGGCTCGGCCTCGTAGTCGAGCACGTGCCTTTTTTCAGCGCGCTGCGCATCCTGCACCCGCTTCCGCACGACGAGGCTCCGGCGCGCACGCGTCTGGAGCCCGCGCCCGCGATCGGCGAAGCCAAGATCACGAGCGCCACCGAGACTCGCAGCGAGCAGTCACAACCCGATTCGGCCGCGCTGAAAGCGGCGCAAAGCGCGCTCGCCACGCAGCCGCGAGCGGGCGATGTCGCGCTGCCGGCAATCGACGCGGCCGAGCCGCCGCTGCCACTCGCCGATCCGGGCGGGCAGGCGCTGAACGGCTTTTTCCGCGCGCTGACTCGAACCGCGCACAAGCAAGCCCAAGCAGTGACGCGCATCGCACACTTCGGTGATTCGATTGTCGTGAGCGACTTGGTGTCGGGCACGCTGCGCCGCAAGCTGCAGGCCGAGTTCGGCGACGCCGGGCACGGGTTCATGTTGATCGCCAACGCCTGGCCGGCCTACTTCCACAATGACGTGTCGCGCTTCGCGACCGCGGGTTGGAGCGTCAGCCGAATCGTGGGACCGTACGCAGAGGACGGCTTGTATGGGCTCGGCGGTGTCTCCTTCAAGGCGGAGCGCAACACCGTGGCGCGCTTCGGCACGGCGAAGACCGGGCAATACGGAAAGCGAGTCTCACGCTTCGTACTCGACTATTTGGAGGATCCGAACGGCGGCACACTGCAAGTCAGCGTCGACGGAGTGGCGAAGGCCACCGTCGACACGCGCGGCCCGCTCAAGAAATCCGGCCATTTTTCGCTCGACGTGCCGGACGGTGAGCATGAGTTCGAGCTCTACACCAAGACTGGCGTCACGCGCGCCTTCGGCGTCGTGCTCGAGCGCGACACTCCGGGGGTGGTGGTGGACGCGATCGGCGTGCAGGGCGCGCGCATCCGCTTCTTGGACAAGCAGGACGACGCGCATTGGGCCGAGCAGCTCGGCTGGCGCAAACCCGATCTGTTGATTTACGAGTTCGGCGCCAATGAGAGCGGCGACGGCTTTCTGTATTCGATGGTCGACTATCACCGCACGATGAAAGAGGTGATCGCCCAAGGGCAGCGCGCGCTACCGGAATCCAGCTGCTTGGTGATCGGCGCCATGGATCGCGCCGCCAAGGTTGGGGACGAGATCGTGAGCATGCGCGTCATTCCCTCGATCGTCGAAGAACAGCGCCGCGCCGCGGCCGAGCTCGGCTGCGCGTTCTTCGACACCTACACCGCGATGGGCGGCGCGCACTCCATGCCCACCTGGGTGCGCCGTGGCCTCGGCCAAGCCGATCTCACTCACCCCACTGCCATCGGCTCCGAGGTCATCGGCAATTGGGTCTTCAGAGCGCTGATGAAATCCTACAACGCACATCTCGCACCTTCCCCGCGCTAGGGCTCGATCCGCCGCGGCGAAAACATTTCGACACTCAGCTATTTCTCGGAGCGGCCGTTTGGTTGACGGAACGCGTGCGATTTTCCCTAGTAACAGCCTCGTCTGTAAGCGCGCATCATTCATTTCCAAGGTTTACGATGCGCTCCCTGAGTTCGTTGTGCGCGACGCTGGTGCTCACGGCACTAGCTGCTTGCGCCGATCCCCCAAAACAAAAGACCGACACTGGCCCGAACGATCAGAGCGCCGGCGCTAGCGGCGCCGCAGGCGAAAGCGACGGCGCTTCCGGTGCGACCGGAATCGAGCTAAATGGCTCACCGCAGCACTATCGGGTCGTGCGCCTCACCAACGCGCAGTGGGCTCAAAGCGTGCAGGACATCTTGCACCTGGCTGATCCGTCGGGACTAGAAGCAAGCTTCCAAAGCCCCGTCGCGGGGACGACCGACTTCTCGAACAACGAGCTGCTCCTCGACGTCAACCAACGGTCTTGGGCGGACTTCCAAAGCGCGGCGGAGAGCTTGGCCGATCAAGTGACCAGCTCGGCGAGTGCGCTCGCCAATCTTTACCCCGGCACGGATTCGTCAGGCTTCATTCGAACCCTGGGGCGCCGCGCGTATCGGAGGCCACTCACCAGCGCCGAGACCAGCGCGTACAACGCTTTGTTCAAGTCCGGAAGCGCCATGCCTGGCGACAAGAGTGCGTTCGCCAAAGGCGCGGCCTTGGTCATCCGCGCGCTGCTACAATCTCCGAATTTCTTGTATCGCACCGAGTTTGCCCCGAGTGGTGAGCCGCTCAGCGGCTACGAGGTCGCGGCCAAGCTCTCCCTTTGGCTACGCGGAACCACCCCGAGCGACGAGCTCTTGGACATGGCGCCCGACTTGACCACGGCCGATGCCGCAGCCGCGATCGCGAGCGAGATGTTGGACGAGCCTGCCGCCGTCACGGTGATGCGCGAATTCCACGGCGAGCTCTTGCACTTTGCGCGCTTGGGCACGATCAGCAAAGTCGGGGTCTCGAACTATCGTAGCTCGCTGAACGCAGAATACGAAGAGAGCTCGTATCTCTTCTTCGACAAGATTTTCAACGAAGGCCTGGGCGTGAAGGACATCTTGACCACGACCTATGGCTTCGTGGGCCCCGGGATGGCCAAGCTATATGGGATTCGCCAAACCGGCAGCGGCCTGATCGAGCAGGATTTGGGCCCCGAGCGCGTCGGTTACTTCTCGCAGCTGCCATTTTTGACGCTGAACGGGCTCAACGGCGATCCAGACCCGATCCATCGCGGCGCCAGCATCAACCTCGACGTCTTGTGCGCGTCCCTCGGGCCTCCCGCAGCGGCGCTTCCGCCCATTCCAGCCTTGGAGCAGAACCAAACAAATCGCGAACGCATCACTCTGCTCACGACTGGCTGCGGTGGCACGTGCCACAACGATTTGATCAACCCCGTCGGCTTCGCGTTCGAGCATTTCGATGGCATGGGCCAATACCGCGACACCGAGAACGATGGCCTGACCATCGACAGCAGCGGCAGCTACCGATTCACGGATGGCTCGAAGAAATTTGCCGACGCGGGTGAACTGATGCGCGCCATGGCCGAGAGTCAGCAGGCGCACCTCTGCTACGCCAAGAAGCTGGCCAGTTTCAGCCTGCAACGTGACATCGTGGAGGCTGATCTGCCGCTCGTCAGCGCACTTTCCGCGATTAGCCGCGCCGAGGATGGATCGATCAAGCGAGTGTTGACCGAACTGGTGAAGAACGACGCGTTTCGAACTCACGACGAAGGTGCCCAGTGAAATTCAATCCCTTTTCCGCGCCACGTCGAACCCTGCTGAACCGGCGCGCGTTCCTGCGCGCGGGCGCGATCGCGGTCGGACTGCCGTTCTTGGAGGGTCTGCCCGAGCGCTCGGCTTGGGCTGCCGACGCGGCGCCGGTTTTCAGCCTCTTCATCGTCGCGGCCTGCGGCGTGGTCGGGAGTCGGTTCTTCCCGGACGAAACGGGTCCGCTCAGCGTCGACTCGTTGGCGGGGCTCACGGACAAGGCGACCAGTGTGCTCGCGCCTCATGCAGATCGGCTTTTGTTCGTAAAGAACATCAATTTCCCGATGCCCGGCCCGACCAACTGTGGGCACTCCCAGGGCTTGTGTCAGGCGCTGACGGCAGCTCCCGCGGGCGGCGGCGGCGGCACGGCTTACTCCAACGGGATGTCCGCGGACATGGTGATCGCCCAAGCGGTCAACGACGCGGGCACTGACCCACTCACGCTTTACGCCGGCAACCGCAGGAACGGCTACATCGCCGAGCGCATCTCCTTCAAGGGCGCAGGAGCGGGGCAGGTTCGCTCCGCAGACGACAACCCGTACACGCTGTACTCGAGATTGATCGGCCTTACGTCGAAGGACGGCACGACCACACCCGACGCCACGGATGCCGCAGCGGCGCTCCTCAGCAGTCGGAAGAGCGTCAATGATCTGGTGCGGGGCGAGCTAAAACAGATGCTGTCATTGTCCGCACTGAGTGCCGCCGACAAACAGCGCCTGGAGCAACATTTCGACTCCATCCGCGACGCCGAGATCAAGATGAACAACATGAGCTTGGCCTGTACGCAGGACGGCCTCGCGGTCAGCCAGCTGGAGGCGTACAAGACCGGCTTCGCCTTCCGGATGGACGGCATGATCGAGGACGTCGCCAAGTTGCACTTGGAGCTCGTAGCCCTGGCTTTTGCCTGCAATTTCAATCGCGTCGCGACGCTACAGCACGGCGACGGAACGGACGCGACCAAGTACGCCGTGCCTTCGAACGCGGGACTCAACTGGCCGTTTCATCACATCAGCCACCGAGTGCAGTCGGACTCCGCGATCGGCAGCAACCAGACCGCCGAAGACGCCCACGCCGAGATCGACGTCGTGCGCATGCAGACGCTGCTGCACGGACTCGATCAGTTCAAGGAGCGTGGTCTATTGGATAAGTCCATGATCATGTGGACGAACCACATCGCCGACGGCCCGACGCACAGCTTCAAGAACGTGCCCACGATCATCGCTGGCAACGCGGGCGGCTACCTCAAGCAAGGCGCTTACGTGGATGCCGGCAACGTGACGAATAATCGCTTGTTCAACACGCTGATCACGGCTGCCGTTCGCGACAAGACCGATTGGTCGACGAACTTCGGAGACGGCAGCGGTTCGGGCGGCCTCGACGAGCTCTTGGCCTGAAAAGACCGGGCTAATGCCGGCTCGCGGTGTAGCCCCCGAGTAGCTCATCGGCAATGCTGCTCGCCATCGACTCGTAGCCCTTTACGGACAAGTGCAGGCGATCGCCGCGCGCCAACGGCGGGGTCTGCCGCGCCCAGCGCGAGTAGCCGCCTGCGCCGCCCATGATCTGCAACTGGCTCACGAAGCCGCAGCCGAGCTCCGTCGCCACCGAGCGCTGCAACGCATCGAGCTCCGTGACGCGCGGTTCGGATCCGCCGGCCACCGCAACCGCGTCGGGAGGGCCAACGATCAGGCAATCCGCAGCGGGCGCGGCGAGCCGCACGCGGGCCAACAAATCCCGGTATTGAGCGCGATACTTCTCGATCTTGTCGGCATCGAACGCTTCATTGGTGCCAAATGCCAAGGCGACGAGCGACGGCGCACGCGCCCGCAGCGCGGCCTCGAACGACGTCTCGCTCCAGGCCAGCGCGGTCGCTAGCCGCGCGCCATCGATGCCCACCGCATCGAGCACGATCCCAGGTTCGGAGCCTTCGACGATCAGCCCGTAGAAGCGAGGACTACCAGCGAGCGTGAGCAGTTCGAGCTTGTCGCTGCTCGCACTGTCCAAGGCCAAGCTGGCAAACCCGGCGCCCGGCAACTCCGGGATTTGGCTCGCGGTCGTCACCACTTGCGAAACTCCGCCCAGAGTGATGCGAAAGCTCGCGCCTTCCTGGAGCGAAAACCAGACTTGCCAGTGCGCGCGCCCGCGCGCCGAACCCGGGCTCAATTCGAACGAGGCTTGCGCGGGTCCACCTTCCGGCGCGGCTCGCATGCCTCCGAGCCCGAACACGCCATCGTCGAACAGCGTTCGTCGCGGCGGGGGTACCGGCTCGATCTTCCAAGGACCGTCACACGACCACCGAACCTGCGTGTGTCGATAAGGCTTGAGCCCTACCCGCACGAACCCCGGCCCTCCCACGCCGAACTGCTTCTCGAGTCGAGACCGCAAAGCTCCCGTCAAATAGTCGGCTGCCACGTGCGAATCCCCCAGCCAAACGATGCGCACCATCTCCCGCCGGGTCCCCGCCTCCAACCCCGCCAGATCCCGAAAAAATCTAGCCATCACGCCCGTGCCCGTGCCCGTGCCCGTGCCCGTGCCCGTGCCCGCTCCCGCTCCGGCTCCGGCTCCCGCCTCAGCTTCCTTCCCCACTAGCCCGGCTCCCCCACCCGTGCCTGCCGCACTCAACACCAACGGAGTAATCGGTCCGTGCTCCAGCGTCCCACGACTGCCACACGTTACCGCAATCAGTGCCGCGATCGCCGACAGGCCAACGCCCAACGCGCGCTCCACCTGCGCTCGCAGTCGTTCACTCATCTGCTTCCGCCGTCGCCGCCGCTTCCAACGGTTCTACTTCGTGCGCCGCGGCTCCCGCGCGTGCACGCTCCAGCAGGGTATTCAAGTAGCTTGCCACTGGCGGGCAGTGGATGCCCCCTTCGCGCAGGAAGTGATCGGCGTTTTTCGAGTCGAACGACGGACTGCCGACGAACAGGTCGATCAAGCCACGTGCGCCTTGCGTCAACATGCGCAGGCCGGGCTTGGCCGCCAAACCCCGCGTAAATGCACCGGGATTGAAGTTCTCCGCCAAGTGCTTGCCACACGCCTCGGCCGCCAACTGCAGAAATTCTTTCAATGTCGGCGGCTCTGGATCCACCAAATGGTAGCGCTTACCGTATGCCTCGGGGCGCGTGCCGAGGAAGTGCGCCGCGCGCACCACGAAATCGATCGGGACCACTTGCACCGGCGCCTCCGGCCGATGTGGAACGGGCACGACGAGCTCGCGCGGACCGCGGTCGACGAACGCCAGCCACGGATACGGGAACCCCGGGTTGTCGATGTCACCGGTTTGCGAGTCGCCCACGATTTGCGCGGGGCGCAGCACGATTTGCGGCAATTGGGTGCGCCGCGCGCACATCGCTTCGACGGTGGCCAAGGATTCGTCCAGGCGCCGACGAAAGGTCTGCCCGCAGCGCAGCTCGTCTTCGGCAATCGACCCAGTGCGCGTACCGCACACCGTCACGCTCGAAAGCAGGATCAAACCGCGCAAATCCCGCGTTGCCAGCGCAAACTCCAGCACCTCTCGCGCGCACGCGATGTTGTGCGCGGCGGCCTCGGTACGGCGCTTGGCCTCGAGCACGGAGGCGAAGTGATAAACACGCTGCACGCTGCTGGCGAGCGCGAGGTATTCGGCGCCACTCAGACCGAAGTCGAGCGCAGCCGGATCACCGATGATCTCCCGCACGCGCGCGCGCTCCGCCGGCTCGAGTCGAGCTAGACACTCGGCGCTGCGTTCGCTGTCGCTCGCACGGCAGAGCAGCACGACGTTGACCGCTGGCTCGACTGCCAGCAAGTGGAGCGCCAGCTTGCGAGCGTGAAAACCGGGAAAGCCGGTCACGAGCAGGGTTTCGCCGGCGAACGTCACGTCAATGTCCGAGCGCGCCCGACAGCGCGAGGTCGAGCGCGAGTTTGGTGATCTCGACGCGAAGCGCGGCGCCTTGCGCGCGTTTGCCGATTGAGAGGAATACGGGCGCAGGGATCGCTGCCTGCCCGCCGCTGCCGGCGAAAGGGACGCGTGCATCGAGGTAGGCAAAAAGCGCTGCGTGCTCGCCGATGCGCTGCACCGAGTCGGCGATGCCCGCCTTGCTGCCCAAGCTGTCGTGCTCAGCGCGTGCGCTTTGCACCACGGTCTTCAACGAGGCATCGCCGTTCTTACTGGCCGCCGCGAACGCGTGTTGTTCTTCTACCAGCCAGGCAAACGACAGCGGCGGCAGCGCGGTCTTACCCGCGGCGGGCGTGGCAAACGTCAAACGTTTGCGGGAAACGTTGGGCAAGCCATCGGCGGGGGGGACGGAGTCCGAAACGCGCGGCTGCCCCAAGAACTCTACCAGCGGCGCGCGTACCCCCGGCAGAGCGAGCAAGCCAAAAAAGCCGGCCCCTGCGCGCTTCAAGCGTGCGGCGTCGGCGACCTTCGCGACCAGAAACGCGCCGGGCTCGTTGCCGCCAAGAAAGCCGTAGCTGGTTTGGGTGGCGCGCCCCAGCTCCCAATCCGTCAACACACCGCGCAGTTGCTGTGCATCACGCTCGCTGATCCTCGAACCGAGCAGGCGAACCCAATCCTCACCGGCGGCCTTACCGGCCACTTCGCGCTCATCTTCCGTGCGCGATAGACCGAGCGCAAACTGCGTTTCGGCGGGAAGCGTGAGCAACACCCGGGCGTCGGCCCCCGCCAGCGCGGCCAGCTTGGCTCGGACGTCCGAAGCTGCTTCGGGCTCGAGGAGCACGGTTACGTCCAAGCGATCCGCGAAGGGTTCGAGGTCGACCTCTAGCTTGGCTGCGCCATCGAGCAAAGCGAGCACCGACTCCACGAGCGCGTCCGCACCTAGAATGACTTGCGCCGGATCAGCGAAGTCGGGGGCACGGCCACCGTGCGCCGAACGATTGCTCAGGTCCTGGTTCGCGAGCCGTGTGCGGTACGCGGCCCACAGCCCACGCAGCGCGGGCACGAGCTTGCTTTCCAGCGCGGAGTGCGAAAAACGCAGGGCAATCGCGGCTTCTGCAGGCGGGCGCTTGGGCAGCATGCGCGCTGTGTACGGACCTGCCACGCTGAGCGCTTCGGCGCTTTCGGCGATCAGCAGGTAGTTGTCGAACACCCCCAGCACCGGCCGCGTTTGGGCATTCTTCGCGTCGTTCGCGTTTTGCGTGCTCGGCTGGAGCAACTTCAGGCCCACCGCCGAGCCAGCGAGCGCGCGAAACGGGGCACGATCACCGGTGCACAGCTTGGCGATCAACTCAGGCCCCGACACGGTGTGCACCGCCAAAATCCAAGTTGGCGAGCTGGCACCACTTTGGAGCAGCACGCCCACCATCGGCAACCCCGGATCGAAAGAGTCTGCGGACAAGGGAGGCAGGCCCAGTAGGCTGGCAGTGAGCATCGGAAAGCCCGCCGGCAAAAGCCCGGACAGCGGACGACCGAGCTCACGCACGGTCCGAAACGTGGCGTCGGGACGAGCCACGCTCAGTTCCGCCAGCACCCCTGGCGGTTCAGGCAAGTCAGCAAAGGCGGGCAAAGCGCTCGCGCCACCGCCCTCGGAACTGCGCGGCTTCTTTGCGCATCCTTGGGAAAACCCGAGCGCGACCGCCAATGCGGCGAGCGTCAGCGGCCTGAGCGCTCGGGTCAGCTCCAGCGAGGCACGCATCCGCTCAAAACGGGATGTCGTCGTCGCCACCGCCGCCGTAGTCGTGATCGTCATAGCCGCCGCCGCCCGAAGGAGCGCCGCCGCCACCGCCACCACCACCGCCGCGACCACCACCACCACCGCCGCCGCCGCCGCCAGCGGGGGGTCCGCCAAAGTCGTCGTTGTAGTCGCCACCACCGCCACCACCGCCGCCGCCGCCGCCACCACCGCGACCGCCGCCGCCGGATAGGATGATGTTGCTGGCCACGATCTCCGTGCGGTAACGCTTGTTGCCGTCCTTATCGTCGTAGTTCGACGTGCGCAGACCCCCTTCGACGAAGAGGCGGGAGCCTTTGGTGAGGAACTTACCGAGCGCTTCGGCACGCTTTCCCCAGACCACGACGCTATGCCACTCAGTGCGCTCTTGCCGCACTTTGTTCCGGTCGAGGTACGTCTCTGACGTGGCCAGGCGCAGCTTCAACACGGCTTGGCCGCCGCTGGTCATTTTGAGCTCGGGATCAGCACCGAGATTTCCGAGCAACATGACGCGATTCAGACCTTCTGCCATCGGGACTCCTCCAACTGAACGGTAACGAATGGCATGTGAACGCGCACCACCGGCGCGTCAAGCCAACGCAGGAAAGAATAAGTCCGACCGCGGCTTCGAGCCGGGCCGACTTCCCGGCCCCGCTCTACGAGCGACGAGGTCGGCGCTGGATATCACTCAGCCGGCGGTTGCGCCTTGCGAGCGATTCGACACTTCTAGCCCGGAGCTCTCCAGCTCGGCCAGTAGAGTCACGATATCACGTCGGATTTCGCCGAGCGCGGCGCGCAGCTGCGCTCCCGGGCGTTTTACCTCTGGTGGGGCGACGACCGCTTGCTCCGGCTCGGCACCGCCTTCGCGCAAGCGTTTCCGCGCACCAGCGATGGTGAAGCCGTGTGAGTACAGGAGCTCTTTGACTTTCAGCAGCTTGTCGACATCGCGGCGTGAGTAGATGCGCTGACCTTTGCGCGACTTCTGCGGGCGGATCGAGCGAAACTCGGTCTCCCAATAGCGCAGCACGTGCGGCTCGACGCCGACGATCTCGGACACTTCGCCGATGCGGTAGTAGAGCTTCACCGGCAGCTGTCGATCGACTTCGGACACGATCAGACCTTGGCGGGTTGAAGGGCCGCGCCCTCTGGCGTGGGATGCGACGGCTCGGAACCGCCGACGCCATCGTTGAGTGCTTCTTTCAGCAACTGGCTCGCTTTGAAGTTCAACACTCGGCGCTCGGTAATGGTGATGGGTTCGCCGGTTTGCGGGTTGCGACCCTGGCGTTGTCGCTTGTCTCGGAGCACGAAATTTCCGAAGCCGGAGATCTTGATCTTCTCCCCGCGACCGAGAGTTTCCTTCATCGTCTCGAACACGAGATCGACGAGGTCCGCGGACTCTTTCTTCGAAAACCCTCCCAGACGGGAGTAGACGGCTTGAACGATTTCAGCCTTGGTCATGGGCGCCCTACTCGGCGGCCCTCGAGGAACATCGAGGGGCAACCTAGCCAGATATTACCGGGGCGCTTCCAGAAGTCCATACGGAAGGGGGCGAGCCCAGGGCCCACATCCCGCCGTAAACGTGCCCGTGGCCGATCTTTCGTTCAGAATTTCTCGATTGATGGTCACCATCGCCGCCACAGCGCACTCAGCCTTCGGCGTCCGAGTCCGGAACCCAGCGTAGATGCAGGGTGCGTAGCTGGATTGCGAGCGCCCACCCATCTCGGATCGGAGCGCCGAGAGCCGGGCACGGGCACGGGCACGTTTACGGGGAGATGATACGGGATTGCCGAATCTTCGGGCGGGACAGTAAGAACTATCAGGCGGCCGGAGCCATACCCGATGCTTCGGCTGCGGAACGGCCGCTCTCGGGTGCGGCTTCCTCGGCAGCCTGCTCGAGAGGCCGACCGAAGCCGAACTGCTCCTGAATGACTAGGGCGGCCACGTAGCTGTAGCCGGACATGAACAGCGCCGCGAAGGGCGTCGCGAAATAATGACCAGTCTCTAGCGAGGCCACCACGCTGCCGGCGCACACCGCGGCCAGCGCGATCTCGGTCATGGGCAATTTGGCGTACTGGCGGTAGCGCCCGCGCTGCTCGCCGCGCTTCGGCGTACGCACGAACTCACCGGCCATCGAGCGCATGCCGTCGAACACCGCCGAGCTGAGGTGCGGTGCGAGGCCCGCGCCCAGCGCGATCAGCGCGGGCAAGCGCTTCATCGCGCCCCACGCCGAGCGGCCCTGAGCAACCTCGGCCATGGCGTAGAAGGTCGCCAAAGAACCGGTGGCGCCGATGCACAACGGCAGGTCAATCAGGAGCAGCGTGCGCACGTCGCTCGCGGGCATGAACACCAGCGCGGGCAACAGGAGCAGCGTGAGCAGCACCATCATCGGGTACGCCATGTGCGGCAACATGTGAAAGCAGGCTTCGAGACGCTGCGCGAAGGTCAGCTCCGACTTGGCCACGCGCACGAGCAGCTTGCGCGCGGTCTGCACGGTGCCCTTTGCCCAGCGGTACTGCTGCGCACGGAACGACGACATGTCCTCCGGCAATTCCGCGGGCGTCAGCACGTCCCCGCGGTACACGAAGCGCCAGCCTGCGAGCTGGGCGCGGTACGAGAGATCCAAATCTTCGGTGAGGGTGTCGTGCTCCCAGCCACCCGCGTCTTGGATGGCTTGGCGACGCCACATGCCACCCGTACCCGAGAAATTGAACATGTTGCCCGCGCCGAAGCGGGCGCGGTTTTCCACCATGTGGTGGCCATCCAACATCAGGGCCTGAATGCTGGTGAGCAAACTGTGATCGCGGTTCATGTGCTCCCAGCGGGTCTGCACCATGCCGATGCGTGGGTCAGTGAAGTGCCCCACGATTTCCTTCAGGAACGACGCCTGCGGCACGAAATCCGCATCGAAGATGGCGATCAGCTCGCCAGAAGCTTGCTGCAGACCAAAATCCAACGCGCCGGCTTTGTAGCCGTGGCGATCTGGACGACGCAGATAGACGGCGTTGATGCCACGCTCGCGCAGCTCTTCGACCGCAGCACGCGCGATACCCTCGGTCTCGTCCGTGGAGTCATCGAGCACTTGCAGCTCGAGGCGGTCGCTCGGGTAGTCCAGCGCGCCCGCCGCGTCGAGCAAGCGGCGCACGACGGTGGCCTCGTTATACAGCGGGAGCTGCACGGTCACGGTCGGCAGCTCGCTCTCCGGGACCGTCACCGAGCGGGATGCACGCTCGATCCGGCGCTTGTAGCGCATGCACTGAAAAACCAGCGACGCTCGGTGCGCGCCGTAGGTGCAGAGGACGAGCAGGACGGTGCAGTACAGCGCAAGGAGGACGATTTGCATGCTTCGTCTTCCGCAGTACCAAACACTGAACACCTGATTGTCATTGAAATGTAATACATTGCACGATGATGTAGGATACCGTAAAGCAGTGTAATTTTATACACTTAGCGCGCAGGTGGGCCGGAAATGTCAGCGCCGCTCGGCTCAGAACCCGATGTCGTTGCTCGGCTTTTGGACGGGCTTTTGCGCGGGTCGCGCGGCGGGTCGGTTGGCCTGAGGGCGCACCGCCGGTTTGGCTGAAACTGCCGGTTTGGCGGGCAACGCGAAAGAGACGGAGGATTCAGACGCCGCTGGCGCAGGGCTTTCACTGGTCGCGGCGACGGGCGCGGGCTTCGCGGCCAACGGCAGCGCAGGGGCAATAATCGGCGTGGGCGCAGCCACTGCGACCGGTGGGGAGCCCGTGAAGAATCTCATGGCCACGGCTCCGCCGACGCCGACCGTCAGTAGCGCGGCCACGGCCAGTACGGCGCGAGTCCCCGAACCGCCGCGCTTGATCGGTGCGGGCGTCTGGGTGGTCGGCGCACCGGTATGCACGCTCACCGGCATCGCATTCGACGCGGTCGCCGCGGAGATGCCGCTCGGGAAAGTCACGTCGTGGACGTTGGCGAGTGCTCCGAACGAGCCACTGCCCACCGCGGAGTAAGGACCGCTGCCGCCGTCTTGGCCACGCACCGCCACGCCGCACACGGCGGCCAGTGACTCGCTGAGCTGCGCCGCGGTCTGAAAGCGTTGCGCGGGCTCGCGCGTCAACCCCTTCTGCAGCCAGGCATCGAAGCCCGGGGGCACGTCCGGCGCGATCTGCGAAGGCACCGGGATCGGCGCGGTGCACAGCTTGACCAGTAGATCACCGACCGCCTCGCCCTCGAAGGGCAACGCACCGACGATGCAGCGATAAGCGATCACCGCCACTGACCACAGGTCCGAACGTGAATCGACGCTGCGCAGCCCGCGCGCTTGCTCCGGGCTCATGTAGTGCGGCGTGCCGAGCACCGAGCCCGTGCGCGTAGCGGAGGACGAGCTCATGGACGTGTCGTTGAACTTGGCAATGCCGAAATCGACGACTTTCACGACGTCGGTGCGCTCTTCGTCGTCCCAGACCAAGAACACGTTTTCGGGCTTCAAATCGCGATGCACGATGTTGGCCGCGTGGGCCTTGGCCAGCGCGCGGCAGATCTGCATCACGATCTGGGCAGTGTCCTTGGCGGGTAATCTGGACACGCGATCCAAGCGCTTGTCGAGCGGCTCGCCCTGCAAGAACTCCATCACGATGAACGGGCGGCCATCTTCCGAAACCCCGTGATCGTAGACCTCGACCACGTGCCTGCTGCGCAAGCGAGCCGCCGCGCGCGCTTCGTTCTCGAAGCGGCTGCGCGCCTCCGGGCTCTCCGCATACTCGGCGTCGATGAACTTCACCGCGACGCGGGTACCGAGCGAGGTGTGCGTCCCTTCCCAAACCGCACCCATGCCCCCGCGCCCGAGCAAACGCGTGAGCCGATACTTGCCGGCAACCACGCCCTGCGGAACTGGAGGATCGGAGTGCGCCACGAAATGTCCAGGTTAGCGGTGTTCGACCGCCGATGCCAGAACGGCAAGACGGAAGCCGCCACTTGCTACGCAGCTCTAACCCTCGGCGCTGACAGCGTGTGCGACGCGGTTTCCCAATGTGCGCGTTCGCACACAACACACGCTTCCGACCGTCGGCAGCGCAAATCTGCCGGCCTGGAGGCCGCCGCGGCATTTGCAGCAGATTTCGGCAGGCAGGCGGCGCTCGCGGAGTCGGGCTAAGACCGCGCCATGACGCAGCTCTTTCCAGCGGCAGCACCCGATGTTCTGTACATCGTCGATCTCAGTAGCTACGTGCTGCGCGCCTATCACGCGATCGCTCCGCTCTCGAGCCCGACGGGCGAACCGACCCACGCGGTGCACGGCACGGTCAGCATGCTGGAGCGCCTGGTGCGCCAGTGTCGACCGGCTCTGCTCGCGATCGCGATGGACTCTGGCCGCGTCACCTTTCGCAAAGAGATCTACGAAGAATACAAAGCCAACCGCCCTCCGGCGCCGACTGATCTGAAGCAGCAGATGGCGCGCTGCGAGCAGATCGTGCGCGCCTTCAACATCCCGATCTTCAAGCAAGACGGCGTGGAAGCGGACGACTTGATCGCAAGCGCGGTCAAGCGCGCGGGCGAACACGACCTGAGGGTCGTGATCGTCGCCGCCGACAAGGATCTGATGCCGCTCGTCAGCGAGCGCACGATCATGTGGGACACGATGCGCGATCGAGTGTTCGGCATCCCGGAGGTCGAAGAGCGCTTCGGGGTGCGCATCGATCAAGTACAAGATTTGCTCGCGTTGACCGGAGATACTTCGGACAACATTCCCGGAGTGCCCTCCGTGGGCCCCAAAACCGCCAAGGATCTACTGGTCGAATTCGGCACCCTGGAGGGCATCTATCAGCGCATCGACGAGCTCAAGAAGAAGGGCTTGAAGGACAAGCTGATCGAGCACAAGGACAAGGCGTTTCTCAGTCGCCGGCTCGTCAACCTGAAGGATGATTGCCCGATCGTCATCGACCAGGCTCACCTTGCCTACGGCGGGCGCGATATCCCGGCGTTGAAGGCACTGTACGCCGAGCTTGGCTTCCAACGTCAACTGCAAGCCTTGACGAACGAGCCCGAGGGCGCGAGCGCGAACCAAGGATCACTCGCGCTCTCGCCAGGGTCAGAGCCGGTGTCGGCGTCCAATCGACCCGCGGCCGCGTCGAGCAAGAGCCTGCCCGCGGCGCCGGTCGGTGCGCCCGAGATTTCGGTGATCACGACGAAGGAAGAGCTGAGCACGCTTGCGAGCGAACTGCGCGAAGCAAAGGGCTTTTCAATCGCGGTCGAAACCAGCACCCCAAACACGTTGCGCTCGGCCTTGGTCGGAGTCGCGCTGGCGTGGAAGCCGGGCAAGGCCGTGTATCTGCCGGTCGGGCACCGATACATGGGTTGCCCAAAACAGCTCGCGCTCGGCGATCTGCGCGAGCTTCTCGGGCCGTTGTTCGAAGATGGTGGGATCGCCAAATCAGCGCTCGATCTGAAGCGGGTCGACGTGATCCTGACTCACGCCGGGTTCCGCTTCACCGGCTACGCCTTCGACGCAGCCTTGGCCGCCTACTTGCTCGACCCCGAGTCGCGCAACGAACGGGAACCGCTCGTGCAACGCGAGCTGGGCGTCGTCGCCTCCAGCTACGAGTCACTGACCAAGAAAAAGCGCGGACAAACCCTGGATTTCGACGAACTCACGATCGAAGAGGCCAGCCAGTTCGTCGGCGCGAGCGCGGTCTTCAGCTACCACCTGCAAGAGCGGCTGGAACCGCGTTTGGCCGAAGATGGGCTGGACAAGCTATTGCGCGAGATCGAGCTGCCTTTGGCTGCGCTCCTAGCGCGCATGGAAGAACACGGCGTGCTGGTGGACACCGAGCACTTGGCGGTGCTCGGCCGTGAGTGCGAGCGCGAGATCCAGCGGCTCGAAGCCGAAGCGCACACCATCGCCGGTAAGCCGTTCAACGTGAACTCGCCGCGCCAGCTCGAAACCCTGCTCTTCGACGAGATTGGCCTGAAACCTCTGCGCCGGACCAAGACCTCGCGCTCGACCGATGCCGATACGCTCGAGGCGCTGGCCGAGTTGCACGCGCTGCCCAAAGTGATTCTAGAAATCCGTCAGTTGAGCAAATTGAAGGGCACTTACATCGACGCGTTGCCACAACTGTTGAATCCCAACACCGGGCGCATCCACACCTCGTGGGAACAAGCCGTGGCGGCCACGGGGCGGCTGTCCTCCACCGACCCGAATTTGCAGAACATTCCGATCCGCACCGAGCTGGGTCGGAAGATCCGCCAAGCCTTCATACCCCCGAAGGGTTACGTGCTGGTCAGCGCGGACTACTCACAGATCGAGCTGCGCGTGCTCGCTCACCTATCGCAAGATCCGGTGCTGCTCGACGCTTTCCGCACCGGCCAAGACATTCACACTCGAACCGCCCTCGAGATCTTCGAGCTGCGCGAGGAAGAGCTCACGCGCGAGCATCGCACGCGAGCCAAAGCCGTCAATTTCGGCGTGATCTACGGCCAGGGCGACAGCGGGCTCAGCAAATCGCTGGGCATTGCCCGCGCCGAAGCGTCGAGCTTCATCGCCGCCTATTTCCGGCGCTACGAGGGCGTGCGCCGATTCATGAACGAAACCTTGGAGCGCGCGCGCGCCGGGGAAGCCGTGCGCAGCCTGCTCGGGCGGCGCCGCTTGTTGCCAACGATTCGCAGCGCGAACCGCGCCGAGCGCTTGGCCGCCGAGCGCATCGCGATGAACATGCCGATTCAGGGTACCGCCGCTGATTTACTGAAGCTCGCCATGCTGGCGCTCAAGGACCCACCTTCCCCGGGCGCACGCATGACGCTCAGCGTGCACGACGAGCTGGTGTTCGAAGTACCCGAGGCCGAGGTGCCGGAAGCCGAAGCAAAAATCAAAGCCGCGATGGAAAGCGTGTACGAGCTCGCCGTACCGCTCACCGTGGAAGTCGGCCACGGCCCCAACTGGAACGACGCTCACTAACATGGCGGCCTGTGCAGAGAACCAAGAGGGCCCAACCGCCAAGGCGCCAAGATCGCCAGCGAGTCTATTTTTGCGACGAGCACGGACGCTCGGAGCGCCCCCCGATTCCCCTTTGCCGGGGGCGGGGCTAGCAACGCGGGAAAGTGGTGATAGCTTGCGCGGTCCTTTGGCATGAGCTCCGCTGCTACTTCCGTGCGCGCGCCGGTCGCGATCTTGGGTGCTGGTCTCACCGGCATGAGCGCGGCGATCGAGCTGGGGCGGCGCGGCGTCGGCTATCGAATTTTCGAGAAGCTCGCCCAACCTGGTGGTCACGCAGTAACGCTCGAAGACAATGGTTTTCGCTTCGACCGCACGGGGCACTTGCTGCATCTGAAGAGCGATGCCCTACGCGCCGAGGTGCTCGATTGGATCGGCCCAGACCACCTGCAGATTCAACGACGCAGCGTGATTTGGTCCAACGGCGTGTACACACGGTACCCGTTTCAAGCCAACACCTTCGGGCTACCTCCCCAGGTCGCTTACGACTGCGTACAGGGTTTCTTGGCTGCGCGCCTGGCCACGAACAAGAAAGAGCCGACGAACTTCGAGGAGTTCTGCCTGTATCACTTCGGTGAGGGCATCAGCCGGCACTTCATGATCCCGTACAACTCACGACTGTGGGGGGTCCACCCGCGTGAGATCACCAGCGCTTGGTGCCAGCGCTTCGTGCCCCTTCCGCGGCTAGAGGACGTGATTGCGGGCGCCGTTGGTCTGAACGATCGCGAGCTCGGCTACAACTCGAATTTCATTTACCCACGGCTGGGGATTGGCGAGCTCGCTCGGGGGATGGCCCAGCGAGTGCCCGCCCTCGAGCTCGAGCGCGCGCCAATCCGGATCCAGCTCGGCGCGCGCCGCTTGCTGTTCGACAACGAGCAGGTACCGTTCGACGTCCTGTTGAGCAGCATCCCGTTGCCGCGCCTGCTGGATCTGATCGACGAAGTCCCGGAGCACGTGCGAAAGGCCGCCACCAAGTTGCGCTGCTCGCATTTGCACTATCTGGACGTTGCCCTGCGTCGACAGTCGGGCAAAGATTTTCACTGGGCATACGTCCCGGAGGCCAAATATCCGTTCTACCGCGTCGGTTGCTATTCGCACTTTTCCGCAGCGCTGGCTCCACCCGGTAAATCCTCGCTGTACGTCGAACTTGCCGATCGTTCGGCGCCGGACCTCGAGCGGCTATTGCCAGAAGTCGCACGCGGCTTGATCGAGATGGGCGTCATCGACTCCCCGGACGAGATCGAATTCGCACGCGCGCGGTGCATCGATTACGCCTACGTCATCTTCGACCACGAGTATTTCGCGGCGTTGGACGTGATTCGACCGTTCCTCGAGGCAGCGCGCATCATTTCCAGTGGCCGCTACGGCAAGTGGAACTATTCAGCGATGGAAGACGCCATCTCATTCGGCAAGGCCGCCGCCGAACGAGCGATCGAACTTCAACAGAGTCCCGGATGAGCGCACCCGAAATCTCGATCATCATCCCGATCTACAACGAACAAGGCATCCTACATTCGGCGATCGTCGATCTGCGCGAGCGGCTCGCGCCATTCGGATGGAGTTACGAAATCATCCTGGCCGAGAACGGCTCGCGCGACCGAACCCTGACCATCGCCGGCGAGCTGGAGGCGAAGTATCCCGAAGTTCGCCATATTTCAGCCGGGGAACCGAACTATGGCAAGGCCCTGCGGCTGGGGATTTTGGCAGCGCGCGGTCAGCTCATCCTCGCCGACGAGATCGATTTGTGTGACACGGACTTTCACCAGCGAGCGGTCGATCTCCTTCGCGCCGGTAACGCAGACTTGGTGATCGGCTCCAAGCTCATCGGCGGAGCCGAAGACGAGCGTCCGTTCTTCCGCCACGCCGCCAGCCTGCTCTATACCGGCATGCTCCGCCTATTGCTCGGCTTCCGCGGGACCGACACCCACGGGTTGAAGGGCTTCCGTCGCGATCTCCTGTTGCCCATCGCGGAGGCATGCCTCGTCGAAAAGGACGTGTTCGCCAGCGAATTCGTAATCCGCGCCTACCGAGACTCGCTCCGTGTGGTCGAAATTCCGACCCACGTGATGGAAAAACGGCCACCTTCGATCAACCTGATGAAGCGGGTACCCAATGTCCTGCGCAGCATCGTCAAGCTGACCTGGGCTATCCGGGTACGCGGCTAACTCTATTGGGCGCTCGCGGTCCAGCATCGCAGCGTTCTGGCGTTTTGGCGTTCTGGCGGTTACCCCCCCTCCGCCGGCGCTCAAACTACCAGTTCTGAATTTGCCAGCCGCGCGCTCGCGCGGCGCGGAGCAGCCTTCGATCTGGATTGACGGCCACCGGCACGTCCACCTTCGAGAGCAGCGGCAAATCAGTGATGCTATCGCTGAAGAAGGTCACCTTGTCGAAGCCGAGCCCGTGTTTGTCGAGCAGCACGCCGGCCCGCGTGATCTTACCCTCGCCGTAGCAAAGCGGTTCAATCACGCTTCCCGTGAAGCGTCCATCTTCGACTTCGAGCTCGGAACACACGACGTGATCGATGCCCAACTCGCGCGCCACGGGCCAGGCCACGTACGAAGTCGCGGCGGTGACGATGGCCACTAGATCGCCGGCTTCGCGATGACGCTTCACGAGTTCGCGCCCACGCGCCTGAATTTCCGGCAGCACGTATTGCGGAAACCACTCGTCGCAGGTCTTGATCAGCCAGCTCTCTTCTTTGCCCGCGAAGTCTTCCAGCGCTTTGCGCGCGACGCGCGGGGCATCGATCATGCCTGCGGTGTATTGCAGGACCCACCAAGCGACCTGCAGCGAATCACGCCAACTCGCCTCACCCTTGGCACGTCGATAGCGCGTGTACAGCCGGGGCGTGTCGACTCGTACCAATGTTCGGTCGAGATCGAAGAATGCTGCGCGACGCTCGGACATGACCGGAGTCAGCATAGCCCAGAAGCGCCGCCTGAAAACCCCGAAGCCACGCGGCCTGAACTCAGAACCGCGCATCGCGGCCAAGCGCGCCCGTGCCCGTTTGGCCCAAAAACCAGCTCCGAGCGCGATGCTCGCCGCGCGCGAGCGGAGAATGCTAAGCAAGCGCTCGCATGCTGGTGTTGCCGATCGACGATACATTGCCGGACCTGGAGCGCGCGTTTCGGTCGGCGC